>Ga0209573_1000025_pt1 | contig 541393 bp, 485 predicted proteins | sample TNRBio252014_DNA_FD_185870 | JGI IMG/M metagenome (GOLD analysis project Ga0209573, IMG submission 185870) | Wastewater treatment Type I Accumulibacter community from EBPR Bioreactor in Madison, WI, USA - TNR Reactor_6/25/2014_ DNA (SPAdes)... | ecosystem: Engineered > Bioreactor > EBPR >...
TCGTCGCCAGAGAGAAGAAGCCAAGCAGCGGGCGGCTGAAGAAGAAAAACGCGAAGCGGCGGCGGAAGCCAAGCAGCGGGCGGCTGAAGAAGAAAAACGCGAAGCGGCGGCGGAAGCCAAGCAGCGGGCGGCTGAAGAAGAAAAACGCGAAGCGGCGGAAGCCAAGCGTGAAGCCGCTGAAGAGGCAAAGCGCGAAGCGGCGGCGAAAGCGAAACGTGAAGCCGCCGAAGAGGCAAAGCGCGAAGCGGCGGCGGAAACGAAACGGCAGGCGGCCCAAGAGACGAAGCGGGAAGCTGCTGAAGAAGCGAAACGACAAGCGGCGGCGGAAGCCAAGCGTGAAGCCGCTGCTGAAGAAGCGAGACAGCAAGCGGCGGAAGCCAAGCGTGAAGCGGTGGCGGAAGCGAAACGGCAGGCGACCCAAGAGGCGAGACGGGAAGCGGTGGCCGAAGCGAAACGACGAGCGGCGGAAGAAGCCAAGCGCGGAGCCGCTGAAGAAGCGAAACGGGAAGCGACGGCGGAAGCCAAGCGACAAGCGGCAGCGGAAGAAGCCAAGCGCGGAGCCGCGGAAGAAGCGAGACGGGAAGCGGCGGCGGAAGTGAAACGGCGGGCGGCCCAAGAGGCGAAACGGGAGGCTGCTGAAGAAGCGAGACGGCAGGCAGCCCAAGAAGCGAAACGACAGGCGGCAGCGGAAGAAGCCAAGCGTCGGGCAGCGGAAGAGGCGAAACGACAGGCGGCGGCGGAAGAAGCGCGGCGAGAAGCGGCGGCGGAGGCGAAACGGCGGGCGGCCGCGGAAGAAGCGAGGCGAGAAGCGGCGGCGGAAGAAGCGAGACGGGAAGCGGCGGCGGAGGCGAAACGGCGGGCGGCGGCGGAAGAAGCGCGGCGAGAAGCGGCCGCGGAGGCGAAACGGCGGGCGGCGGAAGAAGCCAACCGCAAAGCTGAGCAAGCGCGCCAGTTAGCGCAAAAACTGGCTGCTCAGGAAAAGGCCAGAAGTCATGCCGAAAATGTAATCGGTCCGTATGTGGAACGGCGCTGGAATCCCATGGCAAGTAGCCAGGGAGGGTTGGTTTGCTTGCTGAGAATGACAGTAACCGGTTCTGGCCAAGTTACTAACGTACAGGTTGTGAAAGGTAGTGGTGATAGTTTGTTTGATAACTCTGCTGTTGCTGCGGCCCAGCGAGCATCACCCTTGCCAATGCCTAATGACGCAGCGGTAGCTCAAGAACTGCGTCCCACCTTTATACTGAGATTTAGACCGAAGTAAACTAGAGGCTTCAATAACCCCCTGGATTGTTTGTCGAAGGAGATTTATCCTTGAAATCGTTTGTGAAAATTTTTGGAGCGTTCCTAATCCTATTGGGGGTTGGAGCGCCCGCCCACGCTGAATTAACCATTGATGTTTCCAAGGGCATCGAAGTTGGAGGCATACCGATCTCGATTGCGCCTTTTGGAGGCGGTGCCCCCGAAGATATCGCTGGCATTATTGCGTCCGATCTGAAGCGAACTGGCAAATTTACGCCGCAACCCCAAGATGCCCGTGCTGATTATTCGGTTACCGGTCAGGCTAATGCCGGCGGTCCTCGTGGCTATGTCGTGCAGTTTCGCCTGGCTGGAGCCCAAGGCGGCCAGTTATTGAATCTGTCCTTCGACACGCCGCCCAATCAGCTGCGCCCGGTCGCTCATCGCATCAGCGACTTGATCTACGAAAAGCTTACGGGCGAGAAGGGGTTAGCGGGTACTAAAATCGCTTTTGTCACCGCGGGTGGGGGTTTTTGGGTTTTGGTAGTGGCCGATGCCGACGGAACTAATCCCAAAGTGATTTTGCGCTCCAGACAACCGATCATGTCGCCCTACTGGTCGCCGGATGGTTCCCGGTTGGCGTATGTATCGTTCGAAGGCCGCCGGCCACAGATCGTCGTTCAAGAAGTTTATACCGGCGCGCGGCGCGTGGTTTCGGCTGCTCCAGGCATCAACGGCGCTCCTTCTTGGGCGCCAAACGGCCAGCGCCTAGCCTTCACCTTGTCCAAGGACGGCAATCCAGAAATCTACGCCATGGATCTGGGAAGCCAGAATCCGATTCGTCTCACTAACTCCAATGCTATTGATACCGAGCCGGTTTGGCTGGCGGACGGCAGCATCGTCTTTACTTCGGACCGAGGCGGTTCGCCGCAGTTGTACCGTATCGGCCCTGGCGGCGGCGCGGCGCAACGTCTGACTTTTGAGGGCGATTACAACGCCAAACCGACCGTTTCGCCGGATGGCCGTTATATTGCAATGGTGCATCGGCGCAATGGGCGGTTTTATATCGCCGCTTTGGATATGAAAACCCGTCAGTTTCGAGTATTGACCTCTGGTGGGCTGGATGAATCGCCCAGCTTCGCCCCCAACGGTAGGATGATCATTTACTCCAACGGTCAACGGATGAATGCAGTATCCGTGGATGGCGCTGTCAAACAGGATTTTGCCTTGCCCGGCAGAGTGCGCGACCCAGCTTGGGCGCCTTTCGGTCGATAGTATTTGATTGTTAATTCAAGTTGAAGGAAGAGTCATCATGCAATATGTTCTCAGAACCTTGATTGCCGCCGCTTCGCTCGCGCTGCTCGCCAGTTGCGCCTCGACCGGTGAAAATACTGAAACGACGACCGCGGATACTGCCACGCAACAGGGCGTTGCCGATCCATCCGGTCAAGACGTTCAAAGCTATCCCTACGGTCAGGCGCCGGATGCTTACGACACGAGTGGGGGCGTCGCGCAGACGAGTGGGGGCCAATCCGGACAAGAGTTCTCTGGCCAGGGTGGCGTGGTCGGCAACACCGTTTCGGCGGATCGCATTATTTACTTCGATTACGACAGCGCCAACATTCGTGCCGAAAGCCGTCCGGTCATTGAAGCCAACTCGCGCGCCTTGGCAAGCAATCGACGTACCGTGACCCAGTTGGAAGGCCATACCGACGAACGGGGCAGCCGTGAATACAACATCGCGCTAGGCGAGCGGCGGGCCAATTCCGTCCGTCAATATATGGTCGGCCTGGGCGTTTCGCCGCAGCAGGTTCGAGTGGTCAGCTACGGCGAAGAGCGGCCCGCCGCTGGCGGTCAGGACGAACAAAGCTATGCGCGCAACCGGCGTGTCGAAATCGTCTACTGACAGATAACCTGATGATGTATCGATATCGATTGCTCTGGTTGTTGCCTATGGTTTTGAGTGGCCTTGCGCCGCTCGGAGCCAGCTATGCTCAACGTCCCCGCGATAATACCCTGGTTTTGGAATTACTGGACCGCATCGAGCGGTTGGAAGAGGAGGTTCGGTATATTCGAGGCGAGATGGAAATCCAGCGACATCAGATCGAAACGCTGCTCCAAGAGCAGGAATCCTCTGGATCGCGGTCCTATCCTCCAGGGGGAGCGGTGGCTTCGTCAGGAGCGGCTTCTTCAGGGCTGGAGCGTTCGATGGAAGGGCCTAAGCCGCCGGGATCGGCTCAATTGCCGGCCACCCCGGTTCGACCGCCTGAGCCACCGCCGCCGACCAGTTCCGTTCAACCGCCGGTGACGCCCGCTCAGCCGCCAGTCGTTCCAAGCCCTAGCGCACCCGTACAGCCGGCGCCATCGGCTGGAGCGGAACAGGCCGCCTTCGATGCCGCCTTGAATGAATTGCGAGAGGGGCGGTATGCCGAAGCCATCGCCGGATTCCAGCGTTTTTTGACCGCCTATCCCAACAGCAAACAGGCGGGCGAGGCGCAGTATTGGTTGGGCGAGGCGCATTACGTCAGTCGGGATTACAGCGCTGCCAAGGAAGCTTTCATCAATCTGGGATTGAACTATCCACAGAGCGAGCGGTTGCCGGATGCTTTGCTGAAGCTAGGCTATATCTATGGGGAGCGGGGCGATAACGACCGAGCGCGAGAGGTGTTGGAAAAACTCGTACAGGTTTATCCCAATACCCAAGCCGCCAGTCTGGCCGGACGGCGGTTGCAATCCTTGCGCTGACGAAATCAAGCCTTGCGATTTCGGGCGATTGTTGTAGCATTAGCGATCTTTTTGGGGCCGTTAGCTCAGTCGGTAGAGCAGCAGACTTTTAATCTGTTGGTCGTGCGTTCGAATCGCACACGGCCCACCAGATAAAACAAGGGGTTAGGTGAAAGCCTAGCCCCTTTCCTTTTGCCTGCTGTCCACTAGCCCACAAGCAGCGGCCACATTGTCCACAACAAGCGTAACCGTCCGCCCTGACCATCTGGACATTCTTTATCTGTCAAGACGGTCAAACCGGACGGTTACGCTGCATGTTGGGTTCGAATGGCAGTTTTAGTTTGCCTGGCGGCGATAGCGCAAAGCCTCGACCACCAACCGGAATGCCGGTGAACTCTGCCGGCGGCTGGGGTAATACAGGTGATAACCGGGGTACGGCTGGCACCAATCCTCAAGTACCCGCATTAGCCGTCCCTTGCCAAGATGTGGCTCAGCCATGTCTTCAGGCACGAAGGCCAGACCGAACCCCTCCAGAGCCGCACGCAGGATCGCCGAACTGCTGTTGAAGACCAATTGCCCCTCGGTGCGGACATTGAGCGATTGGCCGCTTTTCTCGAAATCCCAGAGCAATAGTTGCCCATGGGTCGGCAGACGAAGATTGATGCAATTGTGTGCGGTGAGATCCTTGGGGGTCTTAGGCGGTGGCCGCCGCGCAAAATAAGCAGATGATCCAACCACCGCAATGCGCAGGTCTGGACCGATGCGAACGGCGATCATGTCTTTTGCCACCTGATCCCCCAGGCGCACGCCGGCGTCGAATCGCCGCGCGACGATATCCGTCATGGTGTAGTCGACATTGATCTCAATCTTGATGTCCGGATAGTTCGGCAGGAACTTCGCCAGATTCGGCCACAGCACCGAGTTGGCAGCGTGCTCGGCTGTCGTGATCCGAATCGTTCCGGCCGGTTTGTCGCGCAGTTCGCTCAGTGCCGAAACCTCTTCCTCGATTTCGTCCAGTCGCGGACCCGCTGTTTGCAGGAGCCGTTCACCCGCCTCGGTCGGGGAGACGCTGCGCGTCGTGCGCGTCAGGAGGCGCAGCCCCAACCGCGACTCCAACCCGCGAATCGTATGGCTCAACGCGGATTGCGAGACTCCGAGCTGGGCGGCTGCACGGGTAAAGCTACCCTCGCGCGCCACCAGGACAAAAGCCAATAGATCATTGAAGTCCCTATGCGCCATTCATGAATTAACCTCATAAGCGTGTGCGGATTATATGAACTAATCAAGCCGAATCAAAAAGATTATATTGCCAGCATCCCCAGTAGCAGGAGGTGCGCTGGCTTCTCGAAATTCGACAGGAAACCACAAATGCAAAAGCGCAAACTCGGAAAAAGCGATCTGGAAGTGTCGGCCCTCGGACTTGGCTGCATGTCCATGAGCTTTGCTTACGGGCCGGCCGGCGACAAGAAGGACATGATCGCCCTCATACGCAAAGCCGTCGAACGGGGCGTCACTTTCTTCGACACCGCTGAAGTCTATGGTCCCTTCGTCAACGAGGAACTGGTGGGCGAAGCACTTGCGCCGTTCAAGGGCAAGGTGGTGATTGCCACCAAGTTCGGCTTCGACCTTAATCCGGTCACGGTACAGCGTACCGGCGGCGTGAATAGCCGTCCGGAACATATCAAGGGGGTTGCCGAAGCAGCGCTGAAACGCCTCAAGGTCGATGCCATCGACCTGTTCTACCAGCACCGCGTCGACCCGAGCGTGCCGATCGAAGATGTGGCCGGTGCGGTGAAAGAGCTGATCGCCGCGGGCAAGGTGAAACACTTCGGCCTCTCCGAACCCGGCATCCAGACGATACGCCGCGCCCATGCCATCCAGCCCGTCACGGCGGTGCAAAGCGAGTACTCCCTGTGGTGGCGAGAACCCGAAGCGGAATTGCTGCCGACGCTGGAAGAACTCGGTATCGGCTTTGTGCCCTTCAGCCCGCTGGGGGCGGGTTTCCTCACCGGCAAGATGGACGAAAACACCCGTTTTGACAGTTCCGATTTTCGCTCGCAGGTACCGCGCTTTTCCCCCGATGCGCTGAAGGCCAACGTCGCGCTCGTGGCTCTCGTGCGCGAGGTGGCGGATAGCAAGGCTGTCACCCCGGCCCAGATCGCGCTGGCGTGGCTGCTGGCGAAAGCGCCGTGGATCGTGCCCATTCCCGGCACGACAAAACTCCATCGCCTTGAGGAAAACCTCGGCGCCACGGCCGTTCAACTGGCCTCCGACGATTTGCAGTGGATCGAGGCAGCGGCGTCGGGCCTGCATCTGGAAGGCGCCCGGTTGCCGGAGTACGCGCTGAAGATGGCTGGGCTTTGAAACGCCGCTCATCACTATCGGGGGAATGCCATGAAAACGCTTGCCACACCTATCCTGTCGATCATGCTCGCCACTGATTCATGCAGCCTACTGGCGCAGGAACAGGAGTCGCCCGCGCGCGCATCAATTTCTCGTGAAGCGTCGCGTGCCGTTACCGTGATCCAAGGAGGCGACACGCGCTTCACCGGCACTGCCCGAATCACCAGCCTGTTCACCGCCAACACCCCTTCGCGTGTTACCGGCGGTCAAGTCACCTTCGAACCTGGTGCCCGCACGGCCTGGCATACCCATCCAGTGGGGCAGACGCTCATCGTGACAGCGGGTACCGGGCGCATCCAGTTCTGGGGCGGAGCCATACAAGAAATCAGGACGGGCGATGTCGTTTCCATTCCACCCGCGACCAAGCACTGGCATGGCGCTTCGCCCGGAACCTCCATGACGCATATCGCCATCCAGGAGCAGGTGAAGGGCAAGACCGCCGAGTGGTTTGAAAAAGTCACTGACGAGCAGTACGGCATCACCGCCTCGGCGACACCCACGCCCGACAAGAATTCGCGCGCGCAACAGTTGTTCGGCGAGATCGCGCCCAAGTTCGCCGAACTCACGGACAACGTTCTCTACGCGGACGTGTGGGAGCGCCCGGAACTTTCGAAGCGAGACCGGAGCCTGGTCACCGTCAGCGCACTGATTGCGCTGAATCGCCCGGATCAACTCCGTTCGCACCTCGAACTGGCCAGCAAGAATGGCCTGACGCGCGAAGAACTGATCGAGACCATCACGCACCTCGCGTTCTATTCGGGCTGGCCGAGCAGCGTATCGGCGGCAACCATCGCCAAGGAAGTTCTCCAGCCGAAATAAATGGCCTGATGAATCTTATGGGAGCAATTGATATGAAAACCAAAGTTATCCATGCCGTTTTGTTGGCCGCAATCATTGGCGCGTTATCTGGGGGTTCTATGGCCGCAGACTACAGACAAAATCCCTTCACGCTGGCCTATGAGGGCGCGATTGCCGAAAACGTGAAATTTGCGCCTTGAGCCGCAACCCATTGGAATGGAAGTTCATGACCATCAAACGCCTCAGTGTTCGAATGCTCGCCGTGTTTGTGCTTGGTTCCTTGGCCGCATCACCGCCGGTCATCGCCGCCTCGGCAACCCAAGCGACACCACTCATGATTCAGGAACAGGGTAGCTTTGCCGTTGGCGGCACGGTCACTAAAAGTCCTGGCTCCTTCGATACGCTGAATCCATCCTCCGGCGGGCAGACGCTGCATGGCGACCATGCCCGCGTGTTCTATCAGATCCCGGTCAAGGCCCGGAAGCTGCCGCTGGTGATGTGGCATGGCTTCGGCCAGTTCTCCAAGACATGGGAGACGACGCCCGATGGCCGCGAGGGTTACCAAAACATCTTTCTGCGGCGGGGATTCGCCACCTACCTGATCGATCAACCCCGGCGCGGCGCGGCGGGTCGAGGCGCGGTGGGCACGACGATCAACCCTACCCCGGACGACCAGCGCTGGTTCGATACCTTCCGCGTGGGCATCTGGCCGGACTATTTTCCCGATGTGCAGTTCTCCCGTTCGCCGGACACGCTCGACCAGTATTTTCGGGCGATGACGCCGGACACGGGCCCGATCGATGTTCAGGTCACGAGCGATGCGGTCTCGGCGCTGTTTGCCAATATCAGCTCCGGCATTCTCGTCACCCATTCGCACAGCGGCGGCATGGGTTGGCTGGCCGCGATGAAGAATCCAGGCATTCGGGCCATCGTTTCCTACGAGCCGGGCAGCGGGTTTGTCTTTCCGGAAGGCGAAGTGCCCGCGGCGATGCCCAGTTCCGCCGGGACGCTCGAAGCTGCCCACGTACCGCCGAGCGAGTTCATGAAACTCACCAAGATTCCGATCATTATTTACTACGGCGATTTCATCCCCAAAGAACCCGTGGCCAATCCCGGTCAGGACGGTTGGCGGGCGCGCCTTGCCATGGCCAGGCTGTGGGCGGCGGCGATCAATCGCCACGGAGGCGACGCCACGGTTGTACATCTGCCGGATATCGGGATTCGGGGCAATACGCATTTCCCGTTCTCCGACCTTAACAACCTCCAGATCGCCGATCTCATGTCGAGGTTTCTCGCCGAGAAGCATCTGGATTGAGATCGGTCGGCAAGAGGGGACGCTGACAGTCCGGCCTTTAAGATCGCCTCTTGAAGCGGTGCGAGGTTATGAAAGAATGTAAGCAATGGGATGGACGCTCTGCCTTCAGATGGTGTGGTCATCTAAAGTGGTAGGGCGATCAACCCTGCAACTTCGGAAGGAGTATTTGCCATGTCCGTCACGGCGGTGGGTCTTGAGCTAGCCAAGTACATATTTCAAGTTCACGGTGCCAACGATAAAGGTCAGGTGCTGTTCGCAAGCGACCGCGGCGCGAGCAGGTGGCGGCGTTTTTGGCGAATCTGCCGAGTTGTTTGGTCGGGATGGAAGCCTGTGCGAGCGCCCACTATTGGGCGTGTCGGCGGCCAGCCTTAGGGTGGAAGGAGACAGTGGGGGTTCGGGAAAGCCCTGGCAGCAATCAATATAGCTCGAACCCGAACCGGCGTTCGAGCATTTCCAAATCCGACGCCGAGTCCCTAACCGGTATTAGCCAGCAGCAAGTCTTGAAGTGGAATCAGCGACTACAAAAACCAGAGAAGTACCGGGCGCACTTGATGGGAGCGGCCTACAAGGCGGCGATGATGGCGGCTACGGAAGCGGTAGCGTTAGCGCGGCTTGACTCCACAGCGGCTCTCTCCGGAAAATCCGCGGTGATTGACTCCAAGTTCTCGATCATACGCGAAGGGAGCAGCACCCATGACACCGGAAGCAAAGGCGCGCCAGCAGATAGACCAAAAACTCGAACAAGCCGGTTGGGTCGTCCAGGATATGAAACGGCTCAACCTCTCGGCGGGGCCGGGGGTGGCGGTGCGAGAGTATCCCACGGATACTGGCCCGGTGCGCAACTGCTGGAACGCATCCTCACCGAACGCCGCGCCCGCTGGGAAGCCAAGCAACTCGCCAAATTCAAGGAGCAAGGCAAAACCCCGCCCCAAGATTGGCAAAAGAAATATCCTGAACCAATCCAGCCCGATACCACGGAGTTGCCGAAATTGCCGGAGGGGTGGGTATGGGCGAGTTTATCCTAAGCGGGCTGGTTGGACCGAGGTCGATCAACGCATCGACCAAGAAATGCCCCACATCTTTATGGTGGCCCACATCCCTTTGTACAGACGGGCGATATTCGTCATGCGGATACTTTTATCTCCAGTGTTAGGGCAACATATAGTGAGGCTGGACTAGCTCAAAGTCGCCTTTGGCCTATCGGTACTATGTGCATCACTATTGCAGCAAATATTGGAAAAACTGTAATTCTTTCAATGGCTGCCTGTTTTCCAGATAGCGTCGTTGGATTTCTTCCAGCATCACAAGAGATATCGGTGCGTTATATTGAATACTTTATGAGAAGTATTCAGAAAAAACTTGAAGATGAGGCACCAGCTACCGGACAAAAGAATATAAATCTTGAAATTTTGGAAAAAGTAATCATCCCAATTCCACCTACCCAAGAACAGAATCAGATTGTAGAGATTCTTGACACCACAATTGGTGTGGCAGTGGAGAACGAGAGAGCTATAGAAATTATGCTCACACAAACTGCCGCCCAACGCCAAAACATCCTCCGCGCCGCCTTCTCCGGCCATCTCGTGCCGCAAGATCTCAACGATGAACCGGCCAGCGTGCTGCTGGAGCGAATTCGGGGAGAGCAGGCGGCACAGGCCGAAAGAAAAAAGCCAGCCGGGAGAAAGGCAAGCGAGCGAGTCGATGCGTAACGAGCAATACTGGGCCAGCTTGGTTCATGAACTGCGGGGGCTACCGAATGAAACCGGCTGGCTGGAGTTCAAACACAACAACGCCGATCCTCATGAGATCGGTGAATAGATCTCCGCGCTGGCTAACTCCGCTGCATTGGAGGGAAAGACCCACGGCTATCTGCTCTGGGGCATTGATGACACCAATCATGCCGTTCTAGGGACGATCTTTGACTCGGCGAGCAAGCGCGTAGGCAATGAGGAGCTGGAAAACTGGCTGCTGCGCCAGCTCGCTCCGAAGATTGGTTTTCACTTTGTGCGGGTCGAGCTAGACAGTCTTTGGGTTGTAGTATTGGAAATCGACTGCGCCTACCGGCATCCGGTGCAGTTTGCTGGTGCAGCATTTATCCGGATTGGTTCGTATAAAAAGCGGCTGAAAGACTTTCAGGAAAAGGAACGCGCGCTCTGGCGAGTCCTGGACGCTACGCCGTTTGAGCGTTTGTCGGCTGCCGAGAAAGTGACCCACGATGAGGTCCTTAAGCTACTGGATTATCCAGGTTACTTTGACTTGCTTGACCAACCATTGCCTGATGGCCGCGGCGCTATTCTGGAAGCGCTGGCGGCGGACAGGTTGATCGAGCCTATAGGCGGTAGTTACTGGAACGTGCTCAATATTGGCGCCATCCTGTTGGCCAAGCAATTGACTGACTTTAGGCGTTTGCAGCGCAAGGCAGTACGCGTGATAGTGTATAAAGGTAAGGGACGCATCGAGACTTTGCGCGAGCAAATTGGCGCAAGGGGTTATGTGGCGGGTTTTAAGGGGCTAATCGGCTTCATCAACGGCTTGCTTCCGGTCAATGAGGTCATTGGTCAGGCGCTGCGCAAGGCAGTGGCGGTTTATCCCGAACTGGCGATTCGTGAACTAGTGGCCAACGCGCTAATCCACCAGGATTTTTCTATAACGGGTAGCGGGCCAATGATCGAAATCTTTGATGACCGCATGGAAATCACCAATCCCGGACCGCCGCTGGTGGATACGATCCGTATGCTTGATAGCCCGCCGCGTTCGCGAAATGAGACCTTAGCCTCGCTAATGCGTCGAATGGGGATTTGCGAGGAGCGTGGTAGCGGTATTGACAAGGCGGTATTCCAAACTGAGCTTTATCAATTGCCGGCCCCAGCCTTCGAAGTGGTCGGCGACTCGACCCGCAGCACGCTCTTTGCCCCCCAGGTGCTGAGCAAGATGGATAAGGAGGATCGAGTGAGAGCGGTCTATTTGCATGCTTGTTTACGCTATGTCCAACGCGAATCCATGACAAACACCTCTTTGCGTGAACGGTTTGGGATTGATCCGAAAAATAGCGCTACCGCGTCACGTCTGATCAAAGAAGCGATGACTGCCAATACCGTGCGCCTGCATGATCCGGATGCAGCGCCCAAGCTAAGACGTTATGTACCGTTCTGGGCGTAATTTGCTTGATGGGTATTTGATGGCGCGTGGATGCTGTCAGGCTAATTTTTAAAAATTAAATTTAAAACAACAGTCTGCTGTCCTGATCGTACTTGATGGGTACTTGATGAGAGGCGAGCGGCGCTGTATACAAAAATGAACACCTCCTCCCTCGTCCAAAAAATCTGGTACTTCCGCCATACGCTGCGCGATGACGGCGTGAGCTATGGCGACTATCTGGAGCAGCTCACCTATCTGCTGTTCCTCAAACTGGCCCACGAATACGCGCGGGAACCCTACAATCGGGACACCCGCATTCCCAAACACTATGATTGGGCCAGCGGCGCGACAAGACCGGCGCGCCGCTGGAGTCGCACTACCTGATCACGCTGAACAGGCTAGGCCAGGAATCCGGCATGTTGGGCGCGATCTTCTTCAAGGCGCAGAACAAGATTCAAGACCCCGCCAAGCTGGCCCGGCTGGTGCGGATGATCGACGCCGAAAACTGGATCAGCCGGATGCCGACACCAAGGGCGATCTGTACGAAGGACTGTTGTAAAAGAACGCCGAGGACACCAAAAGCGGCCGCCCGCGACAAGGCCAGCCTGGATGTTTTCTGGCTGAAGGATGACAGCCTGGAGACACTTGATGACTTGCCGCCGCCGGATGTGTTGCAACAAGAAATCATCGAGCACCTCGAAGCGGCCCTCGCCTCATTCCGGGATGTGGCCACCGCCCTCAGTCCTCGCCACCGTCAATAATTAATATCGCTGATGTTGGATTGACCGACAAAGGACGCTGAAGAGCGTCCTGAAATCGTGTGAAAAAGTTTTACAGCCATGAGCCAGCGCGAGATGAGATGAACCGTGGACGCAAGCATGCAGCGATGGATGGTATTCAGCAAGCCGATGGTCGGCCAGGGACCTACGCCCTCTTGCTACGGCTGGCCGATGGGGGAACGATCCCCATCGGCCAGCGGCAATTGTTGGCGCTAACCGCTGGTTGGGCGATCTACGTCGGCAGCGCTTTCGGGCCGGGCGGCGTAGCGGGGCGCTTGGCCCATCATCGCCGGCCAGTAGCTCGCCCGCATTGGCACATCGACTATTTGCGGCCGCGCGCCGTACTTGAAGCGGTATGGTACAGCCACGATCCCGTTCGCCGTGAATGCTTGTGGGCGGCGGTGCTGGCGCGGGAGTTAGGCGGGCGGATGCCGCTATTTCGCTTCGGCGCTTCCGATTGCCGCTGTCCCGCGCATCTCTCCTTTTTTGAAACGCGCCCCGTCTTCGCTGGATTCGTGGCGGCGTTGCGATCACGCGCGCCCGATCATGTCGCGGTAATCGAAAGCGACTGATTCAGGGCTTGCCGTGTTCCGCGTGGCCTTGGCCATGATATGGCGGCATGGCATCCATCATCGCCGCGCGCTTCACCACCGGTACTGTCACTTGTAAGACGCCCGCTTTTTCCAGATGAAGCGTCAGCGGAAAGCTTTGGCCGGCTTGTAACGGCTGTTTCAGATCGATCAGCATCACATGCAGGCCGCCCGGTTTAAACGAGATGGTTTCGCCGGCCGCCAGATCGACCGCTTCGACTTGGCGCATCTTCATCAGCGTGCCTTCCAGCAAGGTCGTGTGCAGTTCGATGGAACCGGCAATATCTTTCGCTTCGGCGCTCAGCAGCCGATCTAACTCCCCGCTGTTGACGACATCGAAATAAACCGCGCCCGTTTTCGCGCCGGGCGGCGTTTCGGCCGCTTGCGGCTTTGCAATCTGGATAGCACCGCTCCCCGCCGCGAGCGCCAGCGCGCTGCATGTGAATAACAGACTGAATAAAAAGCTTTTCATGATTTTTCTCCTCAATTTGGCATGATAACCTTAAACCATGCATCATCCATCCAGCAAAAAAGTAACTGTTTTGATTGTTTTCCGATTCATTTGGATTGCGTTGCGAGGAATCCGCTCATGAACATCCCTGATCCTAACCCCGCCGTGGCCCTGGCCTTGGCCGAAGATATCGGCGGCGGCGACCTGACCGCCGCGCTGATTCCTGAAACGGCCCAAGCCGAAGCCACCGTCATCAGCCGCGAAAAAGCGGTCTTGTGCGGGGCGGCGTGGTTCGATGCCGTGTTCCGTCAGCTGGATTCGCGCGTCGCGGTCGATTGGCGGGCGGCCGACGGTGATCGGATCGAACCGAACCAGGTGCTCTGTACGCTGCGCGGGCCGGCCCACAGCCTGCTGACCGGCGAGCGCACCGCCCTCAATTTTCTGCAAGCCCTGTCCAGCACCGCCACGCTCGCCCGGCAGTTCGCCGACACCGTGGCCGGCACCGGCGCGATCATTCTCGATACCCGCAAGACAATTCCCGGCTTGCGGCTGGCGCAGAAGTACGCCGTCCGTTGCGGCGGCTGTCAGAACCATCGGATCGGTCTGTTTGACGCCGTGCTGATCAAGGAAAATCACATCATGGCCGCCGGCTCGATCACGCAGGCCATTCAGACAGCCCGCCGCTTGCACCCTGACGTTAAGCTGGAAGTCGAGGTTGAAAACTTGGCGCAACTGGAAGAAGCGCTATCGGCTGGCCCCGACATTGTGATGCTGGACAATTTCGATCTCGCTACCATGGCCGAGGCGGTGCGGATTACGGCCAAGCGCGTGAAACTCGAAGCGTCGGGTAATGTCAATTTCAATACCGTGCGCAAGATTGCCGAAACCGGCGTCGATTACATTTCCATTGGTGGTTTAACCAAGGATGTACGTGCGGTAGACTTATCGATGCGTTTTCGCGCCCTGTGAAATACGTGAAATACGGTTTTTATCGGGTTGTCACATAAAATTAACCGAGCCGGCTTAGGCTACAGGCTCGGAACTATAAGCTTTGAGGAGAAGAAACAATGCACGCCGACATTATGTTGGGTACCCATCATGCGGGTCGCGGCCATCCGGTCGCCGATTATCGAGCAGCCGATTTTTTGCGACAAGAAATCGCTTTTTTTGAGACTCGCTTGCACGAAATGGGTGAAGAGGGCGATTGCGCTTACGAGCACGCCCTCACCCGAACTTATGAAACCCTGTTGAATGAGCGCCGTCGCCAACTCGCGCAGCAGCAAGATTGAGCGTCGCCCCAATCGTCTGCGCGCCCGCCGCGGCTGAGAATGTTTTATCATGCGCACTGGTTACCCCTAACATCTTTGGCCGGTGGCGGAACCGGCGAGGCTATGCCACCGCATGAAGCTTTTTCTCCACAGTATGGCGCTAATCGGTTCGCTCGCGCTGGTTCTTTCGCCGGCGCGGGCGGCTCCCATCGATTTCCCGGTTAAGCCTTTTCAGGCCCGTTATGAAGTGTTCGGCTCTGGCTTTTCCATTGGCGAGGCGGTCATGACCTTGACCGCCTCCGGGCCGGACGCCTACCAAATGAGTTCCGAGGTTCGGCCCAACGGTTTGGCCTCCCTGTTAGTCTCCGGTCAGATTGACGAGAAAGTCAGCGGTGAAATCCGTGATGGAGGTATCCGCCCGACTCAATACGAACGGCAACTCGACACGCCCAAGAAAAAACAAACCGTGCGATTGTATTTCGATTGGGCGGCGCGGCAAATTCGAGCGAGCGACAATCAACAACAAGCGACTTTAACCTTAACGCCTGGCGTGCTAGACCCATTGAGTTTGAATTTACAAGTGATGTGGGATTTACAGCGCGGGCGCGTTCCCGGTGAATACCGTTTGGTGGATGAAACCGAACTGAAGAGCTATCAGATTAAGAACGAAGGCGAAGAAACGCTGGAGACCCCCCTCGGCAAACTGCGCGCGGCGCGCATCAGTCAGTCCAAACCCGGTAAAACGCGAATCACCACCTTCTGGTTCGCGCCGGAGTTACATTTTTTGCCGGTGCGGGTCGAGCAGAAAAAGGACGGCAAGGAAGTGTTGCGGATGGAAGTCCGCGCGATAGACCGTTGAGCGGATCGACGCCCGCTTGCGTTATTGCGCGGGCCTTGCTTTCGATCAGCCACCGCCGTGCAAAGTGAAATCCGTTCTTCCCTCGATCAGTGCTGGCGCTGTTGCGGGTTGGCTGTGGCAAGCATAAACCCGCATGCGTGCTAGATCCCGCTTGTGGCTCGGTCTGGCGTTGCTGTTCTTGATGCTGGCGGGTGTGCAATGGGCGGTTGGCTGGAGTGAGCTGCTGGCACCCTGGCGAACCATTGCTCCGGGCCTGTTGGCGCTGGCGGCGTTGTTGACGCTGGGAAGCTACGTCGCGCGGGCGCTGCGGTTGTACGATTACTTTCTGCCCGCCACGCGCCGCGGTTTTACCGCCTGCCTCAAGCTGACATTGCTCCATAATCTATTCAATAATCTGTTGCCGATGCGGGCAGGCGAGGCGTCGTTTCCAATGCTCATGGCCCGCTATTTCACGACACCGCTGGCGGCTTCGCTGGCGGCGTTGCTGTGGTTTCGGCTGATGGATTTGCACGCTTTGATGGCGGTGGCGCTGGTGGGGGTTGGCCATTACTGGTTGCCTGGCTGGCCGGCGGCTGTGCTGGCCGTCCTTTGGCTGAGTCTGCCGTGGTGGTTGTTCCGGTTGCAACCGACATCATTACTGGCCAAGCTCAGTCGCTGGTTGCCGTCGCGTTGGCGTAACCGACTGGCTGGGGCGCGGGAGGGATTGCCGCAAACGCCGGCCGCCTTTTGGCGCGCTTGGTTTTGGACGCTGCTTAACTGGTTGCTTAAACTGGCGGTATTTGCCTGGATCTTGCGGCTGTTTGCGCCGTTGCCGGCGGCGGCGGCTTTCCTGGGCGCTATCGGCGGCGATCTGACCAGCGTGCTGCCGGTGCATGGCGTTGCCGGAGCCGGAACTTATGAGGCGGGCGTGGTGGCGGCCTTGATGCCGTTCGGCGTACCGGCCGAGGGCGCGTTGGCGGCGGCGATCAGCCTGCATCTATTCGTGCTGGGGTTGTCGGTGGCTGGCGGAGCCTTGGCGCTGTTGCTTCGTCACGATCTGCCGGCCGCCGCGCTGCTGCAAGATCATGGATGAACAAGGGTTGCTGTGGATCAACCAAGGCTGGGCGCATCCGCTGCTGGATGCGTTGTTCTGGTGGGTGTCGCAGCGAGCCGGGTTTGCTTTGCCGCTGGCGGCGCTTCTGCTTTACGATAGTATCCGCCGTTACGGACGTTCGAGCGGGCGCCTGTTTTTGTTGCTGGTCGTGACGGTGGCCCTTGGCGATGTGCTCGGCAATCTGCTGAAAGATTGGTTCGCCGCCCCGCGGCCGTGTCAGGCAATTTTTGCGCAGTTGCGCGGGCTTAATGGCGTTTTGTCCGGCCCTTGCGGCTCCGCGCCGAATGGCATGCCGTCTAACCATGCCATCAATTTTTTCGCCGCCGCGACGTTCGTGGCGGTTGCGACCCCTTGGCGGAGATGGCGGCTCGGACTGTTTGCCGTCGCGGCGCTGGTGGGGCTGTCGCGGATTTATCTTGGCAAGCACTATCCCAGCCAAGTGCTGGCCGGCGCGATGATCGGCCTTGTGGTCGGCGCTGTTGGGGGATGGTTGACTACTCGCTACCGAATCCTTTGGGGTGGCGTGAAACCGGCGCAAGCCGAGAACCGCATGACGCCGATTTCAGTCGAGATGCCTGTGAACGAAGTGAAGCTTGAGTCCGCTCTACCGCCGCACCGGCTGTCGCTGATCGTGCCGCTTTACAATGAGATTGACAACGTGGCGCCGCTGTTGGCCGGCATTCATCAAGCCTTGGTGGATTATGCGCATCCCTGGGAATTGATCGTGGTCGACGATGGCAGCAGTGATGGCACGGCGGCGCGATTGCTCGAAGAAGCCCAGCGATATGGACCGCATGTCAGAGTGTTGATCTTGCAGCGCAATTTTGGCCAGACCGCGGCGATGCAGGCTGGCATTGATGCGGCGCGCGGTGAAGTGCTGGCTACGCTGGATGGTGATTTGCAGAACGATCCAGCGGATATTCCCCGCCTCGTTGCGCGGATGTTGGACGAAAATCTCGATTTGGTCGTCGGCTGGCGGCGCAATCGTCAAGATAATGTCTGGTTGCGCACGATCCCGTCGCGCATCGCCAATCGCTTGATCGGCAATATCACCGGTGTGCGGCTGCATGATTACGGCTGTAGCCTTAAAGTCTATCGGGCCAATGTGATCAAGCAAGTGCGGCTGTATGGTGAGATGCACCGCTTCATTCCAGCCTGGATGTCGGTGCGAACCGCGCCTAACCGCATCCGAGAAGAAGTGGTTAACCATCGGGCGCGCGTCCATGGGGAATCGAAATACGGTATCAGTCGAACCTTCCGGGTCGTATTGGATTTGCTGTCGGTGTATTTCTTCCTCCGTTTTCTGAGCAAACCCGGTCATTTTTTTGGCCGCATCGGCTTGGCCAGCGGTGGACTGGGCCTGTTGATTCTGGGCTATTTGTTTGCGCAGAAACTGTTGTTCGCCGCCAGTATCGGATCGCGGCCTCTGTTGTTGGTTGGGGTGTTGTTGGTGTTGATGGCGGTGCAATTCCTGACCACCGGTATTCTGAGCGAGTTGATTACCCGCACCTACTTTGCCTCCACCACCAACTTATCCTATGCCGTTCGCCTTGAGGGTCCGCCGGAACTGGCGCCTGATGCCGGCTGGCGCCTGCCGCATGGCTGAAGCGGCGGCGGTTGCGACGCCGGACGGCCCTTCCCTTTCGCGGTGGGATATGGCCCTGTTGGGGGGCTTGATCCTGGCGTTGCCGCTGCTGCGGCTTTTCATTGCCGAAGCGGGCGGGTTCGATCTGCATTTCGATGAAGCCCAATATTGGGAATGGTCGCAACAACTCGATTGGAGCTACTACTCCAAAGGCCCCTTGGTGGCTTGGCTGATCGCCCTCTGCACCGGACTGTTCGGTCAGGGGGAATGGCAAGTACGGCTATTTGCTTGGTTGGCTTACGATGGTTTTCTGGTGCTGTTGTTTTGTTTTGCCCGTCAATTTTGGCGGAGCCGGCGGGCGGGATGGTGGGCGGTGGTGCTCGGTTTGACCACGCCGCTGTATTTTCCGTTGGGCCAGGTCATGACGACGGATGGGTTTCTGTTCGTGTGCTGGAGTTGGGCTTTGTGGGCGGCCTGGCGCGCCTTGTTCCGACAACAAGATTCGGCCTGGTACGAACTCGGCGCGGCGATTGGGCTGGGCGCTCTGACCAAATTCAGCATCTTGATGCTGCCCTGCTTTCTGGGGCTGGGCTTGTTGTTGACGCCGACCGGTCGCCACGCGCTGCGGCGTTGGCCGCCGTGGGGTGGGGTGTTGCTGGCGCTTTTGATAATGAGTCCGGTGCTGATTTGGAATGCCAAGCATGGCTGGATGATGTTTCACCACGAGCAAGGTCACCTGCTCAGTGTGGGCGAGCAAGGGGGCTGGCAAGAAAACCTCGGCGATCTATTGGAGTTTCTCGGCGGACAATGGTTGGCGTTGTCGCCCCTGGTCGCGGTGGCGCTATTTCGTTCGCTGGCGACACTGCCACGTTCGGACGAACAGCGTATGCTGTGGGGACTGTCGCTCGCCGTATTGGCGTTTTTCGTGGTGAAAGCAGCGCTGACCAAGGTGCAAATCAACTGGCCGGCTCCGGCTTACATCGGATTGCTGGTGCTGTTTTCCGGCCGCATCGATAGTTTGACAGCCGGTTGGCGGCGGCTAGTCATGGTGGGTATGGCCAGTTCGGTCATGCTGATGGCGGTGGCATTTTTCCCGTTGCGGGTGGGTTTGTCGCCGGTCAACGCCCCTTTCAAGGATCTGCGCTTGTGGGAGAAACCCGTTAAAACAGTCGCCGGGCAGGCTGAGGCCGTACAGTTTTTGATGGTTCCCAGCTATCATGTGGCGGGACAGGTGGCTTTCTACTGGCCGCAACGCTTGCCGGTTTATCCAGTGGCGGAAGGCCGCCGGTTTAGCCAGCACGATCTTTGGCCGGGCCTTGAACGCGAGGCGGGTCGCGACGGTATTTATGTAGCGACTAGGAACCAGTTGCCAGCACGATTGGCGGAAGCATTCGCGAGTTGTCAGCCTTTAGCGCCGGTCCCGGCCGCCGCCGCCGATGGCCGTATTTTGCGGACATTATATTCCTGGGTTTGCAAGGATTACCGACCGGCAGCCTGGTCTAAACCCACTTCTTACTAAAACTAAAGAACTCCTGGCGCCTGAATTTTTTCCAGGGTGGCGCGGAGTCCACACTCACCCATCATCCACCCTCTAGGAGCCACACTTCATGTCCGGGTCTGGTAACTGCGTTTTCTGTAAGATTGTCCGAGGCGAAATTCCAGCCGCCAAAGTCCACGAGGACGACCAGAGCTTGATTTTCATGGATGTTCAGCCCGCCAGTCCCGGCCATACTTTGGTCATCCCCAAAACCCATGCCGCCAATCTGATGGAAATCGCCGAGGCCGATCTGTTGGCGACCACCAGGATAGTGCAACGGGTCGCGCGCGCGATCCGCAAGGCGCTGACCCCGGACGGTCTCCGGATTGTCCAGACTAATGGCCCCGCCGCCGGTCAGACCGTATTTCACTATCACGTTCACCTCATCCCGATGCAGGAAGGGCAGCGCTTAGGCACGCACGGCCGCGCGCCGGCCGATCGCGAACAACTGAAAACGCAGGCGGCGCTGATTCGCGCGGCGTTGGAAGATTGATGAGGTTGCGATGAAATTACAAATTCTCTCCGATCTCCATTTGACGTTCAGCGGTCTGGCGTTGCCTCGAACCGACGCCGATGTGGTGGTCCTCGCCGGAGACATCGCGCGCCCGAAAGAAGCTATCGCTTGGGCGTCGGGGTTCAAGCAACCGGTGCTTTACGTGGCCGGCAACCACGAATTTTATGGTGGTAACCTCAGCGCAACGGCGCGGGAGCTGAAGCAATTGAGCCAGGGCACCTCGATTCAGGTGCTGGATTGCGATGAAATCGTGCTCGATGGGGTGCGCTTTCTTGGAGCCACCCTATGGAGCGACTTCAAACTGTTCGGGGAAGGGGAGCAACGCGAGTGGGCGATCGCGCAGTCCTTGGTTCTGGTGCGCGATTTCAGTCGCATCTTCGTGGACGAAGCGGGGGAGCAGCTGCTTTCGCCCCTTGCGATGATGCGCTTGTTCGGCCAGCACGCCGCTTGGTTGCAAGCCAAGCTAGACGAGCCGTTTGCGGGGTCAACCGTGGTGATCACCCATCATGCCCCTTCCTCGCAAAGCCTCCATCCCCGTTTTGCGAACTCCCTGCTCAGCGTTTGCTTCGTTTCCGAAGTGGAGTATTTGATGGGGAAAGATCGGGTCAGGTTATGGGTGCATGGCCATACCCACGACAGCTTCGATTACACGGTGGACGGGACGCGCGTGCTTTGCAACCCGCGCGGCTACGCCAGAGACGACATCAATGAAAATGCAGCTTTCGATCCGAAACTGACGGTCGATCTTGGGGTCGGGCCGCCGCCGACCGGGATGGCCGGTCTGACGGTAGCCGCCGGTTGAATCAGGGCTAATTGCGCCGCACCCGGTCGCCGCGTTGGGGGCGCATGAGAATCATTTCGACGCGGCGGTTTTGTTGCTGTCCTTGCTCGGTGGCGTTGCTGGCGATAGGTTCCTGCTCACCGCGACCCTCGGTACGGAGTCGACTACGCTCGATCCCCTCGGCGCTGATGAGATCGGCAACGCTTTCAGCCCGCCGCATGGAGAGATCAAGGTTATAACTGTCCGAGCCATTGCTGTCGGTATGACCGGTGATCAATGCCTTAATCCGCGGTCGCTTGCTCATGATCCGGGCGACCTGCCGTAGCGCTGGCGCGAATTCGCGGCTGATATTGGCGCTATCGTAGGCGAACATGACTTCGCTCGGCATCAGAATCCGCAAATTCCTATCTTTCATTCGCTCTACCCGCATCCCGCGCTGGCGATATTCCGGGGTAATAACCTGTTCGATTTCTCCTTGAATGCCACCCATATCTTCGTCTTCAGACGATTTGTTATTGAAGCCGGAATTGGATGGTGGGGGATTGTCGAAGTCGGTGGCCGGGCGGGCGGCGCCGGCATCGGGCGTGAATCCCGCGATAGACACCGTTAACGCCAGTAGGCCAAGAACGGAAATACGCGATACCTTCATGGGCTAGACTCCCTTTAAGTGAAGCGGTTCATGAAATAGAAGCGGCCAAGGTTGCTTTCACCGCGACCACCTTGGGTATATAAGCAGAAAAGAGGCGGATGACAAGCCATCGCACCCGGCTGGCGCGTATAATGGTGTTTACAACCTGAATGTTTGCTTAGCCGGAGGGTTGGATGCGCGTTCTGCTCGCGCTGTTTTTACTGATCTTGCCAGCGGGTTTTGGCTCGGCGGCGCAGGCGTTGAAACAGCCAAACAGTTTGGCGTTGCTGCTGGAGTTGCGGGGCGCTATTGGCCCGGCCAGCCGCGATTTTCTGCTGCGCGGTCTGGAGCGGGCGCGGTCGCGCCAGGCAACGGCGGTGATTCTCCAGCTGGATACGCCCGGCGGCCTGGATAGCTCCATGCGCGATATAATCCAAGCTATTTTGGCGTCTCCAACGCCCGTGCTGGGTTATGTTGCGCCGGAAGGGGCGCGGGCCGCCAGCGCGGGCGCCTATATCCTCTATGCCTGCCATGTGGCGGCAATGGCGCCCGCGACCAATCTCGGCGCCGCCACGCCGGTGCGGATCGGCGCCTTGCCGTTACCATCTCGTACGCCGGCGGATGATCAGGCCAACGATCCGGCCGCGCCAAAGCCGGCTGAAACACCCACGGTGAAGCCGGCGCCAGCGCCTGCTCCGACACCGAGGGGCGATATGGAGCGGAAACTGGTTAACGATGCGCGCGCTTACATGCGTTCCCTGGCGCAACGGCACGGACGTAACGCCGATTGGGCCGAACAGGCGGTGACTGAAGCGGCCAGTCTCAGCGCTGAGGAAGCGCTACAAAAAAAAGTGATCGACTTGATGGCCGTCGATACAGCCGATCTGCTGAACCAGGCCAACGGTCGGCAGGTGGCTACCGTTAATGGTCAACGATCCCTGACGACGGCCGGGTTGACGGTTGAAATCCTCACTCCCGATTGGCGAAATCAGCTGTTGGGCCTCATCGCTCATCCGATGGTGGCCTATGTTTTGTTGCTGATCGGCATTTATGGCCTTTTTTTCGAACTGTCCAATCCGGGCATGGCGCTGCCGGGCGTATTGGGCGGGATTGCCTTGTTGCTCGCCTTGTTCGCTTTGCAGGTGCTGCCGGTCAATCTTGCCGGCTTGGCGCTGTTGCTGCTGGGTCTCGCGTTCATGGTCGGGGAAGCCTTCGCCCCCAGCTTCGGCGTGCTGGGGTTGGGCGGTATTGCGGCCTTTGTCGCCGGGTCGCTGCTGTTGTGGGATGAAACCGGCCCCGGTTACGAAATTCCGCTCGTTCTCATTCTTGGGTTTGCCTTGGCGAGCGCGGTGGTACTCATGAGCTTGACCATGTTGCTGCTCCGCCAGGGCCGCCGGCCGGTGGTCAGTGGGGCGGAGGAGATGCTGGGTGCGACGGGCACGGTCATGGGCGAGGATATTAACCGGGCCTGGGTGCATGGCGAGTCCTGGCGCATTCAGGCTGATACTCCCTTGCAGCCCGGTGATCGGGTGCGGGTGGTGAATCGCGACGGTTTGATGCTGCGGGTGCAAGTGCTGGATCGAGATCAATGAGGAGCGATCATCATGTTCTTTAATGCTCTTTTCTTCGCTTTATTCATTTTGCTGCTGGTGGTTTTTGCCTCGATCAAGGTTTTGTACGAGTACGAGCGGGCCGTGGTGTTCTTTCTTGGCCGTTTTCAGGCGATTAAGGGGCCAGGGTTAATCATCGTCATCCCCATCATCCAGCAAATGAAACGGGTCGATTTGCGCACCATCGTTATGGATGTACCCCGTCAGGATGTGATTTCGCGCGACAATGTGTCAGTCAGAGTGGATGCCGTGATCTATTTCCGGGTGATGGACCCAGAGCGCGCCATCATTCAGGTCGAAGATTATTACAACGCCACCAGCCAGTTGGCGCAGACTACATTGCGGTCGGTGCTCGGCCAGCACGAACTGGACGAAATGCTGGCGGGGCGGGACGAGCTGAATCGGGCTATCCAAAATATTCTGGACAGCGAGACGGATATCTGGGGCATCAAGGTTTCCAATGTTGAAATCAAGCGGGTGGATCTCGATGAGAGCATGGTGCGCGCCATCGCCCGCCAAGCGGAGGCCGAACGCGAGCGGCGGGCCAAGGTGATCAATGCCGAAGGGGAGTTCCAGGCCGCCGAGCGGATTCGGCAGGCCGCCGAGATCATCGCTTCCCAGCCGCAAGCGTTGCAGTTGCGCTATTTGCAGACGCTCAACGACATCGGCATCCAGAACAACACCACCATCGTTTTTCCGGTGCCGCTGGATTTATTCAAGCCCTTGCTGACGACCAAAGAACGTGGGTCGAATTAGTCGGCTGGGCTGTGCGGCAGTAGCCGCTACAGATTGCTATTGATTGTCAGGGTTGCTCCCGTCATGCAACCGGATTCGGCTGGATCGCAAAGGAAGGCGATCACCTTGGCGACATCGGCGGGTGTGGTGCGAGTGCGCAGGCGCGGCGCGGCGTTGCGCAGCATGGCGGTATCCACCGCGCCCGGCGCGATGCCGTTGACGCGGATGTTGCAGTCCCGACCTTCGGCGGCGAGCGCTTCGGTCAGGCCAGTGAGCGCGAATTTGCTGACGGTGTAAGCGACGTAGCCGGGAAACTTTTCGGTGTTTGGCACGCCACCCAGCGAGGACACGTTGACGATGCTTCCACCGCGTTCCCGCATCAGCCGAAATGCCTGTCGCGCGCACAGCGCCGCGCCGCGCAGATTGACCGCCATCAGCCGATCCCAGTCAGGCATAGCCATGGCCGCGAAGGCGCCGCTCATTAAGATGGCGGCGTTATTGACCAGAATGTCCAGTCGGCCCATTTCACTGGCGATTTCAGCAAAAGCGGCTTCTACCGCCCCGTCGTCAGCGATGTCCAACGTTCGCCATACCGCGTTTAGACCGGCCGCTTGCAGGGGCGCGACGGTGGCCCGCAACTCTGAAGCGGTGCGGCTGGCGACGATGACGTGAGCGCCTTTGCGGGCCAACGCCTCGGCGGTCGCCGCGCCGATCCCCCGACCGCCGCCAGTAATCAGCGCAACTTGGCGGTGTAACGGTGGGCAAGCAGGGAGATCGCTCATGCCGTGCTGGCCAGTTCGATGGACTGCTCTTGCAGGATCGCCAACAGCGCGCCCGCCGCGTTTGACAGCGTGTGGCCGGTGTGTCGCATCACACCCAAGGTCCGTTCCAAATGCAGCCCGGCGACCGGGATTTCCGCCAGTTCACCATCCAGCATGGTGCGTGGTAGCATACTCCAACCGAGTCCGACCGCCACCATCATCTTGATTGTTTCCAGATAGTTGGTGGCGAAGGCGACGGGAATTTCCACGCCGATCCGGTTCAAGGCTTGTTCTATAATCCGTCGGGTGAAGGTGGCCTCGCCGGGCAAAATGGCCGAATAGTCCTTCAGCCGCTGCGGCGTAACGCTCGAAAGTTGGGCTAGCGGATGGGTGTGCGAGGCTGTCACGATCAGGTTATCGACCCACAGCGGCAAAACGATCAGCGGCGGATCAGCTTCTGGCGGCAAGGTGACAATAGCCAGCTCCACTTGGCCCCGCAGCACTTCCTCGCAAGCAATCTCCGAATCCATGAACCGCATGTCCAAACGGACTTGCGGGTAACGGCTGGTGAAGGTTCGCAATACGGGGGGCAGACGGTGCAGGCCGATGTGATGGCTGGTGGCGAGCGTCAATGAGCCAGTCACCGCGCCAGACAGATTGCGGAGCGCCCGACGGCTGTCGTCCACTTCCGCCAAAATCCGTTGCGCTCGCGGCAATAGCAGATTTCCGGCTTCGGTCAGGCGCACTATCCGGCCAAGCCGGTCGAACAAACGCGCCTTCAATTCATCTTCCAGAGTGGCGATTCGTTTGCTCACCGCGGGCTGGGTCAAATGGAGGTGGTCGGCCGCTAACGAGAAAGAACCGTATTCGGCAATCGTAATAAAAGCTTGTAGGCTGGCAATATCCATCGTTTTTAAAGGTTACTAAGCGTAAAAGACAAATTAAATATTCTTTTATTTTATACAAATCATAAAAAATATGAATTTGTTTTATCAATATCGGCGTTTTAAGCTAAGCGTAACTTGAGTGAGGAGCGACACAATGGCTGGTAAGACCCTGTATGACAAGCTGTGGGATGCCCATGTGGTGCGTGCTGATCCCGACGGGACGACGCTTTTATACATTGACCGCCATCTGGTGCATGAAGTGACCTCGCCGCAGGCGTTTGAAGGGCTGAAGCTCACCGGTCGGCAGCCATGGCGGCGGGAGTCGATGGTGGCGATGGCCGATCACAATACCCCGACCGATCCTGGGTTTACCACCATCGCCGACCCGGTGTCGCGGCTACAGGTGGAAACGCTGGACGCCAACGCCCGTGGTCTGAACTTGCGCTACTTCCCCATCGGGGACAAACGACGTGGCATCGTCCATGTGGTTGGGCCGGAACAGGGCGCGACCTTGCCCGGAATGACCATCGTCTGCGGCGATTCGCACACCTCGACTCATGGCGCGTTCGCGGCGCTGGCCTTCGGCATCGGTACCTCCGAGGTCGAGCATGTCATGGCCACCCAATGCCTGATCCAGAAAAAAGCCAAATCGATGCTGGTGCGGGTCGATGGCCAACTGGGGCCGGGCGTAACCGCTAAAGATATCATTCTGGCGATCATCGGTAAGATCGGCACCGCGGGCGGCACTGGCTACGCCATTGAATTTGGCGGCCCGGCGATTCAAGCCTTGAGCATGGAAGGCCGAATGACGATTTGTAATATGGCCATTGAGGCCGGAGCACGAGCGGGCATGGTGGCGGTGGACGACACGACTATCCAGTACGTTCAGGGCCGACCTTCCGCCCCGCAAGGCGCGTTGTGGGAGCAGGCGGCGGCGGCGTGGCGGGAATTGCAGAGCGACGCCGACGCGGTGTTCGATCAGGTGGTGCCGCTGGATGCGGCAATGATCAAGCCACAAGTAACTTGGGGCACCTCGCCGGAAATGGTGACATCCGTCGATGGCAACGTGCCCGATCCTGCCCGCGAAGCCGATCCGGTTAAGCGGCAAAGCATGGAACAAGCATTGCGCTATATGGGTTTGCAGCCGAATACGCCGATGACCCAGATCAAACTGGATCGGGTGTTTATTGGCTCCTGCACCAACGGCCGGATCGAAGATTTGCGGGCGGCGGCGGCCGTTATTAAAGGCCGCAAGGTCGCGGCCAGTTTGAAACAAGCGTTGGTGGTGCCCGGTTCCGGCTTGGTGAAGCAACAAGCCGAATCAGAAGGGCTGGACCGGATTTTTACCGAAGCCGGTTTCGAGTGGCGCGAGCAGGGCTGTTCGATGTGTCTGGCGATGAATGCCGACCGGCTGTTGGCGGGCGAGCATTGCGCCTCGACCTCCAACCGCAATTTTGAGGGGCGACAGGGCGTGGGCGGGCGCACTCATCTGGTCAGTCCCGCGATGGCGGCGGTGGCGGCATTGGCCGGTCATTTCGTCGATGTGCGCACGTTTTAGGAGGTGATCCCATGCGCCCAGTATTGGTGATCGGCAACAAGAATTATTCGTCGTGGTCGCTGCGGCCTTGGCTGGCGGCGCGTCATGCGGGGATCGAGTTCGACGAGATTCGCGTTTCGTTGTTCACGCCGGAAGGTAATGCGCAAATTCAGCGCTATTCGCCTTCGCTCAGGGTTCCGGTTTGGCGCGAAGGTGATTTTGTGGTGTGGGATTCCTTGGCGATTTGCGAATATTTAGCCGAGCGTGTCTCGTCATTGTGGCCGTCCGACGCCGCCGCGCGAGCCATTGCCCGCTCGGTGAGCGCCGAGATGCACTCCGGCTTCACCGCGCTGCGTGGGGGAATGCCGATGAATGCCCGCGCGCGTGGCCGTTCCGTGGAAATCACGCCGGAGGTCGTCGCCGATATCAACCGCATCGAGGCGATTTGGCTGGATTGCCGGAGCCGGTTCGGTGAGGGCGGTCCGTGGCTGTTTGGGGCATTTTCCATCGCCGACGCCATGTTTGGGCCAGTGGTGTTACGCTTTGTGCCTTATGGCGTCACCCGGCCCGGTGTGATGAATGAATATGTCGCCACCTTCATGGCCGACCCGCATTTACAGGCGTGGATCGTCGCCGCCGAACAAGAACCCGAAGTGATCGAATCCGAAGAAGTGGGCCTTTAAAGCGAGGCCAGGAGCTTAGCTATGACACCATTTACGCAACTCGATGGTTTGGTGGTTCCGGTGGATCGGGCCAATGTCGATACCGACGCCATCATTCCCAAGCAATTTTTGAAGTCGATCAAACGCACCGGCTTCGGCGATTTCCTGTTCGACGAATGGCGCTATCACGACCACGGCGAGCCGGGCATGGATTGCGCGAACCGACCGCGCCGAACGGAATTCACTCTGAATCAGCCGCGCTATCAAGGCGCAACGATTCTGCTGGGGCGGGAGAACTTCGGCTGTGGCTCCTCGCGCGAACACGCGGTGTGGGCGTTGGAGGAATACGGTATCCGCTGCATGATCGCGCCGAGTTTCGCCGATATCTTTTTCTCCAACAGCTTCAAATCAGGTTTGTTGCCAATCCCGCTGGCGACGGAAACAGTGGATCGCTTGCTCCGTGAAGTGGAAGCGACGCCCGGTTATCGGTTGCTGGTGGATTTGGCGGCACAGACGGTTAAAACGCCGAGTGGTGAAACTTTCAGCTTTGATGTCGATCCGTTCCGCAAGGAATGTCTGTTGAATGGTTGGGACGACATCGGCCTGACTTTGCACCACGCCGAGGAAATCCGCGCTTATGAGGCCCAACGGCGACAGGACGCGCCGTGGTTGTTCGTCTGATTGGCTCCGCCCGCCCGCGGGAGAGGAAGTGAAGCGGCGTAGTTTCAACGACTTGCGGTAAACAACATGACGCACAAGGTCTTGGTTCTCCCCGGCGATGGCATCGGCCCGGAAATCGTCACCGAAGGGGCGAAAATCCTGCAATGTTTACAGCAGGAATATGGACTGAATATCGTTTTGGAATACGGGTTGCTTGGCGGAAGCGCGGTGAATGCGCTGGGCGAGCCGTATCCAGCGGAAACTCGCCGCCAAGCGCGGGCCGCCGACGCCATTTTGCTCGGCGCGGTCGGCGGCCCGCAGTGGGATACACTGGAGCGGCCATTACGACCGGAGCGCGGCTTGTTGGCGATTCGTTCGGATTTGGCGCTGTTCGCCAATTTGCGCCCGGCGATTCTGTATCCGCAACTGGCGGCGGCATCCTCGCTCAAGCCGGATTTGGTGGCCGGGCTGGATTTGCTGATCGTGCGCGAGCTCAATGGCGACATTTATTTCGGTCAGCCGCGCGGCATCCGCACTTTGGAAAATGGTGAGCGGGAAGGCTTCAACACCATGGTGTACCGCCAATCGGAAATCGAGCGGATCGCGCGGGCGGCGTTCGAGGCGGCCCGCAAGCGCCATCGCAAGGTGTGCTCGGTGGACAAGGCCAACGTGTTGGAAGCGTCTGAATTGTGGCGGGAAGTGATCGAGCGAGTGGCGCGGGATTATCCCGATGTGGCGTTGTCTCATCTGTATGTGGATAACGCCGCCATGCAACTGGTGCGAGCGCCTAAGCAGTTTGACGTGATCGTGACTGGCAATCTGTTCGGGGATATTTTATCCGACTGCGCCGCGATGCTGACCGGCTCCATCGGCATGTTGCCGTCGGCCTCGCTGGACGCCAAGGGCAAGGGGCTGTACGAGCCCATTCACGGCTCCGCGCCGGACATCGCGGGCAAGGGCGCGGCCAATCCGCTGGCGACTATCCTGTCGGCGGCAATGTTGCTACGGCATAGCCTGAATGAGCCGGAATACGCCGAGCGCATCGAACGGGCGGTTGGCCAAGTGCTGGATCAGGGCTTGCGGACGCTGGATATCATGGCGGAAGGGATGACGCCGGTCGGTACGCAGGCGATGGGCGATGCAGTGGTGGCGGCCTTGGTGGGGGATTGAGGTAGGAATCTAAAATAGATCATGATTTTTTAGACTATAGGACAATTTTTGTGTCGCTTAATGATTTCCGCTCTGTGTTTATGCCCTATATTACCGAGAAGCAATCTGATGGTAGATACGCGGTACTAAATCGTGAGTGTAAACCTGTAGGCTTCTATACAAAAGACTTTGTTACTTATGCAGATTACCCTGTGCTTGTTAATCTAAAAGGCTTGACTAGGACTAAAGCTGCTAAGATCTCCTATAAGGGAGATCCCAATATAGATCATATTGTTCTTTATAATGACGAGTGTATTCCAGCTAATAGCAAAAATGATATGAAGGCCTACTTGATACGACTTGAAATCCTTGCTGCATTAGCTGTGTCTTGATCAATTAATAGTTATTATTCGCTTATTAGTTGTTCACTACTAAACCGGAATTTATATACTAGTTTTTTGAATTAATTTAAACAGGCTCACGAGATGGATTTGAAATATTTTTTGACGATGAATGATGCAAGATTAAGCTGGATTTTTCAAAGATCTCCAAATTCCGGTTATTGAGTTGAGGGCAGTTTTATGATGCGAGTCGGTTTAGTTGGTTGGCGTGGCATGGTGGGTTCCGTGCTGATGGATCGGATGCTGGCGGAAAATGATTTCGCGCAGATCGATCCGGTATTTTTCACTACATCTAATGTCGGCGGCCGTGGCCCGTCCATTGGCAAAGATACCCCGGTGCTGAAAGACGCCAAAGCCATCGCTGAACTGCAAGCGATGGACACCATCATCACCTGTCAGGGCGGCGATTACACGAACGAAATCTATCCGCAACTGCGCGCGGCGGGCTGGAAAGGTTACTGGATCGACGCCGCCTCGGCGTTGCGGATGAAGGACGATGCCGTCATCATTCTTGATCCAGTGAATCGGAACGTGATCGAAGACGCGCTGGCGCGGGGCGTGAAAGATTACATCGGCGGCAATTGCACGGTCAGCCTGATGCTGATGGGCTTGGGCGGGCTGTTCGCACACGGCCTGGTGGAATGGATGAGCGCCATGACCTATCAAGCGGCGTCCGGCGCGGGCGCGCAGAACATGCGCGAACTGATCCAGCAAATGGGCGTCATTCATGGTTCGGTAGCCAACCGGCTGAGTGAGCCAGCCTCGGCCATTCTGGAAATCGACCGCACGGTAGCCGACACCATTCGCTCCAGCGTTTTGCCGACCGCGCATTTTGGCGTGCCGTTGGCTGGGAGCCTGATTCCCTGGATTGACAAGCAGCTAGACAACGGCCAGAGCAAGGAAGAATGGAAGGGCCAGGCTGAAACCAACAAGATTCTGGGTCGCTCGGATCAGCCGATTCCCATCGACGGCATCGGTGTCCGCATCGGCGCGATGCGTTGCCACAGTCAGGCCTTGACCATCAAGCTCACCAAGGATGTCCCGCTGAATGAAGTGGTGGATATCATCGGTACGGCGAATGATTGGGTGAAAGTGATTCCGAACGAGCGGGAACTTTCGATTCGCGAACTGACTCCCGCTGCTGTTACTGGCACCTTGAACGTCCCGGTTGGCCGGTTACGTAAGCTCAACATGGGGCCAACCTATCTGGGCGCGTTTACTTGCGGCGATCAGTTGCTGTGGGGCGCGGCGGAACCATTGCGGCGGATGTTGCGGATATTGCTGGAGAAGTGAATAAGCGCTAGCTGAGAATTTGAGTGGTTGGCAATTGGCGGCCGGATCAGCACGTTCGGCCGTTTTTTGTCTGAGTTGCATTAGCGATGCTTGTGCGTACCCGTACTGACCGCGATGTAGATTTCACGTAAAAAAATGCTCCATGCTACGATCATGGTTCCCATTGCCATCACAAACAGACTAGCCACTGTTTTTGCCAGCTCAATAGCGAATAACGCCCCTATAAACGATCCGGCGACCACGAAGCACACCAGTAACGCCCCGGATACTGCTGATAAGATCGCAAAGTAAACCAAATTGCTGCGATGGCTTAGCAAATCAAGCTCGCGCATGATGTCGGCTGAATCACCCACCAGTTCGCGCAAGCGATCCTGTAATAAACGCCTGCGATCCACAATGCGATTAAGACGGGTGCTTAGGATCGTGATGAGCGTTCCGATGGCAACCAGCAAGAAGGCGGGCGCAACCGAGAGTTGAATGACGCGAGTAATTTCGGTAACGTGGGTTTCCATGGAGGCTAAATGTGTGGTCTGGTAGCAGTAGGAAGGGATCGTTAAAATGCCGCGGAAACTGATTCCGATCATCCTCCTGACAACAAGGTGGCAGTGATGGCCGATGATGACCCGCGTTTGACGCAGACGCTAGATGGTCTAGAGGGTAGTCGACGTGCGCTGCTGGCGTTGCTGGAGGCGGTGCGGCATACCTTCTATCTCTATACACCGCTGGTTCGACCCGAATTATATAACGATGCCGAGATCCTTGCCGCCATTCGCCAGCGCGTGGTGAATCAACCGAGATTGCGTCTGCAATGGGTGTTGCCACCCGCCGCCAACTGGCGCGGTGGGTGTCCCGGCTTGATCCGATTAAGCGAACGCTTGACCACCGCGTTCACTCTGCGCACCCCCAACCGGCACGAATTGCCGGATCGGCCAGAATTAGGCCAAGCCTTTGCCATTGTCGATGACCGGATGCTGGCGCATTTCAGCGACCCCCGTCGCTTGCTCGGCGTCCATGAGTCGCAACCCAGCGAACGCATGAAGGAATTGCTGGAACTGTTTCGCGAGGTCTGGAATCGTTCGCAGCCCGATCCCGACCTGCGTCGCCTGGGAATTTAAGCAGGCGGAAATCCCCAGCGTTCCCGCAGCTTGGCGTGGTTCAGCTCCAGCCATTGCAGGGCGATGATCGGAGCCGCCGAACTGATGCGACCGCGATGTAATAACGCCAGCGCTTCGGTGCGAGAGGCGACGCTGACTTGGATATCCTCGTGTTCGGTGGCGAGACCTTTTACACCCGCGGTAACAGTCGTGGCGTCTACTCGGCCGCAGAATAGAGTGATGGTTTCTGAAGTGCCGCCAGCGCTGACCAGATAGTGGCAAATCGGGATTAATTCGAGGATTTCACAGTCTGCCTCTTCCCGCGCTTCTCGTCGGGCGACCGCTTCCGTGGTTTCAGCGGGATCGTCGATAATCCCAGCCACGATTTCTAGCAGCCACGGCCCACCTGGAAAATCCAACGCTCCAATACGGAACTGTTCCAGTAGAATCACTTGATCTAAAGCAGGGTCGTACAGCAAAACCGCAACGGCATGACCCCGCTCCAAACATTCGCGGGTGATCTCAGCGCTCCAACCGCCCGCGAATAGCTCGTGTCGTAGCCGGTATTTTTCCAAGCGGAAAAACCCATCATAGCCAATCGACTGTTCAAGGATTTCAAACCGATGGTTCATAGCGCATTCCAAGTGGATTTAAGGAAGAGGAAAGGATTCATGGTGGATTGTAATCCGGCTGAAGGAGAGCGGACATGAGAGCCGGCTTACCGAACCAATCGAACCGCTGGGGGGCAAGCTGCTGGTTTTGTTTGGCCATCGCCCTCGCGCTGACGGCTTGTGCCCGGCAAACTTCACCCGAAGACGAGATCCGGGCATTGATCGCCCGCGCCGTGACGGCCGCTGAAGCGCGCCAAGCAGGTGATCTGCGCGCTCTGATCGCGGATGATTATGCCGACGCGCAAGGCTTAGATCGCAAAGCCGTGGAAAATTTGATTCGACTCCACATTCTGCGCCAGCAATCGATTCACTTGTTCGTCCGGGTGCGCGATATTCAATTTCCCGAATCCAATCGGGCGCTAGCCAGTGTGGCGGCGGCCATGGCCGGTCGGCCAGTGGCTCGCGCCGATGAGTTGGCGGGGCTGAGCGCCGACCTCTATCGCTTTGAACTGGAACTGAGCCGGCAAGGTCGCAATGAGTGGAAGGTGCGCCGAGCCGCATGGGAACCGGCCCGTTTGGACGATTTTTGGTAAGAGCGCGGCCTTAATGGAACCGAAATTTCGTAGAGGTACGCTATCACGCATCGAATAGCTTGGTTGGCGGGTGGACAGGTAGGGGGGCCAACTCGAAACTGGCGGAGGAATCGCCGCCGACTGCTAGCCGCCGCGTCAGTGGGTCCTGCCGGTAAAACGCTTGGAGTTGCTGGTAAACATCGGGGTAAAGATGGCTGACCAATGCGGGGGTTTCAAAAAACGCTTCGCTGATCAAGGCGAAGAACTCGCCGGGACTTTCGGCGGCGTAAGGGTCCAAGGCCGTTGGTCGACCGTGGTCCACCTCTCGGCATAATTGCCGGTAAGCCGCATTGAAAATGCGGCTCCAGTCCGGTACTGACATGCTCTGATGCAGCGGTGGCAACCCGTTCGCCGCGCCGTTCAACATATCCAGTTTATGCGCCATTTCATGGATGATCACATTCAGCGCGGGCTGGTCGGTGGCCTCCTTGATATCGGCCCACGACAGAATCACCGGCCCGCGCTCCCAGGCTTCGCCATGCACCGGGCGGTGAATGCTGTGAACCAGACCAAACGGATCGGTATACTCGTGGTGGACCAGGAAAGCGTCGGGGTACAGAATGATCGAACGCCAGCCGTGGTAATAGTCCAACCCCAAATTGAGAATCGGCAGACAAGCTTGGGCGGCGATTAAAGGCCCCATTTCTGGCGTTAGTTCGAGGCCGCCAGCGGGATCCAACGCTTTTTCACGCAAGAACAAGCTGGCCAGATCGTGCAATCGCTCCAGCTCCGCCGGATTCAAACCGGCTAACACCGGCAGATTGGTGATCGTTGTCCGCCACGGGTGATCGGGGATGCGAGCGCGTTGCAATCGCCAACGTCGGCGCCAGTTTCGAAAAAATCCGAGCATGAGAAACAAGGCTGTGATTTGGAGTGGGGTTTCGGATTATTCGACCCGTTGTCCGCGCGCCTTGGCGTCTCGGACCCGCGCTAGATAACGGTCGGACCATTGCGCCAAGGCGTAGATCGGATAGCCGATGACCATCACCGCCAACAGGATGCAAATGGACAGGGCGACTGCTTTAGGTAGCCGTTCCCACCATTGGTTGATGAAATAAATCAGTCCCCAGATCAGGAGACCGGTAATGCCTACGGAAATTAAAAAAGACACGATGTCGCTACGTTGCATGAAATGCTCCATCAAAAATCTGTCATCGGTTTAAGACCGGATTGCCGTTGCCGTGAAAGAATCTTTCCATAATTTCTTTCACTACTTTTTATTGAGCTAAATTAAGGGGGATTTTGATTTAAGACCACTCAAATCGCCATGATACATTCGCTTTCCCTTGCCCTCCTGTATGCTCTGGCGGCGGCGCTCTGGATTTTCGGCTCCGATCAACTGATGCTTCAGTTGAATTTGGACCCCGAAGCCAGTATGCGCTTGCAGATGACCAAGAGTTTCGCGTTCATCATTGCAACGGCCTTGCTGTTATTTTTTTTGCTCCAGCAGATCGAAGTGCGGAAGCGGCCGGAAATGGGTAGCAAACCATCGCCGCCTAGCGTTTGGATGCCGGTCATTTTATTTTCCTTGCTGATGGCGCTCGCGGTGATACCGGGAATTATCGCTTACTACGAAGTCAGCCGGCATTTCGGAGAATCAACCACTAGGACATGGTTGTTCGCGTGGGATGGTTTGGTATTGCTGTTCGCGCTGACGACTGCCGCGGCCTGTATTTTGTGCTGGTGGCGGACTACCCGGTCTCGTTTCGCCTTGGAGCGCTTCCATGACGAGAACGAACAAAGCAAGCTGCGCCATCGCTATGAAGCCTTGCTGCGGCAGTCTTTGGATGTTGTGTTACTGCTTGCGGAGGATGGCACCATTATTGATGCTAACGACTGTGTGCGCGAGTACTACGGCCGCACTCCCGAAGAATTACGGGGCCAGCACGTACGGGAATTGCGCTTTCCGAGCGCGCGGGATAGGGTCGCTGACGACTACCGTCGGGTCGCCGAAACCGGCGGCGTCGTGTTCGAGCGGTTGCACCAGCGTTCAGATGGTACTTCATTCCCCGTTGAAATCAGCGCAAGAGCGATCAGCGATCATCAACGGAACTACTTTCAGTCAGTAGTGCGCGATATTTCCGAGCGCAAGCGCACGGAAGTGATTATGGCGGAGCAAGCTCTGCGGTTTCGCGCCACATTCGAGCAGGTGGCGGTCGGTATGGCCCACATTGCGCTGGACGGCCATTGGCTGCGGGTCAATGACCGGCTTTGCGCGATCGTCGGCTACTCGCGGCAGGAACTGTTACGGAAAACCTTTCAACAAATCACCCATCCCGATGATTTGGAAAAGGATCTGTGGTTGTTGGAACAGATGCTGGCCGACCAAATCAAAAACTACTCGATGGAGAAGCGTTACTTTCACAAAGATGGTTCAATTATTTGGGTCAGCTTGACCGTCTCCTTGCTGCGGAACGCGGCGGGATTACCGGAGTATTTGGTCGCGGTCGTCGATGATATTAGCTCCCGCAAGCGGATCGAACGGCGTTTGGCTCGAATCAGCCGTTTTTATGCGGCGTTGAATTCCACCAATCAGGCAATCTTGCATAACAAAGGCACCGCCGACCAACTGTTTGAGGAAATTTGCCGAATCGCCGTCAAATGCGGCGAACTAAAGGGCGCCTGGATCGGTTTGGTGGATCCGAAGGCCCAGCAACTTCGGGTAGTAGCGGCTTTCGGCGACCTGCGCGGGCGGCTGGTTTCGCTGGGGGAACCGATTCTGGAAGGATCGGCCTTACCCTACCAACCCGCTCGCATGGTGCTGGGTAGCGGTTCGCATTGGCTCTCCAACGATCTACTTGATCGCGCAACCGATGACAGCGACTGGCAAGTATTGGTAGCGACGACGGGGGTTCGTTCCTGCGCTGCTTTCCCGTTGAAACAGGGTGGCACGGTTATCGGCGCTTTCAGCCTGTACGCTTCCGAAGCGGAGTTTTTCGATCTAGAGCTGGTCGATCTGCTCAATGAGATGGCGGCCGACGTTTCATTCGCGGTTGACAATTTCGAGCGTGAAGCGCGGCGCCGGCGCGCGGAGGAAGCCCTACGCGCCAGCGAGAGCCGGTATCGGGCGCTGTTCGAGGCGCACCCGATACCGATGTGGGTTTACGATTTGGAAACCTTGCAACTGTTGGCGGCAAATGATGCCGCCATCGCCAAATACGGCTATGCCCGCGAGGAATTTTTGGGGTTGCGGGTTGCTGATCTCCGATCTGACGCTGATGCTCAGCGGTTGCTTGAAGATATGACGCAAGCCAAGGAAGGGTTGACCCAGGCCACAATCTGGAAACACCGGCGGCGGGATGGAACCTTGATCGACATGGAGATTACGTCGCATCCCGTTGCCTGGGGAGGGCGCTCCGCCAGAATCGTGATGGCGCACGATGTCACCGAACAATTGCGGGTCGAACAGGAATTGCGCTTGGCCGCCGCGGTTTACGAACAGAGTGGTGAGGGGATTCTCGTCAGCGACCGCAACAACACGATCATCATGGTGAATCGCGCCTTTACTGAAGTGACCGGCTACGAATTGGAAGAAGTGCGAGGGCAAAATCCACGGATTCTGTCGTCAGGTCGTCAGGACCCGCACTTTTATCAAACCATGTGGAGCGCCTTGCGGCAACGGGGTCATTGGCAAGGAGAAATCTGGAATCGCCGCAAAAATGGTGAAATCTATTCCGAATGGCTGAATGTCACGGCCTTGCGCGACGCCGCCAATCAAGTCAGTCATTATATTGGTATTTTCAATACGCTATCCGCCCATCGCGCCACGCGGTAGATAACGCCTTATCTCCTGTCGCCGCTTTTAAGTGCTCTCGGGTGTTGCAAACGAGCGGCTTGCGGGCAGATCTCGTAATGAAGCGGTCGAATGAACTCGCTGCGCGGTGTCGCCAGCGCATAGAGGATAATTGTTAAATTGGATAACGATGCTTAGTTTGATCGATAGTCACAACCATTTCGATGATGCCAGCTTTGATCGCGACCGCGATGCCGCTTATCAGCGCGCGCGGGCGCGTGGCGTGGTGGCGCAGGTCCTGGCGGCGGTCAGCGCCCGCTTGTGGCCGCAACTTAAAACCGTCGCCGCGCGCTTTGTGGGATTGTATCCCAGTTACGGGTTGCATCCCGTCTATCTGGCCGAACATCGGCTGGAGCATCTTGATTTGTTAGACGATTGGTTATTGCGGGAGCGGCCGGTGGCCGTCGGTGAGTGTGGATTGGATTATTATCTGCCCGATCTCGATCCCGCGGCGCAGGCCGAATATTTTACCGCGCAGTTGCAGCTTGCTCGCCGCCACGGTTTACCGGCGATCATCCATGCCCGCCACGCGGTTGATCAAGTCGTCAAGCTGGTGCGGCGTTATCCGGGAGTGCGCGGCGTGGTTCACAGCTTCTCCGGCAGCGAAGAGCAGGCCCAGCGCTTGTTGGATTTAGGCATCCTACTGAGTTTCGGCGGCCCCTTGACCTATTCGCGGGCGACCCGGCTGCGGGGGGTGATCCGTTATCTGCCGCTGGATGGCTTCATGCTGGAGACCGATGCGCCCGACCAACCGCTGAGCAGCCATCGCGGCGCGCGGAACGAACCGGCTTTCTTGCCGGAGATCTTAGAGTGCGTGGCCGAATTGCGCGGGGGGGATCCGGCTGAAATCGCGGCCGCGACCACCGCCAACGCTCGGCGGTTGTTTGGAATTCTCGACGATGCACCCCCACGCGCGCACTGAAATTCTGATCGGCGTGGTGGGGTTGCGCCGGTTGCGGGCGGCGCGGGTCCTGGTCGCGGGGCTTGGCGGGGTCGGAGGTTATGCGGCTGAAGCCTTGGGCCGCGCCGGCATCGGCCGTTTGACCCTGCTGGATCACGATGTGGTCTCGCTCTCCAACCTCAACCGGCAATTGCTGGCTCTGCATTCGACCCTCGGTCAGCCCAAGGTGGCGCTGATGGCGGCGCGCTTGCGCGATGTGGATCCAAACCTGGAAGTAAACGTGGTCAGTGAATTTTTACAACCGGACGCCGCTGAGGGGTTAATCGCGGCGGAACGCTATGATTTCGTCGCTGACTGTATCGATACGATCGCTTGCAAAGCGGCCTTGGTGGCGGCTTGTCACCGCCGGGCTGTCCCGGTTATTTCAGCGCTGGGCGCCGGCAATTGCTTAAACCCGAATCGGGTGCGGTTGTCGCGACTGGATCAGACCCAAGCTTGTCCGCTGGCTCGCGAGCTGCGCCGACGCTTGCGAGAAACAGACGCACCCCTAGCCTATCCGGTGGTGTACAGCGACGAGCCGCGCCGCCAGCCCTTGCCCCATCAGCCCGTGGACGGTGAGATCTCGGGGCGGCCTCGGGCGGTGAACGGTACTGTTTCCTATATGCCCGCCTTATTCGGTATTCTGCTGGCCGGCTATATCATCCAGCGATTACTGGGCGAACAGTGAGCGATGATGACCCAACCGCGGCAGGTTACGCGCCAGTTTTCAAAAGACTTTTTCAACCTATCAGCCATGAGCTTCAATCCATCATGAATTGGTCCAATACCGCACTGACCGAACGACTCGGTATTCGCTATCCCATCATTCAAGCGCCTATGAGCGGTGGTCCAGGCACACCAGAGCTGGTCGCGGCGGTCTCCAACGCCGGCGGTCTGGGGTCTTTGGCGGCGAGTTATCTGCAACCGGATCAATTGGAGCAGGCCATCGCTGAAGTGCGGGCGCTAACCGATCAGCCATTTGCCGTCAGCCTCACCGCTGGGGCGCCAGCCAAGATTGATCTCGGCCGTATCGCCCAGTCCCGCGAACTGCTCGCGCCGTACCGGACTGAACTGGGATTGCCGCCAGAGGCGGCCGCCTTGCCGGAAACGCCCGATTTCATCGAGCAATTGGATGTGGTGCTGGCCGCCAGAGCGTCCGCGCTTAGTTTCAGCTTTGGCGTACCGGATATGGTCTGCCTGGAATTGATGCGGGATGCGGGCATCGCCATCCTGGGCACCGCCACCCATCTGCTGGAAGCCATCGTGTTGGAAGAGAGCGGTGTCGATTTCATTATCGCTCAGGGCGCCGAAGCCGGTGGCCATCGCGGCACCTTCGTCGGCCACCCCGAACAGGGTTTGGTCGGTACGCTGACGCTGGTGCCGCTGGTGGCCAAGCACGTCCGGATTCCCATCGTCGCCGCTGGCGGCATTATGGACGGTCGCGGTATTGTGGCGGCGCGGGTCTTGGGCGCGGTCGGCGTGCAGATGGGCACCGCTTTTCTAGCCTGCCCGGAAAGCGGCGCGCATCCCGCCTATAAAGCGCTATTGAGCAAGAGCAGCGAAATCGCCACGACCCTGAGCCGCGTTTTTTCCGGTCGGTGCGGTCGGGTTCTGCGCAATCGCCTAGTCGATGAACTGCGCGCCCACGAAACGGAATTTCCGGGATTTCCGCTGCAACTATTTCTGATCCGGGAGTTGATGCAAGCGGCCGCCGAACGGGGTAGCACTGATTTCATGGCGCTGTGGGCGGGCCAAGGTTGCCATTTGTGTGAATCCCGGCCCGCGGCTGCTTTAATTGCGGCCTGGGCTGAACAAGCCACCGTCTTGCTGGGCGATGGTGTGTCATCGGACCCACAAAGCGTGGATGAGGAAGGGCCAGAGGAGAGCGTCTCCGACCCTGCTTGCGTCATCTAGGCGGGCTGTCTCCCAGCAGTCGGCGCAGCCGATTCCAGTCGAACGCAGGCCCCGGATCGGTTTTACGGCCGGGCGCTATATCGGCATGCCCGGCCAGCCGCTCAGGGTGGATCGTAGGATAGGCGGCTCGTAAGGCGGCGATCGCCGCCGCCAGCCGAACATACTGCGGCTCGGTGTAGGCCATAAAGTCGGTCCCTTCCAACTCGATGCCGACGCTGAAATCATTGCAGCGGCAGCGGCCCGCATAAGTCGACGCTCCAGCGTGCCAAGCCCGGCGGTCAAACGGCACGTATTGTAAAATTTCGCCATCCCGCCGGATCAACAAATGGGTTGAGACCCGCAATCCCGCAATAGCTTGGAAATAGGCGTGGGCAGTGGGATCGAGGGCATTGGTGAACAGGGCCTCGATCCATGGACCCCCGAACTCGCCTGGCGGCAGACTGATCCCGTGAATGACGATGAGATCGATTACCGAGCCGAACGGGCGGTCGTCGCAGTTGGGTGAGGGGTGAAATCGGGCGGCATCCAGCAACCCGGTGGCGGGTTCAACGCGCATCGCCCGCTACAGCACCACATGCTCGAAATCGAAACTCATATCGGTATGGGGGCGTTGCAGGAGAAAGCCTTGCACGTAGTCGATGCCACAAGACCACAAGACCGGTAGCGTGGCGCTGTTTTCAATGCCGGTGAAGATGGTGATTACGCTTTGAGCGGCCAGCCCACGGACGAGAGCGCTCAGAAGGAATTGGCGGGCCTGGTCGTCGACCAAATCCTGCGTGTATCGGCTGTCCAATTTAACATAGTCGACCTGAAACTGTTGGGCCAGCGCTAGCGCCCGTTCGTGCCCGCTGAAATGATCGAGCGAAAGCCCGCAACCTAGCTCCTTGAACCGCTGGAGAAACGGCAGCAGGGTTGATTTGTTGACCTCGGCGGTGGTTTCCGCAATCTCAAACACCAGGCTCGACGCCGGGACTTGGGTTTTTTGCAGGCCGCCCTGCAACCAGGTAAAGAATTCCTCGTCTTGTAAAATCGTGGGCGAAATGTTGATAAACAAGATCGTCGAATGACCGTGCGCCTGGCGCTCGCGTAGGATGCGGATGGAATGGGCGATGACCCAGCGGTCGAGTATGATGCCGATGCGATGGCGCTTGATCAGCCCAAACACGGTTTCTGGTAGCAGTTCCCACCCCTCCTGATTGCGCATTCGCAACAACACTTCATAGCGCTCGGTAGAGTCCCCGCGCAGGCTGACCACGGGTTGGAACAGGAGATTCATCCGTTGATGCTGCACCGCTTCCCGAATTTCTTGCAACAATTTGTGTTGTCGTGGATTGTTGGCGTCCTGTTCGGGACCGAGCGAGTGATGAACGTGGATTCGAATATCCTTACTATCCCGCGCCATCCCGCAAGCCAGATCGGCTTGCTGGATGACCAGAGCCGCCTCTGGCTTGGCGGGATTGACGATACTGATGCCAATGCTGGTTCGTAGTTGAAAATCGCCGCTGTGCAGTGGATAAGGTTCCTTTTCTAAGCTGGTCTGTATGGCGTTGGCGGTGGCTAGCAGCGCTTCCTGGCTGATGAAGCCCAGCAGGACGGTAAAAACGGCGTCGCCAAACCGTGCCACGATCAGATCGCTTCCCAAGGCCGCTTGCAAGCGTTTGGCGGCGTGCTCAATGATTTCATCGACCGCGGCCGCATCGGTGGTTTCGACCAGGCGTAGATTATCAAGAGCGACCAGGATGACCGCTACCGATTGGGCGTTGGCCATCGTGGCGACCAGAACCCGATCCAGCTGAGCCAAGAAGTAAGGCCGGTTATACAGACCGCTCACGGTATCCCGGTTGCTGAGCTGGCTCAGTTTTCGATACAGGTTATGCCCCTGCCGCAGCCGCTTGGTGATGGTCGCCGACAGCAAGTCTGGATTGGGGGGCTTTTCCAGCAGAACTTCGCCGTTCAGACCCGCGGTGGATAAATGCTCGGCGCTTTGGGGGTCCGCTGAGAGAAGGATCAGCGGGATAGCCCGATACTGCTCGTGTTGTTGGATCATCTCGGCCAGCATGATCCCGTCGGTCTCCTTCAAATCCAGGCTCAGGATCAGCAAGTTGGGCTGAAAATTGCGCAGCGCTTGCAGAATCTGGAACGGTTGCGCCAGTACTTGCGTCACCAGCCCTTTGTTGTCCAGCCAGCGGGCCATTTCCCGAGCTGAGGGTAGTACGTCGTCGACGATCAGGATGCGACCGGCTTTACTCAAAATCCATTTATCCAAGGTATCCAACAGCATCGAAACATCGACCGGCTTGGTAAAATAGCCCGCGCCGCCAGCTTCCACCCCTTCAAGCCGGGCGGTAATATCCCCTCGTTCGGCGATGAAAAGAAGGGGGGCGTCCGCCGTGAGCCGTTGGCGTAGCATCGCGGTTTGCATCAAAATCGGTTCGTTGTCGGTCAAATGATCCAGGTCAATGATCAGGGCGGCGGGTTGTTGCGACTCCGCCAAAAGGAGGTGGACTTCCGGCAGTCCAGAGCAAAGCCGAACCTGAAAACCACCTCGCCGTTCGAGTTTGTCCGCCAGATCCCGCGTGGATTCTGATGCCACTAGCCAAACAGTCGTCTCTGCATTGGCTGGTGGAACGGCCCGCGCTAGCCATCCCGCGGTTTCCCATTTAGAAACCAAGGAAGCGATAGGAGATTCAGGCGGTCGATTGGGGCCCGTTTCGGCGGTTTGGTTGGGAGCGCCGTTCTGAAGCGGCGGCATCAACCGGCAAAGGGTGTCCGCGATGGCCATCAAGCGCGCTCGCTGAGCGCCCTTGGGTAATTCCCCTTTGGTGAGGCATTCGCCGATTTGCTGATCGAGGCGTTGGCCTAGATCCGCTAGCTTTTGGTGTTCGGAGCGGGACTGGGCCAGACTCAAGATATCCTGCGCCGCATGTTGCAGGAGTACGAAGGATTCCCGACTCCATTTGATGTAAACCAGTTTTTCCAGCAAGTCTTCGATCCGTTGCAGCTTGCCGGCAAGTGGTTCAAGCGGAGCAGGTTTCAGTGGCATGGTAAATCTTCTCTCGGTGCTATCAGTAAGTAAATTAGGTAAAGCGCACTGCAAATCAAGCGTAGCGGATGGAGCAAGGATTGTTTAACAAAGATTTGATTTTACTAATTCAAACTAAGCAATCTGGTTAGCTGGTTTCAAAGCCGCGATCATGGCGAAAATTAGGTTAGTTAAATTATTTGCATGATATAGGCCAAGGTCAACGGTGTGTTCGAATTATCCAAAAAAAGATGCGCGAGACAATTGCTGTACTCGCGCACCGCTCTGAGCTTTCAGTGATCTTGTCGCCGCTCTCAGCATTCGAGGGCGAAAATCAATGTGGGAAGGCTCGGTTTATCCGATCACATTTACTGCGCTTCAAGATGATAAGCAATGATTCGTTCCACTTCGTTCTTGGAGCCCATGATGACTGGGCAGCGTTGATGGAGATTCGTCGGCTGTAATTCCATGATCCGTTGGGTGCCGGTGGTCGCCAAGCCGCCGGCCTGTTCGACGATGAAGCTCATCGGGTTGGCTTCATACATCAAACGCAATTTGCCGTCTTGGTTTTTGGAACGTAATTTACGGTCGGTGGGATACAGGAAAACTCCACCCTGGCACAATACGCGATGGACATCGGCGATCATCGCGCCAGCCCAGCGCATATTAAAATCCTTGCGCCTTGGGCCTTCCTTGCCGGCCAGGCATTCGTCCACATAGCGCCGTATCGGTGGGTCCCAGAAACGCGTATACGCCGCATTGATGGCAAAGGACAGGGCGCTTTCGGGAATTTTCATATCGGGATTGGTGAGAATATATTCACCGATCCGCTGGTCCAGCGTAAAGCCGTTAACGCCGTGGCCCGTGGTGAGCACCATCATTGACGATGGCCCATAGAGAGCGTAACCGGCGCAAACCTGTCGGTCGCCGGGTTGCAGGAAATCGTCTTCGGTCGGTTCGCCCTCCGAGTCTTTGGGGCGACGGAGGATCGAAAAGATGGTGCCGACCGCACCGTTGACATCGGTGTTGGAAGAGCCATCCAAAGGGTCAAACACCAGCAGGTATTTGCCGCGGGGATACTGGGGCGGCAGGTGGTAAACGTCGCTCATCTCCTCGGAGGCCAAGGCCGCGACATGACCCGCCCATTCATTCCGTTTGATAAACAGGTTGTTGGAAATGACATCCAATTTTTTTTGGGTCTCGCCTTGAATATTTTCCGTGTCGGCGGCGCCGAGCACGCCCACTAAACTACCGTAGCGGACGGCGCTTGAGATGGCTTTGCAGGCGATGACCACATCGTTAACCAACGCCGTGAAGTCGCCGGAAACGCCTTTGAGTTGGCGTTGCTCTTCGATAATGAATTCAGTGATGGTGGTGCCGATACGCATTTTGGTTATTCCTGAGTTGTGCAAGCTAATGGGCTACGGCGGCCCCTGCTTGGGCCAGTCGAACCTTGGGTCATTATAATTCTATTTATCACAAGTTGATCATGGTTATTAATCAAATAATGTGGCGATGCAGCATTATTTGTTATACTTGGAACCTGGGGAAGTTGGCCCATCGATTCGCGATAAGAACGAGTCGCCGCCATCGCCAGAAAATCGGTCTATTTTGTTATAATGACTTATGTTTTTATTTTTGTAATTTCATGACGCTGTTGATAATGCTGCACCGGGAGTAAGATCATGAACGAAGTTTCTGTGACGGTTTTTGAGCCGATCAAACCCTTCATCGCCATATTGGCAAGAACCAATCAGGTGATGACCGGACAATTTGAGAAATGGATCGGGCTGAATATGAACAGCTTGAAAGCCTATGTGGATTTGGGCTTGGCACAGGCCAAAGTCGCCCTCAAGGTGACGAATCCGCACAGTTTGCACGAATTTTCGGACAGTCAGTTCGCGGTGGTTAATTTTGTGGGGCATCGAATGCTGGACGATGGGCAAGCCTTGGCCGAATGGGGAGCTGAGTGTTTGACCGAGACCCATCGCTTGGCCCGAGAGAACACGCTGCGCTTGCTGTTCAAATATTGACCTGTTGTGCGGGTAAAGCGCTAACTTTGCTGGAAATCTCGTTGTGAGGCGACTAAGAGATTTGATGTGTTCCGTTTTGCTAGGGCTTGCGGCGGCGGCCCAGGCTGACTATCCGGCGGGGATGGTGGCCTTTACCCGTGGTGACTATCAAACAGCGCTGGTGGAATGGCGGCCATCCGCCGAGCAAGGACACGCGGAGGCGCGGTTTAATGTCGGGGTGTTATATGACAACGGGTTGGGGACCGAACGGGATTATGCTCAGGCCGCCCGATGGTATCGGCAGGCGGCCGAACAGGGCCATGCGAAGTCGCAGTTTAACTTGGCGGTGCTCTATGCCAATGGGTTGGGGGTGGCGCGGGATATAGCCGAAGCGGCTCGGTGGTACGAACGAGCGGCGAACCAAGGCCAGCCTGAAGCCGCTTTCAACCTAGGAGTACTTTACGAAGATGGAACTGGCGTCGCCCAGAGCTCTGTTATCGCTGCCCAGTGGTATCAATTGGCTGCCCAGCAAGGACATGCCATCGCTCAGAACAACCTTGGGATTTTGTATGCCGATGGGCAAGGCGTGCCCAGGGATTTAGTGGCTTCCTATGCCTGGTACGCTATCGCGGCGGCCCAGGGTAATGCCAAGGCTCTCTTTAATCGCGACCAGCTCAGTCAAATCTTGACTCCGGGGCAACTGGCGGCCGGCCAGGAACTGGAGAGCCGGTTTGCAAAACTCTACCAGCCCTGGCCCAACGATTGAAGCCAGTGATGCCTACTGTAAGAAACCAAGCGGCGAGTGCGTTATCGCGGTGCTCACGATATAGCCGAACACAGCCATTGCCGCGATCCAGGCCACGGTGCGAATGGATTTAGTCGGCCCGCGCTTGAGCGCAATGCTGCCCAGAATGATGTAGAGAATCAAACCCGCAAGCTTGGCGGTGAGCCAGCCGTGGACGAATGGATATTGACGCAGGATCGTGGCCAAACCGATCGCGCTCGCCAGCAGCACGGTGTCGATGAGGTGCGGCAAGATCCGAACCCAGCGTCGTTGTAATCGTGGCGAATCCACCAGCATCCAAATCCCGCGCAGGACGAACAGGCCAAAACTTAAAGCGACCGTCGCGACATGAAGATGTTTGAGGGCGGTGTACATGAATGGTTGCTCCGCTAGGCTATAGTTAAGCACTACAGTCGGTTATCTTGGGAGGTACGGCCATGGCCATGCATGTGTGTAACGGCGCAACCCTGATGTGCACTTTCGGCGTCGCGCCGAGCGTTCTTACCGTATTGCCGGTGAATCGAACTCTCACCAGCAACATGCCAGCGGCGAATATCATGGATCATATTCCGATGGTTAATATTATGCCGTTTGGAATGTGCATTACCCCGACCAATCCGATGGTCGCATCGGCTACCGCGGCCGCGTTGGGCGTGCTGACGCCGATGCCCTGCATTCCCGTGACGCCAGCACCGTGGATCGTGGGGTCGCCAACCGTGTTATTGGGTAATATGCCGGCGCTCAATAATACCTCCACCCTGATGTGTACTTGGGGTGGGGTGATTACGGTGGTCGTCCCCGGCCAGTTCACGGAGATGGTTCCCTGAGGGAAAGATTAATTGGCGCTGGGCCGCTTGGTCGCCTGAGCCCGGCGCGTCGGGGTGGCGGTCCAAGGGTCGTCCGGCCAAGGATGCTTGGGATAGCGGCCCTTCAACTCTTTTTTAATCTCGGCGTAGGTGCGTTCCCAGAACCCACGTAAATCCTGCGTGACCTGGATTGGTCGCTGGGCCGGCGAGAGCAGGTGCAGGGTCACCGGAATGCGGCCCTCCGCGATGCGCGGCGTATCGGCCAATCCGAACAGTTCCTGTAATTTCACCGCCAATACTGGCGGCTCACCGGGCCTGTATCGTAACCGGATTTGCGAGCCGCTGGGTACGGGGAGATGAGTCGGGGCCAACTGGTTCAGCCGCGCCCGCCCGCGCCCGTCGATCAGACTCTGCAAGGCGGCCGTCAGATTCAATTTTTGCAAGTGCTCGCGCCGCGTGATCCCATCCAGCCACGGTTCCAGCCAAACGTCCAGCTGTTCGCCAAGCCAGCGATCCGACAGATCGGGCCAGCCCTCGTCGGGAAACCAGTGTCGCAGCGATAACAGCCGTGATTGCCAATCCCGTAATTCAGCGGTCCACGGCAAGCGGTCGAGCCCCAGGCCGCGCACGCCCGCCAGCATCGCCCGCCGTACTGTTTCGGGCGCGGGATCGTTCAACGGTACGCTGTCGAATGTCAGCTCTCCGAGTCGCCGTTCCTGGCGAGCGATCACCGCCATCTGACGTTCGTCCCAATACACTTCGCGGCGCGTTTGCAGCTGGGAAGGAAACTGTTTTTCCAGATCGGCCGGCTCCACCGGAGCCGCCAGCCAAATCCGGCCCTCGCTAGCGCCGGCATCCAGTTGTGCGGCGACCAGCCAGGGATAATTGATCAGCGGATCGCCCGCCGACAACCGCGCGCCGCAGCCATTGGCCAGCCGGTAACGCTCGCTATTTTCATCTCGTTTTTTGGCGATCCGGTCGGGGTAAGCCAACGCCAGTAGCCGTCCAATCGCTGTTGCTTCCGTTATCGGACGGCTGTCGCTGGACAGCTTTAGGCGTTGTCGCCAACGCCGCGCCGCCCGCTCGATGCGAGCGCAAGCGAAGGGATCGGCTGCCCAACGTCGCGCGCCGTCGGCACCCTCTCGACGAAAGGACTGCAAGGCTTCCAAGCGCGCCGTGAGATCGCTGCCATGGGGATGTTCGCCGCGCAGCAGATCGCGCTCTTCCAGCAGAGCCGCCAGATCAACCGCGGTCGCGCCCAGACCCATTGCCGCGCCGCGCCAGAGCAAGTGCGCCAGGCGCGGGTGAGTTGGCAAAGAGGCCAGTTTCCGCCCGGTCGGCGTGATGTGGCGCCGTTCATCCAGCGCATCCAGAGCGCTCAGTAAATCGCGCGCTTGCGCCAGCGCGCCGGGCGGCGGTGGATCGAGCCAGGCCAGCGCGGCCGCATCGTGGACGCCCCATTGCGCCAGCTCCAGTGCGAGTGGCGCCAAATCAGCTTCGAGCAATTCTGGAACGCGGCGCGAACGCAACCGGCCTTGGCCGATTTCGCTCCAAAGCCGGTAGCAGACGCCGGGTCCCAACCGGCCCGCCCGGCCGGCCCGTTGCTCGGCGGCGTCGGCCGAAACACGCACCGTTTCCAGCCGCGTCAGTCCGCTGCGCGCATCAAAGCGGGGGCGGCGAGTCCAGCCGGAATCGATCACCACGCCGATCCCCTCGATGGTCAAACTCGTCTCGGCGATGGCGGTGGCCAGCACGATCTTGCGCCTGCCGCTAGGATCGGGTGCGATGGCGCGCTGTTGGTCGGCATGAGGTAAATCGCCATACAGTGGAAATACCAGCAGGCCGGCGCAGGCCGGCTCTATTTCTAGCCGCCGCTGGATCTGGCGGATTTCGCCACCTCCCGGCAGGAAGACCAGAATATCGCCCCGCTCTCGCTCCAAGGCGGTCAGCACGGCCCGGATTGCGGCGTTGAAATCGAGGCTGTCGGCATCGCGGGATAAATAGTGGCGAACGACTGGATAAGCACGGCCGGTGCTGGTAATGGTTGGCGCATGGCCGAGCAACCCTGCGATGGGGACCCCATCCAGGGTGGCCGACATGACTAGCAGACGTAAATCCTCGCGCAAACCCTGTTGGCTTTCCAGACAAAGGGCGAGCGCCAAATCGGCGTGCAGGCTGCGTTCGTGAAATTCGTCAAAAATGACCAGGCCGACTCCGGCGAGCACTGGGTCGCGTTGCAGGCGGCGGGTGAGGATGCCCTCGGTCAACACCTCGATACGGGTTCGATCCGAAACTCGGCTGTCAAAGCGAATACGGTAGCCGATCGTTTCGCCCACGGCTTCGCCCAGCACATCGGCCATGCGCACCGCCGCCGCGCGCGCCGCCAGCCGTCTTGGTTCCAATAGCAGGATGGTTTTACCGTTCAGCCAAGGCTCCTCCAGTAAGGCAAGCGGCACGCGAGTCGTTTTCCCAGCGCCGGGGGGTGCTTCCAACACCAAGGCACAATGATCGCGCAGCGCCGATAGAATGGCGGGCAACACCGGTTCAATCGGCAAAGCGGCCATCGAATCGGCTAGAAGCGAAGGATTAACGGCGATCACGACTCAAGCGAGAGAGTGAAGTGGAGCGCGCGTGTGATTGCGATACGTTGCAGAAGGAGTGCATTTTGCAAAAGGGGTGTATTTCCGGAGTACTTTGACTATGGTTTTAAAGTAGGGGATTCGGCGCGGCGAGTTTGGTTTGGCCGTGCGCCGATCCATCATACGCCAGCCACCACCCAAGGATATCACCGGATGAGTATTGTGACCGATCTGCTGGCCAAACCCGGCGTTGTCGCGGCGGGGGAGTATGCCTACCGGGGCGACCGGTTTTCCTATCGGGGCGCTCTGAGTGAAGAACATGCCCGCAAAGCGTCCATCATGTGCCGCGCCACCACCATGAGCGTCAACATGGAAGCCAGCATGTTAGAGGCTTTGGAGCCGCTCAGTGGATTGCCGCCGCCGCGCGGCTGGTTGGTGCATGGTCCCGATTACAGCGTTTGCGTGATCGCCAACGTTTTTTGCCTGATCGATAACAGTAAGGGATCGATCAACGATCTGGTCGGATTCATGCGGCAGGCGCTTGCCCATGTGCCCTCGGATATGATCTGAACTTGCAGTCGTTTATGCCGATTGAAGGGAGAGGAGGAACAGTCACCATGACCACACTTGATGATTTGATGAAATTACCGGGGGCGATGGCCGCTTTTGAATTCCGAGGCGGCGGCGAATTATTGGAACATCGCATCGCTTATCCTGATCGGATCAATCAATCCATTTTGGATTTGCTGGCCCACATGTGCGCCGCCAACCTGAGCATTGCCACCATGCAAGCGCGCGGCTGGGAGAAAATGACAGGCATGGAGGGATTTTATCCGATTCAGGAATTTACGCTGATCGGTTTCGATTGGTCGGTGGTGGTCAGCGGCTTGTTGCGCGAGCAGCACAAACAGGCCGGCAAGTTTAGCCTGCCGCCGTTGATGGGCGTGGTGATGGCCAATGAAAAAGCCGATTATGAGGCCGCGTTCGCGATCCTGGAACGAAAGGAGCCGGTGCAATGAGCATGATCCGGCGGTTGCTGGCTTTGGACGGCGTCAACGTGGTCTGTCATTTTCGGGATGACGGTTATCTGGTCGAAGGCTACGGCCTGATGAGCCACAATGATATGAGCCGCTTGGCGCAATTCGCCCGCGATTACCGGCGTATCGCTCAAGGCAACGCCGACCAACTGGCGATGTTTAGCGGGATGCGGGGCTGGACCCCGCCACATGGCTGGATCATTCGCGGCGCCCGCCAGTCGGTTTGTGGCATCGCCAATCTGGTCTGCATCGTGGATAGCTTCGGTGCGCCACTGAATGAAATTTTAATGGAATTACGGGAAGTTTCGCATTGGTAGTCTTGGAATTATCCAGTGATTACACGATCTAATCGCTTATAAGAGAAAAATCCCTGTTGTTTGTTTTGGTCAATTGGAGTGGCTTTATTGATACTTTGTTGGTATGATGATACGACACTATCAGTCATCACTGAGCCTTAGGTTGTTCGTTTCCATGTCAAAGCGGATTGTTTTTTCCATATTGGTCTGTACGCTGGTGGGGGCTTGCGCTCTCGATCCCAGCCTGGTGGGAGCGCAAGTTTCCGGTGCTCGGGCTGCCTCGGTAGCGCCAGCGGTCGCTTCCACCAACGCCACTGCTTTAACGTCTTCTCCCGCGGTGGTCAACCGGCAAGCTGACCCATCGGCGGATGTCTCCGAGGATGCCGAGCCAGAACCACCGGCCCAGGCTGAAACATCGCCAGCAGCAGAGACGGTTGCCGCTCCACCGCCGCTTCCTCCTTGTCCTGGAGCGGGGGGTGGCGTCCAAAGCCAAGTTGCCGAGGAGATTTGTCAACGCGTACGAACCGAACCGTTACCGACCCGCCTAACCGTTCAGCATCGCAATCTGCACCAGTTGGACTATTTGATTTCCTTCTATTCTCGCCGTCATTATCAGCCCGCTTGGCTGGGTGCAAACGGCAAGCCCCTGCCCGCCGCGGACGATTTATTGAAAGCACTCGGCGAAGCCGAAAATGAGGGTTTGCGGTCTTCCGATTACGGGCGTTCTCAGTTGCAAAAGCTGCAAGCGACGCTCCAACAGAGCGGTATGGCGGCGGATACCGGGCAGTTGACCGAATTCGATTTGCTGTTTAGCGACGCTTTTCTCACTTACGCTTCCCATCTGTTATCTGGCCGGGTGGCGCCCCGTAAGATCGATAATGACTGGGCAATAAAACCGCGTTCCCGCGATATCGCCCAGGTGTTGCAGGAAGCGGTCTCTGGCGTGGGCGTGGCGGAGGCCTTGCGCGAATTGCCGCCCAAGGGCAAGGGCTATGTCCAAATGCGCGAGATCTTGCAAAACTATCGTAAGGTCGAACAGCAAGGAGGCTGGCCGACTGTCGGCGCTACGCTGGGGCTTGGCTCCCAGAGCGCTCAGGTGGCGAATTTGCGCGGCCGCTTGCAGGCGAGCGGCGATTTGGCGGCGGGCGATACGGTAAAGACTGCGAGCTATGACAAAGAAGTTGCCGACGCGGTGCGTCGTTTTCAGAAGCGACATGGTCTGGCGGAAACTGGAGCTGTCAACGCCGCTACCTTGAAAGCGCTCAATGTGCCGGTAGCTCAGCGAATCCGTCAAGTGGAGCTAAACATGGAGCGCTGGCGCTGGCTGCCGGATGAGTTTGGCTCGCGCTATATTCTGGTCAACATTCCCAGCTTCAAGATGAATGTGGTTGAGAATGATAAAGCCGTGATGGAAGCGCGGGTGGTGGTTGGGCGGCAAGAGCGGCAGACGCCGACCTTCACCGCCAACATGGCTTATCTGGTGATGAGCCCGAAGTGGTATGTGCCGCGCTCCATTGCCGTGAAGGATAAATTGCCCCAACTCAGACGTAATCCCTATGCCTTGGCTGGCCAGAACATCCGCGTCTACAACAATGCGGGCCAGCAGATCGATCCGGGCCGGGTCAATTGGAAGGGGATTGGCGAGGGGAATTTCAACTATCAGCTACGGCAGGACGCGGGTCCTCGCAACGCGCTGGGCGGCATTAAATTCATGTTCCCGAACCGCTATAATGTTTACCTGCACGATACGCCCTCGCGCGGTTTATTCAGTCAAAACCAACGAACCTTCAGTTCCGGTTGCATCCGCATTTCCAATCCGGTGGAATTGGCCGAATATCTACTGAAGCACGATCCCAAGTGGAATCGGCAAACCATTAAGGCGGCGGCCGCCAGCGGCAAGCAGCGCGTGGTCAATCTGCCCGAGCAAGTGCCGGTGTATTTGTTGTATTGGACCGCCTGGATAGACGACAACGGATTATTGAATTTCCGGGACGATATCTACAACCGCGACAAACCAATGGTTCGCGCTTTGTATCAGGACGCGGGCGGCGCTAGCAAAAAGGGCGCTTGACGCTGTAGATCGGCATCTTTAATCCCCCGACCAGCCCGGCCGGGGGATTTTCATTTGTGGGGCGGCGCTCGGTGCGGATCGCGTTGGGGGTGCAATACGATGGTTCGGACTTCCAAGGCTGGCAGGCGCAGCGACCGGAGGTGAGAACCGTTCAAAGCAGTTTGGAACAGGCAATTAGCACGGTTGCCGATCATCCGATCCGTTTGATTTGCGCCGGCCGAACCGACGCCGGGGTGCATGGTATCGGGCAAGTTGTGCATTTCGACACCACGGCGAATCGCCCGGAACGCGCCTGGGTATTAGGCGGTAATTCCAATCTGCCCTCGGATATCAGCCTAAGTTGGGCTTGCCCGGTGGCCGAGGATTTTCATGCCCGCTTCTCGGCGTTGGCTCGCCGTTATCGTTACTTGATTTTGGATCGGTCGGATCGTTCGGCGCTGTGGCGAAAACGGGCGACTTGGTGTCGGCGGCCACTTGATGCCGAGCGGATGCAAATTGCGGGTCGAGCCTTGTTGGGAGAACACGATTTTAGTTCCTTCCGCGCCGCCGAATGCCAAGCCCGACAGCCAGTTCGAGAAATCCGCGAACTGACAGTGCGGCGAGCAGACGGTGGCGTGGTGCTGGAGGTGGAGGCCAATGCTTTTTTACACCACATGGTGCGCAATATCGCCGGAGTGCTCATGGCGATTGGCGTCGGCGAACGACCCATCGAGTGGGCGCGCGAGGTGTTGGCGCAGTGTGATCGAACTCAAGGCGGCGTCACCGCGCCAGCCGATGGCCTGTATCTGGTCACGGTGCGTTATCCAGAACGGTTTGGCTTGCCGGTGGCTTTCGCGACCGCGCCAGGCTTTATTTAAAAGCGATGGGGGAGGGTGACCGATGCGAGACAGCTTGCAACCAGGTTTGAGCGGTGAGTTTGAATTTGTGGTGCCGCCGAATAAAACCGTTCCTAATCTATACCCGGAGGCCCCGGAGTTTCAGGCCATGCCGGAAGTATTCGCCACTGGTTTTCTGGTTGGGCTGATCGAGTGGACCTGCATTCAGGCCATGCGCCCGCATTTGGATTGGCCAAGCGAGCAGTCGGTGGGGACGCATGTCGGTCTCAGCCACACGGCGGCCACGCCACCGGGATTTGCCGTAAAAGTCAAGGTGCGCTTGCTTGAAAGGGAGGGTAAAAAGCTCAAATTCGCGGTTGAAGCGCACGATGGCGTCGATCTCATCTGTCAGGGGACGCACGAACGGTTCGTGATTGATGCCGCCAAGTTTAACGCCAAGACGGCGCGGAAAGCGGCTGAGCGCGGATAGCCGGTCGGTTGGTTCTGAAAGTGAAATCAAGCGCCGCGCGTCGCCTGGGCGCGGCGCTGCTGACGATAACGCTGCTTGGTGGAGGGATTTTCGTGGTGCTGCTGGCTAAGGGTGAACGCTTGATTTATTTCCCTCAGCCGCTCGATCCGGCCGCCCGGCAGGGAATTTTGGCGCATCATCCGCAAGCCCGTGAGGCGTCGCTTAAATCGGCCGATGGTTTGCAATTACAGGGTTGGCATCTGCCTGGCGAATCGGGCCTCATGCGGCCGCTGGCGATCTACTTTGGTGGGAATGCGGAGGAGGTCTCGTGGATGCTGGATTTTGGCGCGGTCTTTACCGGCTGGGATTTGGCGCTGTTTAACTATCGCGGTTATGGATTCAGCGCCGGCAAGCCAAGTCAGCAGGGACTGTTGCAGGATGCGCTGACGATCTACGATCATTTCGCCGCTCAACCTGAGATTGATGCCGGCCGCATAGTCGTGATTGGGCGGAGCCTGGGTAGCGGCGTCGCCACCTATCTCGCTAGCCAGCGGAGCGTGCGGGGTGTGCTGCTGGTAACGCCGTTCGACAGCCTCACCGCCATCGCCCAAAATTTCTATCCCTTCCTTCCAGTGCGTTGGGTGCTTGGCAATCTTTATGATTCTGCTGGGCTGGCTCCGACGCTGGCCGCACCGTTACGAATGATCGTGGCCGAGGATGACGAGGTGATTCCGGCCCGACATTCGCAACGGCTGTTCGAGGCTTGGGGCGGCCCGAAAGAGCAGCTAAGCATCGCCGGTGCGGGCCACAATGATCTCCAGCAACACCGCGAGTATTGGCGGGCGATTCAGACTTTTCTCCAGCACCAGCGCTGACCGCTCAAAAACCCGCGCCTTCAAGTCGTGGCATCCGCAGTCGCGGGCGGCTGTAGTTCGCGATGGCGAAAACAGTGGATGAGGTGATCGTTGACCATTCCGGCGGCTTGCATGAAGGCATAGCAAATCGTTGGCCCGACAAAGGTGAAGCCGAGTCGTTTCAAATCGTTGCTCATCGCTTCTGCTTCTACTGTTTTACTGGGCATCGCCGCCAGTGACCGCCAGGTATTTTGGCGTGGGGTATTTCCAACATAGCGCCAGAGAAAGGTATCAAGCGAATCGTGCCGATCACGCAAGGCCAGATAGGCCTGAGCATTTTTAATCGCCGATTCGATTTTGAGGCGATTACGCACAATGCCAGGATTGGCGAGCAGTTGGGCAATGCGCCGCTCGTCATAGCAGGCGATCCTTTCCGGATCGAAGTGGTCAAAAGCCTGTCGGTAATTTTCTCGCTTGCGGAGAATGGTTAACCAGCTTAGACCCGCCTGCGCGCCATCCAGCACCAACATTTCAAACAACTGGCGGTCATCATGCACCGGAACGCCCCATTCTTGATCGTGGTAGCGCACGTACAGAGGATCTTTGCCACACCAAGCACAGCGTTCCAGGTTCATTCAAAAGGTGTCCGGTGGGAGCATTGGAGAATGAGAAGTATTTGCACGCTACCTAGCCAGCGGGAGCGTGTCAATGAACTATCACGATGAGGGTTGATCATGTGCGGTCGTTTTATTCAGGCAGCCTCTGGCGAAGTGTTGGCCCGGCAGTTTGGGCTGGCGCTCCCCGTCGATTATTCACCCCGTTATAACGTAGCGCCGAGCCAACGGGTGTTGGGGATTCGTGCCGCTGCTGATGGCGCTCGGGAACTGGCGTGGCTGCGGTGGGGATTGATTCCCGCCTGGTCGCCGGAACCGCGTTTGAAGTACAGCACGATCAACGCTCGCGCTGAAACCGTGGCGGACAAGCCTACTTACCGGCAGGCGTTCCGCCAGCGGCGTTGCTTGATTCCGGTCGATGGTTTTTACGAATGGCAAAAGACCGAGGGTCGCAAACAGCCCCATTGTATCGGTTTGGCCGATGGCGCCCCATTTGTTTTCGCCGGTTTGTGGGAGCGTTGGGAGCGAGAAGGCCAAGTCGTGGAATCCTGCACGATTCTGGTCACTCAGGCCAATCAGCGCATCGCTGCGATTCACGATCGAATGCCGGTGATTCTGGATGCGACGGAGTATGACGCTTGGCTGGAACCTACAATCCGTGATCCAGACCAGTTATTGCCTTTATTGCGGCCCTATCGAGCCGAAGGTGTGACGCTCTGGCCGGTGGGTTTCCAAATCAACCGGCCCAAGAGTGAGGGGCCAGAGTTGATGGCAAAAATTTGATACAATTTACTCATTATCTATTTATTTAGAGAGGCTGGTTTTGAGATATATCCTGTTTTTATGCACGGGCAACTACTATCGAAGTCGGTTCTGCGAGGATTATTTCAATCACCATGCGGCACGGCGCAGGCTGTCCTGGCGGGCGGATTCGCGCGGCTTGGCGCCGGATATCACCGTGTTTCGCAATCCAGGCCCCTTATCACCCTATACAGTTGAGGCACTGCGAAAACTGGGCATTAACCTAAACAGTGGCACGCGCTTTCCATTGACGGTGTACCCCGCCGACTTTCTCGCGGCGGATCGGATCATCGCCTTGAGCCAACGTGAGCATGAACCGATGTTGAAAGCGTATTTCCCTACTTATGAGCCGCGAGTGGAGTATTGGGAGGTTGGCGATATCGCTATCGAAGCGCCGGCTAACGCGATTGTAAAAATGGTCGATCTCACGGAGCGTTTGTTGACCGAGCGATAGCAGCGCGGAGGCCGTCGCCCGCCAATCCATCGCTGCCACTTGCGCGACGTAGTAGCCTGGGGGCTGCGAGGCTCGTTCGGGCCATTGCAATTTTGCAGGCTTGAGCGCGGGATACGTTTGGTCGGGGTGACAGGATTTGAACCTGCGACTCCTGCCTCCCGAAGGCAGTGCTCTACCAGGCTGAGCTACACCCCGATATTGAGAAGGATCAATAGCGACGATTTACCGCAAACCGAGCCAAGCCAACCAGAGCATTCTTAGCTGGCGATTCTGGCAGTACCGCCAAATGGCTGATCGCCTGAGCAGCCTCTTTCGCGGCAAGACGCGCAGTATAGTCCAGCGCCCCGGTGGACTCAATAGTGCGCGTCACAACATCAATATGCTCCAATCCCCCTCGTTCGATAGCCTCACGGATAATTCGTACTTCTTCAGGAGCGCCATGGCCCATGGCGTGAATCAACGGGAGAGTTGGTTTGCCTTCCGCCAGATCGTCACCGATATTTTTGCCCAGCTCCGCGCTGGAGGCGCTGTAATCCAGCACGTCATCAATCAACTGGAAGGCTATACCCAAGTGCAACCCGTAACGACCCACCGCCAGTTCTTCATCGCGCGGCCGGTCGGCCAGCACCGCGCCCAATTGCGCGGCCGCCTCGAACAGCTTGGCGGTTTTGCAATGAATGACCGCCATGTAGCGATCTTGGGTAGTGTCGGGGTCGTGGCAATTGAGCAACTGCATCACTTCACCCTCGGCGATCGTATTCGTGGTATCGGCCATGATGTCCATCACTCGCATGCTACCCATCCTGACCATCATCTGAAACGAGCGGGAATACAGGAAATCGCCCACTAATACGCTAGCCTGATTCCCCCAGATCGCGTTGGCGGTTTTCCGGCCGCGTCGCAAGCCCGATTCATCCACCACATCGTCGTGCAGCAGGGTGGCGGTGTGGATAAATTCGATAATAGCCGCCGCATCAACGTGCCGCAGACCGGCGTAACCACACGCTCGCGCCGCCAATAGTACGGTCACGGGCCGCAGCCGCTTACCGCCGCCATCAATGATGTAGCCCGCTAACTGATTGATCAGTACAACATCCGAATGAAGCTCACGCCGAATTAGGGTATTGACGACTTGCAGATCATCCGCGATCAAAGCACGGATTTGTTCGATATCCATGATAAGGCAGTAACGATGTAGGAAACATCTATTCATGCTACGGATTGGTGGGGGCAGGGTCAAGCAGGTACCTAAGCATCGCTATTAGCTGGAATTTGTTTGACCTTGGGCCGACACACCGCTAGAATTCAACCCCTTTAGTCGGGACGGACGAGTCGTTTCTGGAGAGTGCATCATGTACGCTGTCATTAAAACCGGGGGCAAGCAATACCGGGTAAGCGAGGGCCAGACCCTCAAGGTTGAAAAGCTTGAAGTCGAGGAAGGCGCCTCCGTGGAATTCGACACGGTGCTGATGATCGCCGACGGTGGGCAGGTCAAGGTCGGCGCGCCTTATGTGGAAGGCGCGCGGGTCAGCGCCACCGTTAAATCTCAGGGCCGAGGCCCCAAGATTCGCATTATCAAATTCCGTCGCCGCAAACATTACCGTAAGACTCAAGGTCATCGGCAGAGCTATACTGAACTGCGGATCAGCGGCATCAGTGGATTATCCGCTGCGCCGATGCTGCAAAAAACCGCGGCGGCGCCAGCGCAAGAGGGCTGATACATGGCACATAAAAAAGCGGGCGGCAGTAGTCGCAACGGTCGCGATTCCCAGGCTCAGCGTTTGGGCGTGAAATTGTTTGGTGGCCAATTGGCGATACCGGGCAACATCATCGTGCGCCAGCGCGGCACCCAATTCCATCCAGGCGCCAACGTCGGTTGCGGCAAGGATTACACGCTCTACGCCAAGGTTGAAGGCCATGTGACCTTCGAGACCAAGGGGCCCTTCAACCGTAAATATGTGAGTGTCTACCCCGCGCAATGAGACGCCGGGACGCCGGGCGCAGCGAAAGCCCCGCATGGGGCTTTTCTTTTGTCTCCAGTGTAGGGAGGGCGCCATGAAATTCGTTGATGAAGTCACCATCCGCGTTGAAGCGGGCGATGGCGGCGACGGCTGCGTCAGCTTCCGGCGGGAGAAATATATCCCCTTCGGCGGCCCCGATGGCGGCGATGGCGGCGATGGCGGTAGCATCTACCTGCAAGCTGATGCCGAACTCAATACCTTGGCGGATTATCGCTATACCCGCCTGTTTCGCGCCGCGCATGGCCAAAAGGGAATGGGCGCCAACTGTACCGGTCGCGGCGGAGCTGATCTGAACATCGTGGTGCCGGTTGGCACACTGGCTTATGACGCCGATACCGAGGAGCTGATCGGTGATCTTATTGAGCCTGGCCAGCGCTTAAGAGTGGCGCAAGGTGGTTTTCACGGTTTGGGCAACACCCGCTACAAAAGCAGCACTAACCGGGCGCCGCGCCAGTTCAAGCCGGGTACGCCGGGTGAAGCGCGCGAGCTGCGGCTGGAGTTGAAGGTGATTGCCGATGTTGGCTTACTGGGAATGCCGAACGCGGGTAAATCCACCCTGATTCGCGCCGTATCCGCCGCGCGGCCCAAGGTGGCCGATTATCCCTTCACTACGCTGCATCCTAACCTCGGTGTGGTGCGCGTTGGCCCATTGCGTAGTTTCGTCATGGCGGATATTCCGGGATTGATTGAAGGAGCCGCCGAAGGAGCGGGCCTAGGTATCCAGTTTCTCCGCCATCTCGCCCGCACCCGGTTGCTGCTGCATCTAGTCGATGTCTCACCCTACAGCGACAGCGGCGATCCGGTACAGGATGTCCGGGTGATTCGCAAGGAATTGAAATGCTACAGTCCGCAACTGGCGGCCAGAGAACGCTGGCTGGTGCTGAACAAGCTGGATTTGGTGCCGGAAAACGACCGGAAGACCCTGATTTCTAAAATCCGCCGGTCCTTGCGCTGGCGCGGGCCGTGGTTTGCCCTTTCCGCGCTGTCTGGCGATGGAACTGAAGCCTTGATGGAAGCGGTTATGAAACGACTGGAGGAATTACGGCCAGCGAATGCGGTTATGGCGGAACAGGAAGTACCGGCCGCCACGCCGTTACCAGACGAGAGGGGCGATGTTCAGCAAGACACGTGAGCAATTGGGCGCGGCCCATCGTTGGGTGGTCAAAATCGGCAGCGCGATGATCACCAACGACGGGCAAGGTTTGGATAATTTTTCCATCGACGCTTGGGTCGGGCAGATGGCGGAGCTCCATCGGTCCGGACGGGAAGTGTTGTTGGTGACCTCCGGCGCGATTGCGGAGGGCATGCGGCGCTTGGGTTGGTCGCAGCGCCCGGCCGCCTTGGCGGAACTACAAGCGGTGGCCGCCGTGGGACAAATGGGCCTGGTGCAGGCTTGGGAATCGGCGTTCGCGCGGCACGGTATCCAAACCGCGCAGATTCTGCTGACCCACGAAGACGCCGCCGACCGCCAGCGTTATCTCAACATCCGCAACACGCTGCGGACTTTGCTGCGCCTGCGGGTGGTGCCGGTGATCAACGAAAATGATACCGTCGCTTTCGAGGAAATCCGTTTTGGCGACAATGACACGCTGGGCGCGCTCGTGGCGAATCTGGTCGAAGCGGAGCTTTACATCATTCTCACCGACCAGCAGGGCTTATACGACAAAAATCCGCGAGATTATCCAGATGCGCGCTTGATCCACGAAGGGAAAGCCGGTGATACCGCCTTGGAAGCGATGGCGAATGGCGCGGGGAATCTGGGTAGCGGTGGGATGTTAACCAAATTGCACGCCGCAGCCAGGGCTGCTCGCTCTGGTGCGTTTACCTTGCTCGCTTGGGGTCGGGAACCGGAGGTGTTGCGGCGGGTGGCGGCGGGCGCGGAGCTGGGTACCCTGCTGCGACCCAGCCAGAGTCCCTTGGGGGCACGCAAGCAGTGGCTGGCGGTACAGTTGCAAATCAAGGGTCGGCTGCACTTGGATGGTGGCGCGGTGCGCGCGTTGCGCGCCGACGGCAAAAGCCTGTTGCCGGTTGGGGTGACGGCGGTGGAAGGGCGCTTCGACCGCGGCGATTTGGTGGCCTGTCTTGACCCCGCGGGGGATGAGGTGGCGCGCGGCCTGGTCAATTACAGTACTGAACAAGCCTTGGGATTGATCGGCAAGACAACGCACCGGATTGAGGCGCTCCTAGGCCATATTGATGATCCGGAATTGATCCACCGTGATAATTTGGTGTTGGTCATGGCGGGAGTCCGTTTCGGGTGAGCGCTGATTCCGGGGGCGATCAATAAAAAAGGCCGCTGGTGCGGCCTTTCGCGTTTTTATTACAAACTATCGCCGAAATCCTGGCGGAATTTCGCTACCAATTTTTCCTGCCAGTCTGAAACCGGTCTTAATAGGCCATAGAAGAAACGCAAAATTGCTGGTTCTTCCGTAAACTCTAGCCCACCGATCAGGCGGCGGTTCTCGTATAACCAAGTGAGGCGGTCGATGGCATATTTAACCTGGGACAGGGTAAATACTCGACGGGGGAGAGCCAGCCGAAGCAGTTCCATGTTGGAAAATACTTCTTGGCCGTCTGGGGTGCGTTGTTCGGAAAGCGTCCCCCGTTCCATGCCCCGCACGCCGCCAGCGATATAAAACGCCGAGGCCAGCGCGCCCGCCGGATACTGGCTTTGAGGAACGTGGTTGAGGAACTCCATGGCGTTGACATGACAGCCGAGACCGCCCGCTGGCGTAATGACGGGAATGCCGCGCTTGACCAGTTCATCGACCATATACGCGATGAAAATCGGCCCTTGGTTGATCATGTCCTCGTCCATGGTTTCTTCCAGTCCGACCGTCATCGCTTCCATTTCCCGCACCGACATGCCGCCGTAGGTGAGGAATCCTTCGTACAGCGGCACCAGTCCCCGCATTTTGCGATACATTGCTTCGGTCTTCAGGCAGATGCCGCCGCCCCGCGCGCAACCGAGTTTGCGGGCCGAGAAGTAGATGATGTCGCACAGGTCGGCCATTTTGAGCGTGATTTCCCGAATGCTCAGCTCCTTGCAGCTGTTCTCGCGCTGTTTGATGAAGTGCAGGTTATCCGCTAGCAGGCTGGCGTCCAGTACCAGCAACAGGCCGTGTTGGTCGCACGCCCGGCGGATATCAGTCAGATTCTGGAGCGAAAAAGGTTGGCCACCGATCAAATTGGTACCGGCTTCCATGCGGACGAAGGCAATTTTGTCGCTGCCGTGCTTTTCAACCAGCGCGGTCAGCTTCCCGATATCCATATCCCCTTTAAAGGGGTTGTTGCTGGTCACTTGCAGGCCAGCCTCAGTGATAATTTCCTCCACGACGCCGCCATTCAAGGTGATGTGGGCCTTGGTGGTCGTGAAATGGTAATTCATGGGCACAATCGCCCCCGGCTTGACCAGAACCTGGGACAGAATATTCTCGGCGGCGCGCCCCTGATGAGTGGGCAAAAAATATTGATGGCCAAAGATTTCTTTCAGCTTGTTTTCGAGCCGGGTGTAAGTGGCGCTACCGGCATAGCTGTCATCGGCAATCAGCATGGCGGCCTGCTGGCGGTCGCTCATGGCGTTGACCCCGCTATCGGTCAACATGTCCATGAACACGTCTTGGTTTTGCAGCAGGAAGGTGTTGTTGCCGGCTTCGGTCATCGCTTTAAGCCGATATTCGATCGGCGGCAGATTCAGCTTCTGGACGATGCGCACCTTGTGCATTTCCAGTGGAATCTGTTCTCCGCTATAAAATTTTACTATTGACATGAGAGCGCCTTTGAGTCTTTTTATTTTGGGTTAAGAGGTAAAGATCGACAGGTTATTGGTGTGCTCTAAAACGAAAAAGGCTTACATTAAAGTAAGCCTCGGTTTTGTCTGGTGCCGGAAAGAGGATTCGAACCTCCGACCTACTAATTACGAATCAGTTGCTCTACCGACTGAGCTATTCCGGCAGAATTTCTAGGCCGATCAATTTAACCAGTTCAGGATTGAAATTCAAGCAAAAAGCCTCTTTAAGCGCCCGGATGAGCTGTTTGGAAAATAGTCGCGTCAGGTTTCCCGCGAGAGTCGCTGTGTCAGGCAGTCATCCAGCAACCCTTGTAAATCCGCATGAAACCGTCGGGCGATGGCCGGTGTCAGCCGGTGCTGAGCATTGAGCAGGGCACTGTAATACAGGCCAGTCAAGATTGGACGATAGCGGGGATCGTTGGGTTCGGTCAAGTCGCGCAACCGTTGCACCAACGGATGCTCGGCATTCAGGAAGAAGGTTAAAGGTTGCTGGCGCAGCCGGTCACGCACCTCCCCAGCCAGTTCCGCCAAACCCTCAACCAGAAATGATTTTTCCAACGCCCGTTCCATCGCATCGAAGGCCGCGATGCGTTGGCCGGCCAGCAGTACCGCACTCAGGCCGGCCGGTTGAAAACGGCGAACCTGTGTCTCGATCCGAATGTCCTGTTCCGCCAACGCTCGATCCACCGCTCGTTCCAGCCGGGCATACTGCGGCTGTTCCACAGTGTTCAGCCGTTGGTACAGCGCGAGATCATCCAGTCGATCCAAGGGTTTGAGTTCCACGCTCTCCGGCTGTTGGCTGGCGTAGCGGCGCAGCAGCGTTTCATCGAAGGTGCGCCCGGCATTGATCGCCAGCAGATTGCGCGCCTGACACAGCGTGTAAAACTGGTTGGCATCAGCCTCATGCGTGAAAAAATACAGCGGTTTTTTGCCGTTCGCGGCTCGTGGCTGCCGGGCCGCGAAATCAGGTAGGGTGAGTTGGCCCTGATTGGTTTCGAACGGCAGTTGCTCTAGCACCGCCGCGCCGAATTCGGGATGCCGCACCGCCATTCCCTTCATGGCGTCGTGATGCCAGTCGCAGAGTTGGAGGAATCGCGGGCGGTCACGGGCGGCGAGATTGAGCAGCGCCGCGACGATGATCTCGCCCAACGCATTCCGCAAGGCGTGGTAGGTCTTATCCCGCAACACGTTGTCGCGGGCGGCGGTCGGGTGCAAATCCGGGCAATCGACCACCCCGCGCACGAAGCGCGCCCATTCTGGCAACAACTCCGCGTCGTTCGGGCGGATGCACATTCGCGCCTGAAACATGTCTAACGCGCCGCCGGTTCGATTGCCCGGCGTGTAGCGGGCGGGAACGAACAAGCCTCCCAGCGCTCGTGGATTTGGCAAATCAACCGGGATGACCACCAAAGGTGGATCGGCGTAACGCCGGCTCAGAAAGGTATTTAGCGACTGCTCTCGTTCGATGGGATCGCGCCAACTCGGCTCATGCCAGGGCGCATTGACGGCATTAATCGGACCGAAGCCATTCAATAGGATTGGGAACGGCAGGAAATCGGCATAACGGCGCGCGATCTGGCGGATCAGGCGACCGTCGAGAAAGGCGGCTCGGTCCGTCGCCAGCGTTACCACCACCCGCGTGCCGGGCAACTGCGCGCTGACCGGCAGAGGTTCCAATTCATAATCCTCGCCACCGTGATTAGCCCAGCGCCAAGCTTGCATTGCGCCCGATTTACGAGTGTAGACCTCGATCCGTTCCGCTACCACGAACGCCGACAGCAGACCGATGCCGAACTGGCCGATGGTGGCGACCGCTACGTCGCGGGCCGCTAGCTCACGGGCGTGGTGGCCGGTGCCGGTGCTACCGATGACGCTGAGAAATTCCTCAATATCCCGCTGATCCATGCCAGCACCATTGTCGCTAAAACTCAGTTGGCGAGCGCCTTCAACAACGTCGATGCGGATTTCCCCGGCGGGTTCCGGTTGGTGGACTTGGCGCAACTGAATGCTGTCGTGGGCGTTTTGTAACAGCTCCCGGATGAATACGTCGGATTCCGGGTACAGACTCTTGGCCAGTAACCGAACTAAACCTTGAAAGCTGGTGCGCATCTTGGGCATGGAGTCACCCTCTCCTGATGGCATTACGGGGTTGCGCGGTTGGTCGCGGCTATGAATCGAGCATAGTAGCTACGCGGTAAGTTGGCTCAACGGTCACTTTTTCACTCGAAAATTTGTGGGTTTGACTATACTGATGACCCTGTCGGTCACTGTATATGCCTATTTCTTATGTCTCTATCCCCTAGTTCCCCTCCCGATTTCGCTCCGCTGCGCCTGCGCAAGGATGAAGACCGCCGCTTGCGCGCCGGCCATCTCTGGGTTTACAGCAACGAAATTGATGTCGAAGCTACTCCGCTGCGCGATTTCCAGTCCGGTCAGCCGGTGGCGATCCAGGCCAGCAACGGCAAGACGCTCGGCACCGGCTACATCAATCCGCACGCGCTGCTGTGCGTCCGGCTGATCAGCCGTGATCTCGATCATCCACTCAGCCCCTCGCTGCTGGTGCATCGCCTCAACGTGGCGCTGAGCCTGCGCGAGCGGCTGTACAACCGGCCATTCTACCGGCTGGTCTACGGCGAGGGCGATGGCCTGCCGGGCTTGATCGTGGATCGCTACGGTGAATGGTGTGTGGCGCAGATTACCACCGCGGGGATGGAACGCTTGAAGGACGACATTGTTGCCGCGCTGCAAAAAGTGCTCAAACCGGCTGGGATAGTATGGCGCAACGACAGTCGGATACGAGAACTGGAAGGATTGGAGCGGTATGTCGCCGATGCCGCTGGTGAGATGCCAGACAGCGTGACGGTCGAGGAAGAGGGGCTGCGCTTTCAGATATCCCCACGCACCGGCCAAAAGACCGGCTGGTTCTACGACCAGCGCGAAAACCGCGCTCGATTGGATCGCTATGTCTCTGGTCGACGGGTGTTGGACCTGTTCAGCTATGTTGGCGCCTGGGGCATTCGAGCGGCGGCGCGGGGTGCGCGGGAGGTGCTGTGCGTTGATTCTTCGGCGGCGGCGCTGGAACAAGCCGCTGTGAATGCGACGCTAAACGGCGTGGGCGAACAGCTTAGAATCGAGCGGAGCGATGCCTTTGAAGCGCTGAAGAAATTCCGCGAAGCCCGCGAGCATTTTGATGTGGTGATTGTCGATCCGCCGGCCTTCGTCAAACGCCGTAAAGACTTCAAGGAAGGCGCGCTAGCGTATCGACGGCTGAACGAAATGGCGATGCAGGTATTGGAACGGGACGGCTTGCTAATCTCTTGTTCCTGCTCGCAACTGCTATCGCGCGATATATTGATCCAGACTCTGCTGCAAGCCGCGCGGCATCTCGACCGCAACTTGGTGATTCTCGAACAGGGCCGACAAGGGCCGGATCATCCGGTGCCACCGGCGATTCCCGAAACCGACTATCTGAAGATGATCGTGGCGCGCGTGTTGCCTGCTTAGGGAAAGGTAGCCGGTGATGATTTGGTGTAATCGCCGCGTGAATGATCAGATTGACCGATCTTAACGCAGGGTGAGCGTCGTGCTGGCGATGATTCGGCAACTCTATTTAATTTAGCAGTAAAAATCTCTTTGCCGCGCCGTAGATAAAACTGAGCACTTTGATAAATAATTACCATCCGCCCATTTCCACTCACCATGGAGAGACCCTAGATGCTGTACTTGAAAGAAATTCTGAAATCCAAAGGCGGCCAGCCGGTGATTGTGCCGGAGGCTAGCACCGTGGCGTCTGCCATTCGAACCATGAATAAATATCATGTTGGTTCGGTGATGGTGCAAAATGAGAGCGGTGAGCCAATCGGCATTTTGACCGAGCGCGATGTCATCCGGTTGTATGCCGAAGGCGAGACTGATTTCGAGACCATGCTGATCCAGGATTGGATGACAACTGACATGACCGTCGGTCAGCCCAATGATCCTGTCAGCGAAGTGCTGGCGATCATGACCGTCAAGCGCTTCCGTCATATGCCGGTGGTTGAGGAAACCCGGATGATTGGCGTGGTCTCCATCGGTGATCTAGTCAAGGCCAAGCTGGAAGAAGCCGCCCTTGAAGCGCAGATTCTGCGCGATTACATCCACACCTGATCCGATGGCAAGGATGGCGTAGCGCGCCCTTGCCAGTTTTCACCAGCACCTGCTCTGTCCATGGATGCCGCGCCTGATTTTTGGGAAAACAAATCGCTCGCTGATCTGAGTTTGGCGGAGTGGGAAGCGTTGTGTGATGGCTGTGGCAAATGTTGCTTGCACAAGTTGGAAGACGAGGATACCGGGGAGTTATTCCATACCAATGTCGCCTGCAAGTTGCTTAATCTTGACACCGGACGTTGTACGCGTTACGCCGAACGCTTTCGGTGGGTGCCTGATTGCGTCCAATTGACGCCAAGCTTGGTGCAACAGGTCGGTTGGTTGCCAGCGTCCTGCGCCTACCGCCTGCGCGCGGAGGGACAGCCGCTACCGGATTGGCATCCACTGCGATCCGGCCATCCCGATTCCACCCGGCGGGCCGGGATGAGCGTATGCGGCCGCGCCGTGCCGGAACGACGGGCGCGACGGTTAGAAGATCATATTATCAAGTGGCTACCATGAAAGTTCGCTGTATTACCTTGGGCGCATTCCAGGTCAATGCCTATCTGCTCGAAGATCCCGCCACTGGCCATTGCGCCGTGGTGGATACTGGCGACGGGCCGGAGTTGGCGAAGTCGCTGGCGGACATGAACCCACGGCCTGATTTGCGGGCAATTTTATTGACGCACGCCCATTTCGATCATGCGGGCGGGCTAGCGGACGTACAGCGGGAGTTTCCCGAGGCGACGACCTATTTGCCGGCGCTGGAGCAGCCGTTGTTTGACATGTTACCGAAACAAGGGTCGATGTTGTTCGGCATGGCGGAGTTCGACCGGCCCTGCGGGCGCATCGACCACTCTGTTCACGATGGGGAGACCATCGAAGTGGGCGAATGGCGGTTTCGGTTTCTATCCACCCCCGGCCATACTCCCGGCCAAGGCTGCTTTTACGATGATAAATACGTTTTCTCAGGCGATACTCTATTCGCTGGGAGTATTGGCCGTACGGATTTTCCCCTGAGCGATCCAGAATTAATGTCAAAAAGTTTGCGGCGATTGCTGGAATTACCTGGCCATTTGCTGGTGTGCAGCGGCCATGGCCCAGTCACCACGCTGGATGAAGAACTGCGTAGTAACCCGTTTCTGGATTATATCCGACGGGAGCGCGGCGTCGCCAGCTTGGGGTCTGACAGAACGCCTGGACCGCGCTGGGGTTAAGTCGGCAAGGGTTGGAGTCATGTGTGAACTGCTCGGGATGAGCGCCAACGTTCCTACCGATATTTGCTTCAGCTTCACTGGGCTGATGCAGCGTGGCGGTAAAACCGGACCTCACCGGGATGGTTGGGGCATCGCCTTTTACCAAGGGCGCGGTTGTCGGGCCTTTCACGATCCCAATCCCAGCGCCGAATCCGAAATCGCCTTGTTGGTGCAACGCTACGCGATCAAAAGCCGGATCGTGATCAGCCACATTCGCCGCGCCAACCGAGGGCGAATTTGCCTGGAAAATACCCATCCCTTCAGCCGTGAGCTGTGGGGGCGGAACTGGGTTTTCGCCCACAACGGACAATTGCGGGGGGTGAAGCGCTTGCCGCTCACCTATTATCGGCCCATTGGCACCACTGACAGCGAACACGCGTTCTGTTGGCTGTTGGGCTGCATCCGTGACCGCTTCCCTCGACCGCCGCAAGGCTCGAACAGTCTCTGGCGTTACCTTCACGAGCTGACGGAGCAATTGAACCAGCGGGGTGTCTTTAATTTTTTACTGAGTGACTCTTGTCACCTGTATGCCCATTGCAGCACGCAATTGTCATGGTTAACCCGAAAAGCCCCCTTTGGCAAGGCGTGCCTAATGGATGCCGATATGACCGTCGATTTTCAAGCGGAAACCACGCCGAACGATATCGTGACCGTCATCGCAACCCAACCCCTAACCGACAATGAATCGTGGACGCTGATGCGTCCCGGCGCTTTGGCGATTTTCAATAGCGGCCAACGGGTGGCTGAATTGTGCGGTTAACCGGACGGTCCGTCAGCGGCGGGCCAACGTCTGGCCATCGGCGGCGGCGCCGCGCCCAAATAAGTGGCGCCTCCCACCAGCCGCTGCCGCCAGTAGGGTTGTTTCAAACTGACCTTGCGCACCTGGCCGCTGCCGGAAGAGGCGTGGATCATCTGGCCCTGACCGACGTAAATGCCTACATGGGAGACGCCGCCCGAATTATTGGTGCGGAAAAACAGTAAATCGCCCGGCAACACCTTATGCTGAGAGCGTCCCGCTTGAAATTGGGCGGTCGTGGTGCGCGGTACGCGAATACCCGCTTGGGCGTAGGCATATTGCACCAAGCCGCTGCAATCCACTCCTCTAGGCGATTCTCCACCCAAGACATACGGCGTCCCGATCAGGCGTTGGGCGGCATTGAGAATGCGTTGGCGCGCCGGGCTTTGGTCCTGGCCGTATCGGGTTGCCGGTGGTGTGGCGCAACCGCCCAGCCAGGACAAAACAGCCGCCAGCAACACCAGCAGGCCAACGACCTGACGACGAGAGGATGAGGCGAGCATAAGAGCGGTTCTCCCACAATGGATAGATCCGGGAACGAGGAAGGTTCAGTGTAAGAATAGAAGGTGACGCCAAGAAAAACCGACAGCAAAATGGGTTGTGTTGGGACGCGACCGAGCGGTTTTTGGGACGCACGCACTCAGGATAGTCTATAGTAAAGCCCTAATCTCAGCGGACAGGTGTTTTCATGAAAGCGGCGCGCGGCAAAGTCGTATCCTTTCACTATACCCTCACCGACGATCACGGCGCGCTGCTGGATTCTAGCCGTGAGCGCGAGCCATTCGCCTACCTGCATGGCTACGGCAATATTGTGCCAGGGCTGGAAACGGCTTTGGAGGGTACTGAGGCCGGTTTTCTCTCAACAGTCAAGGTAGCGCCCGCCGACGGTTACGGTGACTATAATCCCAAAGCGGTGTTTGAAGTGCCACGCGGCCAATTTCCACCAGAAGAGGATATTCAGGTCGGGATGCAGGTTCAGGGCGAGGGCGAACATGGCATTATGAATTTTAGAGTAGTGGCTGTGAATGAACGGAATATCGTGTTGGATGCCAACCATCCGATGGCGGGTAAGAGCCTGAATTTCGATGTCGAGGTGTTGAATGTGCGAGAGGCGACTGCGCAGGAGTTATCTCACGGTCACGTTCACGCCCATGGCCACGATCATTGATGGGCGCTAGCCGGCTGTTTATGATGATGGCGCACATGTTTTTTAGTGAAGCTTACCGTGTAAAATAACGCCGCTTCATCGTATTTATTTAGCGTTTAATCGAGGTATCTCACGCCCTTTATGCTGCTGCGATCCCCTCACGCCGCCAACGAAGATCCCCTGCCCTTCGAACTCAAGGGCAGCTTGTTTACCTTGACCGTCTTGCACCTCTTTCAACTAGATCGGGCGGTGATCGAACGGCATCTATTGGAGAAAGTGAAGCAAGCGCCCGGTTTTTTTAACAACACGCCGGTGGTGATCGATCTGGAAGGCATGGCTGAGCCGAAGGAAGGCCTTGATTTTAAGGGGCTGTACGAGTTGTTGCGAAAGCATGGCATGATACCGGTCGGTATCCGCAACGGCACTCCGAAACATCAAGCCGCCGCCCGGCTGGCTGGGTTGCCGGTGTTGCCTGAGAGCCGCTCGAATGGCCAGGCCAAAAAGCCCGAGCGGACCGAACCGGCGCCCTCGCGCAACCGTATCATCAAACATTCAGTTCGCTCGGGCCAGGAAATTTACGCGCCCGAGGGTGATTTGATCGTGCTGGGGGCGGTGAGCGCTGGCGCCGATGTGGTGGCCGATGGCAACATTCATATCTACGGGGCTTTGCGCGGCCGCGCCCTGGCGGGGGTAAAGGGCGATGCCGAAACCTGGATTTTCTGTCAAAGTCTGGAAGCGGAGTTAATTTCGATCGCCGGTCACTATCGAGTCTGCGAGCAATTCGATCCAGCCGATCGCGCTAAGGCGGCTCAGATTTATTTGAAGGAGGAACGCTTGATCATCGAACATTTAACTCGCTGACCCGTTGCTCCCGCTGGGGCGGAACGGGTCCGTTTGATCATTTTAACCAGGGCTTTCACTTAAAAATCTATCGCAGCTCCATGGACCGTAGTCGGCCGGCATTGATTTAATACAATAGGTAGGTAGGGTCCGGAGAGTCCTGTTAACTTTAAATGGGTGGGATAACAGCTTGGCAACCGTCATCGTCGTGACCTCCGGCAAGGGAGGCGTGGGTAAGACCACGACTAGCGCCAGTTTCGCCACCGGCTTGGCTCAGCGCGGCTACCGGACTGTGGTGATCGATTTCGATGTGGGGCTGCGTAACCTCGATTTGATCATGGGGTGTGAGCGGCGGGTCGTGTATGACTTTATTAATGTCATCAACAATGAGGCTACCTTAAATCAGGCGCTGATTCGGGACAAGCGGGTGGAGAACCTTTACATCCTGCCAGCTTCGCAAACCCGTGACAAGGATGCCCTCACCAAGGAGGGCGTTGAAAAGATATTAAGCGAACTTAAGCAAAGCTTCGAATATGTCGTCTGCGATTCGCCCGCCGGCATTGAGCGAGGTGCGCTGATGGCGCTGTATTTCGCTGATGAAGCCTTGGTGGTGACTAACCCGGAAGTGTCGTCGGTACGTGATTCTGATCGCATTCTCGGCATTCTTTCCAGCCGGTCGCGACGGGCCGAACAGAGTGACAATCCGGTCAAGGAGCATTTGGTTCTGGCCCGATACGCGCCAGATCGCGCCAATCGCGGCGACATGCTCACCGTGCAAGACGTGCTGGAAATTTTGGCGATTCCATTGCTGGGCGTGATTCCGGAATCGCCGGCGGTGTTGCAGTCTTCGAATGCGGGCGTTCCGGTCATTTTGGATGAAGACAGCGACGCCGGCGCGGCCTATGGCGATTTGGTTGATCGTTTCTTGGGAAAGGATCTGCCCCACCGGTTTACGGAGATTCAAAAAAAGGGGTTTCTGAAGCGCTGGTTTGGCGGAGGTTAAACCATGGGTCTGTTCGACTATTTTCGCTCGCCTCCCAGCAAGTCGGCTGCTTTGGCCAAGGAGAGGCTGCAAATCATCGTGGCTCACGAGCGGGGTAACCGTCGCAGCAGTCCCGACTACCTGCCAGCGCTCAAAAAAGAGCTGCTGGAGGTGGTGCGCAAATATGTGCCGATCGATCAAAGCCAGGTTAAAGTGCATTTGGATCGTGAAGGCGGCTATGAGATTTTGGAGTTGAACATCACGCTGCCCGATGAGGACCAGCGTCAGGTACAACCGCCCTAGTCCCTCCGCGCCCTGAAATTGGCCCAACCGCAAGAGATGACGCATGGCGCGGACAGTCGATGGTGATCGGCGGGCTGGCGCCATCATTGACGGCGGGCGGGTGCGGCTTGACAAGTGGTTGTGGGCCGCGCGGTTTTTCAAGACGCGCACCTTGGCAACCGAAGCGGTCGCCGGTGGTAAAGTCCATGTTGGCGGCCACCGCGCCAAGCCTGCTCATGCCGTTCGGATCGGCGACATCCTGCGGGTGCAGCGCGGCTTCGATGAATACCTTATCACGGTCATCGGGTTGAGCGAGCGGCGTGGTTCAGCCAAGGCCGTTCTCCTCTACGAAGAGACTGCGGAAAGCCGGCAGCGGCGCGAGCAACTCGCCGAGCAGCGCCGCTTGCTGCATCTGGCTTCCCCGCCACCGATCTCCCGTCCCACCAAACAGGATCGCCGCCGCATCATTCGTTTCACTCGTCGAAACGAGCCGGACGACCCCTAATCAAAACCGGACTGTCTCGGATATCCTTGGTAAGACGGGCCACAAAATTGACCGTTTGCCAGCCGCGGGGTAACGTAAGCGCTCACCTCGGCAGGATGGGCAGGAATGACGGTCAAGAAACATCCCCCTATTCCCTTTGAAACCGCATTGGCGGAATTGGAAACTTTGGTCGGGCAACTTGAACAGGGCGAACTGACATTGGAAGACGCGTTGCAGCGCTTCGAACAAGGGGTTGGCTTGGTACGAAGCTGTCAAAATGCCTTGCAAGCCGCTGAACAAAAAGTGGCCCAACTGATCGAACGGGATGGCGCGCTGGAAATCTTACCCTTTGGGGAGCCGGCGGATTGACGGTTATGACCGAGGACACCATCAAACAATATCAAGTTCAGGTCGAGCGAGCGCTCGACCAACGATTGCCAGCGGTTGATCTCCATCCCGGCGATTTACATCAGGCCATGCGTTACGCTGTGTTGGGCGGCGGTAAGCGCATCCGGCCGATCTTGGTCTACTCGGCCGGCGCGGTGGTCGGCGCTCCCTTGGCCGCCTTGGACGACCCCGCCTGCGCGGTGGAATTCATTCACGCCTACTCTTTGATTCACGATGATTTGCCAGCGATGGACAACGACGATCTCCGCCACGGCAAGCCGACGTGCCATAAAGCCTTTGGGGAGGCGCTGGCAATCTTGGCGGGCGACGCGTTGCAGGCGTTGGCGTTTCAATTGCTGAGCCAGGATACGGCGGTCGCCTTGAAGCCGGCGCTTCGGTTGCGGATGCTGGAGGTGCTGGCGCGGGCCGCTGGATCGCGCGGCATGGTGGGCGGCCAGGCGATCGATTTGGCGGCGGTCGGCCAAGAACTGAGCTTGGCCGAACTGGAGAACATGCATATCCACAAGACCGGCGCCCTGATCCGCGCCAGCGTGTTGTTGGGCGCGTTGAGCCAGTCGCGGGTCGATCCCGTCTTGCTGGAGCGCTTGGATCATTATGCCAAATGCATCGGCTTGGCCTTTCAAATTCGGGACGATATCCTCGATGTGATCGGTGATGCCGCAACCTTGGGGAAAATGACCGGATCGGATCAAGCGCTCGATAAGCCAACCTATCCAGGGCTGTTAGGGTTAGACGGGGCTCGCGAACACGCGCGACTACTCTGCCAAGACGCCTTGACCAGTTTGGAACCGCTGGGATCTGAAGCGGAGACGCTGCGTTGGATCGCCAACTATATCGTTGAACGGGCCTATTGAAGCCGATGCGACTCCGATCAATCATAGCGTCATGACTGCGCTCACTTCCTCCCCGATTCTTCCACTCACTGGTACGAACTTTGCCGCGATGACGACTGGAACCGTCTTTCCGTTACTGGAACAGATCGACACGCCGCTGGATCTGCGTAAATTGCCGGAATCGCGGTTGCCGGCGCTGGCCTGCGAGCTGCGTGAATTCCTGATTCAGGCCGTGGCGAAAACCGGTGGGCATTTTGCCGCCAACCTCGGTACGGTCGAGCTGACCATCGCGCTGCACTATATCTTCAATACTCCCGAAGATCGGCTGGTCTGGGACGTGGGGCACCAGACTTATCCCCACAAGATTTTAACTGGACGCCGTACCCGCATGGAGACCTTGCGGCGTAAGAATGGTATTGCCGGATTTCCCAAGCGGAGCGAGAGCGCCTACGACACCTTCGGCGTCGGCCATTCCAGCACCTCGTTGAGCGCCGCGCTGGGCATGGTGATCGCCGCCGAACGGGTGGGTTCGGAGCGCAAGGTTGTGGCGGTGATCGGCGATGGCGCCATGACCGCCGGCATGGCTTTCGAGGCGCTCAATCATGCGGGCCATCTCAAAAGCGATTTGCTGGTGGTGCTCAACGACAATGACATGTCGATATCGCCGAACGTGGGCGCGCTGTCAGCCCATCTCACCACGCTGCTATCGAGCCGCTTTTTTTCCAGCATGCGGGAGGGCGGCAAGAAAGTGCTGAGTCATGTCCCCCCGATGCTTGAAGTGGCCCGCCGCGCCGAGGAGCACGTCAAGGGTATGTTCGCCCCGGTCGGCACGCTGTTTGAGGAATTGGGCTTCAACTATTTTGGGCCGGTCGACGGCCACGATTTGCCGACGCTAGTACAAGCCCTGCGCAACTTGCGAATGCTCGACGGCCCGCGCTTGCTGCATGTCGTCACCCGCAAGGGTAAAGGTTACAAGTTGGCGGAAGACGAGCCGGTGGGCTATCACGGCGTCAGCGCTTTCGATCCCGCTTGCGGCCTCAAGCCGGCCAAGTCTGGCGGCGGACCGACCTACACCCAAGTTTTCGGGGACTGGTTGTGCGACATGGCCGAACAGGATGAGCGGTTGATTGGCATCACCCCGGCGATGCGGGAGGGCTCCGGGTTAGTGGAGTTCTCGGAACGGTTTCCCGACCGCTATTTCGATGTCGCCATCGCCGAACAACATGCGGTGACGCTGGCGGCGGGCTTGGCCTGCGACGGCCTCAAGCCGGTGGTGGCTATTTATTCGACCTTCCTGCAACGCGCCTACGATCAATTGATCCACGATGTCGCTATCCAAAACTTGCCAGTGCTGTTCGCCATCGACCGGGCCGGAGTGGTGGGTCCGGACGGATCGACCCATGCCGGCAATTTCGATTACAGTTTTTTGCGGTGCATTCCGAATCTAGTGGTGATGGCGCCGGCTGACGAGAACGAATGCCGACAGATGCTCTATACCGGCTTCCAGTTGAACCAGCCAGCGGCGGTGCGCTATCCGCGCGGCAAGGGTTGCGGCGCGACCCCGCAGCGGGAGATGCGAGCATTGCCCGTCGGAAAGGCGGAGATTCGTCGCCGAGGCGACCATCTCGCCTTGCTGGCTTTCGGCAGCATGGTCGATGTCGCTGAGGCGGTGGCGCGGTGTCTGAATGCGACGGTCGTCAATATGCGGTTTGTAAAACCGCTGGATGAAGCGACCTTAGTGCAAATGGCCGCTGAGCACGACTGCTTGGTGACCTTGGAGGAGAATGTGGTCGCTGGCGGCGCTGGCGGCGCGGTCAACGAATGTCTGGCGGCGCGCGGCATTCAGACGCCGGTGCGTAACATTGGGTTGCCGGATCATTTTGTGGAGCAGGGTGAGCGGGGCGAGTTGCTGGCTGAATGCGGGCTGGATGCCGATACGGTGCTCCAGCAACTGGCAGAGTGGGGGTTTGGCGGTTCCACGGCTGTCCCTCGCTAATAGCCGAGTGATATTATCGGGAATTAACCGCTGGATTAATCATCCAAAGCATAATGTTTGAAGCCACCGCGACCGATTGGAGCGGTGTAAGGCTATTGATCTTGAGTGAAAGCGCACACGCGCTGCTGAGAGGATTGCATGAAGCCATTGACCGTGAATTCCGCGGCTGGATGCTCGGTAGTTCATATTCCCGACGTTCAGAACAGTGCCGATACCCGCCAACTGGCGATCAACAAGGTGGGCATCAAGGATATCCGCCATCCAGTCAAAGTGCGCGACCGCAGCGCGGGCGAACAGCACACAATCGCCACATTTAACATGTACGTGAACCTACCGCACAATTTCAAGGGCACCCACATGTCGCGTTTCGTGGAGATTCTAAATATCCCCGGACGCGAAATTTCGGTCGATTCCTTCAAAGGCATACTTACCGAGATGACCAACCGGCTGGAAGCCGAAGCGGGACATGTCGAAATGAGCTTCCCCTATTTCATTACCAAGGCGGCGCCCGTGTCGGGCGTTCAAAGCTTGATGGATTATGAGGTGGCCCTCATCGGTGAAATCCGCAACGGCAAACCGTCCATGAATCTCAAGGTGGTGGTGCCGGTGACCAGCTTGTGCCCGTGCTCGAAGAAAATCTCCAAATACGGCGCGCACAATCAGCGCTCTCATGTCACCATCAACGTGCGCACGCGTGGGTTTATCTGGATCGAAGATCTGATCGATCTGGCGGAGAAGGAGGCGTCCTGCCAACTTTATGGCTTGCTCAAGCGGCCGGATGAGAAATATGTCACCGAGCACGCTTATGAGAACCCAAAATTTGTTGAAGACGTGGTGCGCGATATTGCCGCCAAGTTGAATCAAGATGAACGGGTGGCGGCCTATTCGGTGGAATCGGAGAATTTCGAGTCCATTCATAACCATTCCGCTTATGCCATGATCGAGCATGACAAGGAGCGGAGCCAGGCGATAGCGTCGCTGGATCCTTTGAATTAAAGGGTGGATTTGCTTTTTTCGATGATGTAATTGTTTAACTTCTTGGTGGGGCGCTTGTCGGCTGAAACCACCACCTTCCAAGTGGCTTCCATTTGCTTGATGCCATATCCCGGCGGCGTGGGCGAGTTCTTATTGGATCTAGCGCGCCATGACGACCGGTGCAACGCTGGTAGTAGGCGTGTTTTAGTTTATTGTTGATTTCAGCACGGTTCGCTTTCCAGGCCGCCGTGTATCAACCGAGTGGCAGTGATTGTTGATATACCGTTTAAATCCGAACATCAGATTCGCCATGCATTGATTTGCATAAAGCATTTTGAGTAATACCTCAAATAAAATGTGACAATGGCGGTTATTAAATCAACAAAGACAAGTCGGACAGCAACGTGAGCAGGCAACTCAACATCGCTCGATTACTGGCTGACCTACCGCTGTTTCAGCAATTGCACGCCAGTGAAATTATCCATCTGGCGGCGGAAACCCGCGAGGTCAGGTTAGACAAAGGTCAGATTCTGTTTCAAAAGGGCGATCTGCTGGATGGCTTCTATGTTGTCGTCCAAGGCCAGATCAAGCTGGCTTTCTCCTCAGTGCAGGGGCAGGAAAAGGTGGTGTCCATCATCGGGCCAAAGGGCAGCTTTGGGGAGGCGGTCATGTTTATGGAAAAGCCCTGTCCGGTCTTTACCCAGGCGTTGGAAGATTCCCATCTGCTGTATATCGCCAAACAAGGCATCTTCGCGGCTATCGATAACGACAGCGCCTTTGCCCGCCGTATGTTGGCCGGACTGAGTATGCGGTTGCACGGACTGATACGGGATGTAGAGGATTATTCACTGCATTCCTCCATCCAGCGTGTGATCGGTTTCCTGCTCCAACTGGCGGATAGGCCGGCCAAAGGCTATGCCGTTTTTGAGCTGCCCGCCAGCAAACAAATCATTGCCTCACGGCTGAACTTGACGCCGGAAACGTTTTCGCGAATCTTGCACAGCTTGAGCCAATCCGGGTTGATCACCGTAAAAAGCAAGCGGATTACTGTACCGGATATAGCCCGACTGAGCCGCTTTGATCTCACACCACTCCCGTGCGTTAAAAATGCCCAAGGGCCGCCGCTTAGCGATGGCCGAACGCCTCTCGAATAAGTTGCTCCATGATCTGGTTCCAGCGCTGGCGCGGTTGTCGCTGCCAGTATTTGGCGTCCGGCCGACAATCGAATTTTTGCTTGTAAATCGCTAGCGTGGCCACTACCGCCGCCAAGCCCAGCGCGAATTCAGCCCGTGGAATACCCGCGAACGGCAACACCACGAGCGATAAAAATACCAAACCGATGATCCAGCCCCAAGGGATGAACAGAAAATAGCGGATATCGAATTGCTTGCCGTCGCGCTGAACCATTAGCCGTATCGGCCAGTCATCTTGGGTGATATAAGCGCGTCGGCGTGCTTCTAAGCGTGTTTCGCTCTCGGTAACAATATAAAAATTATTTAACAATAGGGCATTGCGAAATTTCTTGAGCTGAGTGTCGCCACCTTGCGCGGTGGCCTGCGTCATACGCCCCAGGTGCTGAATCGTCGGCTCGGCGGCCATCGTTCAGTTGCCCACCGCAATGACCACCTTGCCGGTGGATTTACGGGAAACAACGTGATTCAAGGCATCCACCGCCTGTTCCAGCGGATAAACCTCCGATACATAAGGCTGAATGGCACCGGCTAAATACCATTCCAGCAAAATCTGGAAGCTTTCGGTCATCACTGCGGGATGGTGCTCCGCGTAAGCGGGCCAGTTGAGACCGATTACATCTACATTCTTTACCAACAAGTGGTTGGCCGGGATTTGCGGCACCGTGCCGCCGGCGAAACCGATCACCAGAATCCGCCCCTCGAAAGCGATGCTGCGCAAAGAGGCGGTAAACAAGTCGCCGCCGACCGGATCGTAAATCACATCGGCCCCACGCCCTTCAGTCAATGCCTTGATTCGCAGGCGGATATCTTCATGGCTGGTATTGAGCAGATGATCCGCTCCATGCTGGCGGGCGACTTCCAGTTTTTCCGGGCTGCTGGCCGTGGCGATGACCGTTGCGCCCAGTTGCTTGCCAATAGCAACCGCCGTCAGCCCCACCCCGCCAGACGCACCATGCACCACTAGCATTTCCCCCGCTTGCAACCGTGCTCGATGCCACAGTGCGATATGGGAAGTCCCAAATACCACTGGAAAGGCCGCGCCATGCTCGTAGGGCATGTCCGCCGGCATCGCCACGCAGCGGCTGGCGGGCGCAACAACCTGTTCGGCATAGCCGCCATGCGGAGCCATCGCAATAATATGCTCACCCACAGCAAACTGAGTGACGCCCTCGCCGAGCTCTAAAATATCGCCAGCCACCTCAAAACCGGGGCTGAACGGTGGTTCTGGCTGAACTTGATACTGCCCCCGCGTAATCAGGCTATCGGCGAAATTGATGCCGCAGGCCCGTACCCGCACGCGCACTTGGCCCGGCGCCGGACGCGGCTCCGCCACCTCCTCCAACCGCAAGGCGGCCGGCCCGTTCAACTCATGGCAAACGATGGCTTTCATCGCTAACACTCCTCATACCGTGGGCAGGTTACGTAAGTATCTATGAATTGCCGAAATCGTGGAATTCTAAGCGCAGCCTCGCGTCGCAATAATTGAATGATGTGCCCGAAAAGCTGCTGACTTGGGTAGAGCGCTTACAATGCTGGTGGTGCGGTTTAGCCAGCCAGGCGCGAGCTTCCATCAACTTCAAGGCGGACACGGCGCTTTGAGAGAAGCGTCTTCTACATGACAGGATTTCTCCCCCGCGACTGCGCGTCCTGTTGCTTCTGCTGCTGGCCGCATGTCAAGCTCACGCCACTTTCGATCGCCGTCACACGGCCTGAGGCCCAATTTCAATCGTGCGCTCAACGCCGTTAAGCCCTAGCAACCGCCACATGACTTCGAACATGAGCGCCAACAAAAAAATTATGGAGCAAGCCGTGAGGCTCTGGATTGATGCGGATGCTTGTCCTGGTCCGGTCAAGGACATGGTGTTCCGTGCTTCGCGCCGGCTCGGTCTGCCAGTCACCCTAGTGGCCAATCGCCGGCTTTCGCTGCCGCCATCGCCGCTGCTCGCCGCGGTGCAGGTCAGCCAAGCACCGGATGAGGCGGATCACTACCTGGCGCAACATGCGGAGATCAGCGATTTAGTGATTACGGCTGATATTCCACTAGCCGCGCGGCTAGTAACAAAGGGCGTTGCCGCCTTGAATCCACGAGGCGAAATGTATACCGCCGAGAATATCCAGGAACGGCTGGCCTTGCGCGATCTCAAGGAGGTATTGCGTTCAGTGGGCGCTGTAACCGGAGGACCGCCACCTTACCATAACCGCGACAAACAGGCGTTCGCCAACAGTCTCGATCAATGGCTCGCCCGACACTGTCCGCATCAATCCGACCAGCGCTCCTAAACACGGTGCGATCTCCGGTTCAGCTTGTGAAAGCTTGCCTGCTTTCCTTGTGATGCAAGGATGGACTAGGATGAACGTTATATACTAGAATATATAACGATTTATGAGGCCATCGCCTGCGATGCGAGGACGAAACGAGGTAGATCTGTGGCCGGGGCTGATCCGGCTGAATATGGCGCGGGAACAGCCCATTCTCGGCCAGCGCCAGATGGCGTTACTGCGCCAGATCGCGGCGACCGGCTCCATTACCCACGCCGCGAAGGCGGTCAAGTTGAGCTACAAGGCGGCTTGGGACGCTGTGAACGCCATGAACAACTTGGCCGAACAACCGCTGGTGGTCGGCGCGGTGGGTGGCAAGCACGGCGGCGGTAGTCGGTTGACTGAGTACGGCTTGCGGCAACTTCAGTTGTACCAGATCGTGGAAAACGAATACCAACGCTTCTTTGACCGGGTGAACGAAAAAGTCCACGACGCGGACGAATTGGCGAAGTTCCTGCGGAGACTACTGATGCAAACCAGCGCGAGAAATCAATTCCTGGGCCGGATAACCGCTCTCAACATCGGCCCGATCAGCGCCGAGGTCAAGGTGGATATCGGTAACGGGGATGAGATAATCGCCGTGATTACGCGCGGTAGCGTCGAACAGATGGGCCTTCGGGAAGGCAGCGAGGTTTACGCTCTGGTGAAAGCGTCCTCGGTGATCATCATGGCGGGCGATGCCAAGCTGAAACTCAGCGCCCGCAACCAACTGCGCGGCACGGTGGCGGCGTGCAAGAAAGGCACGGTCAACGGTGAAGTCACCCTACAATTGGCGGGCGGCAAAACCGTCACCGCCACCATCACCAACACCAGCATCGCCGGGCTGTATTTAAAGGCGGGCGATCCAGCAGTGGCGGTGATCAAGGCCGCTAGCGTGATTCTCGGCGTGGCGCTGTAATCGCGGTTTATCAGGGGGGATGGTGCGATGTTCCATCAAACCACGATGTTACGCTGGTTGCCAATCGGTCTACTTGCGCTGGCAGCGGTGCTTACCATTCCCGCTAAGGCGGGGGAGCCGATCACCGTATTTGGAGCGGCCAGCGCCACCAACGTCTTGCAAGACCTCGCCGCGCGGTACGAGAAAGAAAAAGGCATTAAGGTCACTACCTCTTTCGCCGCCAGTTCCGCGCTGGCCAAACAAATCGAACAGGGCGCACCGGCGGATGTGTTCGTATCAGCCGATCTGAAATGGATGGATTATCTGGACGGCAAGGACAAGATCATCAAGGCCAGCCGCCGCAATCTGCTTGGCAACCGAATCGTGCTGATTGCCCCCAAAGGCCAGGCGTTTCCGGTGAAGCTGGAAAAAAGTTTCGATTTGCCCAGCGCGTTTCAGGGTCGCTGGTGTTCCTGCGATAGCTCGGTGCCTATCGGCCAGTACAGCCAGCAAGCGTTAATGGCGCTGGGCTGGTGGGCGGCGCTGGAATCCCGTCTGGCCGCCGCTCCGGATGTACGGTCGGCGTTGGCCTTTGTGGAGCGCGGTGAATGCGCCATCGGTATCGTGTTTGAAACCGACGCCAAGCTGTCCGACAAGGTGGAAGTGCTCGGCGTCTTTCCTGCCGATACCCACGCGCCCGTGCTCTATCCGATAGCGCTGATGCAAGGCGCCAAACCGGCGGCGCAAGGATTCTTGGATTATCTGCGTACCCCGGCGGCGGCGAAGCTATTCCGCCAGCATGGTTTTACCGCGCTCGATTAAGCTGACATGTGGGCGTGCAGCCCAGGCCCGAAGCGCCGCTGACCGCGCTGTGGCTTACGTAGAAGTTCGCGTTCGCCACTTGACGCTATATTCTTCACCTCCCTAGGCCCGCCAACCCCGAGACCGGCGGCCGGGTTTCAGGAAACCCTACGCCTCAGCGCTCCGGTTGTTCGGATAACGCTCCTTCCGCTTTTTTGACTCATCATCGTAAAAAGTGCCAAGAGCTACCTGATAAAACCAGAATTTGCAAACAACCTCTATGGCGCATTGGCCCAACAAGCAGATGCACGGGAATTATTAAGCAATACGGTGGTCAAATGTTACGTTTTGACAAATAAACGTTTAAAGCTGTGACGCTTGAGGGTAGTGTGCTCCATGACCAGCGGATGTGGTCAGGGTAGGTACTGGGCCAATATGAACCATAGTCAACTTGAATGTTTCAAATTGAATAATTTTTTAACTGTCTATGTTTCATGTTGAAACGTTTAATAGGGTCTACACGCTGCTCTGAGCTAATTGAACGGTGTTAGAGGGTTATTTACCTCACTTTAAGGAAGGATTCTAAGGCAATTTTCCGGATATTGGTGTTGGCATGGTTTTCGCTTTATATCTAATGCCGTAGATAGGATCGAAGGATGGGGTGAGGTCAAAAGGATAGGGAAATGGATAGCCTCACTGGTTCGTTGCAACGAGCGTGGTGTGCCGGATGGTGATAATCGGATGGAAATGTCCCTCCAAGAGCCTATCACGGCTTTACAAGGATGTGCTTACTATAGCGTATGGGGGTAAGAAAATATGGGTTTTGTAATGCCGGCTGTGACAAGAGAACTTAAAAATCAATCTCTTGGCATGGCCGGTTTCGGTTTCTTTAGTCTTTTGTCATGACCTATCTACACTCTCTCCGCTCAGACAGTCAGCTGAGAGTACAGCCGTAGTAACTGACCCGGCAGGTCTTCCGGATGACGGATCAGAATAAAGCTATTTTTGCCAAACAAATAGGGCAAATAATCATCCGCGTCCTGGTCGATGGTCACGCAGAATGGTTGCAATCCCTCGCGCCGGGCTTCTAGCAAAGCCATTCGTGTATCTTCAATCCCGTACCGCCCCTCGTAATGATCCAGATCATTCGGTTTGCCATCAGTTAGCAGTAACAGCAGCCGACGGGCGGCGATTTGTTGGCGCAGCAGAGCAGTCGCATGGCGCACAGCGGCGCCCATACGGGTGTAATAACCCGGCTTGATGGCGTTGATCCGCCCGCGAATCGAGGGCGTGTAGCGTTCCTCAAAGGTTTTGATGCGATGCAACCGCACATGCTGGCGCTTACGCGAAGAAAAGCCGTACAAGGCGAAGCGATCACCCGTGACGGCGAGGGCTTCGGAGAACAGAAACAAACTGTCTCGGATCACCTCAATGACCCGACCTTTATTGTTGACCCAGGCATCAGTGGACATCGACAAATCGGCCAGCAGCAGACAGGCCAGATCGCGTTCCTGACGGGCCAATTGCCGGTACAGGCCCTGTTCGTGGTGATGACCCTCGCCCGCGCAATCGGTCGCATGGCGCACGCAGGCGTCTAGATCCAGCTCCTCGCCGTCGGGTTGGGCGCGTCGCCAGCCGCGACCGGGCCGCAGAATTTCGAATTGGCGGCGTAGGCGGCGCGCGTCACGGCGTAAAGCGGGTGGCAGTTCGCACGGTTCAGCATGTCGGGCCAGCATTTCCTGGACGCCGCAGTAGTTCGCTAACAAGGTTCGTTTCCGGTAATCCCACTCCGGTAGTTTAATCCCTGGCCCTAAAACTAAATCGTCTTGGCTGGCGGCGGGTAAATCAAGATCGAAACGCACCCGTGAGGCGGTGGTTGAACTGTCCTGGGTGACGCTTAAGAGGTCCATTTCATCCGCGGCCCGCGTTGCATCCGCTCTGAGGTCGTCCTCGGTCGGACGATTGACCCGAACATAGTCAGCCCAGGACAGCAGGCTTTCTGATCGAAAGGGCGATAGAAAGCTGTTTTGTCGCTCCGGTGGATCGCTGCGTTCGGCGCGGCGGCGCTGGCGGTCGCGTTTGGCAGGCTGATTGCCGCCGCCATGGCTATCGCTATCCCGGCGGGCGGATGGCGTGGCGGCGGTCGCGGCGGCCGGATGGAGCCAAAGCGGTATCGGTTGCGGCGGGCGGCGGGCCGTGAACCATTCCAGAACGCTGCCGGGTTCACGCAAGGCTTGCCGGATCTGACGTTCTTGCGCCGCTTCATCCGGCGGCAAGCGTTCCGGTGGAATCCGTAGTTCCAGCGTGGCGGCGACTAAACGCTGATAGCGGCTTTGCAGGCCGGGATAGCGCTCCAGTACGAGCAATGTGCCCAGCTGGTTTTGTCGCCACCAAGGCCCATCCGGGACTATATCATCGTGAATGGCGGCTAGTGCAAGCAGCCAAAGGTACAGATCACGATTTGAATCACGGGTGGGAAATAGCGCAATTTGGGTCGGTAACTGCAAGGTTTCCGCGTCGCGGCTGGCGAGATCGGCTTTTTCATTCGAACCGGCGATCCGGGCCAGCCAGCCGCGCCGAGCGCCATGCCGCCGTGCTGTCGTGGCTGTGACCCGCAACCCAGGATCGCCGCCAAAAGCGCGAAACAGCAGGCCAGCGGTTTTCTCAATGTCGGCCAATGCAATCGCCGCATCGGAATATTGGTGTTGGGCCGCGCGAGTAATGAGCCGATGCCACAACGCGCCGACGTGTTCTTCCATTATCTGGAATTCATTCTGGCGGAAGCGTGGACAACCAAGGCGGCTTGTAACGGTTGGGCGGGAAATTTTACTGGCGCGGTCGATGATTTGTGGGTTAATAACCCCTCGGCGCCCTCGGCCTGCAATGCCTGCTGGCCAGCAATCCAGGTTAGCAGACCGCTATTTGGATTGTCGCGCTGGACTGTATGGCAAGCGTCAATGCACTGACCACACTGGGTGCAGGCGAACATCAGCCGCTTGATCGTGCGCGGCTTAAGCCGCATCGGGCAAACGTGGTCGCAAAACGACGGGCACGTCGCGCAATCGCGGGCGCGCTCGCGTTGATAGCCCACCACCATCGCCCGGCGATTCGTCATCCACGCCAGACTTTGAAACATCCCCACCGCGCAGGCATAGCGGCAAAACAGATGGCGGGCAAAGGTGAATTCGACGAACAACGCCGCCGTGCCGATGCCAATAAATAGGCCCTGATTGCGGGTCAGGTCGCCATTGAACAGATTGCCGTACACTGTCGCGGGTGGCAGAAGATAGGTCAGCAGCGCCACCGCCCACAGCAAAGCAAAGGCCAGGGCAAAAGGGATCGTTAGCCACCAATAACGACGGTCGGTCGGGGCGGGAGTGCCATTGGGATGCCACGCGGGCCCCGGCTTTTTGTCCCAGAGGCTTTGCTTGCCACTGGCTTTGCGTACCAGTTGATTGATGGTTTCCACCACCGAAAAATGCGGGCACAGCCAGCCGCAATACAGCCGTCCCCAACGCCAGGCGACGCCTAACACCGTTGCCGCCAGCAACAGCGCTGGCGCGATGACCCGTAACAGAATATTGAGCGCCATCTGGGTGTTGTCGATGCGGCCCGCTAAATAATCGTCAAGGCCCAACACCCACGGCTGGCCGAACACAATCAAATGGCCCGCGATCAGATCGAAGCGCAACAGATCGAAAATCGGGGCGAAGATAAACAGGATGAAAAAGCCGCCCTGATAGAAAATGCGCTGGCGCTGAAAGGCGGTCATGGCGATTTTTCTTCAACCGAGACTGGCATTGACGACTTCCAGCAAGGCGGCGGCGGTCATCGGGTCGTCGGTCAGCGTTTCCACCAATGCTACCCGGCAAGCAGTCACTTTATCCATGCCGCTATTGATCAGTTGCGCGGCGTAGACCAGCAGGCGGGTGCTGGGTGCCTCGTCCAGATCGTGCTCCTTCAGCACGCGGAAAGCGCCGGCCAATTTAACGAGATGGCCCGCGATTACAGGGTCGCAGTGGGTTTCGCCGACGATAATGGTCCGTTCCCGCTCCGGGCTGGGGAAGTCGAAACGCAACGCCAGAAAGCGTTGCCGGGTTGAAGGCTTCAAGCTTTTTAGCAGATTTTGATAGCCGGGATTGTAGGACACCACCAGCATGAACGACGGTGGCGCTGACAACAGCTCGCCGGTGCGTTCGATGGGCAGCACTCGCCGATCATCAGCCAATGGATGTAAAACGACCGTTGTATCCTTGCGCGCTTCCACTACCTCATCGAGATAGCAGATACCGCCTTCCCGCACCGCGCGGGTCAACGGCCCATCGCACCAGACCGTCGCCCCGCCTTGCAACAAATGTCGCCCAACCAAATCGGCGGCGGACAGATCGTCATGGCAAGCTACGGTGTGCAGCGGCAAACCGAGTCGTCCCGCCATGTGGGCGATGAAACGGGTCTTGCCGCAGCCAGTCGGTCCCTTGATCAGCAGCGGCAGACAGTTGCGCCAAGCGGCCTCGAATACCGCGCACTCGTCCCCGAACGGTTCGTAGTAAGGTGTTGGGAGCGCATTCGGGGATAGTGTTAGAGGCAGATTCATTGACGGCATCGACGCTAAAAGGAAACTGGAAAACCCGACGGAGCGTGATCAGATCACGCTTCGTCAGTATTTGACCGCCTAATCCTCAAAAGGTGGCCGGTTGCGTTTCCACTGTTTTCACGGTTTCCACCGTTTCGCCGACCTCGACAGTCCGCGGCTTGTCCTTGGCGAAGAAGCTATACAGATACACGCCCAGCCCGATCAGGAACACCAGTCCGGCGAGCTCCCGCAGCCAGTAGAAGATGTGCAATTGATCCTGCACCGCCATAAACGATTGTGGAGTGGGGATGATCCGTTGCAACCACGATTGCAGGATACCGGCGGCGGTCAGGAACAGGGTAATGAACACCATCGAAACCGTCATCAGCCAGAACGACCACATTTCCAGCACCTGTGCCCGTTCCGGGTTGACTTCGCGACCGCGCAGCAACGGCATGGCGTAAGAAATGATGGTCAGCACCACCATGACATACGCGCCATAAAACGCCATGTGGCCGTGAGCGGCGGTGATTTGGGTGCCGTGGGTATAATAGTTGACCGGGGCCAGCGTGTGCAGGAAGCCCCATACCCCCGCGCCCAGAAACGCCATTACGGCGGTGCCCAGCGCCCACAGCGTCGCGGCCTTGTTGGGATGGTCGCGGCGACGCCGATTGACCATGTTGAAGCAGAATACCACCATCGCGAAGAACGGCAACGGCTCCAGCGCCGAGAAGAAGCCGCCCCACCATTGCCAATAACCGGGCGCGCCGATCCAGTAATAATGATGGCCCGTGCCGACCAACCCCGTCACCAGCGCCAGGGTGATGATCACATACAGCCATTTTTCGATCACTTCCCGATCCACACCAGTAATCTTGATCAGCACGAAGCCGAGAATCGCGCCCATGATCAGCTCCCACACGCCTTCCACCCACAGATGCACTACCCACCACCAGAAATACTTATCCTTGACCAGGTTAGACGGATTGTAGAAGGCGAACAGGAAAAACACCGCCAGCCCAACCAACCCCGTCAATAGAATGATGGTGATGGCGGTCTTGCGGCCCTTGAGCACCGTCAGGCCGATGTTGTAAATAAAGCCTAAGACTACGATCACAAGGCCGATTTTGGTATAGGTCGGCTGTTCCAGAAACTCGCGGCCCATCGTGGCCAACAGATTATTGCCGCCGATTTCGGTCAGCCGTTCGTAAGACACGCTTAAATAACCGACCACGGTCAGCGCGCCAGCGATCAGAAAAATCCAGAACAGCACATGCGCCAGCAGCGGGCTGTGCAATTCGGTTTCGGATTCTTCCGGCACCAGATAATAAGCCGCGCCCATAAAGCCGAACAGCAACCAGACGATCAACAGGTTGGTGTGCACCATTCGGGCGATGTTGAATGGAATGGCAGGGAACATGAAATCGCCGATCACGTATTGCAGGCCCATGATCAGGCCGAACAGGATTTGTCCGACGAACAGGCCAATCGCGGCGATAAAGTAAGGTTTGGCCACCGCCTGGGATTTGTATTGCAGTAATGACATAAGAAGGTTTTCCTCTGTGGTGAGCCGGGTTTCAGCCTTCAATGTTCGGCGGCCAGTTCTCGGTATTGATTTCCGAGGTCCATTTTAGAAAAGCCACCAAGTCATCCAGTTGCGCATCGGTAAAATTGAATTGTGGCATCTGGCGGCGGCCGGGCACCTTGGTCGGCTGGGCCTTGATCCAGACCTTGATGAAATCGCCGCCGCGCCGCGGGTAAACGTTGCCGAGTTCCGGCGCGAAGTACGCGCCCTCACCGAGCAGCGTATGGCAGCCGATGCAGTTGCGGGTTTCCCACAGGTGCTTGCCGCGAGCGACTTGTTCGGTCAGATTTTCCCGATGGTCGCGCTTTGGCAGCGTCCAGGTGGTATGAAAGGTCAGCGCGAGAAACAGCAGCACCGAAAACAGCGTGCCGCCGTAGAAAATATTGCGCGCCATGGATTTGGTGAAAAATTGGCTCATGAGCACCTCGTTATCCGGCGATGATGCGACCGATACGCTTCAAAGTGAAACGGATGGAAACAACCACTATCTTCTAAAAAATAGAACTATTCTTCCTTGATGAAGATCAAGGAATGTGGGTGTTGTTCCTCACAAAATTCTGGCTAATTTTTTGAATTGAATGGAGGAAACAGGAATGGCCATCCTCGAATTTCTCACGGCCGAACACCGGGGCTGCGATGAAAATTTTGCCATTGCCGAAGAAGCGGCCCAAGCGGGTGATTTAGCTCGTTGCCAGCACGAATTTCAACGGTTTCAGAGGGTGACGGAACTGCATTTTAAAAAGGAAGAACAGGAGTTATTTCCCGTATTCGAGCAAGTCAGCGGCAACACGCTGGGGCCGACGCGCGTGATGCGGTTGGAACACCAGCAAGTTCGGGAAACGTTGGCCGAGATGAATAGCGCGCTCGATCATGGCGATCTGGCCGAGTTTCTGGGTCAGGCCGAGACGCTGTTGATTCTGATGCAGCAGCACAATATCAAGGAGGAACAAATGCTGTATCCGATGTGTGATCGGGTGTTGGGCGCTACCGCCGGATCGGTGATCGAGGCCATGCGGGCAGTGTCGGACAGGCCGCCCGCATGAATGCGCCGCCAGACCTTGTAGTCGACGGGCGCGGGCTGGAGCCGCCCGAACCCATGGAAAAAGTGCTGGCGGCGCTAGAGGAATTGCAACCAGGACAGCGGGTCCGCTTTCTGATCCACCGTCAGCCTTATCCGCTCTACGATATCCTGCGCCGTTACCGTTATCACTATGAAACCACGGTGCTTCCCAGCGGTGACTTTGAAATTCTGATTTCGGGGCCATGACGCCAACCGCTGGCCTTTCGCTCGAACAGGCCCCGCCGTTCAGCGTACCGCTGCGCTTTTTTCTGGCCGCGCCCTGGTATTTGGTGTTGGCGGCGTTGCTGCTGCTGTGGCGGGGGCCGGACCTTTTTGCCAGCCGCTGGCTGCCCGCCACGCTGGCGTTGACCCATTTACTCACGCTTGGCTTCATGGCGCAGGTGATGTTGGGGGCTTTATTGCAAATGCTGCCGGTGGTGGTCGGCGTGGTAGTGCCCCAGCCGCGGGTGATTGCCGTTTTGATTCATGTGCCGCTGAATATGGGAACGCTGATGCTGGCGTTCGCCTTTTTGACGAGCAGCCCCGACGGGTTCCAGATCGCGTTTTTCCTGCTGGGGCTGGCGTTTGCCGTGGCGTTGACGGCGTTTCACCTTGCGCTGTGGCGAGCGCCGGTCGCCAGTGGCACGGTGATCGCCATGCGTTGCGCGTTGGCGGCGTTGCTAGTCACGGTCGGCTTGGGTTTACTGCTGGACGGGTTCTTCGGTTGGGGCTGGCGGGTGTCGGTGGTGATTGTAACCGACATTCATGCCGTCTGGGGATTGGTCGGCTGGGCGGTGTTGCTGGTGGCGGGCGTGGCCTATCAGGTAGTGCCGATGTTTCATATTACCCCGCCGTATTCTCCTCGGTTTGTCAGATTATTCGCCCTGACCATGTTGGTCTTGCTGGCGGGATGGTCGCTCGGTCTATGGCTGGGATGGGCAGCAGGGATCAGTTTTTTTACGCTGGGACTGGCCGCTGGCATCGCCGCTTTTGCCCTAAACACGCTGTACTTGCTGACGCAACGTCGCCGCAAGATTGGCGACGCTACTTTGAATTATTGGCGGGTCAGCATGGTGAGTCTGTTGGCGGCGGCAATAATAGGAATATCGATGCGGCTGATGGACAGTTTGACGCAAGCGCCGCAAGTCGATGGGTTGCTAGGATTACTGATGATTGTCGGCTTTTCGATTGGCGTGATCAACGGCATGTTGTACAAGATCGTGCCGTTTCTCGCGTGGTTTCATTTACAGGCGGAGCTGCTTGGACGGGCGAAAGTGCCTAACATGAAGCAATTATTGCCCGATGTGAGAATCCAGCGGCAGGGGTGGGTTTACGTAATGGCGCTGCTGTTATTGCTGGTGGCGACCGTTTATCCCACGGTCTTTGCCTATCCCGCCGCGCTCGCCTTGGGGATTAATGGGGTGTGGCTGGGAGTCAACCTGGCCGGGGTAGGGCAAACTTATCGCCGCTTATTGGTCTCTGTGCCTGCCAGCGCCAGATCCTCTCAAGCGAAATCCGCTTGAGAGGATGCCCCTTTTTGCAAAGATCCGCTCGTTCAAAGTAGACCCGTCATCAGGCCCAGCCCGATTATCAACATCATCCCCGCCACCACGAGTTGTACGGTGCGCAGCGTGATCTTTTTTAACACGCGCGTTCCAAGCATCACACCCGCAAACGCGCACAGCGTTCCCACCGTGACCGGCAACAGCAGTTCCCGCGACCGGCTGAAGTGATCGGCCAGAAAACCGGCGCCGTAGACCAGTAGCCGCGAAATATCGACGATAATGGCTAGAACGACGCCAGTCGCCACGAACGCTTCTTTCGACAGGCCCAGTTTAATCAGAAACGCCGCGCGAAAGGGGCCTTGATTGCCCGACAAGCCGCCAAAGAAACCCGATAACAGTCCGCCGAGTGGGAGATAACGCACCGGAAACGCCAGGGCTTGAAAGCGTGGCCACAGTTCCAGCAGGGCGAAGCCGATCATGAGTAGGCCCATGAGCGTTTTCAGCACCGTGACTTGATGAGCCGTATCGCCCCATTGATAAACCAGCAGCGGCGGCAATCGGTCAAATCGGTCGAGCAGGAGCGCACCAATTAACGCCGCCACGGCCGCCGGTATCCCAAAGCGGACGACCACCCCCCAGTCCGCTTGCTTCGCCAGCAGGCCGAATTTGAACAGATTGTTAGCGAAGTGGACGATGGCGGTGGCCGCAACGGCCAGTGGTACCGGGAAAAACAGTACGAACACCGGTGTCAGCACTGTTCCCAGCCCAAACCCGGAAAACAGGGTCAACGCCGAGGCCAGCAGCGCCGCAACGCCGATGATCAAAAGTTCCATAATGCAATCCGTGCCCGGGACCGGGCGAAACAGCATGGAAGAGATTGACTCTGCCATGCACGACTATCCCCCGAAGGGAAGGTTGCAACCAGCGCCGATTTTCGATGAAGGGACCAGCAAGAAACCGGCGGGACGCACGCTGTATCCCGCCGGATCAGTGAGAGCGTCAGCCTCGCTGCATCATGGGTAGCAAGAAGGCGATCAAAGTCGCCGCGAAAATAGCACTAGTGATCACGCCACTGATGTTAGCGCCCAACGCATGGGGAAGGACGATAACGCCTGGAGCGACCGATTTCTGGGCGACCTTAGCTGTGGTTGGCACACAACTGACACCAGCGATACCGATGACCGGGTTATATTTCTTACCGGACCAGTAGTAAATGACGTAGCCACCCAGAATGCCACCGATGCCGGATATGAGCAGCGACAGAATACCGAGCACCAAAAGCTTCAACACCACCGGATTGAGGATCGTGCCTGCTTCGCACAACACGCCCAGCAACAGACCCAGGAAGAAAGTGGAGCCGTACAACACCGTATTGGAAAATAGATCAAGATAATTCGGCAAGTTGCTTTCGCGAATTACCACGCCAAGAAACAGCGACAGTAGCAGCGGCGAGGCTACTGGAAATAGCAGGCTGAGCAACACGCAGGCAATCACCGCAAACATCAGTTTCTCATTAGAGGTGATCGTCCGACTTTTTGTTGGCGGCATCGGCAAGGCGCGCAAATGCGGGGGAACCATCAGCTTAATCAGATACGGGAAACCACCGTAAGCCAGTCCCAGATACAGATAGGCCACCACGGTGATCGGCACAAACAAATCCTTAGCCAGCATCAATGAGGTGAATAGAACCATCGGGCCGTCAGCGCCGCCGATAGTGGCTACGGCCGCTGCCTGTCCCGGATTCAGCCCCATGGCGACCGCTAGCGGAAAGGTGATCACCGTGCCTAACTCCGCGAACAAGGCGATGATCATGCTCTGATACGGCCGCGCCATCACAAACCCTACATCCAGCAGAGTGCCGATGCCCATAAACACAAAGCAGGCGATCAAACCGTTGCTGAACATGAAAGTGTAGATCGGCTGCAACCAGTTGATCTGGAGGATATTCATCAAGGCGTTGGTGTCTAAGGCCAACGGGGCTATGAATAAAGTGCCGGGCAGCTGTTGGGCCTGATCGGGCGCAATAGCCATACCTGTTGCTGGATCATAGGCTGTGAAGAACATCACGCCCGCATTGACGGTCGCCATGCCCAGGCCCATCGGGATCATCAGCAGGGCTTCCAACACGCCTTTGCGGCCCAGATAAAATAACAGCAAACCCAGGGCCATCAAAAAGAGGCGGCCAAAAGCTAGCTTGGGATCAGTCACGAACCCTTGGAGTAAGGTGTTGATCCCTTGAAACAGATCGAGGAAATGCAGAGATTCCATACAGAATGCTCCCGCGTTAGCTGATAGTCAGCAGCACCTGTCCGGCATCCACCGGATCGCCTGCCTTGACCGCGATGCTGCTGACTGTGCCGCCTCGTTTGGCCATAACGGGCGTGACCATCTTCATGGCTTCCAGCGACACCAACTTGTCGCCTTCGCTCACCACTTGGCCGACGCTGACATGCACGTCCTGCACTACGCCGCCGAGCGGCGCGACTTCATCACCCGCACCAGCAGCGGCTGAAGCAGCGGGCGCGGCCGACGATACGGCAGCAGGGGTAGCGGGTGCGACTGGCGCGGTTATCGCCACGGGTGCCACGTTCATGCTGCCTGGCGAGGGATACAAGTTCTGGGCGTCATCGGTCGAGATATCCTCGACCGCGACGATGTACTGCTTGCCCTCGACAGTGATGCGGAATTTCTTCTCCATGGTGCGTTTCTCTCGTCAAAAAGTGGAATGAAAAAGGGTTGAAGCGTTCAATGCGAACCGCGCGGCAGGTGCGAGGTGTGATGGGTCGTGCGCGCTTCCGAAGTCCAACCGAAGCCGCGATTGGCCATTTCGATATGGACGATGCGGTGCGCGCCCATCATCATGGCCACCGCCGCGCTGATCACAGCGATATGCTCTTGCGGTATGCCGATGGCAATGGGCTTGGCAACGGGCGCTGGGGCGGCTGCTTTGGCCGGAGCCGTAGCTTCAGCTTTGTCGGCTTGGCGCGACAGCAGAATAACGATGCCGCGAATCACGGCGGCGACCAGCATCGAAATGACGACTACGATGCCGTAGATGATGAACATGTCGCCGATGGCGTCCCAAGTGGTGTAATTCTTCATCGGTGCGTTTCCGTTGGTTAAAGGCGGCGCGAGGCTTAGAGCGGGATATCGCCGTGTTTCTTAGCCGGGCGCAATTCGCGCTTGGTCAGCAGCTTGCGCAACGCCAAGGTGATGGTGGCGCGGGTATCGGCCGGTTCGATGACATCGGTGATGTAGCCGCGCGAGGCCGACATGTACGGCGAGGCGAACTTGGTGCGGTATTCCTCCACCAGTTCCTTGGTCTTGGCCTTGCGCTCCTTCGGGTCCTTGATGTCTTTGAGTTCGCTGCGATACAAGATACCGACCGCCCCTTCCGCGCCCATCACCGCGATTTCGGCGGTGGGCCAGGCGTATACCGCATCCGCGCCCATTTCTTGCGCGCACATCGCCAGATAGGAACCGCCGTAGGCTTTGCGCAGAATGATGGTGATCTTCGGCACGGTGGCGGAGGCATAGGTGTAGAGCATCTTCGCGCCGTGGCGGATGATGCCGCTGCGCTCTTGCTCGATGCCGGGCAGGAAGCCCGGTACGTCCACCAGCGTGACCAGCGGAATATTGAAGGCGTTGCAGAAACGGATGAAACGCGCGCCCTTGTCGGAGGCGTCGATGTCCATCGCGCCCGCGCGCACCAACGACTGGTTGGCCAGCATGCCGACCACGATGCCCTGAATCCGGGCGAAGCCGACCACGATGTTGCCCGCCCAACCGGCATGGATTTCGAGGAACTGGCCACCATCCACCAAGCGATGAATGATTTGCTTCACATCCATCGGCTCGGCCGAGGTTTCCGGAATCAGCGCGTTGATGCCTTCATCCGGTGACAGATCGAGATCGGGATACGGCCGATGCGGTGGGTCTTCGGTGTTATTGGACGGCAGGTAGCTCAACAGCGCCTTGGCGATCTGGATGGCGTGGCGGTCGTCTTCGGCCACGAAATGGACGTTGCCGCTGACCGTGGCGTGCATCTCGGCGCTGCCGACTTCATCCAAACTCGTCGTGCGGCCAGTCACCGCCTTGATCACCTCCGGGCCGGTGATGAACATGTAGGCGTTATGGCGGGTCATGATGATGTAGTCCATCAGTGCGGGCGAATAGGATGCGCCACCCGCGCACGGCCCGGCGATGATGGCGATTTGCGGCACCACGCCCGACAGCAGCACGTTCTGATAGAACACCTCGCCGTAACCGGACAGTGCATCCACCGCTTCCTGAATCCGCGCCCCGGCGGAGTCCTTGAACGCCACCACCGGCATACCGGTTTTCAGAGCCATTTGCATCGACTGCACAATTTTCTTGGCGTGCATCTTGCCGAGCGTGCCGCCCATCACCGTGAAATCCTGACTGAAGGCAGCGACGGGGCGGCCATCGACAAAGCCGGTACCCACGATCACGCCATCCGAGGGCAATTCCTTGTCGGCCAGCCCGAAATGCTTGCCGGCGTGTTTCGCGTGGGTGGCGATTTCCTGGAAGGTGCCTTCCTGAAACAGCGCCATCAGCCGTTCGCGAGCGCCTAGCAAGCCTTTCTCGTGACGCTCCTTGATCTTGTCCTCACCACCGCCCGCCACCACCTTGGCGCGGCGTTCCCGCAAAATTTCCAATTGTTTCTCAGAGAGCATAAACCTTACCTCTTGGCGTTCGTGTTGGATGGCAAATTGAAAGTGAAACTCATTCTCTCCGGCCCACGCCGGGTACGTGGGCCGATGATTTTTGTTATATAGGGAGAAGAATGGTTTGAATTGAGGATGACTAGATCATCTGACCCAGATCTTCACATCCCGCGCGACTCCATTATTTGCTTATTGCTTTCGCATAAGATTAGTCGAAATCCAGTCAAACGCGAGATTGCGAAGACGAATTGCAATCGAGTTCCATCAAGATGGAATGTGGTTTCTGAGCGGAGAGTGGTCAGGAAAGCGATGGAACAAGCGCTTCAGGTTCGCGAACTTCCTCCCCGTTGGTTGCGGGTAGAGACGGTGGGACGGTTTCATCGTCGGATGCTGTACGGATCAAATCGCAACGGCGGTGAGATCGTTTCATGGCGGCTTGATTGAGCGCAAGCCGAGTGCGTTGGTTTTGCAGCGCCCGATATCTGATCATCGCAGTGCCTCCGCTGTTTCCCGCAAGGTCTGGGTGTTGATAGCCGCATGATAATGAATGCTGAAATCGGAGCCGCGTTGCGCTTTCTTGATCATGCTTTCCAAATTGGGGCGCTTGTCGGCGGGTGCCGGACCGCCGCCCAAACCGCCGCCAAATTCGACGATGGCGGTCAGTTCGCTATGGAAGGCGGTTTCTAGATTGCCGATCCAGTTGACTGGATGGAACAGTTGAAAGAACAGGCGAGTCTTGATGGCGGCCGGATCGGGGTCGTGAGCCACGCCACTGTAGTTGGAGAGTATGCGGACTGTGGGCGCCGTCATGGCGGCGGCGTCCAGCACGGGCCGAAAGTGCAAAGCGGCGGCAATCATATAGAAGGTGTGGAACGCGCCCTCCGTCTTAAGCCGGGTCGGCCGTTTCTTTGGGAAATGGCCATGCGCATCTTCGGCCAGCCGATCCAGGTCTTCGCCACGTCCGCCGACTACGGTCTGATCCGGCAGGTTGCAGGCTGCAATGGCACAGAAATGCTTTTCCGCTAAGGACTTGACGTTATCAAGATGCAGTGGGAAGGCCAACATTTCGCCTTCTCCATACGTTCCCATGCACTCGCCGCGCTTTTGCACCAGCCGCAGCGCGGTTTCAAAGTCCAGCGCTCCAGCCGCCACCAGGGCACAGTATTCACCGAGACTGTGGCCGGCGGCGAGCGTCGGTTGCACCCGGTTGTCCGTCAGTTCGCGGAAAATCGCCAGGCAAGCGAGTGAATGCGTGAGTAGGGCAGGTTGAGTATGGCGGGTCAGCTTTAAGTCTTCTTCAGGGCCTTCCAGGCAGAGCTTGAGCAGGTCGTAGCCCACGATGTCGTTGGCCTGCTGGTAAAGTCGTTGCGCCACCGGGAAGTCTTGGATGAGGTCGCTGCCCATCCCCACATATTGAGATCCTTGCCCCGGAAAAACGAACATGATGTGCTGGTTTTGGCTCGACACGGCCTATACCCCCTGACAGTAATGACAAACATACAAAGATACGGGGAAGTGGAGAGCAAGGCAAGCTGACAAAGTGTAATTTTATTGTTTCATTCTTCGTGGTTTTCAACCGGGTTCGTTCGGCCGGGAGTAGACCGTTGCTTCAACGTCGATGCAAGAGATAGAACAGCACCAGATTGAGTAATAGCGAACCCCATGCCACCCCACGCCAAAAAGCTGTCGGACTTCGCTCCAGTAGTGGCAATGGACGGCGTTCGTTGAATTCGGCATTGGGATGGTTCAGATCGTAAAGCAGTTCCGTCTCAACAGTGTAGCGGCGGGCTGGATCGGCGCGCACCGCCTTTTCCAATGCCCCATCCACCCAGTTCGGTAAATCCGGCCGCTCGCTCCGGGCGGATCGATAGCGCCGTTGCGTAAGCCGTTTGGCATCCACCGGGCCGCTAAAAGCGTCGCGGTAGGGCAAGTGGCCGGTCAGTAATTCGTAAGCGATGACGCCAAAGGCAAACAGGTCAGCGCTGGTGGTGGCCGGTTCGCCCCGTAAAACCTCTGGCGCGGTGTAATTTCGGGTGCCGAGCAAATCGGTCTGCTTGACGGACGAGGCGATTTCAGCCACGCCGCCGATTTTCACCGAGCCAAAATCGATGATGCGCGCCGTGCCGTGCTGGTCGAGGTGGATGTTCTCCGGCTTTAAATCGCGGTGCAGCATATCCAGCCGATGAAAGGCGCGAATACCACGAGCAATCTGCTCCAAAATCGCCTGCGCTTCGTTCAGGGGCGGTTGCGAATGGGTGGTTATCCACTGGCGCAAGGTTTGGCCATCCAGATACTCCAGGACGTGGTAGAGAAAACGCCGCCGCCGCGCCGGCTCAATCATTTTCACCACATGGGGGCTGTCGATGCGCCGGCCGACCCATTCTTCGTGGCGAAACCGTTCCAGATAGCCAGGATCGTCCTCGAAATTGACCGATGGGGTTTTCAAGACCACCTGGTGGTTCGATTCGGTATCGAGCGCTAGATAAAGCTGGCTGGCCGGGCTGGCGTGCAGTTCTCGCACAATACGGTAGCCATCCAGGATCATCCCTGGTTCCAGCGGCGGCGGCATCGGCAATTCAGTCAATTGCTGAAACACCGAATCGGCGTCTGGCAGTGGCAGCGCATCAATCCGCAGTAACTGACAGGTCAGATTGTCGGGGCTGCCCGCACCGCGGGCGGCGGCGGTCAAGGCGCGACAGGCGGCGTCGAGATGGTCGCCTTGCTCAATGATAATTTGCTTGATCCGGGCGGGTGGCAGATAGCCGTGCACGCCGTCGGTGGTCAGCAGATAGCGGTCGCCCACTTCGACCGGCAGGCTGCGGTAATCGATTTCCAAATGCGCATCAACCCCCAACGCCCGGTTTAAATACACCCGTTCCTGACTGACCCAGTGGTGATGATCCTCGGTCAGTGGCTCCAGCGTGGCGTCGCGCAAACGCCAGATGCGAGTATCGCCGATATGAAAAAGGTGGGCGGTGGTGGATTTTAGCACCAGCGCGCTGAAGGTGGTGACCATGCCGCGCGACGGGTCGAACAGCCGCGAACCCTGAGCGTACAACCAACGGTTGAGCGCGCTCAGCACCCGCCCGCCGGAATGCCGCACCGTCCAGGAATCGGGCGTGGCAAAGTAATCAGTGAGAAAATTCTTGATCGCGCACTCAGCGGCGAGGCGGGCCGATTCGCTGGAACTCATCCCGTCCGCGATGGCGAAAACCGCGCCTTTCAAATTCAGCAACTCACCTTCCGGAATCAATGCGCCGTAAAAATCCTCATTGGCGGGCTTGGCGCCCTGGTCGGAGAATTGGCCGAGATGAATTTGCAGGGTGCGGGTCATGGTTGGGGCGAGAGCGTTTTTGCTGGAAAGATCCGCGAAAAGTTCCGGCCCTGTAAGAGCCTGTCTTCATAAATGGATTTGGTATTTTTCTATTTTATTTATTTGAAAAATATAAAAATAGTGAGGTAAACCGCGATCTGGATCAAATCGGCGCCAAATTCTCGGTGGCAGCTCGCCCTGACGGTAATCACGAACGCGAGCACTTTAGCGTGTTATGTCTATACTGTTAGCTTATCAGCGACTTATAAAAACGGGTATTGTCCCGCGCGAACATAACGTTACCTCATTTTTCATAGAGCCAATTTTTTACCGCCACTGGAGGCCAGATCCAAAGATGAACGCCCTAGTCGACTTTTTAAACACCATCTTTTGGGGCTACGTATTGATTTACGGGCTACTCGCCGTCGGCGTCTTTTTCACGGTCTATCTCGGCTTTATTCAGTTCCGGCATGTCGGCAAATATTTCAGCTCGGTGTTTAATGCCCGCGCCGCTGACCGCGCGGGCATTTCGCCGTTTCAGGCGCTTTGCACTAGCTTGGCGTCAAGAGTAGGCACCGGCAACCTGGCTGGCGTCGCCATCGCCATTTATCTGGGCGGACCGGGGGCTGTGTTCTGGATGTGGATCGTCGCCCTGGTCGGCATGGCGACGGGTTACGCGGAAAGTCTGCTTGCGCAACTGTACAAAGTCCGCGATCCGAGCGGTCAATATCGCGGCGGGCCAGCTTATTATATTTCCTTGGGGCTGGGCCACCATTGGCTTGGCGTCATTTTCGCGCTGTGCTTGCTGCTCTCGTTTGGCTTGGTGTTCAATGCCGTGCAAGCGAATTCCATCTCGGAAGCCATGAACGGCGCGTTCGGATTGCCGCCCTTGGCCTCCGGCATCGGATTGGTGGTGTTGGCCGCCGTTATCATCTTTGGGGGCTTGCGCTCCATCGCCCGTTTTGCCGAAATCGTCGTGCCGGTCATGGCGGGGATTTATTTGCTGGTGGCGATCTTCGTGCTGATCACCCATATTACCCAAGTGCCTGACATGCTGCTGCACATCGTGCGCAGCGCGTTCGGTCTGGAGCAGGCGGTGGGCGGCGCGGTTGGTTACGGTATTGGTCAGGCCATGCTCAACGGGATAAAGCGGGGTCTGTTCTCTAACGAAGCGGGCATGGGTAGCGCGCCCAACATCGCCGCGACCGCAACCCCGCAACCGCACCATCCGGCGTCTCAAGGTTTCGTGCAGGGCCTTGGCCCTTTTATCGACACCATTTTGATCTGTACCGCCACCGCCGTGATGATCCTGCTGTCTGGTCTGTTCCAACCGGGTTCGGGCGTCACTGGCGTCAAGCTCACCCAAGTAGTGATGGAATCCTATATGGGTCCGGCGGGTAGTATCTTTATCGCCGTTGCCATCTTTTTCTTCGCCTTTACCTCGATCATCGGCAACTATTCTTACGCCGAAAACAGTATTTTTTTCTTAAAGCTTGACCAGTCGGGTGGCTTGCTGGCGCTCCGCGTGGCGTGTTTGAGCATGGTGCTGTGGGGTGCGATCAGCAAGTTGGATATCGTTTGGAATCTGGCCGATGCGTCCATGGGACTGATGGCCACGGTCAATCTGATCGGCATCGTCGCTTTGTCCGGGATAGTTAAAAAGCTGACTATCGATTATTTGCGGCAAGCCAAGGAAGGCAAGCAGCCGGTTTTCAATCCTGACCAATTTCCTGAACTTGCGCGCGGCATCGACCGCGAAATCTGGCTGCCGAAAAAAGCGGCGGTTGCTATCTAAAGCGGCTACGGCCGTCCGCGCGGAATCGCGGGCGGCCTACCGAGGAGTAAGCGTGTTGGCATAGTTCAAATACCCATGGATTGCCAACGAAAAGTACGTATCGCAGCGAACGAGACGTGAGTTACGCTAAATGTAAGTACTTTTATGGTCTTTAGCGTTGCAAAAATTCTCTTGCTGTTCTTGCTGCTTGGATGGTTAGCTGGATGCTCATGTAGCCCTTATGTCATCCAACCCAAGCAAACGCCAGACAATTCTCCAGCCAACCGAATCTATGTTGTCAGCCACGGCTGGCATACTGGGCTTGTGGTTCCCGCTTCCAGGTTGAACCAAGCGCTGCCCGGTTTGGCTCGGCGATTCGGTAATTCCGTTTTCTACGAAATAGGCTGGGGTGACAAAGGCTTTTATCAAGCGAAAGAAATAACGACTGGACTCACTTTACAAGCCATGCTCTGGGCGACGGGAGCGATTGTTCATGTCGTTGCCGTTCCTCGTTCTCCTTATGAATCATTTCCGCACAGCCAAGTGTCGGACGCTTGTGTTTCCGAGGCGGAACTGGATTCATTGATTACCTTTCTTGCTAGCAGCTTTAGTCATGATGAATCCGGCCAGATTATTCCCTTGGCTCGTGGTATTTATGGCGATGCGCACTTCTATGAGGGTACAGGCCGTTATTACCTGTTAAATACTTGTAACAAATGGACAGCCAAGGGGTTAAGCAGTGCGGGATATGATATATCGCCAACATTCAAATTAACGGCCGGCAGCATTATGAATTATCTCGCTCATCATCGCAGAGCGTGCCCACCCTCTAATTCATTGCTTCAAGCCTCTGATGGCAGTGTAATTCACGCTTATTGATCTTCAAGAAAACTCACGCCTTGCTTATTGCAAGGATTCAGATTGGCGCATTTTGCACGACTGAATGGACGAAATGCAGTTTTGCAACGGCGGGGTGGGGTAGGGCAAAAGGATAAAAATCCGGTTGGCCCATGCTGCGCGACAGCTCGGTCATGACGGCGGTGATGCGAATCCACGCATTCAAAAATTCCAGGAAGGCTTCGCCATTGGCGGTGTTGGAGCGCCAAAGAGCCTCCGGGGTAAATGGCTCGATTTCAAAGTCCATTTGATTCGCCTGGAGGCCAAAAGAGCGCGCGGTATCTAGCGTATCGACCATATGCAGATAATGCGCCCAGGTTTCCGCCCAATCCTCCCAGGGATGAGTGCTGGCATAACTGGTGACAAAGTGTTGCCGCCAATCGGCGGGTGGGCCGTTCTCATAATGCTGCTTGAGGGCGGCGGCGTAATCCGCGCGTTCGTCCCCAAACAGCATCCGATAGGGTTCAAGCCATCCGCTGTCGCGCACCAGGCGATCCCAGTAGTAATGACCGATTTCATGGCGGAAATGACCGAGTAAGGTGCGATACGGTTCGTGCATGGCGGCGCGGATTTTTTCGCGCTTGGCGTCGTCGGCTTCTTCGATATTCAGCGTGATAACACCTTCATCATGCCCAGTCATGACCTGGGGCTGATCTAGCGTGGGGGATAGAAAATCAAAGGCGATGCCATGGCTTGAATCATCGGATGGTTTCGGCTCGATAGGTAAACCTAGCGCCAGCAAGGACGAAACCAACCGTCGTTTGGCGACTTCAATCAGGCCCCAGAGCCGGCCGTTTTCGGTGATTGAAAGATCGGGAACGGTCCGGTTGAGCTGGCACGCCAAACAGAATGGAGCATTCGCGGACATGTCGATGGTTGCGGGCACCAGCCAGTTACAACCTGAAGGCGTGTCGAAATTCGCGCAACGGCGATAAATCAGCGCGTTTGGTTGGCCGAATTGCTGCCAGGTGTCGATCTCCACGGGTGCGAGCGGAATGACCAGACCGGTGCTCACCTCGTAACCGAGCGCGGTGCCGCAACTGACGCATCGGCTGTTGCTGAAAAACACGGCGCGCCCGCATTGGCAGCGGAAGAAACGCAGCGCCCGCGGCCTTGAGGCGTCTTGGGAAGCGTTCTGATGGCTTGAGGCTATGTCGGCAGACAAAGGAGTGGACATGGGGCAACCCTCTCGGTGACTTCAGTGATTTGTGTTGGCGTGGTTTGGCGCAAAGCTATCCATGGCGAACCACTCTAAAAAGCATTATCCCTTTCAACACGCTGGTGTTGAAAGGGATAGCGATCCGCTAGCACAGCCCCGCGTGTCAGGCCACATCAATTAACTGCACCGTCCCATCGGGAAGAATCTCGGCCATTTGGCCCGCGGGTTCATCCAGCCATTGCACCACCGCCAGCGCCACCACGGCGGTGACGGCGATGACCAGAAAGAATATCGCAGGCGTCACAAATGACAGTACGGTGAGAAACGCCACGCTGCCGACATTGCCGTACGCACCAGTAATGCCGGCGATCTGGCCAGTCAGACGGCGCTTGATCAGCGGCGCGATGCCGTACACCGCCCCACACCCCGCTTGCACGAAGAACGAGCACAGCACCGTCGTCGTCACCGCCGCCCACAACGGCCACTCGCCCATGAAACTCATGGCGAAATAACCGGCGGCAATCCCCATCATCACCAAACTCATGGTGCGCTTGCGGCCAATGCGGTCGGAAATCAGGCCGCCCGCCGGACGGGCAAACAGATTCATGATGGCGAAACTGGAACCCACCAAACCCGCTTGCACCAGCGTTAGGTTGTACATATCCTTGAAATACAAGGGTAACATCGATACCACGGCAATTTCGGAGCCAAAAGCCACCGCGTAGGCCAAGGATAGAATCGCCACCTGTTTGAATTTGTAGCGATGGAGCTCCGGTACCACCTGACCGGCCAGAACCTCGCGGTTGACGCTTAAGCACTGCCACAGATTCCAGGCCAGCAGCGCGGCTAGGCCACCATAAATCATCGTCGCCGTGCTATCGTCGATCAGCTTCAACCCCGCCGGTGACAGCTTCCAGGTCAGTACCACTAGCGCCGCTGTCATCGGAATCTGCATGGCGGCGTACAGCGCTAAATCGCCGCGACTGGTTACTTCCATCGCACCGAGTTTTTTCGGTTTGAAGTAAGTCGAGCCTTTCGGGGTATCGCTGGCCAGCGCATAGAAAATGATGGCATAAACCAGCGCGATCACGCCAGTGACCGCCACCGCCCAACGCCACGCTTCCGGGCCGCCGAACGCCAGCGCTACTAACGGCAAGGACAGCGCCGCCGCCGCCGAACCGAAGTTACCCCAGCCGCCGTAAATCCCTTCCGCCAGGCCAACCTGTTTGGCTGGAAACCATTCGGAGATCAATCGGATGCCGATGACGAAGCTCGCGCCCACGCAGCCAAGCAACAGCCGACCCAAGGCCAGCATCTCGTAAGTCGTGGCCAAGGCAAAGAAAAAACACAGCGCCCCGCACACCGCCAGCAGTACGGCGTACATGAGGCGCGGGCCGAATTTATCGACCAGCATCCCCACCAGAATCCGCACCGGAATGGTCAGCGCCACGTTCAAAATCAACAGCGCCTTCACCTGCGCGTCGCTCAGTTGAAAGGTGTCGCGGATCGAGGCCAGCAGCGGCGCATGGTTGAACCACATCACGAAGCTGATGAAAAACGCCAGCCAACTCAGATGCAAGATGCGGGTATTGCCGCTAAACGACAGCAAGTTAATTTTGGTGACGCGCATGGATGGCAACTCCTGTTAGGAACGAGGCATGAGCGGCCTTTAGCAACGGATGGGCCAACAGCGGGAATCGCTTGATTGGCAGCGCTTTCATCTCCCGTGGAAAAGCCGGGTTCCCTTATTAGCAATGGTGCATCGCATCAGCGCGGGGCAGTCGGTGCGAACGCTGCCCGATGTTGGGGCAGCCGCAATGGCTGCCCTGCGAGTGAAGGCAGACCATTGATTCAGAAAAATTATTCAAGATGAATGCATTAGGGACAATTTCCTGAATGGCATGGATTGTGCCAAAGCCTCATTAAGTCAATAGGCAGACGGTGAGGATTTGATCACCGCTGCATTTTTCAGAGGCGCTATCGGATGAACAAAGAGCAATTGATTCTGGTGGGCAACGGCATGGCCGGGATGCGCACCCTGGAAGAACTGCTGGCCATTGCGCCGGATCGATTTGATATCACCGTATTCGGCGCGGAGCCGCACGGCAATTACAACCGCATCCTGTTGTCGCCGGTGCTGGCGGGCGAAAAGACCGTCGATCAAATCATGATCAACGATCTGGATTGGTACGCCGAACGCGGGATTACCTTGCACGCGGGCCGGGAAGTGATCGCCATCCATCGGGCGCGGCGCGAAATCGAAGCCACCGACGGCACGGTGGCCCGCTATGATCGGCTACTGCTGGCGACTGGCTCTACTCCCTTCATCCTGCCGATTCCTGGCAACGATTTACCGGGTGTCATCGGTTTTCGAGATATCCACGATGTGGAAACCATGCTGGCGGCGGCGCAAACCGGCCAGCACGCGGTGGTCATCGGTGGCGGTCTGCTTGGCCTGGAAGCCGCTAACGGCCTCATGAAGCAGGGCATGCAAGTGACGGTCGTGCATGTGCTCGACACCTTGATGGAGCGCCAGCTTGATCCGGCGGCGGCGGAGTTGCTGCGCGCCCATTTGGAAGAACGCGGTTTGCGCTTTCTAATGGGGGCGAATACCGCTGCCCTGATCGGTGAAGAGCGGGTGCGCGCCGTGCACTTCAAGGACGGCCTGGAAATCCCCGCCGATTTGGTGGTGATGGCGGTCGGTATCCGCCCCAACATCGCACTGGCGAAAAAGGCCGGTATCTATTGCGAGCGTGGCATCGTGGCCAACGACACCCTGCAAACCTACGACCCGCGCATATACGCGGTCGGCGAATGCGTGCAGCATCGCGGCCAATGCTACGGGCTGGTCGCGCCGCTGTGGGAGCAAGCCCGCGTCTGCGCCAACCATTTGGCCCGCTACGGGATCGGCCGCTATCAGGGGTCGGTAACCAGCACCAAGCTCAAGGTGACCGGTGTCGATGTATTCTCGGCGGGCGAGTTTAGCGGCGGTCCCGGCTGCGATGAAATCGTGCTGCGCGATCAGGCGCGCGGAGTCTACAAAAAGCTGGTCATCAAGGAAAACCGAGTCAAGGGCGCGGTGCTGTACGGCGATACCATCGACGGCAGCTGGTATTTTCAACTGCTGCGCGAAAACACCGACATCGGCGCGTTTCGGGAATCCATCCTGTTCGGGCAGGCCCATTTGGGCGACGCCGGGCACGGCGGCGGCAACAATGTGCTGGCGATGCCCGATACCGCCGAAATTTGCGGCTGCAACGGAGTCTGCAAGGGCGCGATTGTCAAGGCGATTACCGCCCAGAAGCTGTTTACGCTGGAAGAAGTTCGCGCCCACACCAAAGCCTCGGCTTCGTGCGGCTCTTGCACCGGTTTGGTGGAGCAACTGCTGGCGGCCACCGTCGGCGATTATTCCAAAACATCCAAGGAAAAACCGCTGTGCGCCTGTACCGAGCACAGCCACGATCAGGTGCGCAAGACCATCCGCGAACAGCATTTGACCTACTTGCGAGCGGTGTTCGAATTCATGGAATGGAAAACGCCGGACGGTTGCCATTCCTGCCGCCCCGCCATCAATTTTTATCTGCTGGCCACTTGGCCTGGCGAAGCCCAGGACGATTCACAATCGCGCTTCATCAACGAACGGGTTCACGCCAATATCCAAAAAGACGGGACCTATTCGGTGGTGCCGCGCATTTGGGGCGGGGTGACCAACGCCAAGGAATTGCGCGCCATCGCCGATGTGGCCGATAAATTCCAGGTGCCGACCGTCAAGATCACTGGCGGTCAGCGCATCGATTTGTTGGGGATAAAAAAGGACGATTTGCCCAAGGTCTGGGCCGATCTCAACGCCGCCGGGATGGTGTCCGGCCACGCTTATGGCAAGTCGCTGCGCACGGTGAAAACCTGCGTCGGTTCGGAATGGTGCCGGTTCGGCACCCAGGATTCGACCGGGCTGGGCGTCAAGCTGGAAAAGATGACCTGGGGATCGTGGACGCCGCACAAATTCAAGATGGCGGTGTCCGGTTGCCCGCGCAACTGCGCCGAGGCCACCATCAAGGATTTCGGGGTGGTCTGCGTCGATTCCGGCTATGAACTGCATGTCGGCGGTAACGGCGGCATCAAGCTGCGCGGCACCGATTTGTTATGCAAGGTAGCTACTGAGAATGAGGCGATGGAGTACGCCGGAGCATTCATGCAGCTGTACCGCGAGGAAGGGCGCTATCTGGAACGCACCGCGCCGTGGATCGAACGGGTTGGGCTTGGCTATGTCAAAGCGCGGCTGGTCGAGGACGAGGAAGGCCGCCAGGCCCTTTATGCTCGCTTCCTGGAATCGCAGCGCTACGCCCAAATCGACCCGTGGGCGGAACGCGCCAGCGGCCGGGTGGATGCGCACGAGTTCCAGCCCTTGCAGCAGGTGGGTTAAGCAACGCCTGTCTCCCATGACGCCCTCACCCTAACCTTCTTCCCAACGGGAGAGGGAGCTTGGGGAAAATCTAACCCTCTCCCCAATGGCTAGGAACTTAAGGAAAAATAACCATGTACGATTGGCATGAAATCGGCGCGCTCGCCGATATCCCCCGGCTGGGATCGCGGGTGGTGCAAACCCCGCACGGCGATATGGCGATCTTCCGCGCCGCCGACGATCAGGTGTTCGCCTTGCGCGACCGGTGCCCGCACAAGGGCGGGCCGTTATCGCAGGGCATCGTCCATGGCCACCGGGTTACTTGTCCGCTGCACAACTGGGTGTTGGAATTGGACAGCGGCGCGGCGGTCGCGCCGGATGTCGGCTGCGCCACCACCTATCCGCTGCGACTGGATAACGGCCGGATTTGGTTGGGGCTGAATAACGTGGCCAACTTGTCGCCGACCGTGCGGGAAACCGCTTGAGCGGGAAGGAGCTGGCGATGAACGCCGTTGGAGCCATGACCCGCACCACTTGCCCCTATTGCGGCGTCGGCTGCGGGATCGAAGTCACGGTCGCCGCCGATGGCGGCGCGCGGGTGGTGGGCGATTCGCAACATCCCGCCAACTTTGGGCGGCTGTGCTCGAAAGGCGCGGCGCTGGGGGAAACGCTCAGTCTGGAAGATCGGCTGTTGTATCCCGAAATCGGCGGGCAGCGAGTTAGCTGGGACGAGGCGCTGGACACGGTGGCGGATGGTTTCCGCCGCACCGTGGTGGAGCACGGCCCTGATGCGGTCGCGTTTTACGTCTCTGGCCAATTGCTGACCGAGGATTATTACGTCGCCAACAAGTTGATGAAAGGGTGCTTCGGCAGCGCCAACATCGACACCAATTCGCGGCTGTGCATGGCGTCTTCGGTGGCTGGGCACAAACGAGCGCTTGGCTCGGATACCGTGCCGGGCTGCTATGAAGATTTGGAAGAAGCCGATTTGGTGGTACTGGTTGGCTCGAATCTGGCGTGGTGTCATCCGGTGCTGTATCAGCGGATTCTGGCGGCGCGGCAGCGGCGCGGCGGCAAGCCGCAACTGGTGGTGATCGACCCGCGTCGCACCGCCACCTGTGAGGTCGCCGAAAATCATTTACCGCTCAAGCCCGGCTCCGACACCGCGCTGTTCAATGGCCTGTTAGTGCATCTCTATCAACAGGATCGACTGGACGCGGAATTTCTGGAACAGCATGTCGCGGGCTTCTGGCCCGCGTATCGGGCGGCCAAGGAAGTGGCCCCGAACGTGCCCGCCGTCGCGATCCGAACCGGTCTGACAGAAAGCGCCATCGCCGAGTTTTACGGACTGTGGGGCCGCACCCGCAAGGTGGTGACGGTCTATTCCCAGGGCGTCAACCAATCCTCTTACGGCACGGATAAAGTCAACGCCATCCTCAATTGCCATCTGGCCACCGGCCGCATCGGCCAGCCCGGCATGGGGCCATTTTCCATCACCGGCCAGCCCAACGCGATGGGCGGGCGCGAGGTCGGCGGTTTGGCGAATCAGCTGGCGGCGCATCTGGATTTTGCGCCGGAAGCGGTCAAGCGGGTGCAACGGTTCTGGCAGTCCTCGGTCATTGCCCAACGGCCCGGATTGAAAGCAATCGAGCTGTTTCAAGCCGTCGCGGCAGGCCAGATTAAAGCGCTGTGGGTCATGGGCACCAATCCGGTGGTCAGCTTGCCGGATGCTGACGCAGCCCGCCAGGCGCTACAACGCTGTCCGCTGGTGGTGGTCTCCGATGCCGTGGCCGATACCGATACCCTACAACTCGCCCACATCAAGCTGCCCGCGCAGACCTGGGGCGAGAAAGACGGCACCGTGACCAATTCCGAGCGGCGGATCTCCCGGCAACGGGGCTTTTTGTCACCGCCGGGCGAAGCTAAAGCTGATTGGTGGATTCTGACTCAAATCGCCCGCCGCTTGGGCTTCAGCACGCTATTTCCTTACGAATCACCTGCCGCCATTTTTCGCGAACATGCCGAGCTGTCGGGTTTCGAGAACGGGGGCGATAGCCGTCGTGATTTCGATATTGCTGGGTTGGCCGAAGTGAGCGATGCTGATTATGACGCCCTGCAACCACTGCAATGGCCGTTGCCGCGCGGCGCGACGGCGGGCGTGGCGCGGCTGTTCGGCACGGGCGGTTTTTTCACCGCCGACGGCAAAGCCCGCTGCATCGCAATCGGCGAACGCGCGCCGGTTCACGCGGTCGATGAAGATTTTCCGCTAGCGCTCAACAGCGGCCGGATTCGAGATCAATGGCACACCATGACCCGCACCGGCAAGACCGCGCGCCTGACCGGCCACATTCCCGAACCGTATGTCGAGGTTCATCCAGTGGATGCGTTGGCTTGCGGCGTCAGTGAGAACGGGCTGGCGCGGGTGCACAGCCGCTGGGGCGAGGTCATCGTGCGGGTGCGCACTAACCCGGAGCAGCAGTGTGGCAGCGTGTTCGCGCCGATGCACTGGGGTTCGCCGCTGGCTCCGCGCGGGCGGATCAATGCGGCGGTCAACCCGGTGGTCGATCCGGTGTCCGGCCAACCGGAATCCAAACATACCCCGGTGCGGGTGCAGGCGTATCGACCGCGCTGGCAGGGTTTTTTGTTGACCCGCGATGCTATTACGCCACCGATGGTCGAATACCGGGTCAGCGTGCGAGAGCAGAACGGCTGGCGTTACGAATTGGCGGGCGAAACGCCGGTCGAACGTTGGCCGGATTGGGCGCGTGGCATGTTAGGTGATGATTCCGGCTGGGAATGGCTGGAATTTGCCGATCCCGGCACCGGCCGTTACCGGGGGGCGGTGCTGATCGAAGGCCGCCTGCATGCTTGCCTGTTCGTCGCGCCCGGCCACGAACTGCCGCCGCGCGGCTGGCTGGCGGGCTTGTTTGCCAGCCCAAAACTGGATGCTGGCGAACGCGCCAGCCTGCTGGCGGGACGGCCGGGGCAGGGCCAACGCGACCAAGGCCGCATCGTCTGCGCCTGTTTCGGGGTTGGCCTGAATACGCTGACCGCCGCCATCCGCGAGCGGGGCTTGACCACGCCAGAAGCGGTTGGCGCGGCGCTAAAAGCGGGCACCAATTGCGGGTCTTGTTTGCCGGAATTGCGGCAGCTCATCGGGTAGTCTTAGCGGGTTGCTCAGCCCGCATCGACCGGCTCTAAAATTCACCCATTCATCGCGCTGCTGGGTTCGCTCCGGTAACGCAAGGCATTGACCAAAACAGCGAGCGTGGGTGACGATGACAAGCTCCTGAGATCCTATAAACGGCGGACACCAGTCTTCCAGCACCCGCTGGAGCCGTCCTTCGGCAAGAGCTTCCCACACTAAATCTTCGGGTAGAAATGCCCACCCTCATGCAACCACTGCTGTTTCTGAGCATGGGCGTCACCGCCGGGATCGGTCATAATCTGTTCCCCCCGGCCTATCGCTATGTGTCCGCCTCGCTGCTGGCTCCAGCTACTTAGCTCCAAATTGTTTTGGGCTGGGTTGCTGGGATGGCTGGTGTTTGGACAGGAGGTGCCCGATCACCTCGGTATTTTGAGCATGGCGGTGGTCGCCGCGTCCGGCTTGATGATCGCGTTCAAGTCCCGCCACTCTCGTTTCTAAACTCCTAATGGCGCTACACTGACAGTAGAGCCTTATTCACCTTGGAGAACCATCATGACCATAAACGTACTGGGTTATGGCACGCACGCTGCCACCGAGGCGCTAGCTCCTTATCGTTTCGAGCGCCGCGACCTACGCACCAACGATGTGGAAATCGAGATTTTATATTGCGGCGTGTGCCATTCCGATTTGCACATGGCCCGCAACGACTGGGGTTTCAGCACCTATCCGGTGGTTCCCGGCCACGAAATCATCGGTCGCGTCAGCCGGGTCGGCGCCGATGTGAAACGCTTCAAAACCGGCGATTCAGTTGGCGTCGGCTGTCTGGTCGATTCCTGCCAGCATTGTGAAGCCTGCCACCACGATTTGGAGCAATATTGCGCGGGCCAGGTACAAACCTATAACGGCATCGATTCCCACGACCAGATGCCGACCTACGGTGGCTACAGCGAGCGGATTATCGTTACCGAAAAATTCGTGCTCAAAGTGCCCGACGGCATGGATCTGGCCGGAGCCGCGCCGCTGTTGTGCGCGGGCATTACCACCTGGTCGCCGCTGCGCCACTGGAAGGCCGGTAAGGGCAGTAAGGTGGCGGTGGTCGGCTTGGGCGGTTTAGGCCATATGGCGCTGAAACTGGCTAACGCGCTAGGCGCGGAAGTCACGCTATTCACCCGTTCGTCCGGCAAAGAAGCCGATGCACGCCGCCTGGGTGCGCACAACATCGTTCTCTCGTCCGACGCCGATCAAATGGCCGCTGTCGCCAACCAGTTTGATTTGATTATTGACACCGTGCCGTATCAACACGACCTGAAGCCGTATCTGCCGACCCTGGCTTTGAACGGCACGCTGGTGCTGGTCGGCCTGCTTGGCGATCTGGAGCCAACCGTCAATACCATACCCCTGATTATGGGACGTAAAGCGATTGCCGGTTCGCTGATCGGCGGCATCGCCGAAACTCAAGAGATGCTCAATTTTTGCGGTAAACACGGCATCACGTCCGATATTGAAATGATCAAGATGCCGGAGATCAACGACGCCTATGAGCGCCTGCTCAAAAGCGACGTGAAATACCGCTTTGTGATCGACATGGCCTCACTGAAGAGTTGACTCTGTGCGATGCGTTGCTAGATCGGCGACGCATTGAGGCGCTCGCGCTGGGCAAGATTTTCGGGCCGCGCTACAACCCGACCGTTATGTCGGATGCTCTGGGGTTTATCGCAAGTTATTCGACAGCGAGATCAACAGCATCGAATTGCACCAGCCCGCTAGTCTTGGAGACTGAAGCGCGCACGATGACCCCTACCAATGGGTCGTGCGCCAGATGCCAAACCGTGTTGGTTTCGCCGGTGATTTTGAAATCCTTGGCGGGAATGGCGGGCATGGAAATGTAAGAATGATCGACGGGATTTTGCAAATATAGCTTTCCAAATAATGCCTGATAGCGTTCTGCAACCTGTGATTTGAGCTGTTCTTCCGTCATTTCCACCATTGGAGTCTCCGCATGAGAAGGGGTAGGTAATATCTCAAGAAAAAACAGCGCCACGCTTAGCGTTGCGACAATCGCAGCGAAAAAATTCAAGCTCGCTTGAGGTTGGCGTGGTTTCCTTCGCGTCATGATTCAGCAGTCCTTAAGATGGGTACTTTTCAGGATTTGTTTGATCTGGGTCGCGTTGAATGTGGGGAAGCTGTCAGCAGGAATGTTATGAGTGCCATTGACCATGATGTTGCTATTGCTCGTTTCGTGTACCGGTGAGAAAGTCGAGGTCAGCAGCACATGCCCTAATTCGTGAGCCAATGTATACATGGTGCCGGTCGCTGATACCACCGCGGCTGGCTTGGAGGGGCTATGCCCGGCGCAGCCCGCGAGCGTCGTCTTGCCGTCGGTATTAATGCCGCCTACGATGAAAATCGAAATGCCCGCGCCCACTCTTCCCTTGACTAACTCGAATAGATCATCCTGTTCAGCGTTGTTTTGATCCCATTTGCATTGGCCATCGATCACGGCCAATTTAGTTTGCTGCGTTTCAGTCAGGGCCAAGCATAATTGTTGGCGGATATCAAAATAGATACCGTTTGAACCGTACAGTTTTTCGGCAAAAGTTATTGACTTATTGTAATCGAACTTGACGGCGGCGAGCGTGAAAATATTGACCGGCAGGAGCTTATTACAGGAGTTACCATGCTTGTCTTTTTTCATGAGTTTAACGTGCCTTAAAGGTGGTTTTTTCGATGCGGCTTCATAGTCCTTTAACGCGCCTGTTAAGATAAAGCATGTTCCGTGCCAATTATATAACTATCAGATTAATTTTATATTTCTACGAATAGAAAAAGCATCTATTTTCAAAATGACCTGGTAAAGCAAGCCAAAGCAGCCAAACTGAGCCGGGCCATATTGGTGGATTGCTTCAGCGTTTGGGATGAGTGAATAGCGGGCGCAATCCGGTAATCAGCCGCGCGCCTTTTTTACGGGTCAGATAAGCCCAGAACCATTGCAATAACACCAACGTGGCGGCGCGGGTGTTAATGAGGAAATAGATATGAATGAGGCCCCAGAACCACCAAGCCAGCCAACCCTTCAGCTGGAATCGGCCGAAATCGACCACGGCGGCGTTGCGGCCGATGGTCGCCAAGCTGCCGACATGGCGGTAACGGAAGGCGGCGGGAGCAGGGCGGTGCTCGATCCGCGCGCGAATGACATCAGCGACATAGCGCCCTTCTTGTTTGGCGGCTGGCGCTAGGCCTGGCACCAGCTTTTCCCCTTCCCAAGTGACCTTTGCCGCATCGCCAATGACGAAAATATTGGGATGGCTGGGCACCGATAAATCCGCGGCGACCGCGACCCGTCCGCCTCGATCAGTTTCGACGCCCAGCCATTGCCCTGGCCCTTCCACTTTCACGCCAGCCGCCCAAACCACCGTGGCGGTCGGCAGCAAGGTCTCGCCAATCCGCACCCCAGTTCCATCCACGGCCCGCACCGGTTTGCCCAGCGCAATCTCGACGCCGAGTTTTTCCAAACAGCGCTGGGCATAGTCGGACAGCTCGGGCGGGAAACTGGCTAACAGCCGTTGGCCTGCTTCGACCAGCACGATCCGGGCGGCTTTGGGATCGATATGGCGAAAATCTCGCGCCAAAGCGACCTTGGCCAATTCCGCAATCGCTCCCGCCAGCTCCACGCCGGTTGGCCCCCCGCCAATCACCACGAAATTGAGCAAGCGGCGTTGAGTGGCCGAATCATCTGCAATTTCCGCCTGCTCGAAGGCCAGCAGAATCCGCTTGCGGATTTCGGTCGCATCAATAATCCGTTTCAGACCCGGCGCATCCGGCTCCCATTCAGGATGGTTAAAATAAGAATTGCCCGATCCGGTGGCCAGGATCAGAAAGTCATAGGGGTAGCGGCGACCACCGGCCAGCAGCTGCCGGGCGGCGGGGTCGAGGCCGGTGATTTCGGACAGCACCACCGAAATGTTCTGATATCGAGTGAACAGGCCGCGAATCGGCCAGGCGATATCGGCGGGCGAAAGATCAGCGGTGGCGACCTGATACAGCAGGGGCTGAAATAAATGGTAGTTTCGGCGATCAATCACCGTGATGTCGGCATCACAGTTGGCTAAACGCTTGGCGGCGGCGATCCCGCCAAAACCGGCGCCTACAATGATAATCTTGGCTCGTGTCGCCATGCGAGATTGCCTTTTGGAATAGTTGTACGATTTTGGGAGTCTTCAATCCGCCCCGGCGCACACGTTAAACAGCGGTTTCTCCCAACCAATCAGGCCGATCAAGCCGATCATCCACATTGGCGTCGACCCAGTTTTGATCTAGCGGAATGATCAGTATCAACGCCGCGCCCGGCGTGGCCGCCGACTTGAACACTGCGTTTGGCGACAGAACCGCTCATCGGCGCGACCAGAATAGGACGGGCGAAAGCCAGATAGGCCTCTTTGACCTGGGCGTCAGCGGGATCGCGCCGCACCAGTGGTTGGCCCGGCTCCAACCGATCCGTGTCATCAACCAGCACACTGACCACCATACCCGGAATTTGGGGCGAAATTTGGATGATGTTGCCACTGACATAGGCATTATCGGTACTGAAAGACCAGCGGGCATGAGAGAACCAGTAGCCGCCGGCAGCGGCCAGAATGGTTGCAAACAGCAGCAACAACAGTAAGAGTGCCCGCCAGCGTTTTTTGTTCGGTCGGGCCGGCGATGATAGGCCGGCATCTGGTGTGGGTAAGCTCATGGGTGATGTCCTGTGCTGGGTTACGGTGACGCAAGATCGTTTTAGGTAACGCTGGCGAAGGCTGGATGATAGCGAGCCACTACCCTGGACGAAGCAAACAGTTTTGGCGTGAGCTCGCACAGCATGAAGGCTTCGGGCGGTACGGTAAATTCGCAATAGACTCCTTTATTGGCAGCGGGCGCGAATCCAAAGCGCGGATAGTACTCCGGGTGGCCGAGCACGATCACCGTGCTATAGCCCTGTGCCCGGCAGGCGGACAATCCGGCCTCGATCAACTGACCGCCAATCCCTTGTCGTTGCCTGGACGGCAACACCGCGAGCGGTGCCAAACCAGCCGCGGCGACGCCGGGCAAGGGCGGCTCCAGACTCACCGGAGTAAAAAGGATATGGCCCACGGCTTCATTTTCCCACCAGGCGACCAGCGAAATGGCCGATGGGGCTTGGCGGTGCAACGCGGCCACCAACTGGGCTTCATCGGCGCGGCCGAACGCCACTTGATTGATATGATTGACCGCTGTGTAGTCTGTTGGTTGTTCTGGCCGAATCAGAATCATGCTGAAAATCCGGTCAAGGTAAGCTCCATTTTGGTCTGGCGCTCACCATGGCCGGCCGAGCGTCTGTAGTAGAATAACCAGCTCATATTAACAAGCCCAGGAGCATTCATGACCACGGCCACCCTGATCGACGGCAAACAGTTTGCCGCCCGCTTGCGCGCTGCGATCGCCGCGCAGGTCGCCGAATTGAAAAAAGCGCACAACCTGACCCCTGGGCTGGCGGTGGTGCTGGTCGGCGATGATCCCGCCAGCCAGATTTATGTCCGCAATAAAGGCATTCAGGCGCGGGAAGCCGGGATGAATTCCTTCGATCATCGCTTGCCGACCACGGTCACGCCCGCTGAGTTGCTGGCCCGGATCAATGAACTCAATCAAGACCCCGCCGTCCACGGCATTCTGGTGCAGCTGCCGTTGCCCAAGCATATTGACGCCGATGCGGTGATCGACGCCATCGCCGTGGCGAAAGATGTCGATGGTTTTCATCCCTACAATGCCGGATTGCTAGCGGTGGGCGGCGCGGGTATGGTTCCTTGTACGCCGGTGGGTTGCCTGATGCTGCTCAAGCATCAGCTCGGTACTCTGGCCGGTCTGCGGGCGGTGGTGTTGGGCCGCTCTAACATCGTCGGCAAGCCGATGGCGGCGTTGTTATTGCGCGAACATTGCACCGTGACCGTCGCTCACTCTCGCACCCGCGATCTGGCCGATGAATGCCGCCGCGCGGATATCGTGGTGGCGGCGGTCGGCAAGCCGCACATGGTCAAGGGCGATTGGCTCAAACCGGGAGCGACGGTGATCGATGTCGGTATCAACCGCATTCCCACCGAGGACGGCAAGGGCCGGTTGGTGGGCGATGTGGATTTCGACTCGGCCATCGAAGTGGCCGGGGCGATCACGCCGGTACCGGGTGGGGTGGGGCCGATGACAATTGCCTGTTTGTTGTTAAATACCTTGACTGCTGCTTGTCGCCAGCGCGGTATTCCGGTGCCGGCGGTCAAGCCGACAGCGGAGTGAGAAGCGCTTGGGAGGCACTGGACGAACGACATCTGGCTATCTTTACTGACAACTATTTATAGTTCCGCCATTTGGAGCCGACTGCCAGCTCCGCGAACAGCCATTCCTGAAAATTCTTGATCTTGGGAAGATCCGCCCGAGATTTCAGCACGTTGAAGGTGTAGCCCGAGACCTTCGGCCCGTCCAACCCCAAAGGCGCGACCAGCTTTCCCGCTTCGAGTTCGCGCTCCGCCAGCAGCAAGCTTTCAAGGCAGACGCCGCGCCCATCCACCGCCGCGCTGATCGCCATGAACGAACGATCAAAGCGAGGGCCGCGCGTGATATCCAATTTGACTTTCTCATAATCGCGCAACCAATCGCGCCAGCGCACCAGACAAATTTCACTGTGAATCAGGGTGTGATGTCGTAAATCGGCCACCGTCCGGATTGGGTGATTCCCGTTGGCAAGCTGTGGGGCGGACAGTGGAACGATGGTTTCCGGGGGTAACGTCAGCACCAGCGTGCCGGTCGGATGCAGCGGTATCGGGCCGTAGCGAATATCGACATCAAGCCGCTCATCCGTCAGGTTCACGAGATCGGTGGAGGCATGCACGCTGACATCAATGTCGGGGTACAAGGCGCTGAATCGGGCCAGACGCGGCATCAGCCATTGCGCCGCAATGCTGGGAGCCGAATGCACGGTCAGGATATCGCTCTTTTCCGTGCATCCTGTATTTCTCGTTGCCGCCTCGATCCGGGCGAAAGCGGCGGCAATCTCGTGCGCATAGCGCCTGCCCACATCCGTCAGGACCACGGATCGGTGCACGCGATGAAACAGGCGCACTCCGATCTCTTCTTCCAGCAACTTGATTTGGTGGCTGATGGCGGAAGGTGTGACAAAAAGTTCTTCCGCCGCCAACGCGAACGAGGAGAGTCTAGCCGCTGCTTCAAAGGTTTGTATCGCTTTGAACGAGATTATTTTTTGCATGGCAGCATTTAAGTGAATTCAATTCATCTTTTTCTCTAAATTACTCTTTTGACTGGATTAATTCAAGTCTATATTCTTTTGGTTACTCGCGGGACAGCCGCGCTTGATAGCGCTAGATCGTTGATCTGCGAGAAAAAAACACCATAGAGCTATCGATTCCCAAACGCCGGTTCATCCACCGATGCGCGCCGGCGACGGTGATCAGGAGGACCATGTGAATACCAGCGTAACGGCCGACCGCATCCAGCTTGCCGAGCGAGCCTACCGCGTCCGCCGCAATTCCGTATTGATGGGCGAAGTCCAAGGCCAAGGCTACGTCGCCCAGGCGCTTGACATCGCCGACGTGCTGGCCGTGGCTTATTTCCACGCCATGATCTATCGCCCCGACGACCCGGAATGGGAAGGGCGTGACCGATTCCTACTATCCAATGGGCACTACGCCATCGCGCTCTACGGCGCTTTGATCGAAGCCGGGATCATTTCCGCCGATGAAATCGAGACCTACGGCAGCGACGACAGCCGGTTACCGATGTCCGGCATGGCCAGCTACACACCCGGCATGGAAATGTCGGGCGGCTCGCTAGGGCAAGGCCTTCCCATCGCCGTTGGGCGCTGCCTGGGCCTTAAGCGCAAGGGTTCCAAATCGTTCGTTTACACGCTGTTTTCCGACGGCGAACTAGACGAAGGCTCCATGTGGGAAGCGATGCTCTCAGCCAGCCATTGGAAGCTCGACAACTTGATCGCCATCGTCGATGTGAACAACCAGCAGGCCGACGGGCCGTCGTCTCAGGTACTCGCGTTCGAGCCGCTGGCCGACAAGCTCAAGGCGTTCGGCTGGTTCACCCAACGGATCGACGGCAACGATCTCGACACCGTGATCGCCGCTTTTGACGCGGCCCGCCACCATCCCGAACCGCAACCGCGCATGATCATCTGCGACACCCGGATGGGCTGCGGCGTACCGTTCTTGGAAGCCCGCGAGAAAAATCACTTCATCCGCGTCGATCCACACGAATGGCAACTGGCCCTCGCCGCCCTGGACGAAGGGAGAAACGCATGAGCACGATAACTGAAAAACCGCGCCTGAAGACTTCGGCCATGATCGCCTCGATTGCGGCCGAAGGCCAACGCACCAAGTCCGCGCCTTTCGGCTACGCCTTGGTCGAACTGGCCCAGACTCGCCCCGACATCGTGGGCATGACGGCCGATCTATCCAAATACACCGACTTGCACATCTTCGCCCAAGCCTTTCCCGATCGGTTTTATGAGATGGGCATGGCCGAGCAGCTGCTGATGGGAGCCGCCGCCGGCATGGCGCACGAAGGCGTCGTGCCGTTCGCGACCACCTACGCGGTGTTCGGCACTCGCCGCGCCTACGACTTCATTCATCAGACCATCGCCGAGGACAATCTCGACGTCAAGATCATCTGCGCGCTGCCGGGCCTGACCACCGGCTATGGCCCGAGTCATCAAGCCGCCGAAGATCTCGCTCTGATGCGGGCGATGCCCCGCATGACGGTCATCGATCCTTGCGATGCGCTGGAGATCGAACAGGCCGTGCCCGCCATCGCCGCCCACAAAGGGCCGGTCTACATGCGGCTGCTGCGCGGCAACGTGCCGCTGGTGCTCGACGAGTACAACTACCAGTTCGAAGTCGGCAAGGCCAAGCTGCTGCGTGATGGCAATGATGCGTTGGTGATTTCGACCGGCCTGATGACGATGCGTGCGCTCGAAGCGGCGGATTTGCTGCGAAAGGACAGCGTGGACGTTGGCGTGCTGCATGTGCCGACGCTCAAACCGCTCGACGTTCCCACCATCCTGCAAGAGGTCGGTCGTTCCGGTCGGTTGGTGGCGGTCGCGGAGAACCACACCGAAATCGGCGGTCTCGGCGAGGCGGTGGCCACGGCGCTGTTGCGCAACGGTGTCGCGCCTCCTTTCAAGCAAATCGCGCTGCCCGACGCTTTTCTGGCGGCTGGCGCGCTGCCGACCCTGCATGACCGTTACGGCATCTCCGCCAAGGCGATGGCCGAAACCATTAAGGGTTGGCTCGGTTGATTCCCCGTCTCACTCGTAAAGTCCGGCGCTCCAGCGCCGCTTGTTAGGAGGAAAAAACTTCATGTCCAACGCACTGCTTCTCGATGGCAAGGTCGCGATGATCTCTGGCGCGGCATCAGCGCGCGGCATCGGCCTAGCCACCGCTCACCTGTTCGCCAAACACGGGGCTAAGGTGGTCATTCTCGACCTCGACGGCGACGCCGCCGCCGCCGCCGCCGCCGCGATCGGTTCCGACCATCGCGGCTACGCCTGCAACGTGGCCGACAAGGCCGCCTGCGAGCGCGCGGCGGCGCAGGCCGTGGCCGAGTTCGGCCAGATCGACATCTTGATCAATAACGCCGGCATCACCCAGCCAGCGAAAACGCTCGACATCGACCCGGCCAGTTGGGAACGCATTCTCGATGTCAACCTGCGTGGCGTTTTGTACCTGTCGCAGGCGGTGCTTCCGCAGATGCTGAAACAGAAAGCGGGTTCGATCGCCTGCATGTCCTCGGTATCGGCCCAGCGCGGCGGCGGCATTCTGGGCGGGCCGCACTACTCGGCGGCCAAGGCCGGCGTGCTCGGCTTGGCCAAGGCGATGGCGCGCGAACTTGGCCCGGACGGCATCCGCGTCAATTGCGTGACCCCCGGTTTGATCAACACCGATATCAGTAAGGGCAAGATCAGCGACGAGCAGAAGGCAGAGATTGCCCGCACTATCCCTCTAAACCGCTTGGGCGCCGCTGATGACGTGGCCGGCGCTTACCTGTTCCTCGCCTCGGATTTGTCCGCCTACATCACCGGTGCAGTCATTGATGTTAACGGCGGCATGTTGATTCACGGCTAACCCGAGCTTCCCACAGCCTTCGCGGCAAACCCAAAAAACCAAAGGAGAAGATCATGAAAGACCAATCGTTCAATATGACCCGTCGCGCTTTTCTGCGTAATACCGCCTTGGTCGGCGCGGCGACCGCCATTGTGGGCGCGCCCGCGATTGTAGGGGCGGCCGATCCGATCCGCCTGACCTTCGGACACGGGGCCTCGCCGGGCAATCCACGCTCGGTGGCGGCGGACAAGTTCGCCGAACTGGTCAAGGAGCGCAGCGGCGGCGCGATCAACGTCACGGTGGCTGGCTCGGCGCAACTCGGCGACGATGCGGCGATGCTGACCAGCCTACGCACTGGGGCGCTGGCCATTTCCGCCAATAGTCAGGGCGCAACCTCGGCCATCGTCCCTGAACTGGCCGCGCTCGGATTGCCCTTCTTGGTGGCTGACAGCGCGGCAGGCATCAAACTGCTCCAGGGCAAAATCGGCGAGCAACTTCGCGCGAAATTCGAGGCGGTTGGCTTGGTGCCGCTGGGGTACTGGGATAATGGCATCCGCCATCTCACCAACAGCAAGCGCGCCGTTAAGGTGCCCGACGATCTGAAAGGGCTGAAGATCCGCACACCCCCAGATCCGATGACCATCGACATCTTCCAGACACTGGGCGCGGCCACCGCGCAAATTGCCTTCGCCGAACTGTACGTTGCTCTCCAGCAGGGCGTGGTGAATGGCCAGGAGAACCCGTTGACCAACATCGCCGCCAACAAGCTGCAAGAGGTCAACAAATACATCAGCCTGACCGGCCACAAATGGGAGTGTAATCCGGTGCTGATGTCAAAGATGGCCTGGGGCCGCTTGGATGCGAAATTAAAGACCGTGGTGCAGGAGGCCATGGCGGAAGTGAGCGCCATGCAGCTTGAGCTATCAAATAGCGCCAACGCCAAGTTGCTGACCGAGTACCGGGCCAATTCCAACCTGGTAATCAGCGATGTCGATGTGCCTGCGTTCCGGCAACGCACGGCGAGTGTCTACGACAAGTGGCAAGAAAAGCCGTTTGGTAGCTTCGTCAAGGAGCTGCGCGTGGCTGCCGGGGGATGATCCATGAGCATAACGTCTCCTGCTCCAACCGCAACACCGTCGATCATCACCTGGGTCGACGCTGTTGACCGCTGGATGGGAACGGTGTGCCGCGGCGTCGTGCTAAGCACTGGCGCCGCGCTCCTCGTCTCCATCGGCATTGGCGTGATGGCCCGCTATCTGATCAGCGTCGGCGGGGTGGACTGGGCCGAGGAAGTGCCAAAGCAACTGTTCGCCTGGTTCATCATGGCCGGGGTCGTGCTGGCGGTACAGAGCGGCAACCACATCGCAGTCGATCTGATCCATCAATCCCTGTCGAAGGGAGCGCTACGCATTCTAGTGGTCGTGACCAATGTGGCGGTGTGCTTGGCCTATCTGTACCTCACCGACGTGGCGATGGAGGTAGCCGATCTCGCCGCCTCCGAGCGCAACCCGGTACTCGGCACGCCTGGCAGCTTGCCTTTTTACGCCTTGGCGGCGGGATCGGTGTTGACTGCCGTTGGCTCGCTGTTAATCGCCATACGGGTGTGGGTGCTGGGCGCGGATGCCCGGCCGCAAGGTAATCCAGAGGAGAGCGTCCAATGATCCTGGTGATGATCCTGGTGTTTTTTATTCTGCTGGCGCTGGCGATTCCGGTCGCCCATGTGCTGGTGATTGCCTCCGGTAGCGCGATCCTGTTTAGCGGCGAAATGCCGGTGCTGTTGGTCGCCCAGCAGATGGTCAATCAAACCCAATCCTTCCCTATGTTGGCATTGCCCTTCTTTATACTATCGGGCAGCTTGATGATGAGTGGCAAACTCGGTGAAAAGTTGATTGGCTTTGCCACCGAACTGGTGCAACGCTATCGTGGCGGTCTCGGTTCGGTCAGCGTGGTGGGCAGTTGCGTGTTCGGCGGCGTGTCCGGCTCGGCGGTCGCTGACGCCACCGCGCTCGGCGGCATGTTGATCCCCTGGCAGAAGCGCGAAGGTTATCCGCCCGCTTTCACTGCCGCCAACAACGCGGCGGCCGCTTCGATTGCGATCCTGATTCCGCCGTCGATCCCGTTCATCCTGTACTCGCTGGTATCGAATGTATCTATTGCTGACTTGTTCGTGGCCGGGTTGCTACCGGGTCTGTTGCTGACCGCCGGTTTCGTTGGCGTATGCAACGTCTCGGCGCGGTTGCGCGGATTCCCTTACACGGCACATCCCTTCGATGGCGCGAAATGCCGCAAGCTGTTTATCGAAGCGCTGCCCGCGCTGGCGATGCCGCTGATGATCTTGGTGTTGTTGCGCTTCGGCATTGCAACACCGACTGAAGTGTCAGTGATCGCGGTGTTCTATGCGTTGGCGGCGGGCATCTTCATCTACCGCGATATGACGTTTAAGCGCTTCGCGCAGGCGCTGATCGCCGCGGGTGGAGCCACTGGCGTGGTGATGCTGGTGATCATGGGGTCAGCGATAGTGGGTTGGCTGATGACATATGCGCAAGTCCCGCAGACCTTTGCGGCTTGGTGTTTGGAAACCTTGCGGCAACCGTGGCTGATCATTCTGGCGATGGTGTTGATCATGTTGGTGGCGGGCATGTTCATCGATTTACCGGCCGCCATCCTGCTGCTAGGCCCCATTTTCGTACCGCTCGCTCAGGCCATTAACCTGGATTTGACGCAACTTGGGTTGGTGATGGTGCTGACGCTGGCCATTGGCTTGTATACACCACCGGTGGGTACGACGCTGTTCATCAGTAGTTCCATCGCTCAGACCTCCATTCTGGGAGCGAGTCGCGAACTGTTGCCCTTTTACACCGTGGCGCTCGCTATCGTGCTGATGTTCAGCTATGTGCCTTTCCTGACTATCTAGCCAGCTCACCGGTTCTCGTTGTATCTCTCCCGCCATGCCTCCCTTCGGGGAGGCTGTCAAAGGAATCGAGCATGGAAAAAATCGTCTTTTTAGATCGCGAAACGCTCGCGCCTCAAATTCATCTGCGCCGTCCCGATTTCGCGCACGAATACGCCGAATATCCGCGCACGCAACCTGACGAAGTGGTCGCGCGCCTGCGCGACGCGACCGTTGCGATCACTAATAAGGTTGCGCTAAACGCGGAAATGTTGGGGCAATTGTCGACTTTGCGGTTGATCGCCATTGCCGCCACCGGCACCGACTGTATCGACAAAGCGGCTTGCCAGGGCCAGGGAATCGCGGTCAGCAATATTCGGGGCTACGCGGTCAATACGGTCCCCGAACATACCTTTGCGCTGATTCTGGCGCTCCGTCGGAACCTCGTTGCCTTTCGCGAGGACGTGCTCGCCGGCGAGTGGCAGAAATCCGGCCAGTTCTGTTTTTTCAATCACCCGATCCACGATTTGCAAGGCGCGCGTCTCGGCATCATCGGCGAGGGCGTTTTAGGACAGCGGGTCGCGGAAATCGCCCGTGCCTTCGGCATGACGCCGTTGTTCGCGGCCCATAAGGGTAAAACGGGCTTGGGCCCTCTTTACACGCCGTGGGCCGAAATGCTTGAAACCAGCGATATCATCACGGTGCACAGTCCGCTCACCGCCGAAACCCGCAATATGATCGCGATGCCCGAATTTCTCGCAATGAAGCGTAAGCCGTTGTTGATCAACACGGCGCGCGGCGGTTTGGTCAATGAAGATGATCTGGTGCGGGCGCTGGATGAAAAAATTATCAGCGGCGCGGGCTTCGATGTCACGGTGGGAGAACCGCCCGCTTTGGATAATCCGCTCATGCAAATCGCGGGGCGGCCGAACGTCATCCTGACGCCACACATCGCTTGGGCCTCGGACCAGGCGCAACAGGCGTTGGCCGATCAACTGATCGACAACATCGAACAGTTCGTCGCCGGCAGACCGAGGAATCTGCTTTAGGAATCGCGCTAGCGCGCCGCCGAACATTGATAGGCAGGCGCGTAGCGGGCCGCCACCCGCATTGATTCGATCATGCTCACCGCGCTGGCCTTACCCTGCCAGGCGATGTCGAAAGCAGTGCCGTGATCGACGCTGGTGCGTAGAAACGGTAGCCCTAGGGTGAGCGAGATCGTGCGCTCGAAATCCAAAGTTTTAGTGGCGATATGACCCTGATCGTGGTACAGCGAAAGGACGGCGGCGTAGCGGCCGATTTTGGCCTGATGGAACACCGAATCCGCGCCGATGGGGCCGACCACCCGAAAGCCGCGTTTCCGCGCTTCCTCGATGGCGGGCATGACTTCCTTGACTTCCTCGTCCCCGAACAGCCCGTGCTCGCCGCTGTGCGGATTCAGCCCGGCCACGGCCAGTTCGCCGCCGCCCAGCCCCAGCCGATCCATCGCCTGCTGGCAGCGTTCAATGTAATCCAGCAACCGCGCCTGGGTGACCAGATCGCAAGATTTACGCAGCGAGACGTGGCGGCTTAAGAAAAACACCCGCAAGCCCAGCGTCTCGAACATAGTCAGCGGATCATGAGCGCCGGTCAGCGCGGCCAGCATCTCGGTATGGCCGATGTGCGGAATATGCGCGGCCTGAATCGATTCCTTGTTGATTGGGGCGGTGTTGACGACTTCCACCTCACCGCGCAAGGCAGCCCGCACCATCGCTTCGATGTATTCCCAGGCCGCTTTGCCGCACAGTGCCTGCACTTGGCCCGGTTCGAACACAGCGGGATCGGCGTTGGCCAAGTCGATGACCTCAATCGAACGCGGCGCGAACAGCGCTTCGGCGGGCTTTCCGATGGCGCGCACCGTCAAATCCAGTTTCGCTTCCCGCACCGCCTTTTCGATCACCCGCGCGTCGCCGTATGCCACGCAGCGGGCGACTTGATTGACCGATGCATCGGCGACGGTGCGAACCAGGATTTCGGGGCCGATCCCGGCGGGATCGCCCAAGCTGATGGCGATGAGGGGTTTATTCATAACCAGTGACAATGGTTTTGATCTGCTTTGGAGAAAGCGTTCATTCGATGCGCAGCCATTTTTGGCTGCGCTTGACGAACAGCCACGAACCAGTCACCTCTAGCATTTTTCCGCCATCAATCAGCTTGGCTTTAGAACGATAAGTGCCGCCATCGGCCGGATTGAAAATCTTGCCATCCGTCCACTCACTGCCGTCTTTCCTCAAATCCCATAAAATCTTCATGCCGACCAGCGGTTTATCTTTTAAATCGCCCTCGCATTTACCGCATGTTGTTTCCGAAGCGCCTTCCAGCAATTGCACGATTTTGCCGGTCAGCACGCCGTTGTCTTCAGTGATCTGCACGATGCTTTTGGGCTTGCCGGATTGATCGTCGATGGTTTTCCATTGTCCGGCGGGTGAGTCGAGATTGGCGGTTTGCGCGGTGCTAAGGGATAACAACCCACAAAGACTTAAGAAGCTGACGGTATGATAAATGGGTTGCATGGAGGTTTGTCCTCGGTCCAGATGAAGTGCGCGCATTGGAGGTCCGCTTTCAGCGGGCTATATAAACAATTAGGTCGAAGCAAACGCCTGAATGGTGGTCTAATATTTCAAGTGTAGGGAGAAAAAACCAAAAACCAAACCCCTTAGGTGGCGACGTGATTTCTACCGAACTGATTTCTACCGAACTGAAGTTGTTGCTGCTCATCTTGATCGCTAACGGCGTACCGATCGTAGTGGCATCGCTTTGCGGTGCGTGGGGAGCTCGCCCTCTGGATGGTGGGCGAGTGCTAGCCGATGGTTATCGTTGTTTAGGAGATTCAAAGACTTGGCGGGGTGTTGTGCTCGCGCCCTTAATCACCGAACTGGTCGCTTTATGGCTCCTGCTGCCCGCCGGCGTTGGAACGTTGGTTGGTATCGGCGCGATGTTGGGGGATTTACTGTCGAGCTTTATCAAACGTCGGTTGGGTTTGGTATCCAGCAGCATGGCCTTGGGACTAGATCAGATCCCCGAAGCGTTATTTCCGTTAATGCTGGTGGCGAACACCTTGGACTTGAGCTGGGCGACCATCGCCTGGATGGTGGTCGCCTTTATGGTGCTTGAGCTGGTGTTATCGCCGGTATTTTTCCGGCTTGGCATCCGCGACCGGCCTTATTGAACGGGCTGGCGGCGCAGGTGATGCAAGGTGATTTCTGGCGGGCAGTTGAAACGCACACCCACCACTGAAGCGCCAGAGCCGGTTGACGTGTAACCCTGCATGGAGTGATAGCGCCAGGCCCCCCGACAGAAGCGCCGCGGGCAGTCGGCATTCGTCATCAGCGGCATGCCACCTGGCAAACATATCTGCCCGCCGTGGGTGTGGCCACTCAACATCAAATCGAAGCCGGCGTATGCCGCCAACCGGTAGGTTTCCGGAGAATGCGACAGCAGGATGGAGACCTCTTCCGTTGGGATATTCGCGGCGGCTTTATCGAAGTTATCGACTTGATAGTAATGGGGGTCGTCGATTCCCGCTAAATGGAGGCGGCTCCCATCACGTTCCAAGGTCACGGCTTCATTGAGTAGCACAGTAATCCCAAGCGCTTCAAGGGGCGGCGTCATCCGAAGGCTGTCATGATTGCCGAGGATGGCGTACACCGGTCCCGTAAAATGAGGGCGCACCTTGGCCAGCGCGGCGATGGCGGGCTCGAAGTCACCGTAGGTTTTTGCTCGAAAATCGCCAGTCAGCACGCAAGCGTCGTATTGAACTTGTTTGATCCGTTCGATGAGTGCATCCGGATAAGCCTCGTCCATATCCAAATGAAGATCACTCAGCTGTAATAAGGTAAAGCCGTCAAACGGCTTGGGCAGCTCCGGCAGGATCACTTCATTATGCAGGGTCTGAATCGCGGTGGCGTTGCGCAGGCCGCGGCCATACAACCCCAAACCGCGCAAGGTCAAGCGGATGAAGGTGTGAATCGAATACCAGTTTTCGATATGGAAAAAAGTGCGGCCTCGTCCGAAGATTCGAGTGGCGTGATCGGCTTCGATCCCAAGCCGTTGTTGAAAATGAACACGCCCAATGCGTTTTTCCAGCCGTTTCATTTCGACTGTTTGTCGGTCCACAACGACTCCAGTGTGTGGTCGTAAATGGGCCATTATGGACTGAGGCGGGTCATTGTGAGTTGATGGGTGCTTCATTGCGGGTTCTCCCAAATCCATCCTGTTTATTGTAAGGGGTTGATTATGAAGCTCCGCTTAAACAATAAACAAAGTAAACATCCTGATGTTATAAGCAATATTCTTGCCATAAAATAATGAAGCTCATGGGTATGACTTTGCGCGTGATCGTTTATTTATATGATTATTAAAGCCTTCTTTGTAGGGCTTCTGTGATTTCCGCATCGCTTAATGTCAATGGATTGGTTTTCATGCTGCCGCCGCGCGAGCCAGCGACGATGCGAGGGAAATCGCTTTGTTGAACTCCGTAGGCGCTGAGTCGAGGCAATGCCAGTCGCTCGCTCCACTCATCCAGCAATGCCAGGAGGGCGGCGTGTGATTCCTCGGTGGTCGGAAAATGCCGACTATGCAAGATATCCCCAGCGCGGGCGTATTTGCTCCAGGACGGATTTTCCGGATCCCGTTGCTCAAGCGCGGCCAGATTGACGCGAGTGGCGGCTCCGACCAGCGTACCGCACACCACCCCGTGAGGAATTGGGAAGAATGCGCCGAGCGGCGAGGCCAAACCATGTACCGAACCTAGGCCAGTCTGGGCTAGACAGATACCGGAAAGCAGCGCCGCATAGGCCATGCGCTCCCGACCCGCAGCAGCTTGGCCGCCGCCTTCATACCAAGCGAACAGGCCATCGCGCACCGCTTGGAAACCGCTTTCGGCCAAGGCATCGGTAAAGGGATTGGCTTTGATGGAAACGTAGGATTCGAGTAACTGGGTGAGCGCATCCATCGCATTGGCGGCGATTTGCGGCTTGGGGCAAGTGGCCAACAAATCCGGGTCGAGCAGGGCATATTCTGGCACCAGCAGATCGTGGCGGAACGATTTCTTAAAACCGTTGGCGCCACGCACGCTGAGCACGGCATTTTTGGTCGCTTCGCTGCCAGTGCCCGCCGTGGTGGGCACCGCGATAAACGGGATGGCGGGGCCATGATAGGGCTTTTCCGGCCCGACACCTTCCAGATAATCCATCACGGAAGCGCCACTCGGCAGAAGACCCGCTATCGCCTTGGCCGCATCCATCACGCTGCCGCCCCCGATACCGATGACGACCTGCATGTTGGATTCGTGGAATTGGCGAACGACTTGATCGACCAATTGCGGTGAAGGTTCGTCGTTAACCTTTACCTCTTCCCACTGAATACCAGCCTTTCCCAGCCCGGATAGCAACGGTGGCCAGCTTGGCGATTCGGCCAGTGAACGCTGACCGATGACCAGCAGGACGCGCTGGCCGTATTGGGCAATCAAGCTGGGCAGCTTCGTGATGGACCCGGCACCGAATTCGATGCGTGGCAAGCGGGCAATGGAGAACGGCTGAATCATGCGCATTACTCCGGGGATGGAGATGAACATCCCCCGTGCCCTCTGGGAGAGGGTTTGGGGGTGAAGGATCGCTTAGAATCCGTACAGCGCCTTGTATTCCGCGTCGCGGCTGGCGATCAGCTGGGCAAGATTGAGCACCACCTTACATTGTTTCCAGGTGGCGTCGTCTTGCATCTTACCGTCGATCATCACCGCGCCGCTGCCGTCGGGCATCGCTTCGACTACCCGCTTGGCCCAGGCCACTTCTTCCGGTTTTGGACTGAACACTCGTTTGGCGATGGCGATCTGGTTGGGATGCAGGGTCCAAGTACCGACGCAACCCATCAGGTAGGCATTGCGGAACTGGTCTTCACAGGCCACCAAGTCGGCGATGTCGCCGAACGGGCCGTAGAACGCCAGCGCGCCAACGCTGGTGCAAGCGTCGACCATCTTGCCGATGGTGTAATGCCACAGATCCTGCTGCGCGGTCGGGCGGGGGGCTTCAGGATTCTTCGGATCAGGATCGGTGCGCACCAGATAATCGGGATGTCCGCCGCCAACGCGGGTGGTTTTCATCCGCCGCGAAGCCGCCAAATCAGCCGGGCCGAGGCTCATGCCCTGCATCCGGGGACTGGCGTTGGCGATGGCATCGACATTGGCCACGCCGAGCGCGGTTTCCAAAATCGCGTGCAGCATCAGTGGTTTTTTCACGCCGTACTTGGCTTCCAGCTGCGCCAGCAGTTGATCGGCGAAATAAATATCCCAAGGGCCTTGGACTTTGGGCAGCATGATGACATCGAGCTTGTTGCCGATTTCACCGACCAGCCGCACCAGGTCGTCCAAGAACCATGGGCTGTCCAGGCTGTTGACCCGCGTCCATAATTGGGTATCGCCGAAATCCACGCTCTTGCCGATTTTGACCAGTCCTTCACGAGCGGCTTCCTTGCGGTCGATGGGCACGGCGTCTTCCAGGTTGCCGAGCATGATGTCCACGTTTTTGGCGATGTCCGGTACCTTGACCGCCATCTTCTCGTTGCTGGGATCGAAGAAATGGATCATCCGCGAGGGACGTACCGGAATTTCGCGGAGCGGTTCGGGCGCGCCGACGACCTTGGCTTTGAAAAAGTCGCGGGGACTACGTAGCATCGTTTTATCCTCTCAAGTTATGTGGGTTAGTGGCCTTCAAATTTGCGGATCAGCTTTTGCGCGGCCACGGTCGGCGGGATGTGGCCTTTCAGCACCCCGTCCTCGATCTCGGCGCGGATGCCGCCGACGCCGGCATGGTTAAAGAAGCTGGCGCGCAGGTGTTCCTCGACCATGGAGTATACCCAATCCAGGGTTTGCCGTTGTCGGCGCTTTCCAAACACGCCGCTCTCGGTTACCTGCTGGCGAAACTCGCTGATCACCTTCCAGATGGCGTCGATGCCTTCGCCGTTGAGGGCGGAGCAGGTATAGGCCTTGGTGTACCAACCTTCGGTGGCTGGAGCGAGATAATGCAGCGCCCGGTTGTAGTCGGCGCGAGCGGCGTTGGCGCGGATTTTGTTGTCGCCATCAGCCTTGTTGACCACCAGCGCATCGGCCAGCTCCATGATGCCTTTCTTAATGCCCTGCAATTCATCACCCGCCCCCGCGATCATCACCAGCAGGAAGAAATCGACCATTGAGCGAACGGTGGTTTCGCTCTGACCGACGCCGACGGTTTCGACCAGAATCACGTCGAAACCGGCCGCCTCGCAGACCAGGATGGTTTCCCGGCTTTTGCGGGTGACGCCGCCCAAGGTGCCGCTGGAAGGCGAAGGGCGAATGAAAGCGCGCAGGTCGCGCGAAAGTAGCTCCATCCGGGTTTTATCGCCGAGGATGCTGCCGCGCGTGACGGTGCTGCTGGGATCGACCGCCAGCACCGCGACCTTGTGGCCTTGCTCGCAGAGGCGCATGCCGAGCGCTTCGATGAAAGTGCTCTTGCCCGCGCCGGGCACGCCAGTGATACCGACCCGAATCGATTTGCCGGTATAGGGGATCAGTTGGCGCAGCACCTCCTGGCCCATGTTGAAATGCGACTGGGAGTTGCTTTCCACCAAGGTGATGGCTTGGCCCAGCACATTACGGTCGCCCGCCAGCACACCCGCGACGTATTCATCGACGGTCAAGCGGCGGCGGCGGGGAGTATATGGGCGCGGTACCGCCACACTCGCTTGGCCGGGAATGCCATCATGGCCGCCATCGACCCCGGCCATCACCGAGGTGGTGAATTCCTTGCCGGCGTTTTCGGGTACCCAGTCGGGTTTGTGGTGTTTTTTGGTCATGATCTTTTGAGTTCAACCAGGAAATTAGGGGTAAATGGCGGCTGTTGTCCGTTTGCTTTCAAGAGTAAGGCAAGAGGTTCAAGTCTGAAATAAATCTATAGTCACTTTGGTTTTTTGAAAAAAAGCAAATTCAACGCCATGGCTGTGGCCGCGATTAGGCTATCGGCGATGAGCAGGCCGTGACTTAAACGATACGGACGGAGTAATTCAACTGCTTTTTCAGAAATAGCTTCATTCAATTTTATGATTTGAAATTGCTTAATAAACTTATCCAGATTTCTGAGTTTGGATTTATTACGGCAGCCAATCATCAGTTCCAGTTGAGTTACAACGTGATCGGCATCAATGAGCCTGTCAGTGTCTATGATTGTCAAGGCAATCACATGTCTTTGCCCCATTCTGATTCGCGGGTTCTACGGACCCAGCTTGAGCTATCCGAGAAGTCTGGTCGGTTATGCCACATCCCGATAAAAGGTTGTCTTTTTAGTTCAGTTTGGCGAATTTCTTTAATGGTCTGGCTTGCTGTATATCGGTGCTGCAAGAAAGCGATTAAGTCGGCAACTTGACGTTGAGCCTCTACGGGTAAAGCGACGTACTCATCAAATAGTTTCTGAGGGGTCATTGCTTTTTGCCTCTAAATAAAGTTCATCTTCTCCAATCGGAGTAAAATAGGGCGATTTATGGGATAAGACTACGCCGATTTTGGACTCGTCCAATTCCGGTGGGCGACGCTGTATTAAGCCGTTCTACACTTTAAGCTTACGGAGTTGTCGATAACGCTTGTCGATGGTTCTTAAGATTACAAGACCATCTTTCGCACATGGAACACATGCTTTCATACGGTCATCCCACGTTGATGTATCGCCATCAGCAAGTTTTGCCATCTCATGAAGGGCTTTATTTCTTACAAGGCGCCCGCTATCGAGGTTATTGGCAATGAACTCTTTTAATTGGCTGTCAGTTTTAACTCTTTATTGATTTCGCTAATAAGTTGGCCTAATTTTTTGAATCAAAAATCCGAACCTTTCAAGAAGGTAAGGCGACTTTCAAGGCGATCTGAGATAAGACTTTCAATGATTGAAATTGCTTCTAAATAAAACCCTTGTTTAATAGACTCATTGATTTTTGCATATGCCCGTTTATAAAGTTGATATCTTGTTATTCCAATATTATTGTCTGCTGTTGCTATCGCACGATTCCTGTTTTTAGGGTTTGAAGCCATTATCGGGTTGCCTTTTAATCTGAAGCAGGGTGGGCAATGCCCACCCTGCCATCCTACATTTTCACCTCACCCTCACGCCGCCAGGCGTTCGTTTAACTCCGCCAACACCTTCTGCGCGGCGACCGGAATCACCGTGCCAGGGCCGAAGATGGCGGCGGCGCCGTTGGCCTTGAGGTATTCGTAGTCCTGGGCGGGAATCACGCCGCCGATGACCACCATGATGTCCTCGCGGCCCAGCTTCTTCAGTTCCCCGACTAGTTGCGGCAACAGCGTCTTGTGACCAGCAGCCAGCGAACTCATGCCAACCACATGCACATCATTTTCCACCGCCTGGCGGGCGACTTCTTCCGGCGTCTGGAACAGCGCCCCGATGTCCACGTCGAAGCCGAGATCGGCGAACGCGGTGGCGATGACCTTCGCGCCCCGGTCGTGGCCGTCCTGACCCAGCTTGGCCACCAGAATACGCGGGCGACGGCCTTCGTTCTTCTCGAACTCATCGGCCATCCGGCGCACCGTGGCGATTTCATCGGCCTCGCCGAACTCGCTGCTGTACACCCCGGAAATAGCGCGGATCACCGCCTTGTGCCGGCCAAACACCTTCTCCATCGCATCCGAGATTTCGCCCAGCGAGGCACGGGCGCGGGCCGCCTCGACCGCCTTTTCCAGTAGGTTGCCGGAACCGGCGTTGGCCGCTTCGGTGATGGCGTTCAGACACGCCTTGACCTTGGCCTCGTCGCGGTTAGCGCGCAGCTTGTGCAGGCGTTGTACCTGCGCCTCACGCACGGCGGTGTTGTCGATGCTGAGGATATCCAGCTTGTCTTCCTTGGCCATCCGGTACTTATTGACACCGACGATGGTTTCCTTGCCGGAGTCAATCTGCGCTTGCCGCCGCGCCGATGCTTCCTCGATGCGCATCTTGGGTAGGCCGGTTTCGATGGCCTTCGCCATTCCCCCTAAGCTTTCCACTTCCTGAATATGACCCCAGGCCCGCTTGATCAACTCATTGGTCAGCGCCTCGACGTAGTAGGAACCACCCCACGGGTCGAGCACCTTGCAAATCATGGTCTCGTCTTGCAGATACAGTTGGGTGTTGCGGGCGATGCGGGCCGAAAAATCGGTCGGCAGCGCAATGGCTTCGTCCAGCGCGTTGGTATGCAGCGACTGGGTATGGCCCAGCGATGCGGCCAGTGCTTCGATGCAGGTGCGGGCGACGTTGTTGAACGGGTCTTGCTCGGTCAGGCTCCAGCCGGAGGTCTGGCTGTGCGTGCGCAGAGCCATCGACTTATCCAGCTTCGGATTGAATTGCTTGATAATCTTGGCCCACAGCAGCCGCCCGGCGCGCATCTTGGCCACTTCCATGAAATAGTTCATGCCGATGGCCCAGAAGAACGACAGCCGGGGCGCAAAGGTGTCGATATCCATTCCAGCCTTGATGCCGGTACGGATGTATTCCAGCCCATCGGCCAGGGTGTAGCCCAGTTCCAGATCGGCGGTCGCCCCCGCTTCCTGCATGTGATAGCCGGAAATCGAGATGCTGTTGAACTTTGGCATCTCCTTGGACGTATAGGAGAAAATGTCACCGATAATCCGAATCGACGGATCGGGCGGATAAATATAAGTATTGCGCACCATATACTCTTTCAGAATGTCATTCTGAATGGTGCCGGTCAGCTTCTCATGGGAAACACCCTGTTCCTCGGCGGCGACGATGTAGAACGCCAATACCGGCAACACCGCGCCGTTCATGGTCATTGATACCGACATCTGATCGAGCGGGATGCCGCTGAACAGAATTTCCATATCCAGCAGCGAATCAATCGCCACGCCCGCCTTGCCGACATCGCCGACCACGCGCTGATGGTCGGAGTCATAGCCGCGATGGGTCGCCAGATCGAAGGCGATGGACAAGCCCTTCTGACCGGCGGCCAGATTGCGGCGATAGAAGGCGTTGGATTCCTCGGCGGTCGAGAAACCGGCGTACTGGCGCACCGTCCACGGCTGGGTCACGTACATGGCCGGATACGGGCCGCGTAAGAACGGCGGCACCCCCGCCACATAGCCCAGATGCTTCAGGTCTTTGATGTCATCGCGCGTGTACAGCGGCTTGACATCAATGTGCTCCATGGTCGCGGAAACCAGCTGCTCCAGGCTTTTGCCAGAGGCTTTTTCCACGGAGGCTTTCCACTCGGCAAAGCTGGGCTTGGGAAAGTCCACCCCATAGGCCATTGTGGTGAAATCAGGCGATTGGCTCATTGGGCGACCCCCATCTTCTTCTGCAAGGTAGTTAACAGGCTCTGACAATTGGCGGCGAGGTGGATGAAATCATCCACTCCAGCGGCTTTGAAGGCGTCGACATGCTCGGCGGGATAACCGGCCAGCAGCACCAGCAGTTCAGGATTGGCCTTTTTCAGCTTCTGGGTCAGCGCGGGCACGATGTCAGGATAGGTGGCGTCGGTCGAACAAATCACCACCGCCTTGGCGTTGGAGGCCAGCGCGGCATCGGCGGCCGCGTCCGGAGTATCGAAACCGCTCGGATAGATCGTCTCGAAACCACCCACGCCGAGAAAGGCGGTGACGAAATCAGCGCGGCCTTTGTGCTGGGTCAATGGGCCCATGGTGGCTAGGAACACTTGTGGCGGCTGGCCAGTGTGGGCCGCAAAGCTTTCGGTCTTCTGCCGCAAGGATTCGAAGGCTTGCGCGCCACGCTGGGCGCGGATGGAATTGATAGTCGGGCCGGGCTTGGCGTTAGTGCGCGCGGCTTGGGCGATTTCGCCCAAAGTGGCGCCAGCGGCGGCGGCTTCAATCGCGGCATCAACGCTGCTGGCCTTGGCGAGCGCGTCCAGCGCGGTCTGCTTGTTGCCGGCATTCGCTTGGGCGCGGGCCGCTTTCAGCGCTTCGGTGCGCTCGTTTTGCACGGCCCACGCATCGACTGGAACCGGCTCGATCCGAGTTTCCTTCAGATTCGGATACATGTTGGTGCCGACGAAAATATCCTTGCGCTTGGCGATGTTGGCGGCGCGCTTGGATGCGGTGTCGGCGACCTGATTTTGCGGCCAGCCCGCTTCGAGCGCCTTGGCCATGCCGCCCTGTTTCTCGACCTCCTGGAAAATCCCCCAGGTCTTGCGGGCGACCGCATCGGTCAAGTTTTCGACATACCACGAGCCACCCGCCGGATCGACCGTCTTGGTGATGTGGCTTTCCTCGCGCAGCACGGTATGGGTGTTGCGGGCGACGCGGCGGGCGAATTCATCGGGCACCCGCAACAGTTCGTCGAACGGTGAAATATGCAGGCTGTCGCAGCCGCCGACCGCGCCGGAAAACGCCTCGGTGGTGGCCCGCAACAGATTGACGTGCGGATCGTAAACGGTCTGATTCCAGGCCGAGGTGCGGGCGTGCAGCCGCATCTTCTGCGATTCCTCGTTGCCGCCGAAGGCTTTGACGATCTTCGCCCATAACACTCGCGCGGCGCGCAGCCGGGCGATTTCCATAAAGAAATTGGAACCGATGGACAGCGCGAAGCGGAAGCGCGGCGCGGCGTCGTCGATACTCAAGCCGCGCGCTTGCAGGGCGCGCAGATAATCGACCGCGGTGGCCAGGGCAAAAGCCAGTTCCTGGGTGGCGCTGGCGCCGCCATTGTGGTAGGGATGGCCCTGGACGGTGATGGTGCGCAATTGCGGCGCGTTCGTCTTAGCCCAAGTCGCAAGCTGCGCCATCACCTCGTAAATGCCGTCCAGATCGCGCGGCAGGCGGCCGTCGCGAGCCAGTTGGCCCAGCGGGTCCATGCCAATCGCGCCGCGAATCTTGGCGAGCGACTTACCCTGCTGCTTGAGCAGCGCCGCCAGCAGCGCGGTGAAGGTCAGGGCGCTGGTGCTGGCTTGAATGAAGATCGGAGTTTTTTCCAGATCGACGCCGTCCAGGGCGGCGGCCAGATCGGCCACGCTGGAAATCGATAGCCCACCCTTTCCCACGTCATCGGCTTCGGCCTGATCGGCATCGACGCCCGCCAGCGTTGGCCGGTCGAGCACGATGTTGACAGCGTTCTGGCCGCGCTCAAGATCAGCCTTTAAGGCCGTGTTGAAGGCGGCGGGAGTGCTGTAGGGCATCTCCTGCGCCACGTCCCAACTGCTGACGGCGTAGCCCATCGGCGTGGTCGCTCGCAGATAGGGCGCGAAACCGGGCAGACCATCCAAATGGGGTAGCCCTTCGATATCTTCCTGCCGATACATCGGCTGGAGGTCGATATCCTCGTAAGTTTTGGTGATCAACCGCTTTTCGAACGGCGCGCCTTTCAGAACCTTATCGATGGCTTTGCGCCATGCTTCATAGGGCGTGGGGGGGAATTCATTGAACGTCGGGGTTGCCGCGTCCGTTTGCTGATTTGACATGCGCATCCTCCAGTGGATCGAAACGCGAGGGGTTGACAGTACTGCAAAAGTATAACCGAAGATGGGGTTAATTCTGGGTGGGGAATAGTACTGAAAAGTATCAGCCGCGGTTGCAATCAGAAAGTGGGATGACATACTGAAACAGACTGAAAGCGTTTTTAACCGAAATCCATCATCAATCAGGAGGCTTTTGTGTCTGACAGACCTTTTAAAGTACTTGGTATTCAACAAATTGCTATTGGTGGCCTTGATAAGACGAAGCTGAGCCGGCTGTGGATCGACACGCTGGGCCTGACCCTGACCGGCAACTTTCGTAGCGAGCGTGAGAATGTGGACGAAGATATCGCCGCCATCGGCTCCGGCCCGTTCAAGGTCGAAGTCGATCTGATGCAGCCGATCGACCCTACCAAAGCCCCCAAGGTGCATGAGCCGCAGCTGAACCATATCGGCTTATGGATCAGTGACTTGAAAGCTGCGGTGGAATGGTTGACGAGCAAGGGGATGCGCTTCACGCCGGGCGGCATCCGCAAGGGCGCGGCGGGCTACGATGTGTGCTTTCTGCATCCCAAGGGCAACGACGCCACGCCTTTGAGCGGTGAGGGCGTGCTGATCGAATTGATCCAAGCCCCGCCGGAAGTGATCGAAGCCTTCGCTAAGGTCGCTTAACAACAAGATTGATTGCCCCTCTCTTGACAGAGAGAGGGGTAGTAAGCCAGCAAGCTTGCCAACACCCGCTACTGCCTACGACAGCCGCTATGCTAAGGAAAGCGGTCATTGCTAAAACCGGAAGAAGGGATATGTGGTTACCCTTGGCTGTCTACCGTCTGGAATTTATCGCCCAGGATTCGGTTCATCTGCCTGCTTATGCCGGATCGGCTTGGCGTGGGATATTCGGTCATGCGCTCAAGCGCTTGGTTTGCGTCACCCGTGAGCCTAGCTGTCCGCCGTGTTTGCTGTATCGCTCCTGTATCTACCCTTATGTATTCGAAACGCCGCCCGACCCCGATGTCGGCAAGCTGCGCAAATACCCCGCCGCCCCGCATCCCTACGTGTTGCGGCCGGGACCGGGCGGCGCGCATCCGGCTGGCGCGACCATCACGGTCGATGTTGTGCTATTGGGCCACGGCAACCGCCATCTCCCGTATGTGATCCATGCCTTCGATCAAGCGGCTCGGCGTGGTATCGGTCAACGCAATGAGCGGTTGGCGCTGAAGCAGGTTTTGCAACAGACCGCTAGCGGTGCGTGGCGGGCGATTTATCAGCCAGGGCAAACTTTGCAGCCGCTATCGCCTGAATTGCCGGAGCAGCCTGCTTGTCCCGCTCGGTTGTCACTCCAGCTCGAAACCCCCTTACGCATCCGGCGGGCGGAAAAGTTAATGGGGCCGGATGCCTTCCAATTTGGCGCCTTGTTTTCCAATCTGTTGCGGCGGGTTTCGCTATTGAGCACTTTCCACACCGACGCGCCCTTGCAAGTGGATTTCGCCGCCTTAAGCCGAACGAGCTGGACCATCCAGCACCGCGCGGCGCGGTTACGCTGGCATGAGTGGGTGCGTTACTCGTCCCGCCAGGACGCCTTGCTGCAAATGGGCGGGCTGGCCGGCGAGATCGAACTGGATGGCGCGGACTTGGAACCGTTCTGGCCTTATCTCTGGCTAGGTCAGTGGACGCACGCCGGTAAAGGGGCCGTGATGGGCCTGGGACGCTATCGGATAGAGACGGCGTGACCGGCAAGCTTGCCGGAGCGTCTTTTGGCTGGTGATGGCTGTACTGTGTGGGTGGTTGCACTATGCTTGAAAGAGGATACTCCCATGAACCCGGAACGTTACCCCCGCCGCATCCTGCTCTGCGTCGCCGGTCTGTCGCCACAGATCGTCACCGAAACCCTGTACGCTTTGGCCGTATTGGGCGAACCGCGTTTCGTTCCCACTGAAATCCATCTATTAACCACCGCCGAAGGGGCGGAATGGGCGCGGCTCACTCTGCTAAGTGAGGAACCGGGCTGGTTCTATCGGCTGAGCCGCGATTATGGCCTGCCCCATATCAATTTCACGCCGGATAGCATTCACCTTCTGCGAGCCGCCGACGGCCGCCCGCTGGTGGATATTCGACAAGTCGCCGATAACGAGGCTATCGCAGACGCGATCACCGACAAGGTGCGTGCGCTGACGGCCGACCCCGACAGCGCGTTGCACGCTTCCATCGCCGGTGGCCGGAAAACAATGGGTTTTTATCTAGGCTATGCATTGACGCTGTTTGGCCGGTTACAGGATCGCTTGTCGCATGTGCTGGTTTCCAGTCGGTTTGAATCCAATCAGGATTTTTTCTACCCGACGATCCAAGAGCGCGTGATCTACGCCGCCGATCAGAGTCCGCTTGATGCCAGCGCCGCCACGGTCATGCTCGCTGATATTCCTTTTGTCCGCCTGCGCGATGGTTTGCAAGAAGCATTGTTGAAGGAGGGCGCGAGCTTCAGCGAAGTGGTGCGCCAGGCCCAGCGTAATCTGGCCGCGCCGAGTCTGGCCCTGGATGCCGCCCGCTGCCGGGTGCGCTGCGGCGAAACAGCGATTCGCCTCACCCCCATCAGCTTTGCCTGGCTGGCGTGGTTCGCCCGCCGCGCGGTGGAGGAATTGCCCCCGCTGCACTGGAAGCGCATCGGCCCGGTTGAAGTCGAGGCATTTCTGAGCGAACACCAGGCCGTATTGAACGATCCTCTGGCTGACGATCAGCACCCGTTGCTGGCAAGCCGGCGCAAGGAAGGCATTACCAAGGAATTCTTTGACGAACGCAATAGTAAGTTGAAGAACGAGTTGAAACGGATATTAGGGGAGCCTATGGCGATGCGCTATATGCCTCAGCGCCGCGGAACTCAGCGACTCGCGGGCTGTGCATTGGCCTTGTCATCCCAACACATCCAGTTTGTGAGTTTGGAGGACGGGTAGCCGCAAGCTTGCCGGAGCAGACAAATAGCCAGCTTGTTGCTGATACTTTTATTTTGAGCATCTTTGTATTTAGGGAGCATTCCATCATGGAACAACCGACTTTGTTGGAAACCGCGCTCGGCGGCATGTTGCAGGATATCGGTAAGTTTATGCAGCGCGCTCACGGCGCGGTGAGTCAGATGAAGCTGATACCTCGTCGCCAAGAAAGCGTGATCCTGCCGATTGACGGGCACGGTGGCTACACCCACAAACACGTACTCTGGACAGAAGCCTTTTTCCAATGGATGGAGGATGAGGGATTGCGTTTTCCGGGTGGGATCAACCGCCATCAAGTTCGCAACATGGCGGTTTTTCACCATAAACCGGAAGCCTATGGCCCGCTGGGCTGGTTGGCGGCAGAAGCGGATCGGCTCTCTTCCGGCATGGATCGCAAACCGCGTGACTATGAAACGGCGGAAGCGGAAGCCGAAATCAAAGGCTGGGACGCCTTCATCAAAACCCCGTTACGCAGCATTTTCAGCTCGGCAAATCTGGGACTCGGCGATCCAGTCGCTTGTCAACAGCCGCTGGCAGAGTTGATTCCCGACCAACGGCTGCTACCGGAAACAACAGTCAAGGTTGAAGCGTATAAGGCCATTTATCGGATGTTGTGGGACGGTTTCACTGCCGAATTCAAGGAACTATGCACCCTGGACAATATCGACTTATTCTGTGAAGGACTGCTTTCGCTATCGGAACGATTCACCTTCGCCATCCCTTCATCAACGGTCGATCTTCCCGATGTCTCGCTGCACGATCACAACCGCACGGTAGCCGCCATTGCCGCCTGTTTGCAGCGCTGGCATGAAGCAAACGGGACATTGCATGATGAAAAAGCGATTCGGGATCGCGTGGCCGAGAAATTTTATCTACTGGCAGGTGATTTATCGGGGATTCAGCACACCCTGTTTCTACTCGCCAACCAACAGGTTAAGGGCGTCAATAAAATTCTACGCGCTCGCTCGTTTTTGCTTGGCATGACGGTCGAAGCCGCTGCCTTGCATTGCCGCCGTGCCTTTGACCTCCCCGCATTCAACCTGATTCAACAAGCCGGCGGACGTTTTGTGTTGCTGTTGCCCGCGTTGCTGAATGTCCGCGAAAAAGTTTTGCTCTTACAAAAGGAACTCGACCGCTGGCTGGGAGAACGCTACCTGGGCGAACTGGCATTGAACTTGGCTTTATCATCCGCTTTCAGCGGGCACGACCTTCAGGCCAACCAGTTCTCAAAGGTGTGGGGCACACTAAATCGCGCCTTGGATACTGCTAAATTGCAGGGGTTACCGTATTGCCCGACCGGAGCGTGGGGAGTGAGTTACAAACAGGAGGAATGCACGGCCTGCGGTAAACGTCCAGCACGCCATCAGGATGGTGAGGCTCGGCGTTGCGAGGTATGTCACGACGAACATCGGGTTGGCGGCTGGCTCCCCAGGGTAGGGGCGGTGAGTTGGCAGAGTGCGCGGCCCCTGCCGGGAGCCTGGGCGGTCGAACTGCCCGGCCAGCTCTGGCTGACATTGCACGAGCAACCACCGGCTTCCACTACGGGGTTATCAGGCGGTTTCCGTCTGTATCGGGGTGGGCGGGAGACGGTTGCGGGGCCTTGGCCCCTGCGCTTCGTAGCCACCTACGTGCCACGTCTCGCGGAAGGGGAGGTCGGTCATCCGCTCTACGCTCGCTTGAGCGATGAAGCGCGGGAAGTTGCGGCGGGCGACCTGAAACACTTTGAACATCTGGCTCAGGATGCGCTGGAGCTGGATCGTGCTGGCTCACCGCTCGGCAAGCCGTTTCTGGCTGTGCTTAAAGCAGATGTGGATCGATTGGGTTTCCTGTTTGGCTTCGGTCTAAACGATCCGACTGATCCGAAAAAAGATCGTGCGACATTGAGTCGCTACGCTTCTCTGTCGCGGATGCTGGATCTGTTCTTTACCGGCTATCTGCAAGAGCGGCTACGCCAGGAATATCCCCATACCTATACCGTTTACGCGGGCGGCGACGATCTGCTGTTAATCGGGCCGTGGCGGCAAACGCTGGCCTTAACGACCGATTTACGGGAGCAGTTCCAGCGCTATGTGGGTGGCAATCCCAATATCACCCTGTCTGCCGGGGTGGCGCTGTGCAAGGCCAATCAACCTCTCAACCGCACGGTTTGGGAGGCCGAGGAACGTCTGGAACGGGCCAAGGAAGCCGGGCGAGATCGGCTCGCTCTGCTAGATGGACAACCGGTTTGTTGGAATGACTGGCCCGCCATGTTATGTCAGGCGGAAACCTTGAATGAATGGCTGCGAGCCGGTTGGTTCAACACGGCGCTACTTTACAAGGTGCTGCATTTCTCGGAGGAGCGCTGTCGCGCCGAACAACCGGACAAGCGGGGGCATTTGAGCGTGGCGCACGCCAACTGGCGGGCGCGTTGGGCTTATCACTTGGCGCGCAATGTTCGGGATAGCCGCGTCATTCCCGACGCTGAAAAGAAAACGGTGATGCTCCAGCTCAACCGTTTGCTGGGGTTGGACGCCGATATCCGCCGCCAGGCGGAGTGGCCTTCACCCCGCATTCCCGTCAGTATCGCGCTCTATCGCAATCGTTAAACATCCTGGGAGGATATCAAGATGGCGCAGCAACCGTTTCATTCTCAAAACAGTAACCAGGGCGGTCGTGGATCGGGTGGTTTTGGCGGCGGTGGCGGTCGTGGGACGGGTGGTGGCTTTGGCGACAAACCACCGGAGCCAAAAAGCTTGCCGACGCCACGAACAGTGACCTATTTCCAGTCTGATGGCTCCCTGGTGGCGACACTGATGGACACTCAAGCCGAAGACTTGGCTCAGCAGCTGAGCCACGTGACCACCACGCAACTACGGCGCTTTTACGACGACATAGTGACCTTACGCCAACGATTGATAGCCGAACACCGTCAAGGCCGAGACAAAGAGGCGATTTTTAATGGCCTGCGGGCGGACTTCAAGATGCTCAAAGCCAAGGCGGTTTATGCCCATGGACGTAGCGAGAAAACCATGCCGCGCCCGTTGTTGCAGTTCTTTATCGACCATGTGGCGGCAGTCAACAGCGCTCGTGATTTTGAAGCGTTCTACAAGCATTTCCAGGCGGTTGTGGCCTTTCACAAATTCTATGGTGAGAACAAGTAGGAATACCGGGAGATACCGCAATGACATACCAACTGCTTACCACTCACCGTATCACCGCAACGCTCGGCTTGCGCAGTGGCTTACATATTGGCGCGAGTAAGGACGCCATCGAAATTGGCGGTCTGGATTTGCCCGTCGTCAAACATCCGTTCAGCCAGGAACCTTACATTCCTGGCTCCAGCCTTAAGGGCAAATTGCGCTCGCTGCTGGAATGGGCGCTGAATTGCGTCGAGAACGACGGCAGCGTATGGGGTAGCAACAAAAACGGTCAATACCATGCTGATGATCCCATTCTGCGCGCTTTTGGTACCACCCACAAACAATGGCGTGGTGGGCCAACCCGCTTGCTGGTGCGTGATGCTTATCTCGAAAAGGCGTGGGCTGATTCGATCCGAGATCAAGGTCTTTCCTTCACAGAAGAAAAAATGGAAGTCACCATCGACCGGATTCAAGGCAAGGCCAAAGATGGCGGGTTGCGCCGCACCGAGCGAGTCCCTGCCGGAGCGCGTTTCGAACTGGACATGGTGTTCAAAATCTTCGACTGGAACGGTGATGGCGGCAAAACTGATCGTGACTGCTTGAACCGGGTACTGGAAGGTTTGAAGTTACTGGAGCGGGATGCCTTGGGTGGATCAGGTTCGCGCGGTTATGGCCGGGTGCAGGTGGAAAATCTCAAAGTGGACGAGCGGGACATACAAGCCGGTTTCGATGCCATCATCCGTCTTGATCCCGATCGTCCGGTGGCGCTAGCGGGGTTCTGACCATGCCTGCTTATCGGATTCGTCTGCGCTTGGGCGGGCCGCTGGCGACACCGCTGCATTCGGGGACGCTGTTCGGGCATCTCTGTTGGGCCAGGCGGCTGCGTGAAAGCGAAAGAGCGCTGGTGACTTGGCTGACATCGCTGCCGGAATCTCCTTTTCTGCTTTCCGATGCGCTGCCGTGCGATCAGTTACCGCGTCCCTTGCTGCAACCCACTGACCGGCCCGAACACTCCGCCGGTGAATCGCGTCGGGATTTTCTGAAGCGGCTGGAAGAGGACAAAAAACTGCGCAAAACCGCTTTTATTTCGATAGCTGATTTTTTGGAGCTGCGCGCGGCTTGTAGCGAAACGCGACTGCTGGCTCGCTTGCGACAGCGAATGAAGGAGCAGCAACCGAGTCAACCGGGCCGCCAGACCCATGCAGCGATAGTGACCGTGCGCCAAGCACACAATACCATCGACCGGTTGACGGGAACGACGCCGGAAAACGGGGGATTGTACTTTATGGATGAGGACTGGCGGCGGGATACGGCGGCGGAGTTTGACGTGTACGCGGCAGGCGAGATGACGAGCACGGAACTACAAGGGCTGTTCGATGCCGTCGGCGAATTCGGCTATGGGCGCGACGCCAACCTGGGTCGAGGCCGGTTCACGGCAGCGGTCGCACCGATAGATTCCCGCTTAATCGCTCACGACGGCAACCGGCAATTAAGTCTTTCGCACGGGACGATAACGGCCAACATGGCCGTACCGTTTTACAAGCTGCACACCCATTACGGCAAACTGGGTGGTTTATACGCCGGTGGCGAACGGTCGCCGTTCAAGCGCCCGTTATTGCTGGCGCGGCCGGGAGCGACTTTCAGCCCGGCCGATGCCGGGCCATTTGGCGCGCTGCTGGCCAACGTTCATCCCGATCACCGTGAAATTTACCAGAACGCCTGGCATTTCTGCCTGCCGTTCACTGCCGTTTGAGGAATGCGCCGATGACTGTCTATCGTTTTCGCGCCACGCCGCTGACCCCAATTCACGTCGGTGATGGCAATACGTTAGCGCCTGAAGATTATCTGATCGAGGGCGATCATCTGATCCAATTCAATCGAGCAGCTGTATTGCGCGATATGAAATCAGAAGTCCGGCGACAACTGGAAGAACGGTTGGATCGTAACGAGTTTCAGGCTGCCCAGGAAATTCTGCGCAAAAGTGTCCAAGCCGCGCATCAACGCTGCCGCATTCAAATTGGCGCCGAATCCAAGGCCGATTTACTCAAGGCGGTGGGCAATCCGCTCGATCCGGTCATCCGGCAGCGCGCCGTTCAGAGCTTCGTTCGTAATCCGTTGACAGGAAGGCCCTATTTACCGGGTTCCGCCATCAAGGGCGCAGTTCGCACCGCCGTGGTGAATCACTACACCCAGAAGCACTTACCCAGCTTAAAGCAGGCCGTGTTACCGCTGTTAGGTCATGCCCACAACCGGAAGAATGCTTGGAAAACGCTCGAAACTGAATCGCTCAATTTCGAATTCAGGCAACTCCAGGAAGACCCGTTTCGCTTGGTTAAGGTGGCCGATGCCGACTTGCCAACCGACTCCACGCGGGTGGATAAAGTCTGGCCGGTAAAACGAGACGGTAAGGAAGACCCCAAAGGAATTCAAATGCACTTTGAACGGCTGTTGAGCCGGGGCGATGGCATTAACGGTGGCGGGTTTACGGTGGAATTGGAACTGGACGAACAAGCCGGCGGGGATGAGCGAGTTAAAGTAGGGCGGCGCATGGATTTTGAAACGATCCGCCGGGCTTGTATTGGCTTCTACACCGGTCGGCTTTTAGCCGAACAACAGCGGTTTTTTGCCGATGCCCAGCCGCCTGAAGCCACCTTTGGAGCACAGGGTCTAATCAAGATTAACCTCGATAAGGTATTGGTGGCGAAAAGTATTCGAGAACGCGGCTTACTGCTGCGGGTGGGTCGTTTCAGCCATTTTGAATCGCTATCAGTAGATCACCTACGCCAAGGCTGGAATATTCAGGCCCGTCGGCCCATCGAGGAAGGCTCCAGCCGGACGTTATGCCGTTGCCGTTCCGATGTTGCGGGAGCGAGTATGGCACTGCCGTTCGGTTGGTTGCTGCTGGAATTAACCGAGCGGTTATAGAGCATCTACGGAGAATTCTGAAGAACTGTTATAAACTGGCACGCTGTCTGTGACGATCCTTTATTGCAAGACCTGCCATTCAAGTTTGAAACTAACCGCTGAGGCAAGATTGCATTTAGCACCGGAATTTCCGACGCGGGTCGAGTTGCCATTCAATTGAGTCAATGCATCGAAAAATTGTTGAGCCGTCCAGCTTTTAGGACATCATGAGCCATGAAAAATACTCTGATTTGCACTGTAGGGACTAGTCTGCTCCGACCTAACTTGTTCGGATTGCCTCAGCCAGAGAATTACGCAGCCTGGCTAAAACAACAGCCCTCCTTGGATCAAGCCTATCTAACCGAGGAAATGATCAGCGCACTGGCTACAGCGTTCGCTAAAAAAGAGACCGCAAAAATAGCAGAGTTGCTTTTTGATCTGCCCGGTTCGACCCGATTATGTGGCGCTGAGATCAATTCCATTCATGATTTAGTCGCGCATCGTTATTGCCAGGAACGCTGCACATTGATTTTTTGTCATTCAGATACCGTGGAAGGCAGGCAGGTCGCTGAAATACTGCGAGATTATTACGTACTACAAGACTATCAAACCATTCTTTGGAACATTGAAGACTTACAGGATTCTGATCCAAAACGTTTTCGAACCAAAGGATTACGCAATCTGGCAAAGAAAGTTTGTCAAATCGTCCATGAGAGGATGGCTGACTATTGCGCCATCAATGCGACCGGTGGATATAAGGCGCAAATAGCAATTAGCGTACTGATGGGGCAAGCATTAGGAGTGCCGATTTATTACAAGCATGAACTGTTTAGCGAAATTATTGCATTTCCGCCAATGCCAATTAGTCTGGATCATGCACTGTGGATGAAACACAGTGGATTACTGGCAGTGTTGGATCAAAAAGACATGTTACGCGAGGCAGATTTGGATCTGAATGATTGGGATGAAAGACTGGAAACATTGATCGAGCGCGTAGAAATTGACGGTGAAACGTATCTGGAAATATCTCCAACTGGACAGGTATTCCATGAAACCTTTAAAGGGCGATTTGAATCTGATCGTGATCAATTTTTGCCACCTGCTGTCCCTAAAGCGAGTAAATCCAGCCCTGTACTTTCCGATCACAGTTGGGGGAATGCGCGCGAACCTATTCTTAGGTTGATGCAGCGAATCACCGATGACGCGCCTTTTGTTCGAGCCTGCCGGACAGACTATTGGAATCCCGACCTGTCACGCGTTACTTTGTGCCGATTGAAAGGGGAGGAAATCGAGTGTATCTTCAGTAATGGCAGCTGGACGGTGAAGATGATTATCGAAACCTCATCGTCGACGCCTGGTCAACGCGAGGCTTGCATTGCCGATTTGAATCATAGAATGCGGCAGTGGCTGTGATGGTTTCTCGTGTTCCTTTTGGTGGTAAATTGCAGATAATCTAAATTTTTTATGATAAGACCTTGGTGAGGCTACCTTGGTGGCTTAATCTCGAACCTAACTATTTTAGCTCAACCCTGGCAGCCGCTTTGGAAGAGAGAAGGCGTTAGGCGTTTTGGTGGTGTTCTGCTATGAAATTGGCCTTGCCGCACAACGAGGCCGTCTTTTATTGCCGTATCTCAGTTTGTAATGGTTTTCAGAAGCTCCGTTAAAATGACCGCTGTTTTTATCTCCCGCCACCCTGGCGCGCGTGAATGGGCCGCTGAAGAAGGCATCAGTGTCGACCGGCAAGTGACGCACTTCGACCCGGAAACCGTTCAGCCGGGTGATGTGGTGATTGGCACCTTGCCGGTGCATCTGGCGGCGCGGGTTTGCCAGCGTGGCGGACGCTATCTGCATCTGAGCCTGGAATTACCACCGGATTGGCGGGGCCGCGAGTTGTCCGCCGCCGATTTGCGCCGTTTTGGCGCACGGTTGGAATCCTATCAAGTGACGCTCCTCCCGCTGAACTGAAGCGTTTTCGTCTCCATCCCTCGTTCCCGTGAAAGCGGGATCTTCTGGCAAGCTTGCCGTTCCTGCCGACCTGCCCGCAACCGCGTATAACTGTCGCATTTCCTGTTTGGCCAGAGGGTGCGCCATGCCTGAACGCGCGTTGTATTTAGCTGCTTACGATGTGACCGATCCCGGTCGGTTGCAAGCGGCTTTGCATGTACTGAAAGGCTACGCCACCGGTGGCCAGAAATCGGTATTCGAGTGTTTTCTGACGCCCCGCGAACGGTTGGCGCTGCTAGCGGAAATCCGAGGGGTGCTTGATGTCGCGGAAGATCGGTTTTTGTTGCTGCCATTGCCGAATGTTCGGGGAATTCAGGTGTTGGGGATTGCGGCGCGGCCGAGCGATCCCTCGTTTTACTACGTCGGTTAGGAGAACAGGCGGTGGGTACTTTGTATTTGGATCGGCGCGATTTGACGTTACGGGTGGACGGCAAGCGGTTGGTGATCGAAGAGCCGGACGTTCGCCCCCGTGGGGTGCCGCTGGCGTTGCTGGAGCGCGTGGTGATGCAGGGCCAAGTGCGCTTTGATAGCGGCGTGCTGGCGGTGTTGGCGGAGCAGGGCGCCAGTCTGGTCTGCCTGAGCGCTCGCCATAGCCGCCGTACCGCTCTGCTGCTTGGCCCTGGCCACGGCGATGCGCGCCGCCGACTGGCGCAGTATCAGCTGGCGTTCGAGCCAGCAGCCCGGCTGGCGCTGGCGCGGGGCCTGATAGCGGGCAAGTTGGCGGCGCAAATCCGCTTGCTGGAAGCCGCGCAAGCGCGGCGACCAGATGCGCGTAAGCCGCTGCATGATGGGATTCAAACCCTGCGGGGATTACAGGCGACGTTACCGGAGGCGATGAATCGGGATGCCGTGTTGGGCGTGGAAGGGGCGGGAGCCGCTGCTTATTACGCGGCGTTTGCCGAATTATTTGCACCATCACTGGCGTTCGCTGGCCGCAATCGCCGCCCGCCGCGCGATCCGGTCAATGCCTGTCTGTCGCTGGGTTATACCCTGCTCCACTTCGAGGCGGTGCGGGCGGCGTATGGGGCGGGTCTCGATCCGTTGCTCGGTTTTTATCACGAACCCGCCTATGGCCGTGAGTCGCTAGCTTGCGATCTCATCGAACCGTTACGGCCCCGGCTGGATGGATGGGTGTGGGGATTGTTCCGCGAGCGGCGGTTACGGGTGGAAGATTTTGTGATGGATAAGGGTGCTTGCCTGTTGACCAAGGAAGGCCGGCAGACTTTCTATGCCGGTTACGAATTGTGGGTATCGCCATTGCGGCGTTATTTGCGGCGAGAAAGTTATCGATTGGCGCATTGGCTCCAGCAGTGGACTCCCGCATTAGCAGAGAGTGGAAACGATGAAAGCTGAATTCCACGGTTTATTGGATGAACATACTGAAGGGCTGTGCAAGCCGTTGTATCTGCAAGGGCGGAATGGCTTGGCGGTCGATCTCGATGGTCCCGCTTTGCGCATCGAGCAGCCCGAACGCGCGGCGATGTTTTATCCATTGTCGCGATTGGCGCGCGTGTTAAGCAAAGGCGGAGTGCAGTGGAGTTGCGCGGCGCTACTGGCTTGCGCCGATGGTGGTATTCCCGTGGTGTTTTTGGATGCGGGGGGCGGGGTGCGCGGCTATTTGTTCGGCTCGTTGGCCGGTGAAGATACGCTGTACCGCCGCTTGCGGCAGTGCTTGTGTCGGGTGGATGGGGTGCGCGGCTATCAAGATTGGCGTTGCATGATGGCGGTTCATGCCCAACGGGCACTGGAGCGGCAATTGCGCCAGGCGGGCGTCGATCTCGATTCGATGGTTGCCGGTCAACCAGTACGCTCTGATCGGGAGGCTAGGTTTAGCACAGGGCCTCGCCTTCAATTACCGCCGATCTTGTTTGGCTTGCTGGCCGGATTGAGTGTGCAATTGTGGATCGAAGCGGGATTGAATGCCCAACGATTGGCGGATTTGGAACCGTTGCCTTTGGTGGATGATTTAGCCCAGTTGCTCGGTTGGGCTGTGGTAGGGCCATTCTTGTTGGCATCACGCGATAACATTGAGTCCCGGCTGGCTTGGCGGGATGAGCGAGCGTTAATCGCTTTTGTGGAGGGACGGCGGGATGAGCTGTTGGCGTTCGGTCGTGTGTTGTTAACTCGATTGCGGGAATGGTTGATGGAGTTATAAATCATGGCCAGACAACGGCGACTTTATCTGATTTGCTATGACATTGCGGAAGACCCGAAGCGATTGAGCCGAGTGGCGCGGTATTTGGAAAAATTCGCGTTTCGGATGCAATACTCGGTATTCGTCGGCAGCTTTTTCGAGCATTCGCTGGCTGGGGTGTTACGCGGTCTGGAGCAGATTATCGATCCGCGTAAGGACGATGTGCGGTGCTATCCCTTGCCAGAGCAAGCAGAGGTGGTTTTGCTGGGGCCGCAGATGTTTCCCGACGATATTTTATTGATTCGGGATGGGCGTAATTTGCTGCGGCTGGGTGCGAGAACGTCTCGGCTAAATGATCGGCAGGGAGATTTATTTATTTTGTGAGCATGACTTAAATATTTGCCCGATTTTCGGGCATTTTTTGCTATATTTCATCCTGTGCTCTAGTTAGTTCTCCGGTATTTTTCGTAAATACAACATTGTTGCCAAATGGCAAAAAAGATAACTTTTCAAACAACAAAATTTCTGGCAGACCCTCTTCCAGGTTATTGTTTGGAAAGTATTTTTAGCACGGAGCTGTTTGAATCATTGCCCTGATGAAGAAGGGATTAAGACTGCATCTCTCTCTCCTCGTGCCCCCAAGGGGGTGTTTGAATCATTGCCCTGATGAAGAAGGGATTAAGACGGGGGTGATTGTTTAGGTTTCGTCGTCGCTCTCTTGTTTGAATCATTGCCCTGATGAAGAAGGGATTAAGACATCTCTTTTTGCTCCTGTCTGCGTTGTTGATGGGGTTTGAATCATTGCCCTGATGAAGAAGGGATTAAGACAAGCTCGCCGCCTCAAAGTCCCAGTCGTGGAAACCGTTTGAATCATTGCCCTGATGAAGAAGGGATTAAGACGTTTTTAGCATCTCTCTCTCTCCTAAAAAGCCCGGTTTGAATCATTGCCCTGATGAAGAAGGGATTAAGACAGCCGCTAATTGCGGTTTTACAGCGAATTGTGGTTTGTTTGAATCATTGCCCTGATGAAGAAGGGATTAAGACTAAAAAAATCTTTATACATCCTTTGTTTGATTGTTTGAATCATTGCCCTGATGAAGAAGGGATTAAGACCGGTAGTCATTAATCAGATCCTTTGCGGCAAGCGTTTGAATCATTGCCCTGATGAAGAAGGGATTAAGACATGAAAGATGTAAATCACTTATAAGATCAAAAGACGTTTGAATCATTGCCCTGATGAAGAAGGGATTAAGACTCTTTGGTCCAATGCTCATCATTGAGCGCGAACTGTTTGAATCATTGCCCTGATGAAGAAGGGATTAAGACCGATTTTGAACGCGCATGTTACGCATAGTGCGAGGTTTGAATCATTGCCCTGATGAAGAAGGGATTAAGACTCTATCTTCCGCTGTCAGTGTGTCTTTCATCTTCGTTTGAATCATTGCCCTGATGAAGAAGGGATTAAGACGCGTCGGCATCCCCGACATGATGGAGGGTAATACGTTTGAATCATTGCCCTGATGAAGAAGGGATTAAGACTCATTTCGTCATCTCATCTCTTTTGAAATACGCAGTTTGAATCATTGCCCTGATGAAGAAGGGATTAAGACCTTTCTTTCTCTCCCGGTCTATGTAAGAAGACCGGTTTGAATCATTGCCCTGATGAAGAAGGGATTAAGACATGTAGACGGAGTATTGACGATCGTATTTCGTTTGAATCATTGCCCTGATGAAGAAGGGATTAAGACACTTTCCACCGTAAAGGCTCATGCGTTCAGTTGGTTTGAATCATTGCCCTGATGAAGAAGGGATTAAGACGCACCCGCTTTCCGGGGAGGTCGCCGTCCATCGTTTGAATCATTGCCCTGATGAAGAAGGGATTAAGACCTCTTCTGCTGTCAGTGTATCTTTCATCTTCTGTTTGAATCATTGCCCTGATGAAGAAGGGATTAAGACTCATGGACAAATCCATTTGTCACGGCAAATGCGTTTGAATCATTGCCCTGATGAAGAAGGGATTAAGACTGCATGTGCTGCGCAATCTGCATTGGGGCACGGGTTTGAATCATTGCCCTGATGAAGAAGGGATTAAGACCGGATCGGTCGCGCAGGTGCGCCACGCCATCTGGCGGTTTGAATCATTGCCCTGATGAAGAAGGGATTAAGACACCCGCTCAAACGCAATCTTCATCACCGCCGCTCGTTTGAATCATTGCCCTGATGAAGAAGGGATTAAGACGCTCCCCCGGCGAACGGGGGTCGGGGTTTCCGTAGTTTGAATCATTGCCCTGATGAAGAAGGGATTAAGACGACGCACCTCACCCTGCTTGCTGACCCAGCGCTTGTTTGAATCATTGCCCTGATGAAGAAGGGATTAAGACAAGAACAGCTTTCTTCATAACCATCGCTATTTTCGTTTGAATCATTGCCCTGATGAAGAAGGGATTAAGACCGATCATTCGGCGCGTTTTCGCGACCGCCTGCGGTTTGAATCATTGCCCTGATGAAGAAGGGATTAAGACCCCGATAACCTCATTAATATTAATGCTAGAGCTGTTTGAATCATTGCCCTGATGAAGAAGGGATTAAGACGCGGAAACGCTCGGCTGTCATGCGTCCTTCAGGTTTGAATCATTGCCCTGATGAAGAAGGGATTAAGACGAACGTCCATGTTCATTTTTTTCAGAGAGCCACGTTTGAATCATTGCCCTGATGAAGAAGGGATTAAGACACTGAGCAAAACAATTTGTTATCCAGTATAACTGTTTGAATCATTGCCCTGATGAAGAAGGGATTAAGACGGCGCTCCATTTGCCGTTTTTGTTGTAGTCCGTTTGAATCATTGCCCTGATGAAGAAGGGATTAAGACGGCGGATGCGCGCTGGAGCGCCGGGGTGTCGTCCGGTTTGAATCATTGCCCTGATGAAGAAGGGATTAAGACGAACGTCCATGTTCATTTTTTTCAGAGAGCCACGTTTGAATCATTGCCCTGATGAAGAAGGGATTAAGACTTGATGTGGCCCATGATGTTCTCCTGCTCCCGTAGGTTTGAATCATTGCCCTGATGAAGAAGGGATTAAGACGTCCTGCGCTTCTCGCATCCGCTGCCGACTTTCCGTTTGAATCATTGCCCTGATGAAGAAGGGATTAAGACGCTCGAATGAATCTCTCTACGGCAGCCGCGTCCAGTTTGAATCATTGCCCTGATGAAGAAGGGATTAAAAAAGCGATCTGGCAATAAAAAAACCCGCCTTTCGGCGGGTTTGAGTGTTGATTGGGATTTCTAATAATAATAGGCTTCTTAATAGAACTGGGCCGGTTTCAATACCCCAGGCTCCACTTGCAACGGCACCACATCCACGCTATCGAGCCGGGCGCAATAATCCAAATCCTCCTCGCAGCCTAACGCCGCCAATCCCCGGCCGTGATGCGCGTAACGGATTAACTGCGGCAATCGATTCTCCCAGCGCTCAAACAGAGCCATCGCCGCAATGGATTCATCATCGCCCGCGCAATCGCTGTCGCGTTCGACGCTGAGGCCGCAAGCAATTGCACCGGCGCAGATAGTGTCTTCCAGCGAAAAGCTGCCGCGCCAGCCCGCCGCGACAATCCACACCGTATGCGGTTGTTCTTGCATCAAAAACCGCACCACCGCCGCCCGGTTAGTCAGAGAGGCCGTCAATAACAGCGGCACCTGCTGCACCCGCTCCAGCGCGCGGGTGCCGTTGGTGGTGCTCATAAAAATCCGCTTGCCCGCAACCTGCGCCGGCGTGCATTCCGACGGGGAGTTGCCCAAATCGAAACCATCCAGTTTTTCGCCGCTACGCTCGCCAGCGAGCAGCCGCTGTTCCTCTGGCCAGCGTTCGCTGGTGCTAAATAACTCGTCAATATCATCGAAAACTTGGATGGCTTCGGCCCCGGATTGCAAAGCGGTCGCCATCGTGGTGGTGGCGCGCAGGACATCAATGACGATGGCGCAGGCCGGCATATCCAGATTTAGCCCACCTTTGCGCGCGTTTTTACTCAAATCCGGCACGAGATCGGGGGTGTGATAAACGAAGATTTCCATAGTGATTATCCTGTGAGTAGTGGCGTTCCTGCCGGTGGCAATCGACTCTATCCCTCCATTTTATCAAGGTTAATCCAACCTAGGACGAACTGCCAAGCCTGGGCCATTCACGTCAGATTAATCCATCGCCGTGATTGAGTTCGCACTGATACAAATCGTTACAAAAATTCCGGTTTTGCAATAACCCCGTTACGTGAAGGGAGTCTGATAACCCTTGAAACCAACGAAAAATTAAGGGCAATCCATCATGGTCAATTTCTCATGCCAGCCGCATCCGCTCACCCGCTGGGGTTACGCATTGGTGTTGATAGCCGCCTTGACCGGCGCTTGGGCGCAGGCCGCCGTGTTGAGCGCGGCGGAAATACAAACCCTGACCTTTATGCGCGAGGAGGAAAAATTAGCCCGTGACGTTTACCTGACGTTGAACGAGCGCTGGACGCATCCGGTATTTGCCAATATCGCAACCTCCGAGCAGCAGCATATGGACACGATGCGGGTCATGCTGGAGCGCTACCAGCTCCCCGATCCCGCGCTACCCACGGTGGGAATGTTCGCTAATACTGAATTACAAGCCTGGTACGGCGAGTTGATCGCCCGTGGCGAGCAATCGCTGACTGAAGCGTTCTATGTGGGCGCGGCCATTGAAGAGGTCGATATTCTTGATCTCGAAAAGGCTATTGCCGAGACCCGGCAGGCTGATTTGCGGCGGGCGTATCAAAACCTGCTGGCAGCGTCTGGCAATCATCTGCGCGCGTTCGTGCGCAACATCGAAGTACAAGGCTTGGTGTACGAACCGCAGTACCTAAGCGTCGAGCAATTGGAAACGATCCTGACGACGCCGACGCAACGCCAGAATCTGCCGGGGCGTGGTCCGGGCGGTGGCCGAGGGCGCTGAGGGCGAGCAGATCGGCCAGCAAGCCGACTGAAATCCAAGCGCGCTGGTCAAGACTCATTCAGAGAGCGGCGGCCCGCTCTCCAAAACAGGAGGTGGATTATGAATCGCTTCAAACGGCGCGCGCCCTGGTTAAGTCTGGCGTTCGCGGTCGGTATCGCTTTGGCTATAACCGTCGAGGCGCAAGGGATGGGAACGGGTGGCGGCATGGGTGGCGGCATGGGTGGCGGCATGGGCGGTGGTATGGGCAGCAGGCCGGTCTTTGCTGAGTACGACTTGAACGGCGACGGACGCCTCATCGCACAGGAATTTAATCAAGCCCGCGCCAATCGGATCAGCGCGAGGGCACAGCAAGGCTACCGGATGCGAAATGCCGGTCATGCGCCCGCTTTCACGACCTTGGATCGCAATGGCGATGGGGTGGTCAATGCCGCCGAGTTTGCGGCACATCAGGCGCAGCGGTTCTCTGGCCGGTAATAATGTAGCGTCAAGCCGGGCCGAGCAGCTCGCTTGGCCCGACGAAGAGTCCTTACTAAACCGCCACCACCGTCCAATCCGGCTGATCCGCCAGCGTCCGGGCATCGCTAATCACCGCATAATTTGCCCGTTCTGGTTGAAGATACTGGCTGGCGACGCGCTGCAAATCGGCGACCGTCACCGCCAGCACCCGCTGCCGGAACCGGCGGCGCTGTTCCGGGGTACGACCGAACAGCGTCCCGAAGAAAGCGGTGATCGCTTCGCCGGCTGGCGAACCAGGCTTGTCGATGGCGGCGATGACGCCGAGAATCGCTTCCTCCAGCGTCCGCGCTGGATGGTCGTTGCCATGCAACCAATCCACCGCCCGGTCGAAATCGGCCAGTGTTTCCGCCAGCCGGGGATCGCGGTAAGAATAGAAACGGAACGAACCGCTATCCGGGTGATAGCCAGCCCCGCCACCATACGCGCCGCCCTGTTCGCGGATCGCCCGGTGCAGATAACCGTTGCGCAGAAAGTCGCCCAGAATTTGCAAAGCGGGAGCGTCGGGGTGGTTCGGTGGCACAGCCGGATAGGCTTTGGCGCAGAAATTGACCTGCGTATTGGCGCGGAAACCCAGGCGCGGAGCCTGCGATTGCGGCTTGGCCAGCACGAACGGCGCGGCGGAAGAGCGCTCGCCGTCACGCCAGCGGGCCGCCAGCGCTTGCGCAATGCTGTCCTGACGTTCGGCCTCGCTAACCACCAATAATTGCCGGGGCATCGCGCACAGCCGATCGCGCAAGCGCTCCAGCCGGGCCGCGAAGTTTTGCAACGCGGTCGGTTTGTCCAGCGCGTCGTCCAGGACTTTCAGGGCTTGCAAACCGTGCAAGCCTTCCCAGCGGTGGTTGAGCGCCGCCACCGGACTGAAACTGGCGCTCGCCGCCGCCAGCGCCAGCACATGGCCGTGATCGGTAATGGCTTCTTCCCGATGAGCACGGATTTGCGCGATCAGTTCCCGCAATTTCGGCAACTCATCAAAGCGGGCGCTGGTCAAGGTTTCCCACAGAATTTCGGACAATTCGCCCTGATTGCGAGCTAGCGCCTTACCGGCCAGTACCAGCACGCCCATGACCTGGTTGAGATCGTCCACCCCGCCGCGCACGCTGGCGCGGGCGCTGATCCCGCCCGTCACCGCTGCTTGCCGGGCCTGGGTGGCTCGGTAATCGCGGCCCGCGCTGCCGACTTCGGTCAGGCAAGCGCAAAACAGGGGCAGTAAATCCAGCTCCTCGCGATCCAGCGCCGGCAGATCGAGCACGGTTTGCAGGTAGACCATGCCATTGGTGCCTTGGGCGTACCAGTGGGCCGGCAGCGCGCCGACGGTACGGATCACGCCTTCGGGGATTTTCAAATCCGGCGGCACGTCTTCCAAACCAACCCGTGGCAACAGTTCGGGATTGTCCTGCTGTTGCTGGCGTTCGGCCAGGGCGCGGGCTTGCTCGACGAGGCGGGCTTTATCCGCATCCGCTAGCGCGGCGCGAATGGCGGCCAGCCGTTCGTGTTCAGACGCCGCCTGTTTCATACCCATTTCCGGGTCCGGGGCCATGGTGAGCCGAACCCGATGCGGGTTGTCTAGCAGTAATTGACGCACCAGGCGCGGGATGAAATCGGCCGCTCGGCTTTCCGCCCGCAACTGTTCCAGCAGTGGATCGCTGTCCAGCGCGGCGATGGGGTCGCCGCCGTGAATGGTCGGCGTCAGCGCCTCCATTAACAAGCGCAAGCCGTAAGGAAAGCCGTCGCCGGTAATTTCCCGTTCGCTCAATTCCAATTGATGCAAGGCGGCGTCCACCGCCGCTTGCGCTACGCCTTCGGTGGCGACTTGACCCAGCACCTTCAACACCAACGCTTCGACCGCTTCCGCCTGGTCGGGGTTGGAACCTTCCAGACCACAGACAAAAGTTCCCTCTCGGCTGGAGGTATCGAAGCCGCACATCGGAGAGGGGGCCGTACCGAGGTCGGAGGTTTCCAGCGCGTGCCGCAGCGGCGAACTGCTGTTATCCAGCAGCACGTCGCTTAGCAGCCGTGCCCGCAAGGTCGCCAGCGGATCGGTGATCGGCCCCAGCAGCCAGCCCAGCACGATATGGGTCTGATCGGTCAGCGCCTCGGCGCTATCCAGCGGATAGCGGATCGAGTCCGCGATGGGGACGGCATAACGCTGCTCGTCGGGAATCGCGAAATCGAGTGGCAGGGCCTGAAATTGATGCAGCGCCCCAGACTGGAATCGCTCCTGATGCTCGGCGGCGGGTATATCGCCATAGGTCAGCAAGATAGCGTTGGAGGGATGATAATGGCGCGCGTGAAAGGTTTTAAGCTGTTCATGGCTGAGATTGGGAATCGCCTCCGGATCGCCGCCGCTGTTGAAATGGTAAGTGGTGGTCGGAAACAAACGGCTTTGCAGCGCCAAACCGAGCCGTTGCACCGGCGAACTCAACGCGCCTTTCATTTCGTTAAACACGACGCCCTTGAAGGTCAGCTCCGACTGAGGGTCATCAGGCTTGGCGAATTCCAGCCGGTGCCCTTCCTGAGCGAAATCGCGCTCGTCAAGCAGCGGGAAGAAAGTCGCATCCAGATACACATCCAGCAGATTGTTGAAATCTTTCTTATTCTGGCTGGCGAAAGGATAAGCCGTCCAATCGCTGCTGGTAAACGCATTCATGAAGGTGTTGAGCGAGCGCCGGATCATCATGAAAAACGGGTCACGCACCGGATAGCGTTGGCTGCCGCACAGTGAGGTATGTTCGAGAATGTGCGCCACGCCCGTTGAATCCTGGGGCACGGTCAGAAACGCCGCCATGAAGGCATTGTGTGGATCGTCGGCGGCAAGGTGAAGATGCCGCGCGCCCGTGGCGGTGTGGCGATATTCCTGAAATTCCAGCCGCAGGGCGGGAATGGGGTGGCTGCGCAGGTGTTCGAAAGCGGGATGAGTCATAATTTTGGTTCGGAAGGCTCGGAAGCGGAATCGGTGGGGGGATTGGGTTCGGCTGGCGGGGTTTCGCCCCGCGGCTCGGTCAACACGACCAAGATGAGGCCGGAAAAAGCCAGTAATACTCCGACTGGAGTAAGGCCGAGGAGGTTCAAAATCAAGCCCCGTTCGCCGGTGGTCAGCGCCGCGAAGCCGGTGATCAGGCCGACAGCGGTCAAGATCGCGCCGATCGCCACCAGCCAGCGGCCGAGTCGCAGCGGGTTCATGATTCCTTGGTTAGGCCGCCCCAGCTTGGATCGGCGGCGTGGCGTTGCAGGTACCAGTCCACGGTTTTGGCGATGCCGGTGTCAAAAGTTTCCAGCGGTCGCCAATTGAGTTCCCGATCCATTTTGGCGGCGTCGATGGCGTAGCGCCAGTCGTGGCCGGGCCGGTCGGTGACGAAGCTGATCAATTGGTCGTGCGGCGCCTGTTGCGGGCGGCGTTCGTCGAGCAGGGCGCAAATTCGTTTGACGATGTTGAGATTCGCCCATTCGTTGCAGCCGCCAATGTTGTAAGTCCCGCCCAGCTCGCCCTGGCGAATCACCGTCTCGATGCCCCGACAATGATCCTCGACATAAAGCCAGTCGCGGATATTGCTGCCATCGCCGTAAACCGGAATCGGTTTTTGCAGCAGGCAGGACCGGATAACGGTCGGAATGAATTTTTCGCCGTGCTGGAACGGGCCGTAGTTGTTGGAGCAATTGGTGGTGACCACCGGCAGGCCGTAGGTGTGGAAATAAGCGCGCACCAGATGATCGGAACCGGCCTTGGAGGCGGAGTAGGGCGAATTGGGCGCGTAGGGCGTGGTTTCCAGAAACGGCGCGTCGTCCCGCGTCAGGGTTCCGTACACTTCGTCGGTCGAGATGTGATGGAAGCGGCGGCTCTCCGACTTTTTGCCGTCCAGCCATGCCAAGCGGGCCGCCTCCAGCAAGGTGAAGGTGCCGACCAGATTGGTTTGCACGAACGCCGCCGGGCCGGTGATGGAGCGATCCACATGGCTTTCGGCGGCGAAGTGGGCGATGGTGTCGATGGCGTGCTCGCGCAGCAGTTGATCGACCAGGGGCCGGTCGCAGATATCGCCTTGGACGAAGGTGTGCCGGGCCGAATCCGGTAGATCCGATAAATTAGCCACCGAACCGGCATACGTCAGCAGATCGAGGGTCACGATACGGATGCTGGGATCAATCGCCAGCAAGTGGCGGACGAAATTGCAGCCAATGAAACCGGCGCCGCCGGTCACCAGCACGTTGTGGGGATGATGTGCCATGGGGTGTGGTTTAGTTGAGATCGAAATTGAATTCGGCGACGACCGGCGCGTGGTCGGACGGACGCTCCAGTCGGCGCGGCGCTGTGTCTATCAAGCACCCGACGCAAACATCCGCCAGCGCTGGGCTGGCAAGAATGTGGTCGATGCGCAAGCCAAGATTGCGACGGAAAGCGGCGGCGCGATAATCCCACCAGCTAAAGCTCTGTTCTTCCCGCGGGAACAGGCGGAAGGCGTCTTTTAACCCGTGAGCGATCAGCCGCCGGAAGGCTGCTCGTTCTGGTTCGCTGCACAGCACTTGTCCGGCCCAGGCGATGGGATCGTGCACGTCGCGATCTTCCGGCGCGATGTTGAAGTCACCCAGTACCACCAACTTGGAATGCTGGCTCAGTTCCGTTGCGATCCAGGCGTCGAGCTTGCGCAGCCAGTCAAGTTTGTAGATGTACTTGTCAGAACCGACGGTTTGGCCGTTGGGGACATAAAGATTGAGTACCCGCACGCCGCCGATGGTTGCGGCGAGTACTCGCCGCTGGGGATCGTTAAATTCCGGTAGATCGGTTATGAGGTCGCGAGCGGGCAGCCGACTGAGAATCGCCACGCCGTTGTAAGTTTTCTGTCCAGAAAAGATGGCTTGGTAGCCCACTTCGGCCATGTCCAAGGTTGGGAAATCAGAATCGCTTAGCTTGATTTCCTGAAGCGCCAGAATGTCTGGTTGGTGGCCGCGCAGCCAGTCCAGGACGTGCGGTAGACGCACATTGAGGGAATTGACGTTCCAGGTGGCGATTTTCAGCATTGACGGTGGGTGGGCGGTGGTTTTTCAAAGCTTATCATAAGCGGCTCGAACCTAATAAAAAGGGGGCCGGGAGAGATGATTTACGATCAACCGTTATACTACAAGTCATGATGGATCATCTTGTAGCCCAGTCATGTTCCGTTTCCCGCGCGACCTGAAAATCCGTGGCAAGCTGCTGGCGGTGGTGTTGCCGCTGGTGCTATTGCCCGTGCTTGGCGTCGGCCTCATCGTCGGCTATGTGTCGAAGCGGGAAGCCTATTCGGGCATTACCCAGGTCACCCGCGGCGACCTGGAGCACATGGCCGAATTCACCTTGGATTTGCTGAATGCGCACTATCAGCAGTTTGAGGTCTATCGGGAAGACAAACGCCGCGTGGTGCAACAGGATTTGGCGACGCTGGCGCGGTTCGCCCATAACTTGATCAAGGCGCAGCACGAGCAGCAGGCCAACGGCCGGCAGACGCTAGAAGCGGCCCAGGAAGAAGCCCGAAAAGCCTTCAAGACAATCAGCGTCGGCGCAACCGGCTATCTCTACGCCATGACCTCCAAGGGCGATCTCACCATCCATATCGCTCAGGAAGGCAAGAATATTTATGCCGCCGAGGACGAGCAGGGCCGCCGCTTCATTCAAGAGATGTGCGAACGCGCGCTCGCCGCCAAACCGGGTGAAGTGCTTTATAGCGTCTATCCGTGGCGCAACGAAATCCTCGGCGAAAGCCGCCCGCGCAATAAAATCGTCGCTTATCTCTATTTCCAGCCATGGGATTGGATCGTCGCGGCGGGCGGTTATCTGGAAGAAGCCTACGACGATACCGCGTTCGAGCAACGGGCCTTGCAAGCCCTTAAAAAGAATATCCTGGCCAAGCCAGTGGGTACGACCGGCTATATTTACGCCATGACCCAACGCGGCGAATTGACCATTCATCCCTTTCGTGAAGGAGAGAACATCTATGATGAGCGGGATCGGCAGGACCGCTATTTCATCCGCGAGATGATCGAGCGCAAGAACGGCTGGATTCGTTATCCGTGGCAAAATCAGACCGATGCCGCGCCCCGCATGAAGATCGTGCGCTACCAGCATTTTGCGCCGTGGGATTGGATCGTGGCCGTCGGTTCCTACGAAGACGAGTTCTATGAACCAGCCAATCTCATTGGCAAACATATTTTATCGAGCATGGGCTTGTTGACCTTCCTGATTGGCGCGTTCGCGGCCACGCTTCTGTTTTTTGCTTCGAAATTTCTCACTGACCCAATTCGCCGCTTGACCGAGGGTGTGCGGGAAGTGCGGCGAGGCCGGCTCGATACCAAGCTGCCGGTGACCACCAGTGATGAACTGGGCGAACTGGCGGCGGATTTTAACGAGATGACCGAAGTGTTGCGTCGGAACAAGGAATTGGAGCGCACACTCGCTCAACAAAACAAGATGGCCTCCATCGGCGTGCTGTCATCGGAAGTGGCGCACGAGATCAACAATCCGTTGGGGGTGATCATGGGCTATGCCGCCCATCTCGAAAACAAGATGAACCCCGATGACCCGCATTTTAAATTCGTTCAGCAGATCAAACGCGAGAGCAAGCGCTGTAAGAACATCGTACAGGATTTACTGAGTTACGCTCGCGTTCCCAGACCGGTGCGGGTAGCGACTGATCTCAACGAGTTACTGGCACAAATCGTTGATTTCGCCACCCACCATACCGATCTGGAGGGCATCGCCGTCAGCACCGCTTTCGCGCCGCGGTTGCCCTCGATTGCGCTAGACGGCGATCAAATCCGCCAGGTGGCGATGAATTTGATGCTCAACGCGGCGGGCGCGATGCCGGATGGCGGTCAGCTGGTGGTCGGCACCACGCTCAATGACGTGGGCTGGATCAGCATGACCTTCCAGGACACCGGTTCCGGTATCGCGCCGGAGAATCTGGAAAAAATCTTCGAGCCGTTCTTCACCACCAAAGCGCGCGGCACCGGGCTTGGCTTGGCGATCACCAAGACCATCGTCGAACAGCATGGTGGTAAGCTAGAAGTTGCCAGCACTATCGGGCAAGGCACCACCGTGACCGTAAGCCTGCCCAGCCAAGCAGAGTCGGCATGATGACGAGCGGAGCAAAGCACATCCTGTTGATCGACAACGATGAGGCCGTTTGCCAGATGGTCGAGGCGATCCTGTTGGATCAGGAGTACGCCGTTTCCGCGTTTACCCGGTCTGTGGATGCGATGACCGGATTTGGGCCTGGCAAATACGATCTGGTCATCACCGATATCAAGATGCCGGTGATCAGCGGCCTCGACGTGCTGCAAAAAGTCAAACAGCTCGATCCGGTGCTGCCGGTTATCATGATCACCGCGCACGCCACGGTCGACTTGTCGCTCCAAGCGCTGCGCAAGGGCGCTTACGACATGTTGACCAAGCCGTTTGAGCCGGAGGAATTGCTGTCGCGGCTGCGCAACGCGCTGCGACAAACCGAGCTGATCAAGGAAAACCGCGAACTGCGGGAAGAATTGGCGGCTTGGCAAGGCTCCATCGTCGGCAATTCGCCGCACTTGCTGAACTTGTTGGAAACCGCTCGCAAAGTGGCGATCCGCGATATTCCGGTATTGATCAGCGGCGAATCTGGCACCGGCAAGGAATTGGTGGCGCGGGCTATTCGCCATTTCTCCAAGCGCAAAAATGGCAAATTTGTCGCGATCAATTGCGGGGCGATCCCGGAAACCTTGCTGGAAAGCGAGCTGTTCGGCCACCGCAAGGGTGCTTTCACCGGCGCGGACCGCGATCATAAGGGCTTGGTCGAGACTGCCGACGGTGGCACTCTGTTTCTTGATGAAGTTGGCACCTTGCCGCTGAACGTGCAAAAGACCTTGTTGCGGTTTTTGCAGGAGCAGGAATTTTATCGGGTGGGGGATACCACGCCGATCAAGGTCGACGTGCGGGTGCTGTCGGCGACCAACGTCAACTTGCAAAACGCCGTGCAAAACGGTTCGTTTCGGGAAGATCTGTTCTACCGGTTGAACGTGGTGCAATTGCGCTTGCCACCGTTGCGGGAACGCCAGTCCGATATTCCGTTGCTGGTGGCGCATTTCGTCAAGGAGCAGAACAAGCGCTTTGAAACACAGGTGAAGGGTTTTAGCCGCGAGGCCATCGAGGCGATGATGGACTACGATTGGCCGGGCAACATCCGCCAATTGAGCAATGTGGTGCAGGCGGCAATGGCCATCGACAGCAGCGACTACATAGGCCTGGAGGTGGTCGCTCAGCTGATTGATTTGCCGGAAAAGCAGCCATTGGCCGATTCCCCGGCTAACGAATCGGATTACGCCACGGCGTTGGCGCGTTTTGAAAGCGACTATTTGAACCGGCTGTTGTTGGCCACCGGCGGCAATATCGAAGAAATCGCCCACCAGTCAGGCATGAACGTCGCCACCGTTTACCGCAAGATCAAAAAATACGGCTTGCGCTAAGAACCTGCATACGAAAAAAATCCCTCATCAAAGAGCGTTTATGAAATCCGTATTCCCTCTCCCTGGGGAAGCGGGGCAGGGTGTTGCGCTATTGAAAATCAGCCTTCGCCCCTCGCCCTCGCCCCTCAGGAAGAGAGAGTTTTCGTATAAGCCCTGAGTGTTCTGACCGTTCAGCAGTTACCGCCCCAATCCCCAAGCGCCCTGGAAGGTTTTTAGCAATGGTGCGAATGAGTCGCCGCAAACCTGCGAATGAGCCTGCCGTTCCGAAGCAAGCTCTTGAAAATAAAAATCTTTAGTAAACCCAAGCGGCTTGGCCGCATCGGCTGATCCCGCGGCGTTGACTTTTTCATTCGCATCGCTGCAACCGCCTGTTCGACAATCTCGGCCTTTCTTTTTCATAAGCTATTAAAAAATAAATGGATTTTTCTTTCTGTTCGCGGTTTTAACCCTTGGCATAGCGCTTGCTCTTTAGAAATCACAAAAGCGAACAAATAAGGAGTCAGGCGGAGATGAATTGCCAGCGAGTTTGCCCCTTTTACGGGCAAGGAATCGACCAATGCGATGTGGGCGCTGGCTATATCTCTCCCTATCACGTGGAAGTCATCGTTCGGCGTTGCACCTCTCATTATGAAGACTGCGCCAATTATCAGGAATTGAGCAACCGCCGCCTCCGCGAGAGCGGGGGCGAGTCGGTCCCTTCCTTGGCCGCCAGCGCTACCGAAATACCCAGCGGTGGCTTGCTGTTTCCGCTGCAATTTGACCGCGATGTGATCACCGTATTGAATCACGAAATACGGACGCCATTGACCAGTATTCGCTCGTTCACCGAAATCCTGCTCAATTATCCGGTCGAGGACCCAGAAGCGCGGCAACGTTTTCTGCAAATCATTCAGGATGAAACGGCCCGTCTCGGGCGAGCCATGGATCGGCTCTTCGGCAGAACCGGAACCCGCGCTATAGAACCGGCCGCTAAAGAATCCAGCAGTGACAGCTCCTCTCTTCTCACCACTGACGTTATATCAAGCACCACATAAGGAGCCTTAGTGATGGCTATTTCTCCGCAAAGTAGAGGTTGGTCGGTCGTATTGGCCGGTACCGGAATCAATTTGGCGCTCGGCGTCCTGTATGCCTGGAGCGTATTCAAAGGCGCGATTGCCGAATCGATTAAGCAGGGCGGGGAAGGCGCTTTCCAATGGGATTTGGCGTCGATCAATGATCCTTATGCCGTGTGCTGTTTGGTATTTGCGTTTTCGATGACGCTCGGCGGCAAGTGCCAAGATCGGTTGGGGCCTAAATTCACCGCAATGATCGGCGGTTTCCTCGTGGCGGCGGGTTTTCTGCTGCTGTCGTTGACCACCAGTTATTGGATGTGGGTGCTGGGCTTCGGCGTGCTGGTTGGCATGGGATTGGGATTTGGTTATTCATCCGCCACGCCGCCCGCGTTGAAGTGGTTTCCGCCGGCCAAGACCGGGTTGATCGCCGGTATCGTGGTGTCAGGCTTCGGGTTGGCCCCAGTCTATATTGCGCCGCTAGCCACCTATTTGATGAAGAACGGCGGCTTGCAATGGACGATGCTGTGCTTAAGCGTGATGTTCGCCCTGGTGGTGGGCTTGTTCTCCTTGCTGCTGCGGAATCCTCCGGCGGGCTATCAACCGGTGGGCGCCGTTCCCGCCGGCGCGCAGACCGCTAAAGTGGTGCCCATCGCCAAGCCCAAGGATCTGACTCCTTCGCAAGTCATGAAAACCGGCGCGTTCTATGTGCTGTGGGTGGTGTTCTTCATCGGCGCGGGCGCGGGCTTGATGGTGATCGGCAGTATTGCGGGCATGGCCAAGCAGAGCATGGGTGAACTGGCGTTCCTGGCGGTGGTCATCATGGCGGTGGGTAATGCGGGCGGTCGCATCGTCGCCGGTTTGCTGTCGGATCGGATCGGCCGCACCCTGACGCTCTCGCTGATGCTGATGTTCCAAGCCATCCTGATGTTCGTCGCCATTCCGGTCGTGACCGCCGAACACACCAGCGCCGCGCTGATCGTCATCATCGCCACGCTGATCGGCTTCAACTACGGCACCAATCTGGCGCTGTTCCCGGCCATCACCAAGGATTATTGGGGCCTGAAAAACTTCGGCATCAACTACGGCCTGTTGATGACCGCGTGGGGCATGGGTGGCTTCGTGCTGGGCCGGGCCTCCGAGATGATGAAAGCGACGACCGGCGATTTCGCTCTCTCCTTCGGCGTGGCGGGTATCCTGCTCTCGGTTGGCGCGGTGATCATGATGCTGCGGGATCTGTTCCAAGGCATGGTCACCGCCAAGGTCAATGAAGAACTGGCGCGGCGTGACGCGGAAACCACTCAAGCAACCCTGCAACCGGCGCTGGAGCAGGCGGCCTGATCCTAAAGCTCCTTCGCATCGGTTTCCAGCTTGGACAAGGCCCCGCTTGGCGGGGCCTTTGTTTTGTTGTAAATGGATGAGTGAAGGATGTCTGCCCGGTTAAATTGAGAGTCAATGCGTATTCCTCGAATCTATCTGCCTTTGCCACTGACAGTCGGCGCGACCGTACTGCTCGACGACAATGCTTTCGGCCATGCCGTGCGGGTGTTGCGCTTGAAGGCCGGCGCCGCTTTGGTGTTGTTCGACGGTAAAGGGAATGCGTTCGCGGCGACGCTAAGGGAGGTCGGCAAGCGAGAGGCTTGGACAGAGGTCTTGGAAGCCTTGCCTAGTGAAGCCGAATCTGCTTTACGGATCGTCTTGGCCCAAGGCATCTCGCGCGGCGACAAGATGGATTACACCGTGCAGAAAGCAGTGGAGTTAGGGGTCAACGCTATTCAACCCTTGTTTACCGAACGGGGCGGCGTTGATTTGAGCGGCGAGCGCCTGTTGCGCAAAGTCCGGCACTGGGAAGGGATCGTCATCGGCGCGTGTGAGCAATGCGGGCAAAATCGATTGCCGGAACTGCGACGGCCGCTGGCGTTGACGGCATGGTTGGGGCAAGCGATGGAAGCTGGATTGCGGTTGCTGCTCGATCCCCAGGCTGAGCGAGGATTGGCGGCGCTGGCCGCGCCAGCAAAGCGCGTGACGCTGTTGATTGGCCCAGAGGGTGGCCTGAACGCCGCCGAAATCGCCCAGGCCCGCGCGGTTGGATTTACCGCTATCCGGCTTGGACCGCGCATCCTGCGGACTGAAACCGCCGGCCTCGTGGCGGTGGCGGCGGCGCAAACGCTATGGGGGGATCTGAGCAATTAGTGATTCAGCGGTTGCCGGAAAGACGCACAAATATCATGCCATACCTTGTCACTGCTCCTTACAGCGTCTAGTGTTAAGACACGTCGCTTTTCCGGCGACGGCGTACTGCATATCCAAACAACCCAATACATTTGAGGAGAAAGATGGAGATGAACAAGAAAATCGCGTTGGGTGTGGCCGCCTTCTGCGCCATGGGGCTTTCCGCCAGTGCTTGGGCTGCTGATGCCGCGACAGCCGACGAAGTGATCGCCAAGGTCAAAGAATCCGCTGCCGATGTCGCCGCTCACGGCGAGGCTGCTTTGGCTGCCTATAACGATCCCAAGGGCAAATGGGCTTGGAAGGATACGTATGTCTTTGTGATGGATTGCAAGACAGGCATGATGTCGGCCCATCCGAATGATAAGGTCAAGGGGATGAAGCTGGCCGATCTCAAAGCTAAAGATGGCAAGGATCTGGGAAATGCGCTTTGCGCGGCTGGCGGCAAAGGCGCCAAGGGCGGTTGGGTCGAGTATATGTGGACCAAGCCCGGCGCCGAGGGCAATTTCCGCAAAGTCAGCTACGTTCTGCCGGCTGGAAGCTACGCTGTTGGCGCGGGCGTTTATGACGATACCCCGCTGGCTACCTTGGAGGGCAAGACGAAGTAACCTTCCCGATCGCCGTGCTTCGGATGCTCACTGGGTTCCCAAGCCCGGTAGAAGCACGGCGAGTTGACAGTCAGCGGCTTTTTTATCCGCTGACTTTTGCTGTTGTTTACCCCTCCTTGCGCTCGATCTCGGTTATAATGATGCTTTGACGAGAAAGTTCTTTGGCAGGAGGAAGCGGTGATCTATTCCCTCGGCGACCGCAAGGTCGAATTTCACGGTGAAGACTGGTTCGTTGCGGATAACGCCACTGTCATCGGCTCGGTGGTGCTGAAGCAGAATGCCAGTATCTGGTTCAACGTCGTGGTGCGCGGCGATAATGACGTGATCACCATCGGCGAAAACACCAACGTTCAGGATGGCTCCGTCTTACATACCGACCCCGGTATTCCGCTCACGCTCGGTCGCGATGTCACCGTCGGCCATCTGGCCATGCTGCATGGTTGCATCGTCGGCGACAATAGCCTGATCGGCATCAAGAGCTTGATTATGAACCGGGCGGTGATCGGCAAGAATTGCCTGATCGGCGCCAATAGCTTGATCCCGGAAGGCAAGGTCATTCCGGACGGTTCGCTCGTCATGGGGTCGCCTGGCAAGATCGTCCGTTCCTTGTCGGAACCGGAAATCGAGCGTTTGCGGCAGACCGCCGGCCGTTACGTGGAGAATTTTAAGCGCTTCAAACACGACCTGCGGCGGCAGGATTGAGATGGGCGCTGTTTTGGAAAACGGCTTGGATCTGGCGATCCGCCAAGTCGGTTCGATCATCTTGGGCAAGGAGCGCGCCATTCGTTTGGCCCTAACCTGTTTGTTGGCGCGCGGTCATTTGTTGATCGAGGATCTGCCGGGTATGGGCAAGACAACGCTGGCCCACGCCCTGGCCCATAGTCTGGGCTTGCACTACCAGCGCATCCAGTTCACCAGCGACTTGCTGCCGGCGGATATTCTTGGCGCGGCGGTCTACGAACGCCAGCGCGAAACTTTTGTGTTCCATCCCGGCCCCATTTTCGCCCAATTGATTTTGGCCGACGAAATCAATCGCGCAACCCCCAAAACCCAAAGCGCGTTGCTGGAAGCCATGGAAGAGGGCCAAGTGACCATTGAGGGCGAAACCCGGCCGTTGCCGGAACCGTTCTTCGTGATCGCGACTCAAAATCCCGCTTATCAGATCGGCACCTTCCCGCTACCTGAATCGCAATTGGACCGCTTCCTGATGCGGATCGAACTTGGCTATCCCGATGTGCAGGCCGAGCGGGCCTTGCTGGAGGGCGAAGATCGGCGGGATTTGCTGGCGCGGCTCCCCGTCGCCATGGCCCCTGAGCAGTTGCATGAAGCGCAAGCGCGCGTGAGCAGTATTCACGTCGCCCCACCCCTGCTGGATTACGTCCAGGCGCTGCTAACTTTCTCCCGGCAATCCAACCGCTTCCGCGGCGGTTTGTCGCCCCGCGCCGGCTTGGGATTGCTGCGGGCGGCGCGCGCGTGGGCCTTGTTGCACCATCGCGGCCACGTCTTGCCGGAAGACGTGCAAACCGTGTTGTCAGCCGTGGTCAGCCATCGCCTTCATCCGGCAGAAGACAGCCTGGAGCAGTCGGCGGCCGATTTGGTCGAGCGCTTGCTGACAGCCGTGACTTTGCCGGCCTGAAGGCCGCGCCATGCTGAAGGATCTGCGGCAAAAATTCGAAGCATGGGTGACGCGCGGCCAGCGACCGTCGTTGGATCCAATCCGGCTGGACCGTCGCCGCATCTATATTTTGCCGACCCCTCAGGGTTATGCCTTTGCGCTATTGTTATTTTTGCTGTTCTTGTGGTCGGTCAATTACAGCAACAGCATGGGTTTTGCCTTCACGTTTTTGCTGGCCGCTGTGGCGCTGAACAGCATGTGGCAGGCGCATGACAACCTGCTGGGTCTGGTGATTCGAGCCAATGGCGCTGAGGCGGTGTTTGCTGGTCAGGACGCCCGTTTTCAGTTTCATTTGGAAAATCCCCGGCGCTCAACCCGTTACGGCGTTGCACTGCAATGGCGGGATCAGTCGCCGCAATATATCGATATTCCAGCGCAAGCTTCGGTGGCCGTCGTCCTTACGGTGCCCGCTGAACGACGCGGCTGGTTGCGGCCAGGCCGTATTCGAGTGCTAACCCGTTTTCCGCTGGGGCTTTTTCAATCGTGGAGTTGGGTGGAATTCGATGCCGCCAGTCTAGTGTATCCACGACCACGAGGCCGGCAGCCGCTGCCGGCGGCGCTCCCCAGCAACCCAGGCGGCGGCTCTATCGAATTGGGGTCGGGTAGTGAGGATTACGCCGGTTTTCGACCCTATGCGCCGGGTGATTCACCGCGTCGGATCGCTTGGAAGGCGGCGACCCGCGCCGACCAGTTGTTGGTCAAGCAATTCGTCGATCAAGCCCGGCCAGAACTGTGGCTCGATTGGCGGTTGCTGGGCATCGAAAACATCGAGTCCCGCCTGGAGCAGCTCTGTCAATGGGTGCTGAAGGCCGAGAATGATGGCCACCAGTATGGCTTGCGCCTGCCCGGCTTCAAGGCGCCGCCCGCCTGCGGAGAAGGTCAGCAACGGCATTGCTTGGAAGGGTTGGCCTTGTTTACTGATCAGGAGAAAGCGACATAGTCTCATGCGGTTGTGGAACCAAAAAAACCGACTAAAAGCGGAGAAGCCAGCGCTTCCCCTTGAGGTGCTCGAACCGATAGCCTTGTCTTGGTTGCTGGGCGCGCTGCTGTTGGCGGCGGTGCCGCGGGCCAGCGAACTGCCGATTTGGCTCACCTTGTTGTTCGGGGCGATCTTGATTTGGCGCTGGTTGATCGCCATGCGCGGTTGGTCTTTGCCGCCCCGCTGGTTGTTATTGGTGGTCGCCGTGTTGGCCTGCGCTGGTGTGCTGATTGATTATCGGACCTTGTTCGGCCGTGATGCCGGCGTGGCGTTTCTAAGCGCCATGACGGCGTGCAAGCTGCTTGAAACGCGCACGCTGCGGGATGGCGTGGTATTGGTGTTTCTGGGTTATCTGCTGGTGATGAGCAACTTGCTCTACAGCCAGGAAATCTTGCTGGTCATCTATCTGTTTGCGGTGGTTCTCCTGATGCTTGCGGCGCAAATCCTGATCCACCGCCAGCATGCCGGCCTGAAAGCGCTGGCTCCGATCTGGCTGTCCGGCAAGATGGCGCTGCAAGCGATTCCGGTGATGCTGATTCTGTTCGTGCTGTTCCCGCGGATTCCGGGGCCGTTGTGGGGGTTGCCGAAGGACGCCTATAAGGGCCGCACTGGGTTGTCGGAACAAATGACGCCGGGTACGGTCAGCGAGCTCAGCAAATCGGATGAGGTTGCGTTCCGTGTCCGCTTCAACGGACCTATTCCGCCGCCGAACCAACTGTATTGGCGCGGGCCGGTGCTGTGGAATTTCGATGGCCGCCGTTGGACTTCCGGCGCGGGCGCCCCAAGAAATACGCCGGTTCCATTCACCCCGGAGGGGACGGCTTTGGAATATTCCGTCATTCTGGAGCCGAGCAACCGGATTTGGCTGTTCGCCCTGGATCTGCCAGCTTTATTGCCACCGCAAACTGGCATGACGTCTTCATTTCAATTACTGCGCCAGCAGCCGGTGAATGAGGTATATCGCTATCAGATGCGATCCTATCCCAACTACCGGACCGGACACCTCGATCCGATCGAGCGAACCACGGCGCTGCGTTTGCCAGCCCGCGGCAATCCCCGCGCCCGCGCGTTGACGGCGGAATGGCGGCAGGGTGGCGCCCGACCCGAGGCGCTGATTGATGCCGCCCTATTCTTGTTTCGGGAGCAGGCGTTTTATTACACCTTGAATCCACCCTTGCTCGGTTCCGATAGCGTGGATGATTTTCTGTTTCGGACTCGGCGGGGTTTTTGCGAACACTATGCTAGCGCGTTCGTGTTTCTGATGCGGGCAGCGGGTGTTCCAGCGCGCGTGGTGACCGGCTATCAGGGGGGAGAACGCAACACCTTTGGGGATTATCTGATCGTCCGCCAGTCTGACGCCCATGCCTGGGCCGAAGCCTGGTTGGAGGGACGTGGCTGGGTGCGGGTCGATCCGACGGGAGCAGTCGCCCCCAACCGAATTCAGGATGGACTGTATGCCGCTTTGAGTGATACCGAGGAATTGCCGTTCTTGGCGCGTCGCGGCGGTGATGGCGAATGGTTGCGGCAACTGGCGATGAGCTGGGATACCGTGAACAATTCATGGAATGAATGGGTATTGGCCTATGGGCCGGATCGACAGAAGGAATTTTTATCGGGCCTCGGTTTTGGGCCGATTGATTGGGCTGATATGACCGTGGCGATGACGCTGATGCTGGGCGGATTCGGATTGCTGGTTGCCGGATTGCGGTGGCGGAATCGTGGCCCGCGTGATCCGGTGGTGAAGGCTTATTTGCACTTCTGCGCGCGGCTGGCGCGACGCGGCTTGGCGCGGGCAAATCAGGAAGGGCCGCTGGCGTTTGCCGAACGGGTGGCTGCCAGCCGACCGGATTTGGCGGGATCGGTTCGGGAAATCAGCCGGCTTTACGCCTTATTGCGCTATGGCCCGGTCGTTTCTACAGCAGAGGTTCGTCAGTTACAGGCGTTGGTGCGGCAGTTCCGGGCTTGATGATCAGATGGAAAATGGTAGTGATGAAGTTGGAAGCGGCTCTCTAAAAATAGGTCGGCTTTTTGATCTGGCTGATCGGTTATGGTCTCGGACTTATTCTTGTTTTTCTGTCAAGCATTTTTATCGCTCAAATGAGGTTGGCGGAAAATACCGTGTTGTGCCTTTAAGATCTCAGCCATTCTGAAAGCGCCATCCAATCGGCTCTCACGGAAATCAACGTGTTATAAATGAAAGAAATGATCCCTCAGGAGCGCTATGAAACCATAAGGCAGGACATAGTTAGGCTTCTTAGCCAAAGAAAATTTTCTGTTAGCGTCCTTTCTAAGCAAATTAGGAAATCCGAAAAAGAGATCTACGATCATCTCGATCAAATTAAAAAATCAGCCGCTTTGCGAGTGACTCCCGCGGCATGTAATGATTGTGGCTATCAGTTTGAACATCGAGAGAGATCGAAAAAACCTGGTAAATGCCCCAAATGTAAAAGCACTCATATCGAGCAACCGTTATTCTCGATGACGTCAAAATAATTATTTCTCAGTAATGATCGAAATCACGCCGACGGTTGCCATCCCTATTTCACTATGTTCCCGCAGCTAAGTTTTCTGGTCGCTTCAAGCCTCGGAGCGTCAATATTTTTTGCATTGCAGCACAGTTTATGGTAAAATTACTACCAATCTAGCTACATTTATCGAGAATTTATCGCTGATTTTTGGAAAATAAGATCAACATTTCTCGGTAGTATAATGGCGAGATGATTTTTTGTGTGACATCGAAGCGAGCTTTTGGCATGAAAGGCGCTTCAGGACAGGGTGACATGCATGGATGGGTTCCAGCGTATTTAGGCTTGCCAAACATGACGTTGCCCCATATTGAGCTTTTGACATCGACTAAAAGTGTAGAGGACGTGCGGGGCGATCAGCCCAAAAGGCCGGATTGCCAGCCGTAAAAATCATGAAAAATATGACTAAAATTGCCGTATTCATCGTTTTAGTGTTGGCGTTGTCCCCGTTTGCTGGCTTTTGGATCGTCGCCTTGGTTGGGGCCGGACTCATTTTACTGCCCGCCAGCGCCGTCGTTTCGACGTTCTTTCCGAAAACGTGGCATCGGATTGAAGAGAGTTTGTTTGATCAAACGCACGTTATGCCAACGCCATGAATGTGTTTTAGCCGCTAGCGAAAAGCCCGGTCAAACCGGGCTTTTTTTATAGCTGGCCATTGAGTATGCTCAAAGGCGACAGAGGATCATCAACCAGCAAACTTCGCGAGTCAAAGACCGGACAAAGATGTCTTACACATCCCATCGTGAAAGTCGGGTAGTGGCGGCCTCCGTCGAACGGATGTTCGACCTGGTGGCCGATGTGGAACGCTATCCTGAGTTTCTGCCCTTGATCCGTAGCGCCACTATCGTCCGTCGCGAGGCTAGCGCCTATAAAACCGAACAAGTATTGGCGCTAGGGCCTTTGGCACATCGTTTTCTCACCCATACCGAACTCAAGCGGCCGAGCGCGATCCTGGTGACTTCGCCCGATGCCAGCTTTCGCCGCTTCGATATTCGCTGGTCGTTTGAGCCAACCCCGGAAGGATTTTGCCACATCAGCTTCGCTCTCGACTGCGAAATGAATTCGCTGCTGTTAAGACCTCTGGGGGATGCGCTGGTGACCAAAATGGCGGCAACGATGGTGAATGCCTTTGTTGGGCGGGCGCGCAAACTGTATACCACGCAAAGAGGTTGAATCGCATCAGTCGGACAGGAGTCCGCTTGCCCGCGACGAACGGTTGGTATGGTAAACCGACTCCGAATGGATGGCTTGTGTGATACCGAGTATCAGACAGTAATCACCACTTTTTGATAAAGCCCGCCAAAATAGGTTTGCTTTTCAATTTTCGCGGTCGAGTGGATCGAATCGGGTAACCAGTCGGCGATATCACGACGCCAGAGGTCCATCGCAAAAGGCTCCAGCGTGCTGAGAATGGGCACCATCACATACCGAAAGGGATTGAAGTGGCTCGGTCGATGATAGTCCACGAACACCACCTTGCCGCCCGGTTTCACCACTCGTAAGGCTTGTGCGATGGTCTTGGCCCGAACCTCTTCGGGTTGCTCGTGCAACAGAAAGAACAGCACCACCGAGTCGAAACGGGCGTCGGGAAATTTCAGGTTGGTGGAATCCTGGTGGTGCAACACGATGTGCGAGGTCTGGTTGAGCTTGGTTTTCAGATTTTCCAATTGGACCTCGGCGACATCCACTACCTCCAGCCGGGCTGTCGGGGTCAACCGTTGCAGCAGGCGCTCGGTGAAGTTGCCGTAAACGCAAGCGATCTGAAGGACATCGCCTTCAACCGAAGTCCCCAGTTCATCCAAGGCAAGATCGCGCAGCCGGGCGAAATTGCCCCATAGAATCAGATTGACCAACCATTGGCGCTCGAACACGCGCACCGCCATCGGGTGTAAATAGGCCCACCAGTAGGTTTGTTGCAGATAAGCTGGCAGGGGCACCGCCGATTCTTCCAGATGGATTTCTTTCTCGGTCAGCGCAACCCCGGACTCCGTCGTCGCATCGTCTTCTAGCGAGCGCGGTTGGGATAATGCAGCCGTATGAACGGATTGGGAACTCATTACAAAGCTTCCTAAATAGGCGAGGCATGGCCACGGCGCTCGATGGATGCTCAGGGCGCGGTGGATACGGTTGAGGCCTCGATTAATCACAGTTGCGGTAAGCCATCATCCAGGCCCTTGGCCGGACTGGGTGGGGCAACAAAAAAAGCCGTTTCCCGCAAGGCGGGAAACGGAGTGGATAAAGATTAAGGTAAAGCTAGCGGCATTCGGGGAAATCAGCGTCTGCCAAAGTAATCAATGAATCGACAGCAGCGAGAAAAAGGCCGAAATCGTTCCAATGGCGGCGATGATGTAAAGGATCGTCGCCACCACCAGATCAGCGCGGACGCCAAAATCGTAGAGGGTAACCCGAAAGCGGTGCGCGGCGTGCCATAGTGACAGGGTGATCACGCCAAAAATGATCACCTTACCCAGCCAGTTGGCGGCGAAGGCATGGATGCTCTCATAGGTGAACATAGTCGGCGCGAAACGCATCGCGGCAAACAATGTGAGCAGCACCAGCGCCGGAGTAATAAACGCCGTGACCGTGCCACCCGCCGCGAATAGCCCCCACACGATGGGTTTGTTGGATTTAGCCATGGTTAGATCCCCATAATCAGCACGATGAGCGACACCACTGCCCAAATGGCATAGTGCGCGCCAACGATCATTTTACCGGGTAAAAACTCCTCGCCACGCTGGATCGGCATGGCCTGCGGCGTTACGTTAAACCACGAGGTGCTGTGATAAATGGCCGCCACCAACGCCGCCACACAGAACAAGACCCCCAGCGGGCCGCGCAGTGCGTCCAGAAAGCTTTGGAAGGCTTCCGGCCCTTCCGCCAGCCTTTTCAGCCCAACCACCAGCAGCAGCGTAAAGGCGCCGATGAAAAAAGAGGTGACTTCGCGCGCCATGTAGCGCATGTAGCGCGGCTGGCGGAAAAACCAGCTGGTTTTAGGGACTTCACGGATATACGGTTTGCTGCTCATTTTTTACTCCACGGCATCAAGTGCTCTTGGTACCAGTCGATGGTGCTCGCCACCTTGACTTGCTGGAGCGCGCCAGCGGGATCGACATGCTTGGGACACACTTCCGAGCAAGCGCCGACGAAGGAGCATTCCCAGACGCCTTCATGCGAGGCGATCACTTCCTGACGCTGGTCGCGGCCGCCGTCCCGCGAATCCTGGTTGTAGCGGTGGGCCATCGAGATCGCCGCCGGGCCGAGGAATTCCGGCACCAGGCCGTATTGCGGGCACGCGGCGTAACACAGCATGCAGTTGATGCACAGCGTGTACTGCTTGAACTTCATCAGCTGCGCCGGCGTTTGCTTGTACTCACCGGCGCTGATCGGCTTCTCTTCCTTCGGGATCAGGTAGGGCTTGACGCTGGCGAATTTGGTGATGAAATCCTCAACGACCGTGACTAAATCTCGCTCGATGGGGAAGTGCGCCAGCGGTTCGACTCGAATATGATCGCCGTATTCGTGGATGAACGCCTTGCAGCCGAGTTTGGGTTCGCCGTTGATCATGTAGCCGCAACTGCCGCAGACCGCCATGTGACAGGACCAGCGGAAACTAAGCGTCGGGTCCAGATTTTCCTTAACGTAATTGAGCGCATCGAGCACGACCCATTCGTTCACGCACGGGACGGTATAGGTCTGATACCGAGGCTCAAGGTCGGTCTCCGGATTGTAGCGGAGCACCTCCAATTGGATTTGGCGTTCTTCGCTCATTTCTTGGCTCCTGAGTAATCGCGGACCCCGGGCTGCGACTTGGTGATCACGACATCGAGATACTCGACGCGCGGCGGTTCCTTGGGATGATAGTAGCTTAGGGTATGCTTGAGGAAGTTCTGGTCATCCCGCTCGGTGAAGTCGAGCCGCTGGTGCGCGCCGCGCGATTCCTTGCGATCTCGCGCGCCGACCGCGACCGCCTCGGCGCAATCAAGCATGGAGCCTAACTCCAGCGCCTGCATCAGGTCGGTGTTGAACACCTTGCTTTTATCGGTTAACCCCAGGTTGACATAGCGCTGGCGCAGCTCGGCGACCTTCTCGCACGCCCGCGCCAATTCCTCGCCCGTGCGGTAAATGCCGGCGTTCTCTTCCATGGTGGCCATCATTTCCTTGCGCAGCCCGGCGACGGTTTCCGTGCCCGCGCTTTTGTCGAACAGGGCGCGGATGCGGTCTTCCGAGTTTTTGGCTTGAGCCGCCAGCGCGGCGTCGTTGCTGTCGGGCAAGCCGGATTGGAGGTGTTCAATGGCGCTCAATGCCGCCCGCCGCCCGAACACTAGTAGTTCAGTCAAGGAGTTAGAGCCTAGCCGATTCGCGCCGTTGATGCTCACGCACGCGCATTCGCCCGCCGCGAACAGGCCCGACACGGGGGTGGCCGCCTTGATGTCGGTATGGATGCCGCCCATGCAGTAATGCACCACCGGCCGGATCGGGATCGGCTCCTTGACCGGGTCCATGCCCAGATAGCTGATGCAAAGGTCGCGCACCAACGGCAAGCGCTCGTTAATCTTCTTCTCGCCCAAGTGACGCATGTCTAGCAACACGCAATCGCCCCACGGGGTCGAGACGGTGTTGCCCTTGCGCTGCTCGTGCCAGAACGATTGGCTTAGCCGGTCGCGCGGGCCAAGTTCCATGGTCTTTAGCACCGGCTGGCCGACGGGCGTTTCCGGCCCCATGCCGTAATCCTGCAAATAGCGCCGCCCGTCTTTGTTGACCAGGATGCCGCCCTCGCCGCGACAGCCCTCGGTGAGCAGGATGCCGTTGTTGGGCAGTCCCGTCGGATGATATTGCACGAACTCCATGTCTTTGAGCGGCACCCCGGCGCGATAGGCCAGGGCCATGCCATCGCCGGTCTTGATCGCGCCATTGGTGGTGAAGGGGAACATCTTGCCCGCCCCACCGGCGGCGATGATCACGGCCTTGGCCTGAAACTGCCTCATCTGGCCGCTGCGGATTTCCAGGGCGGTCAAGCCTTGGCAGCGTCCGTCGTCCACCAGCAAATCGGTGGCGTAATACTCGTCGAAACGCTGGATGCTTGGATATTGGAGCGAGGTCTGGAACAGGGTGTGGAGAATGTGAAAGCCGGATTTGTCGGCGGCGAACCAGGTGCGCCTGATTTTCATGCCGCCAAAGGGCCGCACCGCCACCGAGCCGTCTGGCTCACGGCTCCAGGGGCAACCCCAATGCTCCAGCTGAATCAATTCCTTGGGGGCTTCATTGATGAAGTATTCGACGGCATCCTGATCGCACAGCCAGTCGCCGCCGCCCACGGTATCGCCGAAATGGAGATCGAGGCTATCGTCGGATTTGATGACGCCGGCGGCTCCCCCTTCGGCCGCGCAGGTGTGGCTGCGCATCGGGTAGACCTTCGAGATGAGGGCAATGCGAAGCTTCGGATCGGCCTCCGCAAGTGCGATGGCGGCGCGCAGCCCCGCTCCTCCCGCACCGACGATTGCGATGTCAGTTTGGATTATCTCCATTACCTCTGCTCCTCGACGTTACGCTTGTTAAGGTTTTCAATAGCCATTTGCATGGGATTTTAGGCTCTAATGTAGCATTCCATAGAATGATTGGCAGCATCAAATGATGGTAATGCCAGCGTTTGGCTGTTCCCAGACCAAACAAGTTGAAGAAGAAAGTATAGCTTGGATTAAAAAGATGATTTTTATAAACCGGCGATTCCATCGGGGGGAACGCTTTCATAACTGACTACTTTTCTAAATGGAAGAGGGCGTTGTTGGACATGAGCTGCTTGGCCAAGGAGTCCACCGCGTGAACGGTTTAGCCCCTTCACTCGGGGTTGTTGGCCATGAGGCGCTTTGAAAGCCCACCTCGCAGCAGCTTGTCAGCCGCCGCGCATTCCGTGATGAAGGCCATGACCGCTCGAACGCGGGCGACCTGGCGCAAGTCTGGATGACCGAGCAACCAAATATCCGTATCGAACAGCGGTTCTGGCTCGGTCAGGCGGATCAGGCCAGGCGCTCGCTCAGCCAGAAAGCACAACAGCGGCGCGATGCCGTGACCTGCCTTGACCACCTCGATCTTGTGCAACAGATTGCTGAGTCGTAACGCAATGCGTTCTGGCGCAACGCGCCGCTCCAGCCAGCGATATTCAGGGAGGTGGGCCAGCGTTTCATCCAGGCCGATCCAATGATGTCGGTTGGAGGTCAAATCATAGCCTCGGGCTTCCAGATAACGAGGCGCGGCGTAGATGGCCGACCGCGCCACGCCGATTTTGCGGCCCAACAGGTTGTCGGGCGGCTGATTGGTGGCGCGGATCGCGACATCGGCGTCTCGCCGGGTCAGGTTGACCAATTGATTGGAGCCGATGATTTGTAGTTGGATGCGCGGATGTCGTTGCCAAAACGCCGCGAGATGAGGCAATAACAAGCCGGTGGACAGGGTGTCGGTGGTGGCGATCCGCACCACGCCCGACAGTTGCAAATCTTTACCCGACAACCGGTGTTCGGCGGCAAGCAGGGTTTGTTGCAGGCGCGCTATGACTTCGCGTAACTCTTCGCCAGTGGCGGTCGGGGTGTAACCGGTGCGCAAGCGCTCGAACAGCCGGACGCCCAGCCGCTTTTCCAGGCTAGCGATTCGCCGTAGCACGGTGGTGTGATTCACACCCAAGCGCCGAGCCGCCGCCAATACCGAGCCAGCCTGTTCCACCGCCAAAAAGTAACGATAATCGTCCCATTCGATCATTGTGCTTTTTTACAAATATAAAAACGCAAAATTCTCACTTCATGTGTTTTAAAGCAGAAGCTATCCTAAAAATAACAATCGGCGGCTGCAAGCCTTTTTCAGAAAGCTGTTGCGGCCGAACAGTCAATTAATTTTTCAAGGAGAGGTCCAGATGACGGCCATCATCGTCGCTTACCACAGTGGTTATGGGCACACCAAGAAACAGGCCGAAGCTGTTTATGCGGGTGTGCACGGTGCCGCGGGTGCGCAAGCCGAGCTGTTGGCGATCGACGGCCGAGGGCAATGTGCCAGACGCCGCTTGGGATCGGCTAGCGGCGGCGGACGCCATCATTTTCGGCGCCCCCACTTACATGGGTTCCGTGTCTTGGCAGTTCAAGAAGTTTGCCGATACGTCCAGCAAGCCGTGGTTCAGCCAGCTTTGGAAGGACAAACTGGCGGCGGGTTTCACCAATTCCGCGTCCATGAACGGCGATAAGCTCTCCACTTTGCATGATCTGTTCACGTTGGCCATGCAGCATTCCATGATCTGGGCCGGCATCGGGATGTTGCCCTCCAACGCCAAGGCGGCACAGCGCAACGATATCAATTACCTCGGATCGTTTGCCGGCTTGATGGCGCAATCGCCTTCCGATTCCACGCCCGATGAAGGGCCGTTGCCGGGGGATTTAGAAACGGCCAAGGCTTTCGGGCAACGGATAGCGCAAGCCGCGCGGCGTTGGAAAGCGGGCGCCGGTTGACCGCCTGGATTTCAATAATTTTAATCTTATTGCCTTGAGGACATCATGATGAAACAGCTTGTTAGCAGTACTTTGTTTGCAATGACCTTGGGAATCGGTTGCATCACGGTCGCCCAGGCCGCTCCTGAAAAATACGTTATCGATAATTCTCATACTTATCCGTATTTTGAAATTACCCATCTGGGCTGGTCTACCACCCGTGGCCTGTTCCACAAGACCACGGGCGCCGCCACCTTGGATTTTGCGGCGAAAAAAGGTTCGGTCGAAGTGGTGATCGACGCCAACAGTCTGGATACCGCCTTTGCCAAGCGTGACAATCATTTGCGTGGTGAGGATTTTTTCGATGTCGCCAAGTATCCGACCATCACCTATAAGGCCGATCAGATCGAATTTGACGGCGATCTGCCGACCAAGGCCAAGGGCCAGCTGACCTTGCGCGGCGTCACTAAACCAGTCACGCTAACCTTCTCCCGCTTCAAGTGCGGCGAACATCCGGTGGCTAAGAAGCATTATTGCGGCGCGGACGCCACCGCGACAATCAACCGTGGCGATTTCGGGATTTCGGCCTATCAGGGTGCTGTCGGAGAGGAAGTGAAGCTCTCTATTGCCGTTGAGGCGGCGCGAGAATAGCAAGCTAATCATGGCAGTGGCCTGGATGAAGCGGTAAGGTGAAATCCAGGCCATCGTGTTGGAATTCAAACGAAATGAGGCTGAATGTGGTGACGACGCGTTATACCCGCACGGCAATCGGACTGCACTGGCTAATAGCGGTATTGATCATCGTGGCGTTTGCCCTGGGCTGGACGATGGCGGATATGGAAAACAGCCCGCGGAAGCTGCGCTGGATTTCCTGGCACAAGTGGTTGGGCATCACCGTGCTCGGACTGACGGCGGTACGCTTGCTCTGGCGGCTCGGTCATCCCGCGCCCGCGCTGCCGGCCTCGGTGCCGCTCTGGCAGCAAAAAGCGGCGGAAGGGGTTCATTTTCTGCTGTATGGGCTGATGTTCGCCATACCACTCAGTGGTTGGTTATTTAGTTCCGCCAGAGGATTTTCGGTGGTGTACCTAGGGATTTTGCCGCTCCCGGATTTGATCGGTGCAAACGAAGAACTGGGAGACTGGTTGCACACGGTACATATCGGGCTGAACTATACCCTGCTGGCAGTGTTTGGCGCGCATGTCGGCGCGGCGCTGAAACATCATTTCATCGAACGCGACGATGTATTGGCGCGGATGGTTCCTTGGCTTGAGCGGAAGGGGTGACGAAGATGCTAAAGCGTTGGTTGTGGCAGAGTGCGGCCGTGCTGGGGTTTGGGCTGGCCGCGCTGGGCGTTCAGGCCGGACAGGCGTTGGCGCCGGAGCAAAGTGAAATTACGTTTGTCGGCAAGCAGATGGGAGCGTCGGCTCAAGGTAGGTTCCAGAAATTTACAGCGGATGCCGCGCTTGATCCGGCCGCCATCGACAAAAGCCGGATTCGGGTGGTGATCGATATGAACAGCGTCGCTTTGCCGGCGTCGGATTTTACGACTGAGGTGAAGCGAAAGCGGTGGTTCGATACGGCCGGTTTCCCGGAAGCGACCTTTGAATCCAAGCAGTTTCGAAAACTCGATGGCGGCGCTTATCAGGTGGATGGGATATTGACGCTGAAAGGGGTCAGTCGGGATATCAGTGCGCCATTGAGCCTGAAAACCGAAGGCTCGGATTTATTGGCGGAAGGGCAGTTTGAGATCAAGCGGCTGGATTTCAACGTCGGGGACGGTCAATGGGCCGATACCGATACGGTGGCCAACGAGGTCCAAATAAAATTCAAACTGCGCCTGAAACCGCGACCTTAAAGGCGGCCAGGGGCAGGCAGAGTACTGCCGTCGCTCGGTCAAGCTCACCAACGCTGTTCGTCAAGCGGTCGAAGATTTTTCGACTGCTTTAATTTTACCGTAAGATGTGATCTTCCAGGAGGTCGTGACCGCATGGCAAGGCGTGGAGCTATGGAGAATATCGGTTATCAGACCAACAAAAACTTACCATGTGCTTTGGAAAGGGTGGTTTGAAATAAGGAAAGGATGCGCCTTTGATGGCTTTATCCACTGAAATTTTAAAATATCTCTGCGGGAACCAGCTTATCGCCTCGGGACAATTCTATGAATGAAAGTGGTTCATTTCTTCTGATAACTATCGGCGCTCCGTTTCTAATGGGCATGGCGGTCGGTTATTTTATGAAAAAGACGTTAAAAATTGGCTTATTCCTACTCGGACTGTCAATAGTCGCTCTTTTTGTTGCCGGTTATTATGGCGTAATCAGTATCAGTGGCGCGGATCTAACTCATGCTGTTGAAAAAGGAACCAGCGCCGTTAATCGATTTGGCTCGTTTTTAGTTAATAGCTTGTCGGGTCTTGGCGGGGTCGGGGTAGGTGGGGCCGCTGGATTTTTCGTTGGTTTGAAGATGGGTTAAGCTTTTGACACTGATTTAGGCTAAAGCCAATTTTATTTGGCCACTCATGCCGTTATGCGCTTCCTCCTGCTTTTAGCCATTCACGTTTACCAACGCCACGTTTCCCGGCATAAGGGTTTTTGCTGTGCTTATCATGTCCATACCGCTCGTGCCAGTTGCTCTACCCTGGGTTATCGAGCCGTTCGGAGATACGGTGGGTTGGCGGGTTTTGCGATTCTGCGTAAACGCCTCCATCTCTGTGGCGTGGCGTGGCGCCGAAATGAACTCACGCACCATCGCCCATTTCCCCGCCAACGCGGCGACTGTGATATCGGTTGCGATCTACCTTGCGATTCGCCAGGCGATTGGGTGCCTGATGCTTGCAATTGCGGTAGCTGTGACTGGCCAGAAAAAAAGCGGAAGAAAAGAAAAAAGGGTGAGAACGAAATTTATATCCCGCCAAAACGCAGTAGGTGATAGCAATCTCGATTAAGCATGGAATTCACGGATGACCTCAATAAGGCCAACCAGATTGGTGTTCAGCTCCGCTAAGTTTTTCGCTGGAATCCGCTATTTTGTATGATGAGCATCCCCAGCTTGATGAATCGAGGTATTGCGGCATAAAACTGCTTTTTACCTTGAAACGAGTCAGTGCGCCGTAACCGCTCGCCCTGACATTCCAGTTTTCCGAAATTTCCGCGGCGTACCGCTTTGGTGACGGGGTAGAAAATGGGTTGGCCGGTCAAGCGAGGCGCCCATCGGCTGAAAACTGCCCGACGTCGCAGCGCAAACTGTGCTGGGTCAACGGGCCGAAATAATGTGGCCCATGCTTCTACCTCGATCATCGATTGGTTTATCCCATGAACAGCAGTCGCCCAGCCATCAGCAACACCACGCTGAGAAAGACCGGACGGATAAATGGCGCTCCGTAACGGATGGCGCTATGAGCGCCGATGAAAGAACCAACCATCAGCGCCATACCCATCGCCAGCCCGATACCATAATCGATATTGCCGAAGAGGCTAAAAGTCAGCAGCGCGGTGAAGTTGCTGATGAAGTTCATAAACCGCGCCACGCCCGCCGCTCTCACTAAATCCAGCCGGAACAGCTTCATGGCGGCCGTCATCCAGAACGCGCCAGTACCGGGGCCGATAAAGCCATCGTAAAAGCCGATCAAACCACCGGCCAACAATTTCACGCCGCGCCGGATCGGCGGCGCTGGTTCGGAATGCGCTGTTTTAAGGGCCGAGCGTGGCCACGCCAGATAGGCCGCCGCGCCTAGAATCGCTAGCGGCAGCAGCTTTTTTAATATCCCCGCGCTCAGCAAATAGACCAGCATCGCGCCGGTCAGCGCGCCAACAAAAGTGCCAAAGCTCATTGCCCACCACAACCTTGGCTGGAATAAGCCCTTGCGGATAAAGGTGATGGAGGCGCTGAGTGTACCAAAGGTGCTGACCAGCTTATTGGTGCCAATCACCAAATGCGGGGGCATTCCAGTACTCAGTAAAGCGGGCATCACCAGCATCCCGCCGCCGCCGGCGATGGCGTCGATGAAGCCCGCCAGCAATGCGGCTCCTCCGAGCAACAGGACCGTGATGGGATCGAGTGGGAGTGCCATGAGCAGGAGCGATTCAGGCGATGCGGCGGATGCTGGTCAGAACACTCGCCAGCTCCGTCAAGAATGCGGTTAAGACCCTGTAATCGGACAAATGATAAACTGCTTCTGGCGGCGGCTCCGGGCCAATGCCGACAGCGATGCCGCCGAGTTTGGACGCCACCGTCAAAGCGGCCGCATCGTTGGCCGCATCGCCCGCATAGAGGACTAACGCGGGCCGATCCGAGTGATGATGGGCGACGATGGCCTGTAAAGCCGTTCCTTTGTCAACGCCTATGGCGGGTAATACTTCAAGGGCCAATGGCGCTTCATAAATCCGCGCGACAGCCGCATGGGGTTCCAGCAAAGCGAAGAGTTCAGCCCGCAGCGCTTCGATCCGATCAGATCGCAGTTGCCGATAATGGATGGTCAAGCCCAATTGCTTCTTTTCCACCCACGCGCCGGGATACAGCGGCAGCCGAGCCTCCATCGCGGCGAATAGATCGCGCATCAACTGGCGAGGTTGTGATAGCTCGGCGGGGACAATTCGTTCGCCGCGCAAATCCAGCTCCAGGCCGAACGTGCCGCCGAAATAAAGCCCAGGGACACCGACCATCGCCATCAGATCATCCAAGCCGCGGCCGCTGACAACGCCCACCGCGAGGCGTGGCATGGCCGCTAGACCGGCCAGCAAAGCGCGCAATTCTGGACTGAGATGCGCCAGGTTGGGCCGCGCCGCAAACGGCGCCAGCGTCCCATCGTAGTCGAACACCAAGACCAGCCGTTCCCCTCGCAGATAAGCGGTGGCCAGTTGTTCCACCAGCCTGTGGCTTACAGAAGACATCCGACCGTTTCCTGGAGCTGAAGGATAGACATCACGCGGAAGTTCCGGCGATTCCGGGCGCTGGCGGCGCGGCGGGCTGTCATTGATCGGGCAGTCGGTCGAGCGCGGCGATATCCTCGGCGCTCAGGCTTAAATGAGTCGCCTGTAAGCTGTCGCGGATGCTGGCGACCTGACTCGCGCCAGGGATCGGTAAAATATGTTGGCCTTTGTGCAGCAACCAAGCCAGCGCGATCCGGTGCGGGGTGGCTTCGTACTTGCCGGCCAGTTGCAGTAGCAGCGGTTCGCGGGCAAGCCGGGTATGACCGCTGTGGCCGCCGACCGGGCTGTAGGGAATATAGGTGATCTGCCGCGCCTGACAAAAGTCGATCAACCCGTTGTGAAAGTCGCGCTTGTCGAAAATGTTGCAGCGATTTTGCACCGACGCGATCAAAGTCAGGCTCAACGCGCTTTCCAGTTGCGCCGCGCTGACGTTGGAAAGGCCGATATGGCGGATTTTACCCGCCTCCTGCAACTTGATCAGGGCTTCCAGCGAACGGCTAAAATCGACTTTGGGGTCGATGGCGTGCAACTGGTAGAGGCCGATGCAATCGGTGCGCAGCGCCTGTAGGCTGCGTTCGCAAGACAGCCGCAGCCAGTCGGGATCGCCGTCGGTGATCCAGGCCCCGCCCGGACGGCGCAGTCCACCCTTGGTGGCGACGAATACCTGATCGGTGAGGCCGAGTTGGTTCAGCGCGCCTCGAATCAGCCGTTCGTTATGGCCGATATCCTCATCATCGACACAATAGACGTTGGCGGTGTCGATGAAATTGCCCCCCCCATCAACAAAGGCCTCGATAACGGAAAATGCTTGCTTTTCATCGGGCCGGCCACTGATGGAAAGCGGCATGGCGCCCAGGCCGATGGCTTTGAAGTGCAAGCCGGTGCTGTCGAGTTCGCGCTGTTGCATGAGCCTGTCCTCCCGTAGTTTACGGTTTGATAAAGGCGGATTTCCAAGGGCGGATCGTGTCAGTCGTCGCTCGGAGTCGATGGTCGGACTGAGGGTGAAGTTGCTTAATCCCTCTGGCTGCGATCAAGAGTAAGAGTTCAACCCAGCAGTCGGTTCAGGATGCCCTCGTAAATGCGGCTAAGTCGCGCCAGATCGTCGATGGGGACACATTCGTCGATCTTATGAATGGTCGCATTCAGCGGCCCAAGTTCGATCACCTGAGCGCCGGTCGGCGCAATGAAACGGCCGTCGGACGTACCGCCGCTGGTGGATAAAGCCGCTTCCAGCCCCGTTTCGGCGCGAATGGCCGCCATGGCGGCGGCCACCAAATCCGCTGGCGGGGTGAAGAACGGCGGGCCGGACAGACTCCATTCCACCTCGTACTGGAACACCTGCCCAGTTTTGATCTCTTCGTTAAGCAGTCCGGTGTCGATGAGCAATCGGGTGCGCTCCCGCAGCTGGTCGACCGTCACCGCGGGGGAGAAACGGAAGTTAAACAGCATCTCCAGTTCGCCCGGCACGATGTTGACGGCCCCCGAACCGGCGCGCAGATTGGAAATCTGGAACGAGGTGGGCGGAAAAAAGTCGTGCCCTTGATCCCAGACCTCATCCGCCAACGCCGTGAGTAGCGGGCCGATGGCGTGAATGGGATTTTGCGCTAGGTGCGGGTAGGCGACATGGCCTTGCTCGCCGCGCAGCAGCAATCGGCCGTTCAGTGATCCTCGCCGGCCGTTCTTGAGGGTGTCGCCCAACTGGTTGGCGCAGGAAGGTTCGCCAACCAGACACCAGCGCATTTTTTCACCCCGCTGTTCCAGCCGCTCCACCACCTTGACCGTACCATCCACCGCCGCGCCTTCTTCATCGCTGGTGATGAGGAAGGCGATTGAGCCGCGCGGCTGTGGGCAAGCGGTAAGGAAACGTTCGCACGCGGTGACCATCGCCGCCAGACTGCCTTTCATGTCCGCCGCGCCCCGACCGTACAAATAACCATCGTGGGCGGTCGGTTCGAACGGAGGTGATCGCCAGCGTTCTAGCGGGCCGGGCGGCACCACATCCGTATGGCCGGCGAAAGTGAACAAGGGATCGGAGTCGCCGAAGCGCGCCCAGAAATTATCCACGACGCCGAAGCGCAGGCGTTCCGCTTGGAAACCGAGCGCTTCCAAGCGGGCGATCATGACGGCCTGGCAGCCAGCGTCTTCCGGCGTGATTGAGGGACGGCGCAGCAGATCGAGAGCCAGCTCCAGCGTAGCGTCCATCAATCGCGCAGTAGATCGTTCAGGCTGACTCGGCCGCGGGTTTTGTCATCCACCTGCTTGATGATGATGGCGCAATAAAGGCTATGGCTGCCATCGGCGGCGGGCAAAGCGCCGGGCACCACCACCGAACCGGCCGGTACTCGACCGTAGCTCACTTCGCCGGTCATGCGGTTGTAAATCTTGGTGCTTTGGCCGATATAAACCCCCATCGACACCACCGAGCCGTGTTCGACGATCACGCCCTCAACCACTTCGGAGCGAGCGCCAATGAAGCAGTCGTCTTCAATAATGGTGGGGCTGGCCTGCAACGGCTCCAGGACGCCCCCAATGCCAACCCCGCCGGACAGATGGACGTTCTTGCCAATCTGGGCGCAGGAGCCGACCGTGGCCCAAGTGTCCACCATGGTGCCGGAATCGACGTAGGCTCCGATATTGACGAAGGAGGGCATCAGCACCACGCCGGAGGCGATGTAGGTGCCGCGCCGGGCGACGGCGGGCGGCACGACGCGGACGCCGGCGGCCAGAAAGTCGTTGGCCCCGTAACCCGCATATTTAGGGGGAACCTTATCGAAATAATTGGTGTAACCGTCGCGGATCATGGCGCTTTCGTTCAGGCGAAAGCTGAGCAGGACTGCTTTTTTCAACCAAGTGTTGACCGTCCAGACCCCATCGCGTTTCTCGGCAACCCGCACACGGCCTAATTCCAATAGATCAATCGCTTCAGCGATGGCCTCGTGAAGATTGGTTGGTGCGTTGCTGGGGTCGATTTCGCCACGACGCTCGAAAGCATCATCGATAATCCGTTGTAATTCAGTCATGGAACAAAGTCCTCGGTACGGAGTGGTCTCAACTCAATTGAAGATTTAGGCAAGGCTACAAAAAAACCGTCATAATAAGGGGGGATAAATAAAGACCGATCGCCACGCGGACGAACCGGACCCAGACGCTAACTTTAACACCGAAGCCCTCGAACGGCAGCAGCGTGATCGCCCGGATCTCGACGATGATCGGCATATCAACAAAAAACCGTGCCAGCAAGAACGAGGATAATCGGTATGACCAAGAAAACCGTGGCGGATGATAGCAAGACGGCGCCTGAACAGTCGGCCCCGGCTTCGGCCATCGCTCCGACGGCAGGAAACAATCCCACCGCTGCGATAATCAGCCAACCGGCGTCGCGGGATTCGACCGAGGAAGCCCAACCCGCGCAAAACGCGGCGATCTCGACCGCTGTCTCGCTGGAGGCGGCACCGCCCGCGACCGATGGCCGCCAGCGGACGATCATTGAGGGTGTTACCCCGGAAATCGATGGGGGCCAGTTTCCCATCAAGCGCACCGTGGGCGATGCCGTGGTCGTTGAAGCGGATATTTTTACCGACGGTCATGATTCCTTATCGTGCATCCTGCAACACCGCAAAGTCGGCGATCCCCTCTGGCGGGAAACCCCCATGCGGTTTTTGGTCAACGACCGCTGGCAAGGCGAATTTCAGGTCTTGGATCTGGGTTGCTACGAATATACCATCATCGCCTGGGTAGACCCCTTCAAATCCTGGCGGCACGACTTGAGCCGCTGGGTCCAGCCGGAAGATGTGTCCATCGCGCTGCGCACGGGTGAGCAGCTGGTCGGGAAAGCCAGCCAGCGCGCCACCGGCGATGATGCACAGTGGCTGGCGTTGCGCGCCAAGGCGCTGGTCAGCGATCAGGCGTTGGATTACCGGCGGCAATTGGGCATGGACGAGGAATTGGCCCGGCTGATGCAGCGTTACGCCGACCGCCAGTTGAGCATCACTTATGCGAAGACGCTGCGGGTAAGCGTTGATGACGAGCGCGCCCGTTTCAGTACCTGGTACGAGATGTTCCCGCGGTCAAGCAGTCCCTTGCCTGGCAAACACGGCACCTTCAAGGATTGCGAAATCTGGTTGCCGCGCATTGCCGCGTTGGGGTTTGACGTGCTTTATTTCCCGCCGATTCATCCGGTCGGGCGCGTCAACCGCAAGGGCAAGAACAACACCCTGACGCCGACCGCCGACGATGTGGGCAGTCCCTGGGCCATCGGGGCGGCCGAGGGCGGCCATAAGGCTATCTTGCCGGCTTTGGGTACGTTGGAGGATTTCCGGCAGTTGGTGCAGAAAGCCAAGGAGCATGGGATCGAAATCGCCTTGGACATCGCCTTGCAATGCGCGCCCGACCATCCCTATGTCAAGGAACACCCCGATTGGTTTCGCTGGCGGCCAGACGGCACGGTGCAATATGCCGAAAACCCCCCCAAGAAATACCAGGATATCTATCCGTTCAATTTCGAGACCAGCGACTGGCAAGCGCTGTGGGAAGAGATCAAGAGTATCTTCGAGTTCTGGATTGCTCAGGGCGTGCGCATCTTCCGGGTCGATAACCCGCACACCAAGCCGTTTGCAATGTGGGAGTGGCTGATCGCCGAAATCAAGAAGCAAACGCCGAATGCGATTTTCCTGGCCGAAGCCTTCACCCGGCCGAAGGTGATGCACCGCCTTGCCAAATTGGGTTACAACCAGTCCTACACTTATTACGCTTGGCGTAACCACAAGTGGGAGCTGATGGACTACCTCAAGGAATTGACGCAGGGGCCAGGCCGCGAGTATTTCCGCCCCAATTTCTGGCCGAACACGCCGGATATTTTGACCGACTATCTCCAGTTCGGCGGCCGGCCGGCGTTCATGTCCCGGCTGGTGATGGCGGCGACGATGACCGCCAACTACGGCCTTTATGGGCCGGCTTACGAAATGATGGAACACATCGCGGTCAAGCATGGCAGCGAAGAATATCTGGACTCCGAAAAATACCAGTTGCGCTATCGCAGTTTCCAGGATCTGGACAGTCCCAGCAGCCTGCGCGATTTCATCGCGCTGGTGAACCGGATCCGCAAGCGCAATCCGGCTTTGCAGTCCGATTGGAGCCTGGCGTTCCACCACATCGATAACGAGCAGCTCCTTTGCTACAGCAAGGCAACCGGCAGCCACACCAATGTGGTTCTCGTGGTGGTGAACCTGGACCCCAATTACACCCAGGCCGGTTGGACCCAACTCAACCTGGAAGCGTTGGGGATTGATTCCCAGCAACCGTTCCAGGTGCATGATTTGCTGACTGGCGCGCATTACGTCTGGCGGGGGCCGAACAATTACGTGGAGCTCAATCCCCACCGGATGCCAGCCCATGTGTTTCGTCTCCACCATCACCCGCATACGGAGCGTGACTTCGATACTTTCGACGCCTGAGCAAGGGAAACATGAGTCCTATCAATACCGTAGACTAAAAACGAAGGATGTGTCCCCATGAAAAAATCAAAAGTTCTTGCGTTCGTAATGGCGGGTGGCGAGGGTTCCCGCCTTAGCCCCCTAACCTCTCAAAGTTCCAAGCCTTCCTTACCTTTCGGCAGCCGTTACCGGATTGTCGATTTTGTGTTGAGTAACCTGCTTAACTCCGGGATTCATTCGGTTTATATGCTGGTGCAGTACAAATCCCAGTCGCTGATTGAGCACGTTCGTAAAGCCTGGGTGGTGTCGCCGATGCGCAACGAGGAGTTCGTGACGGTGGTGCCGCCCCAGATGATGCGGGGCGGCGACTGGTTCATGGGCACCGCCGACGCCGTGTACCAGAATATCAACCTGATTCAGATGCACAATCCCGATCTGGTGCTGGTGTTTGGCGCCGATCACGTCTATCGAATGGATCTCGAACAGATGATCGATTTCCATCACGAACGGGAAGCGGATGTGACGGTGGCGGCTTTACCCGTTCCCCTCGCCGATGCCCGTGGCTTCGGCGTCATCGTGGCCGATCACGCTGGGCGAGTGGGCGAATTTCAGGAAAAACCCGACAATCCGACCCCGATGCCCTCCGATCCGACGCGCGCGTACGCCTCAATGGGCAACTATCTGTTCGACGCCAAGATCTTGGTTGAGTCGCTCAAGGCCGCTGGCGACCGCGGCGAGCACGATTTTGGGCAACACATCCTGCCGGCCTTGAAAGATACCCATCGGTTGTTCGCCTACGACTTCGCCACCAACAAGGTGCCGGGCGTCAAGCCCTACGAAGAACAAGCCTACTGGCGCGATGTCGGTACGCTGGACGCGTATTTCAACGCCCATCAGGACATGCTGGCTTGGCCGCCTCGCTTCGATGTGTTCAACCCCCAGTGGCGGATCTTTTCAAGTAACTATCAAGGGCCAGTCGCACGCATGTTGGACGCTAAGCTGTGCAACAGCGTGGTCGCCGCCGGCTCGCTGGTGCATGGCGCTTCCATCAGCAACACCATCGTCCGCCGTGAGGTGATCATCGAGGATGATGTGGAGATCGAGGATTGCCTCATTCAGGACTATGTGCATATCAAGCGCGGCGCCAAGCTGCGGCGGGCCATCATTGGCAACTACAACGTGATTGAGGCGGGCGCTCGGATCGGCCATGATCCCGAACTCGACCGCCGCCGTTATAGCGTCACCGAGAGCGGCATCACCGTGGTAGGCCCAGGCGAGGTGAGCACAACACTGCGCGCCTTCAGCGAATAAGGCTGAAGCGGTGGATCGCCTCCCCGTGGGGAGCGGGGAGGCAGGGGGATGACGAGCCGATGAAAATACCAACAACCTCTGTCTTGATGGGGTGGCCGTATCCCTTGGGGGCGACCTGGGACGGCGAGGGCGTGAACTTCGCCCTCTTTTCGGAACATGCCGAGCAGGTCGACTTGTGCTTGTTCGACGCCAAGGGCAAACATGAAGTCGAGCAGATTCCATTGCGCGAGCAAACCTGCGGGGTCTGGCACGGCTATCTGTCCGATGCGCGGCCTGGCTTGCTGTATGGCTATCGGGTCCACGGTCCGTACAAGCCGGAATTAGGCCACCGGTTCAATCCTCATAAGCTGCTATTAGATCCCTGCGCCAAACGCATCATCGGCCAGCCGCACTGGAGTGAGGCGCAATTTGGCTACAAGGTGGGCAACCGTCACGAAGATTTAAGTTTCAGCACCCGCAATAGCGCGCCGGGGATGCCGAAGTGCCAGGTGGTCGATACCGCCTTTCTGTGGGGCGATGACCGACCGCCCTATACTCCCTGGCATGACACGCTGATTTATGAATTGCATGTGCGCGGTTTTACTTTGCTGAATCCTGAGATTCCTCCGCATATGCGCGGAACTTACGCCGGGTTGGCGTGTGAGCCGGCCATTCATTATTTGAAATCGCTCGGGGTGACCGCGATCGAACTGCTGCCGGTCCACTACTTTGTGGACGAGCGTCATCTGCTCGACAAGAAATTGCATAACTACTGGGGCTATAGCCCCATCGGCTATTTCGCGCCCGACCCGCGCTACGCCGCGACCGAGAATCCGGTTAGCGAATTCAAGAGCATGGTGAAAAGCCTGCACTCGGCTGGTATCGAAGTGCTGCTGGATGTGGTCTACAACCACACGGCGGAAGGCAACCATCTCGGCCCGACCTTGTGCTTTCGCGGTATCGACAATGCGGTGTATTACCGGTTGTCTCCGCAAAATCCGCGCTATACCATGGATTACACCGGTTGCGGCAATACCCTCAATACCTCGCACCCGCGCGTGATCCAACTGGTGATGGACAGTTTGCGGTATTGGGTGCAAGAGATGCACGTCGATGGCTTCCGCTTTGATCTGGCGGCGGCGCTGGCGCGCGAAAGTCACGGCGATGTCGATCAGATGGGTTCATTCATGGATGTGATGCAACAAGATCCGGTGCTGGCGCGGGTCAAGCTGATCGCCGAGCCGTGGGATACCGGCCATGGCGGCTACCAGGTCGGACAATTTCCGGTCACTGTCAGTGAATGGAACGGCAAATACCGCGATGTGGTGCGCGATTACTGGCGCGGCGAAGGCGGCCTGATCGGCGAGCTAGCCTATCGGTTGACCGGTTCCGCCGATTTGTATCAGCACAATGGCCGCCGGCCGCAGGCCAGCATCAACTTCATCACCGCGCACGATGGTTTCACGCTCTACGATCTGGTGAGCTACAACCACCGCCATAACGAAGCCAATCTGGAACATAATCAGGATGGCGACCCCCACAACCAGAGCTGGAATTGCGGGGTGGAAGGCGAGACCATGGACCCAGCCATCATGGAATTGCGCTCGCGCCAACGGCGTAATTTTTTGGCGACGCTGTTGTTGTCGCAAGGGGTGCCAATGCTGTTGGCTGGCGATGAAGCCGGTCGCACCCAGCAGGGCAATAACAACGCCTACTGCCAAGATAATGAAATCAGCTGGTTCAATTGGGACTTGATCTGGCTGGACGATAACCGTCAATTATTTATGTTCACGCAGCGGTTGGTGCAATTGCGCCGCGAGCATCCCACCTTCCGGCGACGCCATTTTTTTCGAGGCATTCACGGTAGTGGCGTGCGCGATATCCTCTGGTTTAATCCGGATGGGCGCGAGATTAACGATGATGAGTGGGATCATGACTATGCTCGCTGCCTGGGGTTGTATTTGCCGGGTGATGGCGTGGGTGATTGGGATAAGCGCGGCCATCCGTTGGAGGACGATGATTTCTTGCTGTTATTTAACGCTCATCATGAAGAAATTCAGTTTGTGCTACCGATTGTGCGGGGTGAGGCGTTCTTTGAGGTGTTGGTGGATACCGCGCTGCCGCAAGGCTATCCCACCAGCAATAATCAACATCTGGCGGAAGAGCCTTATTCCGTCGATGGTCGTTCCCTGGTGTTGTTGCGCCATCGGCGTCACCTTGGCCCCTTTGCCGCAACCGAGCCAGATGGCGATAGCAGCGTACTGGAAACGTCCACTTAAGCTGACGGCATGTTGGCTCATTGATCACCGGGATTGACATGGGCAGGCGTCCATAAACAATGCTGGCGCCGCATGCGGCTTTTGGGGACAAGCGCGATTCAGCTTATGACGTGTTGCAAGCCATCCAAGGGTTAGTTATAGGCGACAAGGGCTACCTTCGCCCGCAATTTCAAGCTAATTGCGCGACGCTGGGCATCGACTTGCAAGCGCCAGTGCGCCAAAACATGAAGAAACATCGGCCTGGTGGCTCCAACTGCTACGGCGGATTCGCAAGCGCATCGAAACCGTCAGCAGCCAGCTCGAATACCATTTTGGGTTGGCGGAAACCCGAACCCGAGATGTCTGGCACTTGACTACTCAAGTGACCCGCAAGCTCTTGGCTCACACCAATCGGGGTTTGGTTCAATCTCCAACGCGGGCATGAGCCTTTATACCCCGATGGTTTGATTATCGCCTGATCAGAAAGTCGCACATCGCGTTATTTATGAGGAGAAGTATGATCAGCATCGCTCCATTCTCTCAAAGGTATGCCCAAGGTGTCGTCGAGGTCATTTTGACGATTCAGCGTGTGGAATTTGCAATTCCCATCACGCTGGAGGCCCAACCGGATTTACAGCGCATTTCCCGTTTCTATCAGCGGGGCAATGGCAATTTTTGGGTGGCGTTAGACGAGCAGGAGGTAGTGGGGACTCTTGGCTTGCTCGATATCAGTAACCGTCAGACCGCCCTACGCAAAATGTTCGTCAAAGCCAGCCATCGCGGCCATGAGCGCGGCGTGGCCAAACAGTTACTCGACACGCTGATGGCGTGGTGTCAGACGCGGAATGTGCTGGACATCTATCTTGGCACGATGGATATATTTTTTGCTGCCCATCGTTTTTATGAGAAGAATGGGTTTCAGGTTATCGAGCGCGCGGCATTGCCTGCCAGTTTCCCCGTCATGGCGGTGGATAACCGGTTTTATTATCGGACTCTCTAGGCTTTTCAGACCTGTTCTTTTGCAACGCTTTATGTTTCTTAAGAGTAGTAAATCCTAAGTTATCTGGTATTTAGATCAATTGTTTTTGGATAGTTAGTCCTGCATAAACTAGTTGGACTTTCAATCAAGTACTTAGGATCACGGTACAACTTGTCATAGGCAACTGACCCCGCGCGACGGAATAGCGACCGTCAGGCGTAACCGGGCAGGATGGCTTAGTGTTCTGCATGATGGACCGCTGCGCCGATTTCCCATTCTGCAATTCCGCCGGGCATTTCCTGAAATAAGGGATGCGGTTCCGGCTGCGGGATGGTTGGAAGCCCAGCCAACCAATCCGGTGATCTGGCCTTTAGCTTGCCCCGCAAGTGACGCCATTCGTAGTCGAGTTGTCCGCTGCCAACTGGCATTAGCACGCTCTGGTTCATCTGGCCAATCTTCGCTTGATTAAAACGGTAGCCACGCTGGGTTGCTTCGGCCCAAACCGCCATCAGGTAGTGGGCGATTTGTGAGCGGGGCATTTCGCACTGGCGAAAACGCGCTAACTGCGGATGGTGTTTGTAGCCTTTGGTCTGATCGGATAAAACCGCCTGCGCCAGCAACGCCTCGCGCCATAAAGCCAGCAGGCCCTGGGTGTCCAGATATTTTGGGTGCAATGTCCACAACCGCATAATCGCTACTTATCGCCTCTTGAGAAGATGAGAATCTGTACAGCTTGAAATCGGCGGGCTTATACTTTGCAACGGCTACCCTTTGAGGTGGCGATTTTCACCAATTTCACCTTCATAACACCGCCGGGATATCGGCCCCCTGGTGGATTGCGCGCTTAGGCCGGATTTCGTGTACCAATGCGAAGCTTGTGGCAAGACCATTTCCGCGCACACGCCTTCCTTTCAAATTACCGTCAAGACCCGCTTCACATCTTATCCGCGTCGCGCGGACGCTCATTGGTTCAAGCAAACCAAAGCAGGTTCGCTCACTAAAACAAGCCGCTGGGAATCACGGGATGATCCCGGTGGAAAAGGACGAGAGATCGTAAAAGAGATCAGCGTTTGCCCTAACTGTTATCAAGCCAGAGCAGCGCCAATCTAGTCTACACTACTGCCCGCACGCTCTATCTATCCTGACCTTCACGGAACTCGCGTCATGCCCTTAATTAGCTCCGACAATCTCTCGATCGCCTTTGGCGCGGAAAAGCTGCTGGACGGCGCGAGTTTCCAGCTGGACGCGGGCGAGCGGGTCTGTCTGATCGGGCGCAACGGCGCGGGCAAAACCACCTTGCTGCGCTTGTTGTCGGGTGAGATTCACCCGGATGGCGGCGACATTTGGCGGCAGCCGGGCTTGCGGATCGCCACGCTCGCGCAAGAATTGCCCACTGATACGGCGGCCACGGTGTTCGAGATCGTCGCGGGTGGTTTGGAAATGGGGGCGCTGCTCGCTGAATACCATGCCGCTACGGCGCGGCTCGCTCATGCCGACACCCCCGACGCCCTGCGCAAGATGGAGCGCTTGCAGCACGAGTTGGAAGCGCGCGACGGCTGGCGTTGGCAACAGCGGGTCGAAACCGTGATCAGTCGTTTGCAACTGCCAACGGATACCCCGCTGGCGGAACTGTCCGGCGGCTGGCGGCGGCGGGTGTTGCTGGGGCGAGCCTTGGTGCGCGATCCGGACGTGTTGTTGCTGGACGAGCCGACCAACCATCTCGATCTGGAAACTATCCAATGGCTGGAGCAGGAGCTGCTGGAGTTTCGCGGCGGATTATTGTTCATCACCCACGACCGCGCCTTGTTGCAACGGCTGGCGACGCGCTTGCTAGAACTGGATCGCGGCATGCTTACATCATGGCCGGGTGATTACGCGAACTTTCTGGAGAAAAAAACCGCTTCGCTGGAAATCGAAGCCCGCCATAACGCCAAATTTGACAAGACTCTAGCGCAGGAAGAAGTGTGGATCCGGCAGGGCATCAAGGCGCGGCGCACCCGCAACGAAGGCCGGGTACGGGCGTTGTACGCCTTGCGCGAGGAACGCCGCCAGCGCCGCGAGCAAATCGGCAAGGCCAGTTTTGGACTGGAACAAGGAGAGCTATCCGGCAAGCGGGTGATTGAGGCCAAAAATATCCGCTACGCCTGGCAGAGCGAGCCGCTGATCCGCGATTTCTCGGTGCGTATCCTGCGCGGCGACCGCATCGGTCTGATCGGCGCCAACGGTTCTGGCAAGACCACGCTGCTGAATTTGCTGCTGGGGCATTTGTCGCCCGATGCCGGCCAGGTGGAGCACGGCACCAAGCTGCAAATCGCTTATTTTGATCAACTGCGCGAGCATCTCGACCCGGAACAGACCGTGCTGGATAGCGTGGCGGGCGGGCGGGAGACCATCGAAATCAACGGCCAGCGCCGTCACATTATCGGTTATCTGGGCGACTTTCTGTTTACCCCGCAACGGGTGCGTTCGCCAGTCAAATCGCTATCCGGCGGCGAACGCAACCGATTGTTGCTGGCCCGTTTGTTCACGCAACCGGCCAATCTGCTGGTGATGGACGAACCGACCAACGATCTGGATTTGGAAACGCTGGAGCTGCTGGAAGAATTGTTGCTGGAGTACACCGGCACCTTCCTGCTAGTCAGCCACGACCGGGCGTTTCTGGATAATGTGGTGACCAGTTGTTTGGTGTTTGAAAGCGATGGGCGGATCCGTGAATACGTCGGCGGTTATAGCGATTGGCTACGTCAGCGCGCCGCGCCGGAACCCGCGCCTGCTGTCAAACTCAAACCAATATCCGCCCCAGCGCCAAAATCGTCGAAACCGGCGGCATCCGGGCGGCTTGGCTATAACGAACGACGGGAGCTAGAACAGTTGCCTGCCCGCATTGAGCAATTAGAACAACGTCAGCGGGAATTGCACGCCTTGACCGCCGATCCCGCTTTCTACAAACAGCATGCGGCTGTGGTTGCTCGGCAGTTGGATGAGTTGAAGGGGCTGGAAGTGGAATTGGAAGCGAGTTACGGTCGGTGGGAGGCGTTGGAAGCGCGGGAGCGGGTGGGATGAAGTGCATCGTCAGGATACAGCCAATAGGAATTATTGATTGACCCTATAGAACATATGAATTCTTAATTCCCATCGGATGCGCCTATAGTTAAGCGGCACACTGTGCTTCTCGCCATAAGGAGACCTGCAATGCGTAATAAGAAAATTCCGTTACTGGCCGCTTTAGCGGTAGTCCTATCGCCAGTCGTGACGACCGGCGTTGCGCATGCTCAAAGTAAACCGATGTCGAACCAGGCATGGTGGCCCGAGCAACTGAACCTACAGCCGCTTCGCCAGCACAATGCCACGTCCAACCCGATGGGGAAGGACTTCAACTACGCCGAAGCGTTTAAAAAGCTCGATCTCGATGCCGTGAAGAAAGACATCGCGGCGCTGATGACCGCATCGCAGGATTGGTGGCCGGCGGATTATGGTCACTATGGACCCTTCTTCATTCGCATGGCCTGGCACAGCGCGGGCACGTACCGCGTGGCCGACGGCCGGGGCGGCGCCGATGGCGGCCAACAGCGCTTCGAGCCGCTCAATAGCTGGCCCGACAATGCGAGCCTCGACAAAGCGCGCCGCCTGCTGTGGCCGATCAAGCAAAAGTACGGCAGCAAAATTTCGTGGGCCGACCTGATGGTCCTGACCGGCAACGTCGCGCTGGAGTCGATGGGCTTTAAGACCGTTGGCTTTGCCGGCGGTCGTCAAGACGACTGGGAGGCCGACCTGGTTTATTGGGGCCCCGAAAAAGAGTGGCTGGGTGACAAGCGCTACAGCGGTGATCGCAAACTCGAGAATCCCCTCGCCGCCGTGCAGATGGGCCTCATCTACGTGAATCCGGAAGGGCCGAACGGCAATCCGGACCCGCTGTTGGCGGCCAAGGATATTCGCGAAACATTCGCCCGCATGGCGATGAACGACGAGGAGACCGTCGCGCTGATCGCGGGTGGCCACACCTTCGGCAAAACGCACGGCGCACACAAACCCCCTGACTGCGTGGGCCCGGAGCCGGCGGCCGCCGGCACCGAGGAGCAAGGCTTCGGTTGGAAGAACAAGTGTGGTAAGGGCAATGCCGAAGACACCGTTACCAGCGGTCTGGAAGGCGCATGGACCGCCAATCCGGCCGCCTGGACCACGCAATTCTTGGACAACCTATTCACCTTCGATTGGGTGCAGACCAAGAGTCCCGCCGGCGCGATTCAATGGATTCCCGCGAACGGTCAGGCGGCCAATACCGTCCCGGACGCGCACGACAAGACGAAGCGGCATGCGCCGATCATGCTTACCACCGACCTTTCACTGAAGTTCGACCCGAGTTATCGTCAGATTGCGGAGCGCTTCAGGAAAGACCCGAAGCAATTCGAGCTGGCGTTCGCCAAGGCCTGGTTCAAGCTGACACATCGCGATTTGGGTCCACGGGCGCGCTACGTCGGCGCCGAGGCTCCCAAGGACGTGTTAATTTGGCAAGATCCGGTGCCCGCGGTCGATCACGCCTTGATCGATGCGAACGACATCGCGGCGCTTAAGGCCAAGATTCTCGCGTCCGGCCTGACCCCCTCCGAACTGGTGAGAACCGCCTGGGCGTCGGCCGCTTCCTTCCGCGGTTCCGACCTGCGAGGCGGCGCGAACGGCGCTCGCGTCCGCCTCGCGCCGCAAAAGGATTGGGCGGCGAACAATCCGACGGAGCTGGCCAAGGCGCTGAAGAGCTTGGAAGACATTCAGCGGAGCTTTAACGGCGCGCAATCTGGCGGAAAGAAAGTGTCGCTCGCCGACGTGATCGTGTTGGGAGGCGCGGCGGCTATCGAGCAGGCCGCGAAGCAGGGCGGATATGACATCAAGGTTCCCTTCGCGCCAGGACGCGCGGATGCGTCGCAGGAACAAACCGATGCGGCTTCGTTTGCCGCGCTCGAACCGACCGCCGACGGTTTCCGTAACTACTTCGGCGACCATAACCCGCGATCACCCGCCGAAATGCTGGTTGAGCGGGCTAGTCTGCTGAATCTCACCGTTCCCGAAATGACCGTTCTGGTGGGCGGTCTGCGCACCTTGAACGCGAATACGGGACAGTCCGCGCATGGCGTGTTCACCGACCGGCCTGGCACGCTGGGCAACGACTTCTTCGTGAATCTGCTCGACATGTCGACGCAGTGGTCGAAGTCGGCCAAGACCGAGGGCCTTTACGAAGGTCGTGACCGCAAGACAGGCAACGTCAAGTGGACGGCAACCCCTGTCGATCTAGTGTTTGGTTCAAATTCCGAGCTGCGCGCGGTCGCGGAATTTTATGCGGCCAACGACGCACGCGAGAAGTTTGTGCAGGACTTTGTCGCGGCGTGGACGAAGGTCATGAACCTCGACCGGTTTGACCTGTGATACTGGCGGAATAAGGCGCTCGAGCGCCGCTTTCTGAAAAAAGGGCCGCCTGATTGGGCGGCCCTTTTTCGTTTGGCCGCGCATACTGGCTTGTCGGTGCGGATTCTCGCCTCGTACCCAGCACCGTGGAGTCTGGTGCGCCTGACTATCTCGCGTGCAGATCCTCCGTACAAGATCGAGCCGGATAGCAAGGCGCATCGTGTCTTTGACTCGCTAAGCTGGACTGATCGCCAGTCTGGCGTTTCCGCGCGCCTCATCGGTTGGTTTCACCAGACTGTGTTTCTACAGCGCCGGATTGATCTTGGCTCAAATTAACCCGCATACCAGCGCCCATGCCAACACCCATTCCAGCATCCATCCCGGCACCCGCGCCGCCGCCATTACCGCCCGCTCGACCCGCACCGCCTCCCGCGCCGCCGCCGCTTCTGCCACTGCCGCTCGGGCGCAATGGCCCTTGATTGGGAACGATGACAGCGGGCGGAATCGGCTCCAAGTCCAGCGCCTTGCGGATAAAGTCGCGCAACGAGACCACTAGCTTGGCCAGATCGACTTTATGACCGGCCACCATTTCATTGGCCGCGTGCGCCGCCAGCCGTACTTGTTCTTCCGTGCCCAGTAAAATGACATCCGACAAGGCCGCTTCAACCGCATCGCGGATCCGGCGGCGGCGTTCAAAACCGATAGCCGTCGGCCCCGCAATGTTTTCCGCGCGCGCCGATTCGTCAGCATTTTCAGCTATATCCGCTGATTCTTCCATCTGACGCAGTTGCCGAAAATGGCTCGGATCGACCGATAGCTCGCCAGTGAACGATCCACCCAAGGTTTTGTAAGCGGCGATCAACGTGCGCAATCGCTCGTTGATCTGGCGGTTTTCACGCTCGCGGCGGCGCTGGATGGTCTGCATGAAAATCAGCCGGATACCCACCGCGATGAGCGTAATGAGCACCAGCCCAAACAGAGTGGACGCCAGGGCGCTCCAGGAACTGAAATCGAGATTGCCGCGCATGGGGATAGGCCGGGTGGTGTTATGCAGTTGATGAGTCTACTTCTTAATTCACTCATAATCTGGTGATGTCCTGTAAACTTCGCAGGTGTTCATGCAGTCTCCTGGTTTGATGTTTGCTCGATATTGTTGGCTATCCTTAAATTTCTTCGAGAGCATGATTTTATGCAATACATCATTAACTCATCAGGTGAACGAGTGTCAGTGATTTTGCCTATTGCCGAATATGAGGCATTGTTAAGCCGTACTTCCGAAGATGAAACTGCTTACTTATTGCGTGAGCTAAATGGAAGTCTTCTGCTACGTGCTATTGATGACATAAAATATGGAAGGAATATTGTCGAGCGGGAATTGCCGCCGGATGAAGATTAGAGTTCACAGAATTGCTTGGAATAAATATCTTGATTGGTAGCAAAATGATAAAGAAAAAATTCGACGATCAATCTGCTCATCAGGGAAATTCAATACCATCCTTTTGAAATCACCAGTAAACCAGAGCCATTTTCAGGAATTGAAAAATGAAAGCTGTTAAGTTTTTTTCTCCAAACGATCTTTGATTTCTGATTTTGCTTTCTCAAGTATCGCGAGAGCTTCTGGATTGGATAGCTCGGCATAAATAGAACCTGAAATGCAGCGTTGCTCTGGCCAAACAGCAAAGCCACCGCCTGTACCCAGAGTAATGAGTTCAAAACCAAAATTCTCTAAATCGACTTCAGGTTTAAGTAGAGCATTAAAAGTCAACTCTAAACGCAACGGCTTAGGTGCTTGCAGTATTTCGAGTATTCTCCTAAATGACCTACTGAGTTTTTTATATCTTCGAAATCGAGTTACACAAAATGGTTCAATATAAATTGTGTCGCAACTAATTTTTGGATACATATCCAGTTGAAGACATCCGGTTACATCGAATGCCTTCAACTGGAAAGTATATCCAATTGCCCTGGAAAATGCAGAAAGTGATTCGGGCGGCATTCCTTGAATGGCTAGAGGGGCAGCGATGACTCTGACCCAATCACCTACTTTCAAATCTCGACCTTCAGCATCGATAGGTAAGTGGTGGCTCATGGCACAAGTGGGCTCAAGCGAGGGCTTTATCTCTCCTCTCCACCCTCCTCAAACTCTTAAACGCCAGCGCCCGAATTGCGCCATCCTCGCTCTTATGCGCCAAAATCCCCTCTAAAGCGGTTTTCGCCGCATCCCCGCCCAGGCGGCCTAGCGCCGCAATAGCACTAGAGCGGGCCGCGTCGCCCGCCGTGGTGGCGCGGCGGATCAACGCGGCGGCGTCCTGCTGTTCCAACACAATCGGCAAGGCAGCTTGGCGCTGTTCAACGGTCGCCAGCAAACGACCATCCGCATTCGGTAAGACCGCCCGCAATACCGGCCGCAAGGCCGCGCCATCGACGCTGGCGGATTTCTCCAGCACCGGCAAGGCCGCGTTACCATTCAACCGCGCCAGGGCCGCACTCGCCGCCGCGCGTAGGTCGGCATCAACATCGCTCAGCAACGGCAACAACAGCGCCTGATCGCTGGCGTCGCCGCAGTCGGCCAGTCCGCGTAAGGCTTCGCAACGCACCGCATTGGGAATCCGCGCATCGGCCAATGCAGCCCGCAGCGCTGGGGCGGTCTTTAACCGCAACTGTCGGGCGGCCCATAAACCAGCTTGCCACGCCTGCGCCTCGCTCGCGGCCTGCTCGCCCCAGTGGTTTTTCTCCGCCTGCCGCCAGCCGTCGGCGGCTCGCTGCAAAGCGGTTTGCACCGCGCCCGCCAGTTCAGAATCGCCGCTGTTGCCGGCAATCCAGGCCGCTTCGGCCCGTGTCGCCGCCGAGTCGTTTTGCAGCAGACTCCGCAAGGAGTCTCTGGAGAAACTCTGGCGGCGGATCAGCCCGCGCCGCAAGCGCTGCCGGACTTGCTGATCCTTCACCACCCCCAGCCGTTGGGTCAGGGTGTCGGGATCGCCTTGCCGCGCCAGAAACCGGGCGGCGGGTCGGCTGATTTCGGCGTATGCACTGTTCAAAGCCAGCAGATTGACCTGAGTGGCGTTGCTCGGATACAGCTTTTGCAAGGCATCCAGCCCCGCCCGGCGCAATCCGGCGTCGCGCTGGTGCAGTAGGGTTTCCAACACCGGTTCCGAGGCGGTGACTCCCAGTTGGCCGAGTTCGGCGGCGGCGCGCTGGCGAATAGCACTTTCTTCATAGGGATCGCTGGCCAGTTGTTCCAACAGGGCGCGACTGCGCTCGTCGCCGACCCGCCGCAAGCCGCGCAGGGCGCGCCCGCGCAGTTCACCGGCGCCCTCGCGTGCCAGCCGTTCCAGACGGTCACGCACCCGCTGGTGTTCGTCGGCATCGGTCAGACGCGACAGCAACGCGCCGAGCGCTTCGGTGGCGTCCGGGGCCAGCGCTCGGTCATCCGCTGGGATGTCCGCGCGAGGATCGAGCAACGGTTCCAAGTACTCCAACGCCCGGCGGTCGCCCAATTCGCCCAGTGCGGCGATCGCGCGTTTCCGTTCTGGCTCCAATCCTGCCGTGAAGGCCAGCAACAGGGGTTGAAACGCTTCCGGGCGCTGTTGCTTGGCCAGCCCTTCGCCGGCGGCCAGCAGCAGCTCACGGCGGCCACCGGCCAGTGCTCGCGTCAGCGGCTCCAGACTCGCGCCGGGCACGCCGATGACGATGCGCTGCGCCAATTGCGCGCAGGCTTGCGCCCGGATGGCCTCATTACGGTCGTCTAGTAGTCGCACCAGTAAAGTTTCGGCCTGCTTGGAATCCACTACACCCAGCGCATCCACCACGCGGGCGCGGGCCGCGACATTATCGTGATCAAGCAGCGGCGGCAGGGCTTGCAGCGCCGGTTCTTCCCGATAATTCGGATAACGCTGGCCGTCGGCGCGTTTCCGTTCCGGTTGCGCCGGATCGCGCAACAGTTGCAGTAGGACATCCAGCATCAAGCCGTGCTGGGCGACTTGTTCCTTGTCCAGCAAGCCACGCCCCAATAGCGGCAGCGCGGCCAGATGGCCGATGCGGCCTAGAGCGCGCAGCAAGGCGGAACGGTCGGCGGTTTTATCGGGATCGTCATCCAGACGGGCGACGATGGCATGGGCGGCGCGTTCCGCCGTTTGCGGGTTCGGTCTGGCGTGGGCCAGCGTGATTAACGCTTCCAGCGCGCGGCTGGCGGGGCGCGGTTCAGCGCGCAAGGTAGCCGACAATACATCCAGCGCCAGCGGTTCGCCGCGTTGCGCCAGCCCGACGGCGGCGCGCAGCCGCAATTCCTCATGCTCGCTTTCCAGAGCGCGGGTCAGCGCCGCCGCCACTCGCGGATCGGTGGCGTCCAGCAACCGGTCCACCACCGTCAGGCGTAAATCGTCGAAACGGCTGTTCAACGCCAGCAGCCACGGTTCCAGACTGCCCGCTGGATACAGTCGGGGCAGTTGTTCCAAGGCATAACGGCGGACTTCGGCGCTGGCGGCGTTGACCGCGCCTTGCGCCAATGCCCGCGCGCGGGCGTCACTGTTCGCGGCGGCGAACAGCCGGTCGAAGGCGGCGCGGCCAATGTCGGCGGCATCCAGATTTAAGGCCAGCGCCAGCGGCTCCAGCGGTTGCGCCGGATGCAATTCCAGCAAGGCATTCAACGCGGCCTGGCGCACCAGATGATGCGGGTCGCTCAAGGCTTGGCGCAGCACCGGCAACACGGCGTCCCGGCCGATATCGGGCTGTTGGGCCAAAACCGCCAAACGAGCGATGCAGTCGCGCCGCACCCGCTGATAATCATCTGGCCCTTTGGTGACCGGTGCTTGCCGGATCAGCCCGGCATACGTCCCAAACGCCAGCCGCCACAGTTCGGTGGCGCTGGCCTGGCCGTCTTTCGGAGGGCGACGGCCGCCGCCCGCAAAGCGCAACACCGTCAACAGCCGTTGGGTGGCGGAACCGGCGTCCGCTTTTTGCGGGCGACCGAACAGGCCACGGATCCAGCCGGCCTTGCGTTCCAACCGGGTTTCGGCTTCGGGCGCGGTCGGCGGTGGAGCGTGGTTGGTGGCAATTTCCGCTAAGCGTTTGGCCTCGCGCCAGAAGCTTTCCGGCTGCGGGCGCAGCCCCAGAATCTGGGCAGCGGCGTAGCGGCGAGCTGGTGAGTCGCTGGCCAGCGCGTTGACCACGGCGTTCAACAAGCGCGGTCGTTGACTCGATTCCGGCCAATTGCGCATGTCGCTGGCTTTTTCCGGCTGGCGCGGCCCAATCAGTTCCAAACCCCATTGCCCCAAATCCTCGTCGCGCAGGCGTGCTTCCAGCACGCGGGCGGCGGCATAGCGGATTTCCGGCGATCCGGCGCTCAAGGCGCTGAGCACTAAATCAGGTTGCAGGTGGGCGCGGGCCAGCGCGATGTCGCGGGCGACGATCACGGCGAAGGCGAGTTCCTGCACATCGCGTTCGCTATCTTCCAGCCCTTGCAGCAGTCCCTGTATGCCATCGCCGCCGAGGGCGACAAAGCTGAACAGCGCGCCGCGCCGGATCGGCAGATGCTCGTGGCGTTGGGTTCCGGCCAGCACCGGCAGGGCGCGGCTATCGCCGAGTTTCGATAAACCATCAGCGGCCCAACTGCGCACCGCCAGATCGGCATGGGCCAGCGCCTCCACCAATGGTTGCGGGTTGCCGCTTTGACAGGCGGCGGCGAGACCCCGCGCGCCGTGTTCGCGCACCAGCGGATCGTCGTCGTTCAGCAGCGCTGTCAAAAACGAAATGCTGGTCGGGTTACCGACATCGGCCAAGGCGCTGGCGGCGCGCTGGCGCAGACTATCGCTGGGCCGGTCGCGCGAAGCTGGGGTGATGCTAAGTAGCGCCTGCATCGGCCCGACCGCGCGGGCATCGCGGCGCTTACCGCACAACTCGCCCGCCCGCACTCGCAGCAAATAAAATGGACTGTCGAAGGCCAGGGCGAAGGCGTGGGCGTCGGTCGGCAACAACTTGTCAATGGCTTCGATGGCGGCAATGAATTGCACCGCATCCTCGACTTGCAGCAGTTCAATCAAGCGGCTGCGCAAGGTCTCGGCAGACGAGGCGTCCAACGCGCCTTTCAGCCCGGCCAGCCGGACTTCGGCGGCGGGCGAGTTGAGGGCGGCCAGGTGGTATTCGGGCCGTTTCTTGTCGGCGTCTTCCTTGGTCAGCGCTTCGTAAGCGGCCAGGCCCACTTCGGCGGCGCTATCCCCGACCCGCGCCAGCAGCAAGTCCTTGGCCCAGGCGCGCGATTGGCGCAGTTGCCGGGCCAGCTCCTCGACCGCCCAGCGCCGCACGTCGGCATGCACCGAAGCGACCGCCCGCCGTAAGGTGGTTTCCGGGCGCTTGCTATGCCAGGCCCACAAGGTGCGCATCGCCTCGCGCCGTACGTCTTCGGCTTCATCGTCCAGGGCGTGACCGAGCAGGCCGTCGATGCGGTTCGCCAATTCGGTGGGAGCAGTCGCGCCGTGCTTGACCAGCAGTTGCAGGGCGCGAGTGCGGATTTCCCCGGCTTGGGTGCGCAAGGCGCGTTCAGCCAGGTCGATGTCGCCGGCTGGGCCTTCCGGTTCGGCCAGCTTCAGCAAGCCGTCGAAAGCTTCGGCGCGGACTTGGGCGTCTGCGTCGTTCAACAGCCATTGCAGGCGTTCGCGCAAGCGCTGATCGCCCGCTAGATTGCCGATAGCGGGGGTGAGGAAGCGCGTGACCTGGCGGCGCATCGCGGGGTTCGGTTCGCGGCTGAGTTGTAACAGCGCGCCGCTGGCCCGTTCGTCGCCCAGCCAGCTCAAACACAAGGCGGCTTGCAAGGCCATGTCTGGCTGGCGGCAGGCCAGGGCGGTGAATAAAGGTTCGAGCGACTGTTCCGTTTGCGCATCGGACGCGGCGCTGGTCTCGCTGACGCCTTGTGCTTTGAAGTCGTCGAGAATTTTGGCAATGTCGCTGCCCTCGCCGCGCAGTCGAGCGGCTAAGGCGGGCTGCGCCATGACGCCGATCCAGAACGCGGCGCGGCGCACCTCGAACGTCTCATCATTGAGCGCTTGATCGAGCAGGCGGCGACCGTCCACCGTCGCGCCGAGGTTGCGCCGACCCAGACGGATTAGCACCGCGCGGCGGATGTCAGGCGAACCGCGCTCGAACGCGCTGTGTAAAGGAGCAACACTGGTTTCGGGTTCCAGCGCCAGCAAGGCGTCGAGCGCCGCTTCACGGACTTTTTCATCGCCATCGCTGAGCCGCTCATTGAGCCAACGCGGGATCAGCGGCGACGCTTGCCGCCGTTGCGTCAGTTGCTTGACCGCGTAGAGCCGCAGGTCGGCATGACGGCTGCTCAATGCCGCTTGCAGCGCGGCGAGCGGGTTGTCGGTTTCGATCTGCTCCAACGCCGTCAGCGCCGCCTTGCGTACGCCGGGGTTATCATCGTTCAGGGCCTGGGCCAGCGCCGGACGGCTGCGGCGGCGTTGGGTCCTGCCCAGCCATTGCGCGGCTTCGATCCGTTGCGGCGGGCGGGAATCTTGGGTGAGTACGAAGTCCAAGCCTTCCCGCGCTTCGTCCTCGGCCAGTTGCGCCAGTGCTTCGAGAGTGGCGGACGAGGAGCGGGTGCTTTTAACCTCATCCAACAGCCGTTGCAAGCGGGAATCCCAGCTTTCGGGATTGCCGGATGGATTGCCGTTTTGATCGACCGCGCTGAGCCAGATGTGCCGTTGTTCGGTGACGGCGACCAGCGTTCCACCGCGCTGCTCCGGCTTGGCTTGCGGCTGGGGGTCGAACAGCGCCAGGGCGCGGGCGGCGCGGCCGATGGGGATGGTGCGCGGCTTGCGGCGCTGATCCAGCGTCCAGATTTTCAGTTCGCCATCTTCGGCCAGCGAGAACAGGCGGCGCGGCAACGGGCGGTTTTGCTCGTCGCTCAGCGCGGCGCTGAACAGCAGACTGCGCACCGGTCCCTGATGGGCGGCGTCACCGCTGCGGTCTTCTTCGTCAATCGCGCCTTCCAGAAAGCAAACCCGGATCGAGCCATCGCCGCAACCGGCCACGATGCGGCCATCGCCGGTGAAGGCCAGCGCGAAAATGCCACGTTCACCGCAGGGCATGGCGCGGATGTCGGCATCAGCGAGCTTCGCCAGCGGCAGGACGCAAATCGTGTTATCGGCTCCGGCGGCGGCCACGCAGGCACTGGCGGCATCCACCACCACGACGTGCAAGGGCTGTTCACTCAAGCGACGCTGGGCGGTTTCGCGCAAGTGGAGTTTTTCGCCTTCGGTCACGATCTCATGCAGCTTGAGAACACCGTCCTCGCCGACGCTGACCACTTGGGATCCAAGCGTCGCCAATCCGCGCACCGCGCCGCTGTGGGCGGCTTGCTGGGCGTCCGGCGTTTCGCCTTTGCCGTCCGTGCGCCACAGTGCCAATGCGCCATCCGCCGTGCCCGCCAGCAGCAAGCCGTTATCGCTGAACGCCAACGCGGTGGCGGCGGAGTCCAGCGGTGCGCTGAAACGAGCGGTGAGCTTCGGCAGTTGCAGCAGGTGAACGCTGGATTGAGTGACGCCCGCCGCGTCGCGACGACCTCCCACGGCCAGGAGTTTGCCGCCGGCGGCGACGGCCAATAGGCGTTCAATTTGGGGCGCGTATTGTTTGGCCACGGGCGATTCCTTTTAGAGAGCAATTTCACTTGATGGCAATATCAGCAAAACAAAGTATTCAGATTTAATTTTAAGAATGTCTATCGATTGCACCACTGCTTCTCACAGGGAATCCCGTCATTATTTCCATCCATTTTTACATTAGGGCAATTTCGTAAAAAGAAAGTTGCTTCTTCGCACGAGGTCATCTGAGAGCAATGCGTTCGGCCATCACATTTGAAACTTGTGGTTATTGCTACTCTGCCAGAAGTTTTTGAGGGGACTAATGTCAATACACCCTCTATTGTTTTTTCCTGTATACATTCTGTTCCTTGAGGAACATCTCCGTAAAAAGTTCGGCCATCTCTAGTGATGCACTTAATTGATTTTTTATAGGCTGAATCAGAAGAAGTTTGCTGTTCTGGGATTGTTTCATAGCGTTGCTTATATAAATAGTTACCATACCAGCCAACGCCTATAATAATCGAAATCAAAATGAGTTTTTTCATGATTTAACTAGCCACTTCGATATACTCTACCTGACTGGAAGGTTCTGGAACCGGCAAACTATCTTCTCACATACCCTGTAAATGAAGTTGAATGGCTTCTTTTATTTGCATTTCGGTTTCTTCCACAGTTTGGCCTGTAGCTAAACAACCCGGAAGATCAGGAACATAAGTCGCATAATTGTTTTCGGATTTTTCAATGACCACTGCATAGAACATAAAAAGGCTCCTATTATCTTGTACCACCTATTTTAGGCTACTTCCTGCATAGGACGAATTTTAGGGGCAGGTAGTTTTCGTCCTTCCTTAACAAAATGATGAATCACGTCCTCTATGACTTCGCATAGCTCGGTGTAAAGCTGGGTGGGATTATCGCCATGAATCCCCGTGATTAAATCGGGGCATTTGCCGATGTAGGTTTGATCTTCTTCGCTCCATTCAATCCATTTATGATATTGGTCATTTAGTTTCATTTTTGTTCTTCGAGTCTTAGGCAGCCACTTCGATATATGCTACCTGACTGGAAGGCTCTGGAATCGCCAAACCATCTTCTCGCATACCCCGTAAATGGAATTGAATGGCTTCCTGAATTTGAGCTTCAGTCTCTTTGACAGTTTTGCCTGTTGCTACACAACCGAGCAAGTCAGGCACATAAGCCGCATAATTGTTTTTGGCCCTTTCAATCACTACTGCATAACGCATGGAAAAGCCCTCATCACTTTTTCAAGCCCGCCTGTTTCAAGATACTGCTTTCGGTACCTAGCGTTAAATCATCACTTGGTTTCCCTGGTACTGTAACTCGCCCTGATTTGGTGAGATGTTTGAATTGCCGATGACTTCCTACGGTAGCGACAAGATACCAGCCATCTGCCTTCAGTATTTTCAGCGTATCGCCGACTTTGATAAGGGCAAACTGAACTGTTTTTATTTGAAGTCAAGCGCTACGCAATCTGACATTCACCTGCCCCATCGGCAAATCCACCCGCACCGCCGGATGCGCCTTGCGAATCTGCACTAGCGCCGCGACGCAATGCTGCCATTCGTTCTTGGCGCGGGAATGGCGGAATTCTTCCAGGATTGGCGTTGCCAATTCTGCAAACGCCGCATCGCTCAAGGCCAGCGTTTTAATCGCCTCGATCAGCCGCCGCTTGCCGACACTGGCGGGCCAGGGCCGATCCGGCGCAGCTTGATTGCTATCCAGTTCGCGCCGCTCCAGCCGACCGGGCGGCAAACCAAACAAGGTCTTACGCAAAAATTGCCGCAATTCATCCAGCGCCGCGAAAGATTCCGTCGCCGGTGGCACTGCCTCGCCAACTGGAAGCCGAGCCGAGGCAGGCGCAGTCCGGGGCCGCTGCCGCTCCCATAACAAACGCACGGTAAACAGGCCAACCTCGCGGTGCGGACTTTCCATCAGCCACGCCAGCCGCGCCGCGCCGCCCAGCCGGTCGTAATGGCGGCGAATCAGGGTCAAGGCCGTTTCGCGGACGGCCTTATGCCGGCTCTCGGCCAACTGAAACACCCGCTCCGGCAACAGCCAGTCCAGCGGCAAGGCCGGTTCGACCGCCGCATCGCCCAGTCGCAGCAGGCTTTCGATGCCGAAGCCGCGCGGCTCGCGGTGCGGGCTTTCGGCCAGCCGATACAACAGCGCCGGATCGTTCCAATGGCGCACTTCCTCGCGGGCGATGGCGACCGCCAGGCGGCGCACATCGGGTCGCTGGTCGTCGAACAGGGGCCGCAACCGGCTCAAGGGATAATCGGCGACGGTCAGGGCGGGCTTGATGTGGAAAGCGCGGGTTTCCACATCGTTTGGCCCCAGTTGCGGATGCTGCGCCCGCAGATAAGCAGCGGCAAAATGGCGCACCGGCTCCGGTTGGGTCGCGCCAGCGGCCAGTTCCCACAGATGCTCGACGCCGCTGCGCGCGTCGCTGGCGAAATCGTTGGGCTGGAACGCTTGCAGCAGATAACGATGGGCAAACTCGTGCAGGGCCGGGTCAGCCTGTCGCGCCATCGTCAGCAGCCACGGTAGACCGATGCGACTGGGTGTGACCAGTTGCGTATCGCCGAGCAGTTGCAAGGCCAGTGGGCGCAGCGCCGGGCGCATGACCAGTCCTTTCAGCCATTCGACATCCAAATCCTCGCCCTTCAATTTGCCTTGGCGCAGCCAGTTGGCGACCGTAGAGTTCAGTTGCGGGTCGAGCAGGGCTTTTTGCAGCCATTCCGTGCCGATCTCACGCCCCGAATAACCGGACAGGGCCTTCAACGCCCGCTGCCGCGCCAGTGGATTGCAGCGTGGATCGTCCAGCAGTTGCCGGTAGTAGGTGGCGGGTACTTTCACCTTAGCCTCTTTGTAGAATTCAAGCACCGCATCGAGCGCCGCCGAAGAACCCCCGCGTTTGCTGAGATTGCTGATCGCCCGCTCGAAATCCATTTGCACGCCTTTTTGCATCAGTTCCATCAGATGCTGTATCTGAAGTTCGACTGTTCCCGCGTTCGTCCCGGCGGGCGCGAGCGCGACTTCAACGAATTGATCGGCGGTGATGTCTTGCGGTTTGAAGCCCTGCCGCAGTTTGGCCTTGGCCAGCGCGGCGCTGGCCGGAGCGCCCAGCAGTTTGAGCAAGGTCGGCACGCCCAGTTCGGCGGGCGGGCGCTGTTCCAGTAGCGCCACGGCGAAGGTCTGTACGTCCTGTGTGCTTTTCAGCACCAGATTGACCAGCTCCGCGACCGGCAAATCGGTGGCATAGGCGCGAGCGTAGTCGATGGCGTAGCGCCGGGCCGGGCTGTTATTGCTGTAGAGCAGGCCCAACACCATATCGTGCAGGCCGAGTTTTTTCAGCTTGGATTGATGAAATTCAGGGTTATCGCGCAACAGCCGCAGCACGAATTCATGGACGCTATTGAGCGGCTTCGCGCCGATCCGGGCCAGCCAGGCCGGTTCGACGTGGCGCAAGGCGTCCTTGAAATCCTGCTCCAGGCTGCGGATGGCGAACTCGCATACTTGGGCGTTGCGGGCGTCTTCCAGCAGGCGCAACAGCGGCGCGGGGCTGATTTTCCAGGTCTCGTCGAAGGCGCGTTGTTCCAGCTTGTCCGGCAGACCGTAGCGACTGAGAACGCCCTGATCGGTCTGGCCGACTAACTCCTTATGCCGCCAGATTTGATTGAGAATCCAGCACTGATGGAGCGGTTGCGGTTCCGGGTAGTGGCGCATCACCTGTCCGGCGAACACCGGAAATAGTTCCGGCAACGCCTGGCCCAGTTGGCGCAGATAGCGCCAGGCGCGACGGCGCATGTACAGCCAGGTGCCGCGCGAGATTTCCCCGCCCGCAGTCACCGGTTGCACGTCCAGCCGGTAGCACAACACGCCCAGCATCGCCATGTCGTGGCGCTGTTCGGCCTGTTTGTAGAGGCTCTTAAAACCTTGCCAGACGCCCCAGCCCAGCGCTTTTTCGGGGATTTGCGGGATCAGTGCCAGCAGCAGCGCGCGGGCCGGTTCATCGTCCGCCGCGTATAAATCCAGCATGAGTTGACCGAGCTTCAAGCGCGGCGGCGGGTTGGGCGTGGCCAGCAACGCGGCCCAGGCTCCGGCGCGCAATGCTTGCCGTTCCTCGGCGGTCTTGCCGGACTGCATTTGTGGGTTCAAGGTATTGCGCAAACGTTCCAGCGACCAAGCGTCCGGCGGCAGCGGTTGCGGCTGGAAATCGTCCGCTGGGTCTTCCGGCTGACCGGCGGGCGGGTCGGGCTGCTGGAGAAACTCCAGCGTCCACGGCACGAATTGCGGATCGCGCCGGGCAGCGGCGTACTCCAGATCGGCGAACAGAATCGAGCGGTCGTCAGCCATGCGGATCGCCTATTGCGGCCGGTAGCCGTCAGCTTCCAACGCCGCCCGGATGTGGGCGAAGGCAGCTTCGGCGGCTTCGGAATTGGGGTAATGTTCGACGCTATGAGTGTGCAGGGCGTTGCCTTCCACGCTCAAACGTAATTCTAGCCGCCGTTCGCCAATCGTCAGCGTCAACGCGCATTGCGTGGCGGCGGGCGTGGCTGGGGCCGCTTCGCCAGCGGTGGCGGAAGACGAGGCGGCGTCACTTGGCCCGCCCTCGCCATCGATATAGCCTTTTTTGTACTTCTCTTTCGCCTGTTTTTGCAGTTCCGTCGCAGCGTCTTCTGATGACTCGTAACGCTTGGCTTGACTCTGGCCTTGCGTGCCGATCCGGCCGAAGTTCACTTCGAGACTGTTGCCGATGCAGCGGGCTCGCCAGAATTTGTTGGATTTATCATCCTGAAAGATCAGGGAAACATGCCACTCACTCATCCGCGCCACGTGCCTCCAGTTGGTTGAGTTGCGCCAGAAACGGCTTGGCCTTTTCCGGGTCGGTCATGTGCAGATAGGCTACCCAGCCGCGTAGTTGCGCCAGACTTTCGCCCGGTTTGCCGGACTGGCCGCGCAAGCGATTGTGCAGAGCGGCGCGCAGTTCTCGGAGCTTGGAGCGCGGAATGCGCGCTAGGCTGCTATCGCCCGGCGCGGCGTTGACCACCAGCCCGGTCACGGTTTGGCGACGGCTGCGGCGCAGCACACGGGTTTTGTCCGGGTGCGGGATAAAGCCTTCCGCTTTAAGAATCAGATGAACGCCACGCAGCAGGCGACCCAGCGGCGGCGGTTCGGCGGCATGCCAGGAAAAAGTCAGATCGTCGGCGTAGCGGGTATAGCGAAACCCCAGCTTTTGGATAAGCCCCGACAGGCGGCAATCTAGCCGCAGGCAAACGGTGTTGCTAAGCGCCGGGCTGGTGGGGGCGCCTTGCGGCAGGGCGCGCGGCCCGCTGGCGACATGATACGGTTTGCCGTCCAATTCCAGCAGTTCGCGCGGCGCTTCGGTGCACAGCAGCGCCAGCACGGTGGCGACCTGTTCGCCGTAGCCACCCTTGCGGAACAAGCCCTTGACTCGTCGCCACGTTACGGTCGGATAGAAGTTGCGAATGTCGAGCTTGATGATCTGCCGCGCTCCGGCGTGAACGGCGGCGTTACTAAAGATGCTGCGTCCGGGCAGAAAACCATGCGCCGCGCCATGCACCGGCAGACGTTCCGCAATCTGGCGCAGAATCCAGCGCTGGGCTTTTTTCAGGGTCGGCTTGGGCGAACTGATCAGACGTTGGCCGCCGTCGCGCTTGGGGATTGTCCAATACTGGTAGTGGCTGTCGCTGTCCACTTCCCGATGAAACGTCAGCCAGCGCAGTTGTGGGATAGTCAGATCGAGCGCTTTGGCCAGGGCCTTGGCGTCCTTCAGTTCCGGCAGGCCGTTGGTTTCGCGGCGCGCGTCAGGATCGGGCAGGTCATAGCGGTCTTGGTCTGGCGTATCGTGATGAAACACCTCCGCGCCAAGATGGACGAGATGGGCCTTACGATATGCGGACCATGCTTGCTGGCGCAATTGCTTGCGGACGCGGCGCTCTTCCTCGCGGCGCGCTTTGAACTGGTGCAGGGCCGCGCCGCTCAATTTGGCCGGATCGGCGGCTTCGTCCAGCAGGTTCAATTGCCGCAGTCGGGCGACGACCCAGCGTTCAATATCGCCGACTTGGGCGATCTCTTCCCAGGTGGGGGGTGTTTCGCTCATGCCGTGGTCAGACCGAGCGTAAGGAGTGCTGGAGCGTGAGGGCGTAAAACCGCTACTTCTCACAAGGGACACGGTAGGCTCACCGGCCCGCCGCCGGTAACCGTCCCTAGTTGTTGGCGGAAACCGCGGTGGCGTGGTTGGCCCAGCTCCGCCAACAACTAGGGACGGTTACCGGCGAAGCGGGCCAAGAACAGCCTACCTTGTGGCGTGTGTGGCGTTGGAATTCCCGGACGGCGCAACGCCGCCCAAACGGCTAATGGAGCAACGCCTCACGCTCCAGCACTCCTTACGCTACGGACTTTTCGCTCCCTTGTCAAAAGTTGTTGTTAAAGAAAATGAAGGGTTTGGCCCCGTTACGCTAGGCTCGCGTCAATAAAGCCCTGTTTCGCCAAGCCGTCGAGCCGGATGAAATAGGCGTCGCGGGCTTCCTCAGCCCGATTGAATAATAAACGTTGCTGGCGCAAGGTCTGGGGATCGTTACCCCAGCGCAGCACGATCTGCCGTTCATCCAGTGAGACCCGATAGCTGAGCACGGTGTCGCCTTGCCGTCGGGTCAACGTGCGGGTTTCGGCCCGAATCAGGCGGCGGCCTTCGGGCGTTTCTCGCGCCTGCTCCAGCGCCGCCTGTTCGCGGGCGTAGCGCAGCCGCAACGCAATCATGTGGGGGCAGGGGCCTTGCTTTAGACCAGCCCGCCGAAAGTCGTGGCAGGTACAACTGGCCTTGACTGTCCGACCTTCCCGATCCAATGTGAACGACGTTTGATACTGGCGATGGGCGTGCCGGTCTTGTACCTCGCCGTCAATGGCGGTGCCCTCCAGGCCAAGATCGTGGATGCGAGTGAGCTGGACTTGTTCGTTAATCGCCAGCAGCCGATGCGCTTGTTCTTCGCGGGCATCGCGGTAGCGAAGTTGATCCAAATCCAGTGGCTGCGCGGTCAGCGGCCGGTGATGGAACAAGCCGCTGGCGATGTCGTGAACGACGGTACCTTTCAGTAATTCCGTTAATAATGCCTGCCGGATAGTCTGGCGCGGCTGGCGCAGTATGTCGCTCAAGGCGTCCAGCGTATGCGGCTGTTCCGCCAATTGTTTGGCCAGACGCTTGCCGAGCACTTCATCGGTATTGCCGGGCGCGAACAGATCGAAGGTGGCGATACCCGCCCAGCCGCTATCCGTCCAGCCGCTCAAGGCGAGCGTCAGTGTCGCCGCTCCCAAATCGAGCACATAGAACGCGGGCAGTCCCGCGCCCAGCAAATACACATCCACAGCGTTGGTGTGCGGTAACAAGCGACCGAGCAGGCTCAGGCGCTGACGGCCCCAGGTGCGCACGACTTGCGGAACAGCGCCTTGATACGGCTTACCACTCGCGGGCAACACCTGGTCCCAGGGTTCCAGCACCAGCCGGGGCGGTTCGCCGGGCACCAGCTCGTAGCGCAAGGCGCGCGGCGCGGTCTTGGCCTTGCGCAACCGCAAACTGAGCAGCACGTTGTAAAGAGCGACCGGCGCAAGTTGGACGCGCTCGGCGGGCAAGGTCGATGCCGCCTGCACCTGCCCAAACGCCCGCAGCCAGCGATACGGCACGCGCACGGTTTTGGCGTCTCCCGCCATCGAGGGTTGGCCGTGTAGGGTGAGGGGCCGATAAGAACGGATGCCCGCCAGCGCTTCCAGTAACGGTGGCGTAAAACGGATGTGCGAGGTGCCTGCTGTAAAGGCTTCGGCCTGATAGGCCGCGCCCGCTTTCAAGTGCAGTCGAGCGTAGGTGGACTCATCACGCGAGAAGACTTCGATGCCGATGCCGTCCGCACTCACACTGAACAAGGGATCAAGCGGCGCTTCCCGCTGGGTTGCTTCGCCATATTTAACGGCGAGAAAGGATTTTTGCGCCTCCCATACCGCCTGATTGGCGCGTTTGCCCTGTTTTAACAGATAGGCCAGATAATCGGCCCGATCCTGAGCCTGGTGGCGTAGATCGCTGCGCAACACGTCACCAAGCACCAGTAAGCCGTCGCGGAACACAGCGGGGTGTTGAATCCGCGCTTTGATCTCGGCGTCGGGCCGCGCGCCGTCTAGCGGCAGATTCAATCCATTAGCGTTGCTATCGCTGGCGGGCGCGGTGAATTCGCGGTAGCGGTGGAGGATTTCGGTGCTAGGCATGAGTCGACAAACCCTTCCGTAGAGTTTTTTTAGGTTGAAGTTGCACTCTGGCGATGCAAAAAAGCCTATTAACAATAAATTATAGTAAAAGGATTACAAAAGACTAGTTTTTTAGCCCTAAGCTGAATAGCAAGTGATATCACCAAGATCATTCGGAGTATTTAGCGCTGTGTAAAGCGCTATTCAATTCTAAAACAGCTAAAAATTAGACCTGTGAGCGCTTTGGAGGACGCTATTTATTCGACAGATGTCTATTATATTCGCCATTCAGGGCTTTTTCGCTCTGTTTTGGGGCCGCATAAAATTTTTTGCTCTATAGTAGTGCAAAAAATTAGTTTTATCAGACCCATTTTCTAATTAAAATTTTGATTTTAAATGCTTTTATTAAGCGGCCTAAAAATTGCCTTTTCGCGCCAACTTTATCCGTGGCTGAGCTAACTCTGACCCGGATCAGGGCAAACCTTCCCAGAAATTCGACCCGCCGCACCTGAAAAGAGCGCTCCAATCATGAAGCACCGTAATCCGCGATTCCGTCATCTTCTTTTGATGTTCATTGGGCTGCTGACGCCGATGGCGTCTTGGGCGCAGGCCCCAACCGAAATCAATCTAGGCAACACCGCTTGGGTGCTTACATCCACCGCCCTGGTGCTGTTTATGACCTTGCCTGGACTATCGCTATTTTACGGCGGCTTGGTGCGCACCAAAAACGTGCTGTCCGTGCTCATGCAGTGCTTTGCCATCACCTGCCTGGTATCGTTGCTGTGGTTTATCTACGCCTACAGTCTGGCGTTTGGAACCGGCAACGCGCTGATTGGCGATTTGGATAAGCTTTTCATGGCGGGCGTGGAAGAAAACTCCCTAACCGGCGATATTCCGGAAACCGTGTTCGCTATGTTCCAACTGACCTTTGCCATCATCACCCCAGCTTTGGTGGTCGGTGCGTTCGCGGAACGGATGAAGTTTTCCGCCATGTTGCTGTTTAGCGCGCTGTGGTTGACGCTGGTGTATGCGCCGGTGGCGCATTGGGTGTGGGGCGGGGGTTGGTTGAGCAAGCTTGGCGTGCTCGATTTTGCCGGCGGCATCGTGGTGCATATCACCGCTGGCGTGGCCGCGCTGGTTGCGGCGTTGGTTTTGGGCTGTCGCCACGGTTTTCCAACGACCGCCATGCTGCCCCACAATATGACGATGGCGGTGACCGGCGCGGGCATGCTGTGGGTGGGCTGGTTCGGCTTCAATGCCGGTAGCGCGCTGGCGGCCAACGGCAACGCGGGCATGGCGATGATGGTGACTCATCTATCCGCCGCCGCCGGCGCGCTAGCGTGGATGATGATGGAGTGGTTCAAGTTTGGCAAACCGAGCGCGCTCGGCATCGTGACTGGCATGGTGGCGGGCCTTGGCACCATCACTCCAGCCTCCGGCTATGTCGGCCCAGCGGGCGGTGTGCTGATTGGCACGGTTGCGGGGATTGTCTGTTTTCACGCCACGCAGTATGTCAAGCGCGTCTTAAAGATCGACGATTCCCTGGACGTGTTTCCGGTGCATGGTGTGGGTGGGATGCTTGGAACGCTAGCCGCCGGGGTGTTCGCTTCCACTGATCTGGGTTTGTTCAAGGGCCAGGGTTTTGGAGCCGGCGTCACCAGCATGGCGCAGCAACTGGGCGTGCAATTCCTTGCGGTTATCGCGACGGTCGCCTACACGGCCGCCATGACGTTCATCGCGCTCAAGCTGGTGGAACGGCTGGTCGGTCTGCGGGTGGGCAGGGAAGACGAGATCGGCGGCTTGGATATCGCCCTGCACGAGGAGCGCGGCTATGATTTGTAGCGGAATCTAGCGCTTTTGGGCGAGCGCCGCCCGCATCCGCTCCAGTCCTTCGGCGACCGTGGCGCGCGGGCAGCCGAAATTTAGCCGTACAAAACCTTCGCCGCCTGGCCCGAAGGTCGCGCCGTCATTCAACGCTACCCCAGCGTGTTTCAAGAAGAATTGGTGTGGACTGCCGGAAATACCGGCTTCCCGGCAGTCCAGCCAAATCAGATAAGTGGCTTCTGGGGCGGTGGCGCGGATGCCGGGCAAATGCCGAGAAACATAATCCACCACGTAATCTCGATTGGCGGTGAGGTAAACCAGTAGCTCCCGCAGCCAGTCGTCGCCATGCTGGTAAGCCGCTAATGCCGCGTTTAGCGCGAGAATGTTGGCATCCGGCACAATACCGCGCATGGCCTGTTTGAACCGCTGCCTCAGCTTGGGGTTTTGGATAATCGCAAAGCTGGCGCCCAGGCCAGCGATATTGAAGGTCTTACTCGGCGCCATCAGCGTGATGCATCGTTGGGCAATTGATGGCGACAGGGTGGCAAACGGAACGTGACGCCGACCATCGAGCAGCAAATCGCAATGAATCTCGTCCGAGCACACCGTCAGGCTGTAATGCTCACAGATTTCCGCTAAACGACTTAGCTCCGCCTGATCGAAAACGCGTCCAACGGGATTATGCGGGTGACACAGGATAAATAGCCGGGTGCGGGGCGTGATCGTCGCGGCGAAGGCAGTATCATCGAAGGTGTAGCGGAGTTGATTGCCGCGCTGTTCCGCGCGCAGTTCGGCGGCAAGCAAGGGTCGATCCTGATGTTCTGGCGAACTCAAAAAGGGTGGATACACCGGCGTCTGTGCGATCACCGCGTCGCCCGGTTCCCCGACCGCCCGGCACGTTACATTCAATCCGCAAACCAGCCCCGGAAGATACACAATCTGCTCAGCTGTTACCTGCCAATCATAAAACTCCGCCATTCGCTTGGAAATCGTTTCCGTCAACTCGTCTGGCGGTGCGCCGTAACCGAACACGCCGTGGCTGATCCGCTCGCGCAGGGCGGCGATGACGGGTTCCGGGGATATGAAATCCATATCCGCCACCCATAGCGGCAAGGCCGCGCCGTAGCGCTGCCATTTAAGGCTATCGGTGCCGCGCCGGGTAGGTGATCGGTCGAAATCGTAAGGCATTAGATTAAGTTAATACTTTGATTAAGAAGTTGATTTTATTTTTAAATAAACCATTCAGACCAAATCGTAAAGTCGGCGCATGTGATTGTAAGTGATATTCGACACTTCGCGGATTACATTACCTCGAATGTTTTTCCACGTCATGTAGCGGCTTGTCGGCCTAGCCTTTTCGATGATGCCAATAAAAGTGTAGGGGTAGTAGCGACCATTACGGCCGCGCGCGACCAGAATGCCCATATCGCCACATAACCGGGCGGTCGTGCCGGTTTTGTCGAATACCAGCGTCCCTTGCGGCACCTCCCTGGCTCCGGTGTAGATGCGATCACGGTTGGGTAAATGCATCAAACGCTTCAGTTCTCCTGAATAGGGGAACTGGTCGTACCAAAGCGCTTGCAAAAAACGGTGGTAATCGAGGGCGGATGCTCTGTTGCGGTAAGTGCGGCCGCTTTTAGGGATGTGCTCGACAATTTTCGTATTTCGGAAAATGCCGGGGTTGCGCCGCTTGAGCGTGTACTCCGTGTCGGCGGGTCCGGAACGGGGACCGGTTTCATTCAACAGCGCAATGAAGTAATTGGTCGCTTTATTGCTGCTGTATTGGATCATTTCCTCCATTTTTTCACGGTGATAAGCTGTGTAGTCCAATGTGCCGTCGTTGACCTTGTGGAAATAAGCGAGCGCGATAAAGGGTTTGATCATGCTGGCGCTCTGATAAGGTAAGCCAGCGTTGATCGTGGCCAGAAACCGTCCGCTGGTAAAGTCGTACACTAACCAGGCGGTGCGTTCGTTAACCGCTACCCTGCCAAGCTGGCGTTGGGCGGTAAGATAGCGCTGGATGGAAATATTGAGGTCATTTGAAGCCCAGGGTTGCAGGTTGGGCGCGTAAGACGGTTGCTCCGGTATATTCTGACGGTTTTGCCAGCCAGGTTGGGGATACCAGGGTTGACGATTAGATCGGCGAGGACGCTCGTACCAAGTCGGGCGGTCGTACCAGGTTGGGCGGTCGAGAGGGGGTGGAGGTTCTCCCCACTGAGCCGCCGCCTCGCGCGGGATAAGGTTTAGGCCGGCAGTAGCAAACAAGGCGCCGAGTCCGGCCAGGAACGTGCGTCTGGCTGGATCGGGGGCTGAGCCGGTCTCGTCTTCGGTACTCGGTTTGGCTGGCGGGATAAACGGCATGGTAACGACCTTGGTTAGGGGTTGTGGCGCGAGCGTGATGGATGGGAAATTATGGCCTGACGATCTGGAAATCCACAATGACCGGATAGTGATCGGAACCCAAGTCTGAGCCTGTTGCCCGATCCTGGATTAGGATTCCCACTGAGGATAGCGCATGATCGATCGGAATCCACAAGGGTGGCCAACCCACCGGCCATGTCGGCAAGATGCCGCGTCCTTTTCCGCTGTCCCGCAATCCTGAATCGGCGAGCAACTGGCTAAAGTACGGTGACCACGGAGAGATATTAAGGTCGCCCAGCAACAGGAACGGTTGTTGGCTTTGTCGAGCCAAGTGGGCCAACTGGATCAGTTGTTCGTTGCGATCCCGCGCTTGCGCGCTGCCCATGGGCGGTAAAGGATGGGTGCCCAACAGGGTATAGCGCCGCTGGCCGTCTGCAAACTCCGCAATGATTGAAGGGAGTCCAGCCGCGCTGAGCTGAACGATATCAGCCCGCGCAAAGGGTTGTCGGCTTAAGAAGGCAATACCGAAATTGTCTTCGCGCGGCGCGGCCACCCGATAGGGATAGTCACCGTGCAAAACTGCCAAGCGCGCGAGCAGCCAAGAGGTCACTTCCAATAGCACCACGAAATCGGGGTTGTAAACTGTGATCGTGTCGCGGATGCGCTGATGGTCGCGGTTGGCGGAATTGACGTTAGCCAGCAATACGCGAAGCACCGGCCCACCGTCGGTTGCGCTTGCAACGGTGGGTGGCAGGAACCGAGGCGCGATGATTGCCGTGTTCACCAGGGCAAAGACCGCGCAGATCGCCGCCCAACGCAGCCGACGCCACCCTAATAGAGCCAGCGCCGCGAGACCTAGAGCAAGCGTATATTGAACTCGGAAATGGGTTGCTAACTCAAATCCCCACCAGCATCGACCCAAGAAGCCGAGGAGGGTAACGATACAAGTCAAGGCGGCGGCGGCAGTGATCAAACCTTGAAAAGTGACTCGAAATATTGACAGCAATTTTAAAATCTCTTAAGTTGGCCGCAGGTTGAAAAAAAGGGTGCGAGCAGGCAGCTTGGCTAGTAACTATAATGACTTTGAACAGTCCTATTGGGGAAAACCCTGATGCCGCGCGAGAAACCACTTATTTACACTGTGGAGAAAAAAATTAATATCAATCTGCTATAAATTCGCCGGGTGTTCGTATTAAAAATGTAGCAGTATCAAATAATCAAGCAACACCCTGGCCAGTATAGTGGGGAGGAGAGCGGTCTAACCGCTGCCCACCAAAGCGAGGAATCCAACAATGAATAATGAAATTGCTCGGCCTGTGAAAGCCAAGCGGTTTGGCAGCGAAGGATTGATGCCAGCTAACAAGCATAATTGCCCCTATCGCGGTACGGTATCGTGCGTCAGCGCTAGCGGGGGTAGTTATTGCGGCGGTTATGGTGGCGATGCACCGATAAGAGGCACCCAGCTTCATGCCGTTCGGTGTTTGGAAGAACACAATGCGGATTTCATCCCCTCCAGCTGGGTGAAACCGCCTCGCCGTTTGGAGTATTCCCACCAGCACCGCTAAGCACAATAGAGTGGGCTTCAGTCTCTGGTTGAAGCGAGCGCGGTGATAGGAAGGCGGAAATTCGGATTCAGGATTTCCGCCTTTGTTTTTCGGTTTATTTACTGCTGTACCGTGATTCGAACTTTTCGGTCAGTATCCCATTCGCCCACAAGTTTCTTGCCGTTCTCGTACAGGATGCCTTGGCCATGCTTGTGGCCGTCGCGCCATTGCCCTTCGTAACGGTCGCCGTTTTTATAGTAATAGATGCCTTGGCCGCTCGGTTGGTCGTCTTGGAATTCGCCGACATACTTTTCGCCGTTAGCATACAGGTAGGTTCCTTGACCGCTTTTGTGGCCGTCGCGCCATTGCCCTTCGTAACGATTGCCGCTGCCGTAATAGTAGGTTCCTGCGCCGTCGATCACGCCGTCGCGCCATTCCCCCACGTATTTTTCGTCTCGTCCAGCATAGAGGTAGGTTCCTTGGCCGTGCATCTTGGCGTTGCGGAACTCTCCGATATATTCGCTGCCGTTGGGATGCCGATAAGCGCCTTCGCCGGTTCGGCAGTTGCCGCGCACGCAGCCTAATCCCTGCCCGGCTTTGGCCATCTGAGCTTGGGGAGGGGGTGATGTGGGCTGGTTGGTCACGGGTTTTTCAGCTTTGGTTTCCGTCGCTTTGGGTTCCTGAACGGACTTAGGCGTTTGGTCAGAGGCGGAAGCCGGTGAAGCCGCGACCGTCGCTGGCCGCGCCGACAAGGTTGCGGACAGCAAGCGGTTGCCGTTAGCGGCTAAATCCACCCGCTCATTCCAATCCTGATAGCCTTCTCGTATAACGCGTATCTTATAGGGGCCTGGTTTGAGCTCCACTTCCAGAGGCGCTGTACCGACATGACGGCCATTGATGGTGACCTGGGCATCTTCCACATCGGCTTCAATGGCCAGTCGGGCGGGTAAGGCCGCTTGCTGACGCCTTAATTGTTTGAGCGTGAGACGGGCCGCGGCGGCCTGACGGCCTTTGGGATAAGTGACCAGAAACCGCTCTATGGCGGCGGGATCGTTGCTATCTTTGATGGCCGCCCACGCTTGGGCCGCCGAAGGCGTTTCCTCGGGTGATTCAGCCTTGGGCTGGGCTGGCTCCTCATCGGGCGGGGCGGGTGGGGATGTCGTTTGCCGTGGACTAGATTTCTTATCGGGTTCAATTTTAGAGAGACGGGTGTCTTGGGAGGCCCCTGGCGTGCTGGAATCCATCGCCCGCGGTGGTGTCGTGGCGGCGGGCTTGGAATCCGTTGTTGGCGCTTTCCCCGTGGCCGGCGGCTGGGCGGCGGCGGGAGATTGTCCTGTTGCGCGGGGCAGCGAGATGAAATCGATGGGAGCTATCTCTGTTTTTGGCAAATTCGCTGACGACGCCGACGGTGGTACGACGGTTGCGACCGGCGTCGGCGCGGCGGGCTTTTCGGCGGGCGGTGGCGGGGTCGGCTTGGCAGCGGCCTCTGCTTCGGCCAGTTGCTCGCGTAGCTCGGACAAACGAGGGTGAGACGGTTTTAACTGCCCCAATTTGTCGAGCGCGTTCCGACTTGCCTTGGGATTGCCTTGCTGTAGGTTGGTTATGGCCAGATCGGCGTAGTGATCGCTAATCTGTTCTAATCCAGCCAAGGCTTGGCTGTTGCTGCTATCGAGTTTGAGGACTTCAGCGTAACAGTCGGCGGCGTTTCCTCTTCTGCCTGAGGTGAGCCGGTTGGCTCTCAAATGTGCCTCGCATTTGTTGAGCAGGGCCGCTATTTGAGTTGTATCCTCCTCCGGGGCAGGTTTGACTTCTGGCGCGGATTCAGTCTTGGCGGCGCGGAATTGTCGCCGCACTTCATCCCGCAGCGCCAAGAGGCGAGCATGGTCGGGAATTTGCTGTAAACCTTGCTCAATTTGTAACAAGCTCACTTCGTAGGCGCGATCCTTCTGATAGTCGAGCGCTCGTTCTAGAAATTCATCAGCTTTGCGCCGCCGCCGCAGGTCGGCTTCGGCTCTTTGCCGTTCATTTTCGATTTTCTGTTGTTCGATTTCGGCTTTGCGCTGCTCGCTTTCGATTTTCTGTTGTTCGATTTCGGCCTTGCGCCGCTCGCTTTCAATTCTCTGCTGCTCGGCGGTTTCGGCCTGACGCTGCATGAGCTCCGCTTCGCGCTCCCGTTTGGCCCGTTGCGCCAGGACATCGCGTTTCAACGCCAGCAGGGCGGGATGGTCAGACATGAGCTGCAAGCCTTGCTCGATCTGGATAAGGCTGATATCCAGCGCGCCTCTCTGTTGGGAGCGGCGCGCTTGTTCGAAGATCTGGTCAGCTTGTCGTTCGATCTGTTGCTGTTGCTCGCGATGAGCGCGGGTTTGCTCCGCCTCGGTCATCTGGCGCTTGATTTGCTCGCGCAGCGCCAGGAGAGCGGGATGGTCGGGGACCAGATGCAGCCCTTGCTCAATCCGAGCCAGGCTGTCGCTCAAAGCGCCGGTTTGTTGTTGCTGAATGGCTTGCGCGAGCAACTGATCGACTTCAGCCCGCCGCTGGGCGGTCGAGTCCACGGCGGGCGATTCTTTGGGCCGATCCGCTAACGAGGTGGTAATCGGTGGGGTGGGGGGAGCCGGGCGGTTTATCCATAAATAGCCACCGGCGGCCACGCCAGCCAAGGCCGCTGCCAGAGGGAGCGCTGTTTTCCAGCCGCGCCGCTGGTTGGACGCTGTGGGACCGGCGCTCACGATCAAGGTTTTTTGGGTATTGCCAGAACCGCTAGAGGCTTCAAGCGCATCAAGCGCGGCGATAATCTCTTGGCCGTTTTGAAAGCGCTGGTTCGGGTCTTTTTCCAACAATCTATTTAAAAAGGGTTGAAAGCGCGCCAATCGGGGCGGTAAATCCGGGATCGGGGCCGTGACGTGCATCATCGCCAACGCAAAGCTGTCTTCGGCGGCGTAAGGCACGTTGCGGGTCAGCATTTGATAAAACAAGACGCCGAGGCTGTACAGATCGGAGCGGGCATCGACCGCCTGGCCGCGGATCTGTTCGGGACTCATGTAGCGCGGCGTGCCGATCGACAAGCCGGTGCGGGTCATGATCGTGGCTCCGCCGAGCGTTTTGGCGATGCCGAAGTCAGTTAGCACCGGGTTGCCGTTTTCGCGGAATAGAATATTTTGCGGTTTGATGTCGCGATGGATGATATTGCGATGATGAGCGTAATCTAGCGCGCTGGCGATGGCCCGAATGATCGTCAGCGATTCAAGCAGCGGCAGCCCGGAACCAATGCTGTGTTGCAGGGTGTCGCCTGGCAAGTACTCCATCGACAAGTAATAGATGTTGTCATGAGAGCCGATATCGTAAACGGTGACGATATGGGGATGGTTCAGCTGGGCGATAATGCGCCCTTCTCGCAGAAAGCGGTGCGCGAATTCCTCATCGGTGATGAGGGTGGGTTTGATCACTTTTAAGGCGACGTGACGGTGCAGCGACTCTTGCATGGCGAGATACACGATCGCCATGCCGCCCTGGCCGAGTTCTCGCTCGATTTGATAGCCTGGAATATGCATGTTCAAATCCTTTCACAACTGACGCCACATGCCAGCGGTCGATGGTTTTCCACGTCGATGGGCTGTCTTAGCCGTGTGATAGTATTGTACCTGTGGGTCAAATACCATGCGGAAATGTGCCTGTCGCGTTGGGCTGGTACGATAGGGCGAGTCTAAACGGGCTGGGATCGTCTGATCTTGGCAGCGCTAAGACGCCTGAAACAGTCAGTTTTCTTACCTTATTATAAGGTAAATTTATAAGGCAAATCCGGCGCGCCGATTTGGTATGGCGGGCCGCCGTCTGAGGAAAGCTGTCCCATGTCTGGCAATACCTTTGGCAAATTATTTACTGTGACCACCTTTGGCGAGAGCCACGGGCCGGCGCTCGGCGCTATCGTGGACGGGTGTCCGCCCGGACTGCCGTTGTCCGAGGCGGATTTGCAGCATGATTTAGACCGCCGTCGGCCCGGAAAGAGCCGGCATACCACCCAGCGGCGCGAACCAGATCAGGTACGGATTTTGTCAGGAGTATTTGAAGGTAAGACCACCGGAACGCCTATCGGGTTGCTGATCGAGAATGTGGACCAGCGTTCGAAGGACTACACTGAGATTATGGATCGTTTCCGTCCGGGCCACGCCGATTACACCTATCATCACAAATATGGCCTGCGGGATTATCGCGGCGGCGGTCGCTCGTCGGCGCGGGAGACGGCGGTGCGGGTGGCGGCGGGCGCCATCGCCAAAAAGTATCTGCGGGAGCGCTATGGGGTGACGGTGCGGGGCTACCTGGCCCAGCTTGGTCCGATTCGACCTACGAAGCTACTGTGGGATGTGGTGGACAACAATCCATTTTTTTGTCCCGATCCCGACAAGGTCGCGGAATTAGAGCAGTTCATGGATGCGCTGCGTAAGTCCGGCGATTCCATCGGCGCACGGGTAACGGTGGTGGCCAGCGGCGCGCCGGTAGGCTGGGGCGAGCCAGTGTTCGACCGGTTGGACGCCGACATCGCGCATGCGCTGATGGGTATCAATGCCGTCAAAGCGGTGGAAATAGGCGCTGGTTTTGCCAGCGTCGAGCAGCGCGGCTCCGAACATCGCGACGAGCTGACCGTGGCGGGATTCGCCAGCAACCACGCTGGTGGGGTGTTGGGTGGGATTTCAACCGGCCAGGATATCGTGGCCACTATCGCGCTGAAGCCAACCTCCAGCATCCGCCTGCCAGGCCGAACCATCAACCTGCGCGGCGAACCGGTGGAGGTAATCACCACCGGTCGACATGATCCCTGTGTGGGTATCCGCGCCACCCCTATCGCCGAGGCGATGCTGGCCTTGGTGCTGATTGATCATGCGCTGCGTCACCGCGCGCAGAATGCGGAGGTTCGGACTGAGAGTCCGATCATTCCTGGCTCCATGCCGCGCGATTCGCTCGGTTAAAACAGCTTCTGGATCGCAACCTCTCGGTTGGGAGGGCGAGCGCCTTGTTGTCATTTGATCGTGTTGCCACTGCCGCTCTATCTACGCCTGTCCGGTTTTTATTTCGTCTACTTCGCTAGCTTGGGCGTGCTGTTGCCGTATTGGGGACCGTATCTGCTGGCCTTGGGATTCGGCCCGGCGCGCATCGGGGAATTGATGGCGATTCCGCAAGCCACCAAACTGGTCGCGCCGGCGCTGTGGGGCTGGCTGGCCGACCGCACCGGCCGGCGGATGCGAGTGATTCGCTGGGCCTGTCTGGCCTCGGCGCTGAGCTTTTCCGGCGTCTACGCGGCGGGCGATTCTTATCTGGGGCTGGTGTTGGTGACGCTGCTGTTTAGCTTCTTTTGGAACGCCGCCCTGCCGCAATTCGAGGCGGTCACCCTCAATCATTTGGGCGAGCAGACCCATCAGTACAGCCGGGTTCGATTGTGGGGATCGGTGGGGTTCATCGCCGCCGCGGTCGGTTTGGGTTTCGCCACCAAACAATGGGGAGTGAGCATTGTGCCGGCCGTGATGCTGGCTTTGTTCTCCCTGTTGTGGGTGAACAGCCTGCTAGCGCCGGAACGGCCAAGGGGATCAGCGCTCCATCCGGCCCCGCCCTTCGGTCGGGTGTTGCGGCAGCCGGTGGTGATCGCTTTCTTTGTCGTGTGTTTTCTCAATCAGGCCGCCCATGGGCCTTATTATGGTTTTTTCTCGCTCTATCTCGAAAATTTGGGTTACACCCGCGAGTTCATTGGCTTGTTGTGGGGCTTGGGGGTGACAGTGGAAGTGGGTATGTTCTTGTGGCTACCGCGGTTGTTGCCGTACTTTGGGCCGCGCCGCTTAATGTTGGCGGCTTTGGCGCTGGCGGCGGTGCGCTGGGCGCTGATCGGCCATTTTGCGCGTGAGCTACCGGTTTTGCTGTTCGCTCAAAGCTTGCACGCTTTTAGTTTCGGCGTCTTTCACGCGGTGTCCATCCACTTGATCCATCAGTTTTTTCCGGGGTCGCTACAGGGGCGCGGCCAAGCGTTGTACAGCAGTTTGGGCTTTGGCGTAGGCAATGCGGCCGGCAGTCTGGCCGCTGGTTATTTGTGGGCGGGATTGGGGCCTACGGCGATGTTCGATTTGGCGACGGCGCTGGGTGTGCTGGGCTGGCTGGTGGCGTGGTGGCGGTTGCGGGTCTGAAAACCGCGCTTTTACTGTCCACCTGGCGGCCCTAGTCCGCACTTTTCGCTTAGATCTTCCCCGCCTGATGGGCGATGAAGGCCGTTTTGGCCGACAGCTCCAAGGAACAGGTCCATTTATAAGCCAAGTTCAGGCTGTCGGCGCAGGCGTAAACGCCGTGGCCGCGCACCACCACGATGGGATAATCCATCAGCACTTCGGCGACCATGCGCGGCGAGCGCGCTACATACTGATCGTACGGGATGGTTAAAACTGGTACCCGGCTAAAGTACAACTGACCCTCGAAATCAGTTGGCAAGAACTCCTCATTGTCCATGGTCATCGCCACGGAGTACGGGCCATGACTGTGCAATACGGCCCGAGTTTGCGGGTTGGATTGGTAAACCGCCAGATGCAGGCGGGCATCCAGGGAAGCGCCCTTGCCGATGGCGCCATCCTCCATTTGGCATTGGATCAGGTCGCCGCTACTGAGCAGATCGGCGCAACAGCCGGTGGGCGTGATCCAGAACATGCCGCTATCCTCGTCTCGTACCGAAGCGTTACCGCTGTGCGAATCGTTGAGGCCGTATTGACGCAGCCAAAGATAATGCTGGACGAGTTCGTCTTTGATATTCATAAGCTATTATTTTCCCTGTCAATAATAAAAAACGCGCACCCTGTCTCAAGCCGCTTGGGTTTGCGCCTCGACCCGTTCCACGCCGGATTTAATCGCCCCGTCCGGAAAAAGCTCGAACCAGCGATAGCCGGGCGGTACGTCATCGACCAGTGGTTCTGGCGTGTTGGGTTTGAATTGGACGCTGGTGGCGGGGGTGCCGTATAACTTGATGTTACCCCGGTGGCCGTTAAATTCGCCATGAATATGTCCCCACACCACAGCGCGTACTTGGGAATAACGCGCTAATACCGCGAACAAGGCTTCACCATTGCTGACCGTCATGGTATCCAACCAGGCGGTGCCGACCGGCAGTGGATTGTGGTGCAGGCAAACCAGGGTGTGAAGGTTAGCGCCGGTGGCCAGGACCGTATCCAGCAGGTCGAGTTCACCCCTGGCCAGGTAGCCTTCAGGCGTTCCGGGGAAACTGGTGTCCAGCAACACCAGTTGCCAGTCACCCGCGGCGACGTAACGTTGCCATCGCACCAGCCCACCACTCAACGCCTGGCCCATGGCCGCCGGAAAATCATGATTACCCGGCAGACAATAAACTGGCTGGCCCAATGGTTCCAAGAGTGCGCGCAACCGGCCATAGGCTTCGGGTTCGTCGCCGACAAGATCACCCGTGGCGAGGATGAAATCGGGCGTGGGGCGCCGCTTCCGAATATGCGCCAGCACGGCGTCCAGTCCGGCGTCCACATCCGCGCCCCAAAGCCGGCTAGGAGCTATCTTAAGATGAAGGTCGGTGATTTGAACGATCCGCAGGGGAGCAGGGGTCGGCATGGTGTGAAATCCTGAGCAGATGGCGTCGCTACAGCTTACAAGGTTTTGATGAAGACTTTCGAGCGGCGTTGCCAGTTATAGAGCGCCTGCTTTCCCACCGGTAGATCGGTAACTTCGGCCGGTTCGAAGCCGCGCTCCTGAAACCAGTGAGCGGCGCGGGTCGTCAGTACGAACAGCCGACTCAAACCTTGCTCGCGCGCCAGCCGTTCGATGTAATGCAATAACAGCTCCGCGCGACCCTTGCTGCGGTAGTGGGGGTGCATGGCGACGCAGGCCAGCTCGCCCAGGCGTTCGTCGGGGAACGGATAGAGCGCCATGCAGCCAATGATCATGCCGTCCCGTTCCAGCAGAATGAAACGGTCGATTTCCATTTCCAGTCGTTCGCGCGAGCGCCGCACCAGCGTGCCGTCGTCTTCCAGTGGGCGAATCAGCGCTAGAACACCCCCCACATCGTCGATGGCGGCGGGCCGTAGTCCTTCGTAAATATCGGCGGTAATGAGGGTGCCGATACCATCACGGGTAAACAATTCCAGCAGCAGCGCGCCATCGACCCGCCGCTGAAGCAGGTGAATGCGTCGCACGCCAGCTTTGCAAGCACGCAACGCTTGGCGCAAGTGACGGATCATCTCCTCGCTTAGATCGGCCGGTTCCACCAGCAGCCGTTCTGCATCGCTTGGGCTGAGTTCGCGGATCGGCCGGCCTTCGACGCCACGCAGGGCCGGACTTTCGCTCAGCACCAGTAGTTTATCGGCTCGGAGGGCCATGGCGGTGGCGGTGGCGACTTCCTCGGCGCTCAGGTTGAAAATTTCCCCTGTTGGCGAATAGCCCAGCGGCGACAGCAACACAATGGCGCCTTGATCCAGCCACAGGCGGATAGCTCGTCTGTCGATTCGCCGCACTTCGCCGGTAAAGCCATAATCCACGCCCTCCCGCACACCGAGCGGTCGGGCGGTGATCATGTTGCCGGAAACTACTCGCAGGCGAGCGCCGTGCATTGGCGAGTTGGCAAGTCCCATCGAAAGCCGCGCCTCGATACGGATTCTGACTGATCCGACCGCTTGCTTGATGTGGCGGAGATCGTCAGGCTCAGTCAGGCGTAAACCGTTGACGTAGCACATTTCACGCCCGGCTTCATGCAAGCGTTGTTCGATTTGCGGGCGTGCGCCGTGCACCAACACCAGGTGAATACCGAGACTGTGCAGTAAGGCGAAATCGTGAATCAGGTTGGAGAAATGCTCGGATTCGACCGCTTCGCCACCAAATAAGAAGACGAAGGTCTTGCCGCGATGGGCATTGATGTAGGGACCGGCTTGCCTGAACCATTGGAGGAAGTGATCCATCGATAAACCTCCTAATTTCCGAATGGCCGGCGATTATGACAGAGAGTGGCGGGGCTAGGATACGGCGTTACCAAATCAGGCTGGGATAACAGAAATTTGCACCGGATTTCGAGCAGTTAAGCTGTAGAGGCTGAACAATAATTTATGGGAAGAGCTTAACCCGATCACCTGGAATGGAGGTTGCATCCGCTTGTTGAAAATCACTACTACATGCGTAAGTGCTTAATAGCCTTGATCTGTAAATTATTGTTACATAGAGACTATGGGTAAACTTAGTAAAGTCCAAGGCAAAAATAGCCGCTAGGCTAAATCTTCCATTAATTTCAGCTTGGTCAATAGCTTAGTCGAAAGCTTCTGCTTAAGAATTTAGTGGCCTGTGCTCAGCAGCCCTTATGTTATCTTTAAAAGGCTTTTGTATCTTAATATTATGATTTTAATATAAATTTTATAAATTGACGTTCATTGTCCCTCCTTTGAAAGCCTAAACGGTCCAAGATGAACCATAACAAACTGAGCCGGGTCACTTAGGTGAAAAAAAATTGTATATCGTGCGTTAAATCGAGTCCGTATTGGGTCGCCATAAGCACACCAATGTAGGGTGTGGCCTATTTTTCACGATTGGTACAGTATGGCGCGTTTATTGCCTATAAATAATGGGCGGACAGTCACTCTCATGTTCCAAGCCATGAGACACTATTTTATTGCCATCAAAGGCCATGATTTGCATCTTAAGTGATACATATCGATGTATTGCAATGGCGGTAGCGTGCTTAAACGCTTTAGGGTTTCTAACAGCTCATAACCGATAGCTCCAATACTTAATGCAACGATGGCTTCTCTTCCGCAATGAGTTAACGAAGGCCTCATGTCCCTCCCGCTAAAGACGATTTGACGTATAGGCCTGGCCAAGGCTTGTTTAATGAGTATGATTTATTGCAATACCATTCAGAATTTTATCTGAAGATTATCAGGACTTTTGCTTCTTGGCGATCTATTGAGTAAATAATAATCAATAATCCACTAGATGTTGTTAGATGTTGTTAGATGTTGTTAGCAAAAATCCCCTAAGCGAAAGCTCGATTAATAAACGATTTTCTAATTATGAAATGCAATACTGCTCAAACGAGCATAACCGCACTGTGTGGAGTCTATGATGAAAAATAATCATAGAGTGGCTATTTTAAGCATTCTTTTAGTGGTTCTTAGTTTATTTATTTTTGGGTTTTCACCAGAATCCAATTCAAACTCAGATCGAGCAAGAAGCGCCTTATTTAGCCAAAGTAAGCTATCAAAATTCTCATTCAGCCCAGACGGCCAGCTATTAGTGAGCGTGGGAGTAGATGAAAAAATCACTCTCTGGAATGTAGTCTCTGGCGAGAAACGCTTGGTTCTTTCAGATCAGCAGGATTTTAAAGTAGACGGATTAGTTCTTAGTCCCAATGGTAAAATATTATCCAGTCTTGCTGAAGATTCACAGATTATATTGTGGGATGTAGAGAGTGGCCAAAAGCGGTCTATCCTATCCACTCCGATCAATTCTGAAATTAACCATCTGACTTTTAGCCCAGATAGTCACCTTTTAGCTAATTCTACTAAAAAAGATCGGTGGATTGGATTATGGGATGCGTCAAGCGGCCAAATGATCCAGACCTTATCCGGGCATACTGATATCGTTAATGGAATTGGGTTTAGCCCAAATGGAATTCTATTAGCCAGTTGGAGTAACGATTCTCAAATCAAGCTGTGGGATGTTCGATCTGGCCAAGAACGACTGAGCTTAGCGGGTGCTGATCGGGTTGGCGTGACTGGAGCCATTTTTAGCCCCGATGGAAAAACGCTCGCGAGCGTGGATGCAAGCAATCAAATTACATTCTGGAATGTTGAAACCGGCCAAAAACGCCTGATTGTGATGGGGCCTCGTGGAGCAGCCATGTCTGAGATGGCCTGGAGCCCGGACGGCCAGCTTTTAGCCAGCGGCGGCGACGGTGCTAAGACCGTCGTATGGGATACGCTGAATGGCACAATTCGCTTTGAATTGACAGGAAAATCCGGGGATATCATCACAAAAATTGCTTTTAGCCCGGATGGAAAACTGCTGGCGAGCATCGGGCAGGCAAACCGGATCATGATTTGGGATGCGCTGAAGGGTACTTTAAGGCAAACCATTGAAGCGCAGAGTGATTATATTTTCAGCCCCAGTGGAGAATTGCTGGCTGGGCTAAATTTACAGGGCCAAATCACGCTGTGGAAAATGAGTGCGGGAGGGAAATATACCTACAGCGTTGTTGAACAGAGTCATGTATTACAATCAAAATTTAACAGTGCTTATCAGCAGGAAATTTTAAATAAATCATCTAATTCTTCAAAGGCTGAAACCCTCGCATCAACGAATCCGGTAAATACACAAAATAAAATTATTCAACTTACAAATATAGCGAGTGCGACGGGCGGCAGTACGTTCACAAACGAAAAACCACGCAAGGATTATCGCAAAGGGATTACGGCGCTCGCATTCAGCCCGGATGGAGCACAGATTGTTAGCGCCGGTGAAGACAGTAAAGTTCGGTTGTTCGACGCCCAATCTGGTAAGAGTCGTTTAACGCTTTCTGGTCATCGCGCGGCTGTGACTGGCGTTGCGTTCAGTCTGGGTGGGAAACGCCTGATCAGCGCCAGCAGGGATTCTGAAGTTCGCTCTTGGGACGCTGCAACGGGCAAGTTAGATCGATTGATGTTAGCGCACGAGCAACCCATCAGGACGGTTGCCGCCAGTGTGGACGGGCGCTTTATAGCCAGTGCCGGGGAAGAAACCAGGATTATGCTGTGGGATGCTACCCTGGGTAAATTAAATAAAATCCTGAACCGCCATGTTGATTTTGTAAATGGTCTGGCTTTTAGCGCTGATGGAAAATTATTGGCCAGCGGTGGCGCGGATGCTCGTGTCCTAGTGTGGGAGGTATCCACCGGGAAGTTGCTCCAAACTTTCCGCGGGCATTCGGGTGCGGTTAATAGCCTTGCTTTTAACCCAAAGACTGGCTTATTGGCCAGTGGCGGCGCTGATTCACAGCTCAGAATTTGGAATGTTAAAACTGGAACCCAAATACAACTTTTACAGGGGCATCAGGGTTCTATTAGGGCGCTTGCCTTTAGTCCGGACGGGCAGTTGTTAGCGAGCGCGGGCGATGATAGCCGGGTCTTGATTTGGAGTATGGTCACTGGCAAGCTGAGCAAGACTTTGCCGGGAGTGGCGGCCATCAATACGCTGGTATTCAGCCTGGACGGCAAGAACCTGCTTAACGGTGGAGAAGATAATCAAATAATCGATTGGGATGTGGGGAACAGCAGCAAACGCCGCACCATATTTGTTCCCCCAGGATCTGCGCAGCTATTCCCTCTTGATCAGCAAAATCGGATCGCTGTCAGCGATGCTTCACCGTCCGGTGACGAGCTGGCCGCTGCCATTAAAACGCCATCTCGGCACAGTGTGCTGAATGGGTTGTTGAATTGGTTTATTCCCTCAGCCGAGGCCGCTATCCCTAATCCTCCGGGCGGACCCATTCTCGTTATCACGTCCGCCGCCACCCACAGCCAATATTATGCTGAGATTCTTCGAAACGAGGGATTTAACAGTTTTACCGTTGCTGCTCTTTCGGCCGTTACCCCAGCTATTTTAAATGCGCATGATGTCGCGATCTTGGCTCCAACACCTTTATCGCCGGATCAAGTCGACATGTTGAGCGATTGGGTCAACGCCGGCGGCAATCTAATCGCCATGCGGCCGGACTCGCAGCTTGCGGGGTTGCTCGGCATCACGGCCACGGGTTCGTCATTATCGAATGCTTATTTGCTGGTCGATACCTCGCAACCGCCCGGTAACGGCATTGTTAATCAAAGCATTCAGTTTCATGGCGCGGCGGATCGATACGCGCTGAATGGGGCGGCCGGCCTCGCCATGCTTTACGACACCGCAACGACCGCCAGCGTCAATCCCGCCGTGACCCTCCGCAGCGTTGGAGCCAACGGCGGTCAGGCCGCTGCTTTCGCCTACGATTTGGCGACATCGATTGTTTACACGCGCCAAGGCAATCCCGCCTGGGCCGCGCAAGAACGCGATGGCTTCAGCCCCATCCGCTCGGATGACAAATATTATGGCAATGCGGCTGGTGATTCTCAGCCTGATTGGGTCGATTTGAACAAGGTTGCTATCCCGCAAGCCGACGAGCAACAGCGGTTGCTGGCTAACTTGATTCTGACGATGAATCTTGATCGGAAGCCTCTGCCGCGCTTTTGGTATTTTCCGGGCGACAAGAAGGCGGTCGTGATCATGACCGGCGACGACCATGGCAACAATGGGACCGCGGGCCGTTTCGACCAGTTTAAAGCGGCCAGTCCGACCGGCTGTTCGGTCAAAGACTGGGAGTGTGCGCGCGGCACCTCCTATCTCTATCCCAGTACGCCGTTAACCGATCTCCAAGCCGCTGCTTACCATGCGGATGGCTTTGAGGTGGGTTTACACCTTAGTACGGGTTGCGGGGATTTCACGCCAACCTCGTTGGAAGCGTTTTACAGCCAGCAAATTAGCGAATGGACCACAAAATACAGCAGCGTGCCGGCGCCCATTACGCAGCGCCACCACTGCATTGCCTGGAGTGACTGGGTGACGGGCGCGCAAGTGCAGCTCGCCCATGGCATACGGCTGGACACCAGTTACTATTTTTGGCCTCCTGGCTGGGTTCTCAATCGTCCGGGGTTCTTTAACGGATCCGGCATGCCGATGCGCTTTGCTGATCTCGATGGCACTGTCATTGATGTCTACAATGCCGCCACCCAAATGACGGATGAATCCGGGCAACAATATCCGTATACCATCGACACCTTACTTGACAAAGCATTGGGACCGGAAGCTTATTACGGCGCCTTTGCCATCAATGCCCACACTGATGTCGCTCAGATACCGGAATCGGATGCGGTGTTAGCATCAGCGCCAGCGCGGGGTGTGCCGATCATTTCCAGCAAACAAATGCTGGATTGGCTCGATTTTCGTAACAGTTCGTCGTTCGGGTCGATCGTCTGGAACGGCAACACCTTGAGTTTCACGGTGTCGCCGGGTAGCGGCAGCCAAAATGTGCCAACCAATGGTTTGCAAGTGTTGCTTCCAATCCAGTCCCCGGCTGGATTGCTCACCGCCATTACGCGTAACGGCAACGCCGTCAGCTTTACAACCCAGGCTGTAAAAGGCGTGGATTACGCCATGTTTTCAGGAGTGGCAGGGTCTTACATTGCGACCTATGCAGCCGATACCACTCCGCCGACAGTGGCGTCGACATCGCCTTCCAATGATGCCGCCGATGTCAGTCAGGGAACGGCGGTTACGGTCACGTTCAGTGAAGCGATCAGTTCCGCAACGGTTACTGGATCTACTTTTGAATTACGCGATGCGGGCGGAACCTTGGTGCCTGCCACCGTGAGTTATAACGCTAGCGCTCGCACGGCGATACTAACGCCCAATCTCTCTTTGACGCCATTGACCAGTTATACCGCGACTGTCAAAGGAGGTGCAGCGGATCCTCGCATCAAGGATTTGGCTGGCAATGCGCTTGACTCTAGCGTTAGTTGGTCTTTTACCACAGCGGTGCAACCGTGTGCATCCGCCGCTTGCAGCGCATGGCCCAATACCACTGTTCCAAGCAATCCAACCGTGAGCGATCCAAACTCCGTTGCGCTGGGGGTGAAATTCCGCTCGGATTTGGACGGCTTTATCACGGGTATCCGCTTCTATCAAGCAAATGCAGGTACCTATACGGGGACCTTGTGGAGTATCGGTGGGCAATCCTTAGGTACTGGAACCGTTACCGCAGTCGCGCCGGGTTGGCAGCAGGTCGCTTTCACAGCCCCGGTCGCCATTACCGCTAATACGGTTTACGTCGCTTCCTACCATGCGCCCACCGGAAACTACGCGGCGGACAGTGGCTACTTTGCCGCTACCGGGGTCAATAATGGCCCGATTCATTTGTTACAGGACGGAGTTAATGGCGGTAATGGAGTTTACGCCTACGGCGCAGCCAGCCTTTTTCCAACTAATACTTACCAGGCGAGTAACTACTGGGTCGATGTGGTGTTCACCACCAATGTCGGACCAGACACCACGCCGCCAACGGTAACCAGCCAAAGTCCAGTCGCGGATGCAACTGGAGTATCAATGAGCACCGTTGTAACAGCCAGCTTTAACGAGGGGCTAAGCGCGGCCAGTGTAAACGCTTCGAGCTTTGAGCTGCGCGATGCAACCAACGCGCTGGTGCCCGCTACAGTTGGCTACGATGGAACCAGCCGAACCGTGACGCTAACGCCGAGTAATCCGCTGGCTAGTTCGGCGACTTATACCGCAACGCTGCGCGGTGGCGCCGCCGATCCGCGTATCAAGGATCTGGCCGGCAACGCGCTAGCCGCCAATGTGGTTTGGTCCTTCACGACCGCCCCTGCCAATACAAGCAGCTGCATGGGGACGAGTTCGATCTGGCCGGGCAATCCAACCCCCACGGTCATCACTGATCCTGATACGTCAGCAGTCGAGCTTGGCGTCAAATTCAGGTCAACGGTGGATGGTTTTATCTGCGGCATTCGCTTTTACAAGAGCAACACCAACACGGGCACCCATGTGGGGACGCTTTGGAGCAGCGTCGGACAGCAACTGGCGCAAGTTGCCTTTATCAACGAAACGGCTTCAGGCTGGCAGCAGGCTAATTTTGCTACTCCGGTCCCCATCACGGCCAATACCGTTTACATCGCTTCTTACCATGCGCCAGTGGGGCGGTACTCCGTCGACGTCAATTATTTCAACGCGGGAGTAACCAGCGGGACGTTGTATGCGCCGAGCACGACTGAAAGCAGCGGCAATGGCGTGTATCTGTATGGCGGCGGCGGTTTTCCAACCAACACTTTCCAAGCCACTAACTATTGGGTCGATGTGGTATTTGGTACTAATACCGGACCTGATACGACCCCGCCGACGGTAACAGCGACTTCGCCGATAGCCAACGCTACCGGAGTAAATCCAGCAAACCCGATAGCGGTAACTTTCAGTGAAACCGTGGATCCGGCAACTGTCAATGCGGCGACTTTCGAATTGCGTGATGCAGGCGGTGCGCTGGTCGCGGCGACCGTGAGCTATGCGGCCAACACTGGAACTTTGACGCCCAGCAGCCCCTTAGCAGTCACCTCGACTTACACCGCCACCGTGAAAGGTGGCGCCAGTGGGGTCAAGGATTTGTCCGGTAATCCTCTCGCCATTGATCGGATATGGTCCTTTACCACCAGCGTCGATCCCTGTGTGTCCGGCGGTAATCCGATTGTTTGCGAGAACGCCAAGACCGGCAATCCTGCCACCGAATGGGATGTGAGCGGTGCCGGAGACGCCAGTATCCAGGGTTTCGCGACCGCTATCAGCGTGCAACAGGGTGAAACCGTCAATTTCAAAATTGAAACGCCAGCAACCGATTACCGGCTCGATATTTATCGTATGGGGTACTACGCCGGCAATGGCGCTCGTAAGATCGCGACGGTGCAGCCTTCGGCCGCTTTGCCGCAGAACCAGCCGAACTGCCTTAGCGATGCCGCCACCGGGCTGATCGACTGCGGTAACTGGACAGAATCGGCGTCCTGGGCGGTGCCATCGGATGCCGTTTCCGGAATTTATTTTGCCAAGGTGGTTCGGGAAGATGGCGCCAATGCCGGTCAAGCCAGCCATATCATCTTTATTGTGCGGGACGATGCCAGCAACTCCGACATTTTGTTCCAGACTTCGGATACGACTTGGCAAGCTTACAATTCTTACGGCGGTAACAGCCTGTATACCGGATCGCCGGTCGGCCGCGCCTATAAGGTGAGTTATAACCGACCGTTCAACACCCGCGGCGTCGATAATGGTCAAGATTGGGTTTTCAATGCTGAATACCCGATGGTGCGCTGGCTGGAAGCCAACGGCTACAACGTTAGCTATTTCACCGGCGTCGATACGGACCGCCGCGGCAATTTGATCACCAATCACAAGGTCTTTCTGTCGATCGGCCATGACGAGTATTGGTCTGGCACCCAGCGCGCAAACGTTGAGGCCGCGCGGAATGCGGGCGTCCACTTGGCTTTTCTCAGCGGCAACGAAGTGTTTTGGAAGACCCGCTGGGAAAGCAGCGTTGATGCGTCGGGAACGCCCTATCGGACGCTGGTGTGCTACAAGGAAACCCATGCCGGCGCGAAGATTGATCCCTTGCCGAATGTGTGGACTGGGACGTGGCGTGACCCTCGCTTCAGCCCACCGGCCGATGGCGGTCGTCCTGAAAATGCGCTGATGGGGACGATCTTTACTGTCAACGACGGTGCTACAACCAGCATTAGGGTTCCAGAAGCCGATGGTAAGATGCGGTTTTGGCGTAACACCAGTGTTGCGGCGCTTGGCACGGGAGCCACGGCTACTCTACCGTTCGGAACCTTGGGTTACGAGTGGGATGAAGATCTCGACAACGGATTCCGGCCAGCTGGCTTGATTCGGTTATCGACCACGACGGTTAACGACGCTCCCATACTGCAGGACTATGGGTCCACCTTTGGCTCTGGTACGGCCACACACGCCTTGACGCTCTATCGGCACGGCAGCGGAGCGCTGGTGTTCGGCGCCGGTACCGTACAATGGTCTTGGGGGCTGGACAGCAACCATGATCGCAGTGGCACGTCATCGGATGTGTCCATGCAGCAAGCGACGATCAACTTGTTTGCTGATATGGGTGTGCAGCCGGCTACCTTGCAACCGGGACTGCTGGCGACAACAGCCTCGTTAGATTCCGCTCCTTCCAGTTCGATCATCACCGCTCCGACCGCCGGTTCGACGGTACCACCAGGAGGCCTAGTAACGATTACCGGCACGGCGAGCGATGTTGGCGGCGGCATGGTTGGCGGCGTTGAAATTTCAGTTGATGGTGGAACTACTTGGCGGCGGGCTGTGGGCCGCGCCAGCTGGAGTTATGTCTGGACAGCGCCCACCACATCAGGTTCAGTAACGATCAAGAGCCGTGCGGTGGATGACAGCGGCAATCTCGAAATTCCAGGGACAGGGCTTACCGTTAATGTTGGTTCCGGTTTGGATACAGAGCCACCGACCACGCCTGTCGGACTAAGCGCCACGGCTACGAGCACAACCCAAATCAATCTCACCTGGGCCGCTGCCACCGATAACGTGGCGGTGACCGGTTATCGGGTGGAACGTTGTCAGGGAACGGCTTGTTCCAACTTTGCCCAGATTGCGACGCCGACCGCTACCAGCTTCGCTGACTCCGGGCTAACCGCGGGGACCAGCTACAGCTACCGGGTCCGGGCGACCGATGCGGCGGCCAATCTAAGCGGCTACTCGGCGACGGCCAGCGCGACCACTCAATCTCCGCCAGACACCGAACCACCGACAGCCCCTACCGGATTGAGCGCCACGGCCACCAGTAGCACCCAGATTAGTCTCGCCTGGACTGCCTCCACCGATAACGTGGCGGTGACCGGTTATCGGGTGGAGCGCTGTCAGGGAACGGCTTGTTCCAACTTCACCCAGATTGCGTCGCCGACCACCATCAGCTTCGCTGATTCGGGGTTGGCCGCGGGGACCAGCTACAGCTATCGGGTGCGAGCGGCCGATGCGGCGACCAATCTAAGTGGCTATTCGGCGACGGCCAGTGCGACAACACAGCCCGCGCCGGTATTACCGACAGCAGTGAATGACACTTTCCTCTTCCGCCCCAGTATCTTGCGTACGGTCAATTACGCAGGGTCGCTCGGGTTGGGTGTTTTGGCGAATGATACCCATCCGGCCAACCAACCGTTGACCGCCGTGGCGGTGGGCACTCTACCAGTTGGGGTGGCACTGGCGACTACCGGTGTGGTTACGATGACGCTGGCCAGCGCCACAAATTTTAGATACCGCGCCAACAGCGGGGGGCAGCTCAGCGTACCCACCACTGGAGCGTTGGTCACCTTGGCGCTTGATGCCGTTCCAACAGCGGTTGTGGATAACTGCACTTATTTGAGAAGTGGCAATTTAGGACTTGGAGCCATTACTGCGGGGACAGCGTGTGCCATGACCTCCACAGCGCGTACTTTTAGTATGAATCTTATCGGCAACGATACCGATCCGAATGCCACCACCAATATACCGACTGACGGGGTAGGTAAGACTGTGACTCGGGCGATCATTACTTCAACCGGTACTGGCGTTGCGGTGTCCGCCAATGCGGCCTGCAATCAGGCGGCGATTGTGAAGACAGCTTCACGAGCCACGATTACTAACAACTGTAATGGCGCTATTACGGTAACTGTTGCTCCCTTAGCGCCGGCCTCACCGATCAGTCTAACCTATCGAGCCTTGGACGATCTCGGAGCACAATCAGCCGCCAGAACGAATACAGTGACGGTGCAATAATGGATGACGTGTTATTGCGGTTATCGATGGTCTGATTAATTCATTTCGAGGAATAAGGTTGTGATTAAGAGTGATGTTCAATTAGGTGATGGCGTCATTATCTACCAGCCTGATCTCGTCAATTTATATGGATGTAGCATCGGTTCTGGAACAAAAATTGGTGCCTTTGTCGAGATACAAAAAGGAGTTTCTATTGGTTCCAACTGTAAAATTTCAAGCCACTCATTTATTTGTGAGGGTGTTGATATCGAAGATGGGGTTTTTATCGGTCATGGGGTGATGTTTACCAATGATATTTACCCGCGGGCTGTAACCGAGGAAGGTGATCTGCAAACCGAATCGGACTGGAAAGTCGTAAAGACTCGGCTTAAAGCGCAAGCTTCCATTGGGAGCAATGCGACTATTTTAGCGGGTATTACCATTGGCGAGAACGCTCTAGTCGGCGCTGGCGCCGTGGTGACGCACGATGTGCCTGATTACGCGATCGTCGCTGGCGTACCGTCAAAGATTATCGGTGACACGCGGCGGCATAAAGAAGTCATTGAATAATGAGGAATGAAGACTGCAAAGCGATTAGATAAAGTAGGCGTTCGTCAAATTTTTAAGGGTCTTAATAGGATTTAGCGTTAAATTTAGGAGAAATGATTGTGATTAAAATTGGCGTTATCGGTTATGGTTATTGGGGGCCGAATCTGGTCCGGAATTTTTCTGACATTCCCGAAGCTGAAGTGGTTGCCGTCAGCGATCTTGACCAAAAACGACTTGGCGTCGCTAAAAGCCGGCATTCAAGTTTATATACAACGACTGATTACCAGGCTTTGTTGGCCGATCCAGCGATTGATGCCATCGCAATCGCCACCCCAGTATCTACCCATTACCATTTGGCATTGCAGGCACTTGAAGCGGGCAAGCATGTGTTTGTCGAAAAGCCGCTTACGGAAACCGTAAAACAGGCTGAACAGCTTGTTGCGGTAGCGGAGCAGCGAAATCTTGTGCTGCATGTCGATCATACCTTTATTTATACCGGCGCTGTTCGCAAGATTCGTGAACTAGTCGATAATGGTGATCTCGGCGATTTGTATTATTACGATTCAGTACGAGTTAATCTTGGATTGTTCCAGCACGATATCAATGTGATTTGGGATCTAGCAGTCCATGATCTATCAATTATGGATTATGTATTTCCTCTAACGCCTATTGCCGTTTCAGCGACCGGTATCAGTCATGTGCCCGATAAACCCGCCAATATAGCTTTTTTGACTTTGTTCTTTGAAAATAATGTGATTGGCCATTTGCATGTCAACTGGCTGGCACCGGTTAAATTGCGCCGAACCTTGATCGGCGGCAGTCGTAAAATGGTTCTCTATGATGACCTGGAGCCCAGCGAGAAAATCAAAATTTATGATAAAGGGATTACACTAAACGGTAATAAAGAGAACCTTTATAAGACCATGATCGGCTATCGTACTGGCGATATGTGGGCTCCACAACTAGAAATCACCGAAGCCTTGCGAGTTGAAGCGCAGCACTTTAGCCGCTGTATCACCCACGGCGAACGTTCGTTAAGCGATGGCCGCGCCGGATTGCGGATCGTCCGGATATTGGAAGCGGCCAATCGTTCTCTGCATGAGGAAGGCCGCCCTGTCAAGTTTGAGTGGCTCTTTGGCGATGCGGCTCATGCCAGGGCTCTCTCCATCAAGGCAGCCGCCTAACTGTCAGCCTGTCAGGCCTCAGTCTTTTTCTTGCCTTTAAGTAAATAGGCATTGTGTTGCCTCTATTGCTCAGAGCTTCTGAGGCGCGGGCGAGAAATCCGACTACTCGCTTAAAAATGGAATAATGGATTTGGATGAACGCTATGGTTCCCTTTCTCGATCTTAAGGCCCAATACGAAAGTATCCAGGATGAAGTATTAAGGGCGGTCAGCGCCACACTCGCCAGCACCCAGTTCGTACTGGGCAAGGAGGTGGCTGCTTTTGAAGAAGAGTTTGCCGCCTATAGCGGTGGAAAGTTTGGCATTGGAGTTAATTCTGGCACCAGCGCCTTGCATCTGGCGCTATTGGCCGCCGGCGTCAAACCGGGCGATGAAGTGATTACCGTTTCATGCACCTTTGTCGCGACCGTGGCCGCCATAGACTATGCCGGCGCCCGTCCAGTATTTGTCGATGTTGATCCGCGCACGCATAATTTGGATCCCGCTCAGGTCGAAGCCGCCATTACCGAGCGAACCAAGGTGATTATGCCGGTGCATCTGCACGGACAGCCGGCTGATCTCGATCCGTTGCTGGAGATTGCCCGCCGCCATCGACTTTTGGTCATTGAGGACGCCGCTCAAGCTCACGCTGCCGAGTATAAGGGCCGACGAGTCGGTTCCATCGGCGATCTCGGTTGTTTCAGTTTTTATCCAGGCAAGAACCTGGGCGCTTATGGCGAAGGCGGCATGGTTGTCACCAATAATGAGGAATTTGCGCATACCCTTCGCATGCTCCGCGATTGGGGGCAGGAGCGCAAATACCATCATGTGCTCAAAGGGTTCAACTATCGAATGGAAGGCGTTCAAGGTGCGATTTTGCGCGTGAAACTCCGGCATTTAGATGGCTGGACTGAAGCGCGTCGCCGTCATGCCGCGCTTTACAACGAACGGCTAGCGGAGGTGGACGTGCAAAAGCCGGTCGAAATGCCGTATGCCAAGCATGTCTATCATGTCTACGCCATCCGTACTCCCAAGCGCGACCTGTTGCAAGAGTCGTTGCAAGCGCAAGGCATTCAAACTGGGATTCATTACCCAATTCCGGTTCATCTCCAAAAAGCTTATGCCGACTTTGGCTATGGAGCAGGGGATCTGCCGGTAACGGAGCAAGCCGCAAACGAGTTGCTGTCTTTGCCCATGTTTGCTGAATTAACCGACTCGCAGATCGAAGTGGTATGCGCCGCGGTCCGGAAAGCGCTATGACTGGAAACAGAGGCAGGTCGCGCGTGGTTGGTGCGGTTCATGGGCGGCGCGAAGCAACGCCCGATCCAGATTTTGTCCTCGCGTTGGCCGGCTATCTACGGCAGACCTTTAGTTCGGAAAATTTGCGTGAGCTGTACAGCCGGTTCGCGCACGGCGATGGGGAGTTCGATGCGGCGATGCGCCAGGCGTTCTGGCAGGCCTTGACACGGTGCTGCGGCGCGGGTTTGCGAGTAGAGCCTGGAGCCGGTTTCAAACATCCCGAAACTTTTGAAATCGGCGCTGGCGTTTTCATCGGCAGCCAAGTTTACCTACAAGGACGATTCGATGGCCGCTGCGTAATCGGCGATCACACTTGGATCGGGCCGCAGAGTTATTTCGATGCCCGTGATTTGGTGTTGGAAGACCATGTGGGGTGGGGGCCTGGCGCTAAAGTATTGGGTTCGGCCCATACCGGCGCGCCGGTGGATATTCCCATCATTCAAACCGATTTGGAGATCAAACCGGTCTGCGTGCAAGCGTGGGCGGATATTGGGACCAATGCCGTTTTATTGCCCGGCGTGACGGTTGGTCGCGGCGCCATGGTGGGCGCCGGAGCGGTTGTGACGCAAGATGTGCCCCCATTCGCCAAAGTGGCGGGCGTACCCGCTAGAATCATTGGTTGGCGCAATGATGATCAAGCGGGAGCATGTGAATGAAACTGCAAGGTAAAAAGGTTTTGGTGACTGGAGGAGCGGGATTTATCGGTTCGCATATCATTGACTTGTTGATCGATGAAGGCTGCACCGAAATTGTCGCTCTCGACAATATGGTGCGCGGTCGTCCCGAGAACCTGGCCGACGCACTGGCGCGCGGCCCGGTTCGCTTATTAGAAGGAGACATCCGTGATCGGCGGCTGTTGGCGGAGCTGGTGGCTAATACGGATCTGGTTTTTCACCAGGCCGCGCTACGGATTACACAATGCGCCGAACAGCCCAGAGAAGCGTTAGAAGTGATGGTGAACGCCACCTATGATTTGCTGGAGCTATGCGTCAAATACAAGGTGGAAAAAGTTGTTGCCGCCTCTTCGGCTTCGGTTTACGGGATGGCCGATCATTTTCCCATTACTGAATCACACCCGCCTTACAACAATCGGACTCTGTACGGGGCCGCCAAAGTTTTTAACGAGGGCTTGCTTCGCAGCTTTCACGAAATGTATGGACTTGATTACGTCGCCTTGCGTTATTTCAACGTTTACGGCTTGCGCATGGATATTTTTGGCGTCTATACCGAAGTTTTGATCCGGTGGATGGAGCGGATTACCGCTGGCGAGCCGCCACTGATCTTTGGCTCTGGCGAGCAGACCATGGATTTTGTCGAGGTTCGGGATGTGGCTCGCGCCAACATTTTAGCGGCGCGGTCGGATGCGACTGATGAAGTGTTCAATGTCGCCAGCGGCGCGGAAACCAGCCTCAACCAACTCCTGGATACTTTATTGCGAGTGATGAGCTCCGCAGTACGCCCCGATCATCTTCCCGAACGGAAAGTTAACCCGGTGCAGCGGCGCTTGGCCGATACGATCAAGGCGCAGCGGCTGTTAGGTTTTCAGACAACGATCCCGCTTGATGCTGGACTGAAAAGTCTAGTGGGATGGTGGCGCGCGCAACAGCCTGCCCAGTAGTTGATTTTCCATCACAACCAGAATGTTCCCGCATCAATGATACCAATTACCAAGCCAACGATAGGTGATGAAGAGATTGCGGCGGCCGCTGAGGCCCTGCGCTCTGGATGGGTGAGCCAAGGGCCGGCCGTGGCGAGATTTGAACAGGCTTTTGCCACCTATGTTGGCGCCCAACATGCTTGCGCTGTTTCCAATTGCACTACCGCTTTGCATCTCGCGTTATTGACGGTGGGTGTTCAGCCAGGCGATGAGGTCATCACCGTCAGTCATTCATTTATCGCGACGGCGAACAGTATCCGGTATTGTGGTGGGATTCCGGTATTCGTGGATATAGACCCGGCGACTTTCAACCTCGATCCTACGCTGATCGAATCCGCAATTACGGAACGAACCAAAGCTATCTTGTGTGTCCATCAGATCGGTATGCCTTGTGATTTGCCTGGCATTCTGGCCATTGCCGCCCGCCATAAATTGCCGGTCATTGAGGACGCCGCCTGCGCCATCGGCAGTGAGATTTGCATAGATGGCCGCTGGGAGCGAATCGGCAAACCGCATGGCGATATTGCTTGCTTTTCCTTTCACCCGCGCAAAGTGATGACCACTGGCGAAGGCGGTATGCTGACCACGAGCAATCCAGATTGGGATCAGCAGTTTCGGTTATTGCGCCAGCATTGCATGAACGTCGCTGACACCACGCGACATAGCTCCGCGCAAGTGGTTTTTGAGAGTTACCCCGCGCTGGGTTTCAATTTCCGTATGACGGACATCCAGGCAGCCATCGGCTGCGAGCAACTCAAGCGCTTGCCGGAGATCATCAGTCGGCGTCGGCAGTTGGCTGACCGTTATCGCTCGCTGCTGGCAGCGGTTCCAAGGATCGAGTTGCCGGTTGAGCCAGACTGGGCGCGCGGCAACTGGCAAAGTTTCTGCGTTCGCTTGGGAGAGGGCTACGATCAACGACAGGTGATGCAATCGATGCTGGATGCCGGGATCGCCACCCGTCGAGGTATCATGTGTTCGCATCGGGAGCCCGCTTATGCCGCCGCCGTTACTTGGTCGTGTGGAGCCAAAAAGCAGTGCCAGTGTGCTGTCGGCCACTGTCAGCATTTGCGCCGCAGTGAACAAGCGCAAGATCGAACCATTCTCCTGCCTCTATTCCCACAGATGGGTATTGAAGAGCAAGATCAGGTGGTTTCAGCCTTACACCGCGCAATTCTGTAAAGACTGTATTTTATTCTAGAGCCTAGTCTTGCTGAATGATGAAGCTGGATTTTTAACGGCTACTGTTGAGCTTCTTTCCTCCTTATTTTGATATCGCGATCAGCTCTTTCAAAAGGTGATGAATGGGTTGATCAGTGGCTCTAGACCCATTTATCCTCTGTTATGACCGCTTTCAATCTATTGATTCAATGGTGCACTTTTGACTTGGTTAGCATGGTTTATACCGTTTTCCATTTTTGAATCAATCGATCTCAATTTTAAAAGGGATTGGCGTTTATGCTAACTAAAAAAAGCTTTGTGAAAAATCAGTTTCTTCCAAAGTCCTACTTTATAGATTTACTACGACGTGAGAAATCTCGCTCTGACCGTTGGAATACTCCGTTGTCGATTGCTATGTTCCATTATGACGCTGAAGAGAAGATTAATTCTCAAATTGTCATAGAGAAATTCAACAATCTTTTTTACCCTCTTCAAAATGGTATTCGTGAGACTGATGCTCTTGGCTATATCGATGAGGGTGTCGTGGGCTTGCTATTGCCCAATACCGATAAGGAAGGGGTGCAGGCTTGTATTAAGAAGGCGGTCAATGGTCATGGCAAACTTCCTTTTACTATTACTACCGGCACTTATCCCGATCAGATTTTTCAACGCTTGTTAATAGAAAATCAATCTTTTCAAAATCTTTGTATTTGCTCGCCAGAGCATCTTGCAGCACCGTCTTCTTCGGTTGAGTATCCGCTAAAAAGGAGCTTGGATATCATAGGATCTTTACTTGCACTATTGCTATTTTCTCCATTGATGCTTTTGACGGCTTTGCTGATTAAAACTACTTCTTCAGGGCCAATTATTTTCAAGCAGGAGCGCCTGGGACAGAAGGGACGTTCTTTTACTTTCTACAAATTTCGGTCGATGTATGTTAATAACGATGATCAGATCCATCGGGAGTATGTCGCACAGCTAATTAAGGGGGATCTGGATAATATCAATCAGGGGAGCGTGGAAAAACCATTATATAAGATTAAAACTGATCCGAGAGTAACGTGGGTGGGTGAAATTATTCGTAAAACCAGTATTGATGAATTACCGCAACTATTTAATGTACTGAAAGGTGAAATGAGCTTAGTTGGTCCCCGACCACCATTGCCTTACGAAGCAGATAGTTATCAATCTTGGCACCTCAAACGTATCTTGGATGCGAAACCTGGCATCACCGGGTTGTGGCAAGTAGAAGGCCGTAGTAAGACTACATTTGATGAAATGGTAAGGATGGATATTCGCTATATTCGAAGCTGCTCGCTACTACTGGATCTGAAGATACTCTTTAAAACAATAAAGGTTGTGTTGCGGTGCGATGGCGCGAGCTAATAGGAAAGATTTCATGCGGATTTTTAATTTTTACCTTTGATAAGATTTATTTATCGGAGATCTTTTAGTTTATGAACATATGCAGTAAGTTAGTATGAATATTACTGTGGTGGGTGGTGGTCGAATTGGGCTTCCTCTTGCCTGCGTGCTTGGTAAACATGGGGCTGTAGTAACTGTATGTGATATCAACTCGATGCTTGTAGAAGCCATTTTTTCGGGCCTTTGCCCTTATGAAGAACCTGGCTTACCCGAACTGATGGTTGATTTACATAAAACTGGTAGGCTAACCGCTACGACAAATACCGCCGAAGCTTCCGCCAAATCGGATGCGATTATCGTGATTGTTCCAGCCCACTTAACCGCTAATCAGACTATTGACTTCAGTATTCTCCAGCAGGCTTCAAGGGAAATTGGCAAGGGTCTGCAACCTGGAACATTGGTGATCTATGAAACCACGGTAGCCGTTGGTGGAACCCGGCAATACTTGATTCCAGTATTAGAGAAACAAAGCGGTTTGAAAGTCAGTAAAGATTTTTATGTTGCCTATAGTCCGGAGCGAGTGAAGGCTAATCTGATATTAGCGCGGCTTGAGACAACCCCCAAGGTTGTGGGTGGTTATGATGCCGTTTCAAGCGACAGAGCGGTAGCGCTTTATAAGCAATATCTGAAAGCACCTGTCGACGATGTCGGTACGCTTGAAGCGGCGGAAATGACCAAGCTACTGGGCATGCTTTATCGTGATGTAAATATCGCCTTGGCTAATGAGCTGGCGGCTTTTTGCGAAGTGGCAGGGGTAGATTTTGAGCGAGTTCGGAAGTCAGCAAATACCGATGGCGAAGCGAATCTACTGTTACCGGGGATCGGCGTAGGTGGTCATTGTGTACCAGTTTATCCTTACTTTTTAACACGCGAATCGCGGCGGCTCGGCATTGTTCAGCGTATTCCCGAAGCGGCGCGCGAAATCAATGACCAACAGCCCGCTCGTGAGCTGGATCGCGTGGCGGCCTTATGGAAGCCCTTGCACGGCCAGCGGGTGCATATCCTGGGTTTAGGCTTTCGACCAGGGGTGAAGGTAGAGGCTTTTAGCCCGGCTTATGCGCTGCGAGACGCACTCCAGCAACGGGATGCGCGGGTGACGATACAAGATCCCCATTACACCGACGAGGATCTGCGTCAGGCCGGTTTCGAGCCTGGCGTGGCGGAAGCTGCCCGTATGGTCGTACTCAGCACAGCCCATGAGGAATTCGCGCATCCTGACTTCGCTGCTTGGCGCAGGGCTGGTGTGGAGATCATTCTAGACGGGCGCAATTTCTGGGATCAGAACCAAGCTGAGACCGCGGGCCTGCTCTACTTTGGGATCGGCCGCGCCTCGCGCCTGGAACGGCATTAAGATTCCATCGATTGCAGTACCCCGCCCATCTAGAATCACAGGAACGCACGGGGTTGTGCGGCCTTCCTATTTCTGGAGCAACCGCTCGACGAGTTGGGTATAAGCGTTCTTGTGTTCGCTCCAATGATAAATTTTGCCAAAACGCTCGGTCGCTTGACGCGCGAGCAGAATCCGATTGGCGGGGTCTCGGTAAAGATCGATGATAGCCTCGGCGAGCGAATCACTGTTCTCAGCCTCGAAAAACCGCACCATCTCTTCATCGAAATAGCGGGTGATCGTGCCGGTCTTGGGTACGATGCAAGGAATGCCCACGCTGACATATTCGAGCAACTTGGTGGGGAGCATGATGTCGGTACCGCTGTGGATGCGCAGGGGGATCAGGCCAACATCCGCGTCTTGGAGCAGCGCGGGAATCTGTTCCACCGGCACGAATCCATCGCTGAACGTCACTATTTCTTGCAGGTCCAGCCGGTCGCGCAACGCGATCAAGCGGTCGCGTTCCTCGCCGGCGCCGATGATGCGCAATTCCAGGCGGGGAATCATGTCCCTGGCCTTGGATACGGCCTCGATGGCGATATCCAAGCCGAGGCGACGCGCCAGGGTGCCGTGGTACACCAGCACGAACGGCGCGTCGGACGACTTGGGAGCAAGCGGCGGGCGCGGGGCGAAAATGCGTTCGTCGGGGAGATTCATCAGCACGTAGATCTTGTCGCGCGGAATGCCCCGCTCGGCCAAGATATCCTTCAAGCGTTCCTCCACGGTGAGCACCACCGAGGCAAATTTGCCAGCCCAACGTTCCTGGGTTTCGAGCGCCCGAATCACCCAGTGCTTTTCTCCGGTGGTAAATTTTTCCAGATACAGTTCGGGCATCAGATCGTGAATGTCATGGATCACCGGACGGCCGAGCAGGCGCGGCAGCCATGTCGCGAACACCAGAAAGTCGGGCATGTTGTTGATGTGGATGAGTCGGTAGCGCAGCGGATGCCGCAACAGGTGCAGAGCGATCAGAAAAAAGAACAGACCGTAGTCAATCAGGTATTCGGTGAAGGAGGTGCATTTGTTTTTCAGGCCAGGAGTTTTGATGACCTCCACGCCCGCGATCATCTCGCGGTTCGGCTCGCTGGGCTGGCGGCGCGCCAGAAATATGACGCGGTGACCTGCTTCCACGAGCGCCTCCGCCTCGCGCTTCACGCGCGGGTCACGGCGGTAATTAGTGTAGGCTGCCATCATGACGAAGGCCATTTAATTGGTTCTCCAGGCAAGGGTCCGCTGTGATTGATCAAGGGTCCGAACTCGGCCGCTATGTCCGCAACCCATCTTAACGATAATCCACCCGCCGCTTCCGCGCCATCTGAGTTGCCGCCAGCAGCGGAAGTAGCCACGGCCGAGAAATCGAGCTATAGCCAGATTTTGAAGTCGTCGGTCTGGATCGGAGGTTCGTCGGTATTGACGATTGGCATTGGTGTTATTCGCACCAAGGCGATGGCAGTGATGCTAGGACCGGCCGGGTTCGGCTTGATGGGCTTATACAGCTCGATCATTGATCTTGCTCTGGCCATCGCCAGCATGGGTATCGGTAGCAGTGGGGTACGCCAGATCGCCGAATCGGTTAGCACCGGAGACGAGGCTCGGATCGCTCGCACCGTTATCGTACTGCACCGCACAGCGGTTTTGCTCGGAATCTTTGGCGCGGTGCTCGTGGTGGTATTTGCCGGGCCACTATCCACCCTAACCTTCGGTAGCGACCGGCACGCTGGCGCGGTGGCGCTGCTGGGGCTCGCGGTGTTTTTCCGTTCAGTGGCCGCGGGGCAGGGCGCGCTGATCCAGGGACTGCGGCGCATCGCCGATCTGGCCAAGATCGGGGTGTTGGGGGCGCTGATGGGAGCGATCTTCAGCATCCTGTTGGTGTATTTTCTGGGTGAGCAGGGGGTAGTCCCTTCGCTGGTCGCCGCCGCCGCTCTGGGGCTGGCGGTTTCCTGGTGGTACAGCCGAAAGGTCGAAATCGCATATCCGGTCATGACCAGAGCCGAAGTGCGGCGGGAAGCGGCGTCGCTCCTGAAACTGGGTTTCGCGTTCATGGCGAGCGGCATCCTGATGATGGGAGCGGCTTACGTTGTTCGAGCGATTGTGCTGCGCCTGGATGGGCTGGAAGCCGCTGGGTTTTATTCAGCGGCTTGGACCCTGGGGGGGCTTTATGTGGGGATCATCCTTCAGGCCATGGGAGCGGACTTCTATCCCCGTTTGGTCGGCGTCGCCGAGGATCATCCCCAGTGTAATCGACTGGTCAACGAACAGACGCAGGTGAGTCTGTTGTTGGCGGGGCCGGGAGTGATCGCCACCCTCACGTTTGCACCGCTGGTCATCCTGTTGTTTTACAGCGCCAAGTTTTACGAGGCAGTGGAGGTCTTGCGCTGGATCTGCTTGGGGATCGCGCTGCGCGTGATTACCTGGCCGATCGGTTTCATCATCGTGGCGAAGAACCGACAAGTCATTTTCATAGCCACCGAGGTGGCTTGGACGGTCGTCAACGTCAGTTTGACGTGGTTGTGTGTGAAAGCGTTTGGGTTAAATGGCGCTGGTATTGCTTTCTTTGGATCGTATGTCTTTCACGGACTGATCATCTACCTAATCGTGCGGCGGCTCAGCGGGTTTCACTGGTCGGTCGCCAATTGGCAAATCGGTCTGCTCTTTCTTTTTTCGATTACGATGGTATTTGGTGGATTTTATCTATTACCAGCTATTTGGGCTTACGGTGTTGGGGCTTTGATGCTAATTCTGAGTGGGTTCTATTCGATTCGGACTCTCTTCCGATTGGTTTCGTTGGAGCGGATTCCACAACCCATGCAACGGCTGCTTGAGCGTTTGCGTTTCACATGAGTTCGCTGCATAGATTCTTGCTCGGGATATCGAAATGAAGATTCTCGTTTATGCCCATCGACTGGAGGTAGGCGGTACGCAGGTGAATGCGATCGAGCTTGCCACCGCGCTACGCGATCTGCATGGGCTCGAAGTCGTGATGTTCGCGCAGCCAGGCCCAATGGTCAGGTTGATCGAGGAGAAAGGTCTGTGCTTTCTACCAGCCCCTGACGCGCGATTCCATCCATCACTCGCGCGGATGCGTGCTCTACGTGATGCAGTACGACGTGAAAAACCTGATCTAATCCATGCCTGGGACTGGTGGCAATGTCTAGACGCTTATTACGCCGTACATTTACCGATGCGGATTCCGATGGTGGTATCGGACATGATGATGGAACTAACCCGCGTGTTACCAAAGCGATTGCCAACAACCTTTGGGGTTCCCGAACTTGTTGCAAAAGCGAAAGCGGCGAATCGCCGGCAGGTGGAACTCGTTGTGCCGCCGGTCGATGTTCGTTATAACGCGCCCGGCGTTGTCGATCCGCAACCTTTCCGTGATCATTACGGCATAGCGAAAGGAGATATCTCTCTAGTAACGGTTTCGCGACTGACCGATTGGATGAAAGCTGAGAGTCTGATCCGGACCGTGGATGCCATCCGCACGTTGGGCCACGATCTCCCGCTCCGGCTCATAATCGTGGGTGAAGGGTCAGCTCGCGCCAGGCTCGAACGGCTGGCTAGCGAAGCCAATGCTGAATTGGGGCGGTCCGCCGTAATATGCACTGGAGCGCTTCTCGATCCCCGGCCGGCTTATGCCGCCGCAGATATCATCGTTGGCATGGGTGGTTCCGCACTCAGGGGAATGGCTTTTGGGAAAGCCGTAATCATCGTGGGAGAGCGGGGTTTCTCAAGTCTGCTTACGCCAGAGAGCGCTGAAACATTCTATTACAAAGGTATTTACGGCATAGGGGATGGTAATCCCAGCAATACGCGTCTTATTACGGATATCCGCGAACTCGTTGAATATCCTGATAGGCTTGCAACTCTCGGCGAACTTTCGCGTCAGTTCGTCGTGCGAAACTTTTCAATGGAGACTGTCAGTACACGCTTCGCTGATTTTTGTCACAAAGTTGTGGCGGAGAAACCTTCATTTCGACTCAGTACAATCGATAGCTTGAGAACTGCGGCCATATACCTAAGAGAGCGCAGGTTCTTGACTCCCTCACGGGATCAGAAGCCGAGAGATAGGCTCGCGGGTTGAATACCTTACAAAATAGACTCAACCAAAATTACACGATTGAGATGAAACAATGAACTGCCTAGTTTCCATTCTTATTCCGGCCTACAAAGCCGAAAAGTGGATTCACGAGACCATGCTGTCCGCGATCCATCAAACGTGGCCGAACAAGGAGGTCATCGTCGTCGATGATGGCTCGCCCGACCACACGTTCGAAGTCGCGAAGAGCTTGGAGTCACGGTTCGTTAAAGTGGTAAAACAAGTAAATACTGGAGCCTGCGGCGCACGAAATAAAGCCTTGAGTCTGGCTCAAGGGGATTATATTCAATGGCTCGACGCCGATGACCTTTTGCACCCGGAGAAGATTTCCCACCAGCTTGCTAGGGCGGAGGATGGAAGGAATTCCCTTAGCCTGCTTACCTCAGCCTGGGGCAAGTTCTTCTTCCGTCCCGAGAAAGCCAAATTTGATCCCGACCCGCTGTGGCGGGATTTGAGCCCTGTCGATTGGATCATGACCAAGTTCAACGATAATGCTTGGATGAACCCGGCGGTATGGCTTGTTAGTCGCCGGCTCGCGGAACTCGCGGGACCCTGGGATGAACGATTGACCAGCTCGGGCGATGATGACGGCGAATACATTTGCAGGCTAGTGACCCATACCAAGGATGTGAAATTCGTGCGGGACGCCAAATGCTATTACCGGATTGGCACTGTTGGAAGTTTGAACTGGAACATGGAAAGAAGCGAAAAGAGCCTGAATACCCTGATCTTGTCATTAAGTTTAAGCATCGGTCATCTGAGATCGCTGGAGGATACGGCGCGCACCAGAGCCGCATCGCTCAACTATCTGCAAACCTTCCTCCCTTATTTCTACGGTAACGAAGCCCTGCTAAACAAATTATATGATTTGGCGGAGGAGATTGGGGGCAAACTGAATCCTCCTAAGGTTAGCTGGAAATACCGGCCCATCGAAATAATCTTTGGATCAAACGTCACGAAAAAGGTGATCCATAATTGGCGTTCGGCAAAGCTACTAGCTCGCGGTAACTGGGACCGATTGCTCCTAAATCTGACAAATTAGTATTTGCCTTGACTGTTGATGATCGGGTAGAGCAAAGCCCCACTAAAGAAATCGTGGAATAGAGTAAAAGATGAAAGACGACGAAAATATTCGCATTATGGTGACGGGTGGCGCAGGTTTCATCGGTTCGCACCTCTGCGAGCGCCTACTTGAACAGGGGAATGATGTTCTTTGTGTCGATAATTTTTATACGGGAACCAAAAGAAACATCACCCACCTATACGACAATCCTTACTTTGAGGTGCTTCGCCACGATATCACCTTTCCCCTCTACGTCGAAGTCGATGCGATCTACAATCTTGCGTGCCCTGCTTCACCAATACATTACCAAAATGACCCCGTTCAGACGACTAAGGTAAACGTGCACGGCGCGATCAATGTGTTAGGGTTGGCCAAGAGAGTGAAGGCCAGAATCCTGCAAGCCTCGACTTCTGAGGTATATGGGGATCCGCAGGTGCATCCGCAGGTCGAGACTTATTGGGGCAACGTGAATCCCATCGGCCCCCGCGCATGTTATGACGAAGGTAAACGATGCGCGGAGACTTTATTCTTCGACTACCATCGACAACATCGCCTGAAAATTAAAGTGGCCAGAATCTTCAATACTTATGGCCCACGCATGCATCCCAACGATGGCCGCGTGGTTTCGAATTTCGTCGTGCAGGCCCTCAAAGGAGAACCGATTACGATCTATGGCGATGGATCGCAGACCCGTTCGTTCTGTTACGTGGATGATTTGGTGGAGGCGCTTTTGCGTCTTATGAAGACCCCGGATCAAATCACGGGTCCCATTAATCTCGGAAATCCTAATGAATTTACCATACTGGAGCTGGCTCAGCGAGTTATCGCATTGACCCATTCAAAATCAAAAATCGTTTTTCAGGATTTGCCCGCCGATGATCCCCAAAAGCGCAAACCTGAAATCTCGCAAGCACAATCGTGCCTTGAGTGGTCTCCAAAAGTCAATTTAGAAGAAGGTCTTCCCAAAACAATAGATTATTTTGATGATCTCCTACGCTCATGAAGCTGTTTCGATTTACTGGAATCACAATACTCTTGCTGGAAGTCATCCACTCAAACGCTGGCAGAAAAAATGTCAAATAGAGTGTGGGTAACGGGCTATGGCGGCTTCATGGGCGTCCATTTGGTTGATCTGCTGGAAAGGAAAGGTGAGGATGTGCTAGCCACCTATTTCCGGCCTACCACCGACCTGCGCGATTCAAAACCACAAGGCCGGGTCGAGGAATGCGATATTAGAGATCGAGCAAAGGTCTACAATTTATTGCAGGAATTCCAACCAGAAAAAATTTTTCATCTAGCGGCTCAAAGTTACCCGACCGTTTCCTGGGAGGATCCGTGGTACACGATGGAGACCAATGTGATTGGTACGATAAACCTGTTCGAGGCCGTTAAAAAATTAGGATTGAACTGCAAAATTCTAAATGCCTGTAGCAGCGCGGAATATGGTTACGTGATAGAAGACGAGGTTCCGGTACGGGAGGATCATGCACTAAAACCCCTTCATCCCTATGGCGTGTCAAAAGTCTCCCAGGAAATGCTGGGTTACCAGTACTACAAAAATTTTGGCATCAAATCGATTGCAGTCCGTATTTTCAATACGACCGGACCAGGAAAGGTCAATGACGTTTGTGCGGATTTCACCCAAAGATTGGTGGAAATAGTCAAGGGCATTAAGGCCGAAAAAACGCTGAGGGTGGGCAATCTGAAGGCGCGAAGGGCAATCACCGACGTTCGGGATGTGATCCGGGCTTTCGATTTGGCCTTGGATAAGGCAACGATGGGTGAGGCCTATAATCTTAGCGGCGGGCAAGTCTATGAAATCCAGGAGATCGTTGACATTCTCCGCGGGTTAACCGGCTTTGATTTCGAGATATGGCAGGATCCCAAGCTGTTAAGACCCACCGATGAACCGATCATTTTCGGAGACAGCCAGAAGTTTCAGCGGGAAACCGGATGGCAACAGGAAATTCCACTGGAAAAAACCCTCGGGGACATGCTCGTCTATTGGGACAAAGTTTTATAAAACATTCGCGTGAATGCTTGCACCAGACATCAAATCGAATCCGCGCTAATGGTCGCTCAGATCAATCCGACCGCAGTCATTCTCGCCGGAGGATTGGGCACCCGATTGAAATCCGTCGTGGAAAACCAGCCCAAGGTACTGGCCGATGTGAGCGGGCATCCATTTCTAAAATATCTTTTAGACCAGTTGATTGCCTGGCAAATAAAAGATGTGGTGTTGTGCACCGGGTATTTAGGGGAGCAGATCGAAGCACGGTTCGGGACCAATTATCAGGGGCTGCGATTGAGGTATTCGCGGGAATCGACCCCTCTCGGTACTGCCGGCGCGCTGCGGCTGGCGCTGCCCTCAATCCAGTCGGACACCGTGTTGGTGTTGAATGGCGATTCCTACTGCGGCGTTGATTTCGCCAAATTTTGGCGGCGGCATTGCTCGTGTCAGGCAGCGGCGACCATGCTTCTAGTAAACATCTCCGATACCCGACGCTTCGGCAGCGTTCAGGTAGCCACGGACGGGCGGATTCTCCGGTTCGAGGAAAAACGGGAAACTTCGGAGCCGGGCTCGATCAATGCCGGGGTCTATTTGCTTGCCCGGCAACTCCTCCAGTCGATCCCCACAACCAGACCGGTTTCCTTGGAACGGGAGATTTTCCCCACCTGGATCGGCGAGGATTTTTACGGCCACCTGGCGACAGGCCCTTTTCTCGACATCGGCACGCCGGAATCCTACGCCCTAGCGGATAAGTTTCTTGCCGGGCTAACGACACCCTATCCATGAAACCGCCGCGCCGTTTCGTCCTGTTGGATCGCGACGGGACAATCATCGTCGAACGCCATTACCTCTCGGACCCGGCTGGTGTGGAATTGCTGCCGGGTGCAGCCCAAGGTTTGAGGAAGATCCAAGCGTTGGGACTGGGGCTGGTGGTGATCACCAACCAGTCAGCCATCGGCCGGGGTTATTTCGATGAGGCGCGGCTCGACCAGATTCACGCGCGCCTGCGCGAACTGCTGCACGAGGAGCGGATTTCCCTGGACGGAATTTATTACTGCCCGCACCGGCCTGAGGATCACTGCGAATGCCGCAAGCCAGAAAGCGCCTTGCCGAACCGGGCGGCGCGGGAATTAGGTTTCAATCTCCCGGAAAGCTTGGTGATTGGGGATAAGGAATGCGATATCGAACTGGGGCAACGGCTGGGCGCCACCACTTTTTTGGTACTGACCGGCTATGGCCGGGAAACCGACGCTAACAAACAGGTGCGATCAGATTTCGTGGTCGCCGATTTAGAAGAAGCAGCGAGCAGGATCGAACATTTACTGCAACAGAGAAGTTAAAAATGGATATATCCACCCAAATGCGTGAAAGAGCCAGGGCCCACCTGTTGGAAAGTGCGGAGACCAAGCATCGAGTCGCCGGGCAATGCCTGGAATCGCTGGTGCGCGCCGCGCAACTCTTGACGGAATCCTTCGCGGCGGGGGGTAAGCTGCTGTTGTGCGGAAATGGTGGCAGCGCCGCCGATTGTCAGCATATCGCCGCCGAGTTTGTCAGCACGCTGACCCAGGACTTCAGGCGGCCGGGTCTGAAGGCGATCGCCCTAACGACGGACACCTCGTTTCTCACCGCCTACACCAACGATTTTGGTTACGAAGGTGTTTTCGCCAGACAGGTCGAGACGTTCGGCGCGCCAGGCGATACCCTAATCGGCATCAGCACCAGCGGCAATTCCAAAAACGTGCTTAATGCTATGGAAGTCGCCCGGAAGATCGGCCTGCGCACCATCGGCCTTGCGGGAAGCGGGGGACAGATTCACGAACTGGCGGATATCGTAATCGGCGTTCCCAGCAAGAGCACCCAGCATATCCAGGAAGCGCATATCACGATTGGTCATATCCTGTGCGATCTGGTGGAGCGTTGCCTGTTTGACGGTAAACAAGGGGGAACCGGCGCATGATTATCAGCAGGACACCGTTTCGGATTTCCTTCTTTGGCGGTGGGACGGATTATCCCGCTTGGTATCGGAATCACGGCGGGAGCGTGCTGGTCTCGACTATCGACAAATACTGTTATCTGGCCTGTCGTTACTATCCGCCCTTTTTCGATCATCGGTTCCGGATTGCTTACATCAAAAGCGAAAATTGCCGCACCATCGATGAAATATCCCATCCGGCGGTCCGCGGGGTGCTGCGTTATCTGAACTGGGATCGGGGCTTGGAGATTCATCATGTGGGCGATCTACCGGCCCGGGGCGGCATGGGCTCCAGCTCTTCGTTTACCGTTGGCCTGCTGCATGCTCTGTACGGGCTGCGGGGCAAAATGCTCAGCAAACAGCAACTGACGTTGGAGAGCGTGTACATCGAACAGGAGGTCCTGCAGGAAACCGTGGGCTCGCAGGATCAGACCGCCGCCGCCCACGGCGGGTTGAATCACGTTATTTTTTCCCCCAACGGAGAAATCACGGTCAGGCCGTTGACGCTGTCCGTCGACCGCCTACGGCAACTGGAAGCCCATTTGATGCTGTTCTACACCGGAATCAAACGAACGGCTTCCGATGTGGCCCAGAGCTACGTCCAGAATATCGATGAAAAGAAGCAGCACTTGGCTGCGTTGACCGAGATGGTGAGCGAAGGCATGGCGATTCTGTACGGGGATCAGGATATTACCCAGTTCGGTCAATTGCTTGACAGGGCTTGGCAGGTCAAGCGGGCGTTCAGCGCCAAGATTTCCAATTCACAGGTGGACGAGATGTACAAGCAGGCCATCGCGGCGGGCGCGCTGGGCGGAAAGATTCTCGGCGCTGGCGGTGGCGGATTCATGGTGTTGTTCGTTCCTCCCAGTCTGCAAAACCAGGTCCGCGAGCGATTGAGCCAGTTCATTCACGTTCCCTTCAAGTTCGAATTTTCTGGCAGTCAGATCGTCTTTTATGATCCCGAGCAGGATTTCTCGGTCTTGGATCGTGAGCATGGCGCACAACCGATGAGGGAATTCCAAGAACTCGAATCGATTCGACCCTGACATGCATGGGGAGAGGCCATTGAAAGTTTCCTTGCTGACAGGAGGGAGTGACCGACCCTATGCGTTCGGTTTATTGAATACCTTGGTTACTAGAGAAATTGAAGTCGATTTTATTGGTAGCGACGAATTTAAACCGTCCGAGGTTTTAATTGATCCCAAAGTTAAATTTCTGAATTTGCGTGGTGATACCAATCCAGCGGCGTCCCGCCCACGAAAGATCGCTCGGATCGGTCGATATTATTTGAGGCTCCTACAATATACGGTCAAGTCTGATTCCATCCTTTTCCATATTCTCTGGGCCAATCGATTCGTGCTGTTGGATCGAATCCTGATGAATCTCTATTATAAACTGATGGGTAAAAAAATCGTTTTTACCGCCCATAATGTGAATGAAAAGCAAAGGGATAATTGTGACAGTATTTATAACCGCCTGACCTTGAGAATTTTGTATGCCTTGGTTGATCATATTTTCGTTCATACCAACATGATGAAAATGCAGTTGATCGAAGAGTTTGGCGTTCGGGAAAACAAAGTCAGCGTCATCCCGTTCGGGATCAATAACACGCTGCCCAAGACGGATCTTACTGGACGGGAAGCGCGGGACAGGCTGGGTTTAGGGAAGGAAGACAAGGTCCTTCTGTTTTTCGGCAGGGTTGCCAACTATAAGGGTTTGGAGTATGCCATTGAGGCGTTGAATTACTTGGTGAAGACCGATGATCGGTTCCGGCTGGTCGTTGCGGGGCGGATAGAGAGAGGGTGCGAGGATTATTGGAACAATATCGAATCGGTAATCGAGCGGTATGGCTTGGGCAAGCATGTCGTTAAAAGGATTAATTTTATACCGGACGACGAGGTAGAGATTTTTTTCAAGTCGGCGGACGTTCTCATTTTACCTTACAAAGCCATTTTTCAAAGTGGCCTACAGTTTTTAGCCTACGGTTTCGGGTTGCCGGTAATTGCGACCGACATAGGTTCGTTCCGAGAAGACATCATAGAAGGGAAAACCGGAATGATTTGTCGATCCGAGGATGCTGACGATTTGGCGGACAAAATTCATGCCTTTTTTCGCGGCGATTTGTTCGCCAATCTGCAACAGGCTCGCAGCGAGATTATGGAGTATGGAAACCGAAAGTATTCCTGGGAGGAGGTGGGCAACATCACCGGCGCTGTGTACGAACGGTTGTTCGACAAAATTGGATGGAATCAGGTTGACCAGAAGTTTTAGTCTGGAGCAACAGAAGCCTCTCAAAACAGCGTACCCGTGAACTCACAACTTCCCGATACCCTGCACTCGACCCTGCGCCGCTTCATTGCTTGGCTCGACGGCTACGGCGAGACATCTTACGATCATCAGAGTTTCTTCGCAGGCCCCATCGGTGGACCGGCGAAAGCGCTCTACTACCGGAAGCCTTCGCTAGGGATGCTGGCTGTCGCGCCGATGATCTTCTGTGAAGCCTTTGTGCCCGCCGCGCGGCAGCTCTTTTGGCAAAAACAGCGCTTCCCCATCGCGGACGCGCATTACGCCATGGGTTTCGCGCTGCTGGCGCAACGGACCGGCGAGAGCAAATACTACGACCGGGCGGCCCACTTCTTGAACATCCTCGAACAAACCCGGTGTCCGGGTTACAAGCATTACTGCTGGGGTTATCCGTTCGACTGGGTCACTCGGACCGGTGTCATGGCCGCCGGCACGCCGCTCGTCACCACCGCGCCCTACGTCTACGAAGCCTTTTCCGCCGTGCAACGGATCGACGGCAAAGGGCGGTGGCTGGAAATCATGCAGTCCATTGCCGACCACGCGGCTAAAGATATCCAGGACCGAGAGCTTGCGGCGGACATTGCTACAGCAGGCTATAACCCCCTCGACAAACAAGGGGGTGTCATCAACGCCAGCGCCTACCGGGCGTTCCTGCTTATGAGCGCGGCGGTTCAATTCGGGCGTGATGATTATCGACGCATCGCCGAGCGCAATCTCAATTTTGTACTGACATCACAGCAGTCTGACGGGTCCTGGTTTTACGCCAGCGACGAAGTCCGAGATTTCGTCGACCACTTTCACACCTGTTTCGTGCTCAAGGCGCTCGCCAAGATCGAAGCATTGACCGGTGATGAAGGTTGCCGGAAGGCAATCAAGGCGGGAGTGGCCTACTACGCTCGCCATCTGTTCGATGGCAGTGGTCTGCCGAAACCTTTTTCCCGAGCGCCCCGATTGACGGTGTATCGTCAGGAACTTTACGACTACGCCGAGTGCATCAACCTAGGCGTTTTGTTGCGCGGGCGCTTTCCGGAACTCGACGACCGATTGAGAACCACGTTGAACGACTTGCTGGCGCATTGGGTGAAGTCCGATGGGTCGTTTCGCTCGCGGCGGCTCCTTCTGGGCTGGGATAACGTACCCATGCACCGCTGGGCTCAGGCACAGCTCTTCAGAAGCCTCTGTTTGCTGTTCACCTCGCTGTAGGACCCTCTAAGCCCATGTGCGGCATCTGCGGTCAGTATCACTTCGCCGATCAACAACCAGTCGCGCCAGCCACGATCAAGGCCATGACTGCAACGCTCGTCCCCAGAGGTCCAGACGATGAGGGGTATTTCTTTTCCGGCGCGTTGGGCCTCGGCTTCAGACGCCTGTCGATCATCGACCTGGAGGGTGGTCATCAACCCATGGCGGATCAAGAAGAGTCCGTTTGGGTAGTGTTCAATGGGGAAATTTACAATTTCCCCGAATTGCGCCACGAGTTGGAGGGGTTGGGCCACATCTTTCGCACCCGCTGCGACACGGAAGTGATCCTCCATGGCTACAAGCAATGGGGTACCGAGGTCTTCAATCATCTTAACGGCATGTTCGGCCTCGCCCTCTGGGATGTGCGATGTCAGCGACTGATCCTTGCCCGGGACGCCATGGGGATTAAATTGGTGTATTACCGAGTCGACGGCGGATCGGTTCTGTTCGGGTCGGAGCTGCGAGCCATTCTTGCCGCACTCCCGGAACGACCCGCCGTGGACGTGACGGCCCTGAATCTCTTTCTTCGCTATCGCTATACGCCCTCGCCGCTGACGCTCTATCAAGGCATCCGCAAGCTGGCGCCCGGCACGATGGCGGTCTTCGAAAATGGTGACTGGCGCGTCGAGCGTTGGTACCGGTTTCAGCAGAAACCTTTTTCGCCCGCGAAGTCGGATGCGGAGGCGAGAGAAGAGTTGCTCGATATCTACCAGCGGGCACTAAAGCGGCATCTCCTCAGCGACGTACCTTTGGGCCTGCTGCTGAGCGGGGGGGTAGATTCCGGCCTTCTGCTCGGCTTGATGAGTCTTCATAGCGACGCTTGGCCCACGTACACCGTGGGATACGGCCAATCCGCCTACAAGGACGACGAACTTGTCGACGCGGCGGAGACCGCCCGGATCTTTGCTGCCCGGAACGCGCCGGTCAAACTCAGCCGGGAAACCTTCGAACGCGCGCTGCCCCGGATCGTGTCGGTTCTAGAGGAACCCATCGCCGCGTCCTCAATCGTGCCCATGTATTTCGTCTGCGAGCGCGCCCGCCAAGAGGTGAAGGTCGCCTTAGTGGGCCAGGGACCGGATGAGTTGTTCGGCGGCTATACCCGTCATCTCGGTGTGCATTATGGCCGTAACTGGCGGAACGCGCCGGGCTGGTTGAGAAAGGGATTGGCGGCCGGCATCCAGCGCCTGCCCCGGAACGAGGCGCTCAAGCGTGGAGTGGATTCCCTGGGAGTCGAAGGCCGAATGCAGCGGTATCAGCAGGTATTCTCGATTATGCCAGGCCAGGATATCGACTGTCTGTTCCAGGATGGATTGGTGCCCGATGGAGCGGGGGACCGGGTTTTGGAGTTCTGGCATGACCTGGAACCCGAGATGGAGGGAACCGACGAGTTAGGTGGATTCCAGCTCCTGGAGATTCGTTCCTCTCTGCCCGATGAGCTGCTCATGTATGCTGACAAGCTGTCTATGGCTCACAGCCTGGAGGTACGCGTTCCCTTTCTCGACCGGGAAATCGTCGAATACGCACAGCGACTGCCTGCGTCCTTCAAAGTCCGATACGGTCAGAGGAAGTGGCTCCACCGGCGGGTCTGCGAGGGATTTCTGCCGCCGGCGATCCTAAACCGCAAGAAGCGAGGCTTCGCGGTAAATGTCGTGGATGAGTGGTTTCAGGACTCTCTAAACAGCAACCTGGGCGGTTATCTGCGAGACCCTCGCTCGCTGATGTTTGGGTTCCTGAAACCGGAGGCTGTGGGCCGTCTGCTTGAGCAACACCGATCGGGAAAGCACGATAACCACAAGATGCTGTTTAGCCTTATCGTCTTCGAGGAGTGGCTGCGTTCGAATTAAATGGAAAGCCGTTTTTTGAAAACAAACAGACAAGAGTGAAGTGAACGATTGCGTCAGGGATAAGAAACGGAAGGCCAAGTTTATGGCATTAGAATACGTACTCATCACCCCAGCCCGCAATGAAGCGGCCTTTATCGAGAAAACCATCCAGTCGGTTATCGCGCAGACCGTGCTGCCCAAGCGCTGGGTGATCGTGAGTGATGGCTCTACCGATGGCACCGACGAGATCGTGCGGAAGTATCAGGATGACCGGGAATGGCTGGAACTGATCCGGCTTCCTAGGCGGCAGGAACGCCATTTCGCCGCCAAAGTCAAGGCATTCAATGCGGGCTATGAACGGGTGAAGGATTTGTCATTTGCGGTCATTGGTAACATCGATGCCGACATCTCTTTTGGCGAGGATTTTTTTGCCTACCTTCTCGAACAGCTCGAGGCGATGCCCGATCTCGGCGTTGCGGGCACGCATTATGTTGAGGGTGATTTGCACTCCTACAAGGACAGCTATATCAACATCCACCATGTCAATGGACAGTGCCAACTTTTCCGGCGAGCCTGCTTTGAGGATATCGGCGGCTACGTGCCGATCAAGGGGGGTGGGATCGATTGGGTAGCGGTGACGACAGCACGCATGAAAGGTTGGAAAACCTACTCCTTCGGGGAACGGGTTTTTTACCACCATCGGAAGATGGGAACCGCGGGCAGCAACGAGCTGATGTCTCGCTTCAATTATGGCAAAAAAGACTATTTCCTAGGCGGTCATCCGCTATGGCAGCTTTTCCGGGGAATCTTTCAAATGGTCAAGAAACCCTATCTGGTCGGCGGGTTGGCTCTGCTACTGGGCTATTTTTGGTGCTGGGTCATCCGTTTCGAGCGGCCCATCTCACCAGAACTTATGCGATTTCACCGGAAGGAGCAGCTTGGCAGGTTAAAGCAGTTGTTTGTGGGTCGCCTGTACCTTGGACGTTAAAGGGTATCGAATGTCACAAGCCATTGCGCCAGGCGTACCGTCCGAAGGGCGGATTTTCACCAAGGAAACCTTATTCAAGGGCAAGCTCATTCGGATCCAATGTATCGAGATCGGTGGCCAGACACTCTCGATTAGCCGCGGCCCACTCACGGTCGTCGGGCTGGAAGACGATTGGTACCAGGACCTTGATGATCCACAGGTTGTGATTGATGCTCTTAAGGAAAATGCTTGTTTCAAGCCTGATCTATTGACTTTCTGGCAACGGATGCCGGACGTCGAGCCAAAATATCCCTACCATCAGGAATGGGAAGAGATCGCGGTACTCCCAATCACCTCCTACGATCACTGGTGGAATCATCAGATCAAATCCCGAGTTCGGAACTTGATTCGCAAGACAGAGAAAGCAGGTGTGTTGGTCAGGGAAACGTCATACGACGATGATTTCGTGCGAGGCATGACCGCCATTTTTAACGAGGCACCCGTTCGGCAGGGCCGGAGATTTTGGCACTATGGCAAGGATTTCGAAACCGTCAAAAGCCAATTTTCCCGCTACCTGTTTCGAGAGCACATGATCGGTGCCTATTATCGAGATGAAATGATTGGGTTCGTGATGCTGGGTGATGCGGGAAGATTCGGGGTCACAGGCCAGATCATATCCAGCCTCAAACACCGCGACAAGGCCCCAAATAATGCCCTGATAGCCAAGACCGTGGAGGTCTGTGAAAGACTAAAGCTGAGTTATTTGATTTATCTCTTCTGGAGCGATGATTCTCTCGCGGAATTCAAGCGACGTTGTGGATTTGAAAAAATAAGAGTCCCTCGTTACTACGTTCCGCTGAGTTGGAAGGGAAAGCTGGCATTGCGTTGTGGCGCCCATCATGGCTGGAAAGAGATGCTGCCGGCATGGGTCAAGAACCCGCTGAAACAGGTAAGGAAGCGCTGGTATGAATCGCGTATGGAGTAATGGCCAGATGCGGAGGTCATGCCGCGATTGTTTCGCAATCTTTGAAGCGTAGAGATTTGTAAAATCGAATTCGACAATACTGAAAATACTATGCCAGGAATAGCGGGAATCATTAGTGATCGCCCCTCCGACGAATGTCAGCGGCTAGTGCGGGCGATGATTGACTGTATGCGGTATGAGCCTTTCTTTGCTTCGGGAACCTGCTTCGTTCCCGAGATCGGCGTGTATGGGGGCTGGGTGGCGCATGAAGAATCCTTCGCGGCCCATCAATCCGCCCGGGTTGAACGGCATGACGTGGATCTTCTGTTTTCCGGAGAGTGTTTTCCACCGTTCCAGTCTTTAAGTTCACCTGCTTCCTCCCAACACCAGGGTAGTAATCGTGGCGCGGATGAATTACTTTATCTGTATAATGAAAAAGGAAATTCCTTTGTCTCCCAACTGAACGGACTCTTCAGTGGGTTGTTGATTGATCGGCGGCGGAAGCGCGCCTTGTTGTTCAATGATCGTTATGGCATTGAGCGTATCTATTATTACGGAAAAGACGGAACGCTCTATTTCGCCAGCGAGGCTAAGGCCTTATTAAGGGTCGTACCCGAACTAAGAGCGTTTGATGACGAGGGGGTAGCACAATTTCTAACCTTTGGATGCACTCTGGGTGAGCGGACCCTGTTTCGCAATATTCAATTACTGCCCGGCGGTTCTCTTTGGAGCTTTAATGGTGATTTGCCTGGTCGTAAAGAGCAGTATTTTCGTCCAGAGGAATGGGAATCGCAGCCAGTATTAAGCGAGGAAGCTTTTGAATTGGAGTTTATGGAAACCTTTCAGAGAATACTTCCTCGTTATCTAGCTTCAGACTTTCCCATCGGCATATCGCTCACCGGTGGGCTTGACACTCGAATGATCATGGCATGCCTTCCCGAACTTCAGCCCAAACCTCTCTGTTACACTTTTTCAGGATTAACAGAAGAGACTCTGGATGTTCGACTGGCGGCTCGCGTGGCAAAAGTCTGCGGGCTCGACCATCACGTTTTACGCATTGGCACGGATTTTCTCGAAAACTACGGGCATTACGTTGATCGAACGGTTTTCATCACTGACGGCTGTGCGGGTGCGTTAAGCGCTCACGAAATCTACTTTAATGCTCAAGCTCGAACATTAGCCAGGATTCGGTTAACCGGTAACTTCGGCAGTGAGATTTTGCGGAACATGTCGACGTTCAAAGCGGTTAAATTCTCAAGTGCATTGATTAATAAAGATTTTAATGAATTGCTTGCTTCGACGGTGAAAAAAGTTCTCGATAACCGAGTACAATCAGTCACCTTCTCTGCTTTTCACGAGATTCCTTGGAATCTATTTGGCACTCTAGCCGCCGGTAAATCCCAACTCACCTTTCGAACTCCTTATCTTGATAACGAGATTGTCGCGCTTGCGTATCGAGCGCCCGCCAATTCACGCCAATCGCCTCGGTCTGCTCTACGCTTAATTAATGAAAGCCATCCTGGCCTTAGCAAAATACCGACCGACCGGGGACTAATATGGGGAAAAAATGATCTTTCTCATATTATGAGAAGATTATTTGCCGAAGTTACTTTTAAATTAGATTATTTCCATAAAGAAGGATTGCCTCAGGGACTCGCTATCTTTGAGCCAATCATTAGTTCTCTTTCAAAGGTCGGTTTGCTCGATTTTCACAAATTTCTTTCCTATAGGAGATGGTTCCGGCAACAACTCTCAGCTTATATCAGTGATAAGCTAAGTAATGCGTACATTCAGCGAGTGCCCTATTGGAACCCTCATATTTTGAACTCAATTGCTGCGGAACATATTTATGGGAAAAATAATTATATCCGTGAAATTCATACTGTGCTAACTCTGGAAGCCATTGAGCGTATTCTTATCAAAGGCCTTCGAGGTCCGTAGGTCGATTCGAGGCTATTAAATGGAAACTCAACCGGATTTAGTTGCAGTCACTTTATATATATTTTACGTCTTAGTAAATTTTCTTGTTGAACTAATTTTAATTGGTCAGTTTTAAAGGGAGTGGGGGGCTTAGGATAATCAATGGCGATGATGTGAAATACGGTCCAAACGAGATGTACAGCTTTAAAAGCAGCTTCGGTATGATTATAGAATAAGATGGCAAAAAGAAACCCGAGCCGTAAGCGGGAAAAATCGTATTCAGTGATTAGCTGCCTGCTAATTTTCCGAAAAGTTGAAACGATTAACCCAAATAAAAGAAATACTCCCATTGCTCCAAGGTTCAAGTAGGTTTCAATGTAACCATTATGCGCCTGGTTTGGCTGCCACCACCATTTCGACCAAAGAGTATCTAAGCGCGGACCTAACCAAAAACTCTCAAACCCCATACCAAAGATGGGATTATTTACTAAAGCCAAGGCATCTCCCCAAATCTCGGTTCGGTCGGTCAGCGTCGGATCGCGTCCGAGCAACTCAATAATTTCTTCATATATATCAAAATTTAACTCAGCCCATGTAGCAAGAAGAATAGTAATAATGAGATAAGTGCCAACAAAGTTTTTGTTAATAATACGAAAGCCGAGAATAATTATTGTAACAACCCCAATCAAGAAAGTAGTAAGAGCAGTGGCGCTTTGGGCCATGTGCCATAACCAGCCGATCATATAAAGAAATCCGATACTTAGAAGGAGCTCCGCGATTTTTGCACGCCAATTTTTAATTCTTGATGCAATTAAAAGGTTCCAAAAGAAAAATATTCCAAACAGCATGCATCCATAGCCTAATTCATTTTTGTTAAGCATGGCCCCACTATTATATGCCTGCCCAGTCCAATTATCGAAATATCTGCCATATTCTGGATAATATTTTATGAATAAAACAGAGAGTGGCATCATAAGAAAAGCGCATCGTTTCATCACTGTGCGTAATGCATTTAGTGGATTGGGGTCAGTAATAATAATTAGAGCAATTACAGGATGGCCAAGAATTTTGATATATCGTTTGAATGCGATGAATGGAAAATCCGACCACGTAATAGAAAGGAAACAATAAGCAAAAAAAACGACAAGCCAACGATTATTTTTTAAAATTTTGCTAAGAATTATTCGTCGAGAAACAAGAACACAAATTCCTATAATAATTAATGATGAAAAATAAAGAGCATCGATTAAACTGCCATCCTGATAGTTGTTACCATCGTTCCAGCCTCCAAGATTGAGCCATTGTCCGACGAATCGCGTTCCAGTAATTGCCATCCACATTACCGGCAGCCAAAGTGCACTACTAACCTTTTCCCCCTTGCGAGACTCCCAGATAAATAGAAATAGGATCAACACGATGGTGAGTAATGTTGCAATCTTTGGGGGCATAAATGTTATAATTTAAAGAAGTTAAAATTAGTATTAGGTTATATATCAAAAACATGCACCTGATTTAAGTGGTTGTCAAGCAATAATATCTGCATCATTATTAGGTACAATAGAGTGATAGGAATTAAATTAGAACCATATAATATCCAGATTATTTCAGAGTTTTTTGAACTGTTTAAAACGCCATGGGAATTGTTTGATTATAAAAAGGTTTATGAAGTTATTATCACTGACGAAATTCAAATTGATTTTGACGCTAAATTGATTATTTTTCTCCATCGAAATAGGGATTCAAATCAAAATATAAGCCAAAGAAAATTTCATCATCAGCCAGCCTTAATACATTGCAACGAAGTTACTTTTCCAATCTATACGGGGATTAGGGTAATAAATAATGGTTCGCCACTAATTAACGATGTTAACACAGGAGAATACATTGGTAGCTACTGCTATGATAGGGGTAGGACTATTTTACATATTGGTTACGATTTTTTTGAAGAGACTCGTTACTTAATCACCAATGGCCAACCTCCTCAATATGCTTGTTTTCCAGCGCTCGACATTCACATCGCTAACCTCCGAAACTGGATTCTCCAAGCTGGAGCACAATTGATTGAGATTCCCCCAATAGCCAATGGGAGCAATTTTTTCGCCTGCTTAACACATGATGTAGATTTTTCTGGTATAAGAAACCATAAATTTGATCATACTTTTGCGGGTTTTTTATATCGAGCGCTAGTTGGGTCATTAATAAAATTTGTGAAGGGCAGATACTCGCTGAAAATGCTAGCTCGGAATTGGATTGCCGTTGCTAAGCTACCATTTATTCAACTGGGACTACTGCAAGATTTTTGGACAACCTTCAAGCAATATCGAGCAATCGAACAGGAACTTCCATCCACTTTTTTCTTCGTTCCGTTTAAAAATAGATCAGGAAAAACTGAAAGCGGGACTGCTCCCATCGTTCGCGCAGTAAAGTATGAAGTGACACAATATAAACTAGATATTGCGCAATTATTAGAGGCTAACTGTGAAATTGGCGTTCACGGAATAGATAGTTGGATAGATACTGAAAAAGGCAAAGAAGAGATAAATAAAATTTGCACTCTAACTGGCCATTCTGATCTCGGTGTGAGAATGCACTGGTTGTACTTTGGCCATGATTCGCCGGAAAAGCTGGAGCAAGCCGGTTATGTTTTTGATTCGACGTGTGGTTTTAATGAAATGATTGGTTATAAATCTGGAACTGCGCAGGTTTACAAGCCACTTAGGGTCAAACAACTACTTGAGCTGCCAATGCACATTATGGATACTGCTTTGTTTTATCCAGACCGCATGAACTTGACTTTTTCAGAGGGTATAAACGCAATCAAAGTCTTAATAAAAAAAGCGGCAGATAACGGAGGGGTTCTAACAATTAACTGGCATGATCGTAGTATAGCACCCGAGCGCTTTTGGGATGATGTCTATTCCCATACGTTGTACGAATTAAAGAATCAAAGGGCACGGTTTTTAACCGCAGGCGCTGTAGTAAATTGGTTCAGGAAACGGCGAAAGATAATATTTAATCAGGTTTCTAATAATGGTCTACCCAGTAAGGTTAAATTAACGGGGCTTGATGTTGACGCTATTGATGGAATGTTTCTACGAATCTACTTTCCTACCAAGCAAAAATCTCCTGACACATTTCATAAACACGCAATCCTAACTTATCAAGATATTTTGCTCGATAGGCAAAATGAGATAGATATTCTCCTCAAAAATACATAACCTCGAAATGAGTTGATTTCTATTGAATAACCCTAAGATTTAATACAGGAGGACTAAGAGGCGATATTAATCCGGGGTTAAATTCGTAAGCTCCTATATCCCATGTCGACCCTTGCGGGCGTAAAACGCTGTTAATGCTTTGGTTATAAGTATTGGCAAGAGCCACACCGCCATCGATTCCGCTACTCCCGATCTTCAGCGATAATCCTTCAGTATTGGGCCGAAGATCAACACCATAAGTACCGATAAAGCCAGTCGGTTTATTATTCGGATCCATGAATCCTGGATTAGAACTCACCAGCAGGTTATTAGACTGATTTTTTATTGAGGTTGCATTACGTAGCTGGTTGCTTGAATAGTGGATAATATTATTCTTGAAATCGAAAGTATTCACACTTGAGGAGTGGCTACCCAAGTCAACGAAGGTGTTATAAAAGGTATTATTGTAAATCAATAGATCAAGCATTCCAGAATTGCCGCCGAGATTAAATCCACCTGTGATATTATTATCATGAATTATATTTCCATGAATCTTGATATTCTTGGCTCCTTTCTTGTATAACCTAATGATTCCATTGTTGTCTTGGGCAGTAAGGATATTATTTTTAATGATAACATTATCAGCACCACGCTGAGTGCCGTCATTCTCGGGGCCACTGACAAATATCGCGGATGAGTTCACATCATGAATATAGTTATTTTCTATCGTTGAATTATAGACCCAACCTTTGATCACAATACCATGGCCTTCGCTATAACCAGGATCTTGCCCGGTATTATAAACTTCGCATCCCCTTACAGTAATATTTCCTATCCGTGAATTCGGATCATCGCTTGGATACAGTACAATAGCGTCTCTCCCAATATCATGTACTGAACAATTAATAATCTCAACATTTTCAAGAACACCGTTATTTCCACCCCAATTACTCATCGCAATTCCATATTTGTATTCACCCTTGGACTGCTCTGTAAAAATATGATGAACCTCGACATTTTCAACCCGTTTAGTTGCTCCATTCATCAAGCTCCAAAAACCATGATTGATGTCGATGCCATTCGCGGACATACTGTTGGCATCTACTTCAAAGCCTTTAAATAGCGTTTGGATGGTGGCATGGTCTCTAAATCTAATCACGCCATTATCGTTAAAATCATTTCCTGCTTTTATTGTTGCTCTATAACCTGTAGATCCTCCATCGGCCTCCCACTCATCTCCAATATAGCGTACTCCTCCCACAAGAAATAAGCCTTGGGGGTTTCCAGTAACAGCCCAAGTGTCATCGCGATTAAAGTAGACTGTATCACCAGCTTTTAAAACACCTGATCCAGTATAGGAAACCATTCCAGGACAATTCTTCCAAGGATCGCTTATACTCGTTCCACTATGACTGTCTTTTCCCCCTGCTTGATAAATGTAATAAGTGGCAGCGCGTGCTGTCAGCCCTTGGGTTAAAAGTAAAAGTAATATTATATATTTAGTCATTTTTAAGCTCTTGACCCAGGAAAAAAATCATGTTCGTGGAACCCAATTACTGTCAGCTCTTAATGGAAACCCGTTTTTGGGTGATACTCGGGTGATATTGCAAAAAAACGGGCTAACTAATTATTGCTGGATATTCAATATAGGGGTTTGCAAATTACTGGGGGGAGGGAGTGAACCTCTTTGAGCTAACAGAGGGTGAGGATAAGTGTAGGGGTTATAGTTTGGTTTTGGCGCCCCCGTATTGACAATATCGCGCCCCCACTGAAAAAAGGTGCTCCAATTCAATCCACAAGGATTTCCCCAACCCCAATTAGCATCAGCGCCAACAGTTCCAGTATTTCCCCAAATATAAATAGGATCAGTAAAATAACTCACTCCGTTATGATTTTGTCCAAGCTGGCGTGGAACCGGATATTTTACATTCGAACAGCTTCCTTGTGGCCTTGCGTCTTCAGCGCCGCGAATCGTAAACTTAAGCTCGGATTTATTTCCCCAATAAGACCCCGCGACGTTCGCAATCTGATTGTTGTAGATGACTCCAGTTCCACCACGAATCCAAATCGTCCAATTTTGGTTGGCAATTTGACTGGTCTCACCATTGTGTATAAAAGTGTTATTATAGACCTCAAAATGCCTTACCCCTTGAGGGGATGTTGCCATCCCATGCGTATTAAAAGATGAATAGGTTAGGGTATTGTATCTATAAACACATCGGGTGGAGTCATCGCAATCAATTCCCTGATTTGTACCCCCATAAAAATTATTCCCCTCAATATAATGGTTTCGTTTGCCGGTCGTATCTCGAGCACCTAGAGTATCGGCGGTTCCCCATGAGTTACCTGAATCCGTATTGTCTTTTGGTTGAATAAAGGAATCATCCCAATCTCCTGTAAAAGAATTGTTCGCAATAATTACACCTCCAGCAACATTTAGTGAGAATAACCCACTATTACTAATAGTAAATTTGTTATCTTGAAAAATCACAGGTTCTGCTTGCCATGACCCTCCAATGGTAATGCCTTTACTCTCATTGCCTCCGCCACTTTTTGAGAAGCTAAACCCAGAAATACGGATAATTCCTGTTGCTTGTTTCGTAATCGAAATGCCGGAGACGGTAATGTTGGTCTGCCCAATTCCAGCACCTTTTAGATGAATTGGTTTATTGATCGATACGCCCGACCACGAACACGAACCAGCGGGAATTTGAACGGTATCGCCTACCACCGCGGATGAAATAGCGCTAGACACATCGGTCTGCGCACAACTTTTGGCATTAATAGTTCCTGACCAAGAGTAATTGACCGCACCAAAAATTGAACCGACCACAAACGCAATCGACTGAATTCTGAAAGCAAATTTATTCATAATTTTCACTTGATTTTTTGGACTTGTTCGCGAAACCCCACCCTGCGGCTTAGTGCCGCAGGGATCCATTACCCCACTATCAATACCCCGCTCCATACCCTGTTAGCGGGCTATCATAAGAAGGGGTTCCGCTCGTCCACCAGTTGGCTGGAAGGGTGGTACTCTTGGTAACTGGGCTGGTCTCGCTAGGCAGCGTTCCGCCTCCCACTTTATCGCTAACCTGAAGGGTACCGCCTGGACTTAGGATAGCAATCCAGTATGTGTTCCCTGCTGTGACTGAGGTCGCTGGAAAGGCGATCTGGTTCCACGCTCCAGCTTTGGGCGAACTTAAGGTTCCCTGGGCTAGCAATGTGCCTGGGCGACCGTTGTTATTCGCATAGAGCCCAGCAACCACTGGGGTCGAGCCAGCCACCACATACACCGACACGTTGGTGATTTGGCCGGTTTTGGCCGCTTGTTTCTGGAAAGCCTTCGCTGTGCCTTTCGAGATTGTGTCCGTCTTGCTACCTATCGCTTGATTGCCCAATAACAGACTGGGTGGCGAAGAGTTTGCAACTGGCGTCGTCATATCAGTTTTGATTTCAGTTGCGCTCAGTGCGCGATTGTAGATGCGAACCTCATCGATACGACCCTTGAAAAACTCGTCCCATACACTGTTTCCACCGATACGAAGCGCTCCCGTAGAAACCGTCATGCCGCCTGTTTGTGCTTTGCTGGCAACTTGGTTGCCATTGATATAGAGTCGCTCGGTCACGCCATCATAGGTCGCTGCTAGATGTGTCCACGTATAAGTGGCTAGCATTGACCCGCCAGACAAGTTCTGGTCATTGCCAACATTGATACTAGTGACTGGCTGGCTGGCGTCGGAGTTGGCATAGAGACCATATGAAAGCCCGCCGTTCCGCTCTTTAAGCAATATACTGCGCCAGCTACTCATTGTTGCGCTTGGATAGACCCATGCTTCCAAAGTCATGCCGCTTGTGAGATCCAGAGAAGCGGAATCTTTAACAGTCACCCAATCATTAACCCCATCAAAGTATAAGGCTTGGCCAGCCTTGCCGCTGGTAGTCCGCGCGGCTTCAGTGATCGCGCCGTGATTGCCTTTGCCGGATGCATCAACCACCGTGGCGCCACTAGCCTCTTCAAAATTATAGGCGGCAACCAGTCCAGCATTGGTGCTAGTAGTGGAAGATACTGTGATATAGCCAGTTTGAGTTTTGGTATTACTCGCGCCGTCGGGCCGTTTAGCGGTAAGGCTGACGGTATAAGAACCATTTTGAGCATAGGTATGCACTGGATTAATTTCAGTACTAGCGCCGCCATCCCCGAAATTCCAGGAGTACGAATATCCCGCCAAATTGACCCCGGTTGACAGATTGGTAAAGCTAGCTGCCAAAGGGGCTTTTCCAGAAGTTGTATTGACGCTGAAATTAGCTATTACCGGCGCTGCTTTTACTGAAATGGTCTTAATGGTTGTACTGCTACCGGCCGCATTGCTAACGGTGAGGCTCGCCGTATAGCTCGCATCCTTACCTGTATCCGCATAGGTTTTTACGGCTGATTTGGCGGTGCTATTGCAAGTGCTGCTTACAGTATCGCCAAATTTCCAGCACCAGTTCGTTACCGACCCGCCGGTGGAGGTATCGGTGAATGTGACCGTCAAGGGTGCCGTACCGGTAGTGGGAGTCGCATTAAAACTAGCGATTGGGGCTAGCGATGAGGGGGTTGCCACCGTAATCAGATTGGTCTTGGTGACGGAATTGCTCGCGCCCGAACCATGTACGGTGAGAGTAACCGAGTAGGTTCCAGCGGTCGAATAGGTTTTTGCGGGGTTTTGCAAGGTACTGGTGGTGTTATCGCCAAAATTCCATGACCAAGATGTGGCATTAGTCGAACTATCGGTGAACTTGACCGTGAGCGGCGCCGAACCTGACGTTTTGTCCACACTGAAATTAGCGCTGGGCATTAGTGCAGGCAGGGTCTTGCCAACCTCGTTGGAAAAAGCGCTGACGCTAGTGCTGTTGTAAGCCTTGAGGGCAAAGTAATACGTCTTTCCATCCACTAGATTGATGGTGGCAGTGGTTGTGGCCACATCCGCCACCACCGGCGATGCATCGGTCACATGGAGAGTACCTAGATTCACCGCTGTTTCATTGGTTTGGACTTGGTAGACGCGGTAACCGCTCGCCCCCGAAATCGCGGCCCAGCTCAAAACGGCCTGGGCCGCGAATACATTCGTGGTAAAGAACAACAGCAACATGCCTAACCAACCCAGCACGCGCCAGATAGGTTTGCGCAACAACAAAATCGAAGCTGTGGTAGCCATTGGCATAGACCTCTTAAGTTATAGCCTTGCGAACGTGGCATTACTTAAGAAGCAATACCTAAACAGCGTTCATTATTATGTTCGCTTGGCGACTCTGCGACCGTTCTCGAATGCACGAGTTTTAGGCCAGTAGTTTTGCGCCGCAGCCTTTCGGCTGGTTTGCCTTTATCAAGTGAGTATTACTTTATCCTCGCTTAAATTCAAAAACAACCTTTTTTTCCCGTTTTAAAGTTTTATTTGTTACATTGTATAAAATTTTTTATAAATAGGGTCAAAATGAATCTATTTAGTCGTATCGATAGGCTCTTTATTTCTTAAATTTGATAGAGAAAGTGACTAATTTGTCATCTAAATGGGGTGCTTTTGCTGTCGGATGCGAAAGGACGCTGGATGACGCCCAAATTTTTGGGCTCGTATGCGCTTTTAGGTGTAGGGATTACTCAGGGCCTGTTATGAACTTTGTTGATTTGTGGGTGCTATATGGTTAGAGGATTGCCGTATTCGGGCTTATCCACGCTATCAATGGCGCCACGTTAGCTGGGCGGCTCAGCTTTTTCTCTTATGCTGTAGCGCCTGTATAGAAACACCGAATCTGGTCTGAGCCGCGCCGCACTATCGCAAATCAACTACAAGTAAAATCTCATATTGTAGATTCATAAATAAATACGACTGGTCGTATATTAACTATGGCAAGACCCAGACTTAGCGAAAGAACCCGCCAGCGACTATTGAACGAAGGCGTTTCCGCGTTCCTCCTCAATGGCTTTCACGGCACCGGCTTGAAGGAGGTGCTTGATCGGGTGAGTGTGCCGAAAGGGTCTTTCTATAACTATTTCGAAAGCAAGGAGGCCTTCGCCGTGGCGGCTATTCGCCACTATATAGATGGTTTTTCAGAGAAAATGCGCCAAGCGGTGATTACCGCGCCAGATCCATACACTGGACTGCGTCACTTTCTCAAATCCCTGATGGTGGATTTTGAAGCAGCTGGCTACATCGGCGGTAGTTTGATCGCCAACTTAAGTGGTGAGCTTGAACGGAGTGACCTTTGCCGGAATACTTTAGCGATCGCATTTGGCCAATGGCGCGACGGTGTAGCCCGAATTCTGCGACAGAGCCAGCAGCTTGGCTTAGTACGCAACGATCTCGATGCTGGCGACCTTGCCGATCTTTTGACCGAGGCATGGGAGGGCGCGGTGATCCGTATGAAGCTTGAACGCTCGCTGGTTCCTTTGCACCGCGTGATCGCACGACTGCTCGACGATTACTTTCGGCCTTGAGGCTTTAAAGATTTCTAAATGCGCCAATGTTTAGTGAGCCTTGACTTTAATTAAACGATCATTCATTCTTGAATTTATAAATGAATGAATATTCATTCTCTATTTTAAAGTCCTCATTTACCTTGGGATCGCACTTCATGTTGACGCGCGCACCATCGAGATTTCCGCGGCCACTGCTGTTTTTACTCATATTAGCCGCCTACCCAGATGCCCGTGCGCAACAGCCTGGCGGGCCATCGCCGCCGCCTCCCGCCGTCACGGTCGTCACCCTGAAAGCTGAGACTGTCACCCTGACCCGCGAATTGCCGGGTCGCACCAATCCTTACTTGGTGGCCGAAGTCCGCCCGCAAGTCAGCGGGATTATCCAGCGCCAGCTATTTACCGAAGGCAAGATGGTGAGGGCTGGCCAGCCGCTTTATCAGTTGGATGACGAGACCTATCAGGCTGATGTGAACAGCGCCAAGGCCAGCCTGGCGCGCGCTCAAGCCAAGCTCGAAGCGGCCCGCCTGACCGCCAAGCGCGCGTCCGAACTGGTCAAAGCCAATGCGGTCAGCCAGCAAGAGAACGAAGACGCCACCGCCGCGCTGCGCCAGGCTGAAGCCGACGTGAAAGTGTCCCAGGCCGCCGTTGATAGCGCCGGAGTGGTTTTGAAGCGCGCTCGGATCGCCGCGCCCATTGATGGCCGCATCGGTAAGTCCTCGGTTACCCAGGGCGCGCTGGTCACCGCCAATCAGACCGCGCCGCTGGCGACCATCCAGCAACTCGATCCGATTTATATTGATCTCACCCAATCCAGTTCCGAGATCCTGCAAATCCGCAAAGAAGTAGCAGCGGGCAATCTCGCCAGCACGGCGAATTTGCCAGTCACTATTTTATTGGAGGACGGCAGTGAATACGCGCAGCGGGGTCGGCTTGCGTTTTCGGAAGTTACGGTTGATCCATCCACTGGCACCACGGCGATTCGGGTGATCGTGCCCAATCCCAAGGATGTGTTGTTGCCTGGCATGTACGTGCGCGCGGTGGTTAGCACCGGCCAGCGCAAAGATGCGCTGCTCGCACCCCAGTCGGGCATTACCCGCGACCCGAAAGGTAATGCCTCGGCGCTGGTGGTAAACGCCGAGGGTAAAGTCGAGGCCCGTCCGGTCAAGGTCAGCCGCACGGTCGGCGATCAATGGCTGGTCGAGGAGGGCCTGAAGGCAGAAGATCGGGTGATCGTCGAAGGGGTGATGAAGGTCAAGCCGGGAATGCCGGTACAAGCCACCGAGGCAGGTGCGCCGCCCGCGGTTCCGGTCACTCCGCCCGCGCCTGATTCGGCACAGCAATAAGGAATCCGGTCCATGGCGCATTTTTTCATCGACCGGCCTATCTTCGCCTGGGTGATCGCGATTCTGATCATGGTGGCGGGCGCGCTTTCCGCCTCTCAGCTGGGGATCGAGCGTTATCCGTCCATCGCGCCGCCGCAAATTCAGATCAACGCAAACTATCCCGGCGCGTCGGCCACCGTGCTGGAGGATTCGGTGACCCAGATCATCGAGCAGAGCATGAAGGGGCTGGATGGGCTGATCTATATGTCCGCCACCAGCCAGGCCAACGGCCAAGCGAGTCTCAACCTCAGCTTCCAAAATGGCGTTAATCCCGACATTGCCCAGGTGCAGGTGCAAAACAAACTCCAAGTTGCGATGCCACTGTTGCCGCAGGAAGTCCAGCGCCAGGGCGTGACCGTTACCAAAGCGTCGTCGTCATTTCTGATGGTGGTCGGCTTTATCTCCCAGGATGGCAGCATGTCGCGCGACGACATCGCCGACTACATCAACACCAATCTGGTGGACCCCTTAAGCCGGGTCGAGGGTGTCGGCCAGTTGCAAGTGTTCGGGTCCAAATACGCCATGCGCATTTGGCTCGATCCCAACAAGCTTGATACCTACCGGCTGACCATCGCCGAGGTCATTGCCGCGATCCAGGCACAGAACGCGCAAGTCACCGTCGGCCAGCTTGGCGGCGCGCCCGCCGTGCCGGGACAACAGCTTAACGCCACCATCATGGCCAACCAGCGCCTGGAGACGCCGGAGCAATTTCGTGAGATCGTGGTGCGCAGCAACAGCGACGGCTCGGCGCTCAAACTGAGCGATATCGCGCGGGTGGAAGTCGGCAGCGAAACCTACGAGGTCATTTCCCGCTTTAATGGCAAGCCGGCGGCCGGAGTCGGCATCTCGCTGGCGACCAACGCCAACGCCTTGGCGACTGCCCGCGCGGTGGAAGCGAAACTTAAGGAATTTCAGCCGAATTTTCCCGCCGGTCTGACCACGGCGGTGCCGTTCGACACCACGCCGTTCGTGCGGGCCTCGATCAAGAGTGTGGTCGAGACGCTGGTCGAAGCGGTCGTGCTGGTCTTTCTGGTGATGTATCTGTTCCTGCAAAATTTCCGGGCGACCATCATCCCGACGATCGCGGTGCCGGTGGTGCTGCTCGGCACCTTCGGCGTCCTGGCGGTATTAGGCTTTACCATCAATATGCTGACCATGTTCGCCATGGTGCTGGCCATCGGTCTGCTGGTCGATGACGCCATCGTGGTGGTGGAGAATGTCGAGCGACTGATGAGCGAGGAGGGGTTGTCGCCGCAAGAGGCGGCGCACAAATCGATGGATCAGATCACCGGGGCGCTGATCGGCATCGGTCTGGTGCTGTCGGCGGTGTTCGTGCCGATGGCCTTTTTGGGCGGCGCGACCGGCGTGATTTACCGCCAGTTCTCTGGCACCATCGTTGCGGCGATGGGATTATCGGTGCTGGTGGCCATCGTGCTCACTCCAGCACTGTGCGCGACTCTGCTCAAACCGCTGCACAAGGGCGAACACCATGGCACGCGCGGCTTTTTCGGTTGGTTTAACCGCAATTTCGACCGCGCTGGGCGCTGGTATCAGGGCGGGGTGCGCGGGATACTGGCCCGTCCGATCCGCTTCGTGTTGGTGTTCCTCGCGCTGGCGGCGGCGATGGTGGTGCTGTTCTTGCGCCTGCCAAGCGCCTTCTTGCCGGCGGAAGATCAGGGCATCCTGTTCGTGTTGGTGCAAGCGCCACCGGGCGCGACCCAGCAACGCACGCTGAAATCCATCGAACAGATGGAGAAGCATTTTCTGGAGCAGGAAAAGCAGGCGGTCGAGTCGCTGTTCGGCATTCAGGGTTTCAGCTTCTCGGGGTCTGGCCAGAACACCGGCATGGCCTTTGTCAAGCTCAAGGACTGGGATGAACGCCAATCGCCAGCGTTGAGCGCAAGTGCGGTGGCCGGTCGAGCGATGGGCGCATTGATGCAGCTCAAGGATGCGCGCGCCTTCGCGTTCCCGCCGCCCCCGGTGCCAGAGTTGGGCCGCGCCACCGGCTATGCCTTTTATCTAAAAGATAATATCGGTCTCGGCCATCAGGCGCTGCTGGCGGCGCGAAATCAGTTGCTGGGCGCGGCGGCGCAAAGCAAACTGTTGGCCAACGTGCGCCCCAATGGCTTGGAAGACACGCCGCAATTGCGTTTGAAAGTTGACGTCCAGAAGGCCGCCGCGCTCGGAGTGCCCATGTCTACCGTCAACAGTACGTTGGCCACGGCTTGGGGTGGCAGTTATGTCGACGACTATCTTGATCGGGGCCGAGTCAAGCGGGTTTATCTGCAAGCTGACGCGCCGTTCCGCATGACGCCGGAGGATTTTGGCCTCTGGTCGGTTCGCGGCGGTTCGGGTGAGATGACGCCTGTTTCCTCAATCGCTGTCTCATCTTGGGGGTACGGCTCGCCGCGTTTGGAACGGTATAACGGCGTCCCAGCGATGGAGATGAACGGCGAAGCCCAGCCCGGCGTGAGCACCGGCGAGGCGATGGCCGAAGTCGAGCGGCTGACGGCGCGGTTACCGCAGGGTATCGGCATCGAATGGACCGGCGTCTCATATCAAGAGCGGGCGGCGGGCACGCAAGCGCCGCTGCTGTACGCGCTGTCGTTTTTGGTGGTGTTCCTCTGTTTGGCGGCGCTATACGAGAGTTGGACGATTCCGACCGCCGTCTTGATGGTGGCGCCATTGGGGGTATTGGGAGCGGTACTGGCGACCTGGCTGCGCGGTATGGAGCGCGATGTCTACTTTCAGGTGGCGATGTTGACCACAGTTGGGCTGACCAGCAAAAACGCCATTCTAATCATCGAATTCGCCAAAGCCAATTTGGAAAGCGGCATGGCGCTGATCGAATCAATCATGAACGCGGTGCGCGACCGGATGCGACCCATCGTCATGACCTCGCTGGCCTTCGGTCTGGGCGTGTTGCCGCTGGCGATTGCCGCCGGCGCCGGTTCCGGCACCCAGCGCGCCATCGGCACTGGCGTGCTCGGCGGTATGGCGGCGGGTACCTTACTGGGGATGTTTTTTACTCCGTTGTTCTTCCTGGTGATCCAACGGCTGTTTGGCGGGCGCAAAAAACCGGTTGAACCCAGCGCCACAACGCTCGACGGAATTCCCGCTGCGGGAGCGAACGCCCATGGCTAGGCTGAAACGGAAAGTGCTCGTGCTGGCCATGACAACCTTGACCGCTGGTTGCATCACGCTCGAACCGCCATCGCCACCAACGCCCAATCCGACAGTGCCGACCCAATGGCCCGTCACGTTAACGGTGGAAGGCAGCACGGAACACGGATTACCGGCGCGGACCGCCGCCGATATTGGCTGGCGTCAGTTTTTCCACGATCCCGGACTCCAGGCTCTTATTGAGCGCGCGCTGGCCAACAACCGCGACTTACGGGTAGCGATTCTGAATATCGACAAGGCCCGCGCTCAATACCGTATCCAGCGAGCTGGGCAATTACCATGGGTTGACGGTAGCGTCGGGTCGGAGCACATTGGCGGCGATGTGCCCTCCAGCAACAGCCACAGCGCCGGGATCGGCATCACTGGCTTCGAGCTGGATCTGTTTGGCCGGGCGCGCAACCTGACCGACGTTGCCTTGCAACAGTATTTCGCACAGGTAGCTACTCGTCGCAGCGCGCAGCTTGTGCTTGTCGCGGAAGTTGCCACTCTCTATCTGACACTGGCTATCGACCAGGAACTCTCTCGTCTTAGCCGGGCCACACTAAAAAATTATCAGGAATCGGCCGCGCTGATTGAAAAGCGCTACAGTCTGGGCGCGGTATCGGGACTCGATGTCGAGCAAATTCGTACCCAGGTCGAATCGGCGCGGGTCGATGTGGCGCGTTATGACGGGCAAATCGCGCGCGATATCAATGCGCTCACGCTGCTGGTCGGTGCGCCGGTGGAGGCGGCGTTATTGCCGGAAAAGCCGGATGATCCCATCACCGGTTTCGTGGCGCCGCCGCCCGGCGTGCCCTCGGAAATTTTGTTGCGCCGTCCCGATATCGAAGCGGCGGAGTATCGGCTGCGCGCCGCCAACGCCAACATCAAGATTGCTCGCGCCGCCTTTTTCCCGTCGATCACGCTGACGGGTAGCCTGGGATCGGCCAGCACTGAACTCGCCGATCTGTTCGGCCATGGTTCCTTGATGTGGACCTTTATCCCCAAGATCACGGTGCCGATTTTTCAGGCCGGCCGCCTGGAAGCCAATCTGGACAGTACCGTGGCCGACCGGGATGTTGCCCTGACCCAGTACGAGCGAGCGATTCAAACGGGATTTCGTGAAGTGGCGGACGCGCTGGTGTCGGCCACCGCCCTGGTTCGGCAATATGAGGCTCAATCGGCGCTGGTCGATGCCGCCATCCGCGCCGAGCAACTGTCCCGACTGCGCTATCAGGCGGGTCGGGATAGCTATCTTGTGCTGCTCGATGCGCAGCGCACTCTCTACAGCGCGCAGCAGGGCTTGTTGGGCACTTATTTGTCGGCGCAGCTCAACCGCGTCACTCTTTATAAGGTACTCGGCGGCGGTTGGCAGGAGCGAGGCCAGTGAACGAGCCGACGCAAAAATCCAAGGCGGAAGCGCGTTGCGAAGCGCAACGCGAGCGAATTTTATCCGCCGCGCGGAAATGTTCCATCGAAAGCGGTTTTCACGCCGCGAGCATGGCCAGCATCGCCGAAACAGCGGGCGTGAGCGCGGGTTTGATCTACCGTTACTTTGAAAGCAAGAACGCGATTATCCTGGCGATTATTGAGCGGAAATTGAATGAAGTTCAAGCGGATATCCAGCGATTGCAGTCTGAATCGGAGGTCGTTGCGAACCGGCTCATCAAGTTGTTCGACAGTTGGCGGCACAACCAGTCGAGCACTATGGAACCGGGACTTTTTCTGGAAATCGCCGCTCTCGCGATCCGTGATCAACAAGTCGCCGAGGCGCTTCGATCCGCCGATCAGCGCGTTCGCGCCGAGCTCAGGGCATGGCTGATGCAAGCCTGGGAAAAAGCCGGTTGCGGACTCGCTGAAGCGCAGGCATTGGAGCGAGTGTTCGTTATGCAAGCCGTTATCGAGGGTTTAGTGATTCGGGCTATCAAACAGCCCGATTCTGATCCAGATTTGGTTAAAGAGGGTTTGCGTCCACTGTTGGCTTATCTATTGCCGGTCGACCGAGAACCATCGCCGTGAGATTGGCCTTCCGCTAATGGCAAGCTGGGTTGGCATGGCGCTTAGTCTTCTCGGCGCTGCGGGCTAAAGTACCGCTCTAAGCCCAGTTGGGACTGTCCGTTCACGTCTCTTAGGCGTGGCCTGTCCTTGGAGGTTTATAGTCGGTTAGATTGGATTGCATGTAGCAGCCGAAGCTTGGGTTTATGGCTGGTTTTAGCGTTTCAGGTGTGCCAGAGGCATTTAATCGGTTGCGTCCGGGGTCTTGGTATCGACCGCAGTAGTGGCCTTGTTCTTCTTCTCAAAGACTTGAAGCGCGGGCTGTTTCAAGATGACTTGACCGTCCGCGACCCGATCCAGCAAGCCGTTGAGAGCCGCTACCCACTGTGAGTAGTCCTTTGCGGCTTGCTCTAGTTTGCGCCAGACCTTCGGCGACAGGATCGTAATAACGACGCCTTCTGGCGTTTCGATGCCGATTTTAATGCCTCCTTGGACTTGGAGCGGCTGGGGCAATTCTGAAAATTTCACAGTGAGTTCGAGTCGGCCAGGCACGAGGTTTTCCTCCGAGAGAGGGGTATCATTGGGGGGTAGGATGGCAGCGCCGGGGTAAGGCGGCGCTGGCTGGCCCTCTTTTCTGGCTTTCCAGATAGCGATGGTAGCTCGGGCCAAGTCAGCCTCGGTCGCCGTGACCGCGCCGGCTGGCTGACCCTGCAAATCGACTCGGATCTTTCCCTCGCGCAGCGTCCTGCGGTAGCGCGGCCGGTTGCAATAGCGTCCCAGCGCCCGCTTCAAATTAACCGAATTAACGCCAGCTTCTAAAAAACCAGCCGCCGCCAGATCCTTGTGAATCCCTATTTTAAGCGGTTGCGGGTTTTCCCAATTGAAACAGGCAGGGAATCGCTCGGCCAGCAGTAAAATAATGGATACTGGCTGTGTCGTGGCAACTGGCGGAGTAACACCTGGGTTCTGGTCAGTCATGACAAGGATGCTAAGAAGCTGCGGCAGCCATTGGAATGCAGAGTGTAATAGATTTTGGATGTAGCATCACGGTACTACGGTTGATCCGCGCCTGAAAGTTTTAATCCGATGCCGGCTGCAATTCCAGCCGGTATTGCACTGCGCCGGGGAGTAGGGGTGAGGCTTCGCCAGTCGCCCAGGCATCGAAGCCGGCCCGATAGAACGGTGATAGCGGGTGTCCGCTTTGCCCGCCCGGCAGGTGGAGAATCCCGGCCATTTCCCGTCCGGGCGCGACGACCAAGCGTTCGGAAGCGCCGCTATTGCGGGTTTGAACCCGAGGCATGTCCTGATCGCCGGGCAAGGACCGGACCGGCATGTCAAGCCAAGCGCTTAACCAGGGAATAGCGCGGCTAAAGGGATGCTGGATCAGCGCTCGATTCTGATCGCCCCAGGTATGCGCCGCCAGTGGACGACCATCCTCAATCAATTTGGCATGGGTGGCATCGGCCGCCGCCAGCAACAGCGCTGACCAGTCAGCATAACGAGGATCAAGCAAATGCGGTGGACGCTGGGAAATCAGCTCCCACAGGGGGCCTTCATGTTGCCGGATCAGCCCGTAATCAAAATGAGGATCGGCTTGGCGGCAGGCGGCGATCAACGGCGCGAACGCGCGATCGCGGGCTTGTTCCCGGAACAGCTTAACCAACCGATAGCCAACCGAATCGACCGCCGCCCGACCTCCCCAGTCGACGGCCCAACGCCTTACTTCTTGCCGTTGGGGGTTGGCGGCGATAGCCTCCGGGGTCAGAGTGGCTAGCAACAACTGACGCCAGCGTTCCAGAAATAGAGCGCGGTCGTCGAGTTGCAGCTTCAAAAAATCCAGTTCATTAAACTGGCTTCGTTCTTGTAAGCTATCCCGAATTTGGCGGGCGCGAGCGCCGTGAGCGTAACCGCCATCACCGATCTTTTGGAGCGATAAACCTTCAGTCACTCGGTTGTTAGCGGTCCATAGCCGGCCGCTGGGCGGATCGACCAGGCGTGGATATTCGACTGGTTCTAGCCAACCGTCCCAACCCCGCTGACCGTCAGCCCAGGACGACGGTAAACGCCCATCGTGACCAAAGCGATGCGACATCGGGCCGGACAAACTCCAGGCGATGCGGCCATCGGCGCTGGCTACCAGGAAATTCTGGGTGGGAGCGCCCGCTCGGTTGGCAATGTAGAGTGCGGTTTCCAAGGTATCCGCGCCTTCCAGCGCCAATAAGCCCAGGTTGACGGCTTTCAGATCGTGCGCCACCCAACGCAGCGCCCGCTGTCTGCCTTGATGGTCGCGATCCACCACCGGTCCCCAAACGGTTTGCAGAATTTCCAAAGTTTGGGGAGGGCCGTCCTTGACGCTAAGAATTTCCTGGATTCGCTCGAATGTTTTTGGCCCGTTCGGCGTTGCGTAACGGTCGTTATCTGACAGGAATTCCAGCAGCACCAAATCGGCCCAGTCACCCTGACTGTTGGTGTAGCCCCAAGCCATGTGACCGTTACTGCCGGCGACGATAGCGGGTGTTCCCGGCAGCATGACGCCATCGACTCGCCGCTGGCTGTCTCCCTCAGGAAAAACGAGGGCGGCTCGATACCAGATTGTGGGAACGCGCAACGCAAGATGCATGTCGTTAGCCAGCAACGCCGCGCCGTGCGCGGTCAGTTCTCCCGAAACCGCCCAATTGTTGCTGCCGCTGACGGTTTCAGAAGCATCGTCGGGTAGACCGGGAAACAACGTGAAAGCAGGCTTTAAGGGCGGCGCTGGCGCGATGCTTGCAGCCGGCTGACGACGGAGGTCGAAGATTTCTGGACCCGGTATCGGCGGCGAAGGCAAAGGTTCGCCTTGGAGCGGCGCGTCCCAGTCGGTACCGAGTGGATCTAGAAAGGCCGCCAGCGCGGTTGGCAATTTCTCGTGTAACAACCCCCGTGCTGATTCTCGCGCCCATTGCTGCCCTTGAAGATCGAGATACATGGCATAGACCACCAACAGGCTATCTTCCGGCTGCCAGGGTTCGGGCGTTGCTTGCAGCAGCAGATATTCGAACGGCGTGGCGGACAGGGCGCGCAGGCCGGCGTTGACGCCCGCGACGTAGGCCGCCAGCAGCGCCTGATCAGCGGCTGGCGTCTTCTCCAGAATTTGACGGGCGCGATGCCGGAAGCGGTGCAACCGGTTGGCGCGATCAAAATCCAGCGCCATCGCGCCGAACAGAGCCGCCAGCTCGCCAGCCGCCGTGCGTCGCAGCAGATCCATTTGGAAGAACCGTTCTTGGGCGTGGAGGAAGCCACTAGCGCGAGCGACATCAAGCCGATTAGCGCCGCGGATGGTGGGTATGCCTAAGGCGTCGCGCGCGACGGTAACCGGCGCGCCCAACCCGACCAAGTCCACGGTCCCATCCAGTTGCGGCAAACTGCCGTGTAGTTGGAGATAAGCCCATAAGATGCCCCCAACTGGCAGCACCAGGAGAATAATACCGGTTCGCGCCAGCCATCGCCGCCAGCGGGGATGGGAATTTAGTGAGGGGTGAAGTGGTTCGATCATTTCGTTGAACGGGGTCGTTTAAGCGGATTTAGCGGGTCGTTGCACGGTCAGTCCGTGATGATCATCAGCCGCGATAGCTGCCATTAAGCCAATTGTCAGCCGCTCGTGCTATGATTGTCACGCTCACGCGGCCCGTTCGCGTGGGTTTCCCAGGCTTTCACAATAACAGTTCGAGGGAACCACTAATGACGAATAACGTGACTGACAATAGCCGCCGCCGTTTCATCAAATTGACGGCCATCGGATTGGCTGCCGCGCCCTTTGCCAACGCGCTGTTGAGCGGGACCGCCACCGCCGCCGAGCCGATTGCGGAAACCGATCCGCTGGCGGCGGCAATGAAATACAAGGCTGACGCTGCCCAATCGACGGATCGTAAGGATGCAACAGCGCATTGCGCCAATTGTGCGCTGTACACCGGCGCAGCCGGTGACGCCACGGGTCCTTGCACAATCTTTCAGAACAAGCTGGTTACGGCTAACGGTTGGTGCACCGCCTGGGCCAAGAAGGCGGCGTAATTGCTGTTAGGGACAGGCAAGGGCGGTTCCGTCCTTCCTGTCCTCGGTTCTCCTTTCCGGTCATTTCCCTCGTTTCCGGTCCAGTCGCCAGACAAAATCCTCGATGATCTTGCGGTACAGCTCTTCTTTTAAAACCGCGTCCTCAACCCCTTGATCGATGCTGGGATTGTCGTTGATTTCGATCACAACCACGCCTTTAGCCGTCTGTTTTAGATCGACCCCGTAGAAACCGTTGCCGATCAGACCGGCGGCCTTGAGCGCGGTCTTCACCACAACATCGGGCGCATCCTTAACCTGAAAGGTTTTGGAGTCACCCTCGCGCGCGCCGCGCCCCTCGCCCGGTTCGTGATGGTAAATCTGCCAGTGCTCTTTGGACATGAAATATTGGCAAACGAACAGAGGCGTCCGGTTCAGAATGCCCACCCGCCAGTCGAAATCGGTGTAGAGAAACTCCTGGGCTAGCAACAGATCGGATGATTTGAACAAGCGGGCGGCCACCTCCAGCAGCTCGGCCCGGTCGTTGACCTTGAATACCCCACGCGAGAACGACCCATCAGGGATTTTCAATACGATGGGATAAGGGATTTCGCTGTCTACCCGTTCCAGATTGTCGCGGCGGACGATGACGGTTTTCGGCATTCGAATGCGGTGGGTGCGCAGCAGTTCATCCAGATACACCTTGTTGGTGCATTTCAAGATTGAATCCGGATCATCGATGACCACCATCCCTTCGCTTTCGGCCTTTTTGGCGAATTGGTAAGTGTAGTGATCAATGCCGGTCGTTTCGCGGATGAACAAGCCGTCGAATTCCGCTAGCCGACCGTAATCTTTTTTCTCGATCAGCTCGATGTTGACGCCGCATTCGCGGCCGCTCTTGACGAATTGCTGCAAGGCTTTCGAGTTGGAGGGCGGCATCGCCTCCTTGGGGTTGTGCAGCACCGCCAGATCATAACGATAGTTATTGCGGGCGCGCGGTTGCCGCCAGCGTCGGCTGAGATAAGTCGCCAGCGCGGCCAAGAACATTTCTTCCTGTTCCGACGACAGCGAGTGCAGGTGTAGCGCTTTCAGCGTAGCGATCCGCCATTGGCCCTGGAGGCGGAATTCCACCCGCAGCAGCGGCGCGCGGAAAACGCCGAATAGCTGGCGCGCTAATTCCTGTAACTCCTTGGCTGGGCACTGGCCGAAATAAATATCCAGTTCAAAAGCGGTGGCGGTAAATCCGGGCCGAGGCTTGCCCAACACTTGCTGGACGTGATCGTCCAAATCTTCGATGTCGAGGCTGTAAATGGATTTACGGCTGAGGTCGTTGAGGGTGCGCACGCTGGGAATAACCCGGTGGCGTCGGGCTTCGGCCAAGAGTGAACAGTAGTAGCCGACGCTCAGATAGCGGTAGCTACGGCAGAGGTTCAAGACCCGCAAGTTGCGGCCGGTGGAAGAGTATTCGGGTTTGGCCAGATAATCCTTGGCGGCGACGACGGGCAGTTTCGGAAAATGGGTTTTCCAGTCGGTGGGGTTTTCCACCAGAATGATGTGATCGGCCATCGATGTAAAGCGGTGCTCCTGACGCGGCAAATATCCAGTTATGACGAAGGGGGGGCCAGCGGTTCGAGCCAGCGGTTGGAACGGTAAAGCACGAGCACGGCCTTCTGTCCGGCTTTGCCGTAACGGGCCATGCGCTGAAATTCCCGGTGTGGGATTGGCATGTTGATGGAATCGGTAATGGTTTCTCCTGCCTCGCTATCAACGAGAGGGTCGTGTACATAGATGTAGTGATCGTCGAAGCCGGTAACCACCACCCAGTGCGGGAAACGCTCGCCATAGATGCGATAGGAACTGATCAGCACCAGAGGAATGCCGCCGGCCTCGCATTTTTGCCGCAGTTCGTCCACCCCTAAGCTGCCGCGCCGCAACAACACCGGCAGCTGGCTTAGCTCCTCAATCCAGTCTTCCTGCACCAGCCGCATCACCTCTTTTTTCTCCGTGCTGCGTACGGAATCCACCAGAAAAACACCTTCTTCGTTAACGTGAATTTCCAGGTCGAAACCGCGCCGGTAGGCGGACAGCGCCAATCCGTAGGGGCCGCACCCGCCGTGGCCGGAGGTCATAAAGATAGTGGTGGCCTCACGCCATAGCCGCAGTTCTAGCTTGCGATCGAGTTTCAGAACCGGCTCTAGCCCCTTCATCGCCATCATCAACGCTGCCGGACCACAGGTAAAATCCAAGGTCTGCTGGTAATAAGGCACTTTAACCAGATCGGCGCGCAAGTACGGCGCCAGCCGCTTTTCGAAGCGAAGCGCAGCCATATGGTCTTCGTAATAATCGGGCGTTTCGTCGAACTGGCGGTAGCCATGGCGGCGAAACAGCGCCAATGACGCCGGATTGTCGCGGCGCACTTCCAGCCGCATCGACACGCAATCCCGTTCCAAGGCAGCGCTTTCAGCCGCCTTCAACAGGCGGTTGCCGATACCGCGCCGTCCGTGCTGGGGATGGACCGCGATGGAATAAAGCCGGGCCATCGAAGTGCCGCGCGAGAACAGCAACATTACGTAACCGTGAATCTGACCCTTGTCCTCGTCTAATAAGGTCACGGCATTGCCATGGGTGAGCAGGTGGCGAAAGCTGCGGCGGGACAGCCGATCCGTGGTGAAGCACTGCTGTTCTATGGCGAGCAGGGCCGGGATGTCGTCCAGGGTGGCATGGCGCGGCATGAGGAGTCAGATCGGTAAAAAATCGGTAACGAGCGGCCCGGACGGGGATGGACAAAGGAACTTGGAGGTAAAGGCTGAGTATGAGTACAAGCCGGTACCTTCAATACGGAGCTAGCGCTGCCTGGCTTGTAACTCCGGGCGCGAACGGTGCTCCCGCTGGCTCGACCTCCTGTTATTATCGCGCAGTAACCACCCCCTCGCCAGTGAAAATCATCATGTTGACCGATTCTTCTCGCCTGTTGGCGCGTATTCGTCAGTTAATCGCGATACCGTCTGTGAGCAGCGTCTCGCCGCAATTCGATCAGAGCAATCGAGCGGTTATCGACTTGTTGGCGACTTGGTTGGAAGAGATCGGGTTTGCCGTGCGAGTTGAACCTTTGTTGGAACGCCCGGATAAAGCCAACTTGATTGCCACCTTGGGCGCTGGGCCAGGCGGGCTGGTTTTGGCCGGGCATACCGATACCGTGCCTTTTGACGCCGGTCGCTGGCGTTACGATCCCTTCGGTGGCACGGTTGCCAATGAGCGGATTTATGGACTCGGTTCGGCGGATATGAAGTCGTTTTTGGCGCTGGCCATTGCAGCCGCCCGTGAGTTTAGCGCGCGGGATTTACGGCAACCATTGCTGATTTTGGCTACGGCGGATGAGGAGAGCAGCATGGAGGGCGCTCGTGCGCTGGCCGCCGCTGGCAAGCCGCTGGGGCGACACGCGGTGATCGGTGAGCCGACCGATTTGAAACCGGTGCGGATGCACAAAGGGATTTTGATGGAGGCGATCCGTTTGGAAGGGCGTTCCGGCCATTCCAGCAATCCGGCGCTGGGGGCAAGCGCGCTGGAGGGGATGTATTTGGTGATCGGTGAGCTATTGCGCTGGCGCGGTGAATTACAGGCGCGCTATCGCAATCCCTTATTCGAAGTAGAGGGGCCCACGCTCAATCTGGGGCATATTCACGGCGGTGATAACCCGAACCGAATTTGTGGCGACTGCGAATTGTATATCGATATTCGGCCCTTGCCGGGCATGCCGTTGGCGGACCTGCGTGCGGCTTTGCACGGACGGCTCAATGGCTTATTGAAGGACAGTGAATTAAAACTGAGTTTCAAGCCGCTCTTTGCCGGGATCGAGGCGATGGAAACCCCGGCGACAGCCGCTATCGTGCGAGCGGCCGAGGCGCTCACCGGCGCGCCGGCCGGCGTGGTGGGGTTTGGCACCGAAGGGCCTTATCTGAATGCGTTGGGGATGGAAACGGTCATTCTTGGCCCTGGCAGCATCGATTGCGCGCATCAACCCGACGAATTTTTGCCGCTGGCGGCGATCCGACCGACGCTGGATATACTGCGGGGATTGATTGGACAGTTTTGTGGCAAAAGGACATGAGCAACTTGCCGCTGATCCTTGGCGCCTTGGGGCCGATCTTTGCCATGATCTTGCTCGGTTCGGGGTTGCGGTGGCTACAATTTCCCGGCGATGGGTTCTGGCCGGCGGCGGAACGCTTCACCTATTTCATTCTGTTTCCGGCCTTGTTGGTGCGCCAGCTGGCGCTGGCGCGTCTGACCGACTACGCGGTGGGGCCGGTGGCTGTCATCATTGTCGCTTTGCTGCTCGGCATAACCGCCATAGTCTATACCCTCCGACCGTGGTTGAAGGTGGATGGGCCAGCATTTACTTCGATTTATCAGGGTGTGATCCGTTTCAATACTTATGTTGGCCTGTCGGTGGTGCTGGCGGTGTTTCACGCCGAAGGAGGCACGGTGGCGGCGCTGGTGATGGCGATTATGATCCCGTTGATCAACGTGCTGTGCGTGTTGGTGCTGAGCGTGCACGCGGACGGTGGGGCCAGTATCGTGGGTGTGATGCGAAGCCTAATTACCAATCCCTTGATTTTGGCTTGTCTGGCTGGGATCGGTTTAAACGTGACGGGAATTGGATTGCCGTGGGGTTCGGCGGTGGTGCTGGACATTCTGGCGCGGGCGGCGCTGCCGCTGGGATTATTGGCGGTGGGCGCGGGCTTGCGGCTGGATGCGCTGGCCCGACCAGGGTTATTGCTCGCCACAAGCGCTTTGAAACTGCTGGTGATGCCGGGGTTGGCGGGAGTGTTATGCTGGCTGGTGAATCCGGGACAGTTGGAGACGGCGGTACTGGTCACGTTCGCCGCGCTACCAAGCGCGTCGGCGGCTTATATTTTGGCCCGGCAGTTAGGCGGTGACGCGCCGCTGATCGCTGCGATTCTCACGGTGGAAACAGCACTTGCGTTGGTGACGCTGCCGGTAGTGTTGATGTGGGTGATGTGACAAGGGAGCAATTTGCGTAGATTCGATTATGCGTAATATCGCAAACAGAAAGAGGCCCCTAAGGGCCTCTTATCTTGGCGAGCTAACTTACCGGCATCCGGAAGGGATGTGAGCGGGCTTGGTCAGGCCCGAGCAAGTCCATTTGGCGATCTGGCCACCGGCGGCAGCGGGCGTCGGGGTGATGACCATGGTCTGACCGCTAAGGGCACCTGAGTTGTAGGCCACGCTAATCGCGCCACTATTGGCGATGGTCGCGCCACCCGCAGGAAAATATTTACCTTCCAGGGCCGCCGCTTGAGCAGTCATCGTAGCTGTGGGAACTAACGTGTTGTTCTCAGAGTAATTCACCGCGATGTCGGTTTGCAGGCCAGCGGTGGCTTTCAGCGCTTCAGTTGCCTGAGCGCGAGCGGTGTAGTCCTGGTAAGCCGGCAGCGCAATGGCGGCCAGGATGCCGATGATCGCCACGACGATCATGAGTTCGATCAGGGTGAAACCTTTTTGCAGCTTTTTCATGAGATGACTCCTAATTTACATTCACAGTTAAAAGACATTTGGGTCTGGGGACTTCTGGGATCGCCGTTCGATCCCTTCGAGGGGTATATTGCAGATGGTGTGCCAAGAAAATTAAATCCGGCAAGGTAAATTTCATCAAATTATAAGTTATTGTAAATTATTATTAAATTATAAATTTACTGATAAGTAACTAAACGTTGGCCCGGTTGCTGGCGGCTAGATTGAAGTTTTAATGGAATGGTTGCTTTTATAGTGTGACACTGATCGGCGCAGGGTGACAAAAATGGTCATGACGAGAATGGTCAGGTAGGCGTTTTTCGTCCCAACGGGTATTCATTTACCCTAATCGCCTTAAGTTTGCTTCAGACAGCCTGTTTTTAAAGCTTGATATTTGTATCGAGGAGGCGTCTTCGCCTCCTTATATAGGCAGTTTCTCTAGCAAGGCACTGCTGACTGGTGCAATCACAATAGCTCGATTGCGGCAATTGGCCTCCGGCCAAGCTAACGCGGCAGCTTGGTCGGAGATTGGCGGCTTATTCCAACCCCAGCTTCTTCAGCCGGTAACGCAACGCTCGAAAGCTGATACCGAGCTTTTCAGCGGCGGCGGTCTTGTTGTAGCGCGTGGCTTCCAGGGCCCGCAGAATCGCGGCTTTCTCCAAGCCTTCCAGATAACCTTCCAGGTTGTTGACCACCGGCTGCATCGGCTGCGTCTTGGGCTCGTTGGGCAAAGGAGTTGAGGGTCTGACCGATATTTCCGGTTCCGGTCGAATAGGGACATTGCTGAGGGCAGGCGTCGAATGGGAGGTTAAAGCGGTGGGGGAGGAGCCGCCCGCGGTGGGCAACAGTAAATCGTCAGGCTGGATGATCCCGTTTTCGCACAATGTGAAAGCCCGCTCCAGAATATTCTCCAATTCCCGAATGTTGCCTGGGAAAGCGTAGCGTTGCAGCGCTTGCAGCGCGGAAGGCGTTACCGCCAGTCGCGAGGCGCCGGGTTGCTGGCTCAAACGCTCGATGGTGGTCTTGACCAATTCTGGAACATCTTCCGGGTGTTCGCGCAAGCTCGGCATCCGCAGCTCGATCACGTTCAAACGGTAGAACAGATCCTGACGAAAACTGCCATTGCGAACTAAAACGGTGAGGTTTTTGTGCGTGGCGCTTAGAATTCGCACGTCGATCGTGACCTCGGCCTGCGCGCCGACTGGCCGCACCGCGCGTTCCTGGATGGCCCGCAGTAGCTTGACCTGCATGTGCATCGGCAATTCCGCCACCTCATCCAGAAACAACGTACCGCCTTGCGCGGCTTGGAACAGCCCGCTCTTATCCTGACTGGCGCCGGTGAAGCTCCCTTTCTTGTATCCGAAGAATTCGCTCTCCATCAGTTGTTCGGGAATCGCGCCGCAGTTGACCGGCACGAACGGTTTGTCGGCTCTGGGTCCCGATAGGTGAATCGAGCGCGCCGCCACTTCCTTGCCGGTGCCCGATTCGCCATTGATCAGCACCGGGGCTTGACTGCGCGCCAATTTGGCGATCAACCCCCGCACGCTCTCCATTGCCGCCGACTTGCCCAACAGGAGGGGTAGCCGATTATCACTAGCTTGAGCGCCGCCGCTTCGGTTCAGACGCAAGGCCGTTGCCACCATGTCGCGCAGCACCGAAATCTCAAATGGCTTCGAAACAAAATCGAACGCCCCCAGTTTCAGGGCTTCCACCGCGCTTTCCACGTTGCCGTGCGCGGTGATAACCGCCACCGGCAGATTGGGATAATGCCTTTGAATGTGGGCGACCAGTTCCAGCCCGTTGCCATCCGGCAAGCGTAAGTCAGTAATGCAAAAACTGAGGGGCTGGCGCTTGAGCAAAGCACGCGCCTCACTCAGGGTTTCGGCTGGAAAACAAGCGATACCGAGCGGCAACAGCGTTATTTCGATCAGTTCGCGGATGTCGGCTTCATCATCCACGATCAAGGCGTTGCGGTCATCCATAAATCCATCTCCGTAGCTGAACTCGCGGGAGCGAAGGTGATACGGAAGCAGCTACCACCCTCGGGCACAGGCAAATATTGTAATTGGGCGCGATTGGCTTCGCACAGTTCCCGCGCCAGATAGAGTCCTAAGCCGGTTCCTTTGGAGCGGGTCGTGAAAAAAGGCTCGAACAATTTTTCAACATTTTCCGAAGGAACGCCGGGTCCGTCGTCGCGCACTTCCAGGAAAGGTCGGCCACGGCCCGGTTCCAAACCGCCATTTAAGGTGATTATAGGGGTTTCTCCGGGGCGGATGCCGTACTGGCAGGCGTTGGCGCATAGATTCCACAGCACTTGATGCAACTGGTGTGGATCGAAGGTAATTTCGATGGCGGCTGGTTCGATCATCTGGCGCCAATCAGGCGAAGCTGTTTCATGACCGCACTGGAATTCCTGGGTGAAGGTTTCCAGCCAAGACGCCAGCGCAAGTCGTTCGGGCCTGATGCGGTCGCGTCGCGCCAGATCCAACACGTCGCTGATGATGCGGTTGGCGCGTTTGACATTATCATGCACGATCCGACCGAGCCGTTGATCACTGCTGCTGGTTTCGGTCGATTCCAGCAGGAGTTGGGCCGCGTGGCCGATCGCCGCCAGTGGATTGCGAATTTCGTGAGCGATACCGGCGGTCAACCGACCCAGCGCCGCCAGTTTGATCTGTTGCAGCCGTTCGGCAACTTGTTCTGAATTTTCAATGATAATTAATATATTAGATGCCTGACCGCCGCTGAGTCGGGTAAAGCGCGGAATCAGTTCCGGACGGTGTTCGAGCGCGCGGAAAACCGGCGTATAGCTCGCGCTGGCCCGCCAGGCCTTAAGCCGCTGGAGCAAGGGTGTTGAGAGCTCGCTTAACGGTATGAGCGGTTGCGCCAGCGGACAACCGAGCAATTCCCGCGCCGTGTCGTTCAACAGTTGAACTTGATCCGCGCGATCGACCACGATCACTCCGCTTTGCAAATGTTGGATGATACCCTGGTTCAGTTCAACGGTCTCCAGCAACTCCCAGGTGCGCCGCCGCGCCAGCGCTTCGCTGCGGCGCGCGCGCTCCGCCAGCGCGTGGCTTAGCCCGGCCGCGATGAACAGGGCCGCGCCGATCACGCCTAGCCGCACCAGATCATCGGAGTTGGCAAGTAGTGGCTGCAAGTCGAGCCAGCTAACCGGCGGAGAAATACCTCGTGCCGATCTGAAGTCAACTTGCCATAGCGTGACTAACCAAGAGCCAACCATCAGAAAAAAGCCCAAGGCGGCGGATAGCAGCGCCGAACTGAGCGGCAACAAGATGCTGCTGGCGGCGATAGCCGTAATCAGCAGGCTGAGCAGGCTGCTCGCCAAACCCCCAGACGCATGAATCATGATGGTCAAAGCCAGTAAATCAAGCAGCATTTGTAAATGCGCCTGCACCGCCAACATCGGTCGTCGCCAGTAGCTGCCGCCGATGCCGAGCAGCGCCATCGCCATATACGCCAGCACGGTCACGAGAAACACGGTGGGATATTGCTTGCCGAACAAGCGGTGTTGTTCGTCGAACAGGAACGTGATCAACAGGAGAGCGGCCAAGATCAACCGATAGAAATTGGCGACCCGAAAGGCTCGCCATAGATGGCGACGGTCAAAAAACCGGTCGGTAGACAGTCCGGTGGATACAGCGGCGGCGGTCATGATCGCAAGGCCGAGAGCGTGGTTTTCCGAAAGTTGGAGATTCCATTTATAATTGTAACTCCACCCGCGCCAATGATGAGCCGATGGTGACTCATTTCACGCTAAACGTGAAGATTGGAGCGTTTCGGGGTACAATCACAACCTCACTGAAAAAGGGGGATGTAATCCGCATGAACCTGCACGAATACCAAGCAAAAGAACTCCTACAGCAATTCGGCGTGGCGATACCCCGCGGCATTAAGGTCACCTCTCAGCAGGAAGCAGTTGAGGCGGCCAAGCAAATCGGTGGTCCGCTCTGGGTGGTCAAGGCCCAGGTTCACGCGGGCGGTCGCGGCAAGGCTGGCGGCGTCAAGCTGGCGCGCAGCCTGCAAGATGTCGAGGACATCTCCGGCAAGCTGCTGGGCTCTACCCTGGTCACTAAACAAACTGGCGCGGATGGCGTCAAAGTTCATGCCCTGCTAATTCAAGACGGGGTGGACATCACCAAGGAATATTATCTGAGCGCGCTGGTGGATCGCAGCAAGAAGCGCGTGATTCTGATCGGCTCTTCGGAAGGCGGCATGGACATTGAAGAAGTCGCCGCCAAAACGCCCGAAAAGATTCTGACCATTACCGTCGATCCGGTCGCCGGCATTCAGCCGTACCAAGCCCGCGATCTCGGTTTCCGGATGGGCATGGAAAAGAAGCAGGTCGATCAACTGGTCAAGGTGCTGAACGGCGTCTACAACCTGTTCGTCCAGAAAGATTGCAGCATGGTCGAGATTAATCCGCTGATCGTGACCACCGACGGCCAGGTGATGGCGCTGGACGCCAAGGTCAGTTTGGACGACAACGCTCTGTATCGGCACAAAGATACCGCTGAGATGCGCGATCCGACCCAAGAGGATGAGCGTGAGCATATCGCCCACGAAATCGGCCTCAACTACGTCGCGCTAGACGGTAGCATCGGCTGCATGGTCAATGGCGCGGGCCTGGCGATGGCGACCATGGACGTTATTAAATTGCAGGGCGGCGAACCGGCCAACTTCCTGGATGTGGGCGGCGGCGCGACCGCCGAGCGCGTGGCTCGCGCCTTCAAGCTGATTTTGTCCTCGTCCAAGGTCAAGGCGATTCTGGTCAACATCTTCGGCGGCATCGTCCGTTGCGACACCATCGCCGAAGGCATCATCGCCGCCGTCAAGGAAGTGGGTCTGACCCTGCCCGTGGTGGTGCGGCTGCAAGGTACCAACGTGGAGGCGGGCCGCGAGATGCTGGCCAAATCCGGCATGAACATCATGGCCGCCGACGATCTCACCGACGCCGCCAAGAAGGCGGTGACCGCCGTCAAGTAAACGGCGCATTCGGTTTCCACGATCTAGAGAGTAATGAGACGACCATGAGCATCCTGATCAATAAAGACACCAAGGTTATCTGCCAGGGCTTCACCGGCTCGCAGGGCACCTTCCATTCCGAACAATCCATCGCTTACGGCACCAATCTGGTCGGCGGCATCAGCCCCGGCAAGGGCGGCACCAAGCATCTGGATAAGCCGGTGTTCAATACCGTGCGCGAAGCAGTCGAGGCCACCGGCGCCAACGCCACCATGATTTACGTTCCGGCGGCTTTCGCCGGCGACGCCATTTTGGAAGCGGCCGAGGCTGGCATCAAAGTCATCGCCTGCATCACCGAGGGCATTCCGGTGACGGACATGCTGAAAGTGAAAGCGGTGCTGATGAATAACTATCCAAACACGTATTTGATCGGCCCCAACTGTCCAGGAGTGATTACCCCCGGCAGCTGCAAGATGGGCATCATGCCCGGCCATATCCACAAGCCCGGCAAAATCGGCATCGTGTCTCGCTCCGGCACCTTGACTTATGAAGCGGTTGATCAGACGACTCGGGCGGGCTTGGGGCAATCGACCTGTGTCGGCATCGGCGGCGATCCAATCCACGGCATGAGCTTCATCGATGTGATCACCCTGTTCAAGGATGACCCCCAGACTGAAGGTATCGTGATGGTCGGCGAAATCGGCGGCAGTGCCGAGGAAGAAGCCGCCGACTATATCAAGGCCAATGTCAAGAAGCCGGTGGTGGCCTATATCGCCGGCGTCACCGCGCCACCCGGCAAGCGGATGGGCCATGCGGGCGCGATTATCATGGGCGGCAAGGGCACGGCGGCCGATAAATTCGCGGCGCTGGAAGCAGCGGGCGCGACCATTGTCCGTTCTCCGGCGGATATCGGCGCTGCCATGAAGAAGTTTTTCCCGTAAGTCATCATCGGATTTTTATCCAAGCTTGAAGCCAATCAGGGGCGCGGAAGCGCCCCTTTTGCTATCTTCAAGTCTCGCTTTGATTTTTTGGCTGGCAGTCGCCGAGGAGATCGTAGTACGCCATGACCGCTCTCGCTACCGCTTTTCGGGTTGTGATGGCCCAACGGAATTTCCTGGTCGGCGATATCGCCGGTAACGCCGAAAAAATCACCGCCGCCGCCGCCGAGGCCCGCGATCGCCTCCAGGGGGATTTGATCGTCTTTCCCGAACTGACCCTCACCGGCTATCCGCCCGAAGATTTGCTGTTGCGTCCCGGCTTTATTGGTCAGGTCGAACCGGCCTTAAAACGGTTGTGTCAAGCGCTTCAAGGCATTACCGCCGTGGTGGGCTGTCCCCTGATGACGCCGGAAGGATTGCGTAATGCCGCTGTCGTTCTGGGCGATGGCGCGGTACAGGCGACTTATTACAAACAGTGGTTGCCGAATTACAGTGTATTCGACGAAAAGCGTTACTTCGTCGCCGGAACGGAGCCGGGTCTGGCGACGATCAAGGGCGTTCGGGTCGGCGTCACCATTTGCGAAGATGTATGGCAGGCCGGTCCAGTGGCGCAAGCCGCAAAGGCTGGGGCGCGGTTGCTAGTCAATCTGAATGCGTCGCCCTATCACGCCGGTAAGGGCGATCAGCGGCTCAAGATGCTGCGCCAGCGAGTAGGTGAAAGTCGCATTCCCATCGTTTATGTCAATCTGCTTGGCGGCCAGGACGAGTTGGTGTTCGACGGCGGTTCGCTCGTGGTCGGCCCTGACGGCGCGCTGATCCAACAAGCGCCTTTTTTCGTGGACGGGCTCTATCCAGTGGATTTTAAGGTCTCCGAAACCGGTTTGACGCCCGTTCAGGGACCCATCGCCGAAGAGCCGGATTTGGAACAGGGCATCTACCAGGCGCTGGTGCTCGGCGTGCGCGATTATGTCGAGAAGAACGGTTTTCCCGGCGTGGTGCTGGGTTTATCGGGCGGCATCGATTCGGCCCTGACCTTGGCCATCGCGGTCGATGCCTTGGGGGCGGAACGGGTCGAAGCGGTGCTGATGCCTTCGCGCTATACCGCCGATATGAGCAACACCGACGCCGTGGTGGAAGCCCAGGCGCTGGGCGTCAAGTATTATAGTTTGCCCATCGAACCGGCCTTTCAATCCTTTTTAGCGATTTTACAGCCGGTGTTCGCTGGCTTGCCGTCGGGAATTGCGGAAGAAAATATTCAGGCCCGCTGTCGGGGCGTGTTGCTGATGGCCATTTCCAACAAGACCGGCAAGATGGTGCTGACCACCGGCAACAAGAGCGAAACGGCGGTCGGCTATTCCACGCTGTACGGCGACATGGCTGGCGGCTTCGCCCCCATTAAGGATGTGCTGAAGACGATGGTGTATCGGCTGGCGGCGTGGCGCAACCGCCAATCGCTCGTGATCCCGCAACGGGTATTCGACCGACCGCCGTCGGCGGAACTGCGGCCGGATCAGACTGATCAGGACAGCTTGCCGCCCTACGATGTCTTGGATGCCATTCTCCACGGCTACGTGGAAGAAGACCGGTCGGTGGAGGAGTTGATCGCGGCCGGGTTTGAGCGGGCGACGGTGGAGCGGGTAGCGCGATTGGTGATCGTCAACGAATACAAGCGCCGTCAGGCCGCGCCCGGGGTGCGGATCACGCCACGCGCTTTCGGTCGCGACCGGCGTTATCCGATCACTTCGGGATTCCGGCGTTAAGCTTGAGCAAGGGTCAGGTGGGCGGCGGTCCAATCAGGAACTCAAATACCCGCTGTCCCAGGTGGCCGCGCTTCATGCTGGCCTTGAACGAGTGGCTGGCGTGTGGCAGCACCTCGTAAGCATAAGGCGTCGGCAGCCCATGGCTCGCCGCCGCTGCCCGCATCGCTTCGATCCAACGCTGGCCGCGTTCCACGCGCATCAAGCCCTGTTGGCTATCGACCGTGGTGGATTGTTTCATCTCGGGGCGCTCTGGGCCGCGCCGGACATCCCGTTCGCCGACATAGGCCGCCATTGGAACCTTCAGGATGGTTTTGAGCTTGAAGCGTAGTCCAGACTGTTTGGACCGGGTTTTCAGACCGCGAGGAAAGCGCGCGTCAGGGTCTGGGAAGGTGTACCAACCGGCCGCGCCAATGGCCGCGCCCGCCACTTGTTTCGGATACGCCATCGCATAACGATGAACGAATTGGCCGCCGCCCGAATACCCGAATAAATAAACTTGGCGCACCTCGGCGCCGGTCAGGCCGCTAACCTCCTTAAGCATGGCGTGTAATACCTGATCCGGTCGTTTGCCTTTGCCGGATAGTCCCAGTTGTTGGTAATCCGGGAACTGCTCCTTGGAAAATAAAGGGGCTACGAGCACCACGCCGTATTGCTTCGCCAGCCGTTTGAAACGGCGAGCGTGCTCCTCGGCATTGCGAGAAATGCCGTGTATGGTGACGAACACTGGAGCGCCGCGCTGATGATGGGGCGGAATGTAGAGAAAGTAGGGCTGATCCGGACCGCCCGCCAGATAGCGCGGCACGATACCCGTTGCGGGTAGTCGGACATTTTTGAGCGTGGGGTAAATGGTCGGCCCCGTAGAGCCAGGGAGTCCGATTTTTGGATAGCGGTAATTTATAGATTTCCACCACACCGATGATGCCGCCATGGGTCGGATCACGAATCGGGATATGGTTCTCCACAAATTCATCGACTTCTGGGGAAAACAGAATGTGCTTGGTTTTGACCAGATGTTTGACGCGCCCGATTTTCAGGGCCAGCTCGCCCCCCAACGCCCGGTCCAACTCTTCATTATCATCGGTAAAGTGCTTGCCAATCAGATGCTCTTCATCTGACCACAGAATGATTCGTTCGCGTGAGTAGACATTGGCGCGCACCACATCCGGCATGAAGGCGATATGGGTGAAAAATTCCGTCAACGGGCCGGTGCGTTTATTGGGATCTTCCTCCAAAAAGTAAATGCTGGCCTTTTGATCCTGAACGATGCTTTGGACAAATTCCGCCGCAACCACCGCATCTCTTTGCAGAAGGTTTCCCGCGGGAATCGCGACAACAAGGTGGCTGCAATCACGTTGATCGCCATGATCGACAGGAAGCTGAGGATAGAAAAGGAGCGTAGTAGATTAAAATGCTTAGGTATCGTCGATCCTGTCATAAGATTTCTTGAATCCTCTTTATATCCGCCAGCGTTAAGAAGGCTTCAACTCGAAACAGTTCAGCGAAAATAATGCCGTTAAAAGCTGAAACTGATTTTTGCGGTCGCTCTTGCAAGGAATTGAGGAGGCTTAAACGGGATTAGTGACGGGCGGTTGGGGTTGCTGTTCGGCCGAGAGCAAAAGGGAGGAGTGATTCGTATCGGGCACTCAACGGTAGAAGCGTTACAAGCCGGATAATATTAGAAATTTTTTACTGAGGGTCCGTGTTTCAGCTGACGCTGACGAAGGGTATCAGACAGCAGGGTATTGAACGGAAAATGCCCATGAAAATGGTCTGGCATCATCTCCGCCTAGTGGGAGTTCGGCGTTGCCAAAGTTAGGTGCGATGGGATAAGCATAAGAGAGCAATAAGTAAATAATTGAAATTATTATTAAAATTTTATCATTTCCTGCCAATTCTAGGAGAAAACACAAGCCGGCGAGAACCGGCTTGTGTGGAAGCGCTTAGCTCTCTTGCGGTTTCTTATGAGCGGCGTGCAGCTTTTGCTGAATGTCGCTCGGCACCGGATCGTAATGGCTGAGCTCGATGCTGTAAGCGCCATGGCCGCCGGTCATCGATTTCAGTTGCGACTCGTAGCCTTCCAATTCCGCCAACGGAACTTGAGCTTTGATGATGCTCATGCCGCGCGGGCCAGCGTCAGTCCCGGCGATGCGGCCGCGACGGCTCGATAGATCGCCGGTAATCGCGCCCACGGCGTCGGCCGGAGTGCGCACTTCCAGGTTGACGATCGGTTCCAAAATGATCGGCTTGGCCTTGCTGACCGCATCGAGAAAGGCTTCTCGCCCAGCGGTGATGAAGGCGATTTCCTTGGAATCGACCGGATGATGTTTGCCGTCATAGGCGATGGCGCGGACGTCTTGCATCGGATAGCCGGCGATCGCGCCTTCCTGCAATGCTTCGCGTACGCCTTTTTCCACGGCTGGCAGGAATGAAGTGGGAATGGTGCCGCCCACCACCGCGCTGACAAACTCGAAACCGGCATCGCGGGGCAGCGGTTCGATTCGCATGAACACCTCGCCAAACTGGCCGGCGCCACCAGTTTGTTTTTTATGCCGGTGATGGCCTTCGGCGTTTTGGCTGACCGTTTCCTTATAGGCGATTTTGGGCGGCTTGGTTTCGACTTGCAGGTTGTAGCGCTGCTGCATTTTTTCCAGTGTGAGGCGAAGGTGCAGATCGCTTAAGCCCCGCAGGACGGTTTCCTTGGTATGGGCGTTGTGCTCCAGACTCAGGCAGGGGTCTTCCTCCAGCAACTTATGCACGGTGTCGGATAGCTTCTGCTCGTCGCCGCGGGTCGCGGCGCGGATAGCCAGACCAAACAGCGGTGTGGGAAAACGCGATGGCCGCAGATGGATCCGATCTTCGTCGTGCGAATCATGCAATACCACATCGCGGTGAATTTCATCCACTTTGGCGACCGCGCAGATATCGCCTGGAATGGCGGCGTTGACTTCCGGGTGCTCCTTGCCATGGACATGAAACAGATGACTGACCTTAAACGGTTTACGGCTGTCACCGATGAAAAGCTGGCTGTCCTTGGTCACTGTGCCCTGGTGAATGCGAAAGATACCGAGCTTGCCGATGAACGGGTCGATTAGCACCTTGAAGACATGGGCCACCGCGTGCAGTTTCGGATCGGGAACAGCGCGTAGTTCGGTACCTTGATCTCCCGTGCCTTGCAGAAACGGCTCAGGATTCCCTTCTAACGGGTTGGGTAGCAGCTTGACGAAGATATCCAGCAGCTCTTTGATCCCGACCCCGGTACGGGCTGAAACGAAACAGATCGGGATTAAGTGACCTTCCCGCAGCGCTTTCTCAAATGGCGCATGCAATTGCTCGGCATGAAGATCTTCACCCTGTTCCAAGTAGAGCGCCATCAGCTCTTCATCAACCTCGACCACTTGGTCGATTAGCGCGGAGTGCGCGGCGGCAACATTGGAAAAATCGCTGTCGCCCGCTGGATTGAAGAAGCAATCCACGACATGGGTGCCGCCGCCAGCCGGTAGGTTGATCGGGAGGCATTCTTTGCCGAAGCTATCTTGAATCTGCCCCAGCAAGCCAGCCAGATCGACATTTTCCGCATCGATCTTATTCACGATGATCATTCGGCACTGCTGGCGTTCGCTGGCGCGCTCCATGATCCGTTGAGTGCCCGATTCGATGCCGGTCTGGGCGTTGATCACAACCGCGGTGGTTTCCACGGCTGGCAGCGCGGCGATGGCTTGGCCGAGAAAATCTGGGAAACCGGGCGTATCGATCAGGTTGATATGAGCGCCGTTGTAGTCAAGATTGACCAGAGCCGAGTCCAACGAATGTTGGTGCGCTTTTTCTTGCGGATCGAAATCGCAGACCGTATTCCCTTTTTCAATGGCGCCAGGCGTGGGGAGCTTGCCGGCGTGGTACAGAATGGATTCCACCAGGGTGGTTTTTCCAGCCGCGCCATGCCCGACGAGAGCGATGTTACGGATGGACTCGGTGGTGTAACTGACCATCATGGCCTCCTGTGGGATTAGGTTCGGGCAACAGCATTATGAGGTGCGGGGTCTTTAACGGTAGGATAAAAAGTCTACAGGAAGCGCGGGGGATTCTCAGCCGGGTCCGTCATTTTTTTGTAAAGATCACGCTGGCTTCGATGGGACGGAACGAAGTTCTCCAACCGCGTTCCAAAGTCGAGCAAACCACCTGGATGGATTTTCAGACAAAAACCGCTTAGGATGAGAATAGCAATGAATCACGTCTACAGGACGATGACTTGATAAAGTTACAGTGTTGCCTTGCGTTTTCGATCATCGGTGTTTATGGATCTGCGGTATACGGCGCAAGCTCGGATCTGAGTTGGTACAAGCTCATTAAGGAAAAACCAGCCGTACAAACTGAATGGGCGACCCGTTTCGAACATGGCGAAGGGGTGCCCCAGGATTATGGCCGGGCGATGCAACTTTACTGCGCGGCGGCGCGACGCGGCCATGTTCCAGCCCAGTATCAATTGGGGTGGATGTTTGCGAATGGTCGCGGCGTGGTACGGGATGACGCCCAGGCGGCGGCATGGTTTCGGCTGGCGGCGAACAAGGGAGATACGCCATCACGGCAGATGCTGGCGCGATTAGCGGCGCCAAATCAGGCTCGGCGCGCCAGCTGCGCCGAGCCGGTAGACCCAACCCCAAAACCGCCGCCGTTACGGCTTGCTCCCGTGCGCCGTACTCCATCTTCCCCGGAACGGGCGCGCGTCGAAACGCTGGTGATGCAATTGGCGCCTAAGTACGGTTTGCAACCTTCTTTGGTGTTGGCTGTCATCGAGGCGGAATCGGGTTTTAACACACAGGCCCGATCCTTTAAGAACGCGCAAGGTTTGATGCAGCTGATTCCTCAGACCGCCGCTCGGTTTGGGGTCCAAAACCCGTACGATCCGGTGCAAAACCTCCATGGCGGCATGTCCTATTTGCGGTGGTTGCTGGCCTATTTTCAGGGGGATGTTCGCTTGACGTTGGCTGGCTACAATGCCGGCGAGAAAGCCGTTCTGCGTTATGGAGGAGTTCCGCCTTATGCGGAAACGCGAGCTTATGTTGAGAAAATTACCCGTAATTACGGGCAATTGGCCCATCCTCCGGTAGCGCCGGTAACCCGACCAGCGCCTTTGAGCCGACCTCCTTTGGTATCGGCGACCTTTCCAGCCGTTTCAGCGCTACCAGCGCCCTCCGCTGAGCTGGTCGGACGCAGCCGGCAAAAGCAGACTCTGCCGCAATCAGGTAACGGGCTGGTTCCAATCCAACCCGCAATCGCGCCGGCATCACTCCCTTGAAAAAAGGGTACCGCAAGTCATCGCGCCTGTTGTCGGCTCATGGTGGGATAAATGTCAAACCGGGTATTAGGCGCGGTAATCTGAAATCCGGGCGCGGATCCTACTAGCACGGGAGCCAGGCGGGGCCGTTTGACCACCACCCGCTGCTTGGCGGAGGCGAGTGCGGCTAGCAATAGTTCTGAGGCATCTTCATCATCGCCCACCAGTTGTCGCAGCAACTGCATCTCCTTTTTCGCCAGCGCTGATTTTCGACGATGGGGATACATCGGGTCCAAATAAACCACGTCAGGACGGTCGCTTTCCGAGAGGTTTTGCAGATAAGGACGACCATCGGCCACTACCAAACGCAACCGTTCACTGACCATGGCTCCGATTTCCGGGTCTCGCGCGGCGCGCCGTAATCCGTCGCGCAGCAGAGCGGCCATAATCGGGGAACGTTCCACTAAATCTACCCTACAACCCAGGCAAGCCAGTACAAAAGCGTCACGGCCCAGACCAGCGGTAGCGTCCACTACAGTCGGTGAAGCGCCGCCTTTCAGGCCTATTGCCTTGGCTAAAGGCTGCTTGCGCCCACCGCCAAAGCGCCGGCGATGAGCGATAGCGCCTGCCACAAAGTCTACATAGAGACGCTTCGTTAAGGCGGAACCGTGCTCTCTTAATTCCAGGCGCTCAGCCGTCAAACACAGGAAACAAGAACTATTAGTAGTGAGGGGATCGCCAACCAGCGGGAGCCTCAGTTCGGTGGCCAAGTCGGCGGCGAGCGTCAGAGACGCTGAGGGATCGGCAAAAACCGCGGAGACGGCTAGCCTGGAAAGAGTCACAAGCGGCCAGTCTGACAACGCAACCGCCCCGTGATGGCGGGGCGGCGATTCGCTATGGCTTTGAAGCTATGCCGCTTTGGGTAGCACGTCTTCCAAGGTGGCTTGCGCAAGATGATCCATCTCCGTTTTGAAACGCACGACCATCTCGGTCATTTCCTTGGCGTCGGTCATGAGTTTTTGCTGCAGAGCTTGGCCGATTTCAGCCTGACGCTTGTAGAAATCCTGCAAGGTTTCGATGCTGTTAATTTCGGCCGCCGCTTTCATTTGGTTGATGCTGATGTCCAGATAGGATTTTAGTGTATTCATCTGGAATACCACCATCTGTTCCAAATTGGTGGCGAACAACTGGTTCGCTTTAATCAAGGGTTGCGTTAGGACCTGAGGGGGTTCCAAGGCCTTATCGAATAAATGGACGACCATGACGTGCTCCTTACAAAGTGAAGTATGGGTGAACTAGCAGTTCAATTGTTGCACTGCAATATAGCCTAATTCATGCTGCAAAGCAACATCACGCGATTTTATGACAAACAACGGCTGGCTGACTCATTCATAACTTGGTTGTAATCCTGTTGAACGGAGAGCCAACGTTTGGCTTGGTATTTCTAAGCAGGTGTCGGAACTGATGGAGCTAGCGGCGCTCCTGTTCGAAAATCAATGTGCTACGGAAGAAAAATTTGCGGCAAAGCAGCACTGGCTGGGCTATGATTAGCCTTACGAAAAGTGCCTATTAAGAGCCTGAATAGCAGCAGTAATGCCACTTATATTCAAGAATCCCGGCAGCGGAGATCTGCTTATTCTGATACATCGACCTACTGCGGAGGTATTACAATGACAATGATTACCTTTAAGGATGAAGCGACTGGGAAAGCGGCGCAGATGCCGGTCATGGAGCCAACTTACGGCCATCCGGTGGTGGATATCGGTAGGTTGGCCAAGGAGTTTGGCTATTTCACCTATGATCCCGGTTTTATGTCCACCGCCAGTTGTCAGAGTGCCATTACCTACCTGGATGGTGACAAGGGAGAATTGCTGTATCGCGGCTATCCAATTGAGCAACTGGCCGAAAAATGCAATTTTCTGGAAGTTTGTTACCTGCTGTTATATGGTGATTTGCCCAACGCTGAAAAAAAACAGGTTTTTGAGACCAGCATCACCCGCCATAACCGTATTCGGGAAAACCTCCGCCGCTTTTTTCACGGTTTCAACTACGATGCCCATCCGATGGCGATGATGACGGCTGTAGTCAGTTCCCTGTCTGCGTTTTTTCACGACCGGCTCGATATTCAAGATTACGAAGACCGCATGGTTACCGCCCGTCGGCTGATCGCCAAGATGCCGACTATCGCCGCCGCCTGCTACAAGCACAGCATCGGCGATCCTTCGGTCTATCCCCGCGACGACCTCAGCTATACCGGCAATTTGCTGTACATGATGTTCAGCCTCCCCGGTAAGCGCTACGAAGTAAATCCGGTGGCTGAGCGTGCGCTGGATGTCTTGTTTACCTTGCATGCCGATCACGAGCAGAATGCATCTACCTCCACCGTGCGATTGGCCGGTTCTTCCGGCACCAATCCTTATGCCGCAATCGCGGCGGGTATTGCGTGTTTATGGGGGCCAGCGCACGGTGGCGCGAACGAGGCGGTGATCAGGATGTTGGATCAGATTGGCAGTGTCGCCAACATCGACGGTTTTATCGCTAAAGTTAAGGATAAGAATAGCGGTGTGCGACTGATGGGATTCGGCCACCGCGTTTATAAGAATTTTGATCCCCGCGCCCGGATTATCAAGGAAATCTGCCATGAAGTATTGGAGAGTTTAGGTCACGATCCGCGCTTGGATTTAGCGATGCGCCTTGAGGAAATCGCTTTGAGCGACCCTTACTTTATCGAGCGCAAGCTGTATCCGAACGTGGATTTTTATTCCGGAATCATTTACAGCGCCCTGAAAATTCCAGTCGAAATGTTCACGGTGATGTTCGCCATCGCGCGCGCGGCGGGTTGGATCAGTCACTGGATCGAGATGATTACCGAAAAGGATCAGAAAATTGGCCGACCGCGCCAACTGTATGTCGGTGACGCGCGCCGTAATGTTGGTGACTTGACCGAGCGGGCCTAGGCGGCGTAAAGCAATTTCACCAACAAAAAGGCGATTCGTTGGAATCGCCTTTTTTATTAACCAGGGAAAAGCAGCGTGTCGTTCAGATTCGCCGTTTAGGGTTTTTTTGTGGAGGTTTGGGGGCCTCGGAATCGGCGCGAGCGATCACTCTGCCGGCTGCTTGCTTGTCAGGCTTGATTACTGCTGTCGCCACGGATTTCTCCGGCTTATTGTTCTTAGCGCCTTTAGGTGTATCTACTAGGTTGGCATTATTGGATGATCGCGTTTTTGAGGGAAGGCGGCTATCGGCCATTCTTTTTTCGGGTATTGCAATGGATTTGGTGGTGGCTATCGATTTGGGAATGGGAGTTTTAGCCGTAGTTGTCACCGGTTTCGCGGCGCTTGCTGACTTGCCTGAGACAAGCGTTGTGTTAGACGATTTCCCAGCGGTATTCAGCTTGGCATAGCTGGGATTAGGCGCTTTTTCCGCCAAAGCGAGTCGGGTGATGGCTGGGCGATCAAGCACGGGCTTGATGGCTGGACGGTCGACGATGGACTTGACAGATGGGCGATCAAGCACGGGCTTGGTGGCCGGACGGTCAAGAGTTGGTCTAGTGCTCGGGCGATCAAGAGCCACTCTAGCCGAAGAGACCCGCCGGGATCTGACTGGTAATTCCAGATCCTCCTCCGCATTGCTTGGCGTTTGGATGCTGGCTGTTGGAGCAGGGGTACGTTTAACAATAAGAGGACGGCTTGGTTCCGATGAAGTTGCCGAGGGCCGCTGAACGATCGCCGCCGGTTTTGATCCTTGATCCTCACTCTCATCCATCACTAGTGGTTGATCGGTGGGTGTCCGCTCTATGGGAGTCGAGACCGGTTCGCGGCGCGTAATGATGATCCGACTGGGGGCTGACGATGTTGGTGGAGTACGTTCAGTTTTAAGCGACACGAAATCTCCATCATCCACATTCACGGCTGTCGATGAACTGGCGGTCGTCCGCTCGAAACTGGGGGTCGAGATCGGTTCGCGGCGATTGACGACAATCCGATTAGACGTTGGCGGAGTGACAGGGTTACGCGCTGTGCGAACTGGCACAAAATCGTCATCATCAACCTCGGCGGCTGTTGATGAACTGGCGGTCGTCCGCTCGAAACTGGGGGTCGAGATCAGTTCGCGGCGATTGACGACAATCCGATTAGACGTTGGCGGAGTGACAGGGTTACGCGCTGTGCGAACTGGCACAAAATCGTCATCATCAACCTCGGCGGCTGCCGATGGCGGTGGTAGAGTTGCCCGCGCCAAGTTTGGGGTGGATGCTGGCGTCCGCGAAACTGTAATGCGGTTTGCCGCCGCCGGAGTGGGGGGCAAATTCCGATAAGTCACGGATGGCGATTCCTCCTCTTCGTCTTCAGCTTGCGGCGACATCGCAGTCAAATGCTCCGAAGTAGGGATCATGACTGGAGTACGTCGAACCATGATCGGCCTCGGTTGGAGGATGTCAGGTCGGATTTCGGGTTGCATGGGCGGCGGCGGCGCCAAGCCAGAACGGGAAAATCCATAGTCGAGCAAGGTGCGCGCATCCTGCCACAAGGTTCCGCTATTGGGGCTGTTCATGATCGAAACGATCAATCGGGTGCCACCGCGGCTCGCTTCTCCAACAAAACAACGACGGGCTTTCAAGGTAAAGCCGGTTTTGCCGCCACGGATGCCTTCGTAGGAGTCCAACAAGCGATTGCTATTGTGCACGGGGATAAGGCGTCCATCGCCGTACCAACCGCCACGACTTGATTCGACCCGCAGGGCCGCGTTGCGAGTACGTACAACATCGGCAAAGACCGGATTTTGCATCGCGTGGCGGAAAATTAGCGCCATGTCGTGGGCGGTTGAATAGTGGTCTTCGTTAGGTAGGCCATGTGGATTCATAAAATGGCTATTGCGCGCCCCGATCTGCCAAATCCTGGCGTTCATGAGGTTAGAGAAACCATAAACCGAACCACCCGCCGCTTCAGCCAAGGCCTCGGCGGCGTCGTTACCCGACTTCAGCAAAAGGCCGTACAGTAGATCGTGTGCCGAAACGGTCTCTCCCGCCCGCAAACCGATGCGGCTTGGCGGCGCGCTGGCCGCTTGCGGGCTGACTGAGACTGGGGAGTCTAGATTAAGGCGCTCCATAACCAGTAGCGCGGTTAGCACTTTGGTGGTGCTTGCTGGGGGTAGGCGTAGATCGGCTTCCTTGGCGAATAGAACTTCACCGGTGGTGGCGTTCATCAGCACCGCGGCGCGGGCGGCGATCTCGGGCTGTGAAAATGGACTCCAATAGCTTTGCGCCAAGGCGGACCCCACGATCAGCCAGAGCAGCGTTCCCAACAGCCAAGAGGACAACCGCCAGGTGCGAGATAGACTATAAAAATAAAATGAAACCATCAACTTAACCCCATCGCCGTCTGAAATTTGGGCTTTGCCGCCCAGCCTTGTTCTGTGGTAGCGATTTGCTTGCTACACCCAAAGGGAATGGAGTAGCTATTAGTACTCTGGGTAAAAATCGGATAACCAACCAGCGCTTTAAAGCGAAACAAGACTTCCTGTGATCCTGGTAATTTAAGGCGCTTTACCCCAGGGATCGCTGGTTGCCTGCGCCAGCCCTCCGAACAGCTACGGTCAGGATCTTATGATAATAGCCTACTGATGCAGGGTTTTCCCAAAGATGCAGCCGCTAGCTGGCTTATCGGCTTAATAACCCATCTGGCTAGAACTGTCGAGGGCTGTCGAGCAGGGTCGCCATGCAATGGGAGTGGATGTGGTTTCTTTTATATTGCTAGCTCTCGGCCATGACAAACTAGCTACTTTCAGAGTTCAATTGATGAATCTTCCCAAACCCTGGCTTACCTCCGAGTCCGCCTGTTCCCAGAGGATAGACGAAGCGCGTGTCTGATGCACGCACATTATAGCTGACAAGGGTTGAATGGCGGTAATGTCCGCGAGCAATTACACGAAATGCTTGTTATTTGATTATATAAGACCTTAATAATAAAGCCAGAATTGGCTTGATTAACGAAGGGTCGATGTTTTTCCAGGAGCGCTCAAAAAAGCGTGCCTTTTTTAGGCATCTCAGGACGCTTTATGAACAGTAGCTCCCACACAGAGTGTCCCAGATGTTTGCCACGTTGCTCGAATTTCGTTAACGGTCGATAGGGCGGATATTGACTAAATTCGTTATTAGCCGTGGTGTTTTCTAATTCGGCTGTTGCCTTAAGAATAGCCAAAATAGCATGAGCGTAATTCTCGCAGTCGGTGGCGATATGGAGTTGCCCGCCCGCTTTAATTTTTCTAACCACCAACGAAACGAACGCTGGTTGGATGAGGCGGCGTTTCCGATGGCGAAGCTTGGGCCACGGATCAGGGAAAAATAGCTGAACGCCATTTAGGCATTCATCGGGGAGATAGCGTTCCAGTACTTCTACCGCATCTAAACAAATGATCCGTAGGTTACTCAGCGCCATCTCAGCCGCTCGAAGTAGCAAGTGGCCCACGCCCGGACGATAAATTTCTATACCAAGGAAATCCATGTCAGGGTTGGTGGCGCACATGCTAATCAGAGATTCGCCATCGCCAAACCCGATTTCAAGAATCAGTGGCGCGCGGCGGCCAAATAATTGATCGGGATCGAATTCAAAAAAGTCAATATCTACTCCAAATCGCTCCCATAGTTGGTTGAGGGCCCGCTGCTGGCCAGCGGTGATTCGGCTTTCACGGCGGATAAAGCTTCTGATGCGGTGCGGAGGATAGTTTTCCGTCTTGGGGCTATCAGAAACAGATATCCTCTTAAAAGGGTTTTTTGCATTGTCAGTCGGGTGCATCGGCGGATTGATCCAAACAGCAGCGCTATTCAAAAATTAATATCGTTTCATCTTTCGAAAATATTCAATAGGCATATCAAATTCAAAAAATTATAGAAACAATTGCGAATATAAAAATAAATGTCTTACAATGGTAATTGTATCTTAATCACCCAAATTCTCAGAACGAACACTGACAACGGTAAAAGAAGACTATGAGCAATAATATCGATGATGTCATCAAAGCCTCTTCCATCGAGCAGCTTCAAACGCTAATCAGGAGGGCTGAAGAGGAAATCGAGCACAAAAAAGTTGATGAGATCGAAGCAACGCGCAATGAATGGCTGGCTAAAGCGAGCCAACTGGGGATGCAACCAGAGGAAATTTTGCAATACAGCGGGCGTCGACGTAAATCTACCGGTAAAGCGAAGTATCGCAACCCTTCCAACCCCGAGCAAACTTGGACTGGTCATGGTAAAAAGCCAGGTTGGCTTAAGCAGGCGGTCGAGAGCGGCGCGAATCAAGAGTCTTTTCGCATTCCCGAGTAATTTTCCCAATCTTGCCTCAAATCTATTTTATCGCTAGGATACCCGCTCTACTAGTCTGATGACCAAGTTGGATAAATTCTTAAGGAAACCATAGTGCGGGTGTAGTTCAATGGTAGAACCTCAGCTTCCCAAGCTGATGGCGTGGGTTCGATTCCCATCACCCGCTCCAAATTCTTAAAGGGTTACGTCTCGGCGTGGCCCTTTCTTGTTTGAAGCCTCACCGTTCGTTTGTAATCCCTGTTGCGATTTGTTTGCGACGATGGTTGGAACATCTGTAGATTCCATGGGAGAGTACCCGTCATGATTCGTGTCGCGATCGCCGGCGCCGCCGGTCGGATGGGCCGCATGTTAGTCGACGCTTGCCACCAGTCCGAAAGCGTTCATTGTACCGCGGCCTTGGAGCGTCCAGACAGCCCTTTCGTAGGGGCCGATGCTGGTGAGGTGGCTGGTGGCGGCCGGCTGGATGTCGCTATCGCCGCTGAGTTGGAGCGACTGCTCGATCAATTTGAGGTGCTGGTCGATTTTACTCAACCAGCGGCGACATTGGCCCATCTGGCCGTTTGCCGAGCGGCTGGTAAGTCGATGGTGATTGGAACTACCGGTCTTTCCACTGAGCAGAAGGCGAAAATTAGTAACGCCGCCGAGCAAATTCCGATTGTGTTCGCACCCAACATGAGCGTTGGCGTGAACCTGTGCTTCAAATTGTTGGAACTCACGGCGCGGGCGTTGGGAGACGATATCGACATTGAAATCATTGAGGCGCACCATCGCCACAAGATCGATGCGCCTTCTGGCACGGCTTTGGCCATGGGAAACGTCATCGCCAAAGCGCTTGGCCGGGATTTGGAGCAGTGTGCGGTCTATGGCCGGAAAGGAGTGACTGGCGAGCGTGAGCGCGCCACTATCGGCTTTGCCACGCTCCGCGCGGGCGATATCGTTGGCGAACACACCGCGCTTTTTGCGGATGTGGGCGAGCGGATTGAAATCACCCATCGCGCTTCCAGCCGGATGACTTTCGCCAAGGGCGCGGTGCGCGCCGCCGCGTGGTTGGGTGGCCGCAAGCCCGGTTTGTTCGACATGCAGGATGTCCTTGGCCTGCGTTGAAATCTTGAAAGGCTCGACCGTTAAAGCAACGCCGATAAGCTAGAGCAGCGCGGCGCGATTTGTTAGACTCAAGCTACAATTAGTTACCCTTTTCGCGCCTCGCCAAAGGAGCGGGTTTTTCACCGCTCCTTTCTTGTGCGCGGCTGTTTTGGAGGCTCTCTTGAGGAAACCCGCGCTTCTGGCTCTGGAAGACGGTAGTCTGTTCCAGGGTGAGTCCATCGGCACCGATGGTCATGCCCAGGGTGAAGTCGTTTTTAATACCTCGATCACCGGCTATCAGGAAATTCTGACTGACCCTTCCTACTGTCGGCAAATTATCACGCTGACCTATCCTCATATCGGTAATGTCGGCACCAATTCGGGCGACCAGGAAGCGACCCCCATTCATGCCAGCGGCTTGGTGGTGCGTGATTGCCCGCGCGTTCCCAGTAATTGGCGCAACCAACAATCATTGGAGCATTATCTGGGTGAACGCGGGATAGTCGCCATCGCTGGGGTTGATACCCGGCGGTTGACGCGGTTGCTGCGGGAGAAAGGTGCTTTAAACGGTTGCCTGATGGCGGGTGATTCGCTCGATTCTAAACGGGCTTTACAGCTGGCCCGTGAATTTCCAGGTTTGAAAGGGATGGATTTGGCGCAGGTCGTTAGCGTTTCCGCCGCTTATTCTTGGAATGAAGGGACTTGGCAATTGGCTGGCAACGATTTTCGGGCGGCCGCCGAGAGTCGGTATCATGTTGTTGCTTACGACTATGGCGTTAAGCGCAATATCCTCCGCATGCTAGTTGACCGCGGCTGTCGGCTGACCGTGGTGCCGGCCCGGATGGTGGCCCATGAGGTGCGGCAACTTAATCCCGACGGGGTGTTTTTGTCTAATGGCCCCGGCGATCCCGAACCTTGTGATTATGCCGTTGCGGCTATCCGCGAGCTGCTGGATAGCGGTATCCCGATTTTTGGCATCTGCCTTGGGCACCAGTTGCTGGCGTTGGCCAGTGGGGCGCGAACTGTCAAGATGAAATTCGGCCATCACGGCGGCAATCACCCGGTGCAGGATTTGGCGAGCGGGCAGGTCATGATCAGCAGTCAGAACCACGGTTTCGCTGTTGATGAAGCCAGTTTGCCGGCCAATCTGCATCCGACTCATCGTTCGTTGTTCGATGGTTCGCTGCAAGGAATCGCACGGAGCGACCAGCCGGCTTTCAGTTTTCAGGGCCATCCTGAAGCTAGCCCCGGTCCCCACGATGTGGCGCCGTTGTTCGACCGCTTTATTGCGGCGATGGAGGCTCGCGCCGCCGCGCGGTTTTAACATTATTCGCCTCGCGTTCACTCGCGGTTTTTCCAGGTAAAGCCATGTCCAAGCGTCAGGATCTGCATACTATTTTAATTATCGGCGCCGGTCCCATCGTGATCGGTCAGGCTTGTGAATTTGATTATTCGGGCGCGCAAGCCTGCAAGGCGCTGCGAGAAGAAGGGTACCGCGTGGTGCTGGTCAATTCTAATCCGGCCACCATCATGACCGACCCAAATATGGCCGACGCGGTGTACATTGAGCCGATCCATTGGCGGACGGTATCACGCATCATTGCCCGCGAGCGCCCCGATGCGTTGCTGCCCACCATGGGCGGGCAGACCGCCTTGAACTGCGCGCTTGATCTGTTCCGCCACGGGGTCTTGGAACAGTATGATGTGGAGATGATCGGCGCTTCGCCCAATGCGATCGATATGGCCGAGGACCGCGATCGCTTTCGCAAGGCGATGCGCGACATCAATTTGGAAACTCCGCGTTCGGTCGTTGCCCACACCGTGGAAGAAGCCTTGGCTCAACATGGTGAGATCGGCTATCCCACCATCATCCGGCCTTCTTTCACCTTGGGCGGTAGCGGCGGTGGCATCGCTTACAATCGGCAGGAATTGCTGGAAATCCTGGAGCGCGGTCTTGATCTTTCGCCGGTGAGCGAGGTCCTGCTGGAGGAATCGGTACTAGGCTGGAAAGAGTTTGAGATGGAGGTGGTGCGTGATCGGGCCGATAACTGCATTATCGTCTGTTCGATTGAGAATCTTGATCCGATGGGCGTGCATACCGGAGATTCGATCACTGTCGCACCAGCTCAAACGCTTACCGACAAGGAATATCAGATCATGCGCAACGCCTCCCTGGCGGTGCTGCGCAAGATCGGCGTAGACACGGGCGGTTCCAACGTCCAATTCGCCATCAATCCAGACGATGGACGGATGGTGATCATCGAAATGAATCCGCGGGTTTCTCGTTCTTCGGCGCTGGCCTCCAAGGCGACGGGTTTCCCCATCGCCAAGGTGGCGGCCAAGCTCGCTGTCGGTTACACGCTCGACGAACTCAAGAATGAAATTACGGGCGGTCGCACGCCGGCTTCGTTCGAGCCGAGCATCGATTATGTAGTCACCAAGGTGCCGCGGTTCAATTTCGAGAAATTTCCGCAGGCCGATCCTCGATTGACGACGCAGATGAAGTCGGTCGGCGAGGTGATGGCGATCGGCCGTACCTTTCAGGAATCAGTGCAAAAAGCGTTGCGCGGTCTGGAGATTGGCGCCGACGGTTTCAATGAGATCCTCGATCCTGGCCATGCCGATCCACATACGATCCTGAAGCAGGAACTGGGCGTACCGGGCCCCCAGCGGCTGTGGTTTGTCGCCGAGGCGTTCCGGCAGGGTTATTCGGTCGCTATGCTGTATGAGCTGACTCGGATTGACCCCTGGTTTTTGGTGCAGATCGAGGAGTTGGTGGAAATCGCTGGTGAAATTCGCGGACAGGGGCCAGCTGGGTTACGAGACCGCCAACGACTTTATTTTCTCAAGCGCAAAGGTTTTTCAGACAGCCGGTTAGCGACGCTGACCGGCATTCCCGAAGCCGATGTCCGCTGTTTACGGGAGGAATTGGATATCCACCCCGTCTACAAGCGGGTGGATTCCTGCGCGGCTGAATTTGCGACCAGCACCGCTTATTTGTATTCCACTTACGAGGAAGAATGCGAGGCCGAGCCGAGCAGCCGCGCCAAGATCATGGTGTTGGGCGGCGGTCCCAACCGCATTGGCCAAGGCATCGAATTCGACTATTGCTGTGTCCATGCCGCGCTGGCCCTGCGTGAGGATGGTTATGAAACCATCATGGTCAATTGTAATCCAGAGACGGTTTCCACCGATTTCGATACCTCCGACCGGCTGTATTTCGAGCCGCTGACTCTGGAAGATGTGTTGGAGATCGTCCGCAAGGAACAGCCCCAAGGAGTCATCGTACAGTATGGCGGTCAAACTCCTTTAAAGCTGGCTCGACCCTTGGAGGCTGAGGGCGTGCCGATCATCGGCACCAGCCCGGACGCCATCGACCGCGCTGAGGACCGCGAACGCTTTCAGCAGATGATCGAGCGGCTCGGTTTGCGCCAACCGCCCAACCGCACCGCCCGCGAGCCGGAAGAGGCGGTCCGTCTGGCGCGGGAAATTGGTTATCCACTGGTGGTGCGGCCTTCCTACGTGCTGGGGGGGCGGGCGATGGAGATCGTGCATGAAGAAGAAGATTTGCGCCGCTACATGCGCGAAGCGGTGCGGGTGTCCAACGATTCCCCGGTTTTGCTGGATCGCTTCCTCAACGATGCGGTCGAGGTGGATGTCGATGCCCTCAGCGATGGCAGCGAGGTAGTCCTGGGCGGCATCATGGAACATATTGAAGAGGCGGGAGTGCATTCTGGCGATTCTGCCTGTTCGCTGCCGCCTTACTCGCTCAGCCCGGCGATTCAGGAGCGCTTGCGAGCCCAAGTACGCGCCATGGCGCTGGAGCTGGGCGTCGTTGGCTTGATGAACGCACAGTTTGCCATTCAAGGCGATGATATTTATGTGTTGGAAGTCAATCCGCGCGCTTCTCGCACTGTCCCCTATGTTTCCAAGGCGACCGGTCGGCCCTTGGCGAAGATTGCCGCTCGTTGCATGGTCGGCCAGAGTCTGAGCCAGCAAAAGATATCGGGTGAAGTCATTCCTAATTACTATTCCGTTAAAGAAGCGGTGTTCCCCTTTGTCAAGTTTCCAGGGGTCGATCCTTTGCTCGGACCTGAAATGAAATCCACCGGTGAAGTGATGGGCGTCGGGCGCACTTTTGGCGAAGCTTTCGCCAAAGCGCAGCTTGCCGCCGGCGATCAACTACCGCGTGAGGGGCAGGTTTTTATCAGTGTGCGCGATGCGGATAAAACAAAAGTGCTGGAATTAGCTTATGAATTGAAGCGGCTTGGTTTCGCCCTGATCGCCACGCTCGGCACCGCGGCGGCCTTGCGTGCTGGCGGTCTTGATTGTCAGATCGTCCAGAAAGTGGGTGAAGGCCGGCCAAACGTGGTCGATCTTATCAAAAACAAGCAAATTCATCTGATTATCAACACGACCGAGGGCAAGCAGGCGATTGCCGATTCGTTTTCGATCCGTCGCGAGGCTTTGATGCACAAAATCAGCTATACCACCACCATCGCGGCGGCGCGGGCGACCTGCCAGGCCCTGCGTGAGCTTGATAACGGAAACGTCAGTTGTCTTCAAGATCTGCACCGGGAATTACACGCATGAGCACAAGGGTACCGATGACCGTCGCTGGCGCCGCAAAATTACGGGCGGAACTGCAAGAATTGAAAACCGTGGCGCGGCCTCGAATTATCACGGCCATCGCCGAGGCCCGCGCGCATGGCGATTTGAAGGAAAACGCGGAGTATCACGCGGCCCGCGAACAGCAAAGTTTTACTGAAGGGCGCATAGCCGAGATCGAAAACAAGCTGGCGAATGCCCAAATTATCGATGTGACCACGCTGCCGTCTTCAGATCGAGTCGTCTTTGGCTGTACGGTGTTGTTAAACGAGGAAGAGAGCGAGGAGGAGAGGCGCTATCAAATTGTGGGCGAGGATGAAGCGAATATTAAAGAAGCTAAAATTTCCTTCAATTCGCCGATAGCCCGTGCCTTGATTGGCAAACTGGTTGGTGATGTCGTCGACGTTCAGACCCCAGGCGGCTTAAAGAGCTATGAAATCGTTGAGGTGCATTATATCTAAAATCGTTGGATCGCCATGGTTCGCGGTGACGGAGAGAATGAAGGCTGGTTCTTACGCCCGCCTGGCGCAAGTGGTAGTGGTATTTCTACTGGCGTTATTACGCTCGCGGAAGCTCAAGCCAGTGATCTGGAGAATACGGTAAAGAAAGTCAGCCCCAGTGCGGCGGCTGGCGCCATTCCAATCCGTTATGCCCAATGGCTGCTCAAACAGGCTGGAGTATCTAATAGGTAACAGATAATTAGGCGAATGCGTCCAGAAAAATCGTGAAGCCCTGTTCCCGTTACGCCGGCAACGGGTGGCACAGGGTTGCTTGAGAATGATCTTTTGGGCTATTTAGTTCAGGCCATATTTACGGCGGAAGCGATCCACCCGGCCCGCGGTATCCACTATTTTTTGCTTGCCGGTGTAGAAAGGATGAGAGTGGCTGGAGACTTCTACTTTCACCAAGGGATATTCCTTACCATCGGTCCAAGTGATTTTTTCTTTGGTGCTGATGGTAGAGCGAGTGAGAAATGAAAAGTCGGTGGAAATATCCTGGAATACCACTTCGCGATAATCCGGATGAATGCCTTTCTTCATGGTGGGTCAAACCTTCCCAATAATGCGATTAACCAGGTCCGGGACGCGCGGTTACCGGCGCGTGGGGATGTATGCCTTATAGGCTGTAAACTGCATAATATATCGAGTTTCGGGACTAACCTGCAAGATTGGGTTTCGATCCGCCAGTACCGAATGAATTTGGCATCCGCCTGAATTTTGGCTTGTCTGTTCCAGCGCCCATGGAAATTTTGATGAATCACGAACCGAAAATCGGCTTTGTCAGTCTCGGCTGTCCCAAAGCTTTGGTCGACTCCGAGCAAATTCTGACCCGATTGCGCGCGGAGGGTTATGGGGTTGTGCCGACCTACGAGGCCGCCGATTTGGTGGTGGTCAACACCTGCGGATTTATCGATGCGGCAGTCACCGAATCGCTGGAGGCCATCGGCGAGGCGCTGGCCGAGAATGGTAAGGTCATCGTGACTGGTTGTCTGGGCGCGAAAGGCAGCGTGGTGCGGGACTTACACCCTAGCGTGCTGGCTGTGACCGGGCCGCACGCCTGCGAGGATGTGCTGGCGGCTGTTCATACCCATTTACCGCGACCGCACGATCCTTTCTTGGATTTGTTACCACCGCAAGGAATTAAACTGACGCCACGCCATTACGCCTATCTGAAAATTTCCGAGGGCTGCAACCATCGGTGCGCTTTCTGCGTCATCCCGCAATTGCGCGGCGATTTGGTCAGCCGACCGGTGGGCGAGGTGCTGCAAGAGGCGGAAATTCTGGTTCGATCTGGCGTCAAGGAATTGCTGATTATTTCTCAGGATACCAGTGCTTATGGGGTCGATGTGCGCTATCGCACCGGTTTTTGGAATGGCCGTCCCCTCAAAACGCACTTGACCGCGCTGGCGGCGGCTCTAGCTGGGCTGGGGGCATGGGTGCGTTTGCATTATGTGTATCCTTATCCTCATGTGGATGAGCTGATACCGCTGATGGCGGAAAACAAGCTGCTCCCCTATCTTGACGTGCCGCTGCAACACGCCAGCCCCCGAATTTTGAAAGCGATGAGGCGGCCAGCCAATGCCGGCAGTGCTTTGGAGCGCATTCGCCGCTGGCGGGAAATTTGCCCGGATTTGACCCTGCGCAGCACCTTTATCGTCGGTTTTCCGGGTGAGACCGAACAAGATTTCACGCGATTGCTGGAGTTCCTTGCGGAAGCGGAGCTAGATCGTGTCGGCTGTTTTAGCTACTCGCCCGTGGAAGGAGCCCCCGCCAACCAGTTGCCCGATCCGGTGCCGGAGGAGGTCAAACAGGAGCGGCAAGCGCGCTTGATGGCGCTACAGGCGACAATCAGCGCCAGACGCTTGAAAGAGAAAATTGGCCGGATTTTGACGGTGCTGGTGGATTGTATTGACGAGGAAGGTGATGTGATCGGGCGATCTACCGCGGATGCGCCGGAAATCGATGGGGTGGTGTACATCCAAAAGGCGGCAAACCTCCCGGTGGGTGAGTTTGCCAAGGTGCGGGTTGTGGATGCCGACGAGCATGATTTATATGCGGAACGGTTTTAATGTTTTCTGAGTAACGGCCAATTTACACAATTTCTTAATGGTATTAAAAGGGACTTGATTCTCGCTTTAATCGACTAGTTACCCACAATGCTTACATTCGGTAGTCGCGTTGCCGCGTGATCGGGCGTCGATTTGAAAAGCCAATGTCCAAGAAATTACTCCCACCAAAAAGGCGGCTTGCCAATATTTTTAACCAAAAGGTGACTTGAGTCCCATTGAACTTTTTGTGGTTGTCCCTATCTTAAGCAGTAAGCGTAAGCCCTTACGCCTGTCCGCTTCCCTCCCTGAGCGGGCTATGTCCGATCAGCAAGATCGGATATCACATTCGCCCCGGTTTCATTCCCCCTTGTAACCGGGGCTTCTTTTTGCCTGGCGGCGGCAAGGAGCGACTCCCGGCAAATCCGAATGATTTTCTCGTGTACAATTCTCCGTAAAAGTACGAGGCGTTTCGATGGAAGCAATGCATGGCACCACGGTTTTGGCGGTACGCCGCCACGGCCGAGTCACTATCGGCGGCGACGGCCAAGTCACCTTGGGTAATACCGTCATGAAGGGCAATGCCCGCAAGGTGCGGCGTTTGTACCAAAACAAGGTGATCGCTGGCTTTGCGGGGGGCACCGCCGATGCCTTTACCCTGTTTGAGCGCTTTGAAGGCAAACTGGAAAAACATGGCGGTAATCTCACTCGCGCCGCGGTGGAAATGGCCAAGGATTGGCGCACCGACCGAATGTTGCGACGGCTGGAAGCGTTGTTGATTGTCGCTGATCTTGGCACCACGCTGATTTTGTCTGGCAATGGCGACGTGATCGAGCCAGAACGTGAGTTAGCCGCCATCGGTTCTGGCGGAGCTTACGCGCAAGCGGCGGCGTGGGCGTTGTTGGAGCATACTGAACTTGATGCGCGAACCATCGTCGAGCAGGCCTTGAAAATTGCCGCCAGCATCTGCATATACACGAACGAAAATCTGACTTTTGAAGAACTGGCGGGTGCGTGATCTGGTATTGGAGATCGGCGTATCCGCCGTCCTGTTTTCGCTTTGACCTCAGATGGTAGCCTCGTTATGTCGGATATGACTCCCCGAGAAATCGCCCAAGAACTGAACAAGCACATCATCGGCCAGGAGGCCGCCAAGCGCGCTGTGGCGATCGCTTTGCGCAACCGTTGGCGACGGCTGCGGGTTAGCCCAGACCTCAGTAACGAGATCACGCCCAAGAATATTCTGATGATCGGCCCGACCGGCGTCGGCAAGACGGAAATCGCCCGCCGTTTGGCCAAGTTGGCCAATGCGCCTTTCATCAAGGTCGAAGCGACCAAGTTCACCGAAGTAGGCTATGTCGGTCGCGATGTTGAATCCATTATTCGCGACTTGATGGACAGTGCGGTAAAAATGGTGCGCGAGGAGGAGATGCAAAAAGTGCGTCATCGCGCTGAAGACGCCGCCCTGGACCGGGTGCTGGATGTGTTGTTGCCGCGTCCGCGCAGCGTCGGCTTCGCTAACGAGCCGCCGCCATCGGATCACTCCACCACGCGCCAGAAGATGAGAGAGCGACTGCAAAACGGCGATCTGGACGATCGAGAGATCGAAATCGAAATCTCGGTACGGCCGGTGGGGGTCGAAATCATGGCCCCGCCCGGCATGGAGGAAATGACCAATCAATTGCAGAGTCTGTTTCAGAATCTGAGCAGCAACCGAACTCGCAGCCGCAAGCTTAAAGTCAAGGATGCGTTGAAACTGCTGCAGGAGGAAGAGGCGGGGAAGATGATTAATGAAGAAGAACTCAAGCTGAAGGCGCTGACGGCCGTTGAGCAAAACGGGATCGTCTTCATTGATGAAATCGACAAGGTGGCCAAGCGCGGCGAGTACGGCGGCCCTGACGTATCGCGCGAAGGCGTGCAACGCGACCTGTTGCCGTTAGTGGAAGGCTGCACCGTTTCCACCAAGTATGGCATGGTGCGCAGCGACCACATTCTGTTCATTGCGTCTGGCGCTTTTCATCTGGCCAAACCCTCTGACTTGATTCCCGAATTGCAGGGTCGATTGCCGATCCGAGTCGAACTGAACGCACTGAGCACGGAGGATTTTGTGCGGATTTTGACCGAGCCGGATGCCTCCTTGACGGAGCAATATGCGTCCTTGTTGGGCACCGAGGACGTGAAATTGGAGTTTGCGCCTGATGGCGTTCAACGCCTCGCGGAGGTCGCCTGCCATGTCAACGAGCGTACCGAAAACATCGGAGCTCGTCGGCTGCATACGGTGATGGAGCGATTGCTGGAATCCATTTCTTTTGAAGCGCCGGATCGCGCCGGTCAAGCCGTGGTGGTGGATCGCGCCTATGTCGATGCCCACTTGGGCGAATTGATCAAGGATGAAGATTTGACCCGTTATATTTTATAAGGCAAGCCATGAGTATCCATCCGACCGAAATCAAATTACACCAGAACTCCCGGCTACTCGAAGTGAATTTTGAGGATGGCGCCCATTTTCAATTGCCCTGCGAGTACCTGCGCGTCTTTTCGCCATCGGCCGAGGTTCGGGGCCATGGGCCAGGCACCGAGACACTGGTGACTGGTAAAGAAACGGTGAATATCAGCGCCATCGAACCCATTGGCCACTATGCGGTTCGACTCGTTTTCGACGACGGCCATGCTACCGGCCTGTATTCCTGGAACGTCCTGTATGATCTGGGCAAGAATCAAGCGAATAACTGGCAAGATTACCTGCGCCGCTTGGCCGATGCTGGCTACCAGCGTCGCGCCTGACCGCCGCCTGTGGGCGTGAGGAGTTTGCAAAGCGATGGAGCAACCTGAAACCACCCATTTTGGCTACCAGAAGGTCGCCGCTGCTGAAAAAGCCCATAAGGTCGCCAGCGTGTTTGATTCGGTGGCCGACAAGTACGATCTAATGAATGATTTGATGTCGTTGGGCGTACACAGGGTGTGGAAACGGTTTGCGATCAGCCTCAGCGGGGTGCGGGCTGGAGAAAAGGTGCTGGATCTGGCCGGGGGCACCGGCGATCTGAGCAGTCGACTACTGCCGCTGGTAGGGCCGGGAGGGCTGGTGGTCTTGTCCGATATCAACGCCAGCATGTTGAATGAAGGCCGGCGGCGGTTGGTCGATCAAGGCGCGGTGGGCAATATCAGCTACGCGCGGGCTGACGCGGAGCGATTACCTTTTCCTGACAATACCTTCGATTGCATTATCATTGCCTTCGGATTACGCAACGTCACCTACAAGGAGCGGGCGTTGGCCGCCATGTGCGCCGCGCTCAAACCGGGCGGGCGAGTAGTGATTCTGGAATTTTCCCACCCGGTCCTGCCGGGTTTGAAACCGGTATATGACCTTTATTCATTCTCGGTGCTCCCGATTTTGGGGAAACTGATTGCCAAGGATGCCGATAGCTATCGTTATTTGGCCGAATCGATCCGTATGCATCCAACGCAGGAAGCCTTGTTGGAGATGATGGAAATTGCCGGTTTCGAGCGCTGTCAGTATTTCAATCTGACTGGCGGTATCGTCACCGTGCATCGGGGTTACAAGTTCTAATTTCCACAGAGACCATCGTCTTTGTGGAGGCAAAATCGAGCAGTACGGCTAGTTAGGGGGTTTTCGCGTGACGCCCGCTGTCCTTATGACTGGTTTGCAGGCTGCGTTCAATTATTACTTGCGGCTTGATCCCGAAATTCCGCCACGCTTGGCGGCATTGGAGGGCAAGGTGATTGTCGTCGAGCTGGAGGGCTTTGGCCAGACTGTTTATCTACTGCCCAGCGCCGGGGAGATTCGAGTGGTGGAACGGTATGAAGGCGAGCCATCAGTATCCATTCGCGGCACCTTGCCAGCGCTGCTGCGGGGATGGCGTCGTGACCGTGCCATCGACGCCGGTCTGACCATTGAGGGCGACGCCGATGTCGGCCGAGAGTTTCAAGCGATCCTGACGCAAATGGATATCGACTGGGAAGAGCAACTTTCACGGCTGATCGGTGACGCCGCCGCGTATCAAGTGGGTAGCAGTTGGCGAAGTTTGCGCGGTTGGAGCCGGCGCGCCGCTGCTACGTTGTCGCGCGATGGGACTGAATATCTCCAACAAGAATTACGGGCGTTGCCTCCCCGCCATGCGGTCGAACATTTCCTGAGCGCCGTGGATACCCTGCGCGAGGACGCTGACCGGTTAACGGTTCGAGTCGAACGCCTGCGGCGGGGCTTGGCAACTGATTCAACCTAAATTGATCTCTGTTTAAGGCGTTGACTGCATGTTTGGCCCCGCCCAGCTCTTTCGGCTGTTGCACATCAATCGCGTTCTAGTGCGCCACGGTTTGGACGACATCATTCTCGCCACCCATCTGTTTCGACCCATCGGATTTCTGCGCCATGTCCTGCCTTGGAATTGGCTACCCCGCCAACAATCCGACCTCTCCCGCGGGGCTCGAATCCGTTTGGCGCTGGAAGATTTAGGGCCGATTTTTGTCAAATTTGGCCAGATGTTATCGACCCGTCGCGACCTGTTGCCAGACGACATCGCCCTGGAACTGGCCAAGTTGCAAGATCAAGTGCCGCCGTTTCCCGGAGAACAGGCGCGCGAGATCATCGAAAGGGCCTACAGCCAGCCGTTAGCGGTCATATTCGAGGATTTTGGTTTTCAACCGCTGGCTTCGGCGTCGATCGCCCAAGTCCATGCCGCTCGGTTGCACAACGGCCGCGAAGTAGTGGTCAAGGTGCTGCGGCCGGATGTTCAGAAAGTGATCCGCCGCGATGTTGAACTGCTGTATATCGTTGCCAATCTGGCGCAACGTTATTGGAAGGAAGGCCGGCGGCTACGGCCGGTCGAAGTGGTGGCGGAATATGAAAAAACGATTTTCGACGAACTGGATTTAGTACGCGAAGCGGCCAACGCCAGCCAGTTGCGGCACAATTTCCAAGATTCGCCGATCCTGTATGTGCCTGAAGTGTTCTGGGCGGAGACCCGGCGCAACGTGCTGGTTATGGAGCGGATTTACGGCATTCCGGTGGGCGATATCGCCGAATTGCGCCGCCGCGATGTAGATCTCAAAAAGCTGTCGGAGCGGGGAGTCGTGGTGTTTTTCACCCAAGTATTCCGCGACAGTTTCTTTCACGCCGATATGCATCCTGGCAATATCTTCGTCAATGCCGAAGACCCCGCGGATCCGCGTTACATTGCCGTGGATTTTGGCATCATCGGCACGCTCAGTCCCACTGACCAGCACTATTTGGCCGAGAACTTTCTGGCCTTTTTCCACCGCGATTATCGGCGGGTGGCGGAATTGCACATCGAATCCGGCTGGGTGCCGGCGGAGACCCGAGTCGATGAGTTTGAGTCGGCCATCCGCACGGTGTCGGAACCGATTTTTGATCGGCCCCTCAAAGAGATATCCTTTGGGGGATTTTTATTGGCGCTGTTTCAAACTGCTCGCCGTTTTAACATGGAAGTACAGCCGCAATTGGTGCTACTACAAAAGACGTTGCTCAATATCGAGGGACTGGGCCGCCAGCTTGACCCCGACTTGGATTTGTGGAAAACCGCCAAACCCTTCCTGGAAGACTGGATGCGTGACCGGATCGGACCGTGCGCGGTGCTTCGTCGAATCCGACACTTTATCCCCCGTTGGGCCGATCAGACGCCGGATTTGCCGAATCTGGTCTACGGCTTGCTCCAAAAAGCGAATTCCGGCGAGATGGTCGTGCAATTGCACAAGCAGGAGATGGAGCAACTCCGCCGTGAGGTACGGCGGGCTAACCGCCGTAGTTTCCATTCGGTGGTCGCCGCCGCGCTGATCGTCAGCGCCGCCTTGATTTTGGGGTTCGATGGCTATCCGAAGGATATGTGGCAGGTGCCGTTGCTGACTTGGCTGCTCGGCGGCATCGGTGTCGGCTTGCTGGCGGGGGTCTGGCCGACAGACCCCTAATGCCTTGGATGACCTGTCCCAGATTTTGATTGGCAAGCGCGAGTGTTTCAGGAACGCTGTAAAGCAGCTTCGACGTCATCGCGAGTTTTTTGCCCGCACAGGATTTCGATCAAGCTCAGCGCAAAATCCATTGCCGTGCCAGGCCCGCGCGAGGTGATAAAGGTGCCATCACGCACCACGGCGGCGCTGCTTAACCGAATATGGCTAAGGCCATCGAGAATGCCTGGATAGGCGGTGGCTTCCCGATAGTTCAACAAACCGGCGCTGGCCAGCACTCGCGGCGCGGCGCAAATGGCGGCCACGTAGCGACCTTGTTCGGTTTGCCGCCGCAGCAAGGCCGTAATGCGTTGGTCAGCTTCCAAGCGTTGCGCGCCGCCAAGTCCGCCCGGCAGCACCACTGCATCGAAATCGCGATCCATCACCGCATCCAGCGCGATCTCAGGAAGCAGCACCACCCCCCGCGAGGCGGTCACTGGGCCTTCTTCCAAGCCCGCGACCACAACGCTGACGTTGGCGCGACGTAAAAGATCGATGATGGTAACAGCCTCCAATTCTTCGCAGCCTTGCGCTAGCGGAACCAGGACGGTAGCCATAATGTTCTCCTCTTAAGCGGGTTGATGATAGCTTGGAGCAAGACCGATCAGCCGCTTTTACGATTTTGCACCAGCGTCATGCCTTTCAGCAGATTGAGCGCTTCATAAAGCTGATAATCATTTTGGGCCAGCTCGCCATCAACGCCAGTGCCTTGGGGGATATTATCGGGCGGGTTTTCTGAAGGGGTATTTTCAGGTTTGTCAGTGCGATCATTGCGCAAGTGACCGGTCAGGTCGGATTCCTTGATAAAATCCAAATCGCTGTTGTTATCAGCGCCCACCTTGAGCGCTTTGAGTTTGATATCCGGTTCGATGCCGGCGGCTTGGATGGAGCGGCCTTTTGGCGTGTAATACCGCGCTGTGGTCAGCTTGACGGCGGTGCCGTTGCCTAACGGGAGTATGGTTTGCACCGAACCTTTACCGAAGGTGCGCTCGCCAAGGATGAGCGCTCGTTGGTGATCTTGTAAGGCGCCGGCTACAATTTCTGATGCCGACGCTGAACCGCCATTCACTAACACGACGATGGGCGCTTTTTTCAATAAATCGCCGGGAGTCGCCTTAAAGCTTTGATCGGAGCCGTTACTGCGGCCTTTGGTCTCGACGATAACCCCGTCTTCCAGGAAATCATCGGCCACATCCACCGCGCCGTTCAACACGCCGCCCGGATTGTTGCGCAGATCCAGCACGAGACCTTTTAGCGGAGCCTGGTTCTTCTGTTCGAGGGTTTGTAGTTCCTGTTGCAGGTTCTGAGCGGTCTTGGCTTGAAATTGTGTAATGCGCAGATAAGCGAATCCCGGCTCCAATAGGCGGCTTCTGACGCTCTTGACCTGAATGACTTCCCGGACCAGCTTGAATTTTAAGGGTTTCCGAACCCCTTCTCGAATCACGGTCAGTGTGATCGATGTGTTCGGCTTGCCGCGCATCCGCTGGATCGCATCCGACAGCGCCATGCCTTTGACCGAGGTGTCGTCGAGCCGGATGATCAAATCCCCGGTACGGATACCGGCCCGTTGGGCTGGGGTATCGTCAATGGGGGTGACGACCTTGATAAACCCATCCTCTTGGCCGACTTCGATGCCCAGACCGCCGAATTCACCGGAGGTGCCGACCTGCAAATCCTGAAACGCTTCCGCGTCCAGAAAGGCGGAATGCGGATCGAGATTGCCCAACATGCCGCGGATGGCGTTTTCCAACAAATCCTTGTCCTTGACCGGTTCCACATAGTCCTGCTTGACAGCATCGAACACGCCAGTGAAGGTGCGCAGCTCATCTAGCGGTAGCTTGGCCTCTGACAAGGCATCCTTCTCCGCCGAGACAACTTCCGCATTTGCCAGCAATGCACCCGCTAGAAAACTTGCTACCAGCGCCAGACCGCGTCGGGTTACAGCACTCATCTTTACTCCAAGCATCTTGACAGTTACGGCAGGGGGAAATCTAGGAACCTTAAACTATTTTCCCTATAAGACAATCCACTGGACCCGGAAATTGCGAAGATCGCCTGAGAAATTCACTGGGAAGCGGGTTGGGATGCGGGAAAAGCCCGGGCGCTGAGCGGTTCTAGCAGCGTCCGGGGATGGTGCGGGATGAGAGAGCGGGAGGTGCTTACTTAGCTTTGCCCTGATTGGCAACAGCGTCCATGAGTTTCTTAAGTTCCTCGGGATCGGCAAGATAGTAATTCTTGATAGGCCGTAGTTCGGCATCCAGTTCATAGACCAAGGGGACGGCGGTTGGGATATTCAGACCCACGATTTCGTCATCGGGTATATTGTCGAGATACTTCACCAGCGCCCGCAAACTATTGCCGTGCGCGGCGATCAATACCCGTTTGCCAGAACGGATGGCGGGAACGACGGTATCGTGCCAGAAGGGCAACACCCGGTCGATAGTGGTTTTCAGGCTCTCAGTGCCGGGCAGCACGCGAGCATCAAGACCCGCGTAGCGCGGATCTTTGGAGGGATGGCCGGGATCGTTCGGATCGAGAGCCGGCGGCGGAATATCGAAGCTGCGCCGCCAGATCTTGACCTGTTCCTCGCCATGTTTGGCCGCGGTTTCCGATTTGTTCAGACCAGCCAAGGCGCCATAATGGCGCTCGTTCAGTCGCCAGCTGCGCTGTACGGGAATCCAGGCCAGATCCAATTCGTCCAGTACGATCCACAACGTATGAATGGCGCGCTTAAGGACCGAGGTAAATGCCACATCAAAGATGTAGCCTTCCTTCTTGAGCGCCTGGCCTCCTTTTTTCGCTTCTTCGCGGCCCTTTTCGGAGAGGTCGACATCGACCCAACCGGTAAAGCGGTTTTCCAGATTCCACTGACTTTCGCCGTGGCGGACGAGCACGATTTTATACATCGAAGTAATGCCTCCTCAGTTCAGTGCGGTAGTTGTTGTTATCCAGCTGGAAGCAGTGATCGGCGGTTTAGTGCGCGCTTGAACCTCATAGGGGTAAACAGTACGCGGATACAGTTAAATCTTATGGAAATTCCGCCGAAATGATTTGCCGAAATAATACGCCCCACCAACCGATTTCGCCAGTCGACTTGCGTCCGTGACTTCTCAATATCACTATATTAAACTACGCTAATATGCACTCGTTAAGATAAGGCTTTGTTCCCATGGCGTGCAATGCATGTGCGAGCATGGTTATGGCAGGTACCAAGATGGATGGTATTCTTTCATTGAATTCTCTCATTACCCGCGATGAGGATATCGAGCGCGCCTCTCGGTCGCTCAAGGCCATGTCGCACCCATTGCGGCTCAAGATCCTCTGTGTCTTGGGCGATCAGGAAGTCAGCGTTCAGGACATTGTCGAATACGTCGGTACGTCCCAGAGCAATATTTCCCAACATTTGGCTATTCTCCGCGACAAGGGTATTTTGAACTGCCGCAAGGACGCCAACCGGGTTTATTATCGGGTGGGCGACGCCCGCACGCTGCGCTTGATCGGTATGATGCGAGACGTTTTCTGCGCCGGAAGCTGAACCCCTTACCCACTTTTCGTCTGTCGGAATCATCGTTCGTGCTGGCGAGGTTCCAATCTGTTTCTCAACAATCGGTGATGGCTATGAACAGCGAGAGAATAATCCGGATTATGGCCGGTTCTTTTGTTTTATTGTCTTTGCTGCTGGGGGCGCCGGCCAGCCCGCTCTACCATAGCAGCTACTGGCTGTGGTTCACCGCATTCGTTGGGTTGAACCTGTTTCAGAGTGGCTTCACCCGGTTCTGCCCGGCGGAGATGCTCCTATGGAAGCTGGGTGTCAAGAGCGCGGGCGCTCCGGGCGGCTGCCCTGTCCAAGAATAATTTCCAAGGAATCACATGACCGATTTTATTGAGTTTTTCCAGATCAACTGGCTGTTGTTTCTGGCGTTGTTCGTCATCCTGGGTATGCTGGTGGGGAGCGAGGTTCTGCGCAAGATCCGTGGCGTGAAAGCCCTCAGTGCCCCCGAAGTATTGCGTTTGATCAACGATCAGGATGCCTGGATCGTGGATGTTCGCGATGGCGGCGAGTACAAGGAAAGCCATATTCCCCAAGCCCGTCATATCCCGCTGGCTTCATTACGAGAGCGGATGGATGAGCTGCGTAAGGCTGGCGATAAACCGATCATTGTTTATTGTCGTAGTGGAAATACCTCACAATCAGCGTGTGCGTTGCTGAACAAGAGTGGGATCGCCAATGTTTACAGTTTGAGCGGGGGGTTGCAGGCTTGGCTGGATGCCCATCTGCCGACCAACCGGAAAAAGTAATATTGCGACCCTCGGAGGCGAATCATGCCTGAGATCCTGTTGTACGCCACTAAATTTTGTCCATATTGCCGGCGAGCGCGGGCGCTGCTCGATAGCAAGGGAGTGTCCTATAAAGTGCTGGATGTGAACCAGAATCCAGCCTTATGGAAGGAAATTAACGATCGTACCGGTCGTAACACGGTGCCGCAGATTTTCATTGGCGGCAGGCATGTTGGCGGCTGTGATGATTTATACGATATAGAACGGCGCGGCGAGCTGGATCCTCTGTTACAAGGCGCTTGATGCGCGTTATAGGATTTTCTTCTTGTCTGTGAAGCGTGTGAAACGCTCCAGCCTGGTCCTACAACGACGTTCGTGCTATGTCGTTCATCGGCAAGGGGTGTTGCACGGTAGCCTCACGCCGCCAGGTCGCCCAGCATCCAAGCGTAGCGATGTCCCGTCACTGATCGATTGTTGGGCATCTTCTCGTCCTGCTCTGTAAAATAAACGGCTTGATGCTTTTCTATTTTTACAGCGCCCGATTTTAAAAACAATCCATCCAAGGCAATCTGCATGAGCGAGCAACAACAGCTTTCCCAACATTTCGATATTCAGAAAATCTATCTCAAGGATGTATCTCTGGAAACCCCTAATTCGCCTGGGATTTTTACCGAGCAGCAGTGGCAGCCACAAAGCGAAGTAAGGTTGGAAACTGGCGCCACGCCTTTAGCTCAGGATTTGTTCGAGGTCGTGCTGACCGTGACCGTAACCTCCAAGCTCGGCGAACGCACGGCGTATTTGGCCGAAGTGCAACAGGCCGGAATATTCACGCTTCGGGGTTTCGACGATTCGCAAATGGGGCATATGCTCCATGCGTTCTGTCCCAATGTCCTGTTCCCCTTCGCGCGCGAGGAAATAGCATCCTTGGTCGGCAAGAGCGGATTTCCCCCGCTCTTGCTGAACCCCATCAATTTTGATGGCCTTTACCTGCAACGATTGCAGCAGCAACAGGCCGGGACGGCAGGCGCCGCGCCAGCGACACACTAAGGCATGAACGCCCCGGCTACGGTCGCGGTCTTGGGCTTAGGCTCCTGGGGTACCGCGCTGGGGTTATTGCTGGCGCGTAACGGCCATAACGTACGATTGTGGGGCCATGATCCGGATGAGGTTGCGCCACTGCGTCGCTATCGAGAAAACCGCCGTTATTTGCCAGGGATCCCCTTCCCATCGGCACTAACCGCGGAAGCTGATCTGGCCCAGGCGCTTGCTGGCGCGCAACTGGCCTTAGTGGCCGTGCCCAGTCATGCCTATGGGGCGACGCTCGTCCTATTACGACCGCATCTTCCAGCTCACGCCGGTTTCGCTTGGGCGACGAAGGGGCTGGAACATGGCGGCGGTCGGTTTCTGCATGAGGTGACAGCGGAGATCTTGGGCGCGCTATGGCCGACAGCTGTGATTTCCGGCCCCAGTTTCGCCCGCGAAGTGGCGCTTGGTTTACCCACCGCCGTCACTGTCGCGGCGGAAGATGCCCCGCATGCCGGCCGGGTCGCCGCTTTGCTGCACGGCTCTAATCTGCGTGCTTACACCAGCGCCGATGTGATTGGAGTGGAGTTGGGAGGAGCGATCAAGAATGTGCTCGCTATAGCGGCTGGCATTGCTGATGGCCTGGGATTTGGAGCTAATGCGCGGGCAGCGTTGATTACGCGGGGTTTGGCGGAGATGGCGCGGTTGGGTTTAGCCGTGGGCGGGCAGCGCGAGACGTTGATGGGACTCGCCGGTATCGGAGATTTGGTGCTGACCTGTACTGATGATCAATCTCGTAACCGCCGGTTCGGTTTGGCGATCGGGCGGGGCGAATCGGCCGAAATGGCGTTGGCGGCTATCGGTCAAGTGGTGGAAGGCGCCGCTACCGTCAGGGAAGCTGTGCGGTTGGCGCAACAATATCGAGTGGATATGCCGATCACCGAGCACGTCGATCAAGTGTTGCATTATGGCCTAAATCCCCGACGGGCTGTGGAAAGCTTATTGGCGCGTCAACCAAAACCGGAGGGCATCTAAAGCTTTGCGAGCTTGCGTTTGGGCTTATTCAGGTAATGTCGTCCAGCAACGGCCGTGTTTTCAGCGCTGACTCCCGATCCGAACCGGTATAAGCTTGTGGCCAACGCTTCTGCACGACTGGCCCGTCGGTGTGCAGGGCATGGCAGGTGTTAAGCACGGGCGGTGGTGATCGGTGATCTGGCGCTTTACGATCTTCTTCGTCATAGTGCTTGCCATAAAGCGTCTGAAACATCGTGGTGGCAACCGGCCCCAATAGTTCGGTCATATGGGTGCAGCCGTTGATTCCGGCAAACAATTCTCTCAGTTTGAGTGACCACCCTGGACCAATCCGCACCCCGATCAGCTTCCGGTAACGCTCGGTGATCGCCGGACAAAGGGCGAAGGGTGAACTGTCGGTTTGAGCTTCGACATCACGGATACAGAACGTGTTGTCCACAGTCAGGCGAATCCACAAGTCATGCAAAGCTTCGCCAGGTTCGATAGCCCCCCCGCGATCTTCATTAGGAAAAGTATAAGTTTTGGTGTCGACCATCCGCCCCTCGATATCCCAAAGGCCATCTTCACGCTGATAGCCACGGCATTGGACCGTACGGCTGTGGAGTAACTGACGAGGGGCAGGCGCGGAGAGCGGCATCATGTTCTCTAGAAACTTGTACCTAGCATTGATCGAGAGTCTGTCAAAATGAAGCGCCATCCATCAAATGGGCCAACCTGCTCTCTAATTTACCAAGTACGGCTTGTTTTTGGGCGGGGTTGTAATCCCACCAAGAAGCGATTTCGTCCAAAGTGCGAAGGCAACCGTCACACAATTGAGTTTGAGGGTTGATGACGCAGATACCGATACAAGGAGAGGGTGGATCATCAGGCAATTCGGGGTTGTCGCCAGTCATAAGCTAGTTTGTGGTAGCGGCACACGGATGAATTTACAGCTACGGATGATAACGCGAGGAGTAGGGGGATTCCATGGATGAAATGGCTCGATCAGCACCGGATTTCGGATGACTACTTTAAAAAAGTGAAAAAGCTGTTGCTAGGGTGAGCGGCATCCTCGCCACGGAACAGCAAGCAGAGTACCCCATGGTGGTGCTTAGAGAAGTTAGCCGTGAAGATTTGAGAGAGTTTTTTATGAGTTATCGAGTGTGCTGGTTAGGGCACGCGCTGGCGCGCTTTGGTTGGATGGTGGCGATCCGACCCTCGATGTCTATGGTGGTTAAAGGCTCTCCGCCATCTTCGCGGCTAACTGGGTAGGATGGACGCAAGCCAAGATCATAGAACGAGTCGCCACGGAATTTATCCCTAACCATACATAGGATATGGACTGGCTCCGCACTTCAATATATCCTTCTTGCATCAGTCGGCTAATAATATGTTGTTAATTTTTGTTAAGATAACCAAATGCGCAAGCTGTCGTAAATTAGGATAAACCACTATCACTCATTCGCTGGCGCGCCTTTCCCAAGAATTTGAAAACTTAGAACCATTCTAGAACTTAAAATAGGAATAAACGCATTTTTAATGCGGATTTTTCTTGTATGGATAGGCCAGCAGGTTTAACCTTGTAGTGAAATTCATCATCCGGGACTGATGGGGCCATTGGCATGTCTCCTTAGGTAAGCGATTGTAATTTTTATAACATAGAGGAGGACACACCATGTTGAGTTATGAAGATTGCGTGGAAGCGAGCGATCTCACCGAAGAAGAAATCGAGGCTATTGCCGAGCACGAACGTCTGCCAGAAATGGCGGCTTTGGAGATGGGTAGTTACCTGGTTCACACGGCTGAGGGTGTTCCAGCAATCAAGAGTATCATCTTGGACGATATCGAGGAGGCGCGCCGGCATGGCCATCCTGAGAAAGCACTAAAGTTAAAGCTCGTGCTGAAGCACTTTATCGATACGCACCCAAACTAATTTAGAATTCGGGTTTAAACTTAAAGCGAACAAGCAAGGTAACCAATTATTTTGGTTACGCTGGGCCATTAAGCGGGAAAGTTTGGCTCCCAGCTCGCATGCGGAGGCATCAAAAAGGGGATTTGGTTGGCGGAAATTACCGATCCGGTTGCACTTGGGGAGATGATGGTAAAATTTGATCGGTAGCTAATAGAGCCTCTATTTCGGCGCGGCCGGCCCTCCGCAGGGGCCGGCCATCGACCGGACTACACGGGGCTTCTCGCTCATCGAGCGGCCCAAATATTGTGAGGTCGATCCCAGTCTCGCCGGCTCCAAAGCGAAAGACCGGCAGAGTGACTTGATCGCCATTATTCAGTTTAAGATGGCGCTCGGCGGTTTCCAGAGGGATGCGGTGCTCCATCAAAAACAGCAATACGTCTTTGGGGGTATCAGCGAAAAGGTGCAGCTGAACATCCGCATGTGGGCCAGCGGTTCCACTTAATACGGAGCCAACCAGCTTGGGCCGAAAGCTTGCCAGGAAACCCATTGCTTCCAAAGCGGTTTCACGTAAGCCGCGCAAGTGGGTTGCTTGGCGCTTAGCATGGAATAGTCGCTGATAATCGATCAGAGCCTGTTCGATCTCGGCATTGTCGGGTAAGGCGGCTTTATCGGTCACCGCCAAGCGGAGGGCCGCCTTGCGCTTGGCGGTTCGAAAATCCTTGATTCCCTCTTCCGCCATGAGTCGGGCACATTCCTGGGCTAGCAAAGTTTTCAGTCGATGGTGGTTGCGATAGCGGCGGACCATAAGCAATTCCGGCGTGCGGGCAGGTGGTTAGCAGGGGGGTGGCGAGCGCCATTAGGGCTGTGTTCGCCGCGTGAGGATAAAGGATATCAGGCCCAGGGCGATCAACTGGACTTTATCCTTGAATTAAAGATGCCTTGAAACTTCCCCGCTTTCCCTTGGTTGTTTGCTATATTCACTGGGTGCGATTGATTCGTCCGATCTGAATCAAGTTTGAGGATGCAAAATTGGCTCTGTTCAAGCGTAATGAACCCATTCTGGGCATCGACATCAGTCCATCAGCAGTCAAGTTGGTCGAGCTGAGTCGTTCGGGGTCGCGGTTTCGGGTCGAAGCCTTCGCCATCGAACCCATGAACGAGGGCGCGATGGATGATCGCAATCTTGCTGATCCCGGCGAAGTGGGTGAGGTGATCAAACGGGCCTGGCGAAAATCAGGGACCCGCTTGCGCCGCGCCGCCGTTGCTGTACCGACATCAAGCGTCATTACCCGCGCCGTACCCATGCCGGCTGAATTCAAGGAAAGCGACATCGAAATCAATATGCCGATCGAGGCATCACAGTATATTCCATATCCTATTGAGGAGGTTTATCTGGATTTCGAAGTGAAAGGCCGATCTCAGACCAACAACGACATGCAGGATGTCATGTTGGTGGCTTCTCGCAAGGAGAATGTGTATACGCGAGAAGCAGCCCTCAAGGAGGCGGGTTTAGTTCCAGTGATTGTCGATGTCGAGGTGTATGCGCTGGAAAATATGTTCCGTTTGTTCATGGATGCGCTCCCTAAAACCAGCGGCGATAGCGGCGGGCCAATTAATTTGGCCAAGGCGCCGCGAGAGGGACTCACTGCCCTGGTGGACATTGGCGCGACCATGACTAACTTATACGTTCTTCAAGAAGATCGGGTCATTTTCACGCGGGAGCAGGGGTTTGGCTGCGATCAGTTAACCATTCGGATCGCCGAGTCTCACGGAGTCTCGCGAGAACAGGCCGAGCAAATGAAGCGTACCGGACAGATAGCCGACGATATTGTCACGGTGACTCTGGAGCCCTTCAAGCAAATGCTGGCCGAGCAAATAGGACACGGGCTGCAATTCTTTTTTTCTTCCGACCAGTATGCTTCAGGACGCTATAATGTGGATACAATTGTCCTGGTTGGTGGCGGTGCTACGATCGTGGGGCTGGATCGGGTGGTCGCGGATGTACTGGGAATCAGCGCGGTCGTTGCTAGCCCCTTCAAGAACATGGGTAGCGCGGCCAAGGTAAATAGCAATGCTTTATTGCGCGATGCGCCGCTGCTCGCGATTGCTGGGGGACTGGCCCTAAGGAGCTTTGACTGACATGACCCGCATCAATTTGTTGCCTTGGCGAGAGGTGCGCCGCGTCCAACGGCAGCGGGAGTTGATCTCGATGCTGGTCGCCGCGGGCTTGGTTGCGTTGGGAATCGTATTTCTGGGCTACACCGAAATGGCCAATCGGATCGAATATCAGCAGGAACGGAACAACTACCTGCGGGGTGAGATTGCCAGGCTCAAAAAAGCGGCTGAAGAGTTGCAAGAGCTGCAAAAAACCAAAACCCGCCTGGTGGAGCGCCTGACCGTCATACAAAAATTGCAAACCAGCCGTCCTGGTATGGTGCAGATGCTGGATAAATTGGTTCGGTTGGTTCCGCAGGATATCTATTTGGCTGAATTCAGGACCGTTGAGAATCAGGTCGCGCTCAAGGGTATCGCTCGTTCCGACAATGTAATTTCTGATTTCATGCGCAATATTCGCGGCACCAGTCTGTTTGGCGAACCCGCGCTGCAGGTGATCGAAACCCGAAATGTGAATAACAGCGTCCAAGCGCGGGTATTCGATCTGGTTGTTCCGCTCAAGTTGGGAGGCGATCAGCCAGAGGCGGGAGGTAAGTAATCGATGAACCTATCCGAGATCAACCTCAGCGATATCGATCTGCGCGAAGCCGGCGATTGGCCGCTGGCGGGCAAGCTAGTGCTCGCGGTTCTGGTGATGGCCGCCGTATTAGGAGCGGGATACTACTTTTTTACCAGCGACCAGCTGGTCGAGTTGGACCGGGTAACCCTAGAAGAGCAACAGCTGCGGCAAGATTTCATTGAAAAGCAGCGAGTGACCGCCAATCTTGAGTCGTTTCGGATGCAGCTCAAGCAAATGGAGGCGGATTTGCAGGTGATGCTGCGGCAATTGCCGACTGGCACCGAGATGCCAGAATTACTGGAGAACATCTCTGACACCGGTAAGAAAAACGGTTTGGAGTTCGAGATGTTCAAGCCGGAAGCCGAGCAACCGCGAGATTTTTATGCGGCCAAGCCGATAACGATCAAGGCCCAGGGAACATACCATCAGTTCGGCGCCTTTGTAAGCGGTGTGGCGGCATTGCCCCGCATTGTAACGCTCGAGAATGCGACGCTTGCCAGTCCTGTTTCTACCGCGGCTTCCAAAGCGCTAAAAACCGGAGCAAAACCTGAAAAGGAAAATCCGGGGCAATTGACAATCCAGGCCACTTTACAGACCTATCGCTATATGGAAGAGGGGAGTGCGCCAGCTGGGGCTGGGGGGAAGCAACAGCAGGGGGCTGGGGCTAAGCAGCAGGGGCAAAAGCAGGGGGCTGATACAAAATGAACGCGCGTTTTCGTCCGGATTCTACTGCGGTATCGAGTAGTTTAATGGTTGTGGCGCTGACAGCGGCGCTGGCAGGATGCGCGCAGCAGGATCTGACCGATTTACAGCGATTTGTGGAACAAACCAAACGCGAGACGCCGGTTAGAAAACCCGATCCGCCGCCTGAAATCAAGCCTTATACGCCGTTTTCCTATACGGCGCAGGGCATTAAAGATCCTTTTCTGGTAGCGCCTTTTGCTCAAGAGGAGGAGTTGGAAATGACGCAGGAGGCGATGGCTAGGGGTAGTTACACCGGCGTTCGGCCCGATCCCAATCGAGTGCGTGAGGAGCTTGAGAAGTATTCGCTCGGATCCCTTAAGATGATGGGTACTTTTCGGATGGGGGGGGGTAGGGATCTGTGGGCCTTGGTTTTGGCTCCAGATGGTGTGGTGCATCGCGTTCAGAAAAATAATTTTTTGGGTACCAACCACGGCAAGATTCTCAATGTTACGGAACAGCGGGTTGATCTGAAGGAGATCGTTCCGGATGGGCCCGGACGCTGGCAGGAACGGGATGCGTTCCTGTCGCTTACCCAATGATACAAGGGGGCAGTGTCATGACAAGCAGGTCCATGAGCGAAGGCCAGCATGACCGGCGGTCGGGCGGTGGGCGGCTACCGTGGTTGCTGGTGCTGGTTTTAGGATTGATTCTAGGGGGTGGCTGGGATCAGCCAGCAATCGCCGCCGATACCGCCGAACGTCAATCGGTATTGCAGGCCGTCGATATTAGTCCGTTGGCCGGCAACCGTTTGCAGGTTCGGTTCAAGTTATCGGAAGCGCCGAAAGCGGCGCCGAGTAGTTTCACCGTTAACGAACCGGCGCGGATCGTGCTGGATTTTTTGGAAACCCGCAACGGACTCAGTACGCGCCAGCAGGCGATTAATGTTGGGGTGGCTGACAGAATTAGCGTATTGGAAGGCTCTGATCGAACTCGCGCCTCCTTAAGTCTAGCTCGATTGGTGCCGTTCAACATTCAGGTTCGAGGCGATTCGGTGCTGTTGACTTTGGATAATGCGGGCACCGCGGTAGCCAGAACTCCAGCCGCGACGCCTGCCGTATCGGTTGCGGCCGCGGCGGCGCCGCGGCGGACCGAAGCGGCTCCGATTATTACCCCGCGTAGCATCGGAGACCTCAGTTTTCGGCGTGGTCCAGCGGGCCAGGGCGTGATTACGGTCAAACTGTCCAACCCCAGTATCCCGGTGGATGTTCGGCAGGAAGGCAACCAAATCATTGCCGATTTCCAGAGCGCATCGCTGCCTCGCGGGCAGCAGCGGCGGCTGGATGTGACTGATTTTGCTACTCCCGTTACTTTCGTGGAAGCGCTTAATCGTGGCAATAATGCGCGCTTGAGCATCCAGCCCAATCCTCCATTCGAATATCTGGCCTATCAGGCCAACGATCTTTATGTGATTGAGGTCCGTCCGCCACAGAAAACGCCAGAAGATGAAGAAAAAGAGGCGATGCTGGATCCTTCCAAAAAGAAATACAAGGGTGATCTGCTGTCCTTGAATTTTCAGGATATTGAAGTGCGGGCGATCTTGCAGATCCTGGCCGATTTCACGGGCCTCAACATTGTGGTCAGCGATAGTGTTAAGGGTAATCTGACCTTGCGCTTACAAAACGTACCTTGGGATCAGGCGCTAGACATTATTCTGCGCACCAAGGGACTCACCATGCGGCAAAACGGCAATGTAATTTTCATCGCGCCGACGGAAGAAGTTGCCGCCCGCGAAAAACTCGATCTGGAGTCGCGCAAAAGTGTAGATGAACTGATACCCTTGCGTACGGAAATCATGCAAGTGAGTTATGCCAAGGCCAAGGATTTAGCGGAACTGTTAAAGAGAAAAGGTGTTGCCGCCGTCGGCCCTGATGGTAAAGCCACCACGACGTCAGAAACCAGCATTCTCTCACCGCGGGGTGACGTTGTGGCAGATGAGCGAACCAACACCCTCATCGTCAAGGATGTCCCTGACAAGCTGGCTGAGATTCGTGATCTCATCACTAAATTGGATCAACCCGCCAAGCAAGTCATGATCGACTCGCGGGTAGTGATTGCCAACGATGACTTCGCGCGCGACATCGGGGTGCGGTTTGGGGTGACGGGGGTTGGAAATGCTGGCAATAATGTCGCCGCCATCACGGGTGGCATAACGGGTACCGATACGATCATCGGCAGCGCCAATAATAATTTACGGACAACCGGGCAGCCGTTCCCAGTGACCATTCCCGCTCTCGGCGACCGTATTGGCGTTCCCTTGCCAGCCGCGCCCGGCGGCGGTAGTCCGGCGCGGCTGGCGCTCGCCATCTTGGGCGCCGATTATCTGGTCGATCTCGAACTATCGGCCCTGCAAACCGAGGGTAAGGGCGAGATTCTTTCCAATCCGCGAGTTGTGACGGCTGATTTGAAAAAAGCGACTATCCTGCAAGGTCGACAAATTCCATACTCGCAGGTTGATGACGACGGTAAAGTCAGCACCGAATTCAAGGATGCTTTTCTGAAATTGGAGGTCACTCCCCAGATAACCCCGGATGACCGGGTGCGGATGGATCTGAAGGTTTCCAAGGATGATGTCGGCGCCAATGTACAGCAGGCTTTGGGAGGCTTTATTCCGTCCATTGACAAGCGTGAAGTGGAAACGCAGGTGCTGGTCAACAACGGCGAAACAGTCGTGCTGGGTGGTGTATTCGAGCAGAATAAAACTAAAGGCCAAGACAAGGTGCCGCTGCTGGGTGATGTTCCCTTACTGGGCTACCTATTTCAAAGAAACAGCAACACGACGGTTAAGCGCGAGTTGTTGATTTTTGTGACCCCGCAAATTCTCAAAAACGGTGCGGTTGCCGTCCAACCCTAATTGACTTTTCTGCTTCCATAGAATTTTACTGATATAAAGGGAGAATACTCCGTGTTTCCAATGACTAGCGGGATATTCCGATGGTTCGGTTTGTTGCTGCTCGGTTTTATGCTGGCGGGTTGCGGCGGGGGTGGCGGGGGTGGCGGTTTTGGCGGGACAGATACGCTCAAAATCAGTATTACCGCTGATAAGACGGTTTTGCCAGCTAATCTGTTGGGTAGAGGCCCCGACCCCTCAGGGCCTTTCACCAATACCATCACCGTGCAGGTCAAGAAGAATGACCGGCTCTTTGCAGCGCCCAACATAGCGATCGATGTCGTATCGGGTTTGGCCAGCGGTGCGTTATATTATTTGGACGGCGACCCCGAGCATGAGGAATGTCTGGCAACTCCACCCCAAACCTGCCCGCCGGTTGCTACCACCCCGCTCGCATTCCGGCGCTTGGTGTTCGAAGATACGACCGGAACGGTGACGGGACACTTTCATGTAGGTGATACGCCAGGCACGGTAGTGCTCCGTGCCTCAGCCCAAGATCCGGCTACGGGTGAAACTGTGGTTGCTGATCTGGCCATTAACATTGGTCCCGGCGTCAGCACGGGCCAGCCAGCGTTGGTAGGATTCGAGATTGTCCCCTCGCCTCTGTACATTACCGGTCAAGGTCGGGAGGACGTAAAACGGTTTCAGGTAGTGGTGCTGGATGATGCGGGACAGCCGGTGCCGAATCCAGCCGGAAACAATCTGCGGTTGCAGTTGTTGCCCAGCCGGCCTAACGGCGGTGAAAAACTGGCCGCGATTAATGCGGCGGGCGGCACCGAAGAAGGCGATATCGTCAATACCCGAACCATCAATGGTCGGGCCGAAATCGCCCTTCATAGCGGCGACAAGCCGGGTACGGTCGCGATTACCGCCATCGCGGATCGGGCTGACAACAACATAGACAATGGCATCGCCAACTCGGTAAGCGATATTGATACCATTCCGATCGGTAGCGGTGAAATCGCTTCTCTGACTTTTACTGGCCCCTATCCGGGGGCGGTTATCGCCCGCTCTAACACGCTGGTTTTAGGCAATGGCGATAGTATCGATGCGACCGGAGCGGTGTACACCCGTGCGATCAGTGTGTTGGCTGTGGACGAGTTTGGTAATCCGCCGCCTCCGGGCGAGTTTATTACCTTCCGACTCATGGACGGACCGTTGACCGGTTATCCGGATTTGGGCCATGGCGCCTTCACGATTGCTGCCAAAGATGGTAATCCGCAGGAAGGCGGCAATACCTTCACCACGCCTCCCGGAGGTAGTTCGCTGCTCGGTGGGCATACCAATTGCCAGTTAGTGCTGGAAGGCGGGGCTGGCCAAGAGGGCGGCTGGTTAATTAACGGCCAGGCCCAACGTAATCTACTCGCGGTTTTCAACACATTCAATCTGGTAGACGATACCGGTTTCACCGTACCCTATACGGTGGGTTGTCCGCCCTATACCGGTAATGTGGCTAACAACGTAAATGGCATCACCGTGTTTACGGATGAGGATGGCATCGCTACAACCACCATCAACTACCCACGGACGCAATTGGGCCGTTGTTTCAAGCTCACGGCCGAAGCCAACGACGGCAGAGTAGGAGCAGTCATGGGCAAGGAACGGTTGGGCAGCACGCTGTTTGGTGACGAATGCACCAGTTGGTATTTGGGAGTTCCCACCGGCGCCACCTTGGTGGTGATACCAGCCAGCGATCAGAACATTCAAGTACCGGTTGGCGGAGCCTTGACTGATCGCAATATCCAGATCCAACTGCTTGATGGCGCTACCCCGCCCGGTCCATTGCCGGGTGAGAAGCTGTCGGTCCAGGTCGTGATCACCGATCCCGATAAAGATGCGGCGGTGGCGGCGAAGAATGCACTGGCAACGGCGCAAGCGACTTTTAACGCGATATCGGCTAGCAATCCTGCTGGTTGTAGCACCACGGAGCCGGGAGAAGATGATCCACCAGAAGATACCCGCTGTGCCTCGTGGCGGACGGCTTTGATTGCGGCTCAGGATGCCTTGGCTAAAGCCCAGGCCGATCTGGCGGTTGCCGACGCCCGTGATGCCTTACATGAGCCGACAGCCAGCTTTACACCGAACCCCCTGGTCACGGGAGTGGACGGGATTGCTACTTTAAATATCTCAGTGAGCGATCTTTATACCGCCGTGTCTACTGGCGGCACCGGAGATGCCAAAGTAGAGTTTATTATCACTACGGTGGGTCCGGAGATCCGTGCTGAAACCCTTACCATCACGGTGTTGCCACAAGGAGCGGCCGCGCCGTAGCGAGCGGTTGTCATCGTGAAATCGGCGGGGAAACCCGCCGATTTTTTTGGATTTAAAATCCGCTCTGTATCTAGTAAAACAAGGTAAAGAGTCAATTAGGAAAGATTTCCATAAAGTCATCAATCACCCATCGTTTGATGGTTTAGCCGCTTATTTTTCGTCAATGGCTCGTGTAATCCCTCCCATCTTTCTGATTGGTCCAATGGGCGCAGGCAAGACCACTATCGGCCGCCGGTTAGCGCAGGTGCTGCGGCGGGATTTTTACGATAGCGACGAGGTCATCGAGCAGCGCGCGGGGGCCAGTATCCCGCTCATTTTTGAACTGGAGAGCGAAACCGGTTTCAGAGCCCGTGAGAAAGCGGTCATTGCCGATCTCACCCAACGGCCGGATATCGTTCTCGCCACGGGCGGTGGCGTTATCCTCAATCCTGACAACCGTCGCTGTTTGGCCGGCCGCGGGATCGTCATTTATCTTTGTGCTTCACCTGATGAGCAGTTTCGGCGGACCCGCTTCGACAGCAACCGGCCGTTGCTCCAAACAGCGGATCCCCGGCAACGACTGACGCAATTGTTGGAGCAGCGTGATCCCCTCTACCGCGAAGTGGCTGACCATGTGATAACCACGGAAGGCCATCCGATCAAACACGTCGTGCGCGAGGTTTTGCGCCGGCTCGACTACGATCAATCCTGAACACCGCGGGAAATTGAGTTTTATGAAAACGCTTTACGTCGAACTTGGCGACCGCCGCTATCCGATTTATATCGGCCCTGCTTTGCTGGATCAGGGGGATTTACTGCGAGGGCATATTGCGGGTCGGCAGGTGTTGGTGGTTAGCAATGAGACAGTCGCTCCGCTCTATCTGGAACGCGTTCGTGCGGCCTTGGGTGGCTTTATGCATGAAACTCTTGTTTTGCCTGATGGCGAACAATATAAAACCCTGGCGGTGCTCGACCAGATATTTACAGCGTTACTAAGTCATCGGTTTGATCGGAATTGCACGCTCGTTGCTCTCGGTGGCGGAGTCATTGGCGATATGGTGGGTTTCGCGGCCGCTTGCTATCAGCGTGGTGTTCATTTCATCCAGATCCCTACCACGCTGCTGGCCCAAGTGGATTCCTCGGTGGGTGGCAAGACCGCTGTCAATCATGCCCTCGGTAAAAATATGATCGGCGTTTTCCACCAACCAAGTTGCGTGTTGGCGGATACCGATACCTTAGCCACTTTGCCGGAACGAGAGTTAAGCGCCGGTTTGGCCGAAGTGATCAAATATGGTCTGATTCGAGATTTGCGATTTTTGGAATGGTTGGAAGCGAATATCGAACGGTTACTCGATCGGGATGCCGCTGCCTTGACCGAAGCCATCCAATGTTCCTGTCGCAATAAAGCCGAAATCGTAGCGGCCGACGAACGAGAAACCGGCGAGCGCGCTCTACTCAATCTCGGTCATACCTTCGGCCATGCCATCGAAACTGGCCTGGGTTATGGCACCTGGTTACACGGCGAGGCGGTGGCGACCGGGATAAGCTTGGCGGCCGATCTGTCAGCGCGACAGGGCTGGTTGAATGAGGCGCAGGTGGAGCGGGTTCGAGCCGTGCTGGCCCGCGCTAGGCTACCATTAAATCTATCCCAACAAATGACGGCGGATGACTTTCTGCGGCTAATGGCGGTGGACAAGAAAGTCAAGGATGGTCGATTGCGGTTGATCTTGTTACGTGATTTAGGGCAAGGCGTTATTGCCGATGACGTTAATCCCCAGTTACTGCGGGATACGCTGGAGGGAAAACGGTGAGAAGAGGCGGATCAGCGAATGCTGTCCGCCAGAGAGGATTCGATGCCAAGAGCGCGGGTATTAGGGATTAATAATCTTCGCTTTTTCCAGATCCGAATAGGTTGTTGGATGGTGTGTCCGATCAATGTCCAAGCCAAGCTGTAAGCCGATTTGCGATAAGGAAAAAATTCCACGAACCGCCGGGTTACCGGTCTTGGGATCGCTATCGAGCACCATGGCGTGCTGGCGATTGACTTGGCGAAGCGTGGTAATGATATCGCCCACCCGCGCCTTGGCGACATCTTCCATCAGGAGCACCTCCAGCTTGGGTTGGAGAGTCATAATGTCGGCGACCAGCAAATCCTCCCAGACGCCACCCGCCTTGCTCAGAATCCGATGGGGTTTGTCGCCTTCGATGTCTCGACTGGTCAGTAGTCCTATGATATGACCATCAGCATCGCGCACCAGCAGCATCCGAACGCCGCGCTTGATCATGGTTTCCAGTGCTTTAGTCAAGGGCGTGGGCAGCTCGACAGTGTAGGCCGTGACTTGGCTTAGATCAGTCATGACATTGACTGCTGGATCATCTTCAGCCACTGTTTCCGGTAGCTGTTGCGTGGGACGGAAGTAACCAGCACCGCTTTCAAGATGATGAAATGGAAGCGTTTGATACGTTTGAGGCATCGAGAAACCTCCTGAGTAATTGCTGCAACAATGCAGCTTTCAATGAGCGCCGAAAGCAAAATTTTCGACTAAATTAGCCTGACAATCCTGCTTAACGTCGGCGAGCAAGCCGCGCCATCACGTTATCGGACCATTCCAGGATCGCCCGGACTCGTGGCGTTAACAGGCTCCAGGCTCCAGCGTGATCGACCCAGCGGTATTCGCTATGTTCCGGTCGGCCAAGTTGTGGATTGGCCAGCAACTGAACGGTCGTGGTCGCGGATTCGGCCAGGTAATAGCGGGCTACCTTGCGGCCCTGATTATAGGGATGGGTTTCCCGGTACACGTCACCCCAGCGAAACCGTAGCCCCGTTAGTGTGGTTTCCTCTTCAACCTCGCGGATCGCCGCTTGCAAGGGAGATTCATCCTCTTCCACCATTCCTTTGGGGAAATCCCAATAATTGTAAGCTTTGAGTAACAGATAATCATAATGGTCTCGGTTCCAATGGACCACCACGACGCCGGAAGACAAGGCACGGTTGTTGGCTGGCTTGAAATTGGCCATGGGTGTCATTCCGAACCGTTCCCGCCATAGGTTCCAAGGTGATAAGGCGCACTCAATTCATGCACGGCCTCGGCGAGTACCTGAACGTGTTCGGGATCGGTCCAAGGTTGGATACCATGACCGAGATTAAAGACATGGCCGGAGCCAGGACCAAAATCAGCAAGTACCTGGGCGACGTGCTGGCGAATACGCTGCGGAGAGGCAGCCAATATGACGGGATCCAGATTACCTTGCAAAGCGACTCGTGATCCTACTTGGCGGCGCACATCGCCCAAATGCACCGTCCAATCTACGCCGACCGCATCACAGCCGGTCTCTGCGATGGTTTTCAGCCAGGCCCCACCGCCCTTGGTAAACAGAATGACCGGTACCCGTTGAGCGTTGATTGTACGGGTCGAGCCAGCGAGGATTTGCGCCATGTAGTCAAGTGAGAATTCTTGGTAGGCGCGAGGCGTGAGAATGCCGCCCCAGGTATCGAACACCATTACCGCCTGCGCGCCTGCCGCGATTTGAGCGTTTAGATAAGCTATCACTGCTTGCGCGGTGATCTTTAAAAGTTGGTGCATCAATTCTGGCCGATCATAGAGTAGGCCTTTGACGCGGGCAAAGTCCTTACTAGAGCCACCCTCGATCATATAGGTCGCCAGCGTCCAGGGGCTACCAGCGAAGCCGATCAGGGGAACTCGACCGGCCAGCTCGCGACGGATTAAGCGAACTGAATCCATCACGTAGCGCAGTTCGGTTTCGGGGTCGGGTACGCTCAAGCGGGCGATATCGGCCGCCGAACGCACCGGCCGCGCAAAGGTGGGGCCTTCGCCTTCATTAAACGAAAGTCCCAGCCCCATGGCGTCAGGAATGGTCAAGATATCTGAAAATAGAATGGCGGCGTCCAATGGAAATCGCGCTAGCGGCTGCAAAGTCACTTCACAGGCCAGTTCCGGCGTCTGGCATAAAGCCAAAAAACTACCGGCGCGAGCGCGGGCGGCACGGTATTCGGGTAGGTAACGACCGGCTTGGCGCATCAGCCAAACTGGCGTTCGATCAACTGGTTGCCGTAACAGAGCCTGCAATAGGCGGCCATTTTTTAACTCAATCATTCTTGAACTCAGCCATACAGCCTCCCAATATCGTAGTACCAGATCTCCCTGTGGAATTGGACATCCAGAGAGCCCAAAATGCTGGTTACCATCTTCGGGCCACTAAAATCATGATCTTCACGAAAGCGCCATGGACGCTTCATATAAGTGTAGGCTCTCATGCTGAAGAATACCCCATCCTCCTTGATAAGCACCAACTCCTATTACAAGTCGCTGATTTCACATAAGACCTCACATCGCTACATCACAAAACCACTTGATAAAGTCTTGTGTGAAAAATTTTTACGAAGATGGTTTGAAGAGATGGGAATTAGAAGAAATCATTGATAGCCCGGAAAGGCGTGAAATCAAGAGAGCGCTTGCGGTCAAGAGGGTGTTGCTTGGTTTTGATACTTAAAGATATTTGTGATGTGCTCGGACTCTCCATGGACCGCGCCGGGTTTGCCGGCGCGGTCCATGGCATCCTTTGAGATGGGGCTCGTTAACCTCGCTGCGAAACCGTTTGGGCTTATTGAGCCCAGGTCAATCGAGGCTTCTCTCTTCGGGGAGAGAGGCCTTGCCATTCTGTTTAACTAAATCCGATACCGGCGTCGTAGCGCATATTCCTGAGCGTCCACCGCCGCGATGGCCGTCATATTGATGATGCGGCGGGCGGTAGCGGAACGGGTCAGGATATGGGCTGGTTTGGCCAAACCGAGGGTGATCGGGCCTACGGATACGGCGTTAGTGACCTCCTTTAAAAGATTATGTGAGATGTTGGCGGCATCCGCGTTCGGCATGATCAGCAAATTGGCCGAGCCTTTCAGCGGCGAATGTAACAAGGCTCGGCTACGGAGCTCTTCCGACAACGCGGCATCGCCACGCATTTCACCGTCCACCTCCAAATCCGGCGCTCGCTGACGAATCAGTTGCAACGCTTCGGCCATCTTGCGGGCTTGCCTGGATTTGTGCGAGCCAAAGTTGGAGTGCGATACCAGCGCCACTTTCGGTGGCACGAAACGGCCCACTTCCTCCGCCGCCAACAGGGTGATGTCGGCGATTTCCTCCACTGTGGGGTCGGCGTTGATATCAGTGTCGCAAAAAAATAACGGCCCGTGCGAGGTAATCAGCATGTTCATGGCCGCCGGCGTTTTGACGCCTTCACGTAGGCCGATGATATCCAGAATATATTCGATGTGATCGGGATAGCCGCCGATCAGCCCGCACAGTAAAGTATCGGCATAGCCAAGCCGCAACAGCAACGCACCGATAACCGTGGCGCGGGTGTTGACCCGGACGCGGGCCTTGTTGGGATCGACGCCGAAACGACCGCGTAATTTATGGTATTCCTGCCAGCATTCCTCATAATAGGGATTGTTCTGTGGGTCGATGATCTCAAAGTCGCGATCGGGGCGAATCCGCAAGCCCAAGTCGGCAATCCGCTGTTCGATCCGTCGCCGCCGGCCGATCAGAATCGGTTTGGCGAGATTGTCGTCGATCACGCCCTGGATCGCCCACAGCATCCGCTCTTCTTCGGCCTGGGCGTAGATGATCCGTTTGCGATCAGCCTTGGCGCGGTCAAACACCGGGCGCATGATTTGGCCGGAACGGTAGACCCGTTGGCTCAATAAAGTGTGATAAGCCGCGAAATCTTCAATCGGCCGGGTGGCCACGCCGCTGTCCATTGCCGCTTTGGCGACCGCCAGCGGCAGCGTAAGCAACAGACGCGGCTCGAACGGTTTTGGGATCAGGTATTCTGGCCCGAAGCCAATTTGTTGATCGCCATAGGCGGCGGTTTCTTCTTGCGAGTGCGGTTGGCGGGCCATTTCCGCCAGGGCGCGCACGCAAGCCAATTGCATCGCCTTGTTGATCGTGGTCGCCCCCACATCCAATGCTCCACGGAAAATGTATGGGAAACACAAAACATTATTAACCTGATTGGGGTAATCAGAGCGGCCAGTCGCAATAATCGAGTCGGGGCGAGCGGCTTTGGCGATTTCAGGCATGATTTCGGGCACCGGGTTAGCCAGCGCCAGAATGAGTGGTTTGTCGGCCATGGTTTTGACCATTTCGCCGGTGAGGACGCCCGCCTTGGACAGCCCTAGAAAGATGTCGGCGCCGACTGTGGCGTCAGCCAGCGTTCGCGCCGGGGTATCCGCCGCATAAGCCGCTTTCTCTGGATCGAGGTTGCCGCGCCCTTGAAAAATCACGCCCCGGCTGTCACAGACAATGACGTTTTCCCGGCGCAATCCTAGTTCGAGGAGCAAATCCAGGCAAGCGATACCGGCCGCGCCGGCACCGGAAGTGACCACCCGCACCTCAGCAATATTTTTGCCGACCAGTGACAGAGCGTTGAGCACGGCGGCGGCGGTGATGATGGCGGTGCCGTGCTGGTCGTCATGAAATACCGGAATCTTCATTCGCTCCCGCAACTGGCGCTCGATGTAAAAGCATTCCGGGGCTTTAATGTCTTCCAGGTTAATGCCGCCAAAGGTTGGTTCCAGACTGGCAATGATCTCGACCAGCTTGTCGGGATCGCGTTCGCTGATTTCGATATCGAACACATCGACGCCGGCGAACTTTTTAAACAATACCCCTTTGCCTTCCATGACCGGTTTGGCCGCCAGCGGGCCGATGTCACCCAACCCAAGCACGGCGGTGCCGTTGGTGATGACCGCAACCAAGTTGCCGCGAGCGGTAACGGTGGAAACTTCGTGTGGGTCTTGGACGATGACTTCGCAAGCGGCGGCGACGCCGGGGGAGTAGGCCAGCGCCAGATCGCGCTGGCTGGCAAGCGGTTTGGTCGGGGTGACTTCGATCTTGCCGTAGGGCAGCATCCGGTGATAGCGCAAGGCGCTTTCGTTGAAATCGTCAGCCATGTTGGAACAGTTCCTTGAAGTTGGGCTTGGGGTTCGGTCTTAAACTAAGATAGACCAGCATGATCTCGCAGACCGATCACTTTAAAGTGTAGCAATTCATCATCTGAGCGTGATTGGCGCGGGCACCGCCTGAACGGCGGGAATGCGGTAAAATGGTGGGCGTCATTACCTTTCCAGGCGCAAAACCGCGCCTGATTCCTCGCCTGTGGGAGATACCATGACCACTATCCGTCAAGAAGATTTCATTCAAAGCATTGCGGACGCCTTCCAGTACATCAGTTATTACCATCCGGTCGATTACATCAAGGCGCTGGCGCAAGCCTACGAGCGCGAACAAAGTCCAGCCGCCAAGGACGCCATCGCCCAAATTCTGATCAACTCACGGATGTGCGCCGAGGGTCATCGTCCGATCTGTCAGGATACCGGGATCGCGTTGGTATTCCTTAAGGTCGGCATGGACGTCCATTGGGACGCCAAGCTGTCGGTGCAGGAAATGGTCGACGAGGGCGTGCGCCGCGCCTATCTGAATCCCGATAACAAGCTACGGGCCTCGGTGCTGCGCGATCCGGCGGGCAAGCGCCAAAATTCCAAGGATAACACTCCGGCGGTGGTCCATTACGAAATCGTCCCCGGCCACCATGTCGAAGTGATTTGTGCTGCCAAGGGCGGCGGTTCTGAAGCTAAATCCAAGTTCGCCATGCTCAACCCCTCTGATGATCTGGTGGATTGGGTATTGAAGACTGTACCCCTGATGGGCGCTGGTTGGTGTCCGCCCGGCATTCTCGGCGTCGGTATTGGCGGTACGCCAGAGAAAGCCTTCATGCTGGCCAAGGAATCCTTAATGGCGCCAGTCGATATTCAGGAATTGATCGCGCGCGGACCCAACAGTCGCGCCGAGGAGCTGCGGATCGAATTGTATGACAAGGTAAATGCGCTAGGCATTGGCGCGCAAGGTCTCGGCGGCTTGACCACGGTGCTCGATGTGAAGGTGCTGGATTACCCGACGCACGCCGCTAATTTGCCAATTGCGATGGTGCCAAACTGCGCGGCGACCCGCCATGTGCATTTTCATCTCGATGGCAGCGGCCCGGCCAAATTGGAGCCGCCAAGCTTGGACGACTGGCCGAAGCTGACCTATGCGCCGACGAATGCCCGACGGGTGGATCTGGCCACCGTCTCACGAGAGGAAGTGGCTAGCTGGAAACCCGGCGAGGTGCTGCTGCTCAACGGCAAGTTGCTGACTGGTCGTGACGCCGCTCACAAGCGAATGACCGATATGTTGAATCGTGGCGAGAAGTTGCCGGTCGATTTTACCAATCGCTTCATTTACTACGTCGGCCCAGTTGATCCGGTGCGCGACGAAGTGGTTGGCCCGGCTGGCCCCACCACCGCGACTCGAATGGATAAATTTACCCGGCAGATGCTGGAACAAACCGGTCTGTTGGGGATGGTCGGCAAGGCCGAGCGCGGCCCGAGCGCCATCGACGCGATCAAGGATAACCAAGCGGTGTATTTAATGGCGGTTGGCGGCGCGGCTTACTTGGTCTCCAAGGCGATCAAGACGGCCAAGGTGCTGGCGTTCGAGGATCTTGGGATGGAAGCGATTTACGAGTTTGAAGTCAAGGATATGCCAGTAACAGTCGCGGTCGATGCCAAAGGGTCCAGCGTCCACAAGACCGGGCCAAAAGAATGGCAAGCCAAGATTGGTAAGATTCCGGTGGTGGAGGCTTAAGAAATTCGATCGGTGGATAGGATGGTTAGCGGACCCTTCTATCCATCGCAATCAGGGCTTTCGAGGGGTAAAATAGGCAAAAAAATAACATTAATTTTGCAATTTTGCGTTAGCTAGAAAATTTCCAAGAACCTTGACTCCACCACGGAACAAGCGAGCATTCATCGTTGTGAACCAAGCCACGCAAAGCCCTTCTCCCATTGTTCGTCATTTTCGACAAATCCTGTTGTGGCCTTTGCAGTTGATGCACGCCCATGTACGAGAACCGCACATCTCGAAATATTGGGAACTGCTGGAAGTGCTCGGAGATGCGTGTCCTTGGCGGGAAGTTGATGACGAATTTGGCGATCCGGACGACTTTCAGGAGCGCCACTATAAAGAATTCATTACCTTCCTCCCTTATGTACAGCGCTTCTTGTACGGTGAAGGGGCCGGTCGCGAAGGCCATGCCGGTTATGGCAAATCGCCCATTAGGGTATTCCGCCGCCGCGATATTGCTCAGATGCGCGTTATTCTCGATCAAGGAATGCCGCCACTATTATTTCAAGTCGCTCACGCCGATCTGCATTTCTTTTATGATCTCGATATCGTCATTTTGGCAATAGAGTTCTTCGCCAACGATATTCCGTTATTGTTGGCTGAAGATGTGCTCTTTAAAGTGGGGCGAACTTACCCGGGATTTTGGGAGGCGAACGGCCAGGGTGGCCAATGCCCCTATCGGGTAGAATGGCTCTCCGGGGCGGGTGAAGTGCTCGCGGTATCTGACTACGAAAATCGACGAAAATATCTCCAATTTGTCTGCCAGCACCGCTCCCCGACCATCGCCACGCACTGGGAATTTTTGTTGCGGCCCCTGGCCCTCTATCATTCCGATCAAGAAGGCGTGATCCGTTATCGTCAGATCGAATACCATCGAATGCCGTTACTGGCTTATCTCAGCTTCAATGAGCCTCAGACGTTGACGCGCGGCGACTTCGCTCGATTGGCGTTGATTACCAAGGCGGGTTCATCGGACACCCTGCCGTATTCGGAAGCAGAGCTGGCACATTTTGAGCGGGATTATTGTTATGACAAATTCTGGGACCCTTCGAATGAGGAATTGAGCAGTCGCTATCTTTGTTGTGGACATTCCTTCGTTATTGTTGGCAAAGCGAGCCAACGCTTTTTTGCCGACCCGAATACCGGACTGCTTGGGCAGTTTCGCCACCAATATTTTCTCGTTAATTTGATCGCCCATTTTCATAAGGCTACTTTGATGTTGTTTTCGGAATGGCTAGTGATCGCGATCAGTCAGCTCGATATTCGGGATATGGAGTCGGTCAAGACCTTCAAGCGCGAAATCCGCCGAATCATGGAAACATTTCTTCGATTTACCCATCGCTATTGGTTCCATGAAGTGTCCAATCAAGCGCAAGCGCGCGATCTGTTCCGAATGCTGACCAACCATTTAGAGACCGACCGGATTTATCAAGATGTCAGTGCGGCGGTGAAGGAAATGAACGCCTATTTGGACAGTGATGGGTTACGGCGCCAAGCCAATACGGTCGTGCGATTGACTGTGGTGACCACATTGGGGCTGATCGCGACCGTGGCCACCGGTTTCCTCGGCATGAACATTTTCGATGAGGCCGACAATCCGATTTGGCTCAAGGCGCTCATTCTGCTTGGAGTCATTAGTCCCAGCGTTTTGTTGGTGATCTATGCCGTCACCAAATCCAAGGCATTGTCGGATTTTCTGGAAGCCTTGTCGGACGAACGCCTGAGCTGGCGAGAAAAATTTGCGATTCTATTTAAAGTATTGCGCAAACCTCGCCACAGGCCGGAGCATTTGTGACGGCGGTTGACGCGCCGTTATTGGTTGATGGCTAGGCTGTTTCCGCGAGGTGGGCGTCAGTGGCGCTCACCTCGCGACGATGCCGAACAGTTGCCCTAAATCGTTATAACCTCAGCGCTGCTCTCCGCTTTGGCTCGCCCGCGCTCTTCCCGGATCACCTCAGCCAGCACCGCCATGCCGCGCTCCAATTGATCGGGCGTGGCGTGACTGAAGTTAAGGCGCATGAAAGCCCCATGCTGGGCGTTAGTGCTGGCAAAGAACGCCTCGCCGGGCATGAAGGCAACCTTGCGTTCCAATGCGCGAACGAGTAGGGCGCGGGTATCGCCCCCATCTTTTAATTGTACCCAGAAGAACAAGCCGCCATGCGGTGTCACCCATTCCGCCAGTTCGCCGAAGTGGCGGGTTAGCGCCTCCTGCATGGCGTCGCGTCGCTCCCGATAGAAGTTTCGCAGCCGTTCCAAGTGGGCGGGATACTCGGCGGAATTCAACAAACGGGCGCACCACCATTGGCCGATGCGATTGGTGTGCAGATCGGTGGACTGCTTGAGCCGCACCAGATAAGGGTGGACGTTCTGCGAGGCGGCGATATAGCCGACCCGTAGGCCCGGGATGCCGGTTTTGGAAAAGGTGCCCATGTACATCCAGGTCTCTTTTTCGCTGAAGCGAGCGCACAGCGGGGTTCGGTCCACCGGCTCGTAGACCAAGTCGCGATACGGTTCATCTTCCAGCAAAGGCGTACCGGTCTCGCGCAATACGGTGGCGACGGCGGCACGAGTCGCTTCGTCGTAACAGGCGCCGGCAGGATTTTGGAAGGTGGGAATCAGATAAACGAGAGCCGGTCGGTGGCGCTGGATGATTTGCCGTAACTGGTCTGGGTCGATGCCGTTAGCCGCCAGCGGCAATTCCTCGAAACGAGCGCCGAAGAGCCGAAACGATTGGAGCGCCGCCAGATAGCTCGGCGCTTCGACCGCGACCGGTGTGCCGGGGTCGATGTACAGCTTGGATGCCAGATCGATCCCCTGCTGTGAACCGCTGGTTACCAAAATTTGTTCTGGTTTGCAGCGTAGGCCAAGGCCAATCAATTGCGCCGCGATGGCGGCGCGCAATTCCGGCTCGCCGTCCGTGGTGCCGTATTGGCTCAAATCCGGCGGTAAATCGCTCAAATCCAGTGCTGGCATCGCTTCGCGGGCGGGCAAGCCGCCGGCGAAGGAAATAATGTCCGGTTTTTGGGTAAGGGCAAGCAATTCCCGAATCAGGGAACTGGTCAGGCGGTCGATGCGCTCGGAGAACATGCGATGAATTCCGTAAGGTTTAATGCTTGGGTTGCGACTTGAAGCTTGGCCACTCTTCCTGGCGCGGCATCTGCAAATGCCAGCCGCGCTCCTGCAGATTTTGCAGGACTTCCACCGTATCCTCTTGCGCCAGTTTGCGCTCTGACGACAGCTCTAAATCCATCACATGAACCGGTTCCCCGATGAGTTTCAGCAGGCTTTCGGGAACGTGGGAGAAATCATCCTTGGTGGCGAGGTAGAGATAAGTATCCTGTTTTTTCCGACTTTTATAGATGGCGCACTGCATCAAATCTCTCCAGCGAAGTTTGTGGATGAGAGGGTATAATGCAACGTGGATTTATACCAATAGAGTAGTGGGTTATGACTACCATCAACGAGTTGTTGCAAGGCTTTCAGCGTTTTCGTGTCAAGCATTTTGAGCCGAATAGGGAGATCTATAACCAACTGGCGATGAAGGGGCAAAAACCGCATACTCTGCTGGTCGGGTGCATTGATTCCAGAGTGGATCCTACCATTTTGATGGATGCCGCCCCAGGCAGTATGTTCGTGGTGCGCAACGTCGCCAACTTGATTCCACCGTGCGAAACGGGGGGCCGCTATCATGGCACCAGCGCCGCCGTGGAGTATGCCGTTTGCAATCTGGAAGTTGATAACATCATTGTCCTTGGGCACTCGCGCTGCGGTGGTATTAATGCGCTTCTGGAAGGTTACGGGGCGAATAATGAAGGAGAAGGCTATATCGCGCCCTGGGTGCAGATCGCCGCGCCCGCTCGTGATGAGGTGTTGCAACGCTGGCCGGACGCCAGTCGCGAATTCAAACAGCGAGCTTGCGAGCGGGCCGGCGTGCGAGTTTCGCTGACCAACCTGATGACGTTCCCGTTTATCCGGCAACGGGTCGAAGCAGGTTCCTTGCGGCTGTATGGCTGGTATTACGATTTGGAGAACGGAGAACTGATGCAATATGACCCGGATAAGGATCGCTTCTACGATATGTATTTCGGTTCCATACCAACGGATGGTTGATTGCCGTTAATTCGCCGCCCACGAGCTACCCTTGTAACCTCTCTATATTTGACCTAACGAGCTTGCGCATGAATGCACCTTCCGCTGTTCCCATCCGCCGCGCGCTGATGAGTGTTTCCGATAAGACTGGCATCGTCGATTTCGCCCGCGCCCTGGCCGAACGAGGCGTGGAAATCCTCTCCACCGGCGGCACCGCCAAGCTGCTGGCCGGCAGTGGCCTGCCCGTCGTCGAAGTCGCTGATTACACGGGTTTTCCGGAAATGATGGACGGCCGGCTTAAAACCCTGCATCCGAAAATTCATGGCGGCCTGCTCGGTCGGCGCGGCGAGGACGATGCAGCGATGGCCAAGTATCAGATCCCGCCCATCGATTTGCTGGTGGTCAATCTTTATCCGTTCGAAGCCACGGTTGCCAAACCGAATTGCGCGCTGGCCGACGCGATTGAAAATATCGACATCGGCGGGCCGGCGATGCTGCGAGCAGCGGCCAAGAATCATGCGGCGGTTACGGTGATTACCGATGCGGGGGATTACCAGCGGGTACTGGATGAGATGCAGGCCAACAGCGGCGCGGTCAGCGCCGCCACCCGCTTCGATCTGGCGGTGAAGGTGTTCGAGCATACGGGCCGCTATGACGGGGCCATCGCTAACTATCTCGGCTCCATCCAGGCCGAGGGTGAGCGCGATCCGTTTCCGCGCACTTACAGCGTGCAGTTTCGCAAGGCGCAGGCGATGCGTTATGGCGAAAATCCACATCAGGGCGCGGCGTTTTACGTCGAACCGGCTCCGGCGGAAGCCTGCATCGCCACCGCTAGGCAACTCCAGGGTAAGGAATTATCCTACAACAACGTCGCTGATACCGACGCCGCCCTGGAGTGCGTCAAGAGCTTCAGCGCCCCGGCTTGCGTGATCGTCAAACACGCCAACCCCTGCGGCGTGGCGATCAGTTCCAACATTCTGGACGCCTATGAGCGGGCCTATAAAGCCGACCCAACCTCGGCCTTCGGCGGTATCATTGCCTTCAATCGACCGTTGGACGGCGCGACGGCCAAGGTCATCGTGGATCGGCAATTCGTCGAGGTCATCATCGCGCCGCAAGTGACACCGGAAGCCTTGGCCGCGACCGCCAGCAAGCAGAATGTGCGGGTGCTAGCGTGCGGCGATTGGGGAGCCGACCGCGCGGCGGGTTGGGACTACAAGCGGGTCACCGGCGGCTTGCTGGTGCAGGATCGGGATTTGGGTCACGTCACGCAATCGGGTTTGAAGGTGGTCACCCAACGCCAGCCCAGCGAGCAGGAACTGGTCGATCTGCTGTTCGTTTGGCGGGTGGTGAAGTTTGTCAAGTCCAACGCCATCGTTTACGGGAAAGACGGCATGATTCTCGGCGTCGGCGCCGGGCAGATGAGCCGGGTGTTTTCGGCGCGGATCGCCGCCATGAAAGCCGCCGAGGAAAAGCTGTCGCTACAAGGCGCGGCGATGGGTTCGGATGCCTTCTTCCCCTTCCGCGACGGGATTGATCTCGCCGCCGAATACGGCATTACCGCCGTTATCCAACCGGGTGGCTCGATGCGCGACAGTGAGGTCATCGCCGCCGCTAACGAGCACGGCATGGCCATGGTATTTACTGGAATGCGGCATTTCCGGCACTGAGTTTTCATTCAGGAAAGGCAAAAGACCATTATGAATGTCCTGATCGTCGGCGGCGGTGGCCGCGAACACGCGCTGGCCTGGAAGGTGGCGCAATCCAGTCGGGTGCGCAATGTCTATGTCGCGCCGGGCAACGCGGGAACCGCCCGCGAACCCAAAGTCACCAATCTCCGCATCACCGCCGACGATCTGCCGGAATTGCTCAAATTCGCGCGCGGCCATCAGGTCGATCTCACGATCATCGGGCCGGAAGTTCCGTTGGTATTAGGTATCACTGATTTATTCGGCAACGCGGGATTGCGCTGTTTCGGGCCAAGCCAGGCGGCGGCGCAACTGGAAGGCTCCAAGACCTTCACCAAGGATTTTTTGGCCCGCCATCGCATCCCGACCGCCCGATACCAAAGCTTTACCAACGCCGATGCGGCGGAAGCCTTTATCCGAGAAATGGGCGCACCGCTGGTGGTCAAGGCGGACGGATTAGCGGCCGGCAAAGGCGTCATTCTAGCGCAGAGTGAACTAGAAGCCATCGCCGCCGTGCGCGGCATGTTGAGCGGCTCGGATTTTGGCGAGGCCGGCCGGCGAGTCGTGGTCGAGGAGTTCTTGTATGGCGAGGAAGCCAGCTTCATTGTGATGACCGATGGCGCGCATATTCTGCCGTTTGCGTCCTCGCAGGATCACAAGGCGCGCGACGATGGCGACCAGGGCCCCAACACCGGCGGCATGGGTGCGTATTCGCCCGCCCCGGTGGTGACGCCGGAATTGCACCCGCGTGTCATGGCGGAAGTGATCGAACCGACCGTGCGCGGCATGGCGGCGGAAGGTTGCCGTTACGTCGGTTTCCTCTATGCCGGCTTGATGATCACCGCCGATGGCCCCAAGGTATTGGAATACAACTGTCGGTTGGGCGATCCTGAAACGCAACCCTTGATCCTGCGCTTGCGCTCGGATTTGGTGGACTTATGCGAGGCGGCGCTAGACGGTCGATTAGATCAAGTCCAAGCGGACTGGGATTCCCGGCCGGCGTTGGGGGTCGTAATGGCCGCTGCGGGCTATCCCGGCGCGTATCGCAAGGGCGATGTGATCAGCGGGTTGCCGCGTGACGACGAACCGGATGCTGACGCTAAGCTGTTTCACGCCGGAACGGCGCAGGCGCAAGGCGGCGAGGTGGTGACGCATGGCGGGCGGGTGTTGTGCGCGACCGCGCTCGGCGGCACGGTGGCGGAAGCGCAAAGCCGCGCCTACCGCTTGGCTAAGCGGGTACATTGGGACGGTGCTTTTTACCGCGCCGACATCGGCTATCGGGCGATTGCCCGCGAACGGGGAGAATAAGGCCCATGACCGCTTCCGCTGTGGCCAGTGCATCAAAACGGCTGGAACTGGTCTGCCCGGCCGGCAATTTGCCGTCGCTAAAAACGGCTGTCGATCATGGCGCCGATTCAGTCTATATCGGGTTTCGCGACGACACCAACGCGCGCCATTTCCCCGGTTTGAATTTCGACGCCAAAATGGCGGCCCAAGGGATTCAGTATGCCCACGCCAAGAAGCGGCGGGTGTTCGTCGCTCTCAATACCTTCCCGCAACCGACGGGTTGGGAGCGGTGGAAACGGGCGGTCGACCAAGCGGCGGAGTTGGGCGTAGACGCCATTATCGCCGCTGATATCAGCGTGTTGGACTACGCCCAGCGCACCCATCCCCAGCTGCCGCTGCATTTGTCGGTGCAGGGTTCCGCCACCAATTACGAAGCGATCCGCTTCTATCACGACCATTTCGGTATTAAGCGAGTCGTGCTGCCGCGCGTTCTGTCGTTGCCGCAAGTCCGCCATGTTTTAGAGAACAGTCCAGTCGATCTCGAAGTCTTCGGCTTTGGCGGATTGTGCATCATGGTGGAAGGCCGCTGCCTGCTGTCATCCTATGTCACCGGCGAATCGCCCAATATGTGCGGGGTCTGTTCGCCAGCCAAGGCTGTACGCTGGGAAGAAACACCGCGCGGACTGGAAACGCGGCTCGGCGGCTTGTTGATTGACCGCTATGCGCCGGGAGAACCCGCCGGTTATCCCACTCTATGCAAGGGCCGGTTTGAAGTGGCCGATCAGACCTATTACGCCATTGAAGAGCCGACTAGCCTGAATACTTTGGAATTGCTGCCGGAATTGCAGCGCATGGGCATCGCCGCCATCAAGATTGAAGGCCGCCAGCGCAGCCCGGCCTATGTGACGCAGGTTACCAAGGTCTGGCGGGCGGCGATTGATGCCAGTCACCGCAATCCAGTGGCTTATACGCCCCAACCGGACTGGTTGCGAGAATTGGGGAAGGTCTCGGAAGGCCAGCAGACCACACTGGGCGCTTATCATCGGATTTGGCAGTAATGGCCGGAATCGACTATCAGCTAAAACTCGCCTTGGGGCCGGTGCTGTATTATTGGCCCAAGGAAAAGCTGCTCGATTTTTACGAGCGGATAAGCGCCACCGCGGTGGATATCATTTATTTGGGTGAAACGGTTTGCTCCAAGCGCCATGCGCTGAATACCAGCGATTGGCTGGATTTGGCCGAACGAATGCGCGCGGCGGGCAAGGAAGTGGTGCTGTCCACCATGGCTTTGCTGGAAGCGGAATCGGAACTTAAGACCTTGCGCCGGTTGTGTGAAAACGGCCGGTTTACGGTCGAAGCCAACGACATGAGCGCGGTGCGGTTATTATCAGAGCAAAAGGTGCCGTTCGTGCTCGGAACCGGGATCAATGTCTACAGCGACCGGACGTTGCGGTTCTTGGCCGGGCTGGGTGCGAAACGTTGGATGATGCCGGTGGAGCTCTCGCGGCAGACCTTAGCCGCAATTCAGGCCAAACGACCGGCAAACGTGGAAACCGAGGTGTTTGTTTACGGCCGCTTACCGCTGGCTTATTCCGCTCGCTGCTTCACCGCTCGCCATCACAATCTGCCAAAGGACGATTGCCAGTATCGCTGTCTCGACTATCCCGAAGGATTAGCGCTCAGCACCCGCGAAGGCCAAGCGTTTCTGGCGCTTAACGGTATCCAGACGCAATCCGCTCAGACCTGCAATTTGTTGGCGGAACTGGCGGAATTACGAGAGCTGAAAGTAGATATACTACGGATTAGCCCTCAGCCTGACGGTACGGAGACAGTGGTTGCGGTGTTTGCCGCCTGCTTGGGTGGGGAGGTCGATCCTGTTGAAGAAGCTGCGCAATTGAATGCCGCTTTGCCATTTGGCGCTTGCGATGGTTATTGGCGGGGACAACCAGGAATGCGGGTTATTTCGCAGGCGATTACCTAAGGCGCACTACGTCAAAATAGCAGTCTCCTCGGTGACATGCGTTCAGTTATCTTCCACTCGTTGTCAGGACATCCAAATTAGCGAGAGACACCTTGGGCGACAAAGCCGGCTAGATAATTATCGAGTAGCGAATTGGCGACCTGTTGCATGGTGCGGCCGCCGATACTCTCTAATTTGCGGTCGAGACTGAGCACGCAAACGCCATGGATGCCGCTCCATAACGCGCGAGCCGCCAGCGAGATTTCCTCGAATGACCGGTGCGGGCACAATGACGCCAAATGCTGCTGCACCAACTCGAACATCCGAGCCACTTTTTCGGCGAAAGAGTCGGGTGCGGCTTGTCCTTCGGGCATACGGTGTTCATACAGCGCCAGCCATCGATTGGTCTCGGAGAGCGCAAACGCCAGATAAGTCTGCGCCAGCGCTTCAATCGCGGCGGTCGGTGACGGTGGATTAGTGACCGCCGCCGCCAGTTTCTCGTACAGCGCATCCAATGTGCGCTCGTTCATCTGAATGATCAGATCGTCAAAGTTGCGAAAAACCATGTACAAACTGCCCACCGTATAGCCGATGCCAGCAGCGACTTTACGAGCGCTCAATCCCATCAAACCGTGAGCAATGACGAGCTGTTCAGCAGCCTGCAGGGAGATTTCACGCAGTTCTTCTCGGGTATGTTCGTTGCGTCTTCCCATCAAAGTCCTCCGGCGTGTCGAGACCGCCTAAACGCGATTGCGCCATCTGGAAAAAACAACCAGACCCGTGCGGCGGAATAACCGCAGATCGGCTTGGGCTTGCGCTTCCTGCATCGCTTGGCGGATCAGGGCGATATTAAGTTGAGCGCGCTGTTTGAGTATTTCTGCTTTAATTTTAGCGAGTTTATCGGGAGCCGCCAGCAATTCCTGCTCAATGCCCAGCCGCTGTTCGGTATAGTGTTGCTGAAGATTGGCGATGGCGGCGGGATCGACGCGCTGCCGGGGATCGTGTCGGAAACGTTGTTCAAGTGTCTGACGCCAAGCCAGCAAGGCGGCTACCCGCTGGCGGCCAAGATGCTGCCCAAAGCCCGGAACAGTTTCCAGAGCCGCCGCTGTTACATCGGCGGCCGTTTCAATGCCGTAGGACTCTAGCGCCATACGGTCGGTGGTCCGAATTCCCGGAATTTGAGCGGTATCGATGAAGTGATTTTCCAGAAAGGCTTGCAATTGCATCTGGCGCTGGTTGGCGTCCAGCCGTTGCAAATCCCGCTGGAGTTCGGCCGACAGATTCCGGTAACAGTCACGGAGAAGGTGCAAATGGTGCAGTTCCCGGATGAAAGGCTGGTCAGTGGCCCGCTCTTGCCAGGTAGCCTGGAGCTCCATCATTTCCCGCTGTGCGGCTAACAAGGCCAAGCGGCGGCGCTGCCGCTCGCGCCGCACGCTGCTGTTCTGGGTGAACGGCCAGATGGCAAAAGCGAGCAACAGCCATAACCAGATCAGGGCGGGCCGCGCCAAGGCGGCGAGCAACACCGCGCCGCCAATGGCCAGCGTTTTGCCGAAGTTGAACTGGCTCGTGCGCTTTATGATTTCTGGCAGCGGCGTTGGGCTGATCGGAGCCTGCGCCGTTGGGTGTGGCATGGCTTCGGCGATGGGAGGCGCCACGCCCAAAATTCGCTTCCAGATCGCATCGAGCTGAAAGTCCCGGTGGTTGACCGCCGATTCGGTGGTGGCCGGCCGTTGCGGGGGCACAAAAAAGACCGCTCCGCTGGCTTTTTCCAACGCGCACCACGGGCAATCCGCAGAGAGCGCTGGGTATTTATGCGCCGTACCGCGGCTACAGGAGCGCAGCTCGCGATTGAGCCGTTCTAACGCCAAGCGCCACTCGCGTGCGCTCGGCCGCTGCGGAGCGGGCGCCGAGGAAGTGAAAGCGCGCTCGAATAGCGTCGCGACGGATTGGGGCAGTGCGTCGAGCGGTAAGGTATGTGGTGGAGGCTCCATCAGCCGACCAGCGGCGCGCGAGCCGAAAGCGAAGCGATATTCCTTGATGGCGCGCTCGATGGGCATGTCGCCCTTGCCTCGGTAGCGACCGGCAAAGGGGTGGCGGCCCATGAACAGCAGGTGGAAACAAAGCAAGGCCAACCCAAAGGCATCATGATCGGGCGTGCGCCTTAGGCCATGGAAGGGGCGGTCCTGCAATTCTGGGGCGGTAAATTGTGGTACGCCGACATCACAAAGAAAAATTCGGTCGCCGGTATCGATTTGGAACGAGTCGCAATCGATCATTTTGACGAGTGCTTGCGCCGAAACCACCACGTTGCCCGGGTTGACATCGCCCACCGCGTGGCCGCGGGCATGAATTGCCTCAAATGCGCTCGCCAAATTGCGGGCGGCGTGAACCAGAAACGACCAGTCGGCATGGGGAAAAGTGCGCTTGCGATGGGAGGGACCATACAGGCTGTGAATTTCATGATAGCCATTGACTCGCGGCATGACAAAGCCCTGAATCGGACCATTCGAGGAGGCGCGCAGGACATCGACCGGCCAGGCGGCGATTTCCAGCAAACCCGGATGCGCGTGCCGGGCCATGCCTTCCAGCTTCAGTGCTTTATCGGAAGTGAGCGGTTGATGGTAGATTTTAGCGACGAAACCTGGACGGCCGCTTATTTCATGCACCGCGCCTTCGCCGCCGCGCCCCAATAATTTCCCTAACTCGACCCAACGGCTGGCGCCGCTATAAAGCCTTGTCACCGTTGTTTTCTCGGACGAGTGCGGCGGATGTGGCATCGGAGGCGTCAGGGGAGGGGTTGGCATCGCTGAGAGTCAGGTCGGCAGCGGGGGCTGTAGGTGTTGGGGAGGAGGAATCCACGGCGGCGGTTTCGCGCGCGGCGATGGCTTTAGGTTCCATCGGAGTCGACATTGACGCCATGGCATCCGGTTCGTCGGCGGGGTGTGTGGGGGCTAGTGGCGGCAATCGGGTGGCCAAAACCAAGGTTTTGTCGTCATGGGTGCGTTGATTGACGGCTGGACTCGCTAGAAACTCCTCCAATGCAGACATCAGAGAGGCGGGGCAGCCAGGTTCCGAATGCGTGCGCAGCTGTTGGAAAACGGGTCGAAAGAACGGGGCATGGGCCTGCCGGTGGTGATAATGCAGCGCCAGCATTTGCAAACCATCGGTCAACAGCGCGATTTCAACGACAGGTTCCACCGTGACGGTGTGCGCCAGATAGGTAGCCGCATCAGGATCGGTCACAAAACGGGTTTCGTTCACGTATTGACCAGTTTGCGGCCAAAAAACGGGGCGGTACTCATCCTCCGCCCCAAGCACGATAACCCCATCGCCGATCTGTAAGAAGAGCGCATGATCCGCCACAACGACCGCCCCTAATAAAGTACAGGCGAATTCCCGAAGCGGTAAATTCTCGGCGGCGGCCTGTTGGATCAACGCACATCGGACGCTTTCAAAGAAATCCCTCGCGGTGGTTTCAGTCCAGTCCAGCGGATGATCGGCTAACAGGCGCGAGGCGCACTCGGCTAGAAAGGTCTGGCACGCCAATTGAGCGCCGGTGCGAGACCGCGCCGCGCTGCCGGCTCCATCGGCGGCCGCCAGGATCAGGATCGTGCCCAGTTCTGGCGTGGATAGCTGTTGCACCGCACAGGCATCCTGACATTCGATCCCCTCGGCCAAATGGGCGACGCCGATGGTGCTGGCGTGAACATAGCGCCAGCCGTACAGCTCGCTCATACCGAAGCCCAACCGTCGGGGCTGGTGGGATTGTTCAACGGGACATCCATGCCCGGTACCGAGCGTGAAATCGAGCGCATTGAGTTGGACAGCCATTGAAACAGTTCGCGGAACCGCAACCCCCGCAGACGCAATGGTTGGCGGATTGAAATCTGTTGCAGGATGTCTAGATTAGCGCCCTCGACCCCCACGGCAAAAAAGGCGAAAGCCCGACTCTCTTCGCCTTTGCGGATTTCGTTGGCGGCGGATTTCCACTCATCGGTGGGCGTGCCGTCGGTAATGAGAAACACCCAAGGTCGGAAGAAAGGAATACCGTGTTCTCGATACAGAGCTTTGCGCTGGTGGAGCAGCTCGAGTCCTTTCATGATGGCCAGACCCATCGGCGTGTCTTTCTGCGCGCTCAAGTGCGGCGGCGTAAAGTGTTCGGCGGTTTGGAATTCGTTGACCACTTGAACCGGTCCAAAGCTGACCAGGGCGATTTCAACCCGCTTGGCGGCAAGGCTGTCGGCCAATAATTCTTCCTTGAAAGTGGCCAATCCTTCATTGAGCTCATTGATTGGCGACCCATTCATTGACCAGGAATTGTCCAGCAGCAAAACACAGGGACAGCGCGGCTCCGGATTGTCGGCGAATTCAGCGACGCTAAAATCGACGCCGAATGGCGTTTGATGAGATAGGTCAGGTTGGTTCATTGCGGTCTCTCCATCAGCGGGCTGGCCAAGGGTATGACTATACTGCATTCGCAAGATGGCTAGGGTGCGGGTTCCTCACCAAATACCCACGGCCGATGATCATACATAGGCCGCTCTATCAAGCGAGCGATTTCTTCGTCGGCTCTTCTGGGCTCGCGCTCGGCGGTCCTTTCATCGCCGGAAGCTGCCCTCGCCATGGCGCGCCGAGCGTTTTGAAAAGGTCTTGTGAGCGGAAGGGTAGATTACAGATCGGCGGCTGATTGGATGGTTTGGGATAATAGGGCCAGCAGTGCGACCCCCACAGTGTAATACCATCGTCAAGCTGCCGAGCAGGCTGAACCGGCCCCGCGATTTGCGTTAGTTTGCCATCGTTTCGAAGGTCGCTTGGAGCAGGATCAATTTCTGTTCCACTTCCCGTGGTTATGCACCTTGCGCGGTTTTGGCGGTGATCATCTGATTTCAGGATTCGTCAATCCGATGGGCAGCGCTGGCGGCCATGGTTAAAGCTTTTAATCACTTGCGAAGAATCCGGCGCGAGTTCCACCCAATGCCGTGGAAGCAGAAATTTAAAGCGCCACTGGTGCTGTAACAGTGAAAAATGGCTTGGAATTCGACAGCTACTTCGATGGAAACTATAGTAATCTCAGGGCCACGGGACCTTGACGCCACAGGCGCGACGCGCCAGCCGACGCCCAATAGATAAGACCCAACGTTCATCCGGTTTCGCCAGTATTCCAACAACTTGATAAGGAAGCTGTCCATGTCCGTTCCCAGCAACCTGCCGGTCTGGCAACAACTGAAAAATCATCATACCGCTATCGCCGACCAGCACCTGCGCGATTTATTCGCCGCCGATCCCCAGCGTTTCACCCAGTTCTCCAGACGGTTTGGCGATTTATTGGTCGATTTTTCCAAGCACCGCATCACCGGGGAAACCTTCGATCTGCTCATCGAGCTGGCTCGCCAGGCAAACGTGCCCGCTTGGGCCGAGCGGATGTTCAACGGCGAGATCATTAACCATACCGAACAGCGCGCGGTGTTGCATGCCGCGTTGCGCAATCGCAGCGACCGGCCGATCTATGTCAAGGGCCAGGACGTGATGCCGGAAGTGAACGAGGTGCTGGAGCACGCTCGTAAATTCGCCGATCAGATCCGACGCGGCAAATGGCGGGGTCACACCGGCAAACGCATCCGTGATGTGGTCAATGTTGGCATCGGCGGCTCCGATCTTGGGCCAAAGATGATTTGTCAAGCGCTGCAACCCTACGCTGATCCCACTTTGCGGATGCATTTCGTCTCTAATGTGGACGGCGCGCACATCAGCCATGTTCTAGCCGAATGCGACCCGGAAAGCACGTTGTTCATCGTCGCTTCCAAGACGTTTACCACCCAGGAGACCATGACCAACGCGCATACCGCCCGCGCCTGGCTCGTCAAGGAATTGGGTGATGAATCAGCGGTGGCCAAGCATTTCGTGGCGGTCTCGACCAACGCCGAGGGGGTGAGCAAGTTCGGCATCGACACCGCTAACATGTTTGGTTTCTGGGACTGGGTTGGCGGCCGTTATTCGTTGTGGTCGGCCATCGGCCTGCCGATCATCGTTTATCTCGGCATGGATCATTTTATTGAGTTGCTGGAAGGCGCTCACGCGATGGACGAGCATTTCCGCGCCGCGCCGCTGGCGGATAATTTGCCAGTGATTCTGGCTTTGCTGGGTGTCTGGTATCTCGACTTTTTCGGGGCCGACAGTCAAGTGATGCTGGTGTACGATGATTATCTGCGCTCGTTGCCGGATTATCTGCAACAACTGGACATGGAGAGTAACGGCAAGTCCATCGACCGCGAGGGCCATGCGGTTACGGTCAAGACCGGGCCGATCATCTGGGGCGGCTTGGGTAACAATGGCCAGCACGCTTTTTATCAGCTTTTACATCAGGGAACGCACCTGGTCCCGGCCGATTTTCTGGCTCCGGCGCAAAGCCCGAATCCCATCGGCGACCATCACCCGATTTTACTGGCCAATTGTCTGGCCCAAGCCGAGGCGCTCATGGTCGGCAAGACCGAGGCGCAGGCCCGCGCCGAACTGGAAAAGCAGGGATTGAGCGGCGAGGCGCTAGAGAAGCTGTTGCCTTACAAGATTTTTCCCGGCAATCGTCCCAGCACCTGCTTGTTCTATCGCCGACTAACGCCGCACGTCTTGGGTTCGCTGATTGCGCTTTACGAGCACAAGGTGTTCGTTCAAGGCGTGATCTGGAACATCAATTCCTTCGATCAGTGGGGCGTGGAACTGGGCAAGCAGCTGGCGAACGCTATCTTGCCGGAACTAAAAGGCACCCAACCCGCAGCGGGTCATGACGCTTCGACCTTGGGTCTGATCCAGTTTTATCGCGAATCAAGCTGACAGGAAATAGCAAACCGGGGCGCGTCAGCCGATGACGCTGGCGCCACCCCGGTGAAAACGGCGGCGTAACGAAGCTCAATTAATATTTCTTTTCGTCTTCCGCCTTGTTTTCGATGGCTTTACCGGCGGATTTTACATCTTGACCGGCGCCCTTGACGGTGTTGCAAGCGCTTAAGCCGCTGCCTAAGAACAGGATCGGGAGCGCCATTAAAAAGGCTAGAATGGTCGACTTACGTTTCATGTCCGTAATCCTCCACAAGATTTCATTGGCCAGAAAAGCATAGCACGCTCTAAAAACAGATTGCTAGGCCGCTATTGACGTGCGTGATCGAACGGTTTACGGCACTCAGCCGCGGTGGCTGTCCTGACGGTGCGCGGGATGCTTGTTATACTGAACTGTCATCAAATAACCATCAGTCCACAAAACTAGCAAAACTATAGGAGGACAACCTGATGTTGGGAGAAAGCCACGATCTATTCCACGAATTTCCAGAGTATAAGGACCGCATCAGCGATTTAAGATCCGCCGACCCCAGGTTTGCACAGCTGTATGACGAATATCATACGGTCAATGATGAGGTCGAACGCATTGAGCTTGAGCTCGAAACACCCTCGGATATGTACACTGAAACCTTAAAGAAAAAACGCCTGCACCTGAAGGATGAGATTTACGCGATCCTGCGGAAAGTAGCGCGCAGCGGCGCTTTAGCCTGAAATCGGTCCGATTACGCAGTTGGCGGCGGTGGGGTTTCTCTCATCACGGCGGTTTCCGTCACAGTGATCGGTGCGGGGTCGGCAGTAATCGGCTGGCCAATAGGAGATTTGCTTCGAGCGCGCCGCGGTGATTCGGCCGGTATCTTCGGCTGGGCTGGGTCGGGTAGTTGTCGGCGGAAGCCGCTCGGCTGATTGCTTGCATGAGAGGGGCTGGTGGCGCGAGTTCGGTGCAGCCAGCCGAGCAACCGACGTTCCACGACATCCTGACTGGCTGGCGACAAATCCCGAAATATCAATCCTCCAACGCCGATCAAAAGCGTTAATCCTCCCAGAAACGATACCAGGGGTTGCATGAAGGCGATGGTCAGCACGGCAACCACTAGCAACAGGATATGCTTGATCTTCAACGGCTCGCTCTCCCTCAAGTGAAAGATAGGTTGCCTCATGGCGGAACGGGGCCGGATTTGCGCACGAGGATAACCGTACAATTATCGTCCGGTTGACTTTGCTGCTGACGGATAAAATTAGCTAATTCGACAATCAGCAGATCCAACAGTTCTTCCAGCGAGTGTTGTGGTTTGCTTAACAATATCGGCCAGCGGCGGATAAATGCTTGAGGGTTGGAAAGATGCCAGAGACCGTCGCTGGCCAGTAGATAGATCCAGCCTGGTTCCAGGGGCAGCGGGCGACGATCGCCCAGGCCGCGCAAAAACAGTGGCAAGTTACCATCATGCAGTTCGAACAACTCGGCGGCAATGGCGTCGATGCGCAAACTCGGCACGCCGAGCGTGCTGCCTAGAATGAATGCCTGGCTGATCTGAGAGTTGGGATGGACGTGTACTTGTTGAAACCAGCGAGCGTTATCCACCAGTCCCAACAGGGCGAGATGCGTGGCCGGAACGTGGTCCACCGTCAAACAGTCCACATGCTCCGCGTCGATGGTATAGGCTCGCGAATCGCCAACGTGAAATAACAAGGCTGGGTTGTCAGGAGGAATTTCAAGTAGAATCAAAGTACAGCCCGTTTCCAGGCCCGCGTCTTGGAACTCGATGTAGAGCCGGTCGTGCAGGGCGTTCAGCGTGTTGGACAGTTGATTGAGGTTGGTGGTCGCGGGTACTTCAAGCAACCCGTTGACGGTTCTTTCCGCTGCCTCGCGGCCGTGGCTGTGGCCTCCCATCCCGTCGAGCACGGCAACCCGCCAATGTCCGGCGGGCCAATCTGGCAACTTGATTTGAATTTCCTGCTCGTTGCGTAGAAAACGCCCCTGTCCTTGCCCGTCCACCACGAGATAATTGTCCTGATTATCGCGGCGTCCACGATGAGTCGGCGAGCGTATAGACCGTACGGCGACTTCCAGTGAGGCATTGAGGCTCGACAATCCTTGCCCTGTAGGGTCCGCATTATTCACGGCGATCTGACAAAATACTGTATCGGTTAGACATCATTGATTGAGTGGCGGCAATCTTAGTGTAACGACAGCAAGAATAAGCCAACCTCCTGCTGCCCCGCGGCGCGACAGTGTGCCAAGCCATTTCATCCTTCTGCTAGACTAGACGATAATGTGATTCGTGGTTGTTGTTCAAACAAATTTTTTGGGCTAACTCGGAATTTCAAGGATGTATGGATATCAAATTGCGTCTTGAAGAACTTGAGCGGGCGCACGCGGCGGGGCGGTTAACCGAGGCGGAATGGATGCGCCGTCGGGAAGATTTATTGCGTGAAGCGGCAAAGGCGGAAGAGCTTGTGGCTTCAAACGCCGCCAAGGCTCCCACTGAACTTGAATCGGGGCCGGTAGTTGGAGAAGCGGGTCTGGATATTTTGGAGCCCGGCATGGTTATCGGGCCGTCCGAGCGCCGCCTGCGTCTGTTGCACGAGATCAATGGCAAGAAACGGATATGGCTGGCGCTGGCCATCGTTTCGGATACCGAGCGCGCCAGGGGAATAGGCGATGAATTTCGAGCGATCAAACTGTTTTTGCCCGCGCACACCTTCGTGCGCGAAGCAGGACGCGAGGAACGCTCGCAGCGCGCCGATCTGCTCGGGTCGCGGACCTATCTGATCAAGGCTAAAACCCGCATTGAGCAAGCCGTAAAACTCGATCATCCCAACATTGCTCGAGTTTATGGTTGGCGCTATGGGGCTGACGGCTGGCCATTCGCCGAGATGGAGTATGTCGATCAGCAGCAGGGATCGACCCTAGCGCAACGGCTGCGAGAACAAGGCGGAATGGGACTGTCTTGGGATGTCGTCCTGAAATGGTTGGAGCCCGTTGCGGCGGCGCTGGATTATGCCCGACAGAAACACCGCTTTCCGCACCAACACCTGGATTCGGATAGCGTCTTTCTCACCAGCCAGGGAACCATCAAATTATTGGGATTTGGGCTGGCTACCGAAATTTCCGAGCCGCGAAACATCCTGTTAGGTTCAGGTGAATCTATAGCGCGGGCAAGTGCGGATACGCTGGGCGATGGGGCTTTGACCGAAGCCGGATTCCGCCGCGACGTGTTTGCTTTGGCGTTGTTGGTTTACCAGCTGTTAATAGGGCAGAGCGCCTATGAAGCAAGAGGCTCCGCTGCTAACACCTTACCACGCCCACCGGGCTTGACCGATGAAGCCTGGCGGATTTTGCGGCGTGGACTGGCGTATCCGAGCGAATTGTGCCCGATAGATGCAGGTGGGTTCATCGCTGATTTGGCGGAAGCGCAGCGGCCAGCAGCGCAAGCCAGGCGAGGCAAAGGCCCCTTGGGGTGGCATTGGGCGGCGGCGGGTGTGTTATTGCTGGTTGGGTTGGGTGCTTATTGGCTGGTCCAGCGCGAGGATGGGGAGGTCGGGCCAAATCCAGCGCCGCCAGCCCAGACCCGATCCGAACCGAGCCTCAGCCCGAATACAGTGACGGAACAGCGGCCAGCAGGAAGTTTGAGCGGGCTGGTGCGGGAAGCGGAGCGTGAAGCGGATCTGCGCGCGTTTGAATCGGCTAAGCGGGTTGATACGCTGGTGTCTTATCAGTTGTATTTGCAACGATGCCCGCGCTGTGAGTTCGAACAGGAAGCCCGCCGCGCCATCCAAAATTTACAGACCGAGGAAAAAGTCAGCAAGATCGAGGCGGATTTTGAAACCTTGGTGGGAGAGTTCGAACGGGAAAACCGTGAAGAAAGGGGTGACGAAGCGCTGAATCGTTTGAGCGCACTGGCGGAACTGGCGCCAGGTAATCCATTGATTGCGGCCGGCCGGCACCGGGTTGCTCTCATTTGGGTGGCGCGCGCGCAAGCGAGTGTGAATAAAGGCGATCTCGGCGCAGCCCAGCGGGGGTTGAAGAAGGCGGAGTCCCTTCAGCCAGAGTTGCCCGAGCTGGTGGCTTTGGCGACTGTACTGAAACAAACTGAAGTGGTGGAGAGAGCCAAGCAAGCCGATGTTGATGCATTCGCGGCCGCCCGCCGCGCCAATAGCCGGAAGGCTTACTGGGCCTATCTCGAACGGTGCGCGGCTACTTGTAGCTACCGGGCGGAAGCTGAGGCCGCCCTAGCTCGTTTGGGTCCAAAAAATCCGATCATGCGAGATCGCCTGAGCGATGGATCGCAAGGTCCAGAATTGGTGGTGATTCCAGCTGGCAGATTCGAGATGGGTTCTCCCGCTGGCGAGAGAGGCCGCTATAACGATGAACAGCAGCATCCGGCCAGTATTGCCAAATCTTTTGCCATCGGCAAATACGAACTGATGTTTTTCGAATACGAGCGGTTTGCGAACGCCACCGGCCGCTCGCTGCCCCCGGACCAGGGTTGGGGCCGCGGCCGCCGTCCGGTGGTCAATGTCAGTTGGCGAGACGCCAAGAACTTTACCGAGTGGTTATCGCAACAAACCGGGCAGCGCTACCGGCTGCCGACAGAAACTGAGTGGGAGTATGCGGCGCGCGCGGGAACGGCGTCCAGCCGTTACTGGGGAGACGACCCCAACCAAGGCTGCCCCTACGCCAACGCGGCCGATTACGATGGTAAAAAAGTATTTGTGGGCTGGACCGTGATGCAATGTCGCGACGGTAATATTTATACCGCGCCAGCCGGGACTTATCGAAATAACGATTATGGTCTACACGATGTGCTGGGTAACGTCTTGGAATGGACCTGCTCGCTTTATGCACCGGATTACCAAGCGCCGAGCCAAGTCTGCCAGGAACCAGAGGGCGACCGCCAGTTCGTCGTGCGTGGTGGCTCTTGGAACGACGAGCCGCGCAACGTCCGCTCGGCGGATCGACACCGCAACCAGCCTGACTTCCGCGATTATTTTTTAGGGTTTCGGGTCGTGCGAGAACTACCCTGAGCATCGCCGACACAGGACGCCATGACCAAGAAATCCAATACTCTGCCCATCGGTTATCGCTTGCATCATTATCGCGTCGAGGCGGTGTTGGGCGCCGGGGGGTTTGGCATCACCTACATGGCGGTGCATGAAGCCTTGCGCAGTCGCGCCGCGATCAAGGAATACTTTCCAGTAGAGTGGTCCTATCGGGATAGTGACGCCGTTAACGTATTAGCCAATACCCAAGGGGGGCTACCGACCTCGGAGGCCGGAGAGGAGGCCTGTTACACTTGGGGATTGGAGCGGTTTCTGAACGAAGCTCGAATTCTGGCGCAAGTTAACCATCCCAGCGTGGTTCGGGTAAAAGATTTTTTCGAAGCGAACGGCACCGCTTACATCGTCATGGATTACGAGGACGGCGAGCCGCTCAGCCGAGTGCTTCAGCGAGAAAAAACGCTGCCCGAGCAACAGATTCGGCGATTGCTTGATGACGTGCTGCCGGCTTTGGAGTCTGTCCATTCGCTGGGATACCTGCATCGTGATTTAAAGCCGGCCAACCTCTACTGCCGCGCTGATGGCCGAACGATTTTGATCGACTTCGGAGCGGCCCGGCAGGCGCTAAGCCGCCGCAGCAAGAATATCACCAGTGTGTTTACGGTCGGCTACTCACCGATCGAGCAATATCTCGTCGAAGGCAAGGGTTATGGTCCTTGGACGGATGTCTATGCGTTGGGCGCGGTGCTTTATCAATGTGTGACCGGCAAACAGCCGCTCGAAGCGCCGGCGCGGGTCCTGGACGATCCGTTGGAGCCGGCTGAGGAAGCCGTACAGGGTCAATACAGCCCGGTTTTGCTACAGCTCATTGATCAAGCGATGGCTGTTCGGCCCGAAAAACGGTTTCAGACGATCGCGAAGATGCGGGCCGCGCTGGAAGATGAAGAGCACACCGTAATACAGGAGCAACTGCCGCAACTGCGATCAGATTTAAACCGCTGGCCTAAGAAAGAATCCCTGGCTGAGGTCGAAGCGATACCACAGGTCATCCCATCCGACCGCTCCTGGCCGAAGAAGGCATTCCCGCGGCTGGACTGGCGTTGGGGGATGGCTTTGTTGGGACTACTGGCGGTCGCGGCTGGCATCAAGCTGTTTTTACCCCCCATACAGCGACCTGATTCTTCCGGTGATACCGGTGGCGATAAACCCCCGGTCGTTACTCCTGATAAGCCCGCCCCAAGCGTGCTTCCCACAAACCCGCAAGCGGGTCAGGTCTATAAAGAGCCTTTAACCGGCATGGAGTTTGTTTGGATCGCATCAGGGTGTTTCACGATGGGCAGTCTTGAAACCGAGAAAGATCGCAGCGCAAACGAAGCGCCCCATCAGGTGTGCCCGCCTGGATTTTGGATGGGAAAATATGAGGTGACGAACGCGCAGTATCGACGTTTCAATGGCAAACATGACAGCGGCGGCTACCAATCTTATACGCTGAATGGCGAAGATCAGCCAGCTGTCCGAGTCAGTTGGCAGGAGGCGGCCGCTTATGCCGACTGGCTGTCGGGACAAAGCGCTTTACGCTTCCGCTTGCCCACCGAGGCGGAATGGGAATATGCCGCCCGCGGCGGTAAAACAAACACGCGGGATTGGGGCGACAACCCAAACCAGGCTTGCGGTTACGCCAACATTTACGACGAGACAGCCCGTAAAAATAAACCGTTCAATTGGGCTAATTATCCTTGTGAGGACATGCAGGTGGTGGCGGCTCCAATCGGAAAGTACCTCGTCAATAACGTTGGTCTGTACGACATGTTGGGTAACGTGGCGGAGTGGACTTGCTCCGAATACGATAATGCTTACAGCGGTGGTGAAACCCGTTGTGCTGACCGAGAGACGCCGACCGGCGGCCGGCGGGTGCTTCGGGGTGGTTCCTGGTCGGATTATCCCGGGTTGGTGCGCTTTGCCTATCGATTCCCAGCCGCGCCGGAATATCGAAAATTCGATTTGGGGTTCCGCTTGGTGCTGGAGCCATGAACAGCCATTTCTTGAATGACTGGGGCATGGCTCAGAGCATGCGCGAGCGGCTTGCATCGATAGTCGCGCTCGCCCTGTTGTGCTGGGTGCTGACCGGGCGGATTTCTGCGGCTGCGGAGCCTGCTCCGGCGCGCATGACCGCGACGGTGGTCGAGTTCAGCGTTCGGGGTGACTTGGACGAGCAGGCCGGCGCTATCATAGCCGATCTGATGATGTCGGCTATCGCTAATTCCGGCCGATTTACCCTCAAGGATCGGTTGCCGCTATCGGCGGCGTCTAAGATCGCCAAGGCTCAGGAATTGGGTTCGACCGGCTTGCTCGATCCTAAAACCGCCGCCGAGCTGGGACGCTTGTACGAGGTGGATGCCGTAGTGACGGGCGGGGTGTCCAAGCTGGGCGATCTGATTACCGTCACCGCGCGGTTGATTGACACCAAGACCGCCTCCCTGCTGGCCAGCGGCCAGGTGCAGGATAAAGATATTGATGCCATTCAGATCAAGATCAATGATCTGGCCGGTATGGTGCTGACGCCGCCGGCCCCACCACAAACCTATGCCTTGACGGTGCGAACCGACCCTACTGACGCTGAGGTTCGTTTGCTGAATTATCCGACCCCTTATCAGCCGGGAACGCGGTTGCCCGCGGGCAATTATGAAATCGAGGTTGTGAAACCCGGCTATCTCACGCGCAAGGAAACGGTACGGATTAACGACCGGGATGTGGCGTTGAACGTTGCGCTGGATAAGGCGCGTTACGGTCTGACAGTGCGTCCCGACCCCGTGGATGCCAAAATCCGGTTGCTCGGCGCTTCGGCGCCTTATCAGCCTGGAGTGGCCTTACCGCCGGGAGATTATGAGGTTGAACTCAGTCGTGAAGGCTATCTCTCGCGTAAACTTCCAATACGGATTGTCGATAGTGAGATCAACGTTCCGGTAACCTTGGAAAAATTGTCGCCGCCACTCCCTCGGCAGTATCGCCTCACGGTTCAAGCCGATCCCCCACAAGCTAAAGTGCGGTTGTTAAACGCGAGCGCGGCTTACCAACCGGGTGTGTCGTTGCTGCCGGGCAGCTATGCGGTCGAAATTAGTCAGTCGGGTTACGAGTCTGCGCAAGTAGCGGTATCCATTATCGATAGTGATGTGACAATTCCAATAAAACTGACCAAGAAGCCTGAACCGCCGCCACCTAAAACCTATCGTTTGACCATACAGGCCGATCCGTCGGATGCGCGAGTGAGGTTGTTGCGGACCAAGACCGTTTATAAAGCGGGTGTGGCCCTGCCGCCGGGGAATTATACGATCGAAATTTCTCGAACCGGTTACGAGAGTAAATCGGTGACGGTCCAAATTGCAGAGAACGACCAGACAGTACCCGTCGTGTTGGTCAAGCAGCCGGAACCGGAACCGCCCACCTTGTATCGACTGACGGTGCAGGCGGACCCCGCTGATGCGCGGGTGAGGTTGCTGCGGACCAAGACCGCCTATAAAGCAGGTGTGTCGCTCCCGCCCGGCAGCTATACGGTGGAAGTCTCTCGCGGTGGCTATGAAACCAAGCAAGTGACAGTGCGCCTGGCGGATGGCGATCAGACCGTGCCGATCACGTTGACCAAACAGCCTGAACCGGAACCGCCCGCCCAGTACCGGCTTACGGTTCGAGCCGATCCATCCGATGCTCGAATTCGACTCCGTGGAGTTCGTACCCTCTATCAACCAGGCGTATTGTTGCTGCCTGGCAGCTATACGGTGGAAGTTTCACGCGGTGGCTATGAAACCAAGCAAGTGACAGTGCGTCTAGCGGATGGCGATCAGACCGTGCCGGTCGTTTTGATGAAGGAAGCCGAGCCGGAGCGCCCCACTCAATACCGACTCACAGTGCGCGCGGAACCCTCAAGCGCTACCGCCCGGTTGGTCAACTCCTCGCATACTTACCGTCCCGGCGTGTTTGTACCCCCCGGCCGATACACCATTGAAGTGGGGGCTCGTGGTTACGAATCCAAGCGGGTAACGATACAAATTATGGATAGTGATCTGACCGTGCCGGTGGAATTGGAAAAAATCGCTTCTGTTGCGCCATCGTTGCCGCCAGCCACTGCTCGGCCTGGTGAGTGGCGTATTGGAGCCGTACAGATCGATAATTCGCTGAGCGGAGTTGATCGCTCAGAAATATCACGGGTGCTGAACGGCTATGTCGGTCGGACGGTGACGCGGGATACCTTGCTCGATGGTGCGTTGCGAGTTTATCAATCAACGGGCATAACGCTGGGGTTTGTTGTTCGCTCTGCCGCATCCAGCAGGGCGGAACTTTATGTTCGCGCGGTGCGCCAGACCCGACGAACCTACGAAAGCAGCGTTTCCATTATCAGTCGCAGCCAACTGGAAAAGTCAGGTTTTGGGGTATCGGTCGAGTGATTGCAGGATCAATGCTGATCTGATTAGCAGATTTTCTGATAGCCGGCCTGGGTTAACCCTCAATCAGGTCGGCCATCAGGGGTCTGGGCCGTTTATTCGACCTTGTTATAGCCGGGATGGTCGATCATGGCGGTATGATCTCCACGCACGATGGGGAGATAACGGGGTTTCCAAAACCGCGACCGTAAATAAGTATCGAGATCGCGTCCGGCCAGTTCGGTTCTTCCCGCCACGCCCTCTTTTAGCGCCTGTTCAACGACCCGCGCGCCGACTCGGATGCTGACTTCCCTTAATTCGCGGATCGGCGGATAGATGCGGCCGGTGCGCAAATGAGCGGCGGCGGTGTATTCGGCTAGCGCATAAGCCGCTTCCAATACCATGGTATCAGTCACCTCATGGCACTCGGCCAAGATCGTGCCGAAGCCCAAGCCGGGAAAAATGAATGCGTTGTTGCCCTGGCCAATGTGATGGAGATGACCATCTCGCTCTACGTCGGGAAACGGGCTGCCAGTAGCGACAATCGCGCGGCCTTCGCTCCAATCGAGGATGTCTTCCGGCAGCGCCTCGCAAGCCGAAGTGGGATTGGAAAGCGGGAAAATGACGGGTCGGGTCGAATGGCGTGCCATCGCTTGCACTACCGGGTGGTTAAAGGAACCCGCTTGACCGCTTAGACCCAACAACGCGGTGGCTTTAGTATGCTCGATGGTTTCCAGCAGGGTCGGAATATCGTTGGCGATTTGCCAGCCGTTGATTTTTTCGCGCGGTTGCACGAAAGGTTGCTTGTAAGCGTCAACGTTGCGTCCGGCCACCAGTAGCCCACCAGAATCAAGCACGCAAACCCGGTCGCGGGCTTCCTCTGGACTCAGCCCTTCCCGAATAAGTCCTTGCGTGATGGCCCAAGCCACGCCAATGCCGCCCGCGCCAGCGCCTAGTATGACAATACGCTGATCGCGCAGCGCCTCGCCCTTGAGCCGGCTCGCCGAAAGCAGGCCCGCCAGCGCCACCGCGCCCGTACCCTGAATATCATCGTTGAAGGAAGGCAGCTGTTTGCGGTAGCGCTCCAGGACTGTAAAGGCTACATCCTTGGATAAATCTTCCCATTGAATCACCGCCCGCGGCCAGCGCTCGTGAATGGCTTTAACGAACTTGTCCAGGAACGCCAGATAGCGGTCCCCCCGCAGCCGTCGCTGTCGCACGCCAAGGTAGAATTCATCGTTCAGAAGCTCGAGCCGGTCGGTGCCGACATCCAGTTTAACCGGCATGGTGTGAAAGGGATTGACGCCGCCGCCGATGGTGTAAATCGCCAGCTTGCCAATCGCAATAGCCAAGCCGCCGTAACCTTGATCGCCAATACCGAGAATGGCTGAGGAGTCAGTGGCGACGATCATCCGCACGTCATTCCACGGAAAATTGCGGACCACGCCAGCCGCGCGGTCGATATTGAGCGGAGAAAACGACAATCCGCGTGGATTTTGATAAAGGTGACTAAATTGCTGCACTGCCTGCCCGACAGTCGGTGTGTAGATGATAGGCATCATTTCTTCAAGATGCCGTTCTAGCAATGCATAAAATAGGGTTTCGGCGCGTTCTTGTAAGGCGCGTAGATATTGGTACTTGGCGATGGGGTCGGGTTCGCGCAAAAAGCCTCGGTAAACCCGTTCGACTTGCTGAACCAGCGTGTTGACTTGAGGGGGCAGCAACCCATCCAATCCCAAGGCAACTCGTTCATCTTCAGTAAACGCTGTGCCTTTGTTGCTGAGGACCAGCCGTAATAGGGCGATGCCTTCCAAATAAACTTCCATGTACTCTTGACCTTCGGCATCGGTTTTGATGTCGAAGTAGGGGCTGATGGGGTCTCGTTTCATCGTGCGGCTTTAGGTTAGGGCGATAGTCAGTGGTCAAAATAACAGAACAAACCAGTATGGTGACTTTTCTAGAAAAGATCAAAAAAATATATATGAGCGTGCGGTTCATTTTGAACTATAGGGCCAAATTGAACCGGTCCAAATTTTATTTGGACTGTTGAAACTGCTGGTCAGTCCTTAAATTGGTTGTGAGGTGTGGGATGGATCTGATTCTGCATCGCTGCTAGGGGAGAAATTAAAAAATATCTTTTTAACAAAGACTTAATTTTATAGTTTAGGGAGTAGATTTTGGATCTGGCGGCGATTTGCTTAGACCAAATGCAAATAAAATAAATGGGTATGAGATTTGCATATGAATAACTTATAGCATAGTAGCAATCCATTTATTCAGTATCTATACAGGAAGTCACGCAGATGAGCATTCAACTCCATCATAAGCAGATAGTCATTCTAGGCTTAGCCATGCTGTTAGCTGTCGCGTCTTATTGGATTCCAGTTCCGCAAAAACCGGTTTCCTCCAGTGCTGCCCCTGATGCCTCTGAATCGAGTGGGCACGTTGTGCCGGTGGGTTCGGTCGCTTTTGAACCAGAGCGGGTGACAGCGCCGCGGTTTTCGGTGACGAAATAAATCCCGGAGATAGGGTTAACGGACGGATCACCGGGTAATGTCTTGATCCTCCCCGCCAAGAATGCCAATTTCCCATCGAAACGCTAGCTGATCTCTCGGATAGCCGCCTTGGTCCTGAGTCGCGCGTTTCTCAACCCCTTCCCGTTCATGCGCTAATGGCGCTTTCCAAGCTGGGTGGCGCCAAGCTCCGCACCTGCTGATTCTTGCGCGCGGTAACCGAGCCTGAAGTCTTGCATTCTGGCTTATACTGTCCGCACTGACTAAATTCCTCGGTTCAAAACGAATTTTGATCAGGAGTGACCCGACGTTTTGGTGTGCCGCGCCGCCGCTATCCTGTCGGAACCGAAGTGGCCCCGCGAAATTTGGGAGGATTAACGCATGAATTATGAAAATATCCGCGTCGAGACCCGTGGCCCGGTCGCTGTGATCACCCTCAACCGGCCCAAGGCCTTCAATGCCTTATCTAACGAGTTGATGGATGAATTGACCGCCGCCCTGGACGGGGTAGAAGCCGATGAAGCCATTCGCGCTATCGTGATCACCGGTGGTGAAAAGGTCTTTGCCGCTGGGGCGGACATCAAAGGCATGAAGGACTATTCCTACATGGACGCTTATAAGGCTAATTTCATCACCCGTAACTGGGAGCGGGCCAGTCGTTGCCGCAAGCCAGTGATTGCGGCGGTGGCCGGCTACGCCTTGGGCGGCGGGTGTGAGCTGGCGATGATGTGCGATTTCATCCTCGCGGCCGACACCGCCAAGTTCGGCCAGCCAGAAATCAAACTGGGTATTCTGCCCGGCGCGGGCGGCACTCAACGTCTGACCCGTCTGGTCGGTAAATCCAAAGCAATGGAACTATGTTTGACCGGACGGATGATGGATGCGGTGGAAGCTGAACGCGCTGGATTGGTCAGCCGGATCGTGCCGGTGGCGGAGTTGATCGAAGAGGCGATCAAGACCGCTGAATTGATCGCCGGAATGTCGCTGCCCGCCGTGATGATGACGAAGGAATGCGTCAATCGCGCGCTGGAAACGAGTCTGGCCGAAGGCCTGCTGTTCGAACGGCGGACCTTCCACGCGGTATTTGCCACCGAGGATCAGAAAGAAGGGATGGACGCCTTCGTCGGTAAACGAGCGCCAGAGCTGAAACATCGTTGACCGGACCGCGCGCCAAACCGGGCCGATCCTGCTAATGAATTTAGCCGATGCCCTCGGTATTCATTATAATATCGGTGGTTTATTCGGATTTGTGTTTCGGCCGCCGGAAAAAACTATATGTCATTACACTATCACAATAAGGCATAAGCGATGGAAATCAAAAAAGTCGGTGTTATGGGCTGTGGCGCCATGGGTCTGGGTGTGGCGCAGGTGTGCGCGCAGGCGGGTATTGCCACCGTGGCCGTCAAGGCGACGCCAGGTTCGACCGACAAGATTCGGTCGGGTTTGGACAAGTCCCTTGCCAAGATGGTCGAACGCGGCAAGATGACCGCCGAACAAAAGGATTCCACGCTCGGTCTATTACAATTCACAACCAAAGAAGAGGATGTCGCGGGCTGCGATCTGATCGTCGAATCGATCATTGAGGATTTAGACACCAAGAAAGCGCTGTTTCAACGTCTCGAGGGCATCGTTTCTCCAGAAGCGCTGCTGACGACGAATACGTCCACGCTCTCGGTCACGGCCCTGATGGCGGTTTGCAAGCAACGTGATCGGGTAGCCGGTCTGCATTTCTTCAATCCGGCCCCGGTGATGAAGCTGGTCGAGATCATCCATGCATTTGAGACCTCGGATGAGACGATCAAAACGCTTGATGTGTTCTGCAAGAAACTGAAGAAAGATCCAGTCATCGTGCAGGATACCACTGGTTTTATCGTGAACCGCCTGCTGACTCCTTATATGCTGAGCGCCATTCGGTTGCTGGAGATGGGAACCGGCACCATCGCCGACATCGATCACGCGATGAAATCCGGCGCCGCGCATCCGATGGGGCCGTTTGAGTTGGCCGATTACATCGGCTTGGATGTGGTGGAAGCCATGACCATGAATATCTATCAAGACATGCACCAACCCCATGTGTCTCCACCGCACACGCTGACCCGTCTGGTGCAACTGGGTTATCTGGGCCGGAAGACCAACAAAGGATTCTACGATTACTCGGTCAAGCCGCCGGTGCAAAATCCGCAACTGCGACATCCAGTGGCCTGAGCGCGGTTTGCCAGGGAGAGATCTCCGCGCCAGGGAGGGCGCTGGCGCACTTGCTTTGGTTATTTAGTTGTCACCCCCATAGCGTTGTTCCAGCCAAGCAAATACCCCCCGCATGGCCATTGCCTCGCCGCCTTCCGGTCGGCCGGGCTGCGTCCCGAGGTTCCAGGCCATCAGATCGAAGTGCGCCCATGGGATGCCATCGGGTACGAATTCCTTTAAAAATAAGGCGGCGGAAATCGCTCCAGCATAGGACGATTCGCTGGCGTTGGCGAGGTCGGCGATCTTGCTATCTAACAGATCCCGGTACGCGTGATATAACGGCAGTCGCCAGATTGGATCTTGTTCTTTTTCCGCCGCCCCCAGCAACCCAGCGGCCAGCGCCTCGTCGTTGCAGAACAGGGCTGGCATTTCGGTGCCGAGCGCAACCCGCGCCGCGCCGGTCAGGGTGGCGAAATCGAATAGGGCTTCCGGCTGCTCGGTGGCCGCCTCAGCGAGCGCATCGCAAAGAATCAAACGCCCCTCAGCGTCCGTATTATGAACCTCGATAGTCAATCCCAAGCGAGAGTGAAGGATATCGCCGGGGCGGAAAGCGTTGCTGGAAACCGCGTTGTCTGCCGCCGCGATCAATACCCGCAATCGCACCGGCAAGCCGGTGCTCATGAGCAGTCTTGCTAGTCCCAACGCCGTTGCCGCGCCTCCCATATCCTTTTTCATCAAGCGCATCGCGCCGGAGGGTTTCAAATCAAGCCCGCCGCTATCGAAACAGACGCCTTTACCGACCAGCGTCACCTTGGGATGCAGCGGATCGCCCCAGCGCAAATCCAGCAAGCGCGGGGGGTGGGCGCTGGCCCGGCCGACGGCATGGATGGCTGGATAGTTCTGCGCCAGCAAATCATCACCCACGATTTGAGTCACGCTTGCGCCGAATTTCGAACCGATCGCCTCGGTCGCTTCGGTTAGATGCTCCGGCATCATGTCTTCGGCCGGCGTGTTGATCAGATCGCGAACCAGAGTGACTGCTTCAGCTTGGCGGTAAATGCGCTCGGCGTTACAGGAAAGCCCCAAAGCCAGCCGCGCCACGGCACGCTTGGCGGCCTTATAGCGGGTAAATTGGTAGGCCCCCAGCGCCCACCCCAGCGCCAATCGCTCCAGTTGCCGCGCTTCGAAGAGGGCGTCGAGGTAATAGTCGCCTTCCGGCAGAGCGGCGGGCAGGCTTCCCAAGGCCCAGAGATCATCGGCCCTCTTTATGCAAATCGCCACCGCTTGCAAGCGGCCATCCACCCCAGGTAGCAAGCTGAAACTCCCCGGTTTCATCTTGCAATCGCTGGCCCTCAACCAGTTGCGCCAACGTTCGTCCTGCTGCTGCAGCCAGCACTCTAACTCGGTTTCGATGATCGGAATCAGAGGAATAGCCGTGGCTGAACGGCCAGGTAGCAAACCATAACTCATCACAAGCTCTCCGTAGAAATATCCTAGAGTGATTTTCATTTACAATAGACGCTAAATCTCGCCTTCGTGCCAAGGCGGGTTGCTTGTGATCGCCCCACCGATTTCTCCGGCTAACGCCCACCCACCACGAGGCGACTACCTTGTCTTCAATTTTCGACCGGCGTTTGACTTGGCTGTTCGCTACCGACTTGCGTTCGTTGCTCGACGGCCGCCGGCTCGGCCTTGAAAGGGAAGCGCTACGAGTTGCTCCCAATGGCTACATTTCACAAATTCCCCATCCGGTCGCGTTGGGTTCGGCGCTGACCCACCCGTTCATCACCACGGATTATTCGGAAGCCCTGCTGGAGTTTATCACCCCACCGTTAGCGAGCGCTGAGCAAGCGTTGCGCTTCCTAGACGACTGCCATCGCTTTGTCTATCCGCATATCGGCGCCGAATTGTTATGGTCGGGCAGTATGCCGTGCATTCTGGCGGGAGAAGATAGCATCCCCATCGCCCAATACGGTCGATCCAATCTCGGGTTTATGAAGCATGTCTATCGGCGCGGCTTGGCGTGGCGCTATGGGCGCATCATGCAAGTAATCGCTGGCGTTCACTTCAATTTTTCGCTATCGGATGAGTTTTGGGCCGCGTTCCAAGACCAGGAGGGCGATCGTCGGACACCGCAAGATTTTCGCTCCGAATCCTATTTCGGGCTGATTCGCAACTTTCAGCGCTTTGGTTGGCTGATTTTGTATCTGTTTGGCGCTTCACCCGCCGTCTGTAAATCCTTTCTCGATGGCCAGTCCACGACCTTGGCCGAATTTGACGATCACACCTGCTATGGGCCTTTCGCGACTTCGCTACGGATGAGCAATATTGGTTACACCAATCGCACCGAGAAAAAAAGCGGGGTGAACGTTTGCTATAACTCGCTGGCGGAATATCTCGCCAGCCTCGCCCAAGCCACGGTAATTCCTTGGCCGCCTTACGAAAAAATTGGCGTCAAGGTCAATGGTGAATACCGGCAGTTGAACGCCAATATCTTGCAAATCGAAAATGAGTATTACACCGCGATGCGGCCCAAGCAGCCGCCGCAAGGCAACGAAAAACCTTCTCTGGCGCTTCAGCGGCGCGGCGTTCAATACGTTGAACTGCGTTCGCTCGACATCAATCCGCTCGATCCGTTGGGCGTCAATCTTTCCCAACTGCATTTTTTGGAAGCTTTCCTGTTGCTTTGTCTGTTGCATGAGTCGCCGCCGCTGGACGCCGAGGAACGACGCTTCAACGATGACAACCAAATGGCGGTGGCGCTGGGCGGGCGCGACCCCGCATTGGTTTTGCGGCGCCGCTGCGAGCCACCCTTGCCCTTGCGACAATGGGCGGACCAACTACTGGGCCTGTTGCAACCGATTTGTGAATTGCTGGATAGCGGTCAGCTAGGGTGTTCCTATGGGGGGGCCCTGACTGAGCAGCGCGAGACGCTGGCTGATCCTGATCGGTCTCCGTCGGCCCGAGTGCTGGCTGAGATGCGCTCCAACGGCGAGAACTTCTTTGGCTGCGCCCGCCGGTTATCGGAGCAACACCGTCACTACTTCGAAGCGCCCCCGCTGTCTACCGAGAGAACGCAGTTTTTTACCGAAGCCGCCGAACGTTCTTGGCGAGCGCAACAAGACATCGAAGCGGCGGACACTGTTCCCTTTGACACGTTTTTACAGCGCTACTTCAATCAAGGTTAGCGTTGGAGAATAACAACTACGATTACAATAAGTTATCCAAAAGAATGGTAACTGATCGCTTTATTTAGGATAATATGGCATGATTAATGCAAATATAAAGTCACATGAATGATGATCTGCTTGCGATTTCAGATCTTTGATTGTCAGCTTGGGGAAGCAGTTATGAACATCTATGGTACACAAGGCAAACTGATTAAAGGCGACGTGGGTGAAAGTCTGCCATGTCCGAGTTGTGGCAATCTATCCCAGCGCAATTTTGGTGTTCTCCGCTATTTTCACTTGTATGGAATACCCCTTTTTTCCGTTACGAAAAAGGTCGGCATTGAATGTATGCAGTGCCGATGGGTTTTATTGGACAAACAGATTCCTGAAGAAACGCGGCAAGAAATCGATACCAAAATTTTCGGGAAGAAATATTTACCGCCGCTTTGGTCTTGACGCAACCCTCTTTCTGGCGCGCTCTCCTAAGTGATGGCGACGCCTGCCTGAGCGATTGGCGGTTTTTGAATTCGAGAGGCCGCCCGATTGCGGGTTGCTCAAGCTTGCAACGTGCTAAGCTAGCCGCATGGCGAACTTTCTCGGCGAATTTGAATGCAGGCTCGATTCAAAGATGCGAATCGCGCTGCCGGCTGTGCTGAGAAAACAGCTTCCGGTTGAAGCCGAGGGCCGGTTTGTCATCAACCGTGGTTTTGAGCAGCATCTGGTGCTGTATCCCTTTACAGAGTGGCAGCGGGTGACGGCGGAAATCAACCGCTTGAACCCCTATGTTAAGAAGAACCGCGATTTTATCCGCTATTTCCATCGAGGCGCGACGGAATTGGAACTGGACGGCAGCGGGCGGTTATTACTGCCGCGCCGGCTGTTGGATTATGCCGGGATTGGCGAGGCCATGATCTTGCTGGCTTACGCGCAGCGCATCGAATGCTGGGACCCAACCCTGTACGACAATATGCTGTCCGACGAGCCGGCCAATTTCGCCCAGCTGGCGGAGGAGATCATGGGCGGCGCGGGACGTTCGGAACAGAACGCGGATCGTTTTCCGGATTTTCGGGATTTGCCAGTGTTGCCGCCGGGTTCGCGGCATTGACCGTGGGCCTTTGATCCAGCTCGATAATAGGTCCACCGGCATCGGTGGCGTCAGCTGGATCATGCGTCACCAGCAACGTAGGCAAGCGCCGTTGGCGGGCGTGCTCGAACACAAACGTCCGCATCCGCGCCCGCAACTCGGTGTCCAGCTTGGAAAACGGCTCATCCAGCAGCAGCGCGGCCGGTTCCGCCAGCAGTGTGCGCATCAGCGCGGCGCGAACCCGCTCACCGGCGGACAGCGTGGCCGGGTCACGCCCCCCCAATCCTTCCAGCCCCGCATCCAGTAAAGCAGTTTCGACCCGAAAGCGGCGGGTCTGGCGGGAATGGCCGCTTTGCAGACCAAACGCCAGATTTTCCGCCACGGTCAGGTGCGGAAACAGCAGGGCGTCTTGAAATAAGATGCCAACGCGCCGCCGCTCTACTGGTAAATCCATCAGCTCCCGCCCGCCGAGCCGCGCTGAACCTTCCGCCTGAAAGGCGGACGGCAGCGTGCCGCAAATATAATTGAGCAGCGTCGATTTGCCGCAGCCGCTCGGCCCCATTAACGTGACCACCTCGCCGGGATGAATGGTCAAATTCAACGGCGTGAACAAAGGCCGATTATGTAGGCGGATGTGGATATCGGTTAGGACGAGCGCTTGCTCTGTCGCGGATTTCATCGGCTTCACGTTGCTGCTCAGCGTGTCTTCATGATCAGACGATTTCCCCGCGTATCCAATCGTAGAATCGTGCAATTGATACCATCGTCATGTAAAAGATCCGAAAGCTTTAAAACCCGCTCCTTATGCGTGGTAGGACTGTGGCTGATGAAAACCTTGATAGGGCGAGTAGGCGCCAAGCTCATTTTGTTCGCCCTAGAATCCTGCTTTTCCTACTCCGTAACCACAAGATAACCAGTTTGACTCTGTCGGCCAAGCGAGCGCCGGCGGATACGGGCTCCAACCCCCGCATCACCCACAGCGCCGCCGCGAAACCTAACAGTGGCAACGCCGCTTGCATGACCGCGAACACGCCAATGAGCCGCCGGTTGGCTCCGCTCGCCAGCGTCACCGCTTCCGTGGTGATGGTGGCGTGGCGACCCGCGCCAGCGAACAGCGTTGGCAGGTATTGGGCGACACTCACCGAAAAACCCACGGCCGCCGCCACCGCCACTGGCCCGCGCAGCATGGGCAATTTGACCCGCCAGAAGGCGCGGGCGCGGCTAGCTCCCAGCGCCAGCGCGGTCTGCTCGTAACGCGAATCGAAGGTGCGCCAGGGATCGGCGAGCGATAGAAACACATAAGGCAGAACGAATAAGAGATGCGTCCAGACCAACGCCGGCCAGCCGCCGTCCAGGCCACTCCAGGCCAAGAGCACCTGAATCCCGAACAGAAATCCGACTTGCGGCATTAATAAGGGAAGATACAGCAGCCACAAGCCGCGCCCGGAAAAGGCCCGCCGCCGGTGCGCTTCATACTCCAGGCAGGCGACCGACAGCACCACGGCTAACCCTGTCGCGGCCACGCCAATGCTCAAGGTGGCGCTAGTCATGGCCCATAAGTTGGTGGCTTGGCCAGTCCAATTTTCCAACGTCCACTGGTCTGGCCAAGCCAATGGAAAGAGCCAGCGGTGAGTAAATGACCATGGCAACATCGCCAAGATGCTCAAGCCCGCAAAGCTCAAGGCCAAGGCTCCGCTACCCAGCGCGAGCTGTCTAGGGAGGCTACTGCTTGACCCGCGTCCGCCGTCAGTAAGCCAAGGCCGAGTTAATCGTCCCAGCAGCCGCACACTGGCTTCCCAACTTGCTAGAGATAGCAACGTGAGCAAGATCAATAGTATCGCTGCCGCTGAAGCGGGTAGCCGCCATGTCAATTCAGGGTGGTTGAACCAGCGGAGGGTTTGCACCGCTAAGGTCGGCGGCGTACTGGGGCCGATGATCAGCGCCACATCGACCGTGGTCAGTGCGAAAGCCAGCGCGGCGAAGATAGGTAAGCGCAGCAATGGATAGAGCGATGGCAGGATGACTTTTAAGAAGGTGGCCGTAGAGCCATAGCCGAGCGACCGACTCATGGCTGACCATGAGGCAACAGGCAACTGCGCAAGCCCCATCAGACCCATGAATAACAGGTAAGGGGTCTCTTTGAGCATCAGCGCGAAGATAAGACTCAGGCCCCACGGGTCTTGGGGTCCAAAACCCGCTAAATCCGGCGGTCGGTCCCAGCCGGTTGCCCAAGGGGAAAACCAGCGCGCCAGCCAGCCACTGGGCGCGATTAGGAATGCCAAACCAAACGCCAACACGGCGGGAGGAACGGCGAGCAGTGGCGCCAGCGTTTGCTGAATCCGGCGCAGCCAGGGAGTTTGATAACAAGTCGCCAGTAGCCCTAGCGTCAAGAGCAGTGATAGAGCGGTTGTGGCGAAGCCCGTCCAGACCGTCAGCGTTAGCGATTGTGCTAATCCGGGGTCCGCCAACAACTTACGCCAAGGCTCCAGTGAAAAATCAGTCGCGCCCACCACCGGCAACCAGCCGAACGCTGGCAACAGCGTTCCGATCAGACCAGCGGCGATGGGAGCCAGCAATATGAACAGCGTCAGCGTTGGCGCGCGGGCGACGGCTATCGCGCGCCAACCCGCGCGCCGCCCCGTTTCGCGGCGCACGTTAGCGGCTGTAACGCGCCCGCCAAGCGGCTTCCAGTCGTTCCACCCAACTCGGATGCGGTTCGGGTAGCGGCGCGCCCATTTCACCTGGGCTAAGCGTGGCGACGCCGCGTTTCAGCTTGATAAACTGTTCGCGGTCCGCGAGGGACAATTTTTCAAGCCCCAACACCGTCGGGTCGCCCCAAATGGTGGGGTCCAATTTGCGGGCCTGGGCTTCGGGAGAAAGCAGGAAATTGGCGACGACCTGCGCCGCCGCCTTGGCGCTGGAATTAAAGGGGATGGCGACGAAATGCGTATTGGCGATAGTGCCGCCGGACAGCGTGTAAGTGCGCACCGTATTGCGCAAATTCCCTTTTTCGATTTCCGCCGAAGCATCACTGGGGTTGAGGCTGAAAGCGATGTCGATTTCACCGTCCGCCAACAGTTGGCGCAGCGCGGGCGTGCTTTGCGGAAATGTTTGGCCTTGCCGCCAGAGATGTGGGCGAATTTCGTCCAACCAACCCCACAGCGAGGCGGTCACCGCGCCGAAGGTGGTTTCGGCAACGGGTGTTTGCAAGGCTTCGCGCTGGTCGGTCAACTCGATCAAGACCTGCTTGAGAAAGGTCGAGCCAAGAGCATCGGGCGGTTCCGGGTAAGTGAAGCGGCCAGGATGCGCCTTGACGTAGGCCATCAGTTCGGTCATGGACTTTGGCGGATTTTGCAGTTGTGCGGTGTCGTAGATGAAAACCAGCTGGGATTTGCCCCAGGGAACTTCCATGCCTTCGACCGGCTCTGTGAAATCCAGGGTGGTGCTGGGGATAGTGATGGTATCGACCAAGGGATAGTTGGGCAGCTTTTCGGAGAACGGCCCGAATAGCAAGCCATTTTCCTTCATCGTATGGAAGTTTTCGCCGTTGATCCAGAGCAGGTCCACAGTGCCTTTTTCATGGCGACCCGCATATTTTTCGGCCAGTATCCGCGAGACTGTTTCAGCGATATCGCCGACCTTTACATGCTGAAGGGTAATGCCGTAACGGCTTTTCACCTGTTCGCCGACCCAGGCGATATAAGCATTGGTCTTTTCATCGCCACCCCAGCCGTTCCAGTACACGGTTTGGCCGCGCGCCGTTTTTTCGATGTCTTCCCAGCTCGGTTCGGCGGCGGCAATTCCACCGCTGGCCAGTATCGCCAGTAACAAGGCTAAGCCCCAGCGCGATCCGCTCCACAGTTTGCCCATTCTTGTGATCATATTCTTCCTCAAAACAAGAGCGTGTTGTTGAAAATGGCTCGGCGCAGCGCCCGCCATTGGGCTATAACCGTTGAAGGTAAGGCAGCGAGCGGCTTGAATTTGATAGCGCCATGAGCGCTACTTCGCTACCGCTGTTGCTGGAGGTGACAACCTCTCATTGTAACGCCTTACAGATCGCTCTATTCCTAGCGCATCTGTGTAAGTCCAATTATATAACCACCCAAGGAGATCATTATCATGGCAATTGCGCACAAACTCGATATCGGCCTTTTGAAACGGTTAAAAATTTGCTGTATCTCCGAAACGGGTTGGTTCGATACGTCTACCGTCTTTGGCGACATCCGCGAGGCGGGCGGGGCTGAGATCGATCAGTATGCGATCCCTTGGCCGCCGTTCGGTGAGCTGCACGCGGATAACGCCGCTGGCTTTTCCGCATTGCTGGAAGCGGAGCAAAGCGATGGAACCCTGTGCCGCTTGTTGTTCGATACCGGCTGGAATCCGGCCTGGATGGATCGGCGTTTTGCCGAGGAAGGCATCGACCGGATGCTACGAGACGGCGAGATCGAAACGCTGATTATCAGCCACGAGCATTTCGATCATTTCTGGGGAATTGGCTCGACCCTCAAGCACTGTCCCGGAATCACCATTTACGTTCCCGAAGGGTTTCACGCGGCTGGATTCGAGCTCATCCGCCAGCAGGGGCATACTGGAGCAGTGGTTACGGTTCCCGCCGATCAGCCGCTGGTGTTGTTTCAGGGGTTAGCCCTGGTGAGTTTTCCCATGAGCACGCTGCTAAAGGTGGGCGGTGAAAACGTGCTGTACGCCCATCTCCAGGATCATGGCATGGCGATGGTGACCGGCTGCGGCCACGGCGGCGTGCTCAACCTGCTGGACTATGCTCGGCAAACCTTTGTTGGCGGTGAGCGGATTCATGCGCTGTACGGTGGACTGCACATCGCGCCGCTGGATGATTGGGACGAAGCGCGAGACCGGATCATCACTAGCCTGAGCGGTTACGGTATCGACAAACTGGCGTGCAACCACTGCACCGGGCGCACGGCCGTCGAAAAGATGCTGGCGATGGGGTTGCCGGTACAACGCGGCACCGCCCGCAACGGCTCCCAGACCGATCTGTTCCTCGGCAACGGCGATGTGCTGGAGTTAGGCTGAGGTGATGAGTTCACACTGCTGATTCAACTGACGCGCCAGCCCAGCGTTTCGCCCGCTCGCAACGGAATCAAGTCTTCTTCGCCAAAGGCGAACAGTTCGGGAACCGCATGCGACTGTCGGTGCAAAGTGAGGACGCCGGTATTGCGTGGCAGACCATAAAAATTGGGGCCGTGGAAGCTAGCAAAAGCTTCCAACCGATGCAACGCTCCGGCCGTATCGAATGCTTCGGCGTATAACTCCAGCGCGGTGTGGGCGGTATAACAGCCCGCGCAGCCGCAAGCCGCTTCCTTCCCTTGGCGGGGATGGGGGGCGCTGTCGGTGCCGAGGAAGTATTTGGGATTGCCGCTGGTCGCCGCTTGAATCAGCGCTTGGCGGTGGCGCTCGCGTTTGAGGATCGGCAGGCAGTAGTAATGGGGCCGGATGCCGCCTTGGAAAATGGCGTTGCGATTGTAAAGCAAGTGATGGGCGGTGATGGTGGCGGCGACCGTGGCTGGTGCGTCCCGCACGTAATCGGCGGCGTCTTGGGTCGTCATGTGCTCCAGCACGATCTTCAGGGCGGGAAAATCCCGGACGATGGGGATTAACACCCGTTCGATAAACACCGCCTCGCGGTCGAAAATGTCCACCGCCGGGTCGGTGACTTCGCCGTGAACCAGCAGCAACAAGCCTTGCGCCTGCATCGCTTCCAGCACGGGGTAGATGTTGCGGATATCGGTCACGCCAGAATCGGAATTGGTGGTCGCGCCAGCGGGGTAGAGTTTGCAGGCCACGATTTGACCGGAAGATTTGGCGCGGATGACTTCGGAGGGCGCGGTGTTGTCGGTCAAATACAGCGTCATCAACGGCTGAAAATCCGACCCTGGTGGCAGCGCTTCTAGAATTCGCGCGCGATAATCGAGCGCCTGTTCAGTGGTCGTTACCGGTGGGCGCAGGTTGGGCATAATGATGGCGCGGGCGAACTGGCGGGCGCTATGGGGGACGACTGCCCGCATCGCCGCGCCGTCGCGAACGTGTAGGTGCCAGTCGTCGGGGCGGGTGAGGATTAGCACGTCAGTGGAATGCTCTGGTTGTGCGGCCATGCGCTGTCACGGGGTTTGAAAAATCGGGCAGCCAAGATTACCCGATCAGCCCATAACGTTGAATAGCTGGCTTTGCGGCCAGTAGGTTCTCCGCCCGCGCGAAAGCCGCCTGAAAATGGGGCGATTTCATATGGCTGTCGATAGCGGCCTCATCGGCCCATTCTTCGACAAAAGTGAAATCGGTTGGCTCTTGCTGATTTTGGAGTAGGAAGTAACGACGGCAACCGGCTTCCTGGCGGGTCGGCGCGAGCAGCGTTTCGAGTACGGCTCGCAATTCGGCAATGGCGTCCGGCTTGGCGATAAGGCGGGCGACGATGTGGATGGCGGAATCGCTCATGATTAGTTTGATCCTGCTCGATAAACGGACGCCAGTTTATACTGGTGGCTAAACGGCGGATTTAGCGCTCTTCGGCGTATAACGCGACGCTATCCGCGCCAAAGGCAAATCTGACCATTGCCCGGCACCGCTCCAAGTCTTCGGCGTTCTCCGCCGCGACCGTCAGCCGAACAAAACCACATTTCTCGCAGGCGGCGATGCCGAAGAAACCACCTGGATGAATTTCTTCCTTCATCCACTTGAGCCGTACTGATGCGTTGCAGCTCTCACAACCGGTCACTTCAGGAAGAAAAGCCATGCGCGCTAGCTCCTATTATTTGAACCTACCAATTAAGGTTATATTTGGGAACCGAAATCCTGTCAGTTAGATTTCCCTCATTTTACAGACAGTGCTTGAACAGTAGACAGCAGGAAGGGTTCATTTGTCGGGCCTCATTGCATCCGTGCGCCTTGACGCTTTGGGGCAAACCCTTAAGCTAACGATTTGCGGCGGCTTGGGCTGGAAGGGCCATTCGGGCCGTCTTTGACGAATGAACCGCTTTTCGCGCTTGTGAGGAATGTTATGTCTGATGTCAAAAAAGTCGTGCTGGCCTATTCGGGCGGGCTGGATACCTCGGTCATCCTGAAGTGGTTGCAGGACGTGTATCAATGCGAGATCGTGACGTTTACCGCCGATCTGGGCCAGGGCGAGGAGCTGGAACCCGCGCGGCAGAAGGCGCGGATGGCCGGCATCAAGCCGGAAAATATCTTTATCGAGGATCTGCGCGAAGAATTTGTGCGCGATTTCGTGTTCCCCATGTTTCGGGCCAACGCCATTTACGAGGGCGAATACCTGCTGGGAACATCCATCGCGCGACCGTTGATCGCCAAGCGACAGATCGAGATTGCGGTACAGACCGGGGCGGATGCGGTGTCGCATGGCGCAACCGGCAAGGGTAACGATCAGGTGCGATTCGAGTTAGGCGCTTATGCCCTTAAGCCGGATATCAAAATTATCGCGCCATGGCGGGAATGGGATTTGCTGTCGCGCGAGAAGCTGCTGGCCTACGCCGAGCAGCACGGCATCCCGGTCGAGATGAAGCGTGGCGCCAAATCGCCGTATTCGATGGACGCCAATCTGCTGCATATTTCCTACGAAGGCGGCGTGCTGGAAGACCCGTGGAACGAGCCGGAAGAGCCGATGTGGCGCTGGTCGGTTTCGCCGGAACACGCGCCCGATCAGCCGCGTTATATCGAACTGGGCTATCGCAACGGCGATATCGTGTCGATTGACGGTGAAGCGCTGACGCCTGCCGCCGTGCTGACGAAATTGAATCAGTTGGGCGGTGAACATGGCATCGGCCGGCTTGATCTGGTGGAAAACCGCTATGTCGGCATGAAATCGCGCGGCTGCTACGAAACCCCCGGCGGCACCATCATGCTAAAAGCGCACCGCGCGATGGAATCGCTGACGCTGGATCGGGAAGTCGCCCACCTCAAGGACGATTTGATGCCGCGTTATGCCGCGCTGGTCTATAACGGTTACTGGTGGAGTCCCGAACGCGAGATGCTGCAAACCCTGATCGACGCCTCGCAGGCTCCAGTTAACGGGACGGTGCGAGTTAAGCTGTATAAGGGCAATGTTATAATCGCGGGCCGCAAATCTGATGACAGCCTGTTTGATATGAACATCGCCACCTTCGAGGATGACGCAGGTGCTTACGATCAGAAGGATGCCGGTGGCTTTATCAAGCTCAACGCCTTGAGAATGCGGATCGCCGCGCTAAAAGGGCGACGGTAGTCACTTGAAAACCGGCGTGGTCGGCCAGATCGCGCCGGTTTTCCATGGCGCGGATCGAGGAGCAAGCCTATGCGCATTTTGCACACGATGTTGAGAACGGGCGATCTGGATCGCTCAATTCGGTTTTATACCGAAATCCTGGGGATGAAGTTACTCCGTCAGAAGGATTATCCCGATGGCAAATTCACCTTGGCCTTTCTGGGCTACGGCGCGGAATCCGAGCACAGCGTCATCGAACTGACCTACAATTGGGGCGTGGATCGCTACGAGATGGGCACCGCTTACGGCCATATCGCTTTGGAAGTCGATGATGTGTATCGCGCCACCGAAGAGGTGAAAAATCGGGGCGGTAAAATCTTGCGCGAGGCCGGGCCGATGAATGCGGGAGCCACAATCATCTCCTTTATCGAAGACCCGGACGGTTATCCCATCGAGTTGATCGGTAGAAAATAACCGGTCGAAATCACTGTATTGTCCATTACTTTTTCTGAAGGAGCACTATTGGCCAAGCCTAACTATCAGTACGAAAAACGCCAGCGAGACCTTGCTAAGAAAAAGAAGCAGGAAGAAAAGCAACAGGAGAAAAACCAGCGCAAACTCGATAAAAGCCCTGACCCGCAGCCCGGTCCATCCGACTCGTAACCTTGGTGGCGCGCTGTCTGCGCGTGATGGCGTGTCCGGGAGGGCGCCATCATTGCGCGCGCGGCTGGGCCGATGAATGAGTAATCATGCTCATTTCCTTTATCGAAGACCCGGACGGCTATTCGATTGATTTGATTTGAAAAATAATGGTCTCTGAACGCCTATCGGTTGGATATGGGGCTTGAGCATGCGTATCGGACACATTGCGCTTTGGACGACTGATCTGGAACGGTGCAAGCAATTCTATAGCGCCTACTTTGGAGCGGTTGCCGGTGCGAGCTATGTGAATCCTACCAAAGGGTTTGAATCCTGTTTCCTCCGCTTCGCCGATGGCGCGCGAATTGAAGCCATGAAGACAACGACGCTCTCGCCGGTGGTCATCGAACCGGGCGCGCAGCGGATGGGCTTTACACACCTGGCGATTTCCGTCAGCTCTGAGCAGCAGGTCGATACCCTAACCCAACGGCTTAAGGATGATGGTTTTCCAATCCTGGATGGGCCACGTCGTACCGGCGATGGCTACTATGAAAGCGTGGTTCTCGACCCGGACGGCAACCGGATTGAGATTACGGCTTAAGGCGGTAAAGCAAACTCAAGCGGGGTGGGCGGGCAAACCATGCTTAGCAAGGAATTTAACAAGATCCAGATTACCACCAAAGGCGCCGCTATTTTCATGGAACATGGCGGCGCGGGTCCGCCGCTGCTGTTGTTGCACGGCTATCCGCAAACCCACACCATGTGGCATCAGGTCGCGCCCCATTTGACCAGTGACTTTCGGGTCATTTGCCCGGATTTACGCGGCTATGGCGACAGTTCCAAACCTAAAAGCACTCCCGATCACCGGTTTTATGCCAAGCGGGCGATGGCCCAGGATATGGTCGAACTGATGGACTATTTCGGTTATCGGGAATTTAGCGTGGTGGGTCATGATCGTGGGGCCAGAGTCGCGCATCGCTTGGCGCTCGATTATCCGGATCGGGTCAAGAAAGCCTGCATCATGGATATCGTGCCGACCTATCACATGTTCAAGCATACCGACCAGGCTTTTGCGACCGGCTACTATCACTGGTTTTTTCTGATCCAGCCCAACGGCTTGCCGGAACATATGATCGGAGTCGATCCAGCCTATTACCTCACCGAAAAGCTAAAGCGTTGGAGCGCCCCGAATGCCCAGTTCGCGCCGGAAGCGGTAGCTGACTACATTCGTTGTTTCAGTAATCCAGAAACCATCCGAGCCTCTTGCGATGATTACCGGGCAGCGGCCAGCATCGATCTTCTACACGATGAAGCGAGCCTTGAGCAAAAAATTCGTTGTCCGCTGCTGGTGCTGTGGGGCGCGAAGGGCTTTGTCCAGCGCACCTATCAGGTATTGGACGTTTGGCGGCAATACGCCGAGCAGGTGGAAGGCCAAGCATTGGATTGCGGCCATTTTCTGCCGGAAGAAAAACCGGAAGCTGTGATAACGGTGCTGCGGGAATTTCTGGCGAAGGAGTAAGCGATGGATCAAACGAAACTGGCCGAATTTTCCCCAACCCGGCAATGGGCGCATCAAGCTTTGGTCGAGAAAAAGTCTCGGGTCTACAACGCTTTTCTAGCCATGGAGCACGCGACTTACGCGGACGCCGCGCTGCCAAAAAAACCAAGGCATTGATCGCGATAGGGATATCGGTGCAGATCAACCGCAAGTCCTCTATGCAGTGGCGCATTGAACAAGCCGCCAAAGCCGGGGCAAGCTACGATGAGGTGCCTGGAAGCGGTGGCAGTGGGGATCGAAATGGGTGGCGGCCCCGCCACGGTTTCCGCGCGTTTCGCGTTGCGGGTGATGGAAGTGATTTTTACAGCAGTCCCTTGATGAGTAGCTATGATCAAGCCGTACTAGCGATTTCGACAATACTATTTTGTTTGTATCGAAAGAACAGCGGTAGCCTGAGCTTTGATGGGCCTCCGACAAATTCGGAGGCCCAGCTGCTAGCAATGGGGTTACTTATTTAGCGGTGACCCGAATATCCACCCGGCGATTCTTTTGCCGTCCCTCCTCCGTGGCATTATCCGCCACTGGATATTGCTGGCCATAACCCTCCGCTTCCACTCGACCGCCGTCGATGCCTAGATTCACTAGTATCTGCTTGGCGGCTTTGGCGCGATCATCGGAGAGCTGGAGATTCTTCTGTGGATCGCCAGTATTATCCGTATAGCCACCAATCTTGATGCGGACTGACGGATAAGCCTTAAGCACTGCGGCAACATGTTTTAAACGTTCCTGAGACGTCGGTTTGAGCGTAGCGCTACCGGTTTCAAAATCCAGTCGATCAAAGGTAAACCAATTTTTTTCGTCAGGAACCTTCTTGGTATCCTCAATAAAGGCGACTAGTTGGCGTTCGATACTGTCCGGCCATACCATCAGCTTTGTATTGTCGCGGAGCACTAGTTCGACCGGGCGCGGCTCCGTGGGGGCGGTTTCTGGTGCTGGTTTAGGCACCGGCGCGGGGGTCACCACTGCTGGTTTAGGCGCTGTTGGCGTAGGGGCGCTGGTCGGTTCCTTGATGGCAGGCACGCTGCTAACTGGCCCTTCCGCGGGATTACAGCCGCGCATCAAAAACAGGCCGGCGAGTAGCAGTAGAAGTAATGGTAAAGCCAGCCAATACCAGGAAGAATCCTTGCGTTCTTCCGGTGGGGATATTGCACTTACCGCCGCCGGTGTGGTTCGGACGCTCCGCGCGGTTTCAGTCGCGCTAGCGGGGGCCATCGCCCAATCCCGCCAACCTAGCACCGGCAATAATCCTGCGGGAGCGCTGCGTTCAAGTACGCTCCGCTCACCACTGAGATAATTCGACAGACCAGCAGCGTCCGCGTTGCCGCCGAATTGACGTTTTATGAAATTCAGTACCACCGGCGCGATCAGACTCATCATGGAAAAGGCGGAACCTTGCCCCACGCCGCTGCTGTTAGATATCCAGCGAATCAGACCGTCGACCCGTTCTCCAAACAGCGAGGTTAACAACGCCTTTCCTTGATCGATCAAACCCGTGGCCGAGGTGGGGTCACGTAATTTAGCTGGAAGATCGGTCAAAGCACTGCCATGAAAATTGCGGTCATTGAGCAGTTTGGCGAGTGCGGTTGCTCCCTCTGGTGTCGCGCCTTGGCGCAATAAACCCGCCAGAGTCGCCTCACCTGCCCGTTCAGCCGCCGCTTGGGTTAGGGTGGGCTGCTCTCCCGTCAAACGGCTGAGGAGACCGATTAGCTCGTCGCTCAATTGGCTTTTTAAGGTTTCTAACAAACTGATTGCCATACATTCGCTCCTTAAATTATTGCTATCCGAAAAATGAAACGATCATTGACTGGTTTTGCTTGAGGTAAAATGACCAAAAACTGACTGCTTATGCCTTCCTTTGGAGTAGGTAAGTTCAGGATAAGATCTCACAATTCATAAAAAGTACAGCGTTTTTTTGGAAAGAACCATGATGATTTGCTGGCTTTAAAACAGAAATGCCGACATATGTCGGCATTTCTGTTCGTTCTGATTGCTGGCGCGGCCCGCCAAGGCCGCGCTGAGCACCGAACTTAGGCGGATTCTACCGCCTTCCACACTTCCGGCGCTTTCTCGACGCGCTTGCCGAATTCCTGGCGTTGTGCCTCGAGTTCCGGGGGCAGCTTTTGACCAAACTTATCGAAGAAACCCTTGATTTCCTCGACTTCGGCCGCCGCCTCGGCGCGGCTGATGTTAGTGATGGTCGCAAATTGCTCCTTGGAGAAGTCCAGTCCTTCAAAATCCATATCTTCATAGCGCGGCATGTAACCGAAGGGGCTTTCCAAAGCACCCACCTTGTCGTCGACCCGCTCGACGATCCACTCCAGCACCCGCATGTTCTGACCGTAGCCCGGCCACACGAACTTGCCATTGGCATCCTTGCGGAACCAGTTGGTGCGGAAGATCTTGGGCAGCTTCAGGCCAGACTTCTTGCCCATGTTGACCCAGTGGTTCCAGTAGGACGCCATGTTGTAGCCGCAGAACGGCAGCATGGCGAACGGATCACGGCGGATGCCGGTGACACCAATGGCGGCGGCGGTGGCTTCCGAACCCATGGTGGCGGCCATGAATACGCCGTGGTTCCAGTCGTAGGCTTGGTAGACCAGCGGGAAGGTCTTGGATAGACGACCGCCGAAGATAAAGGCCGAAATCGGCACGCCAGCGGGGTCTTCCCACGCCGGGTCGATAGTCGGGCACTGCCCGGCGGGGGCGGTGAAGCGTGAGTTAGCATGGGCGCCCAGCTTGCCGGAATCCGGCGTCCAGTCGTTACCCTGCCAATCGATGCCATGCTTCGGGGCTTCGACGCCCATGCCTTCCCACCACACGTCGCCGTCGTCGGTCAGCACCACGTTGGTAAAGATGGTGTTGGCCTTGATCGACTCCATCGCCATCGGGTTGGAATCGTAGGAGGTGCCGGGCGCGACGCCGAAGAAGCCGGCTTCAGGGTTAATAGCGCGCAAGGTGCCATCTGGACGGGGTTTGATCCAGGCAATGTCATCGCCCACGGTCAGTGCTTTCCAGTTGCCGAAGCCCTTGGGCGGTACGATCATGGCCAGATTGGTTTTGCCGCAGGCGCTGGGGAAAGCCGCCGCGACGTAGGTCTTGTCACCCTTGGGCGATTCCAGACCCAGAATCAGCATGTGCTCGGCCAGCCAGCCTTCGTCGCGGGCCATCGCCGAGGCGATGCGCAGCGCCAGACACTTCTTGCCAAGCAGGGCGTTGCCGCCGTAACCGGAACCATAGGACCAGATTTCGCGGGTTTCGGGATAATGGACAATCGCCTTGCGGCCGATGTCCGGCTCGCACGGCCACGGCACATCTTTCTGGCCGGGTTCGAGCGGCGCGCCAACCGAATGGACGCAGGGAATGAAAAAGCCATCGCCGCCCAGGGTATCTAGCACTTTCTGACCCATGCGGGTCATGATGCGCATGTTAACGACCACATAAGCCGAGTCGGTGATCTCGATACCGATCTGGGCGATGGGGCTGCCGATGGGTCCCATGCTAAACGGAATGACGTACATCGTGCGGCCGCGCATACAGCCTTTGAACTGCTCTTTCAGCTGAGCGCGCATTTCTTCCGGCGGTGCCCAATTGTTAGTCGGGCCGGCGTCTTCCTTGTTGGCCGAGCAGATGAAGGTGCGGTCTTCGACGCGCGCCACATCGGACGGATGAGAGCGGGCCAGATAGGAGTTGGGGCGTTTTTCCGGGTTCAGTTTGGTGAAGGTGCCGGAAGCGACCATTTCGTCGCATAATTTTTGATTCTCTGCTTCGGAACCATCGCACCAATGGATGCGATCCGGCATGGTCAGGGCGGCGATCTCCTCCACCCATTGCAAAAGTTTGGCGTTGTTGGTGCGGTTTTTACCATCGTGAGCAATTGCCATCGATTAAATCCCCTCTATTATGGAATGCGTTGGGGTTGAGAAGTCATTAAAACGAGCCGGTTCAACCTCGTCCGCGCGGGATTTTGACCCTACCTGGCCGCTCTGTAACCGGCTTTACCATGGAGCATAAGGTTATCATTAAGCGGGTTTCGATGCCACCAGTCCCGACAAAACCTGCGACATGGCGGTTACGATCTCGCCATCAGGTGGGTCTCGATTCTTGCAACGAATTGTCCGGCGTTGAGTGATCGGACGCCCCTTTAATCCCGCATCGAGTCTGGAGCCTCCCGCCAACTCACGCTATCCTGATTTATAGCATTCTCATCTGCCCATTCCGAAACGCACTTCGGCGATTCGCTAGTTTTAGCAAGATAGGCCGTCCTTTCATCAATTGGTTTACCGACGAGATTTCCTGAATGCTTTGGCAAACTTTGGGTACACTCCACTGCAAGAGCTTGAGGTAGGCTAAGGCGCTCCATGAAAAGTAATTTACGCTTAGGTCACGGTGAATTGGACGGCGTGCGGGAGGTCGGCGGTTTTGGCCAGCCCTTACACGCCTTATATCCGCAAATAAAAGCGGTGCTGACCAGTGAATTAGGCCCCGATGCCGGTTATTTACTGGCGGAACCGGTGGTGGATCGCGCGAAGAACCGCATCGATTGGTACGCTGAGGGTGAACCCGATCAAAAACCAGTCCCGTTAGGCGATCTGCCGGCTGAAGAGCGGCAGTCAATTCTGGCGCAAGTCAACGAGCAGCTCGGTCGCGGCCGCGTACTGGCGGAGCGCTACGCCGCTTCCGACGATGCGCGGCGGGCTCAATTGGGCGCGATACTGCGCGCCGTGCTGGCTTCTTCCGCTGACACTGAAATCTTCCTTGTTGAAGGTAAACCGGTTATCACCGGCTGGGGTTTTGGGCTGGATCAGCTCTGGGGCGCGGCGGGCAGTGCAGTCCGAGCTTCGATGCCGCCGGGCGAGCCAGATCAATCAGCGCGTGATGTCGTGATTCCAGCGGTTGCCATACCTGAATTGGGTGCTGCCATCGCGGAGGAATCTGTTCCGCCAGTGGAATCCTCTGGCGAATCCGACCAACGAGCGCAATCTTTGCCGCCGCCGTTGCCAGAACCAGCGGTGGAGCTTCCTTCACCGGAGTCTCGATCACCTTCAGTAGACACTAAGGCATCAGTTTCAGCATCGCCAGATCAGCGGGAGCGACCACTGGAATCTGAATCCATTCCACGTTCCGAACAGACCGAATCACCCGTGGCTTCCAAAGCTTCGGCCGCATCGTTATTACGCTACGTGGTGGTGGGGTCTGGCTATTTCTGGAGCGTGGTCGCTATCGCTTTGTTGCTAGTGCTGCTGGCGGCTTATTGGGGATTGGGAAGACAACGGACATTAGCTCCCAACGCTGATCTGGCCCCGCTGTCGACAAATGAAAATCGTGATAGTCGCCTACGGCAGGCCCAGCAGGAGGAAACCACCTTGCGGGTTCAGCTCGAACAATTGCTGGTGCAATTGGCTGGTCAACGGGGCCAATGCCAGTTGCCGGATGAAGCAAAGGCGGGTGTGATTAGGCCTCGATCAGGTACGGCGGAAGTGGCGGGTGTGTTACCGGCTCCAACAGTCGGCCGCGAAGAACTGGCTCTGACTCGCCCGAAGCCAAACGTGGATGGCGGGCGGGAATTCGCCGCGCCTGTTTCAAGCCCAAGCACGGCTGCTGTAACAACCACCACGCCGCCAGTCCATGAATCGAGCCGCGCGCCCACTGAGACGGCGGAGACGAGTTCTTCGGTTCCGGCGCGAACCGCGCTCACTGTTGGAACGCAACCGCCATCGGCCGCTATTGTTGATTCGTCAAATCCCGCCAGTGGTTTATCGACGCCATCGTCCTCGCCCGCGCCGCCAGATGGCGCGCCGCCAGAACGGGCGCTGGAGGATGTCCTGACCGGACGCGCTTCGCTACAGTCTGGACCATCCCAGCCTCATCAACCTGCGCCCGAACCACCGGTCAAGGCTGAACCGACTCCAGAAGAGCGTCGGGAATTCGCCAACCGCATGTCCGCGACCGGCGCGACCACTGGTGAAATCACGGCAACCTTGCTGTGGAATAGCCGCGGCGATCTGGATCTAGTCGTACGCTGCCCCTCTGGAAAGCAGTTGGATTTCCGCAATCCCGCCGAGTGCGGTGGAACCTTGGATGTCGATGCCAATACGGCGCGTGGCAATTTGAGTGATCGTCCCGTCGAAAATGCGTTTTGGCCCGCGGGTAAGGCGGGGCTAGGCGTTTATGAGATCTCAATTCGCTACATTCCTCGCAAGGATGAAGCGCGTCCCCAGGAAACGCCGTTTCAAGTGCGCTTGAGTCGGGGCGGTCAAGAGTCGGTGTTCAAAGGTACGATCGGTCCCAATACCGTGGTGCCAGTCACCACCTTCACCGTGCAACGCTGAGGTGAATCACATGAGCGAACAGCGACATGCACAATTTGCTATTTATGCTGAAGAGACCGCCATCCCCCGTTATCAGCGGGCTTGGGTTTGGGGTGTGGCCGCATTGCTGATTTTACTGTGTGGCCTTGCTGCCGGCTGGCTGTTTGGAGCGTCGAACGGTGCTGGGCGCGCACCGCCTGCGGGGGCCTACTCCAGCGTCGCGGAGAGCGCCTTGTTGGCCCGTCAGGAAGACATCAACGCACAGCTGCGACGGCGTATTGCTCAATTGGAACAAGCATTGGCTGGCGATGCTTGTGGCGCGGCCGCACTAAAGGCGCTAACGCAAAATACTCGTTAAACCAACGGTCCTGTCCCGTTCGGAGGCCCTTGTATGTCAACGTACTCGATCGGTTTGGCTTGGCGGCGCACAACGCCTGATTTCGACTATAAGACCTTTGATCGCGGCCATGTCTGGCGTTTATCCGAGGGGCAAGTCGTGCAGGGCTCGTCAGCGCCAGAATTTTCCGGTGACCCCAAAAAGAGTAATCCTGAGGAAGCCTTGCTGGTTGCGTTGGCCAGTTGCCACATGCTGACTTTTCTCACCATCGCCGCCCTCAAGAAGCTGGTGGTGGAGAGCTATGATGATCAGCCAGTGGCTGAACTGGGTAAGAACGAAAAAGGCAAGATGATGATCACCCGCCTGACACTGCGCCCCAAGGTGGTTTTTAGCGGCGAGGCGATTCCGACTCCCGACGCGGTGGACGAAATACACCGCAAAGCTAAAGAGAATTGTTTCATCGGCAACTCTTTGCTCAGTCCGGTGGTGCTTGAGTCACGGTATTAAAAGCGGCTGGTTCGGTCAAAGTCCTAGATTCGATGACTGGTGCGATGGCAGCTTTAGCGTTATCCGGATGGAAAAGTTGCGTCTTTGATTCTTGCGCCGCCCCGCGCGCTGATCTATAAATTCTGCCTCAGAAGGGTTGGGTCATTCGCTCGCTCGATTCCACCGGCTGGCTTACTGACTGGCTGGGGAGAGACCGCGAAGCGGTGAGTTAAGAAATGAATCATTGTGGAAGGCATAAGAAAGTTCATGATCAATAGGCAGAAATTCAGCGCACGATTTGTTTTCGTCCTTGGTTTGGTAGCACTGGTCAGCGCCTGTACCTCGAATAACACCGCAACAATAAATTCATCAGCGGCGCTGAATGCCTCATTACTACAGCAGCCGTGGTTGTTAGTGGATACTAAAAAAGATACGCTGCTTTTGATGCAAGGCAATCAACCCCTCAAATCATTTCCGCAGATTGCCGTTGGCAGCAGCGGCGTGGGGATCAAGTATCGTCGTGGCGACAATAAAACCCCACTCGGGGTATTTCGCGTCGGCTGGATCAATGACCGCAGTCGTTTCAAGACCTTCATTGGCCTTGATTATCCCAATCTCGACTATGCGGAGCGCGCCTTGAGAGAGCGTAAGATCGATGCTTTGACCTACGATCGTATTCGCGCGGCTTGGGTAAACGGTTATGTACCCCCACAGGATACGCCGCTGGGTGGGCAGATCGGCATCCATGGCTTGGGCTTGGGCGATCCGGGGATACATCGGGCTGGCATCAACTGGACCAGTGGCTGCGTGGCGTTGGATAACCAGCAAATCGCCGCTCTCAGGCCGTGGGTCAAGGTTGGGATGCGAGTAGAAATTCGTTAAATATAGCGATTTGAATTGTCTCTGATTCAAATTTCCGTTATATAATTACTTTTGTTGCGCTGGAACAATTATGGTTGTGCCGTGACAACAATATGCTTGTACGACACCTGAACTTTGCTATATTGATACTTAGGAGCTAAACATGTTTTTAAAGACCCTGACGAAGATTTCTACGCTGGCGTTGATTGCGGGCTTGACCGTTGGCTGCGCCAGCACTTCCGATGTCCAAAAAGCGCAGAATGACGCCAGCGAAGCCAAGGCGATGTCCCGCCAAGCGTTAGACGCCGCCAACTCCGCGAACGCTTGCTGCCAGGACAACTCAGAAAAGCTTAATCGCGTATTCAAAAAGTCGATGTATAAGTAATATCGATATTTGGGATTTCAAGAACCCCCACGTTTTAGTACGTGGGGGTTTTTTATTGCTGCTTTATAAGCGACTGACCGGCGGGGGTTCCAACGGATCGGCGGGCGTGCCGCGAGGCGCGGGTGGAACCATGGGCGTAACAGGTCTAGGGTAGGGGACGGGACTGCCTGACGGTACGGGCCGATAAGTTGATGGCGCGGAAGGTGAGGTCAGCGTCGTCGTTGTAGAGGGATAAGGGGGCGCTTCGTCCTCATAATTAGCCGCGCCTGGATTGCGAGGATAGCGCGGCGGAAGAGGAGCCGGACGGTAACCCGGCGTTTCAACCGGCAACGAACTCGGCGCCGAACGATAAGCGGGGGTATCAAGCGGCACGGCGGGTGCTGATCGATAAGCAGGGATATCTACTGGCCGTGAGGTGGCCGTTGTTGCTGGACGATATGGCGGCTGCTCTTCCTGATCGGCTCCAGCGCTGCCGTAGGGCACATACCGAGACGGTGGCGTAGCTGGAGCGGGACGGTACGCGGCCGGCGGCGCTGAAGAGCTGGCGTAGGGCGCTGGATAGGGATTTGGCGCCCGGTTGGTGACTGGATAGCCGGGAGCGGTGTTGGCTAGCGGGTAAGCTGGCGCTGGTCTGTTACTACTATATGGATAGTTGGATGGCGCCGTTGGCGCGGGGGGAGGCGTCCGATTGACGATTGGGTCGCTTGGAGCCAAGCTGGCTGTCGCCGGTGGCGTTGAAGGCCTGTAGGGAGTCGGCGCAGTGTTTGGAGGCGAGAGTGGTACTCTAGCCGTTGGGTAAGCAGCGCCTGGCGGTGGCTGGCTGTCGCTTATCGATCCGGCTGGCGTCGAGCCATCTGTGCCTGAAATCGACACCGGCATTCCGCTGATCTGGTCTACCGCGGCTTGCAGGGCGATCTGATCGACGCCCGGCATATCCGGGCCTGTCTTGGCGATCACAGCCTTTTGCACTTGCGCCAGCGTGACCTTGATCGGTGATTCGTCCTCCTCAAGCGGTTGGTGTGCTTCAAGCAACAACTCGCCATTGCTTCGGCCAACCTTGACCGGTTGATCAATCAAGCGCACGGTGGTGCCCATCGGCACCATGCCAAACAGATGCTCGATATCTTCCGGGTACATCCGCACACAACCGTGTGTGACCTGCATACCGATTCCGTAAGGCTTGTCGGTGCCATGAATCAGGTAGCCGGGTACGCCTAGTCGCATGGCGTGGCGGCCCAGCGGGTTACCCGGCCCACCGGGCACTACGTCCGGCAAGATATCGCCTTCTTTAGCGTGTTCGGCCTTGATGGAAGCCGGTGGCCGCCAGGGGGGGTCAACCTCTTTACCGATAACCTTGGTGGTTCCCAGCGGAGTTTTCCAGTCCATTCGGCCGATACTGACCGGATAGGTATGGACTACCTGCTCTCCAGCGGGATAGTAATAGACGCGCATTTCCGGAATATTAAGCACGATCCCTTCGCGCGGCGTGTTGGGCAGGATGTGGCGGAGCGGCAGCACGATCGGCGTTCCCTGACCCGGCGACCAGCGATCCACGCCAGGATTAGCATGGACCATCTCGTCATAGCCCAAACCATGGGCGCGGGCGATATCGATCAGAGTATCTTCCTTTTTGGCATAAATCACTTTCAATTCGCCGATGACATCGGTATCGGGAGAGGGTAGGGGATAGACGGTGGCTTGCGCGGTGCTGGCGAACATTCCCCCCAGCAGCAGCCAGTGAACGGGTTTTAAGGATTGGCTCGGCATGAGAGCGTTTCATCTCCAAAAATCGACATAAGTATTAACAAATTCTGCCTGTTATTCCCTGGCAATGCCAGAGGTGATTCCATCGGGAATCCACTGACGCTTCAGCCGGAAGGATAACAAATGGCTTATTTGATATTGGAGATATTTTTAGTGATTATGTTCCAAACTCATGACGAATAAACCCAGAAAATGCTGCTAATCCTTATAAAGTTGAAGTTTATTGTTTCAGTTTAGGGTATGATTTACGTCAACTTAATCTAACGGTCTACCTGATAAAAACGCGCCATCCGTACCTTTTCTCAGCGGATAGCGGATCAAAAGCGGGGGTGGTCCATGCAGGAATTCAGCGCGCTTGTCCCAACGATCCGCGACATCGTGCAGCGCCACAACAAGACGGCGACCCGTCTGTTGCAAATTCTGCGTGAAGTTCAGGATAGCCTGACCTGGTTGTCCGCTGAGGCGATCAACGCGGTCGCCGAGGAACTCGGCATCTCGCCAGATAAAGTGCGCAACGTCGCCGAGTTTTATTCCTTTCTCTACACTGAGCCGCGCGGTTCCCACGACATCCTGTTCAGCGACAATATCACCGACCGGATGCTCGGTAATCGCGAATTGTTGCACTATCTCTGCGAGCGGCTGGGTGTGGCGATCAACGGTACCCGCGCCGATGGCCTGGTCAGCGTCGGCGCCACGTCCTGCACCGGCATGTGCGATCAGGGACCGGCCGCCTTGGTCAACGGCTACGCGCTGACCCGTCTCACCAAGCCCCGCCTGGATCGCATCGTTGAGTTGGTGAACGCCAAAACGCCATTGGAACAATGGCCGCGCGAGTTTTTCGAGGTGACCAGCAACATCCGTCGCGCCGATATTTTGCTGGGCCGGCATTTCGCCGACGGTTCGGCCTTGCGGGCGGTGCTCAAGCGCGGCGCGGAGGCCATTCTGGACGAAATGATGCAATCCGGCCTGCGCGGTCAGGGCGGCGCGGGTTTCAAGTCCGCCGCCAAGTGGCAATCCTGCCGCGCCGCGCCCGGCGAGGTGAAATATGTGGTGTGCAACGCCGACGAGGGCGAGCCTGGCACCTTCAAGGATCGGGTGCTGATGCAGGATTTCGCCGATCTAGTGTTCGAGGGCATGACCGTTTGCGGCCGGGTGATCGGCGCGCGGCAGGGCTTTGTCTATCTACGCGGCGAATACCGGTACCTGGTGGACGCGCTCAAAGCGACCCTGCAAAGCCGCCGCGAAGCGGGCCTGCTGGGTGAGGCGATTCTGGGCGATCCCAGTTTCAGTTTCGACATCGACCTTCACATTGGTGCGGGCGCTTACGTCTGCGGCGAGGAATCGGCGCTGATTGAGTCGTTGGAAGGCAAGCATGGCGTACCACGCATCCGCCCACCCTTTCCGACTACCCACGGCTATTTGAACAAGCCGACTGTAGTCAACAACGTCGAAACCTTCGCGTCCGCCGCCAAGATCGCGGTGCAGGGCGGCGAGTGGTTCGCCAGTCGCGGCACGGCGGAATCCAAGGGTACCAAGCTGTTGAGCCTGAGCGGCGATTGCGAGCGGCCCGGTATCTACGAATACCCGTTCGGTGTCACCGTGCGGCAGGTGCTAGAGGACTGCGGGGCGCGCGACGCCCAAGGCATCCAGATGGCCGGTCCGGCCGGACACATGATTTCGGCCAAGCTGTTCGACCGGCGCATCTGCTTCGAGGATTTGGCGACCGGCGGCTCGTTCATGGTGTTCGATCACCGCCGCGATATTCTCGATGGCATCCGCAATTTCGCCCATTTCTTTGTCCATGAAAGCTGCGGCTTCTGCACCCCCTGCCGGGTCGGCACCTCACTGCTGCGCGATCTGGTGGACAAAGTGCATACCGGCCACGGCACCCGCGCCGATCTGGAGGAAATGCGCAAGCTGGGCCAGATCATGCGGGTCGGCTCGCATTGCGGTCTGGGCCAGACCGCGCCCAATCCAGTGTTGGACAGTCTGGATCAGTTCCCGGAAGCCTACGAGCGGCGGCTGCGTTCCACGGCGTTCGAGCCGGCTTTCGATATGAACGCGGCGCTGGAGCAGGCGCGCTGGCTGACCGGCCGCACCGACCCGGCTGCCTATCTGGATGAAGAAGCCTTAGTGGGGGCGATGCCATGAGCGAGGAATTGAGTTTCACGCTGGACGGGCGGCGGGTGCCGTTTCAGGATGGCCAGACCATCATGACAGCGGCGCTGGCAGCGGGCTTTTATATTCCACATCTCTGTTTCAATCCCGAATTCACCCCACACGGCAGTTGCCGGGTGTGTCTGGTCAAGATCAACGGCCGGATGCAGGCGTCTTGCACCACGCCCGCGGCGGCGGGCCAAACCGTGCTGAGCGAAATCGAAGAAGTGCGGGAAATACGACGTGGCATCCTGCAAATGCTGTTCGTCGAGGGCAATCACGTCTGCCCGGCCTGCGAAAAGAGCGGGGCGTGCCAGTTGCAAGCCGTCGCCTATTATGCCGGAATGCTGGCCCCGCATTACACCCATTTCTACCCGCGCCGTCCGGTGGATGCCTCGCACCCTGACGCCCTGATCGACTTCAACCGCTGCATTCTGTGCGAACTGTGCGTGCGCGCCAGTCGCGACGTGGACGGCAAGAACGTGTTTGCGGTGCAGGGGCGGGGCATCAAGGCCCATCTAGTGGTCAATACCCCGTCCGGCAAGCTGGGCGCGACCGATTTCAACATCACCGATAAGGCGGCCCAGGTCTGTCCGACCGGGACGATTCTGCGCAAGCACAGCGGCTACGAGATTCCCATCGGCCAGCGCCTGTACGACCGCAAGCCGATCAACGTGGTCGGCGACGTAGCCGCGCTGGCGGTCAGCAAGGGAGGCCGCCGCCATGATTGAATCCAAACTCAAAGTCGCCACCTGTTCGTTGTGCGGCTGCTTTGGTTGCCACATGTCGCTGCTTGACTTGGACGAGCGGCTGTTCGATCTGACCGAGCGGGTGGAGTTCGACCGTAGCCCGCTGACTGACATCAAGGAATTGGGCGAGTGCGACATTGGCATTGTCGAGGGCGGCATCGCCAACGTCGAGAACGTCCATACCCTGCTGGAATTTCGGGCGCGCTGCAAAATCCTGATTGCGATGGGCGCGTGCGCGATCAGCGGCGGCATTCCGGCGATGCGCAATCAATACGAACTCAAGGACTGCTTGGAAGAATCTTATACGCGCGGCATCGGGCTGGTGGACGCGCAAATTCCCAACGATCCAGAAATTCCGCTGCTGTTGAATCAGGTGCATCCGATTCACGAGGTGGTCAAAATCGATTACTTCCTGCCCGGTTGCCCGCCCTCGGCGGATGCCATCTGGACGTTCGTCAGTCAATTATTGGCCGGGCAGCCCATCGTGCTGCCTTATACCCAGATTCATTACGATTAGACGAGGGCGCGTATGAGCACCTTGGAAACGGCGGCCCAATCCGACACTCTGTGCCGGGTCGCCATCGACCCGTTAAGCCGGGTCGAAGGCCACGGCAAAGTCACCTTGCTGGTGGATCGCGACCATCGTATCCGCCAAGCTCGCTTGCACATCGTTGAGTTTCGCGGCTTTGAGAAATTCATCCAAGGCCGACCGTATTGGGAATTGCCGGTGGTGGTGCAGCGGCTGTGCGGGATTTGTCCGGTCAGCCATCATTTAGCGGCGGCCAAGGCGGTCGATCAACTATTGGGCATCGAGCAAATCCCGCCGACCGCCGAGAAAATCCGCCGCCTGATGCACTACGGCCAGACCCTGCAATCGCACGCGGTGCATTTCTTCCATCTGGCCTCGCCGGATTTTCTGTTTGATTTCGACGATAAGGTGGCCCATCGCAACGTGGTGGGTGTGATGGCGGATCATCCCGACATTGCCCGGCAGGGGGTGAAACTGCGCAAGTACGGCCAGGAAGTGATCCGCTGCACCGCCGGCAAGCGGGTGCACGGCACCGGTGCGATTCCGGGCGGCGTGAATAAATCGCTGAGCTTGCGGGAGCGCAATGATCTGTTGACCGATATCGATCTAATGGCGCAGTGGGCGCGCAACATTGTCAAGCTGATGAAAATCGCCTATCAGGCCAATCCAGCCTATTTCATTCATTTCGCCACCATCCGCACTAATTATTTGAGCCTGACTCGCGCCGACGGGGCGCTGGATTTGTATCACGGCGGCTTGCGGGCCAAGAACGAGCAGGGCGCCCTCCTCTTCGACCATCTCGATTACCGGCGCTACGCCCAGGTGCTGCGCGAGCAAGTCAAGCCGTGGAGCTACATGAAATTCCCGTTCATCAATTCATTGGGACCAGACAAGGGGTGGTATCGGGTCGGACCGTTGGCGCGAATCGATAACTGCGATTTCATCGCCACGCCGCTGGCCGAGGAAGAACGGAAGGAGTTCATGGCGCTGGGCAACGGCGAGCCGATTCATGTGACGCTGGCCTATCACTGGGCGCGAATGATCGAGTTATTGCACGCCATTGAGGCGATCAAGGAGTTGCTGCTTGACCCGGACATTTTTGGTGATGAACTGGTGGCGAAGGGCGAAATGGCGCCCCGGGAAGGCATCGGAGTGATCGAAGCGCCGCGTGGCACGCTGTTCCACCATTACCGGATGAACGAGGACGGCCTGATCGAAAAGGCCAACTTGATCGTCTCCACCACCAACAACAATCAGGCGATGAATGAATCCATCCGCCAGGTGGCGGAACGCTATCTGGATGGCAAGGAACTGACCGAGCCGCTGCTGAACCAGATTGAAGTCGCGGTGCGGGCTTATGATCCATGTTTGTCCTGCGCCACGCACGCCCTGGGTCAGATGCCGCTGCATGTTGAGTTGGTCGAGGAGGAGTCCGGCACGTTGGTGGATTGTTTGGTGCGAGACACGGATGGAACAGTCCGCAACGAGGCATCCGCGTTAGCTGCTGGAAACTAGGTGAAAACACCGGAGCTGCTGATTCTGGCCGTCGGCAATCCCAGCCGGGGCGATGACGCGCTGGGGCCGCTGTTTCTGGAACGATTAGCGGCTCGGAAAGAGCAGGGCGGCAATTGGGACGACATCGAATTGCTCACCGATTTTCAGTTACAGATCGAACACGCGGTGGATTTGGAACACCGGACGCTGGTGTTATTCGTAGACGCCAGCATCTCCTGTCCGCCGCCGTATCAATTCACCCGGCTTCAAGCAGCGCGAGATACCAGCTATACCAGCCATGCGCTGACGCCCGCGGCCGTGCTGCATGTGTATGAGCAGATTACTTCCGTCTCGGCTCCTCCAGCTTTTTTATTGGCCATGCGTGGGGAGTCTTTCGAATTAGGCGAATCGCCGAGTTTGCTGGCGAAAGCAAACCTTATGGCAGCCTCGGAATTTGCCGATCAGTTATTTCTGAAAAGAGATTCAAAGAGATGGGACGAGTTTGTAGAACATATTTCTACAACGCATGAGGTTTAGCGCCCATCATAGGTTGGCCGTTTTCCATGATCCTACCGCGGGCACATCGCATGGCCGTGATTCAAAGGGCCACAGCCCTTACCGAAACCGGGCGCGGTGCGAATGGCTTCGCGAACATAAGCCAACGCTCTTTCGACCGCCGCGTTGAGCGTCATTCCTTGAGCCAGTCCGGTTGCTATGGCCGATGCAAGGGCGCAGCCAGTACCATGGGTGTTGCGGCTGGTGGAACGGGGAGCGGTGAAGGCTTTCGAACCCTGACGCCAGACCAGCCAGTCGGTGACGGTATCACCGATCAGATGACCGCCTTTCGCCAGAATCGCCGCTGGCCCCAACTCCAACATCTGTCGGGCGGCCGCCGCCAGATCGGCGGGGTGGCGAATGATAAGGCCGCTCAACATTTCCGCCTCGCGGACGTTTGGGGTGATGATGGTAGCGCGAGGTAACAATCGGCGGTTGAGTGTTTCAATCGCGGCGGGATCAAGCAAGCAGTCGCCAGCTTTAGCATACATTACGGGGTCCACAACCAACGGAATGCCGTTCGCTGCCCGATCCAATACCTCGACGACAGTTTCGATGACGGCGGCATTGTGCAACATACCGGTTTTAATGCAGTCAGCACCGATGTCTTTTAACACCAGTTGCATTTGCTGGGCGATGAAAGCCGGCTCTACTCCAATGATCCCAAAGACGCCCTGAGTGTTCTGCGCTGTTAGCGCCGTAATTGCGGTCGCCGCGTACCCTCCGAGCGCCGTGACCGTCTTTAAATCGCCTTGAATTCCTGCGCCGCCGCCAGAATCCGAACCAGCTACAATTAATACTCGACCACTCATTGACATCTTGGCTCCTATCCGTAATAAACACTGTGATCGGAGAATTTAGATCGCTTGTGAAGGTTAGTCATGGACGCTGATTTCAGCACTCCTTCAGCTGGGAAGAGGGAGCATCCACCAAGTCAATTCGAGGGCCACCCACCGAACAGTTCCACTAAATCCTAATGAGCGTAGCAGCAATGTGCAACATTGCGTAACACACCAAAAGCGGGTAGCGTACCGCCCTTTCCTCGGACATTGAAGATTAATAACGACTATGCGGCTAGAAACCCCTTTGTCCTTGTACTCTGATGTAGTACCACCCGAGTGGATCGATTACAACGGCCACATGAACGTGGCTTACTATGTGTTGGCTTTCGATCACGCCACCGATGCCTTCATGGATTTTCTAGGGATGGGGCTGGATTATCGAAGGCGCGACAATTGCTCGGCTTTTGTGGTGGAAACCCACGTCAACTACCAACGGGAGCTGGTGGCTGGGAACCCGCTGTGCGTTACGACCCAGTTGCTCGGTTTCGATAGCAAACGCATTCATTACTTCCATCGCTTGTATCATGCGGAGAAGCGGTTCCTATCCGCCTCTAGCGAGTTGATGGTTATTCACGTTGATTTGGCCGAGCGGCATAGCGCGCCAATGCCGTTGGAGGTACTGGATCGCTTGGGCGAGCTGATGGCCGCTCATATCCAGCTACGACGACCTCCGCAATCCGGTCGGGTGATCGGAGTGCGCGCCAAACCGGCCGCTTCAGGGCCGACCATCGCTGTTGTACAACCAAAAGCGCGCGTTAGAGGCCATGCCTGAGCGTTGGGGGCCTGCAAGTATTCTTCCTTGTTCTTGCAGGTCTCCACCGCTGTTGATCTTGTACGATGGTTGGATGTGGCGCGGAACTCGGGGTCTTGTTTCAAGTTACTTTTAAGCGTTTTTCCAGCGGACAGTGTTGAGAGCGGAAGATGAGTTTCGATCGACCGCTCAAGGGAAGTTTTTGTCTGCGTTGTTGTAAAGGGGTTACTCGAAGTGCTGGAATCGAAAGGGCGGCAAAAAATCAGGATCGGACCCGCTGGATTTTTGCTATGCTCGATAGCGCCATAACCAAGGTCCTATTTTGAGTCTAAACGTTGGCCAGTCTGGTTAACAAGATACTGTTGGCGGCGCGGAAGCGCACCTGGCCGAGCGCCTCACCGGAAGGGTGGCTGCGGGGTGCGGCGACCGTCGCCAATGCGATTTTAGTGATCGCGCTGGCGCGCGCGCTAGCGGGATTGACGGCGACCATCTTGTGGGGTCAGTCGGCCTTGCCGATCAGCGCGACGGCTGCAACTGCCCAAGGATTGGGGGGCGGAGAAACCAAAATCGCCCAGCCAACCGATGTTTCCAATATTACGGCTTGGCATCTCTTTGGCCGGATGGAAGCGGCGCCGGTGGTAGAGGCGCAACCAGCACCCATAGCCGTAAGCCCGCTCAATTTACGCTTGGTCGGTATATTCCTTATCGAACGACGAGCGGATAAAGCGCTGGCCTTGATTGCCGAGGGCACCAGCATGGAGCGCAGCTATCGCATTGGTGAATCGTTGCCCGGCGGCGCTCGCTTGGAGCAGATTCAACGCAATAGCGTGATCGTATCCCGCGATGGCCAGCAGGAGGTTATCAATCTCCCCAGACTCGAAGAAGCCGGCAGGAAACCCGCTTCGGGAGCGATGCCCGCCGCCATGCCGGCGGAGCCGGAGATGCCGATGCCGGCGGAACCAGAAATGCCAGTGCCGATGGAGCCGGAAATGCCGGTCCCCATGCCACCCCAGTCGGCGATAGACCCACTCCCTCAACAGCAGGCAATGGTCGATGCGACCACGGTGGCGTCACGATTGCGTGGAGCGGAGGACCGGCCTCGAGCGTTGGAAGACATCGCTTTCGCGAGTCCCTACATTCAAAACGGGCAGTTTCTCGGTTTTCGCTTGCGGCCGGGGCGGGATCGGCAATTGATGCGGGAATTGGGCCTCAACAGCGGTGATGTCATCACCGAAGTCAATGGCAGTCGCCTGAATAACCCGATTCAAGGTTTTGCCGCGCTGCGGGAAGTGATGGACGCGGATCAAATCAACGTGCGGGTTTTGCGAAACGGCGCCGAAATTCCCTTGGCGTTTTCTCTGGGCGGGACGGCATCCAAATGAGTCGATTTGCATGCCGCAATGGGTCTGACGCCCGACGATTACTGGCAAAAATGATGAACAACTGGCTGAACAGACAGCTTTCTTCTCGCAAGCAGACCATCCGCCCTCAGGCGTTGGGCTTACTGCTGTTAGCTTCCATTTGCACGGTTGCCGCTGATGCCGCGCCGGTCACCTTGAATCTCAAAGACGCCGATATCAATGCGCTGGTTGAAAGCATGTCGGTTCTTACGGGTAAGAATTTTATCGTCGATCCTCGCGTCAAGGGCCGGGTAACGATCATTTCCTCCAAGGCGATGGATGAGAAGGAACTCTATGAAGTGTTTCTGGCGGTATTGGGGGTCCACGGTTTTGCGGCGGTTCCCGGCGGCAACGTGATCAAGATAGTCCCGGCCGCTGGCGCTAAACAGGAGAATATTCCCACTGTCGACCAGCAACGAGGCATAGAACCCGACCAAATTGTGACCCGGATCATTCAGGTCCAGAATGTCGCCGCCGCTCAAATTGTGCCGATCCTACGGCCTCTCATTCCGCCGCAGGGCCATTTGGCGGCTTATACACCGACCAATGTCTTGATCGTTTCCGATACCGCCGCCAATGTGGAGCGCGTCGCGAGCATTATTGCGCGGGTGGATCTGGCCAGTAATGAGGAAGTTGAAATCGTGCCGTTGCGCCATGCCTCGGCGACTGAGGTCGTCCGCGTGCTCACGGCGCTGGAACAAGGCAAAGCTAAAAACGATCCGGCCGTTGCCGCTGGCACTCCAAGCCGTTTGGTGGCGGACGAGCGTACCAACAGCATTCTGTTGAGCGGAGATAAAGTATCGCGATTGCGATTGCGAACCTTGATTTCCCATCTGGATACGCCGGTGGACAGCGGTGGCAATACTCAGGTGGTCTATCTGCGCTACGCTAAAGCCAAGGACTTGGTGTCGGTATTGCAAGGAGTTAGTAAGAATCTCAGCAACGACGCTTCCCGTAATTCGCCCACTCCCGGCGGAATCCCTGGCGGCCCGCCAGGCGGCGCTCCAGTCAGTAGCAGCAGTAGCGGGGGCAGCTTGGTTGATATTCAGGCCGATGAAGCAACGAACGCTTTGGTTATCACCGCCCCACCCGAATTGATTCGCTCCTTGCGCACGGTTATTGCGCAACTGGACGTGCGCCGCGCCCAAGTGCTAGTTGAAGCGGTCATCGCCGAAATTTCCGCCGAGAAAACCGCTGAACTGGGGGTGCAATGGGGCGTGGCCGGCCATAGCGCCGTCGGATTCACCAACTTCGATGCCGGTAATAGCAGTTTGTCGAATGTGTTGGGACTGGCTAAGAGTTTAGATAGAGCTTTGAATTCAGGTTTAAGCTTGCCAGATTTGAGCAATCCTCCCCGAGGCTTGCAACTGGGCTTGGGCGGCGGCGACTTCGGCGCATTGATCAGCGCTTTGGCGAAAGACGCGGATACCAATGTGTTGTCCACACCGACTATCGTAACGCTGGATAATCAGGAAGCGGAAATTATCGTCGGCCAAAACGTACCGATTGTGACCGGCTCTTATACCAACTCAGGCGGTAACAGCGATAATGGCAGTAGCGATGGTTCTGATTTCGGTAATCCATTTCAGACGATCAATCGGGAAGATGTCGGCGTCATCCTCAAAGTGAAGCCCCAGATCAACGAAGGTAACGCCGTAAAATTGGAGATTACCCAAAAAGTCTCCAGCGTGGCCCCTTCCGCCAATGCCAATACCCAAGGTCTCACCTTGAATAAACGTGAGATCAAAACCGCGGTGCTGATCGAAAATGGTCAGGTCCTTGTGCTGGGCGGGCTGATCGACGATAACCATAATGAAAGTGCGCAGAAAGTGCCGGTATTGGGCGACGTTCCGCTAATGGGCAACCTGTTCCGCTACCGCAACACCACCAAGCTGAAACGCAACTTGATGGTTTTTCTGCACCCCGTCATTTTGCGCGACGCGGCTCAGACCTCTCTTCATACGAGCGATAAGTACAGCTATATTCGGGAGCAACAACTGGCCGCCCGTCTAAAAGGAAACGATTTTCTATTGCCAGACATTCAATCCCCAGCGCTTAAATATGAAGCAGACGTGAAAAGAGATGGCACCGTGCTTGATGTGTCGCCACCGCTGCCAGCGCCGGTAATTGCAACAGAAGAAAAACCCTCGGTCTCAAGCCCGCCGGCCTCTAAGCCACGGCCGAAGGCTACCCAGTCAAGCGCGGTGGGATTTGGCGACAAATGAGCGCCGAACCCTTGCCAAACCCCTCCCCTCCAGATGAGAGCGGGCAGCATGTGCTCCGCCAACTGCCTTACGCGTTTGCCAAGCGCCACGGTGTGTTGATCGTCGATGAGGAGGATGGCAAGGTCACCGTGGCTTATCGGCCCGGAATCAGCCTGCGCAGCCTCACCGAACTGCGCCGTTTTTTGAATTTCCCGCTGCGGCTGGGCATGGTGCCGACTGAGCATTTCGAGCGGATGTTGCAGGATAGCTATGAAGGAGACAGTGACGGCGCCGCCCGCATGATGGAGGACTTGGGCGAGGAAATTGATCTAAATCAGGTCTCCTTGAGTCTGCCCGAGCCAGAGGATCTGTTGGAAAGCGCCGACGATGCGCCAATCATTCGTCTGATCAACGCGCTATTGACCGGCGCGATCAAGGAAAACGCCTCCGACATTCACATTGAATCATTTGAAAATCGGCTGCTGGTGCGATTTCGCGTGGATGGCGTGTTGCGAGAGGCGCTTCAGCCACCGCGGGGTTTAGGGCCGTTGCTGGTGTCTCGCGTGAAAGTGATGGCCCATCTTGATATCGCGGAGAAGCGCCTGCCGCAGGACGGTCGCATTTCCTTGCGGGTTGCCGGCCGACCGGTGGATGTGCGGGTTTCGACCCTGCCGACTGGCCACGGCGAGCGTGTCGTGATGCGGCTATTGGACAAACGGGAGGGCCGGCTGGATTTGCGGCATTTGGGGATGGAGCGCAACAGCGAATCGCGCTTGCTCCGGCTGATCCAACGCCCGCACGGCATTCTACTGGTCACTGGTCCCACCGGTTCCGGCAAGACCACCACGCTTTATGCCGGCTTGACCCTGCTGAATGACCGTAAGCGCAACATCATGACCGTGGAGGACCCCATCGAATACTATCTCGATGGGATCAGCCAGACTCAGGTCAACACCAAGGTCGAGATGACCTTTGCACGCGGCCTGCGCGCGATTTTGCGCCAGGACCCCGATGTGGTCATGGTTGGCGAAATCCGCGATCTGGAAACGGCCGAAATTGCGGTGCAGGCTTCGTTGACAGGGCATCTCGTGCTTTCGACGCTGCACACAAACAGCGCGGTTGGCGCCATCGCGCGATTGCGCGATATGGGCGTTGAACCGTTTTTACTGTCATCTTCCCTGATTGGGGTGCTGTCGCAACGGTTGGTGCGTCAGCTTTGTCCCAGCTGCAAGCGCCCCCATCCCGCCACCTCAAGCGATTGTGAGGTGCTGGGCGTCAATCCGACGGCACCGCCGACCATCTACATACCGACTGGTTGCGATCAATGTAACCACTCCGGTTATCGGGGCCGTTCCGGTATTTTTGAATTGGTGCTGATCGATGAGCGGATGCAAACCATGATTCACGAGGGCAGGGGCGAGCTGGATCTCGATCGCTACGCTCGCCAGTCCAGCGCCAGCATCCGCGACGACGGCCGCCGCCGCGTTTTGGCCGGTGATACCTCGCTGGCGGAGTTGGTGCGCGTGACGCGGGAGGATTAGTGCCAGCGTACCAATACGCGGCCCTTGATGCCAAAGGTCGCCAGAGCAAGGGCTTGATCGAGGCGGATACCCCTCGTCTGGCCCGACAGGTCTTGCGCGAACGCGGTCTGAACCCACTTGAAGTTGAGGAGGTAGCCAGCCAGCAACGGGGCGGCCGGCGGCAGATGTGGGGATTGCGAATCAGCGCCACCGACTTGGCGCTGATCACCCGGCAGATGGCGACCTTGGTCGGATCGGGTCTACCGGTCGAGGAGGCGCTGGGCGCGGTGGCGCGGCAGGCGGATCGGGCACGGCTGGGAGGTTTGATGCTGGCGGTGCGCGCCCGGGTTTTGGAGGGACACACGCTGGCTGCCGCGCTGGCGGATTTTCCGCGAGTATTTCCAGAACTGTATCGGGCCACCGTCGCGGCCGGCGAGCAATCAGGTCATCTTGAAGTGGTGTTCGAGCGTCTGGCCGATTACACCGAAGCGCGCCAGCAGATGCGCCAGAAAGTCGGCTTGGCCCTGTTTTATCCCCTGATGTTGACCGGCGTCGCCATCTTGGTCGTTACCGGCTTGCTGACTTATGTGGTGCCGCAGGTGGTGCAGGTGTTTAGCACCCTCAACCAGCAACTGCCGGCGCTTACGCGTGGCCTGATCGCATTGAGCGAGTTTCTGCGTCAAAACGGCTGGTTCATCCTGATCGTGCTGGGTGGCGGTGTGACGGCTTGGATATTGGCCTTGCGCCGGGTTGGCTTTCAGCGCTGGGTACATCGGAGTCTGCTTCAGTTACCGCTGGTATCGCGGCTGGTGCGCGGGGCTAATACCGCCCGTTTTGCCCGAACCTTTAGTATCTTGATGGCGAGCGGCGTGCCGGTGTTGGAGGCGTTGCGCATCTCCTCCCAAGTACTCAGTAATCTGCCGATGCGGGAAGCGGTCGAGCAAGCAACCGCGCGGGTCAAGGAAGGCGCGAGTCTGAATAAGGCCATTAGCGCCAGCGGGTATTTTCCACCGATGACGGTGCAGCTGATCGCCAGCGGTGAAGCCAGCGGCCGCTTGGAAAACATGCTGGAGCGGGCGGCGATACAACAAGAGCGTGAAACCGAGACGCTGATTGCGGCTTTGTTGGGTATTTTCGAGCCGATGTTAATCCTGGTGATGGGCGGCGTGGTGTTGATCATCGTCCTTGCCATCCTGTTGCCGATCTTCGATCTTAATCAACTGGTGCGCTGATCAATCAATGGCTTGCGCGGTCGCCCGCAAAGCAGCCGCGTCCAACGTGTAGGCGCGAGCGAAACCTCCCACGAAACGGGCTTTGATCGGGGTCAGCCGCAATAGCAGAAAATCGGTAAACTCGAAGCGCGGTAAAGATCCTGGTAATCGCGCCTGATAATGGCGAACGGCATCCTGATAATATTCGCTGTTTTTGGGAATGATCCCCACGTCTCCCTGGATTGTGACGCGTGCGAGCGTTTGGGGATCGATCTCTGCCTGTTCCGGCGCGCTGATCGCCAACCCCGCCCGCGGATGGGCCAACAGATTGCGGGTGTGACTTGCCAACGTGCTGAGATGGAGCAGAAAACCACTGAAGCCCGCTTCCGCTGCATAGGCAACCCAGGAGGCCTCGGGTCCATCCGGACCTTGAGTGGCGAGCGCGGCCCAACGTTGATTGCGAATTAGATCCACCAACAGGTGTCGTTCCTGAAGATTCATCGCTCAATTCCTTGATTTAATCGGGGAACAGTGGCTCGGATGAGTGCCGTTTTAAAGCGGCGGCGACCAATCGACGTTCAGGGGTACGCTACTTTCTTGTCCCCATAGCGGCGACAGCTCCCGCAAACGATGCACAGCGACGTTGATGGATTGAATGGTGTAGTCAATCTCTTCAGTCGTGGTGAAGCGCCCCAGGCTGAAGCGGATCGCACCACGCGCGCGTGGGAGATCGCACCCCATGGCGCGCAGGACGTGCGAAGGTTCGGCAGTGGCGGAAGTGCAAGCGGAGCCAGCGGCAACCGCGATTTCTGGAATGGCGGCGATCAATGCCTCAGCCGTGAGGCCGGCAAAACTGACGTTGAGAATGCCGGGCCAATGCCGAGCGTGATGTCCGTTCAAGGCGATCTGACCTGGCTTGGCCACGCCCCGCCACAATTGATCACGCAATTGTTGGAGGCGCGCCTGTTCGCTGGCCATTTCGACGCTGGCGATCCGGCAGGCCTCGCCGGTGGCTACGATTTGGTGAACAGCGAGAGTTCCAGCGCGTAAACCGCGTTCCTGGCCTCCGCCGTAAAACAGGGGCTCCAGCCGTACCCGGTTTGGACGCCGCCGGACAAACAGCGCGCCGCTGCCCTTGGGGCCATACAGCTTGTGGGCGCTGAAGCTCAGTAGGTCAATAGTCCAGTGTTGCAGGTCGATGGGGAGTTTTCCAACGCTCTGAGCAGCATCGACATGGAGCAGCACTCCGTGCTGGTGGGCCAAGGCGCTGATGGCCGCCACATCCTGCACTACGCCCGTTTCGTTGTTGACGTGCATCAGCGATACCAGCACGGTGTCAGGGCGCAGCGCCGCCGCAACTTGTTCTGGTGCGATCAGGCCATCCGCGCCGGGCTCCAGATAGCTGATCGCGCAACCTTCCTGTTCCAGCCGTCGGCAGACGTCCAGCACCGCTTTGTGCTCCGTCTTGGCCGTGACCAGATGCCGGCCTTTGCGAGCATTGGCGCGCATGACGCCGAGGAGAGCCAGATTATTGGCTTCGGTGGCTCCCGAGGTCCAGACAATCTCATTGGGATCGGCAGCGAGCAAAGCGGCAACCTGCTCGCGCGCCGTTGCAACCGCTTGGGCCGCCGTCTGGCCGAAGCCGTGCGTGCTGGAAGAAGGGTTGCCAAAAACGCCGTCCTGAGTCAGATGTTGGCTCAGCCGCTGGGCTACCCTTGGATCGACGGGTGTGGTGGCCGCATAGTCCAGATAAATCGGCAACCGGATCACATCGCAAAAAACAGCTTAAAAAGCAACGACGGAAATCGGTGTTTGTTCGATGACCGAGCGCTCGCGTCGCCGGGCCGCATTCTGACGATGCACGACTTCACAGACGGCTGGCCGCTCGACAAACTGACCCAAGGTAATGCCTTCCAGGAAGGTGAAAATTTGCCGGCTGAGATCGGTCCAAAGTTCGTGCGTCAGGCACCGACGGCCTTCGTGGCAATTCTCGTGGCCGAAACAGCGGGTTGCGTCCAGCCGTTCGTCGACTGCACTGATAATATCGGCGACGGTGATCTGGTCCGGAAACCGCGCCAGCCGATAACCGCCGCCCGGCCCGCGGACGCCTTCGACTAAATTGCGTTTGCGCAGTTTGGCAAACAGCTGTTCCAGGTAGGACAGCGAAATACCCTGACATTGAGAAATCTCAGCCAGAGTGACCGGGCCATGGCGATCATGGATCGCTAAATGCATCATTGCAGTTACTGCGTAACGGCCTTTTGTGGAGAGTCTCATACACTATTCCGCTGGTGATGTTAATCGGATTGTCGCGCCGAGGCACAACGGGCTACGGGTTGCGATTCATCGCTTGTGCGGCGCCAAGCCCTTGACAGCCAGCCGATCAATCAATCGACCTCCCGGAGGGTATCTTGCTGGGCTTAGGGTTTATCCGCGGCCCGTTAATTCCTGATAATTAATTGTGTAAATGTAAAAGCTATATTAGCTGACAATATTAGTCAACTAATCCCGCTAATATTTCCTTAAATTTTTTAAGAGAAGTTAAAGGAGCGCCCATTGGCCTGATGGGCTGTTTCCTCAAAGCGATGCCCTTGGCGCAGACAATAATTTAGCCATTTGAATAGAAAACGGTTCATCTTCCAGCGCCAATACAATTGCGCGCTGGCCATTCGCTGAACAGCGAGGGATTCGGCGTCAAAAATGGGGAAATGGCGCCGGTGGGCGACCACCACTTCCGCCAGCCGGGCATCATGATATACCCGAATCCGAAGATCGGGTTCCACGTAGGCGCTATCATTTTGTTTGAATTGATAAGTCAGATTCAGTTCGCTGGTGTAGCGAAAACGCTCGATCAACCGAAAGTGCAAATCCAAGCTCCCCGGTATTTGGGAGATCAAACTGACCGGCGCTCTGGGCATGGTTGGAACCAGACGGCGCATGTTGATGTAATTGCTTTCGTACAACTCCATCAACGCTGGGAAGGTGCCTGGCTCATTGGGTGCCAGTGAAGCAATGGGGCGTTGGGGCAGCAGAATCATTGCTTCAGCCGTCGAGAGCGGCGAAAAATTGCAACTGCCAGCCGCTTGCGTCGCAACACAGCAGGTTGCCTCCATCGTACCAGTCGCCTAATACCGCCCGGCGCGCCGCTAAACCATCGAGTATCCACTCGTGAATGGCGGGTCGGTGAGTATGGCCGTGGATCATGCGCCGCGCGCCGTGCGTGCGCAGTGTGTGATCGACAGTTTCAAGATTGGCGTCGGTGATGTCGCTGGCTTTTTGCTGGGTGGCTTGGCGGCTGGTTTCGCGCAGTTGGCTGGCGAGCGCCCGCCGTTGGGGCAGGGGTAATCCCAGCAGGCGAGCTTGCCAGCTAGGATCGCGTGCTTGTGTCCGGAACGCCTGGTAATCGATATCGTCGGTACAAAGCGTGTCGCCGTGTAGGACTAAAACGGGTTCGCCGTAGAGGTCGATTATTTGGGTTTCCGGCAGTAACCGCACGCCGCTGGCGGCGGCGAAGCGCTCGCCGATTAGGAAATCGCGGTTGCCGTGCAGAAAAGAGACCGGAACCCCGCCATCGACCAGCGTTCGTAGCGCCAGGGCGACCGTGCGCCCCAGTTCGGCATCGTCGTCATCGCCGATCCACGCCTCGAACAAATCGCCCAGGATGTAAAAAGCCTCGGCTCGCCGAGCCTGTAGCGTCAGAAAACGTAGGAACAGGGCGGTTATGGCGGGTCGCGCTGGATCAAGGTGCAGATCGGAGATGAACAGCGTGCTCATGGCGCTTAGTCGCCGACGATTTCCACTTTGTTAATGATAACATCCTCTACCGGCACGTCCTGGTGGCCGTGTTTGGAGGTTGTGGGAGCCTTGGCGATCGCGTTGACGACCTCCATGCCCGCCGTCACCTTGCCGAACACGCAATACCCCCAGCCTTGGCTGGTTTGGCCGCGATGGTCAAGGAAATCGTTATCTTTGACGTTGATGAAAAATTGCGCGCTGGCGGAGTGAGGATCGGGGGTTCGCGCCATGGCGATGGCGCCAACTGTATTCTTCAAACCGTTGTCGGCTTCGTTGCGGATCGGCGCGCGGGTTGCTTTCTGGGCCATGCCCGATTCAAAGCCGCCGCCCTGAATCATGAAATTGGGAATCACGCGATGAAACACCGTGCCGTCGTAGAAGCCGTCCCGTGCGTATTGGAGAAAGTTGGCGGTCGTGATCGGGGCCTTGTCAGCATCCAGTTCGATGCTGATGATACCGAGCGAAGTATGTAGCTTGACCATGGAGTGACTCACTGTTTCGGAGGTTGTGGGGTGGCGTTTGACGCTGGTGCGGCGGGAGCGGACACAATGGTGGCGGAATTGAGGATGACCTGAGTTGTCGGCACGTCGGAGAACTGACCGACAGGACCACCTTTACCAGTTGCGACCTTACGGATTTTATCCACGATATCCATGCCCTCAATCACCTTGCCAAACACGGTATAACCCCAACCTTGGAGTGTTGGCGAGCGATAATCCAGGGCGGAGTTATCTTTCACGTTAATGAAAAATTGCGCGGTGGCGGACTGTGGGTCGGCGGTCCGCGCCATGGCGATGGTGCCGCGTAAATTTTTGAGTCCGTTGTCGGCTTCATTGGGAATCGGCGAGCGGGTTGGCTTCTGCTGAAAGTCAGTCGAAAAACCGCCGCCCTGAATCATGAAGCCATCGATGACGCGATGGAAAATCGTATTGTTATAAAAGCCCTCACGGGTATAGCCGAGGAAATTTTCCACCGTCTTGGGCGCTTTATCCGGGGCCAGTTCCACAGTGATGGCGCCGAGGCTGGTGTCCAGGCGGACTTGAGGCCCAGCCTGGGCGAGCGCGCCGACCACGCTAAGAACGGTCGCGGTGAGTGACAAACACAGTTTTCGCATTGGATAGTTACCTGAATTATCAAGATCGCGGCAGTGATGATAGCCAGTGATTACGCTCACCGCTAGATTTGGTGACTACGAGTCCTTTCCGTTACCATACTTTTATGACGGCCATCCAAAACGTTAAAACACGCTTCGCGCCCAGTCCGACCGGGTTGTTGCATCTTGGGAATGTGCGCACGGCTTTATTCAATGCCCTGCTGGCCCAGCGCTGGGGAGGGCGATTTTTACTGCGGATCGAAGATACCGATCAGGAACGCGGTCGCCCTGAATACGTGGCGGCTTTGCTCGAAGATTTGCGCTGGTTGGGATTGGACTGGCGCGAAGGCCCCGAGATCGGTGGCCCACATCAGCCCTACCTCCAATCAGAGCGGGCGACGATCTATGCGCGGTACTACCAACGGCTGGAAGCCGGTGAGCGAGTTTACCCCTGTTTTTGCACGCCGGCCGAACTGGCTTTGAGCCGCAAGACCCAGTTGGCGGCCGGTCGACCGCCGCGTTATACCGGAACTTGCGCCCGCCTGAGTGAAGCCGACCGCCAGGCCCGCTTGGATCGTGGTTTGCAACCGACATTGCGGTTTCGGGTTCCGGTCGGTCAGATGATCGAATTTGAGGATATGGTGCGCGGGCCGCAGCGGTTTGCCAGCGACGATATCGGCGATTTTGTCATCCGCCGAGCCGATGGCACTGCGCAGTTCTTCTTTGCCAACGCGGCGGACGATGCGCTGATGGAGGTGACGCATGTACTGCGCGGCGAAGATCATCTCACCAATACCCCGCGCCAGCTGCTGCTGTTGGAGGCGCTGGAGTTACCGGCTCCCCGCTATGGCCATCTGGCGCTGATTGTCGGCGCCGATGGCGGGCCGCTATCGAAACGATTGGGTGACCTCAGCGTGCGCGAGCTGCGGACTGGCGGCTATTTGCCCGAAGCGTTGCTGAATTATCTGGCGCGGCTCGGCCATGCTTACGAGCGCGATAAATGGATGGAATGGAACGGATTGGCCACCGGGTTCACGCCGGACCATCTGGGCCGCGCTCCGGCGCGCTTTGATGAGGCGCAACTGCTGCATTGGCAGACTGAAGCGATCCAGTACGCGCCCTCGGAACAGCTATGGGCTTGGATGGGGGCCGGTGTGTGGGAGCGAGTGCCCGGCCCGCTGAAGGAGGATTTTGTCGCCGCGATCCGGCCTAACATTCGGTTTCCGACCAACGCTTTGTTTTGGGCGGAGCGGTTATTTGGGATGGACTGGGTGGGTAGCGCCGACGGCCAAGCCGTGGTAGCGGCCGCCGGCCCAGAATTCTTCGAGCACGCGCTGGCGGCCTATGAGCGACACGGCGCGGCCTACCAACCCTTGATCGATGAGTTGCGACAGCGCACCGGCGTCAAGGGCAAAAATTTGTTTATGCCGTTACGATCGGCGTTGACCGGCGAAACGCACGGTCCCGAACTGGCGCGTATTCTGGCGCTAATCCAGCCTGAGACAGCGCGGCGCCGCCTGCAAGCGTGTGCATCGCCGGGCTGTGCAAAGCCGTGAATTCACTTCTCTGACCCCATGTTGTTTTGAGACCCATCCATGCTACAGATTTTCAATAGCCTGAGCCGCAAAAAGGAGCTGTTTCAACCCATCGAGCCGGGTAAGGTGCGAATGTATGTCTGTGGCATGACCGTTTACGACTATTGTCACGTCGGCCATGCGCGGGTAATGGTGGTATTCGATGTGGTGGTGCGCTGGTTGCGCGCCAGCGGCTTTGAAGTCACTTACGTCCGTAACATCACCGATATCGACGACAAAATTATCCAGCGCGCCCGGCAAAACCAGGAAGATTTCCAGCAACTGACCGCGCGCTTTATCGAGGCGATGGACAACGATTTGGGCAAGTTGGGCATCCTGCCCCCAACGCACGAACCGCGCGCCACGGCGGCGATGGCCGATATGATCACCATGATCCAGACCTTAATTGACAAAGGTTTCGCTTATGTTGGCGCCAGCGGCGATGTGTATTATGACGTGAGCCGCTTCGGCGGTTATGGACGGCTGGCTAACAAGAAGTTGGAAGATTTGCGGGCCGGCGCTCGAATCGAGGTGGAGGAAGCCAAGGATGATCCGTTGGACTTCGTGTTATGGAAGATGATTAAAGCCGGCGAGCCGGGGTGGGATTCGCCGTGGGGCATGGGACGGCCAGGCTGGCATATCGAATGTTCAGCCATGGCGGCCCGTTGTTTGGGTGAGTATTTTGATATTCATGGCGGCGGCATGGATTTGAAGTTTCCCCATCATGAGAACGAGATTGCGCAATCGGAGGCGGCCTGCGGCCATCGCCATGTGAATTTCTGGATGCATAACGGCTTCGTTCAGATTAATCAGGAGAAGATGTCCAAATCCCTGGGTAATTTCTTCACGGTGCGTGAGGTATTGCAGCGCTATCAGCCGGAAGTGGTGCGGCTGTTCATTCTGTCTAGCCACTATCGGGGACCGTTGAATTATGGAGACGAAAATCTGGATCACGCCAAAGCCTCGCTGACTCGGCTGTACACGGCGTTGCGCGATTTGCCGATGGTCGATGCGCCGATGGAAGAGAGCTGGCGTATCCGGTTTGCCCAGGCGATGGATGATGATTTCAATACGCCCGAAGCATTGGCGGTGCTGTTTGATTTAGCCCGCGAAGTCAATCGATTGCGAGGAGAAGATGAAAAGTTGGCGGCCTGCCTGGGGGTTAGCTTGCGCGGTTTGGGTGGCCTGCTTGGGTTGCTGAAAACCCCGCCAGAACTCTTTCTACAAGGGTCAGCCAGTCAAAAAACGCCTACGGGTAAGTTGGAAGGACTCGTGGCGTACACCACCGAACAAATTGAGTCGCTGATTGCCGAACGTACCGCGGCCCGCAAAGCGAAAAACTGGGCGGAAGCTGATCGAATGCGCGGCCTGTTGCAGGATGCGGGGATCGTGCTTGAAGATACCGCTATCGGAACGACTTGGCGGCGCGATTAAAACCCGCTTGACGCTAATTAAAATCGAAAATAAAATCACCAGTTCTGTATGGAAGCATCGACTGCTGGTTTTGGCGGATAACGGGGTATAGCGCAGCCTGGTAGCGCACCTGCTTTGGGAGCAGGGTGTCGGGGGTTCAAATCCCTCTACCCCGACCATCGTTCGGGCGATGGGCAAAGCTTCGAAGGCAGTTTTGCCGATACCGCGCCCGTAGCTCATGCGGACAGAGCATCAGCCTTCTAAGCTGAGGGTAGCAGGTTCGAATCCTGCCGGGCGCGCCAGCTCGCGGCCGATTGAGGCAATTTCAATGGTGGACGTAGCTCAGTGGTAGAGTCCCGGATTGTGGATCCGGTCGTCGTGGGTTCGAATCCCATCGTCCACCCCAAAGTATGTCTTGATTTTTGAAACTAGTTTTGTTTTTATCGCAACCGTTTTTGGGCCGTTAGCTCAATTGGTAGAGCAGTTGACTCTTAATCAATTGGTTGTAGGTTCGAGTCCTACACGGCCCACCATCTCTACTATCCGAATGTTTTTCTCTCCCTGCTTGTGCTTGGCTCAATAGCCGCGGCCCCGTTGTGGCTTGTTTCTATTCGGAAAGGCGTGTTGTCCTGTATACTTGTAACAAGCAGCGGTGGTTACCGCACCCGATTTCTTGGAATTTTTGCTGGCAAACCCGAATTTGATTGCGAGAGTGGCGGAACTGGTAGACGCGCTGGATTTAGGTTCCAGTGGGGTATCCCGTGAGAGTTCGAGTCTCTCCTTTCGCACCATTTATACCGCGCATCCAAGGAACTTTTAGCCAGTCTTCGTTCCCTGGATTATAGAGCGATCCACCGGGGAGCGGTTTGCCGACTCACAACGATCAACAGGTTTGAGGTTAATCGATAATGCAGGTTTCAGTAGAAGCGCTGAGTGATCTGGAACGCCGGGTGACCGTGCAAGTACCCGCTGACAGACTCGCCAAGGAAATTCAGGATCGGTTATTTTCTCTGTCTCGCCAGGTGAAGATGGATGGGTTTCGGCCGGGTAAGGCGCCGCTCAAATTGGTTAAACGGATGTACGGTGAACGAGTGCGGTACGAGGCGGTCACTGAATTGATGGAACACAGCTTGCGTGAAGCTTTGGCCCAAGAGAAGCTGAATCCGCTGGGTGGGCCAAAAATCGAACCGAAACACTTGGAAGAAGGCCAGGACCTGGAATACGCCGCGGTTTTTGAAGTCATGCCGGAGTTCGATCCCACCGGATTTGAGGGCATCCAAGTCGAACGGCCAGTGGCTGAAGTCACCGAGCAGGATGTCGATGGGATGATAGAGACTCTGCGGCAACAGCGGACGGTTTGGAATGCGGTGGACCGTCCCGCCGTGGCGGGCGATCGCGTATGCATCGATTTTGATGGCGCTATCGACGGCCAGAATTTCGCTGGCGGCAAGGGCGAAAAGGTCAACGTGATTTTGGGCAAGGGCGCCATGCTCAAAGATTTTGAAGATCGGCTGGTGGGTCTTGGCGCGGGAGCGCAAACGGAGTTTGATCTTCGCTTCCCCGACGATTATCACGCGGGGGATATCGCGGGCAAGACGGCGCGCTTTGTAGTTAACATTCGTACGGTGGAAGAACCGGTTCTGCCCGAAGTGGACGAAACCTTCGCCGAAAGTTTCGATGTCAAGGAAGACGGCATCGCCGGCTTGCGGCAATCGCTACGCGAGAATATGGAACGGGAACTGCGCGACGGCATCAAGGCGGCGGTCAAGCGCCAGGTCATGCAAGGGCTATTGGACGCCAATCAAATTCCGCTGCCAAAGGTATTGATTGGCGTTGAGATCGAGCAGCTGGCGCGCCAGCTGCGCTTTCCCCTCGACCGCAAAGACGAAAAGACCCAACAGCTTAAAGCGCACTTGTTCGAGCCTGAAGCCCGTCGGCGAGTCGCCCTGGGGTTGCTGATTTCCCGACTGGCGGCCGCTCAGGAGATTAAAGCCGACGAACGGCGGGTGCGCGATTATTTGGAAACCATGGCATCGACTTATCAGGAGCCGGCCGAAGTATTGCGATGGTACGAGCAGACGCCGCAGGCGCTCGATAACGTGCGGGCGCTGGTGCTCGAAGATCAAATTGTCGATTGGTTGCTCGAGCGGGCGCGGGTCACCGAGAAGGCCAGCACCTTCGCCGCGATTATGGCTCCTGAAAAACAACCGCCGGAGCCGGTGGAACAGAGGTCATCCGAATGAATGAATACGACGCTTCCAGCAGCATCCGGGCGCTTAACCTCGTGCCGATCGTGGTCGAACAGACCGCGCGTGGCGAACGAGCCTACGACATTTATTCCCGCCTGCTCAAGGAACGGGTCGTGTTTCTGGTGGGGCCGGTCGAGGATTACGTCGCCAACCTGGTGGTTGCCCAGTTGTTATTTTTAGAAGCGGAGAATCCGGATAAGGACATCCATTTTTATATCAACTCGCCGGGAGGGGCGGTTACCGCCGGCCTGGCGATTTACGACACCATGCAATTCATCAAGCCGAATGTCAGCACCATGTGCGTCGGTCAAGCGGCCAGCATGGGGGCCTTGCTGCTGGCGGGCGGCGCGTCCGGTAAGCGGTTTTGCCTGCCGCACTCCCGCATCATGATTCACCAACCCCTGGGTGGATTTCAGGGGCAGGCCAGCGATATTGACATCCACGCCCGAGAAATCTTGCTGGTGCGGGATCGCCTGAACCGTATTTTGGCTCGGCATACTGGCCAGCCGGTCGAGAAGATCGCGATCGATACCGACCGTGATAATTTCATGGGAGGCGGCGAGGCGGTCGAATATGGCCTGATTGATGCTGTATTAAATCAGCGGATGCCAACGGCCTGATCCGGTGAATTGACGCCTCACCCGATTTTTGGAAAGCGCTAGCGACGGCCAGTGGTCCTCCGGTAATTCGAGCGACCGCGCGATGATGAGGAAGGTATATGACCAGAGACCGAAGCGACAGGAGCGACGACGACAAGCTGTTGTATTGCTCCTTTTGTGGCAAAAGCCAGCATGAAGTGCGCAAGCTGATCGCGGGGCCCAACGTATTCATCTGTGATGAGTGCGTTGAGCTTTGTAATGACATTATCCGCGAGGAGATGGAAGAGACTGCTCCCGCTACCGCGAACAAGCTACCCAAACCCCAGGATATCAACCGGGTGCTTGATGAATACGTCATTGGGCAGGAGCGCGCCAAGAAGGTATTGGCGGTGGCGGTGTACAACCATTTCAAGCGCTTGGATCTACAGCATGGCAATCGCACCAAAACTGTCGAGATCGAGGTCGCCAAGAGTAATATTTTATTGATCGGTCCCACCGGATCGGGCAAAACGCTGTTGGCGGAAACGCTGGCGCGGTTGCTCAACGTGCCCTTCACCATCGCTGACGCCACCACGTTGACCGAGGCTGGCTACGTTGGCGAGGATGTCGAGAACATCATTCAAAAGCTGCTCCAGAAATGCGATTACGATGTTGAAAAAGCGCAAACTGGCATCGTTTATATCGACGAGATCGATAAGATTTCGCGCAAATCCGACAATCCTTCCATCACCCGCGATGTTTCCGGTGAGGGCGTGCAGCAAGCCTTGCTGAAGCTGATTGAAGGAACCGTCGCCTCGGTGCCGCCGCAGGGCGGCCGCAAGCACCCCCAGCAGGAATTCCTTCAGGTGGATACCACCAACATTCTGTTCATTTGCGGCGGCGCCTTCGCCGGTTTGGATAAGGTGATTCGCAGCCGTTCCGAGAAGGGTGGGATTGGTTTCTCGGCGGAAGTCAAGAGCAAGGATAACGGCAAGTCAGTCGGTGAGGTGTTGATGGATGTCGAGCCGGAAGATTTGATCAAGTACGGGCTGATCCCTGAATTTGTCGGTCGCTTGCCGGTGGTCGCCACCTTGACTGAATTGGATGAAAACGCGCTGGTACGGATTTTAACCGAACCCAAGAACGCTATCGCCAAACAGTTCAACCGCTTGTTCGAAATGGAGGGCAGCGAGTTGGAATTCCGGGAGGATGCCTTGCGGGCGATCGCGCGCCGAGCCATGGAGCGTAAGACCGGGGCGCGCGGTCTGCGGACCATTATCGAACATATCCTGCTCGACACCATGTACGATCTGCCCAGCATGCAAAATGTGCATAAGGTCGTGGTCGATGATTCCGTGGTTGAAGGGCGCGCCAAGCCTTATTTTATCTACGAAAACACCGAACGCCGTGCCGTGGCGCACGATTGACCCCAATCCAGCATCAGGCGATTGATGCCGGAGTTCAAGCGCCGTTTCATTGGGCGCTTGTTCCCTTCAGTCAGGGATTTTGTCGTTTGCGTTCATTTGCCAAACCGGCGTGGCCAGCCCCTGTCCGGTTTAACCGTTGAGACCCTGCCATGAAGCAGAACGAAGCCAAATTCGACCCTTTGCCCAATCATACGCTGATGCCGGTGTTACCGCTGCGCGATGTGGTGGTCTATCCGCACATGGTGATCCCCTTGTTTGTTGGCCGGGAAAAATCCATTCACGCGCTCGATCTGGCGATGCAAAGCAACAAACGGATCGTGCTGATCGCGCAAAAAGGCGCCGAGGTGGACGATCCCAACACCGGTGATATTTACGCGATTGGCACCTTGTCCAACGTGTTGCAATTGCTGCGCTTGCCAGACGGCACGGTGAAGGTGCTCGTGGAAGGCAGCCAACGGGTTCGCATCCATCGCTTTACCGAAACCCAGACGTGCTTTATGGCTGAAGTATCGGTGCTGGATCCCTTGCTGGAGGAGGAGGATTCGCAGGAAATCCAGGCGCTGATGCGTTCCCTGCTGAATATTTTCGAGCAGTACGTCAAGCTCAACAAAAAGATTCCCGGTGAAGTGCTGACTTCGGTTTCCAGCATCGACGATCCCAACCGGCTCGCCGATACGATCGCCGCCCACATGACGCTGAAGTTGAGCGAAAAGCAGAAAGTTTTGGAGCTCCAGAACCTGCGTCAACGGCTGGAGCATTTGCTGGCGCTGATCGAGGGCGAGATCGATATCTTGCAGGTTGAAAAGCGGGTGCGCGGTCGAGTCAAGCAACAAATGGAAAAGAGCCAGCGCGAGTATTATCTGAACGAGCAGATGAAAGCGATTCAAAAAGAGCTCGGTGATTTGGAAGACGCCCCCAACGAAATTGAGGAGCTGACGCAACGCATTGAAAAGGCTGGCATGCCGAAGGAAGCCAAGAGCAAGGCGCAGGCCGAACTCAATAAGCTGAAAATGATGTCGCCAATGTCGGCCGAAGCGACGGTCGTGCGCAATTACATCGACTGGCTGGCCAACGCCCCCTGGAAAAAGCGCACCAAGATCCATCAGAATTTGACGACCGCCGAGGAAATTCTCGAAGCGGATCACTACGGTCTGGAGAAGGTCAAGGAACGGATTCTCGAATACCTTGCGGTACAGCAGCGCGCGCGCAAACTCAAGGGGCCTATTCTGTGTCTGGTTGGGCCACCCGGCGTTGGCAAAACCTCGTTGGGTCGTTCCATTGCCCGCGCCACTAACCGCAAATTTGTGCGGATGTCTTTGGGTGGGGTGCGTGATGAAGCGGAGATTCGCGGTCACCGCCGTACCTACATCGGATCGCTGCCCGGCAAGATCATTCAAAATCTGGCCAAGGTGGGCGTACGTAACCCGCTGTTCCTGTTTGATGAAATTGACAAGATGTCAATGGATTTTCGGGGCGATCCCTCTTCGGCGCTGTTGGAAGTGCTCGACCCCGAGCAGAACAATACCTTTAACGACCATTACCTGGAGGTCGATTTCGATCTGTCGGATGTGATGTTCGTGGCGACCGCCAACACCCTCAATATCCCGCCGCCGCTGCTTGATCGGATGGAGGTCATCCGGATTCCCGGTTATACCGAGGATGAAAAGCTCAATATCGCGACCCGTTATCTGGTGTCGAAACAGATGAGCAACAACGGCCTGAAGAAAGGCGAACTGGAGATCAGCGAGGATTCCATCCGTGACATGATTCGTTTCTATACCCGAGAAGCCGGGGTGCGCAACCTGGAACGGGAGATCGCCAAGATTTGCCGTAAAGTGGTCAAAGAGGTCACTCTGCACCCAGTGGATGGCAAAACGGAGGTGACTCCCTCGATATTGGACAACTATCTCGGCGTGCGCCGCTTCCGTTATGGCTTGGCGGAAGAACAGGATCAGATCGGGCAAGTTGCCGGGCTGGCTTGGACTGAAGTGGGTGGCGAACTGTTACGCATTGAAGCCGCCTTGGTGCCCGGCAAGGGCAAATTGATCCACACCGGCCAATTAGGCGAGGTGATGCAGGAATCCATCCAGGCCGCGTTGACCGTGGTTCGCAGTCGCGCGGAGATGCTCGGCATCAAGCCGGATTTCCATCAAAACGCCGATATCCACATTCATGTACCTGAAGGAGCCACGCCCAAGGATGGTCCCAGCGCGGGTATCGGGATGTGCACCGCGCTGGTATCGACGCTGACACGCATTCCGGTGCGGGCCAATGTCGCCATGACCGGCGAAATCACCTTGCGAGGCGAAGTGCTGCCGATTGGCGGACTCAAGGAAAAACTGCTGGCGGCGCATCGAGGTAGCATTTCGACCGTGGTGGTTCCAGAGGAGAATCGCAAGGATTTGACCGAGATTCCCGGAAATATTCTTGCCAAGCTTGACGTGCGGCCAGTGCGCTGGATCGATCAGGTGTTGGAGATCGCGTTGCAGACGTTGCCAACTCCCAGGCTGCCGGAGGGAGCGGAAACAGCGGCCAGCGCGGTTCCTCCAGACACAGCGGTTAAGTCCGGCGGTACGCAGGAGAGCGTTCGCCCGCATTAAACAAGGTCATTGGCCTTGGTTGACACTGCTTTAACGGCCCTGTTATAAGAAAATCCGCTATCTTTATTCCAGGGTGGGATCAACGTGCCCCCAGTAGTGGGGCGGCGTCCGGACCCAATAACGTAAACCCATTACATAGGAAGGGGTTCATGAATAAGACTGAGCTAATCGGCGAGATTGCTAAAGTGACGGAGCTGTCCAAGGTTGCATCCGGCAAGGCGTTGGATGCCATGTTGGAGGCGATCAGTAAATCGCTACAAAAAGGGGAAGATGTAGTGCTCACTGGTTTTGGAACTTTTTCAATACGGGATCGCCCGGCCCGGACTGGCCATAATCCCAAAACGCGTGAAGCCATGGAAATCAAAGCCAGTAAAACCCCGATATTCAAGGCTGGAAAAACGCTTCGTGATGGAATAAAATGATCAATTCGTCCGGGGGTGCTTAGCTCAGTTGGGAGAGCATCGCCCTTACAAGGCGAGGGTCGGGGGTTCAAGCCCCTCAGCACCCACCACCAATCAAGTTTTTGGAGCGGTAGTTCAGTTGGTTAGAATACCGGCCTGTCACGCCGGGGGTCGCGGGTTCGAGCCCCGTCCGCTCCGCCAGTTCGTGTGATGTAGTTAATCAAATTTCCCAGTTCTATCGGGAGCGGTAGTTCAGTTGGTTAGAATACCGGCCTGTCACGCCGGGGGTCGCGGGTTCGAGCCCCGTCCGCTCCGCCACTATTCAGGGGTGTCGTTCAGACACCCTTTTTTGTGGGTGATCGGGTGATGGCCCCGGCTCTAAAATTTCGATAATCCGATCTGAAACCAGGTAACTATCATGGTGTTACAGAAAATCCGCGATTACGCCAAAAGTTGGTTCGCCTACGTCATCATTGGACTATTGATTGTTCCTTTCGCCTTGTGGGGGGTCAATTATTATTTTGAAGGCGGCGGTCCAATGGATGCCGCGGTGGTGGGCAATAGCAAGATCACGTTGCAGGAATTTCAACGCGCTTACCAACAGCAGCGTCAGCAAATGCAAAGCATGTTAGGCGGCAACCTGGATCCATCGCTGCTGGACGGGCCGCGCATGAAACAAGATGTCCTGCGGCAGCTGGTAAGCGAACGGGTGCTAACCCAGCTTGCCCGCCAACAGGGCTTTCGAGTTAGCGACCAGCAGTTGCATGACGCAATCCTGGCATTGCCGGTTTTCCAGGAAAGCGGCGGCTTCACCAAGGAGTTATATGAGCGTCTGGTGCGTAACCAGGGTTTTACCCTCGCAGCGTTCGAGGAAGGTTTACGGGAATCGCTGGCGATGCAGCAGCTTCGGGAAGGCGTCATCGGATCGACCTTGGTGACCCCACTCGAACTTGACCAACTCATCGCGCTGCTCAAGCAACAGCGGGAATTAAATTACCTCGTCTTGCCGTTGGAAAAATATGTCGCTCAGGCGACGGTTGATGAGCGCGCGGTGCAGGACTATTTTGAGAAGAACAAGGAGCGCTTCGTCAATCCCGAGCAGGCTCAAGTGCAGTTCGTGGAATTGAAACAATCACAAATCGCTGAAGGAATCACCGCCACCGAAGACGAGCTAAAAGCCAGCTACGAGGAGCAAATCGCGAAATATGGCCGACCTGAGGAGCGCCAGGCCTCACACATTTTGGTGAAATTGCCACCGAACGCTAGCGAGGCTGAAATAGAGCAAACCCGCGCTAAAGCGCAGCAAATCGCCAGCGATATCCGCTCTGGAGCCAAGAGTTTCGATCAGATCGTACAGGAGGCCAAAACGGATACCGCGGGCCAACTGGAGGGTGGTGGGTTGGGCGCCATCAATAGAGGGATGTTCGACGACCCGGCGCTGGAAAACGCCCTGTTTGCCTTGCAGCAAGCGGGCGATATCAGCGAAGTGGTCCGAATGCCGACGGGATTTCATGTGATCCGGCTTGATAGCATCACGCCGGCCCAGGCGAAACCCTTTGAAGAGGTGCGTGATGCCGTGACGCAAGAACTGCGGCGACAGAAAGCCGAGAACCAGTTTTACGAGATCTCGCAAAATCTCGCTAACCTAGCCTACGAGCATCCCGATAGTCTCGAACCCGCCGCTAAGGCTCTGAACGTCCCGATCCAGGAAAGCGGTTGGTTCAGTCGTCAAGGCGGCGAGGGGATCACAGCTAATCCCAAAGTCACCAATAGCGCTTTTAGCGAGGAATTGCTCAAACGTGGTTTGAACAGCGAGCCGATCGAACTGGCGCCGGGTCATCTCGTGGTGATTCGAAGCAAGGGGCATCAGGCGGCAACGCCGCGCACCTTTGAGGCAGCGCGCGAGGAGATCGTCAAAACCTTGCGGCAGACCCAGGCGCGTGAAGCCTTGGCCAAGGATCTGGAAACGCTAAAGAGCCGTGCCGCGCAGGGCGTGAACTTGCAAATCTTGGCCAAGGAGTTTGGTGGAACCTTTAGCAATCCCGGTTTGGTGGATCGCAACACCCCGGCCGTGGATCAAGCCGTTCTGGCGGCGGCGTTCCGCTTACCGCAACCGGAAGCCGGCAAGGTGGCTTTGGGTTCGGTTGCATTGAGCAATGGCGATCAGGCGGTGCTGGCAATAGTCAAGGTCGCGCCAGGCCAAAAAGACGCCCTCTCAGAAGATGAGCGCAAGAGTTTGGCCCAGCAGTTGGCCCAGCAAACCGGCTCTAGTCAATTTGACGGTCTGCTGGAAAGCGTGCGCGCCAAGACCAAGGTTGTCACCTATAACGACCGACTCTAGGCATTGGAATGAAGCGCCCTTTCCGCTTGGAAAGGGTGGAAAACTTATTCCATCGCCCCCAAGGCGACCGTGTTAAAGCCGCCATCGACATAGACGATTTCGCCGGTGATACCGGATGCCAGATCAGAACAGAGAAAAGCGGCCGTGTTGCCAACTTCCTCGATGGTGACGCACTTGCGCAGCGGCGCGATGTGCTCGAAGGTATCCAGCATCTTGCGGAAGTTCTTGATGCCGGACGCGGCCAGGGTGCGAATCGGGCCAGCGGAAATAGCGTTAACCCGGATGCCTTCCGGCCCTAGCGTTTGCGCCAGATAGCGGACATTGGCATCCAGACTGGCCTTGGCCAGTCCCATCACGTTGTAATTCGGCACGGCCCGGACGCCGCCCAGATAAGTCATGGTGATTAGCGCGCCTTGGCGACCTTTCATTAAGGGCCGGGCGGCCTTGGCCAGCGCCGCAAAGCTGTAAGAGCTGATGTCGTGAGCGATCCGGAAATTCTCGCGGCTGATACCTTCCAGATAATCACCTTCCAGCGCTTCGCGCGGGGCGTACGCGATGGAGTGCACCACAATGTCCAACCCATCCCAACGTTGCTTGAGCGTCTCAAACAACGCTTCAATATCGGCATCCCGTTCCACTTCGCAGGGCAGGGCAATTGAACTGCCCAGTTCAGCGCTCATTTTCTCAAGGCGAGGTTTTAGCTTGTCGTTTTGGTAGGTAAAAGCCAGTTCGGCGCCTTCCCGATGCATGGCCTGGGCGATGCCCCAGGCGATGGAACGGTTGCTGGCGACACCGAGGATCAAGGCGCGTTTACCGGCGAGAAAGCCCATAATGAACTCCTATGCGTTTTGGGTATCGTTTAAAAAGGTCACTGAATCTGTAAACTGTAAAGGAAAGTGCATGACGCGCGCAAAATACCGTTTTTATCGGGGACTGATCTTGGGTTTGGTCGGTTCAACCTGTGCCTTAGTCGCCAACCTTGCCGTTGGAGCGCCGGCGCATGGCATCGCCTTGCACGGCCAACCCAAATACGAGGCGGATTTCAAGTATTTCGAATACGTCAACCCCGATGCGCCTAAGGGCGGCGAGGCGCGCTTTGCCGCCCTTGGCAGCTTCGATACCTTCAATCCCTTCAATATCAAAGGTCAAGCGGCGGCTGGCATCGGCCAATTGTTCGAAACGCTCATGGTGAGCAGCGCCGATGAGCCGTTTAGCGAATATGGTCTGATCGCCGAGAGCGTGGATGTGGCTGAAAATCGCGGCTCAGTTACCTTTACGCTACGACCGCAGGCTAAATTCCATGATGGTTCGCCGATCACCGCCGACGATGTGTTGTTTTCTTTCGAGGTCCTGAAGACCAAAGGTAGCCCATCTTATCGCTTGTATTATGCCGATGTCGCTAAGCTGGAAAAGCTAGACGAGCGGCGGGTAAAATTTACTTTCTCTTCAGGAGAGAACCGGGAATTGCCGCTCATTATTGGCCAACTGCCGGTTTTATCTAAAAAATATTGGCGGGAGCGGGATTTCGCCGCGACGACGCTGGAGACGCCAGTCGGCAGTGGTCCTTATCGGATCGAACGCTTTGAATCAGGCCGCTTTATCATTTACAAACGGGATGAAAACTACTGGGGCAAGGATTTGCCAGTCCAACGCGGTTTGAACAATATCGACCGGCTGCGCTACGACTATTATCGTGATGGCACGGTGGCGCTAGAGGCGTTAAAGGCTGGCGCTTACGATTTACGGGTGGAAAACATCGCCAAGCAATGGGCGACTGGCTATGACTTTCCAGGACTAACCAAAGGCTTGCTGAAAAAAGAAACCTTTTCCCATCAGCGACCGGCCGGGATGCAGGGTTTTGCCTTCAATCTGCGCCGTCCGTTATTTCAAGACCCTAAAGTCCGCCAAGCATTAGCTTACGCTTTCGATTTTGAGTGGAGCAATCGTAATCTTTTCTACGCGCAATACACTCGCACCCGCAGTTATTTCGATAACTCTGAACTGGCGGCGCGGGGTCTGCCCTCGCCGGAAGAGCTGACCCTCTTAGAGCCGCTCCGTAAAGCGTTGCCATCGGAAGTATTCACGACCGCTTACGAACCTCCCACCGCTAGGGATGATGGCGAACTGCGCGGTAATTTCCAGAAAGCCCTACAGCTGCTTCAGGAGGCTGGTTGGATTTTCCGCGACCGCAAGCTGGTCAACGCCAAAACCGGCGAACCTTTCCGCTTTGAACTGCTGATCGCCGATCCGACCTGGGAGCGGATCGCCTTGCCGTTTGCCCGCAATCTGGAGCGGCTCGGCATCGAAATGAGCGTGCGCTCGGTCGATTCAGCGCAGTATGAAAATCGGGAGCGTAGCTTCGATTTCGATATGATCGTCAACGTGTGGGGGCAATCGCTATCGCCTGGCAACGAGCAGCGCGAATTTTGGAGCAGCGCGGCGGCCGATCAACCCGGTAGCCGCAATGTGCTCGGCTTGAAAAACCCGGCGGTGGATCGGTTAGTGGATTCAGTTATTTCCGCGCCGGATCGCGTCAGTTTGGTGGCGCGGGTGCGGGCGCTGGATCGGGCGTTGCAGTGGAATTATCTGGTGATTCCGCACTGGCATATTCCCTATGATCGGATTGCCTTTTGGGATAAGTTCGGCTATCCAGCGACGGTGCCGATGCAAGGGGTGCAATTGGAAACGTGGTGGATCGATCCGGCCAAGGAGAAGGCGCTGAGCCAGCGCGGCGCGGAGGCGAGCAAGGCGAACTGAATCGCCTTTCGATTCCGCCCTTCCAACGGCCGCCGATTGCTAATCTGGTCGAAGGTCTTTGGCGTAGGCCATGTGGGTATTTTGATTGATGTAGGTATTGAGTCCTTTGCCGAGTTGGGCCAAGCGGTGCATTGCGGTGATATGGGGCGCGCCGGCGCTTTCGTTGGTGTACAAATAGCAGCTGCCGGTCGTAAATTCCACGATGATGGAGTCTTGGTTGATTTCGTAGGCCTTGACGCCTGAATTTCCGTTGAGGTTTTTGTAGCGTTGCATTCGATTTCGCTTCTGAAAAGGGCTGAATTTATGGATGATTGAGGGTGATTCAGTGGGTTATCCCGCTGGCTTCGCGGCGCTTACCTTCTCATTTCAAAAACCACTTCCACGTTGGCGCGGATACCGAGTGTGCCGAGCGCGATAGTTTGACCCGCTGCGCCCGAGCCGTCCGGCGCGTTTTGGCTCACATTTTGATTCATGGCTTGGCTTCGTCCATAGCCCCATCCGCCCCAACTGGATCCGTACCACCAAAATGAGTTGCCAGGGCTTTCAGTGATCCGAAGCGGCGCGCCGATGGATTGGCCCAGGACGGCGGCCATTTTATCCGCTTTCTCCTTGGCCGCTTTCAGGGCGAGTTCCCGCGCCTGCTCGCGGTATTTCTTTAAGTCGGTCGTTTCATATTCCACGCCGTGAATATAATTGACCCCACCCTGTAAAGCTTTGGTAACCAGCGCCTCGACTTTGGCGATATCACTCAGGGTGATGACGATGGAGTTTCTGACAAAATAGCCAATAAAACCTTCATTGCGGTATTCATCTTTCCAGCGGGGTTCTATGGAGAGGTAATCGGTTTGCACCTCTTTTTCCAAGACGCCCAGTTCTTTCGCCATACCGATGGTTTTCCTGAGTATTTCATTGTTCTTTTCCTTGGCGTTGGCAATATTGGGGTCCCAGGTTTCGATGCCGAACCGGATCACGATCTTGTCCGGTTTGACGTTCACGACTGCTTCCCCGCTGACCGTGATCGTTGGTTGTTGATCGTAACTGTGCGATTGTTGTGCCCAGGATGCGCCGCACATCGCAAATACGGCGATAGCCGCTAGGATCGATCTTCTGATCATGGAATTTCGCACCTCATAACTCGCATTTATTTTCTCGAAGTGGGGCGCATTTTTTCACAGCAACCGTTTCAGGCGGAGCAAGCCAAAGCTGGCCACTGTGACGGCATCCGTGATTTGGCCCGCGCAAATCATGTCTTCCACGGAGTGGATCGGAAAGGCTTTTGCAATCAACCCATGCTCCTCCGGCTCCAATTGCGGCTCGCCTTGGCGCAGATCGGTGGCGAAAAACAGATCGAACGCTTGTGTGGAGTAGCCGTAGGCTTCGTGCAGCTTGGCGACATGGTGGATGCGGCCCGCCGTGAGGCCGGTTTCCTCGCGCAGTTCAGCTTTGGCCAATTCGAGTGGGTCGTTGTTGCCGTGGTCCCAAGTGCCCTGCGGAAACTCCCAGCAACGAGCGCCCACGGGATAGCGATATTGCTCGACTAAATACATAAAATTGTCTTGAACGGCGGCGATCACGGCAAAGTCGGATTTCTCGACGACGCCGTAGATTCCCAGGCTGCCGTTTTGACGACGGATTTGATCTTCTCGAACAGTCATCCACCGGTTTTGGTAGACGACTTTTGAGGCGAGGGTTTCAATCTCAGCTTTGGGCATGTCAAGGTAGGATTGAGTATTTGATGATCAGGCGCACTGATCTGGCTAAGCACAATAACCCTAATAGATCCAACGCCGTTTATCCAGCATTTCGGTGCTTCGCGTTACCGGCGTTTGCTGCGTCGTATATCATTCTTTTATTTAATGATTTGGTATATCTCACAAATAAAAAATTCCTGACAAGCTCCAAATGTTAGGTACTAAGTCTGCCACCATGGCTTTGTGCTATCCTTCATTGTGGCGAAAGGGAATCGTCATGCGTTGTTTTATGTTAACTTCTTGCCTTGGCTTCCGTTCTTCAACGTCAGCCGACCGTTCGTTGGCGTTATAGGGCATATCCTTCAAATAATGCCGATCGGCTAGATACCTGCTGTCTTCGATCTGTCTACGCACTTGATCAATACGAGATAGACCAGAAAAGCGAAGCCGCTTTGGCGCCACAAAAATCTTAAACTTACTATCCGGAGGTTGTCCTTGAAAATCGCGATTTGTTTACTCGTTGCGCTTTCTGTCTCGGGTTGTGCATCAGTAGCTGTTACCTCAGACTCCGTTGAGGAGCGCACTGCCTTTGCGCTTGGTATCCAGAAGGAAGATTTCACTATCAGCAATCGGCGGGATAGTGGCGTCCGAACCGACTACCTGGTTCAAACTAAATCTGGTGATCAGTATAACTGCTATGTTACTGGTGCTGTAGGCATTACTGGTCGCACCGTATCTGACGCAATTTGCAGTCAAATCGCATCCTCAGCGCCGAGCGATAAGACACTCCGCAAGCCAACGGCTAACAAAGCGCCCGCTCCTAGAAACCCACCGTGCAATGCGCTACTCAAAGCCGCTAACAAGTGCTAAGTCCTGCCTGACCTGGCAGCCGAGGGGATTGTCGAGATGCTATGCTTCTTAATCCCCGCCGGCCTGCGGTTGCCCCTCACTTAAGAGGTTAAGCGTTTGTCCGACGCTGATGTCAACGTGCCGCGCCGCTAGTTAATTCCACACGTTCGAGTCTTTGGTCGTCGGTTTCGGCGACTTCCTTGGCCGCGAGGGTGAGGGCTACCCCGACCCCAGGGCGATCGGGGATGTAAGGGGTGGGGGTAAACTCCTTTTCTTATCCCTTGGCCTTGATTTCCCCCAAAGCTCTGAACGCATAAGACTCTAAAACCCGTCATTCCTTAAGGCGGGATTCTTCATCATAATCTTGCAAAATTACTCTAATCCAGAATTCATAGCTATCTGTTTTATTTATGTATACCTACATCCTGCGCCGTCTGGCGCTGATTCCGCTGACACTGCTTGGCATCATCGCCATCAATTTCGCCATCGTCCAGATCGCGCCGGGTGGACCGGTGGAACAATTGTTGGCGCAACTCAAGGGCACCGCCGTTTCGGCAACGTCACGGGTCGGCGGCGGCGAGGGGGTGGAGGCGGGCCGAAGCCGGACCGGACAGCAAAACGCTAGTGGCAATGGCGCGTATCGTGGCGCGCAGGGACTTGATCCCGTCTTCGTCGCTGAACTCAACCGCCAGTTCGGCTTCGACCAACCCGCCTATATCCGATTTGGGCGAATGATCGGCGATTACCTCACCTTCGATCTTGGCAACAGTTATTTTCGTGATCGTCCCGTATTGGATTTGGTGTTGGATAAATTGCCGGTCTCCATCTCGCTCGGCGTGTGGAGCACCCTGTTGATTTATCTGATTTCGATTCCGCTGGGAATCGCCAAGGCGGTGCGCGACGGCTCGCGTTTTGACGTGTTAAGCAGCGCGGCGGTGATCGTCGGTTATGCCATTCCCGCCTTTCTGTTCGCCATCCTGTTGGTCATCGTGTTCGCTGGCGGGCGCTATCTGGATTGGTTCCCGTTGCGCGGCTTGGTGTCGGATAACTGGGCGGAGTTGAGTTGGCCGGCGCGAATTGTCGATTATTTCTGGCATCTGGCCTTACCGGTGACGGCGATGGTGATTGGTGGCTTCGCCTCGTTGACCATGCTCACCAAAAATTCCTTTCTGGACGAAATCAACAAGCAATACGTGATGACCGCTCGCGCCAAGGGCTTGAACGAACGACAGGTGTTGTATGGGCATGTGTTCCGCAACGCCATGTTGCTGGTGATCGCCGGATTTCCGGGGACGCTGGTTGGGATGCTGTTCACCGGTTCACTGCTGATCGAGGTCATCTTTTCGTTGGATGGCCTCGGTCTGCTGGGCTTCGAGGCGGTGATCAAGCGCGATTATCCAGTGATGTTCGGCACGCTCTACGTGTTCAGTTTGATCGGCCTGCTGCTGAATTTAGTCAACGATTTAACGTACCACTGGGTCGATCCGCGCATCGACTTCGCCACGCGGCAGGGCTGAGCGATGCTGGAACGCTTGGGTATCCATATCACTCCGCTGACCCGCCGCCGTTTCGCCCAATTTCGCGCCAACCGGCGCGGCTGGTGGTCGCTGTGGTTACTTCTGCTGCTGTTCGGCCTGAGTCTGGGCGCGGAGTTTATCGCCAACGACCGACCGTGGTTGGTGAAACACCAAGGCGTATTGTATTTCCCGGTGTTCAAGGATTATGCCGAAACCGATTTTGGCGGCGTCTTTCCCAGCGAAGCGAATTACCGTGATCCATTTCTGGCCAATTTGATCAACGAAAACGGCTGGATGCTGTGGCCGCCGATCCGCTTTCGGCACGACACGGTGAATTATAACCTGCCAGTTCCCGCGCCCGCGCCGCCGTCCGCCGAAAACTGGTTAGGCACCGACGATCAGGGCCGCGACGTACTGGCGCGCTTGATCTACGGGTTGCGGATTTCGGTGCTGTTCGGTCTGCTGCTGACCTTGACCTCCTCGGTCATCGGTGTGGCGGCGGGCGCGGCGCAGGGCTATTTCGGCGGAAAAATTGATCTGTTCTTCCAGCGCTTCCTGGAAATCTGGGGCGGGTTGCCGCAACTGTTCATTTTGATCATCGTGTCCAGCGTGGTGACGCCGGGTTTCTGGACGCTGTTGCTAGTACTGATGCTGTTTAGTTGGACTTCCTTGGTCGGCGTGGTGCGGGCCGAATTTTTGCGCGCCCGCAATTTCGATTATGTCCGGGCCGCCCGCGCCTTGGGCATGACGGACGGACGGATCATGTTCAAGCACATGCTGCCCAACGCCATGGTGGCGACCTTGACTTTCATGCCCTTCATTCTCTCCGGTTCCATCGTCGCGCTGACCGCGTTGGATTTTCTCGGTTTGGGCCTGCCGCCGGGTTCGGCTTCCCTGGGCGATTTGCTGCGCCAGGGTAAGGACAACCTGCAAGCGCCATGGCTGGGCATCGCTGGTTTCGCGGTGGTGGCGTTGATGTTGAGCTTGCTGGTGTTCGTCGGTGAAGCAGTGCGGGATGCGTTTGACCCTAGGAAAAATGCGGTTTGATCGGTTGACCGTGACGAAGCCGCGCTCGTTGATCTCTCGCTGAAAGCCGAGACTTCGATGATATTTTTAACCTACCATGACTAGACAGATTTATTGGTCAAATTATGTTGTTCGGTAATCTGGATTTGCCTCATTCAATAGAATAGATGAGCGTTTTACTCAATTAAATTATTTTCGGAACACCGCTTTACAGATTAAATGAGAATTAATATCATTTGAGCTGAATCTTAAAGTCGTGGAGTGTTCGATGCCTGCCCGATATAACCGTTCTTTTCTCTTATCGCTCGTTTGCCTCCTGTCCGGGCTGTTGGCCGTACCTGTCATGGCGGCTGGCGAGGTCAATGTTTACTCGGCCCGCAAGGAAGACCTGATCAAGCCGTTGCTGGATGATTTCAGCAAGCAGACCGGCATCGCCATCAACCTGGTGACGGACAAGGAAGAAACCCTGTTGCAGCGGCTGCAAAGCGAAGGCGTGAATACCCCAGCCGACGTGTTGCTGACCACCGACGCCGGCCGTCTGGCCGCCGCGCAAAAGGCTGGCGTGTTGCAAGCCGTCAAGTCAGAGATGCTCGCCGCGAAGATTCCCGCCGCCTATCGCGATCCCGACGGCTACTGGTACGGGCTGTCGGTGCGTGCCCGGCCGATTATCTACGCCAAGGAACGAGTCAAGCCCGCTGATCTATCCAGCTACGAAGCGTTGGCCGATCCAAAATGGAAAGGCAAGGTATGCGTCCGTTCCTCGGATAGCATCTACAATCAATCGCTGGTCGCTGGCCGGATCAGCCATGACGGCGAAGCCAAGGCCGAAGAGTGGGCTAAGGGACTAGTCGCCAACTTCGCCCGATCTCCCAAAGGCGGTGATCGCGACCAGATTAAAGCCGTCGCCGCCGGCGAGTGCGATGTGACGCTGGCGAATACCTACTACCTCGGCGGCATGGTCAACGCCAGCGATGAGGCGGAAAAGCAAGCCGCCGCCAAAGTCGCCGTATTCTGGCCTAACGCCGCTACAAGCGGTGCGCACGTCAACGTCAGCGGAGCCGGTGTCACCGCCCATGCCCGCAATCGCGACAACGCCGTCAAGCTGCTGGAGTTCATGGCCAGCGATGCCGCCCAGCGCTGGTACGCTGAAACCAACAACGAATATCCCGTCAATCCGGCGATGCCGCCCAGCGCCACCCTCAAAGCCTGGGGCGAGTTCAAGGCCGATACCCTCAACGTCGCCAAACTGGGCGAACTGAACGCCGCCGCCGTGCAATTAATGGATCGGGCGGGATGGAAGTGAACCGATAAGATTCCGCCGATGTGACCGTTTCCCTCGAACCAGGGGCGTCCGCGCCCCGGCTCGCCACGTCTCCTATCGCTGGGCACGGATTTTTCCAGTGGTTGCGAGCGCAGTGGGTTGGCCTCGACCGCTGGGTGTTACTGGTGGTCGGGGTCTCTTTGTTACTGGCGCTGCCGGTGCTGACCGTGTTTGTAACCGCGCTGCAACCGGCCGGCGCGGTCTGGCGGCATCTGGCCGATACCGTGCTGGCGGATTATGTCCGCAATTCGCTGTTACTGATGCTGGGCGTCGGCGTGGGTACCTTGTTGATCGGTGTGCCTGCCGCTTGGTTGACCAGCATCCACGAATTTCCCGGTCGTCGGCTGTTCGAATGGATGCTTTTGCTGCCGATGGCGATTCCGGCCTACATCATTGCTTACACTTACACTGGCTTGCTGGATTTCGCCGGCCCGGTGCAAACCGCGTTGCGGGAGAGTTTTCACTGGAGTCGCCAGGATTATTGGTTTCCTGAAATCCGTTCATTGCCCGGCGCGGTGCTGATGCTGGCGTTGGTGCTTTATCCTTACGTTTATCTGCTGGCGCGAGCGGCTTTTCTCGAACAGTCGGTCGCGGTGCTGGAAGTCAGTCGCTCCCTGGGGGCAGGGCCTTGGCGACGGTTTCATGCGGTCTCGCTGCCAATGGCACGGCCGGCGCTGATCGCCGGCGTATCGCTGGTGCAAATGGAGGCATTGGCGGATTACGGCACCGTGCAGTATTTTGGGGTGAGTACGTTTACCACCGGCATTTTTCGGGTCTGGTACGGGATGAACGACAGCATAGCCGCCGCCCAACTCGCGGGACTGTTGTTGCTGTTCGTGTTCGCGCTGCTGGTGTTCGAGCGATTTTCACGCCGGCTGGCGCGCTTTCATCATACCGGCAACCGGCAGTTTCGGCCCGCCCGCCTCGCGCTGCGGGGCCGTTGGCGATGGTTGGCGACTCTGGCTTGCCTGTTGCCTCTGCTGTTCGGGTTTCTACTACCCGCCGGACAGTTGGCGATCTGGGCGTTCCGCACCGCGCCGCGCATGATGGACGGACGCTTCTGGCACTTGCTGAGCCACAGTTTATCGCTGGCGCTGGGCGCGGCGTTGTTGATTCTGGCGCTGGCGCTGTTGCTGGGGTATGGCCAGCGCTTGCGGCCGCGACCGTTGGCGCGGGCAGCGGTGCGCGGCGCCGGCTTGGGTTACGCCGTGCCCGGCACGGTAGTTGCCATCGGAGTGATGTTGCCGCTGGCCGCCATCGACCGCGGTGTGGACGGCTGGGCGCGGCAATGGCTGGGACTGTCCACCGGCTTGCTGTTGAGCGGCACGGTGATGGCGCTGTTGTTCGCCTACTGTACGCGGTTTCTGCCGGTGGCCTTACATAGCGTGGAAGCGGGGTTGGCGCGCATCCGGCCAAGCATGGATGACGCTGCTCGCGCGCTGGGAGCGACGCCGCGCGCGGTGTTGTGGCGCGTGCATATTCCGATGTTGCGCGGCAGTTTATTGACCGCTGTGCTCTTAGTGTTTGTCGATGTGCTTAAGGAATTGCCGGCCACGCTGATTCTTCGACCTTTTAACTTCAACACGCTGGCGGTGCGGACTTACGAACTGGCGTCAGATGAGCGGTTGGCGGATTCGGCCAGTTTTGCACTGGCGGTGGTGCTGGCTGGCATCGGACCGGTGATCCTGCTCAGCCGCGCCATCGGCCGTTCGAGACCAGGTTATGACGCCGTTTCTTGATCTCGCTGCTATCGACGTTGCCTATCCGCCCAAGCGGGTGGTTGAGAATGTCTCGTTTAAAATGAACAGCGCGGCGATCGGTTGCCTACTTGGCCCCAGTGGCTGCGGCAAGACCACGCTGTTGCGCGCCATCGCGGGCTTCGAACCGATCCAAAGCGGTTCGATCCGTTTGGAAGGAACCGAGCTGAGCCGACCTGGTTGGACGCTGCCGCCCGAACAGCGGCGAATCGGCATGATGTTTCAAGACTTGGCGCTGTTTCCACATTTGACGGTTGCCGACAATGTGGCCTTTGGGCTGCGGGGCTGGAAAGCGGATGAACGGCGGGCGCGGGTGCGTGATCTGTTGCGGTTGGTTGGATTGGACGAATACGCGCGGCGTTATCCTCACCAGATTTCCGGCGGCCAGCAACAGCGGGTGGCCTTGGCCCGCGCGCTTGCGCCAAGGCCGCGGCTCTTGTTGCTGGATGAGCCATTTTCCAGCCTGGATGTCGCTTTGCGCGAGGATTTGGCCCACGAAATCCGCGCGATTCTGCTACGGGAGGGCATCGGCGGCTTGCTGGTCAGCCACGACCAGTTCGAAGCCTTCGCTTTTGCTGACCAGATCGGCGTGTTGGATCAGGGTCGACTGTTGCAGTGGGATAACGCCTATAATCTTTATCATCGGCCCGCCGATCATTTTGTCGCTGATTTCATTGGCCAAGGCGTGTTCTTGCCGGGCCAGATGGGAGAGGGAAGCCGGGTCTGCACCGAACTGGGCGATATTGATGGCATACCGCTGGCGGGTTGCGAGCCGGGCGATCCAGTCGAGGTGTTGGTGCGGCCGGATGATGTGACCCACGATGACGCCAGTCCGCTGGCCGCCGAAGTAGTGGAACGCGCGTTTCGCGGGGCGGAGTTTCTCTATACCCTGAAGTTGCCCAGCGGGGCGCGATTGTTGTGCTTGGCGCCGAGCCATCACAACCACCGCTTGGGGGAACGCATCGGTATCCGGCTAGAAATTGACCATCTGGTGATGTTCCGGCGAGGATAGGGATAAAAATCAGGGGGCGACGCTAGCAATGCGAAGCGCTTGGCGCGTCGTCCTAATGCCCTGGCGCCGCCTTGGCGTTCTCGCGACGGTATAACCCCTTTTGATCAATGGCGATAGCTTGGCGGATCAAAGCGTTATTGCTCGGCTAAGTCGCCGTGTGATCAGGTAACAAACAGAAAAATTCCAAGTCAATTATTTTAGTGGGTTCGATTAAAATCCATGACTTGGAAATTGAACAGTATCTATGCCATATCTGTAAAAACTGCCATCGCCTAGAAAGCCAGCTAAGCTGGCTCAAGGCTGTTTATCGGAGATTTTTCATTGGAAAATGTGTGGTTGAAGCGTTATCCGCCCAACGTGCCGACGACGATCAATCTCGAACAGTACCGCTCGTTGGTTGAAGTGTTTGAGCGAAGCTGCTGCCAGTTCGGCCGGCGTAACGCCTTCGCCAGCATGGGCCACAGTATAAGTTATAACGAATTAGAGCAAAAAAGTCGGGCCTTCGCGGTTTATCTGCAACAGGAATTGGGTCTGGTCAAAGGCGAGCGCGTGGCCATTATGCTGCCAAACGTGTTGCAATACCCGGTGGCTTTATTTGGCGTGCTGCGGGCTGGACTGGTCGCCGTCAGCATCAATCCCATGGCGACCCCCGAAGAATTACAGTATCGGTTGCGGGATTCAGGAGCTAAGACGATCCTGATTGTTGCCAATTTTGCTTATGTACTGGCGAAGGTGATTGAGGAAACGGACATCAAGAAAACGATCATCACGGAAATCGGCGATCTGCTGCCGTACTGGAAAGCCAAGGTTGTTAATCTGGTCAGCAAGCATATTAAGAGGCTCGTTCCTGATTATTCACTGTCCAACACCATTCGCTTTAATGAAGTGCTGAATATCGGAAACAGCCGTCAATTACAATCGATCGCCATCACCGGTGAAGATTTAGCTCTCATCCACTACAAACAAAGCGCGGAAGGCGTGGCCAGGGGCGTGATGCTGGCCCATCGCAACATGGTCGCCAACATCCAGCAGATCGTCGCCTGTATTGGGCCGGCATGGCGCGAGGGCGAAGAAGTTATGATGACCGCTCTGCCGCTGCATCATATTTTTTGCCTGACCCTCAACTGCCTCTGCGTTCTTTATTACGGCGGGCTGAACGTATTCATTACCAATCCCCACAATATTCCTCTGTTCGTATCCGAAATGCGCCAGCGTAAATTTACAGCCATCACCGGTTTTAATGCTTTGTTCGCCGCCTTGCTTAAAAATAAAAAATTTTTACAGCTTGATTTCTCCAGCTTCAGACTGGCTATCGGCGGTTTTCGAGTGCGGCAGGCCGTCGCTGAGCGCTGGCAGGCCGTGACAGGCCTACCGATTATCGGAGGCTATGGCTTGACCGAAGCATCGCCCATGGTTTGCATGGGGCCAGTCGATCTGAGCGAATTTAACGGCAGCGTCGGCTTACCCCTCCCATCGACCGAGATTGAACTGCGCGACGGCGCTGGCGAGCAAGTGCCACTGGGCGAGCGGGGCGAACTCTGCGTGCGCGGACCGCAGGTAATGCGGGGCTACTGGCGGCTGCCCGAAGCGACCGCTGGTGCGATCCGCGACGGTTGGTTGCTGACTGGCGATGTGGCGACGATGGATCAACAGGGTTTCATCCGGATTATCGACCGTAAGGAAGACAGGCTCGTCGTATCGGGTTTCAATGTTTTCCCCAAGGAGATCGAGGAAGTTGTGCTCGGTTGCGAAGGGGTATTGGAAGTCGCCTGTATCGGCATTGCGGATGATAAGACGGGAGAAGCCATCAAGGTGTTCGTCGTGCGTAAACCCGATGTTGATTTGTCTGGTGAAACCATCATTGCCTACTGCCGCCAACGACTGAGCGCTTACCAAGTGCCTCGGCATATCGAATTTCGGGACAGTTTGCCCAAGTCGAGCGCCGGAAAGGTTTTGCGGCGCGACCTGCATTGACGCCGCTGACGCCCAGGCTCAGCTATCGCTAGCCGCGGCCGATGCGGACGATCAGGCTGAATCGGGCGCGGACTGAAACAGCTGATCCAGCTCGCGGTGAATTTCCTGCTCCAACTGGTATTTGAAGGCGGCCAGCAGAAAGCCCAGCCGGGCATCGATTCGAACCATCCCTGGTTCTAGTTCGATCTGACCCTTGACGCCAGCGCGCTCAAAATACAGCGAATCATCTTGCCAGTGATAGCTGATCCCGAAGCGGTCAGTCAGCTCCTGGGCCAGGGATTCCACCGCTCGGCGGGCTTCATCGGCGGTTTGCTGATGGGAGCGCTCAATAAAAATATGGGACATGGTTATACGTGTTGTGTTGGATATGGTAGTAGGATGACGGATCAATTTAGCTCATGAAGGGGAAGCGATGGCATCACGAATCAATGCAATATCACCCATCACTCCCACCCGTATATTGATCCTGGTCATCATCACACTGATGCTTTTTGGAGGCAATGCCTGGGCCAGCGACTCCTCTGGATCAGACGAAGCGCCCCAGTCAAACGTGCAAGGCAATCCCGCCATCCGCCCCTTGGAATCCAGGCGCTACCAGCCGACTGCCGAGCCGCGCACAATCGTGGAGGAGCTGCTTCCCCGCGCCCCATCCGTTCAAACCCAGTCTGCCCCAGAAGAAGCGAATATCCCGCTAGTCCGCCTGAATCTGCCGGCGGCGGGTTTGGAAACGAAGCAGATGGCGTCAAAATCCTTGGGAGGGCCGCAAAAGATCGGATTCAATCGCCGGATTGCCGATTTTCTGCAACGATCCATGGCGACCTCCTCATCGTGGCAATGGCAGACGCTCCAAAATGGCGAGCGAGTGACCCGCATTGCGCTTCATTCACCCGGCGCGGCGGCTTTGCGCCTGGGGCTTCGAATTGGCGGCCTGCCGCCACGGTCGGAATTGCGTTTCTTTTCTGGCCAGCTTGATCCGGGGCGAGGCTATCGGGTTGGCGCCAGCGATGTGCTGCAAGCTATCGAGCGCAATCGAAATTCAGGCGTCAAAGGCGGTGATCGGCCCGATGTTTATTGGTCGCCGACTTTAGAGGGAGATAGCGCGATCTTGGAAGTGCGCGTCGATGCGCAAGCGGATCTGAGTAAGGTCGATCTGGAAGTTTATTCGGTATCTCATTTAGTCCTTAATCCGAAAACGTCCAGTGGGTTATTACCGAATGCGGCCGCATCTTGTAATTTGGATGTTAATTGTTACTCCACCACCAGTAATAAAGGCGATGACATTTCTGCTTCAGTCGCCAAGATAGTTTTTACCACAACCGAAGGGACGGCCATTTGTACCGGAACTTTGCTGGGAGACAGGGCGGGCTCCAACATCCCTTTTTTTCTGACGGCGCGGCACTGCATTACCACGGCCGCTGAAGCCTCTTCCCTGGAAACCATTTGGTTTTATGAATCCTCGGGCTGTAATGCCGGCGCGCAGTCCGCCAACACCCAGACTCGCTCCGGCGGCGCTACTTTACTGGAGACCCATGGCAATAACGACATGACGCTCTTGCGTCTGAACGAGCAGCCGCCGAGTGGGGCTGTCTATGCCGGCTGGCATGGCGATGCGCAAGGCGAACGCTATACGGCGATTCACCACCCGCAAGGCGATTGGAAGAAAATCAGTTTCGGCGCCAATCAAGGTTTGTTCAGTTGCAGCCAAACGTCCACCAATCAGATTGACTGTGTTCCAAACGCGAATGGAACCTACTTTAGATTGCTCATCAATCAAGGATTTACCGAGCAAGGGAGCAGCGGCTCGGGAATATTCAAGGAGAATAGTTATCTGGTGGGTACGCTGACCGCCGGTGCTGGTTTTTGTAATGATGCCTTTGGCATCTATGGACGATTTCAGGTGGGTTATGACAATGGAATTAAAAAATGGGTGGAAAATACGAAAATAGGCTTTTTGGAAAATCCTCAGCCAGCCTCCAATCAGAGTGGTATTACCATCCTCTCTGGCTGGGTCTGCATTCCTGGCGTAAATAGCGGCGCTCCCGAAATCAATCAAGTTCTTATTGAGATTGATGGCAATCGAACGATGCTGGCCAGTTATGGCACTACGCGGGAGGACACCCAGAGCGTCTGTGGCGATACCAATAATGGGTTTGGATTATTGTTCAATATGAGCCGGCTGGGAGCCGGGGTTCATGCGCTGCGAGTTCTGGCCGACGGTTACGAAATCGGCCGCGCCAATTTCACGGTGGCGACCTTGGGCGTTGATTATCTGCGTGATGTCACCGCCTCTTATGTCATTCCGAACTTTCCTGCCGCAAACCAGACTATCGAGCTGCAATGGCAAGCGCATCTGCAGAATTTTGTGATCGCCGCCCGCTCCGCATCGACCAGCCAGCCATCGATGCCGATCACGGCGGATCGGCAGGCCGCGCCTGCCTTGCAACGCTTGCCCGCTGACCCGAACCAAAGGGCGGCTTCTGTGCAAGCGGACGCTACTTTACGCGGCTTCCTCGAAAATCCCCAACCGGCCTCGCATCTGAGTGGTATTACCCTGTTCTCAGGCTGGGCTTGTCAAGCCGGCGCGCCGATTAACCGGGTCACTATCGAAATCGACGGGGTGTCTTTTCAGGCGGGCCATGGCACCGAGCGTCCCGATACACTTGCCGTGTGCGGCGGTTCCAATAACGGCTGGGGTCTGTTGTTCAATACGAATCGATTGGGTGATGGGTCGCATACGGTCCGGGCGCTGGTGGACGGTGCTGAACTGGGCCGGGCTAATTTTACCGTAACGACCTTGGACACGGATTATTTGCGAGGTGCGAGTGGTACCTATCAATTGCTGGATTTTCCTAAGGGCGGTGACAGCGTCGTGATTACTTGGCAGGAGCATTTACAGAATTTTATGATTAAAGAAGTTAATATCCGGTAGCACCCAAGGCTGTTTATGGAAACGGAAGTAGGGATTTCGAAACAGAATAGCCCCCGTGAGTGGATTTGGATCAGAACGACGATCGCTGATGAGTGACCGGTAACTAAAATTTGTGCGATCCGATTGCAAACGTGGCGTGTTGATCCAGACCGGGGGATTGTTAAATGAGGTGGCAGCGGCAGCGGGAGCGTAGTGACAGACTACGGCGACCACTGGCGAGGAGCAGCGCATGTATACCGCCTACTTCGGTTTAAGCAGGAAACCCTTCAAACCGAAAGATCTGAAAGACTATTACCGCAATGTCAACTTTGATGCGGCCTGTGCCGATATTCTGGACGGCATCCGAGAAAAATCCGGATTTATCCTGCTGACCGGCGAAGCGGGCGTCGGCAAAACGATCGTATTAAGCCGCTGCATGGCCGAGGCCAGCGATATTCGTTTTGTCCGGCTGATCAAAGCCGATCTCGACTTCCCAGACATCCTTAACTATCTGTGCGCGAGCCTGGATTTGCCGATCGATGGCTTGGACGGCGAACAGCAAAAACAGCTCTTGTTGGATACCCTGGCCGCGCAGGCTCGGCGAAATCGGACCATCGCGCTGCTGGTGGATGACGCGCAACATTTGTCGGATGAGGTCTTGCTGCGTTTCCAGGAATTTGTCGAAACGCCGGTGCTGCCCAGCCAACGCTTGCAGGTCGTGTTGGTGGGCTTACCCGAAATCAGCAGTCGATTAGAGCGGCCTGAGTTTCATCAGCTGCGCGATAGCATTCGGGTGCGCTGCCAGATCGACTGCCTGAGTCCGATTGAAACCGGGCTGTTCATCAATCACCAGCTCAAGATTGCCGGGTGGAACGAAGAGCAGATGCTGGAACCGGCCACCATCGAACGCATCGAGTTTTATTGTAAAGGGGTGCCGCGGGCTATCGCCGTTTTATGCGACACAGTTCTCTTGTTCGCCAGTTTGCAGTCCGAACGCGAGATTACCCCGACCCTGGTGGATGAAGCGGCCCAAAGTTGTTTTCTGGGCGAAAAATCCAAACCGAACTTCAATGTACACCCGGAAGGTAGCATCGCCGCGCTCGAAACCGCATCGGCTAGCGACATCAATTTTGACTTGGATCTCTCTGAATTTGATTTTTCCTTCGATCAAGACCAAGAGACCATGCAGGCCAAGGGGTCTGAACCCGCGGTTTTGGCCCATGAAACGACCTTTCGATCCGAGCGGCCACCGCTTGCCGCCGAGATTGCGGCAAAAGAGCCGCTGGCGACCGATCAAGCCAAGTCGGTCGAAGCATATCTGGCTGAAGTAGGGTTATCGTCCGACTTGTCAGAGACCGTGGCCGCGCCAACCCCGGCCAACAAGCCAGATTCGAAACCCCGGTTTTTGCCTGAATCTCCGCTGGATGGATTTGTGCAATTATTGGATCAGCTGGTCGGCAAGCTGGCGCATCGTGATCGACGCGAAAAAGAGGCTTTGCAGTATTTTCTAGATCGTTATCTGCGGTTGGCGCAAGATCGTGAACCGGCCCAAACCCAAGATTTCAGGCAGCAAATCGCTCGGCTGATGGCGGCCAGACAACCCATTCTGGTCGGATTGGCGACGGCGATCAAAGTGTCGCCGGAGCAGGATGGCGTACTGTGCGCTTTATTGATCAACCCGAGCTGGTGGCTGTATCGAGAGATTCGATTGCGGGTGCGCGGTACCGATTTGGTGTTTGCCAACGATGGGCGGATTGCTCCGTTGCGCTTGCTGGATGGGCGGGACGCACAGGTGGTGTTCGTGAAGTATCAGTGCCCGCTTTCAAGCCTGTCCCAAACGCTGATATGGCTGGAACTGGATCTCTGCGATCATCGCGGACAATGGACCGCCTATAACAGCGCATCGCAGATTCGGCTCGAATTTTTACCCCAGGAGGGTGGAGGAAAGGCGAAAGGGGCGCTTGGTTCCGCCCGAAACGACCGCTTTTGGCCGGATTCGTTGACCGCCGCGCGGCCAAACAGCGCATGGCTGCTCGCGGGAGTCGCTGCCAGCGGCGCTACTAGTGATTCCATCGAACCTGATGCCGGCGGTTTAGTCACTACTTTTCCGCTGGAGCTGGAAGCCGATGCGGGGCGCACCAACAGTTTATTCAGCACGACCACGCAAACGCTTGGTCGCGGTACGCCGCTGACCCGCGCCTTGCTATTAGCGGCCGATCCGTCCCAAGCGCCGGCGCGAATTGAACTGGTGTCTCGTCCATTCATTATCTTTGGGCGTCATAGTTCGACCGCGGGTACCGGATTTGGCGACTTCACTTTGGGGTTTGTGCCAAAGTACACCCGCATCTCCCGGTTACATTGCGTGATTTGCGCCTTGAGCGACCAGTTGGCGCTGATGCCGGCCAGTGATGTGGGGCGCACCTACACCGGCTGTAACGGCCGAAGACTGGAACGGGGCCGCTGGGAATCGCTGGAATCGGAAGATATTCTGGAAATTTGCGATCTGTATCGGTTGAAGCTGACGCTGGCCTGGGAGCGCAAGTGGGAGCCGGCCCCGACCGGCTGGAACCCCGAGCGGCCTCGGGAAAAATTTGGCAACTATCTACTGGACTTGGTCGAGATCCTGCGCCAGCGGGACCAGCAAGCCGGAGCCGAGGATTTACGCAAGACTCTGCGCCAGCGCTATCTCAACCTGCTGCGCGTCCAGGATCGGGTGTCGCAGCTCAATGGGGTCGGCAATCCAGGCTCCCTGCGCTACGCTCGTTTCGAGCGGGATGACGCCGCCTGCCGACAGGTGGTCCATTATTACATTCCGAAATGGGTTTCGTTGGGTAGTTCCACGGAAATGGGCTTGCGGATCGAGGCTGAAGGGGTGAAACCCCATCATGCCGAGTTGTTATACAGAGATGGGATGTACTGGATTCAGAATCTAGCGGAAGCGGGCGCGGTCCGGATTGGCTACCATGATCTGGCGGCCAATGAAGTGCTTGCCTTGGAAGCGGGTGATCTGTTGCTGATCGGATCGGCCCGCTTTACCTTCGAAGCCTATTGAGTCAGGGCCGGCTACCGGCGGGTAGCGGCAAGGCTACTTCGGCGAGCAGACCTCCCAGCGCTTCGGAACGATCCAGCCGTAAGCTGCCCTTGTACTGCGCGACAATGTCACTGATGATCGCCAGGCCTAGGCCATGCCCGGCGCGGGACTCGTCGATGCGGGCGCCGCGCTGTCGGAGCAGATCTAATTGATCGGGTGGGCAACCTGGCCCGTCGTCCTCGACTTGTAGCCGAATGACGCTGGCGTCGACGCCAACCGTCAGGCGAACGGCTTTCCTCGCCCATTGACAGGCGTTGTCGAGCAGATTGCCAAGTAATTCCAACAAGTCGTCCCGATCGCCGGGAAACACGCTGTTGGGTGCGATGCGCAGTTCAAAGCACAGCGAACAGTCGCGGTGGATGCGGCGCAAGGTTTCAACCAAATCGGTCACTTCCTGCGCGAGCAATACGCGCTGGCCCGGCGTGCCGCCGCCAACGATGCGCGCCCGTTTTAGCTCCCGTTCGGTCAAGCGACGGATATGCTCGATCTGCGTGCGCAAGTCGTGCCACCAAGCCTTGCCGTCGCTGGCGGCCGGGGGTTGATTGGCTAGTTGGCTCAAGACCGTTAATGGGGTTTTCAGGGCATGAGCCAAATTGCCGAGCGACTGCCGGGTGCGCCGCTGCCGCTGGTTCATCAGCTCAAGCAAGCGGTTCAGTTCAGCCACCAGCGGTCGCACCTCATCGGGGGCATGGATCGAGAGGTGGGTAATTTCACCGCATCCCAACCGGGGTAGTTCGCGGCGTACTTGCTCCAACGGCGCCAAGCCCCGGCGCACAATCAAGCGTTGCAGCAACAGCAGAGCACCGAAGGCGAGCACGGCGATCAGACTGAATTCCAACAGCAAGTGTTTGAGCCCGGTGGCCAAGGGCGTGAAATCTTCGGTCACGACAATGCGAACCGGTTGGTTGTTGACGCGAAAAGTACGGCCGACCAATAGTAAATGTTGATTTTGAGGGCCGGTAATAAAAGCGCGGGTGGTGTGGTTGGCGGCCAGCGGCGGCAGCGCAAGATCGACATCCCAGAGCGAACGGGAACAAATTTCCTGGTCGGCGGTTTCTATCTGGTAATAATGGCCTGAATAGGGTTGGTGGAACGTGGCGTTGAGCCGGTCGGTCGCCAGGCGTGGCTGGCCGTTGGCGTCGAAACTGAAGGCGACCAGCACCGATTCCAGATCATGTTCGAGCCGGGCCGCCACAAAATTCTCGGCCATTTGCCGCAGCGAATAACCGCCAATCACGACGACCAGCGTGGTAAGCACCGCTAGTACGGTAATCAAGCCAGCCGACAGCCGGGTTTGCAGCGAGGTCAAGACAGCTCCGCATCGCTGAAGATGTAGCCTTGCCCGCGGCGGGTGGCGATCGAGTCTCGACCGAGCTTGCGCCGCAAGCGATTGATATAAACTTCCAACACATTGCTGTCTCGTTCGGTTTCAAAATCATAAACGTGCTCGACCAGCCGGGTTTTCGACAGCACGCGGCCGGGATGCAGCATAAAGTAGCGCAGCAAGCGAAATTCAGTGCCGGTCAAATCGAGCCGTGCACCGGTCGCCGGGATCAGCGCTTGTTGAGTCTCTTCATTGAGCTCAATCCCCGCCACGCGCAGCGGGCCGTGCGGTTGGGCGTTGCTCCGTCGCAGCAGCGCATGAAGCCGGGCGATCAATTCCGCGGCGTGAAAGGGTTTGCCCAGATAGTCGTCGGCGCCGGCTTTGAAGCCGTCAACTTTTTCATGCCAGGCGTCGCGGGCGGTGAGGATGAGCACCGGCGTGGCGTTATCGGCGGCGCGCCAGTGGCGCAATACGTCCAAACCGGAACGGCCAGGTAATCCGAGATCCAGCACGATGACATCGTAAGGCTCCGATCCGCCCATAAATTCGGCTTCCACGCCATCGGCGACGATATCCACCGCGAATCCCGCTTGAATCAACGCCAGCCGCAAATGGTGGCTTTGCAGGGCATCGTCTTCAACCAGCAACAAACGCATCGCTAATCATGTTCCTTTGCAGAGTGGAGACGCCATAGCTCGCCGCTGGTGGCGTCGTATTCAAATTCGCGCACCACACCGTTCTCCTCCAAGATCATTAGCTCGTAAACATAGTGACCGCGCTCAAATTCGAGTTCGGCTTCCAGCAGTTTGCCGCCGGGATAATCTCGGCGGTGGTTGGCGATGATCGTATCGAGCGCCAAAATTCGCTTGGCTTGGCGTAACCGGCGGATTTCATTATGGTCGGAATCGGCCGTGGCCGGTGCCGCGGCGAGCGACAGTCCGGCAAGCAGCCACAGGATCGGAGCCAGCTTTCGGCGGTGGCGCATGGCGAACGTTTGGCGAAAGAACTCTCTTGTTCGACATCCTAAAATTTTGATCGAGCGGCACGCAGTCGGGCGGTTCAGGCTCGCTTGCGGCCGGTGATCATGGCGCGGGCCAAGTTCTCCCGATGCAGCAGGCTTTCCCAAATCACGCCAAGCAAATGGCCGGCGACGAGCAACAGGGTCAAATTGGCGAAAAATTCATGCACCTCTTCAAAGGTGTGAATGGTTGAATCGCTGGCGCTGGCCAGCGCGCTGGCGAGTGGACCCAATCCCTTGTCCGCCCCATATAAAGACAGTCCCGCCATAACCGTAATGCTCAGGCTGGATAGCAACAGCACAATCATGGCCCCACCCGCTGGATTATGCCCCAGATGGCGAGGGGCGCGCAGCAACAATACCTCCTTGACATAAGCCAGCGTGGCGCGCGGACCCTGCACGAAATCGCGGAAGCGAGCGTAACGCGGGCCGGTAAAGCCCCAGATCAGGCGAAATAACAGTAGGCCAGCAATGGTATAGCCGGCCCAGACGTGAAAGTTCTGCGGCCATTCGCTCTCCAGACGATCTTGAATGGCTTCGAAGGGTTCGCCCTCCGTGAAGTAAGCGATGGAGAATGCAGCAACCAGTAGCCAGTGAAACCAGCGGATCAGGGGGTCCCAGATCATGATTTCGGTCAGATTAGCGGTTTTCATAAGTAGAAGAATCCGTGGCTTCCCCGTGCTGGCCGGGGAAGCGAAGCGTGGCTGGAATCGGTGATTACTCGCTTTCCTCGGCGACCAGTTCGCCGGTTTTGATTTCGTAATACACCTCCCATTTCTTGCCATCATTGCCCTTTATTTTGACTTCCCATGTCTTTTTTCCTTTCTTGGTGTCTTCATAGGCTTTGGTAACTGTGCCCGGATGCGCTTTCAGCGCCATGTCAATCGCCTGCTCCTTGGTTATTGCCGCGCTGGCCGGCGCGGCGGTGGCAGGCGGCTGAACAGCGGCGGGCGGCGTCTCGCTTTCCGTGGCGACAGTGGCGGCGAAACAGGTTGAAGTGGCCAGCAGGGCGGCAGTCAAAAATGCAGTACATTGATTCATTGAATAAATCCTGATCAAATGGTTAGAACGAGAACGTTCGCTGATCGGTGCCGATCCATTGGCGCAATCCAGTGGTTCCGGTTGTTGAGATCACCGGTCACGGGATGCCACCTTAAGGGAAGGAAATGAAATCAACCTTAATTTCGCGAATCAGGTCTGTTCAAAGTTGGCAATTCCGCAATACCGCTTTAGACTCTGCCGCTGGCTCGCGTTTGAACCTTACGATTCCTCGGAATTTTCGACTCGCTGAAAGCTTTCATTTAACAAGATTTAACCTCAGGTAGGGTATGAAACATTTTGTGAAGGATCTCCTGCAAGCTCCGGGCGCCGCCTCCTTGGCTCTATTCGCCCGAGAAATCCTAGCCAATCCCAGAGCGATGGGAGCGGCGTGCCCCAGCGCGCCGTTGCTGGCCGCTTGCATGGCCTCGCGGGTGCCGATGAATCGCGATGGCTTGGTTATCGAAGTAGGGGGTGGAACCGGCGCGGTCACCGCGGCGTTGCTCAAACATGGATTGCCGCTTTGGAAGTTGGTGGTCGTGGAGCGGTCGCCCCATTTGACCCATCATCTCCGCCAGCGTTTTCCGCAACTGCGCGTCATTCAGGGGGATGCGGCCCAACTCGGTCAACTGCTCGGTCAAGACCGACCCAAGAAGATCAGCAGCATCGTTTCCAGCCTGCCGTTGCGATCCTTGCATCCCGCCACCACCCGCGCCATCAGCGACCAGTTTGAAACCTTGCTTGAGACGGGCGGTTTGTTGATTCAATATACTTACGATCTGCGCGGTACCGGCGCCCGCTTGCTGCCTCGCTTCCGGCGGCTGTCCAGCAAGATTATCTGGGGCAATTTACCGCCGGCGCGCGTGGAAGTATTCGAGCGGCAGGGTTAATCAGCGCCGGTCGCGTGGGCGCTCGATAGCTTGTTCCGCTTGAATCGCGGTCAGCGCGATGGTGAACACGATGTCTTCCACCAGCGCTCCGCGCGACAGATCGTTGACCGGCTTGTTCAAGCCTTGCAGCATGGGGCCGATGCTGATCACATCGGCGCTGCGTTGCACCGCCTTGTAGGTGGTGTTGCCGGTGTTAAGATCAGGGAAGATGAAGACCGTCGCTCGCCCGGCCACCTGACTGTCCGGCGCCTTGCTTTGCGCCACATCCTTGATGGTGGCCGCGTCGTATTGCAGCGGTCCGTCGATGAGCAGATCCGGTCGCCGTTGCCGGGCAATCCGAGTCGCCGCCTTCACTTTTTCGACATCATTGCCGCTGCCGGAAGCCCCCGTACTGTAACTTAACATCGCGACCCGTGGAGTGATGCCGAAAGCCTTGGCCGACTCCGCGCTCTGGATGGCGATGTCGGCCAGATCCTCGGCGTTCGGGTTGATGTTGATGGCGCAGTCGCCGTACACCAGCACCTGCTCGGGCAAGCACATAAAGAAGATGGAAGAGACCAGCCGCGCGCCCGGTGCGGTCTTGATCAATTGCAGGGCCGGGCGGATGGTGTTGGCGGTGGTGTGCACGGCGCCGGAAACCAAGCCGTCGACCTCGCCCAGTTGCAGCATGAGGGTGCCCAAGACCACCGAGTCGTGTAATTCTTCTTCCGCCAGCCCCGGCGTCAGGCCTTTGTGTTGGCGCAATTCCACCATCGCCTCGATATATCGCTGGTCAATTTGCGCCGGATCAATGATTTCAATGGTCGGTGGGATGCTCAGGCCGCGCCGGGCCGCCAATCGGTGCATCCGCCCGGCGTCGCCCATCAGGATGCAACGAGCGATACCCCGCTGGTGGCAGGTGATCGCCGCTTCAATGCTGCGTGGTTCGTTACCCTCCGGCAGGATGATCCGTTTGTTGGCCTTGCGCGCTCGTTCCACCAAGATATGCTGAAAAGCAGGTGGACTGAGCCGACGTTCCTCAATGCGGCTCAATAGCGGATCTTTCCATTCCAAAGTGACGTGGGCGGCGACCGCTTCCACCGCCTGCTGCATTCGATCACGATCATCGAGTGGAATTTCCAGATTGAGGTGCGGCAAATACAGTACTGATTGCAGGATGCTGTTGGCGACGCTCAGGATCGGTAGACCCGTATCGAGCGCCGGGCCGCACAATTTCCAAACGCGCGGGTCGGGCTTTGAACCGCCGGTGAGCAGAACGCCCGCGACGTGGATGCCGCCCATGGCGGCCATGCAGATCGCCAGCAGCAAGTCGTCACGATCACCAGGGATGATCATCATGGCGCCTGGGCGCAGTTCCCGGCAGCTGTTGGCCAGGGTGGTAGCCCCCAGCACAATGTGGGTGACTCGCCGGCTCAAGTGCCCTTCGTTGAGAACCTGGGCGTCGATCATATGCATCATGTCGCACACCCGCGGGGCGCTCAACTCGCGCTGCCAGGGAATGCAGCCCAGCAGTTTGAAGGTTGCTGGCCAATGGCGGGCGCATTCGGCGCGGAGTTCAGCTTCATGGTTGGGTTGGTAGCTGTTTTCGGTGCGGCTGAAGTCGAAGCGGATATGGCCAGCCTGATCCACCGGCGCGTCCAGCAAATTGATTACGCAGCCGAGCATCCGTTCGTGGCGGATGCCGCCGTAAGCACGGGCGACGACTTCCACCGTATCGGCAACCTGGCGCGGCGTGTCCCGACCGGGGGCGGTGACGATAACAATTTTCGCATCCAGACTTTGGGCTATTTTGGCGTTGAGCCGGGTACCGTAAGGTTGGGCCTCGGTATCCACCAAGCCCTCGACGATCACCACGCTAGCGTGCTGGGCGGCTTGTTCGTAGCGGGCGACCACTTCCTCCAGCAGAACGTTTTCCCGACCGTGGCCCAGCCAGTTTTCCGCTTCACTGACTGGAATCGGTTCGGGAGAACTGAGACGGATGACCATCCGCGCCAGCCGGGTGGAGCGTTCCGGTCCGGTGTCGGTGGCGTGCGGCTGGCTGATGGGTTTGCAGAAACCGACCGGGATGCCTTCCCGGTCAAGCGCGTGAACCAAGCCAAGAGCGACGGTGGTCAGCCCGACCCGTTGCTCGGTAGGGACGACAAGAATCGCGGTGGTCATGGCCATTGCCTTATGAGTAAGCTATGTTGCAGTGCAATATAGCTTACACCCATTTAACCGCCGAAGGTACAGAAAGCGCTAAGCAAAGCAAATAACTTGCGCTTTTGTAGGCTTATTGTGCTTGTGTTAACCGGTACCGCCGTAACTGGCGATTTCCAACTCTTCATCGGTTAGGCCCGATTGCGCGTCGCGCAAATGGCGGCGGGCCTCGCCAGGGCTTTCGAAGATGTAGGGCGCCACATCGCGCTGCTCCAGGGCGTCACCGAGTTTCATCCGCAAAAAAGCGCTGGTGGTATAGCGGGTTACACCCCAATAGAAGCGATCCATCAAATCCTTGATGATGTCGGTATAGGGGTCGATTAAATCTGGGTTGATGGTGAAATTGTCGTAATTGACCACGGCGTACGTCTTACGGCCGAGCGGGGAAAGATGGTTTGAGACATTTTGGCGAATGGCCTCGGCGTCCTCCAGGGTCTTGATTTCATAGCCTTCCAGATTGACGAAGAACAAATCTTCCTCGGCGTCATAGGTAAAGCGTTCCTCAACCGGCAAACGCAACAAGGCCCGGCGCAAGCCCATCGGCTCGGCGCGGAACAAAGAATCGGCCATCAAGCGCGGAGGTTTTTTCATGATTGGCTGAAAATCCATTTGCGCCAGAATATCCCGCTGTAAATCCAACCCAGGAGCGATTTCGATTAATTCCATGCCCTCGCGCGTGAGTTGGAACACGCAGCGCTCGGTGATGTAAAGCACCGATTGGCCCTTGGCGGCGGCGTGCGAGCCACTGAAGGTGCGATGCTCGACCTCGGCGACAAATTTGTGGCTTTTGCCGAGATGGCTGATTCGTAATTGCTCGTTTTCAATGCTAGTTTCACCGCCATTGCTGAAGGTGCCGACAAACACGACGCGTTTGGCGTTTTGGCTGATGTTGATGAAGCCACCAGCGCCGACCAGCTTATTGCCGAATTTGCTGACGTTGACATTGCCTTCTCGATCCACCTGCGCCATGCCGAGAAAGGCGATATCCAATCCGCCGCCGTCATAAAAATCGAATTGCGCGGGTTGGTCGATCACGGCCTGGGTATTGGTGGCCGCGCCAAAATTCAGTCCGCCAGCGGGAATGCCGCCCAGCACGCCCGGTTCGGCGGTCAGCGTCATCAAGTCGATGATCCGTTCCTCATTGGCGACGTTGGCGATCCCTTCCGGCATCCCAATCCCCAAATTCACCACGCTGTTGGGCAGAATTTCAAAGGCGGCGCGCCGGGCGATCAGCTTGCGTTGGCTGAGCGGCATGGCAGGAATGGATTGCATCGGCACCCGAATTTCACCGCTAAAGGCCGGATTGTAGGGGGTGGCAAAGGTTTGCCAGTGATGTTCGGGCGGGGCGACTACAATGCAATCCACCAGCACGGCGGGAATCTTGACCTTGCGCGGATGCAGGCTGCCGCGTTCGGCCAACCGCTCGACCTGAACGATCACCACCCCACCAGAGTTGTGAACCGCGGTGGCGATAGCCAGCACTTCCAAGATCAAGGCTTCCTTTTCCATGGTGATATTGCCGTCGGGATCGGCGCTGGTGCCGCGAATCAGGGCGACATTAATCGGAAAAGCCTTATAAAACAGATATTCCTTGCCATCAATGGACATCAGCTCCACGATATCCTTGGTCGTGATGGCGTTCATCTTGCCACCTCCGAAGCGAGGATCAACGAAGGTGCCCAATCCCACCCGACTCAAAGTGCCTGGCTTGTGAGCGGCGATATCGCGAAACAGATGGGAAATGACGCCTTGCGGCAAGTTGTAGGCTTCGATCTTGTTATCGATGCTCAGTTTACCCAATTTGGGAACCAGGCCCCAATGGCCGCCGATAATCCGCCGCACCAAGTTTTCGTGACCGAGATGATTGAGGCCGCGATCCTTGCCGTCGCCCTGGCCGGCGGCGTAGACCAACGTCAAATTTCGCGGCCGTCCGGTTGTGAGAAAATGGGTTTCCAGCGCGATGGCCAGATGTTCGGCGAAGCCGATACCAACAAAACCGCCGGTGGCGACGGTATCGCCATCCCGAATTAAGCGCACCGCCTCATCGGCGGTGATGATTTTGCCTTTGCTGGCGAAAGGTTGGGATGACAGCAGCGGATGGTTTTGCGAAGCGGGCATGAAAGCAATCCTGGGCGGTAGGAAATTCGATTTGAAAAGAACTTTCTCGATGGTGAGAGAGGCTAAGTCAGGGGGTTATTGGTGATTGATTGGATCAGGCTAGTCGGTGGCTGTTTCGGTTAATGGCGTTCAGAGTCCAATTGGGTGGCCAGTTCCCGCAATTCGGGGGCGATATGCACCGGGTGGCTGGCTGGGGTTTGGTGGTCGCGTAACGCGGGCGGCAAAGCGGCCAGTTGCGTTTCAGCCCGGCGGCGGATGGCGTCGAGCGATTCTTGGGCTAACAGCCGCCGGCCATTGCGCATGACCGGTTGTAACAGCGGTTCGCCCGGTTGCGGGTGGGTTTCCAGACTCAGCCAGTCGGCGGTGAACGCGCCATCGGCGGTGGTTTGGCGGTACACCTGTTTGCGGCCGGGCCAGGTCGCCTTACCCTCGGAGCGTTTGCGCCGGGGTTTGCCGGCATATTCCTGGAGTTTGTAGACCAGTTCCAAGATGGGGGCATCGGTGGAAGCGTCCAGCCGGGTGCCGACCCCAAAACCGTCGATGGGCGTGCCGCTGGCAAGAAGTTCTCGCAGCCGGTATTCGTCGAGGTCACCGCTGCCGAAAATTGTCGCCTGCCGCAGGCCGCCAGCATCCAGTATGCGCCGCACCTGCCGGGCGTGGTCGGCCAGATCGCCGCTGTCAATCCGCACCCCTTTGATGGCGATGCCGCGCGCCTGGAGGCGGGGCGCCAGGGCAATCAGTTTCCGAGCGGCGGCTTCGGTATCGTAAGTATCGATCAGGAGCACCACGTTGTCAGGCTGAACGGCGGCGAAATGTTCGAAAGCGTCTTCCTCGCGGTCGTGCGCCTGAATCAGCGAATGCGCCATGGTGCCGAACAGAGGAATGCCGAACCGCATTCCAGCCAGCACGGTGGCGGTACCTCCAAAGCCAGCCAGATAAGCGGCGCGAGCGGCCAGCAGCGCCGCTTCGGCGCCATGGGCGCGCCGCATGCCGAAGTCGACCAGCAGTTTGCCGGGCGCGGCCAATACGCAACGGGCGGCCTTGGAGGCAATCAGGGTCTGAAAATGAATCAGGTTGATCAACCGGCTTTCCACTAGTTGCGCCTGCGGCAAGGGGGCGGTGATTCGCAGGATTGGTTCGTTGGCGAAAAATACGGTTCCCTCAGGCAGCGCGTGCACGGCGCCGGTGAACCGGAATTCAGCTAGAAAATTCACAAAACTGGGATCGAAGCGGCCGCAACCCATCAGCCAATCCAGCTCCTCGGCAGTGAAGCGCAGATTTTCCAAATACTCCAGCGCCTGATGGAGTCCGGCCGCCAGCAGGAAATTCCGCGTTGGCGGCAACCGACGCGCAAACAGATCAAATACCGCCGTTTCTTGCATTCCTTCGGCAAAATAGGTCTGTAGCATCGTCAATTGGTAGAGATCGGTCAGTAGCGCGCTGGGCGTGGTGGTCATGGTGTTATCTAGATTCGGGAATAAGCGCGTGCGCTTTAGGGTTCTATATGGCGGATGTGGGGTTGTCTTGCAAGCGAATGAATGTAGTAGCCTTCAGCGGTTTTGACGGAGGATGTGTGACAACGGAAATGGCCTCAAGTTAAAAAGTATGTGGGAAACGATGGGCTTGGCAGGCCAGCATTGCAGGGATTTGCCGCGTTCACCGGGGGTACTGAGCGTGTTGCGAGCTGGTATGGAGCGCGCTCCGGGAAATCCTCCTGCGCCAGGGGAACGGGGTTCCGTTTATGGCAGACCGTTCGATAAGGCCAACAAACGGAGCAAATCCGACAGGGATTGGGCCTGTAATTTTTCCATGACCCGCTTCCGATGGATTTCCACGGTTGACAGACTGATGCCGAGTTCGGCGGCAACGACCTTGTTGTATTGGCCTTCGGCTACCCGTTCCAAGACTTCCCGCTCGCGCGGCGACAGTAGCCCCAAGCGTGCGGTCGCCTCGTCGCGTTGGGCTTGCCGACGGCGTTCTTGGTCATCGAAGGCGAGCGCTTTCTGAACTTGGGCCAATAGAATTTGGCCTTGAAAGGGTTTTTCGATGAAATCGAATGCGCCTGCTTTCATGGCGCGGATCGCCATCGGCACGTCTCCGTGTCCGGTCATGAAAATGATCGGAATGCCATGTCCTTCAAGCTGCAACTGCTTCTGTAAATCCAGACCACTCAGACCCGGCATCCTCACGTCCAGCACCAGACAGCCGGGCCGCGTGGCGACGCCTGCTTTGAGGAAGTCAGTTGCACTGGCGAAGGTTTTCACGGTCAGACCGTTAGTTTGCAGCAGCAAGCCGATGGCGTCGCGCACGGCTTGATCGTCGTCAATCAGAAAAACAGTCGAAGTATCTGGCATGGCGTACGGCGTTTGCAAAGATTAAGCTCAGGGATGGGCCTGAATCGGCAGCGTAAAATGGAAAGAGGCCCCACCGTCGGGGTTGGGCGTCGCCCAGAGCTGTCCGTTCTGGGATTCAATGATTGAACGGCTAACCGATAGTCCCAATCCCATGCCGCCGGGTTTGGTGGTGAAGAAGGGACGAAACAATTGATCTTCCAGTGCTGGGTCGAAGCCCGGTCCGGTATCGCGGATCGTCATCAGCGCACTAGCGGGATCGAGCTGGGCTGTGGAGACAGTCAGTTCGCGCGGCCCAGTCTCCGGTTCGTTCATGGCCTCGATTGCGTTGCGAATCAAATACAGTACCACTAATTGAATTTGGATATCGTCAGCAGAGACCATCGGTAGGGCATCGGCCAATGCCAGTTTTACCGAAATACGCGCTTGGCGCAATTCCACTTGGGCGTAATGCAGGACGGAGTGAATCAGGGCATTGAGATCGACCGTACCTTGGGCGGCGGGATGTCGGTACACTAATTCGCGCAAGTGCCGGATAATTTCTCCAGCTCGCAGCCCCTGGTTGGCAATTTCTTCGAGCGTTCCGGTTAGCAGGCGCGGATCGGTAGGAGTTTGTCGCAGCAGTGTCAGGCACGCTTGGGTATAGGCGACGATGGCGGCCAACGGCTGGTTGAGTTCGTGAGCCAGATTGGAGGCCAGCTCGACCGCCAAACTTAAGCGGGACATGCGGGTGAGTTCGACTTGCTGGCGCCGCAACTGATCCTCCGCCAGTTTGCGGGCGGTGATATCTTCCGACAAACCAGCGATGCGATAGACATAGCCCGCATCGTCGCGAACCGGAAAGCCGCGGGCCCAAATCCAGCGAAGAGCACCATCGGGGCGCACGATCCGAAATTCTTCATCGACGCGGCCCGTCGTTTGCGTGGCGAGTTGTACAGTCGCTTCAACGCGGGGTCGGTCGTCGGGATGAATCGCCTCGATCCAGTCTCTGGGGCGTTCGTGCAACGCTTCAATCGAGTGTCCCCAGACTTCCTCATAAGCCGGGCTGATGTAGATCAGCCTTTCCTCGGCCATGCCATAGACCCAGAAAATTTCGCGGATGTGTTCGGCGAGTTGGCGAAAGCGTTCCTCGCTCTCGCGCAGGGCGATTTCCATCTGAATGCGCGCGGCGATTTGGCGCTCGAGCGCTTGATTGATGCCGACCAGTTGGGCGGTGCGCTGCTGGACGCAAGTTTCCAGGTTGGCGCAGTCATGGGGTGATCGCTGTTCGAGGGATCGCTTTGGCGTGAGATCACGAACGATGCCGAGAATACCGAGGATATTGTCATCCGTGTCGCGGTAAGGCCATTTCGTGAATGACAAGACGTGCGTATCGCCTTCAATCGCGAAGGTGGATTCCCGAACCAGCAAGGTGCCATCGGCAATCACTCGGCGATCATCTGCTATCAGTGTGCTGGCGACCCCAGCGGGAAACAAGGCTGAATCGTCGCGATTGAGGCATTCGGTCACGGTGCGCCCCATCTGACGCGCGCCGGCGGCGTTAAGATAAAGATAATACCCGCGCCGGTCTTTGATGAAGGCGGCGTCCGCCATCTGCTCCATCAAGTGGGTTAGCCGTAAGTCCTGTGCCTGTCGGGCGCGGTGCTCCATTGAATGGTAGCTTTTAAGCAAGCCATAGAGTAAGCCACCGCTGGCGACAATCAGCAGCGTGCTTGACCAAACCGCGAACAAAGAGGATGAAACATGATTCGGATCGAGCCAGGCCGTTAGTCGCGGGTTGAGCGCCCAGAGCCAGAACAGGCCGCCGAGCACGTAAGTCAAACTGATGAGCAGTGGATGGCGATGAGCGCTCCGCGGCTGTGGCAAGGAAATGCCGGAAAATCGGCCCGGTTCGTGCGGCGAGCTGGCGGGAAGGCTGGATTGAGCTGGGTTCGGGAGTATGGGGTTATTGGAACTCATCGTTGCAAATTACCCGATTCCAGCGGTTTCAAGAGACAAATCGGTCTTGGCGGATTCGGGGGTGTCGCCGCGGTTGGCGAGAGGTAAAGTAAAGTGAAAGGTGATGCCCCGCCCTGGATTTGGCGTCGCCCACAAGCGGCCGCCGTGCGCTTCAATGATCGACTGGCTGATGGATAAACCCAAGCCGAGTCCGTCCGGTTTGGTGGTGAAGAAGGGATGCAACAACTGATTAAGCACATCGGCCGCTATGCCAGGCCCGGTGTCCTTAACGCCGATTTCAACCATCTCGCGGTCTGAATGGGCAAAAAGGGTAATCGTCCGCGGTTCCGTGCTGGCGCTCATGGCGTCTACGGCGTTGTGAATCAGATTGAGAATAACCTGCTGGAACTGGATTGGATCAGCCAGCACCGCCGGTAAATCCGGGGCGATGGTCTGATAGAGCTGGACTTGATGGCGGCGAATTTCCAAGCGCAGAAAATCGTCGATACCGTCGAGCATATCCTTGATCCTAACTGTGAGGTATTGGGGTTTGCTCTGACGGGCAAAGCGGCGGATGTGTTGGATAATGGCGTTGGTCCGGGTGCTCTGGGCCGCGATTTTTTCCAGGGTTTCCCTAATCTCCACCGGATTAAACGAGCCGTTTTGCAGCCGGGCCAGACAGGTCTCGGTATAGAGCGTGATGGCCGTAATCGGTTGATTGATTTCATGCGCCAAGCCAGAAGCCATCTCACCGAGAGTATTCAGACGCGAGGCATGCACCAGCAAAGTATGTTGCCGTTGCACCGCCATCGCCATGCGATCCTGTTCGATGACCGCGCCCGCCCATCGAGCCATCAAGCGGATCAACTCCTGATCGACGGTGGAAAAGAGTTTGGCGCGCGGCCGATAATCGGAAAAACAGAGGGTTCCGTAAGGTTCGCCGCCAACCTGAATCTGGGCGCCAAGATAAGTTTCTAACTTGAATTTCAAATAGCAGGGATGCTCGCGCCAACGGCTGGCCGCGGCGTGCTCGAAGCCTAAGGGCGATTGCGCCTTGAGGGTGTGGTCGCAATAGGTGTCACTCAAGTTAAAGACATCGCCTCGAACGATTTCGTCGCTGGGCGCAATCGCATGAATGACTTCATAACGTTGCCCCTCAATGCAGGTGACGAGCCCGATGGCGGTGTCAAATCGCTGGCAACCCATCACCAATAGCGCTTGAAGCCGCTCATTGATATGGCGGCGCGGAATGGAAACGACTCGATAGAATTCCTGAAATCCCGTCACGCTGTCTTGCAATGCCGCTTGCTGGTCAGCGAGTTGCCGGTTGATGGTCTCGGTTTGCTCCTTGGCGACAGCGGATGCGTGAGCTAGAGCAAGGTTTTCGATTGCCAGTCTGAGGGAGCGCGTCAGATTCTGGTGATAGCGATGGGCGGTGCCCAGCGCTAATAACAGGTAGAGAATGCCGGTGATTCCCATCACGGTGCGGATCAGATCCTCTTGCAGTAACAGCCACAGCACGGGTGGCAAAGCCAAGGGGAGGGAATAGAAAGCGCAGGTGGTCAGCACCGGCGTCATGGTAAGGACGCCTCCCATCAAGGCTCCCCCCAAAAACAAGGCGATCAGGGTCTGATAAACCAGCGACGGCGATAATACCAATAGAAAGACACAGCCTCCCCAACAAATGCCACTGGCGGTGCAAGCCCAGGTGTAGCGGTCGGCCCAGCGTTCGATAGCGCTCTGGTCGGGGTTCGGCGCGCGCTGAAAGGCTAGAATCAGCGCCAAGCGGAGCAGAAGGGTGGTTTCCAGCAAAATCAGCCAGGTCAGCAGGGCCGGGCGAGCTATGGTTGGCCAGAGAATCAGCGCCAGCAGGCAGGTGAGCAGCAGGCTAGCGCAGGTATCCAGAGGTGCTTGCGCGTAAAGCAGTCGAACCTGTTCAGCATAAATGCGGCGGTCGATGCCATCATCGGAAGGATTGGCGGGCGCCATGACGTTAGGGCGTGTGGGGCGGAGTCGATGCATTTTGCTGATCCGCCGGTCGAGCGGATAGAGTCCGTCCATCTTCTAGCGCGGGTGGCAAGGACTCAATCACATACTCGCCTTCGATGAAGTCGGGTTTGGCGGCGGACATTTTGCGCATCAACTTGCGATACTGCCACCACAGCCAGCCGCCGACGACCAGTCCGACCACCAGTAAGGCCGCGAACACGACTGAAGCGATGGCGAATCCGGCCACCACCACCAGCACTGAGCTTAAAACCAGACCCAGCCGGGTCATCCAGGAGGTTTGAGGCAGCGGAAATCGTTTCATGAGCGAGCGATCCAGAACCACCAGATGATCAGGGCGATCAAGCCCAGTCCGGTCAGATTGACGAGGATTGTCATCATTTCGAGTTGCCTCTCGGTTGAAAACCGCGCAAGCGGTTGGCGTTACTGACCACCGTGAATGAGGATAACGCCATGGCCGCACCGGCCAGCATGGGATCGAGCAATATCCCGGTCACCGGATAAAGCAGGCCAGCCGCGACTGGAATGCCCAAGATATTGTAAAGGAAAGCGCCGAATAAATTTTGGTGGATGTTGCGCACCGTGGCGCGGGAAATGGCGATAGCGTCGGCGATACCGTGCAGGGAGCCGCCAACCAGCGTTATTCCAGCGCTTTCGATCGCCACATCGGTGCCGGTGCCCATCGCGAAACCGACCTCGGCTTGGGCCAGCGCCGGCGCATCGTTGATGCCGTCGCCGGCCATTCCGACCAACAGGTGCTGGGCTTGGAGTTTGGCGATGACCTCCGCCTTGCCTGTTGGCGGCACCTCGGCGAAGACGGTATCGATGCCTGCTTCGGCGGCGATGGCGTGGGCGGTGGCGGCATGATCCCCGGTGAGCAGGACGATCCGTAAGCCAAGATCGCGCAGGCGGCGGATGGCCGCAACAGAATCGGACTTGAGCGGATCAGCGACGGCGATGACGGCGGCGGCTTGACCATCTACCGCCACCAGGACCGGCGTCTGCCCAGCGGCGGCAAGCTGCTCCGCGTCGGCGGCGAGTGGGCCAAGGTCGATGCGGTTCGTTTCCAGCAGCCGGCGGTTGCCAACTAACAAGGAATGGCCCTCGACGGCGCCGCTCGCGCCTTGGCCGGCAATTGCCTCAAACCGTTCCGCTTGGGGAACGACGAGGCCGCGGGCTTGGGCGGCGGCCAGAATCGCCTGGGCCAGCGGATGCTCGGAACCGGTTTCGAGGCCGGCGGCCAGCCGGAAAATATCGATCTCTTTAAAACCGGATGCCGTGATGAGGCGAACCACGGTCGGCCGGCCGGCGGTAACGGTACCCGTTTTGTCGAGCACCACGGCGCTCAGCTTGCCGGCTTGCTGCAAGGCTTCGCCATTGCGAATCAAAATGCCGGATTCAGCAGCCTTGCCGACTCCGACCATGATGGAAATGGGCGTGGCCAGTCCCAGGGCGCAGGGGCAGGCAATAATCAGCACGGTTAAGGTGGTCACCAACATGAAGCCGATCCGTGGCTCCGGGCCGAGGTTGAACCACGCCAGCGCGGTCAGCACGGCGATGATGAGCACCGTGGGTACGAAGACGGCGGCGATCCGATCCGCGAGCCGGCCGAGCGGCGGCTTGCTGTTTTGAGCCTGGCGGACGCTGGCGATAATGTGCGCTAAAACGGTGTCTTCGCCGACGCGGTTCGCCTGAAAGACGAAGGTGCCGGATTCGTTGAGAGTGCCGCCAGTTACTGTGTCGCCTGGCTGTTTGCTCACCGGCAGGGGTTCGCCGGTCAACATCGATTCATTCACTGTCGATCGCCCATCGGTGACGATCCCATCAACCGGGATTTTTTCGCCGGGCCGCACCCGGATCCGCGCATGGATGCCAAGCGTTTCAATCGGCACATCCCGCTCCTGATCGCCCTCAATCAAGCGCGCGGTTTTTGGACGCATGCCGAGCAAGCGCTGAATGGCGGCGGACGCTTTGCCCCGCGCCCGGCTTTCCAAGGCCGCGCCGAGATTAATTAAGGCGATAATGGTAACCGCCGCCTCGAAATAGGCGTGTCGGGCCAAGCTGGGCACGCTGGCGGGGAACAGCGCCACCAGCATGGAATAAATCCAGGCCGAGCCGGTGCCCAGCGCGATCAGCGTATCCATGTTGGCGTTGTGATGGCGGAACTGGCGCCAAGCGCCGGTAAAAAAGTGGCCGCCGGTGTAGACTAAGACCGCCAAAGTCAACCAGCCAGTGGCGATCCAGAACAGCCGGCCGTTCGGCGTTGCCAATCCGGGCAACTGGCCGGCCATTTCGGCCAGCATCAGCGGCAGGGCTAGAGCGCCAGCCATCAACGCATTGCGGAGCAGCCGCTGGTAACGGGCGCGCTCAACTTGATCCTGCTCGGCCTCGGCGGTTGGGTCGCGCAATTCGACCGCTTCATAGCCCGCTGCGCGCACGGCCGCGACCAAGGTGGGGATGGACGAGGCTCCGGTCACTTGAGCGGTCCGTTCGACGAAATTCACGCTGGCCTCGACCACGCCGGGCACGCCCCGCAGGGCCATTTCCACGGCGGCGACACAACCGGCGCAACTCATGCCGGTGATGGCGAAGCGGACAGGTTTGGCTGAAATATTGGTGGACATAAGGCGGTTTTTTCCAGCGGTAAAGGATCTGGCGTGGGTGAGAATTTTATGACTCCCAACGGGCTTCCCGGCGCCTTGTGGTTAATCCATGCCAAATAAACTAACGGCCTCGCTTGGCAGGTGTTAACTATTTGTGCAAGTGGGGGGGATGGATAATGTGCTATGGTGCCTAGAGTCCTAAATGAATAGGTTGATTTTGATGGCGATGGTGTTTCAATTTCGATTCTCGCGAGTAAGGGTTCTTTAAGGGACTGCTGTTTTTTCCATGCTGAAAAACTGTTAATCTGAAAAGAAAACCAGGAGGGTACATGCCAGTTCGACACGTCTTGATAGTAGATGATTCCAAATCCGCCCGACTGATGCTGCGCAAGATGTTGCAAAGTTTTGGGTTGACCGTTGATACCGTGGATTCCGCCGAGGACGCTCTGAATTATCTGCGCGCTCAGCGGCCCGATGGAATTTTCATGGACCACACCATGCCGGGGCTGGATGGAATCGCGGCTGTTAAGCGGATCAAGCAAGAACCGGCCATCGCGGCCATTCCGATCACCATGTACACGTCCAAGGACGAGCCAGCGTACCAGGAAGAAGCGCACCAGGCGGGCGCTATCGGGGTGTTGGTTAAACCGGCGACGCCGGATGCGCTCGGCAATGTCCTCAACCAGATGAATACGCAGTTTGACAAAATGGCCATTCAGACCCCCAGCGTTCCGTCGCTGTCGGATCTTGCGCCCGCGGCTTCAATGGGTGAAGCGGTGTCGTCCGGGCAGATTGAGAAAATTGCCCTCGAAAAAGCGGAGTTGGTGGTCTACGACGCGATCGAATCGCAGGTTTTACCCTTGCTCAACGATGTGATCGCCAAATTACGACGCGAATTAAAAACCGGCCAGGAAGAACATATGGGTCGGATCGCCGCGCAGATTTGCGATACCCGGTTGAGCGATTGGCGGCCTCCACTGGATGGGCGCGAAATTAGTGCCGCTGTTGAAGTCGCCACTCAGGCCCAGCTATTGCCTTTGCTGAAGGAACGGTTTGAAGCGTTTCAGCGTGAAGCGCGGACTGATGTGGAAAGGCAAGCGAAGGACATAGCGACTGAAGTTTGCCAGAATCAAATGCACGAGTTGTCCGAGGGATTGGTGCGCCAATTGACCGCCAGGTTTAGCGAAGCGACCCAAAAGGTAGAGGAAACCACCCGTGAAGTTGCGCTACAAACCTCTCAGACAGCGGCGTTGCGGGCCATCGCCGAGACGACCCCTAGCACCGACAAAGCGAACCGGGCCATGGTCGAACAGCTGTTGCAACAGCATTGGATGACCGCCGAACGCGAGCTTCAACGTCGCATTTACGCGGCCGCTACCTGGGCGACGGTGATCGGTGTTGGCGCGGCGCTGTTAGTATATGTTTTACGATGATCAAAACGAACGCCTACAACGGAGATGGGATGATCCGGCAAACGAATCAACTCTCAGGATGGAACCCGAATGAGCAGGTGAAATTATGATTGACACCCTGTCGCTGGTCATTGGGGCTATCGTCGGTTTGGTCGCGGGCGGCGCCATTGTCTTTTTGGCGCCCTATCGATCTTTGCGGAGCGCGCTGACCCAGCTTCGTGGAGAATTTAGTGAGGAGCAGGCCAAGAATAACGAGTTGCAAAATACGCTGGCCAACCAGCAGTCGGTAACTTACCAGACACGCCAGGCGATGCTGGCGCAGCAGAAAAAATTTGAGGACGATCAGGCGGGATTTGGCGAGCAACGTTCTCGATTGGAGCAACAACTTTTAGAGCTAAAAGGCCGATCGGATCGAGAGCAAAAGAACCATCTCCAAGAAGTTGAACGGTTGCGAGATGCGCTTAGCCGAACTGAACAGGAAAAAACATCTCTCCAAAAGCAGTTCGCGCAAGAGCGGGTGGAATGGGATCGGCAGCTCCAAAGCGTGTCATTACAAAATAAGCAAATGGAAGGTCATTTGCAGATGTTGCAGCGGGATAAGGCGACCTTGGATTCCCGCTTCGAGGAACAACAGGAAGCCTGGGAGCGAGAGCGTCTGGAATTTCAGATTCAAATTAATACCTTGGAAGACAGCCTGACTCTCTATAAGGCGCGCGCCAATCAAAATTTGCTGCCAGACAGCTTGCACATGATGGAGCAGTTCCGAGAGGAAGCGACGGTGGAACTGAATCAGCGGCAGGCGGCTTGGGAGCGTGAGCGCCAAGCCTTACAGGAGCAACTGAAGCAGTTGGCGGACGAATCTCAGCCCCTACAGACGGCGGAGAGCGATGCTCGCCTGTTTTCACCGGGAAGTTGGGGACAGGAAAAACGTAATCTACTTCAGCAGTTGGAGCAGGCTCAGCAGTCCCAGCGGGACATGCAGGATAAAATGGCGGCGAGAGACCGTCAGGCCGAGCAGGAACGAAGTGCGCTGGAAGCTGAAATCGAGCAGTTAATGGAACGGTTTTTACGCCTGTATAACGAACAAAACGGCTAGCGAGTTTTCTTTAATTCGGAAAGCGAGCGCTTTTGGTTACTGTTTAGCCAGTCCCGCCGCCGGGCCTTTCCGAACCGCAATTTGAACCGGACATTTTGCGCTATTGATGCAAAGTTAACCCGGACCCCTCATGTTATCTTAGCTTTAAAATACCTTGATGCTTCGGCGCGCCTGATGGTTAGCTGGGTCAGAGTAGCGGAAATGATGATGGCTTAGGCCGCTTTGCGCGGCGATGGCGGAGAGCAGGGAATATCCTTATGCATGTGCTAGTGGTGGGTGGCGCGGGTTATATTGGCTCGCATATGGTCAAGCTATTGTCTCAGCGCGGTTGCGAAGTCACCGTGCTGGACAATCTCTCAGGCGGGTATCGCGACGCGGTCCTCGCCGGACGATTCGTGTTGGGTGATCTGGGCGACGCGGATTTGCTGGAAGCGTTGTTTCAAAGCGAACGATTCGATGGCGTGATGCATTTTGCTTCTCACATTCAAGTCGGCGAATCGGTGCGGGAACCAGCCAAGTATTACCGTAACAATGTTTTTAAAACCCAACATCTGCTGGATACGATGGTCTCTCATCAGGTCAAGCCTATTATTTTTTCATCGACGGCCGCCATTTTTGGTGAACCGATTCGAGTTCCCATCGACGAGGAACATCCGAAAAATCCGATCAATCCCTACGGCCGTGGCAAGTGGATGGTGGAACAGATGCTGCGGGATTATGAGGTGGCGTATGGACTGAAGGCGATCTGCCTGCGTTATTTCAATGCCGCCGGGGCTGATCCCGCAGGAGAGTTGGGCGAGCGCCACGAACCAGAAACCCATTTGATTCCACTGGTGCTGCGGGCGGCCGCGGGCCGTCAGCCGCGGATCACGGTCTTCGGGGCTGACTACGATACCCCAGACGGCACCTGCATCCGCGATTATGTTCATGTAACGGATTTGTGTGAAGCCCACTGGCTGGCTCTACGGCACTTGTGGGCGGATGGCGAGAGCGCGGCCTACAATCTGGGCAATGGCAATGGGTTTTCAGTGCGGGAAGTGATCGATACGGCCCGCGCCGTCACTGGTCGCGAGTTTGCGGTGGAGTATGGCGAGCGCCGGCCCGGCGATCCGGCTCGTCTGGTGGCCGATTCGCGACGGGCGCGCTCTGAGCTGGGGTGGGAGCCTCGCCATGCCGAGCTGGCTACCCTTATCGGGCATGCTTGGCGCTGGGAAGCGCGATAGCCCGCTTTCGCTAAAGCATTCGCTCCAGCGCGGCTCTCAGTTCCCCCTCCAAGCGCAGCGATTTCTCGGTGCGGGTATCGACGATAACGAAGGTAACGTCAGCATCGGCCACAGCGATATCGCTCCCCTTGAGCGTGATCGATTGGTGCATGGCGCAACTGTGGTTGCCAATCGTTTTGATCGCGGTGGCGATGGCTAATACCTCGCCCATACAGGCGGCTCGCCGGTAATTGATGTTAATGTTGACCACCACGAAGGTGTAATCCTTCTCTTGCAGGTAGTCGAGGTTGCCGCTGCTTTCCAGAAAGCTCCAGCGGGCTTCCTCCAAAAACTCCAGATAGCGGGCATTGTTGACATGGCGGTATAAATCGAGGTGGTAACCTCGTACCTTGATCTCAATAAGATGGTTCATGGTGATGGTCGATGGCTTACGAAACGAGGAAACGGTTCCCAACATCCAGCTATGCTGAAATGGTGGTTGACAAGGCTAGTGTTAAAGAGCGCCGGGTGAATCGCAAGGTGATTTCGGTTGTGGCGCTGCCGTGATGGACCAACCGTCCGGTGTGATGTCATTCCAAGTGATTGATATTTTAGAGAAATGAATGTTCGGTATGCAAGCGATACCTGAGGGGCGGCTTTGGCGATCAGCCATTGCCCCCGCCAAATTTTTAGGGCCTGACGAGGTGTGGGTTTGGTGGGCGAGTTTGCGGCAATCGCCTGAACGGCTCGCTGGTTTAACCGAAACGCTATCAGTGGAGGAACGGGAGCGAGCCGCGCGATTTCGCTTTCCTCAGCATAGAGACCGCTTTATCGCCGGCCGGGGATTATTGCGGGAATTGCTGGAGGCCTGTCTCAGTCGCCCAGCGGCGGCATTCTGTTTTGACCGGGGTTTGCACGGTAAGCCGACCTTGGCTGGGATAGAGGGGACCCTGGGTTTGCATTTTAACCTATCCCACAGCGGCGATCGCGCGCTTTATGCGCTCGCCCGTCACGATGTTGGCGTGGACTTGGAGTGTCATGATCGAAACCTGCAAATGGCGGCGATCCGCGACCGAGTTTGTACGGCGCGGGAAGTAGCCGTCTTGAAAAACGGCCCGTTCGATCAGCAGCGAGAAGCGTTTTTCGCCTGTTGGACCCGTAAGGAGGCTATCGCCAAAGCGCTGGGCGGCGGCTTGGCGAGCGGTCTACAAAAGCTAGAAGTCTGTATCGAAGAAACAACGCCGCCAAAGGGGCGGGTTTGTCTGCGCGATGATGAGGGGCGGCAATGGAGCGTGTTGAGCCTGCCAGTGGGCGTTGGCTGGAGCGGCGCGTTGGCGGCGGTGGGTTGGCGCTGGCGGTGGAAAGTTTGGGATCCGCGGGATCGCTTGTTTGATCAGAGCGAAGGGTGATGGCATGGAACTGGGTTTCTGGCATGAACGGTGGGAGCGGGCTGAGATTGGCTTTCATCAGCAGGAAATTAATTTTCATCTCCGGCAGTTTTGGAATCGGCTGGAATTGCCGGTCGGGCAACGGGTGTTCGTCCCACTGTGCGGTAAAAGCAAGGATTTGTTATGGCTGGCGGCTCAGGGCCACCCCGTTACGGGAGTGGAAATCAGCCGCCTAGCGGTAGAAGCCTTTTTCCAAGAAAACGATTTGCAACCCCGCCGCTGGGGGAAAGGTGCCTTTGACGTTTGGGAACAGGATGAAATTCGTATCCTGCTGGGTGATTTTTTTGCCCTGGAACGGCGCCATCTCGCCGATATTGCTGGCGTCTACGACCGCGCCTCGCTGATTGCCCTACCGCCGCCGATGCGCGAGCGCTACGCCGCCAAACTGGATGCGATTCTGCCCGCCGGAATACGGAGCTTGTTGGTGACGCTCGAATACGAGCAGACGCGATTGGCGGGGCCGCCGTTTGCCGTCGACGAAGCAGAGGTGCGCACGCTCTACGGCGGCACTCACGCGGTGGAATTGCTCTATACCCGCGACGCCTTGGCGGAGGAGTCGCGCTGGCGTGATCGCGGCCTGACTTGGCTACTGGAAAAAGCCTATCGGTTGACCCACCGGTTGGCGGCGGCCAACCGATGAGTGGTACGGTCGCCCTACCGACGACGACGTTGGTCTGGCGGATTTTTCTGCCGTTCGCCGCCGGTTATTTTCTATCTTATCTCTATCGCACCATCAATGCGGTGCTGTCGCCGTATCTTGCAGCCGAACTAGGACTGGATGCTACCGATCTCGGGTTATTGACCAGCGTTTATTTTTTAAGCTTCGCGGCTTTCCAACTACCGTTAGGCGTTTTATTGGATCGCTTTGGCCCGCGCCGGGTAGAAGCGATTTTATTGCTGTTCGCGGCGGCGGGAGCCGTCTTGTTTGCGGCAAGCGATAGTTCGACGGAGTTGATGTTCGGTCGGGGATTGATCGGATTGGGGGTATCGGCCTGTCTGATGGCCAGCTTCAAGGCTTTCGTCGTGTGGTTTCCGGTCGAGCGGTTGCCGGTTGCCAATGGTTGGGTGCTGGCGGCGGGCGGCTTGGGCGCGCTGGCGGCCACCACGCCGGTCGAGGCGGCTTTGCGGCTGATGGATTGGCGAGGATTATTCGGCGGGTTGGCGGTTTTGAGCCTTGCCGTTGCCGTTGCCTTGTGGGTGGCCGTGCCTGAGCGTCGCGGTGAAAAAACGGTGGAGAGCTGGCAATCGCAATGGCGCGGCGTGGCCAATATTTTTCGTAGCCCGGTCTTTTATCGGATCGCCCCTAGCAGTGTGCTGTCTCAAGCTTCATTTCTGGCGATTCAAGGTTTATGGGCGGGTCCGTGGCTGCGCGATGTAGCGGGTCTGGGCAAGACAGTAGCCGCCGGTTATTTGTTCTGGGTGGCGGCCGCGATGGTCGGCGGATTTCTTGGCATGGGGCAATTGGCCTATCGCCTGTCTCGGTGCGGAGTGCCCCCGATTGTGGTGGCCGCTGGGGGAATGTTGCTGTTCATTCTGATACAGGCCAGCCTGTTATTCAAAGTAGGGCCGCTGTTCCCGTTATGGGTCCTGTTTGGGTTTTTCGGCACCAGTGGCGTATTAAGCTACGCGATCTTATCGCAAGCTTTCTCGCCAGCGCTGGCGGGCCGGGTCAATACCGTGTTGAATCTTCTGGTCTTTGTTTTTGCTTTCGGCGCGCAATGGGGAATGGGCGCCATCATCAATCGCTGGCCGGCGGCGGGCGGCGGTTATGCTGAGAGCGGCTATCAACTGGCGTTTGGGCTTGCTGTGGCGTTGCAATTATTAGCCTGGCTTTGGTTGTTGATTGGAGAACTGGGTCGGCGGGATAGAGAGGCTGGATCGCTGTCAAACCATGCAATTGATGCGCAAAGCGCTACAGCTGATGGACAGGGGCGTGGCAATGAATGACTGATCAGGTGATGAAAATTCCAGGGTATACCATTGTGAAGAAGATCGGCGAGGGCGGGATGGCGACCGTCTACTTAGCCGTTCAGGAATCGCTCGGTCGTCAGGTGGCCCTGAAAGTGATGCGGTCAGCTCGGATTCAGGAAGAAAACTTTGCCGAGCGATTCTCAAAAGAAGGACGCCTCATTGCTCAACTGCAACATCCCCAGATCATCACCATTTACGATTTTGGGTCGCGGGATCTCTACAATTATTTTTCCATGGAGTTTCTGCCCGGTGGCACGCTCGCGGAGCAAATCGAACAGGGATTGAGTCTGGAACGCGCGGTAGAGATGATTCGATCAGTTTCGATCGCGCTGGCTTACGCCCACAAGCGAGGCGTCATCCATCGCGACCTCAAGCCACAAAATGTTTTATTCCGCCAGGATGGCACGCCAGTGCTCAGCGATTTTGGGATTGCCAAGGTGGTGGATTCCGATGACACCCAATTGACGGTTCCGGGCTTTACCGTCGGTAGTCCGGTGTATATGAGTCCGGAACAGATCATGGGTAAGAAGCTGGATAGCCGGGCTGATCTTTATAGTCTGGGGATCGTATTCTACGAAATGCTGGCCAAGCAGCCGCCGTTTCGGTCAGACGACATTACCAGCATCGCCATGATGCACTGTACCCAGCCGGTTCCGCAATTGCCTGTTGGGTTCGGCCGGCTGCAACCGGTGCTGCAAAAACTGCTGGCTAAGAATCCAAAAGACCGCTTTGAGAATGCCGAGCAATTCATCGATGCGCTCGATCACACCGCCACTCGCCCGTCATTCCGTGCGTTGACGGAGACCACGCAGATACTCCAATCACTGAGCGGCTCTTTCCATTCGAAAAAAGGGCTGTTGATCGGTGGCTTGTCATTGTTGGCCCTGGTGACGGGTAGCCTCGTTTATTTCACTGTTTCTCGTCAGCGCTGGCTAATGGACACCCAGATCGACGCCCAACCGACACCCACCACATCGGATCGGCCTGCTGGGACCACCAATTACGAGCAGCTCGCCCTCAAATATCTTGAGGCTGGCGATTTCAAGCAAAGCCTGGAATGGGTCAAGCAGGGTCTTAATGCCTCACCCGATGATGGCCGGCTTCTCGCGCTACGCGAGCGAGTCGAACGCCAGCAAGAAGCGGCCCGTCTTTTGGAGCAAGCGTGGCAGAATTATCGCGAGGGCCAATTCGAACAGAGTTCGCAGCGCGTTGCGGACGGATTGCGACTCGCGCCCGATCATGAGGGGCTTTTGAAATTGCAGGCGACTTTACAAACGGCGGTTAACAGCCGGCAACAACAGGCGGATCAACTGTTTGCACAGGCGAATGCGCGCTGGCAGGCGGATGAGCTAGAGGGTAGCTTGGCCTTGATCGAGCAGGGTTTGCAGCAGGTTGCCAACCATCCGAAATTGTTAAATTTGCGAGCGATCATCGAAAGCCGGATCAAGGAACGGCAACTTGTCCCGCAACTGCTGGTCCAGGCACAGGAGTTGCTGCGGCGCGAAGAGTTCGATGAAAGCTTGAAACGGATCGAGGAAGGGCTAAGCTTGATCTCACAACAGCCCGATTTATTAAAGTTGCGCGATCAGGTCAGGACGGCTAGCGCAACCAAGCAGCGTGTTAATGAGTTGCTGCGGGATTGCGCCGTCCGGTTTCCGCTCGACCGCCTGAGCAGCAAACAAGGTAGCGAGCTGTTGGCGTGCTACCAACACATCACGGCGCTGTCGCCTGACAATGCGCAGGTGCGCGCTAGACTGGAGCAAATCGCTGACCGGTATGCAAATTTAGCTAATTCTGCCGTCAATAAGGCCGATTTCCAGCTTGCCGAGGACTATTTGGCGCAATTAGAACAGATCAGACCTACTGACCCGCGCTTGGTTAATCTGAGACAAGCCCTCCAGACCAAGCGGGAGCAGGCAACGCGCGACGCGCGGCGGACTATTGATGAACAAAGCAAAAAGCGATCAGTCGGGGAGGACAAACGCCAACGAAGCGAGGAAACGAAGCGTCGTTCAGTGCAAGAGTCCGCCGTCAAGCGAACGCCGGATCGCTCCGATTCGCGAGTGAGGCCGCCTGCCGCCACGGTTTTGAAATCCGAGGTCACACCATCGTCTAAGCCCTCCCAGCCGAAGCCGGATGTGGTCGCCCAGCCCCGTCAAAGAGGGCCGAAAGTTAATTGCAGAGAAGCATTGCTTAAAGCACAGCTCGGAGAACCCTTGTCAGCCACTGAACAGAAGGAGTGCAGATAACAATGTTCCAACCTAACGACATCCGATTGCTTGGGCGCCTGGGCGCCTTAACCTTGGCGGCGTCGCTCTGGGGGTGCGCCATGCCGGCCGCCGACCAACAACAGACCGCCGCCACCCCGCCGCCGCAGCCGGTTCCTTTCGATGAGGCGGTGCTCAAGGCGGCCAATGACTTGTTTAGCCGCGCGCAACTAGCCGACGCCGGCGGATCGGCAAAACATCTTTTGGTGATCGATCCGTTAATCGATGGGGTATCGGGAAACCAATCGCTCGCCACCCGTTCGATGGAAGCGCGTTTGGTCGAGTTGGTGAACAGCAAATACCCACAATTTGCAGTACAACCCTTTAGCACGGAAACGGTTTCGAAATCGCCCATCGTATTGGTTGGCACCTTTACCGCCATTAACAAGGACGGCAAGACGGAAGGCGTCCGTGAAGCTTACCGGGTTTGTTTGGCGCTGGCCGATCTGAAGTCAGGAAAGATCGTTTCCAAAGGGGTGGCGCGCGCCAAGCCAGAAGGCGTCGATACCACGCCCACCGCCTATTTCAAGGACAGTCCCGCTTGGGCGCCGGATCAAGCCACCGAGAGCTACATCAAGACCTGCCAGGGCACCAAGGCCGGCGATCCGATCAATGCCGCGTATGCGGACCGTATTCAGACGGCGGCGTTGATCAGTGAAGCGATCAACGCCTATAACGACCGAAGATACCGAAAAGCCTTGGACTTATATCAAAGCGCGTTACGGTCTCCAGGGGGACAGCAACTGCGGGTTTACAACGGCCTTTATTTGAGCAATTGGAAACTAGGCCAGCGCGACAATGCGTCCCAGTCTTTTGGCAGGATCGTGGATTACGGCCTGACCAACAAGCGGCTTTCCGTCAAGTTTTTATTTAAACCGGGTTCGACCAACTTTTTGTCAGACCGGCAAATTTCCGGGCAGTATCCCATTTGGCTGCAACAGATTGCCGAGCGCACGGCGGAGAATAAGGGATGCCTAGAGGTAGTGGGCCATACCAGCCGTACTGGCCCCGAACCTGTTAACGAGCGGCTATCGCTGCGACGGGCGGAATCGGTTAAGGCTAAATTAGATCAGAACGAATCGGCGTTGCGTACTCGAACCATCGCTAATGGCGCTGGATCGAAAGAGAATCTGATTGGAATCGGCACCGATGATCTTAGAGATGCGCTGGATCGACGGGTGGAATTCAAAGTGGTCGATTGCCGTACGTGAGGTTGGCTCAAGTTGCAGTCGCCCTCTCTCGCTTCTTTAAGCGAGAGAGGGATTAGTTGGTTGAATGGCCAGCGGGTGGTCTGCCGTTGAAAGAATGGGGGCGTTAATGAGCGAAGCGAGCATCCAAGGTTCCTGCTTGTGCGGCGCGGTAGGCTTCGAAATTCGTGCGCCATTCTTGTTTTTTCAATATTGTCACTGCGGCCGCTGCCGAAAAAGTTCGGGTTCCTCTCATGGGGCCAATCTACTGCTGAAAGCAAATCAGTTCGGCTGGATTCGGGGCGAAAACCATGTGCGGCGTTATGAACTGCCCACGGCCGAATATTTCTGTAATGGTTTCTGCGATATTTGCGGCTCCTCGTTGCCATGGCGCGCCCGCAACGGGAAATTGTTCGTAGTGCCAGCCGGCGCGTTGGACGACGATCCTGGCGTCACGCCAACCCGGAACATTTTCTGGGATTCCAGAGCTTGCTGGTGCCGATCGGCCGCCGATCTCCCCACGTTCTCCGCCGAGGCTTGAACGGCACGGCGTGGCTTCATTGCGAGGTGGCGCGCGCATGAACAGACCATCGCTCACCATCATCTTGCTCGTGGCGAGCAGGTGGATTTGCCTGATCTGACATGGAGACAGCCCGCTGGGGAGCGGTGGGTTTGGCCGTGTCCGTCGTGGCTGTCGCCTCGGTTGTTGTCGCCGTGTCGGTCAATTTGGCTGTGTCTGTCCCATCCGTTGCTTTTGTGGAAATTGCTGTATCCATCGAGTCTGTCGTGTCTAAAGAGGTCGCGGGCGCTTTGATGGAATCCGGCGGCTCGATAATCGGCGGTATATCGGTTACATCCATGGCGGGCAAGGGCATGTCCGGTGGGGCGGGGGAGTGTTTTGCCTTGCCAATGAAGGGCCGGTTGACGTTCAGACTCATCTCGCCGCCCCGCATGCTCGACGGGCAGGGGGTATCCTGATAAATAATGCGACCGTCGCCATCAATGCACTTATAAGAGGTCGCCAGCGCTGGCGCCGCTCCCAACAAAGCCAGCGCAATAATGCAATATCGGGTTCCGTAACTCATCGTTTCTCACATCGCTTAACTGTTTATGGGAAATTCCCGCCGATCATTTCCGATCCGTTCGGTGGAAGGCGTGATGGAGCGCCGCTGTGGGTCTATTCATTTTTTTGATTGCCAACCAAAGTTCGATGCGTGATGTAGGCCAATAGTCCGCAGCCGGCGATCACGCCTGTCATCGGTAAAGCCGAACCCGCCCCCAGCAGTCCGACCGCCGCGCTCGCCAGGGTTGCCACTCCAAATTGCAGGGCGCCGGTCAATGCGCTGGCGCTGCCGGCCCGCGCACCTTGCGGGGCCAGCGCCAAGGCCAGCGCATTGGGCGCGGTGAAACCCAGGCTAGCGAGGTATCCGAACAGCGGAATCGACAATGCCGGCAAACCGCCCCAACCGCTGGCGGCGACGGTTAGCAGCACCAAGCCCAACAGCACGGTCGTGCGGTTCGCTCGCCGTAGGATCGATTCAGCCGTGTGGCGCAACAGCAACCGACGGTTGACTTGTGAACTGGCGATCAATCCTAAGGCATTCAGTCCGAATAGCCAGCCGTAGGCTGGCGCGGGCACACCATAAAGTTCGATGAATACGTGCGGCGAACCCGTGATATAGGCGAACATCCCTGCTTGCGCAAAACCACCGCTCAAAACATAACCAAGGAAACCACGATCCCGCAATAACTGGGCGTAAACCCGTAATATTGGGCCAAGGCCGGGCCTGGAAGCGGTCTCTTTCGGACGAGTTTCCGGCAGATAGCGCCAAACGGCCAGCAAGCAGGCCAGCCCGAACAAGGCCAAAACGAGGAAGATCGCCTGCCAGCCGGCGAACGCAAGAATCAAGCTTCCTAAAAATGGCGCAAGAATCGGAGCGAGGCCCATGACCAGCATCAACAAGGAATAAACCCGCGCCGAGGTTCGCGCATCGAAACAATCCCGCACCATGGCCCGAGCGATCACGACGCCAGCGCACCCACCCACCGCCTGTGCGAAGCGTAGCGCCGTCAGCGTCGCTACATTCGGTGCAACCGCGCAACCGACCGAGGCCGCGATATAGAGTAGCAAGCCGCCATACAATGGCGGCTTGCGCCCATAGCGGTCAGCGAGCGGGCCATGAATTACTTGGCCTAACGCCATGCCGATGAAGAAACTGGTTAACGTGAATTGCACGGCGCTCGGTGCGGTGCCGAAATCAGCCGCAATGGTCGGCAGGCTGGGAAGATACATGTCGATCGACATCGGCGCGAAGGCGGACAGCGCGCCGAGAATCAGCAGCCAGGACAAAGGCGCATTGGTCAGGGACAACACTCCGGTGATGTAATACGATGAGGGTTGGACTGGCGGAGTAAAATCGCGAGCGATGCTATCCGAGCAGTACGAGCTTTGACCGCAAAATCAGTAAAGTTGCTAGCAGATAGAATCCTGCGAAGCTTCCCAATGCCAGCCAGGTGAGCCGGCGGACCTGAGCGGGAATCAGGGCTTGCAAGCTGCCGATAGAGCCAAACGCGGCGATCACTCCCGCGCTCAAACCGCTGGCCGCGCCGACAAATAACGGTAAGTAAAGGGCGTAACCGACGTAATCATAGCCGGCTTTCAGCAAGCAGAAGGGGCAGTGGTGATTCGGATTTTCATAGACGTATAGTGACAGAAAAGCAACGATGGCGGCGATGGCGACGCCGAAATTCATCAGACTGCTGGCGGCGAAGAGCGGTCCCAACGCCAACCGAGATCGAAAGCTCAGGCCTAAAATCAACGTCATTCCCGCCATGCCATAAAACAGCCAGAGTGTTGCTTGTGGGGGCAGGCCGGCCAGTTCCGCGGCGACGCCACGGTTGTCGCCGCTAAACAGCGAGCCACAGCAGGAAGTGATGACATCAGGTTTCAGACTGGCAAAATAAGCGGTTTGCGCCGCCAGTTCCAACGCGGTCAGCGGTGCGATTGCCAGCAGCAGGCCGTATTTTCGCCGTATCAGCGGATAATCGTAGCCTTGATTGTCCGCCCGATTCAACAACAGCCACAGCGTCGCCAGAAAGAATATCGCTATTTTCAACCACAAGGTTGGGAAGCCGAAGGCGTTGACATTCAAAACCCCAGTGGCGCACATCGCACCAACGAACTGGCTGGACAAGCTTTCGGCGGTATGGATAAACAGCAGCAACGACAGCAATTCCGCACCCAGCGCGAAGCCGACTAAAGTCGAGATCAGGTAGGTTTGCCGTTCGAGTCGCAATTGCTGTTCACTGCCGCTGTTGATATCCCAGCCGCGGAGGATTCGCCCGGCAAACCCACTCGCTAGCAACACTGTCCCAGTGACGCTGAAAGCAGTGAGTTGTAGGGCGATAATCGAAGGCGTAATCAGCATGATAGGCTCATTGCCGAGCGGGCGGCTGAATCATCTTGCGCAGTAAAATCTCGGTGCCTTGCGGGTAAACCAAGGCTTCAATCGCCCCAATTTCCTTGAATCCATGGCGAAGATAAAAGCGGTGTGCCCCTTCGTTAAAGGAAGAGACTAACACCCACAAATTAGTCGCCCAAGGTTTTGTTTCCTGCTCAAACCACTCCAAAATCGCTGTGCCGAAGCCTTGCTTTTGCCGGTGTGGGAAGAGGCCGATAAGTTCCAGATAGGGGCCTTTTAACCACGGATAACGCACCGCCACGATGCCAGTGATAGCACCGTCAACCATCACCGTATAGCGATATAAAGATGCATCAGCGCTTAGGAGATAGCTTTCTAGCCGCGCGGCGGAATAATTCAACGCCAGCCAAGGATTGATGCCGGCGAGTTTATCCGCGATTGTTTTAGCGTGCTCAGGGCGCAGGCGTATCAGAACGAAACCTGACAAGGAATAATGGTCTTGAAAAAAATGCGTTGTCATCGCTTCATTCCGGTTTTAGGCGAATGATCGTAGCCAAGATTATCGCCGGGTTTAACTTCATGGCAAGAATCGGCGGCAACCACTTCTCTGCGAGCGAGAAATTCACTGATCGTCACAAACTGATCGGTATGCGCGATGGCTTGGCGGCTCTCAATGGCGCTATGGCGACTGGAAGTGTCGTCGTAAGGGGCGGATTAGGTGGCTAGACTGAATTAAAGGTTTCAGGCTGCTGAAATCGTTGGTTTAACCAGTAGCCGCCACTTGCCACTCCTATCACTAGCGCAAGAAGTAAAAGGCTTAGGAATGGAGAGTGGCAAAGAATTTTCTTAATAGAAACCATGGATAAAGCTATTTTTAGTTCCTTAATAACATTGGCTTATGTTGAATCAAAACACTTTATGCGTCTTTACTGAAACACGAATCTCCGACGATTTGGCCATCGCGCAATTCGATAAGCCGATTAACGCGAGCCGATTCGAACACCAGTGGATCGTGGCTGCTGATCAGCACGGTTCGTCCTTGCGTCGCCAGTTCACCAAGTAATGCCAACACCTCGCGCGACAAGGTACTGTCGAGGTTAGCGGTTGGTTCGTCGGCAATCACGATCGCCGGATCGTTGATGAGCGCGCGAGCCAGCGCGACGCGCTGCGCCTCGCCGCCAGACAGCCATTCGACTTTGTTGGTGGCTTTCGCCAGAAGTCCGAATTTTTCCAATACCTGTTGAGCGGCCTGATGCAGGTCACGGTAAGATCGGCCCAGCGGATAAGCGGGCAGCAGCACGTTGTCTAACACAGTCAAGCCTCGAATGAGATTGAACTGTTGAAACACGAAGCCGAACGTATGACGCCGCGCCTGCGTCAGAAAACGTTCCGGCAGGTTGGACAGTAATCGCCCATCAAGGGTGATCCGGCCGCTGGTTGGACGCGCCAGGCAGCCAATCAGCGTGAGCAGTGTCGTTTTACCGGAGCCGCTAGGGCCTTTAAACACAGTGATGCCGCCTCGTTCGAGCCGCAGGTTGACTTCACGCAGTGCCCGGCATTCATTGGGTTGGTCCTGGTTGAATACCTTGTTGACCCACTGGAGCTCTATCATCCCCGCATCGCCGCGTCGGGGTCAGCGATCGCCGCCCGCCAGCTGGGAATCAGCGTGGCGACGATATAAGGCAGTACCGTCACTGCCAACAGGATCAGGATTTGCGTTATATCCACCGTCGGAGTCAATTGAAAATCGGGATACAGTACCGCCCAGCCTTTCAACAGTGGGCTAAACAGCTTGGCTCCTCCGTGAAAGAGTTGCCACCAGGCCAAAAGGTAGCCCGCCAGAAAAGCGCTTAGCGACAGCAGCAACCCTTCCCATAGCTTCATCCGCAAAATATCGCCGGTCTCCCAACCGATGGCTTTGAGGATGCCGATCTCGCGTTTTTCCTCAGCGCTGAGGCCCGCCGCTTTATCCCAGGCCAGAATAAGGAACGCCAGCAGCAAGCTGCCCAAGCATAGAAACGTGATGCCTTCGCGCCAGTCAAACACTGTGTCGTAAGTTCGTAGAATCTCGGATCTGAGGATCGGACGACTGGACGGCAGGGCGAGCGCGGTTTTTTGGGCGATCATGGCCGCTTCGCGGGGATTGCGAACGGCCAGCACGGCGTCGGTGTACAGTGCCGGTGGCAACTGGAACAACGTGCGGAAACTGGTTTCGGACAACAGCAGCAGATCCGCGCTTAGCAGTTCCGAACTAAACTCCAGCACCCCGGCAACCTTGAACAGCACCGGTGGACCACTGGCCGCGCGCAAACTGAAGACATCACCGATACCGAGCTGACGGACACGGGCTAACGCCGCGCCGATTAGAATCCGGTCATCAGCCAGCTTACGTTCTGGGGCCGCCATCACCGTGTAATTGGCTTTGACCGCGGCGTCGTAGTAATAACCCCACAGTCGGCCTCGCGCCTCACCAACGCCTCGAATCTGTCGCAACGTGTCGAGCCAGGCCGCCGGCAGCAGATCATGCCGTCCCGCAACCAACCGCTGAACGATGACTTCGGGGGCATCTTGCAGTAAAACCGCCGCTTCCCGTCGTAAACCTTGACTGAGCAACAGCACCGAGGCGAATAGAAAGACCAATAGGGTGTAAACCAGCAGCAGGCCAAGATTGCGCGTTTTGCGCCGGAACAGCGCCGCCAGTGTGTAGTCGATCAAGTATTTCTGCTGCTCGATAAAGACTGGCATGATGTGTAAAATGTGTGACTTGGACAATAAAAAATATAAGCTATTGTAATTTATATTAAAAATAAAATTTAATGCAAAATGCTTGATTCCGAGGGAGGGTTATTTTTTCGCATCGGATTATGCTAACTCCCCTTGTTTGGCATTGCTACAGCGGCTCCGGATTCTTGCAAGGGCGACCAACCACGGGGATCGCGCAAGCCAAGAACGCTTTTCCTGTTGGCTGTCTGATACGGAATACCCAAGTATGATTTGAGATGAGGGCTAGGACGGCTAAGTTCAGGGGTCTACCTTGCCGTTTTAGTCCGCAACGCTGCGGATAAGGAGAGACGATGAAAAAATCGGTTTTTCTATTGATTTTACTGCTGGTTGGCTGTGCGGTTAATCCACCGTCCGGCATTGTGCCGATCAATGGTTTTGAGTTGAACCGCTATCTTGGCCAGTGGTATGAAATCGCCCGACTCGACCACAGTTTCGAACGGGGTCTAAGCAATGTGACGGCGACCTACAGCCTGCGCGACGATGGTGGCGTCAAGGTGCTCAATCGTGGTTATGACGAGCAATCCAAGCAGTGGCGGGAAGCCGAAGGCCGGGCTTACTTTACTGGTGAACCGACGGCCGGTTCGCTGAAGGTCTCTTTTTTTGGGCCTTTCTACGGCGGCTATCACATTATCGCCTTGGATAAAGCCAATTATTCCTACGCCATGATCAGCGGACCCAATCGGGATTATCTCTGGATTCTCGCCCGGAGCAAACAACTGCCCCCACCCACCGTGCTGGATGATTTATTAAAGCAGGCCAAATCATTAGGCTATGCTACCGAGCAACTCATCCTGGTGCGTCACGATCAAGGCGCCACCTGACGATGGCGTCCTTTAAAGAGGAGCTGGGGTGAGGTGCGGCGGCGGTGGAAAGAGGGAGCCAGTGGGAAAGTGTTCCAGTGCCGCCGGATAATCCTGGAAAGGGCTATGCCGGTCGGTCTGGCTGGGGTGGCGAGTGTAACGGGCTTCGGTGACTAGGCTCAAATCGGTGAGGCCCAATTCCCGCGCCAACGCTCGGTCAACAGGGTGACCGACGGTATGATAACGCCATGCCGCCTCCATTAGCGTAAGGCCGAAAAGCAATAGTAAGACCGCCAATAGGCTTAGAGCGATGTTCGATTTTCGGAGGCGGGGAAGCGGTCGTGGGTGCATAGGCGAGGGTTCTGGCTAGGCGGGCACACAGCATATCCCAGGCCTTTGCAATCAAACAGAGTAAAATGACGCCAGTCATTGTTTTATTCTGGCTGCCTAGGCCCAGGTTTGATAGCAGCTATCCAAGAACCGTGTTTGCGAAACCTCAAGCGTCGGCGCGCCGCTAACAAACAACAGCCATGCGAAGGCGATTGGCGGCCTGCGCGCTGCGATTTTTCAGCAGCGGCGTAGGCCCTTTCTTTTATCCTGTTGGCGAAGCTGCAAGGCGCCTTCGATCTTTTGGGGCTAGAATCACGGCTCCCGACAATCATGATAAGGGTCGAGTTTTCCGATGTCCCGCGTTCAAACTGGTCTTGAAACCCTCATTAGCGAAGCGCCTGGAAAGATTCGGGGTGCCCGGATCGGAGTGGTCTGTCATCCCGCCAGCGTCGATGCTGAATTGCGCCACGCGCTCGATCTGTTGCAAGCGGCTGGCGCGCGCATCGTCGCCGTCTTTGGGCCGGAGCACGGCGCGCGAGGGGAAGCGCAGGATATGGAAGGGGTTGCTGACGTGTCGCTTGATCCCCGGCTTCGGGTTCCCGTCCATAGCCTGTACGGCGCGAGCGTCGATAGCTTGACGCCGCGTCAGGAGCAGCTGGCTGGTCTGGATGCGCTGGTGATCGACTTGCAGGATGTCGGGGCGCGTTATTATACCTTTGTTTGGACAATGGCGCTGTGCATGGAAGCGGCGGGAAAAGCCGGGGTACGGGTGCTGGTGTGCGACCGCCCCAATCCCATCAATGGGCTGACTACCGAAGGCAATTTGATCAAGCCGGGCTTTGAATCCTTCGTCGGTCTGCATCCTTTGCCCAATCGCCACGGCCTGACGCCCGGCGAGATTGCCCGTTACGTCCAGCAGCAGCGCGGTGTCCAATGTGTACTGGATATCGTGCCAATTCGGGGTTGGCGGCGGGATATGTATTTTGAGGAAACGGGCTTGCCGTGGGTGTATCCCTCGCCCAATATGCCTACCATTGATACAGCCCTGGTCTATCCTGGTATGTGTCTGGTGGAAGCCACTGAACTATCAGAGGGCCGGGGAACCTGTCGGCCCTTCGAGGTCGCCGGCGCGCCGGGCGTCGATCCTGAAGCGCTTGCCGCCGATCTGGCACGGCGCGACCTGCCCGGTTGCCGGTTCCGTCCGCTGTATTTTCGGCCCAAGTTTCAGAAACACGCCGGCGGTACTTGCGGCGGCATACAACTTCATATCACTGATCGCCGCCAATTCGATTCCTATGCGGTTGGCGTGGCCTTCCTGCAGAGCGTCAAAAGCATTGCCCCAGAGGCGCTCATCTGGCGCGCAAAACCCTACGAATTTGTGACTGACATCCCCGCCATCGACTTACTGGCGGGCGATGGCCAGCTACGCTTAGCGCTAGACGAGGGAGTCGATCTCAGCGAGCTTGCCGCCGAATGGTCGCAAGAGCGGGCGACGTTTGAGGATATCCGCCGGGAAGCATGGCTTTATTGAGCGTTCTCGGCCAACTCTAGCTTCGTGTGATAGCCGCGTGGGGTATAGACCCACTGACCCACCCGCCGGGTTTCGCTATTGCCGACCATCACCAGCGACAACATATTGAGCGGTTCCGGGTCGAGTTCGCCCAAGGTGGTAATCGTCAGTTGCTCGCCCTTGCGGGTGACGTTGAAGGCAACGATCACCGGCGTTTCCGGCTGGCGGTGGCGCAACAAAATATGCCGGGCTTCCAGCAATTGCCAGGAGCGTTTGTTGGATACGGCGTTATAGAACGCCACCGCGAAATCCCCTTGGCCGGCCAAGTCGATGCGCTTGGCGATCAATTCCCATGGCGTCAGCAGGTCGGAAAGCGAAATCACGCAAAAGTCATGCGCCAGCGGCGCGCCAACCCGCGCCGCCGCCGCTTGCATCGCGGAGATACCGGGAATAACCTCAATTTGGACGTTGGCCCATTCCGGTTTGGGTTTGCGCGCCAGCAGCTCGAACACCACGGTCGCCATGCCGTAAATGCCGGCATCACCGCTGGAAATCAAGGCGGTGGTTTTGCCGCTGGCGGCCAGATCAAGCGCCAGCGTGGCACGGGCCAATTCCTCGCCCATCGGCGTTTTATGGCGGATTTTACCCTCGGCCAAGGGGCCGAGCAGATTCAAATAGAGGCCGTGGCCAGCCAATTCAGTACACAATTCCAAGGCCGCATGAGCAGCGGGACTGAGATGTTCCAATCCGCCGGGGCCAGCGCCGATGATGTAAAGACGATTCATGGGTTCTGTGTTTTTTGATGAGCTGAGCGAAGGGCGCTGATATTACCTGAAGTGAGAAATGAATTTATGCTTTGTCGCTAATCGGATACTCTGTTATTATTTTCAACAGTTTGTGTCAAATTAGCCACGTACGACGCAAGATGGTAACCACCGAGGTAATCCAATTGCCACAGCGATAACCAGAGAGGCAAAAACGATGTTGAATGGCAAGAGCACGAAGCCCATCGCGGTGGTTACGGGTGCCAATCGCGGTTTGGGATTGGAAACGGCCCGCCAATTGGCCAAGTGTGATATTCGCGTGATCATGACCTGCCGCAATCCCAGCCGAGGCGAGGCGGCCATGGAGAAATTACTGGCCGAGGGATTAGATATCTTGTTTCAGCCGCTGGATGTCACCACGGAAAGCAGCGTGGCCGAGCTGGGCGCTTACATCCACAGCCGGTGCGGTCGCGTCGATATCCTGGTCAACAACGCCGGGGTTTCTCTCGACGGGCACGGCACCGAAGAAGCGGGGGGCGCCAGCGTGTTCAACGCCAGTCTGGAAACCTTGTCGGCGACCTTGAAAACCAACCTGTACGGTCCGTTGTTGCTGGCGCAGGAGCTGGTACCCCTGATGAAGCAGCAGCACTACGGCCGAATCGTCAACGTCTCCAGCGGCATGGGCCAATTGAGCGACATGGAGGGCAAGTCGCCGGCCTACCGGATATCCAAGACCGCGCTGAACGCCCTGACCCGCATCTTGGCGGCGGAAACGCGCGGCTTCAATATCCTGGTCAACTCGGTCTGTCCCGGTTGGGTGCGGACCGACATGGGCGGTCCCAGCGCCGAGCGGACGGTGGAGCAGGGCGCTTCGGGCATCGTCTGGGCCGCCACTCTGCCGGACGACGGGCCGAGCGGCGGGTTTTTCCGTGACGGCCAGCCGATTGCCTGGTGAAAGGCTGCGGGCGGTTCAGGTGAAAAAGCCTTCCCAAACCGCCAGGATCGCCTCCAGTTCCGCCAAGTCGCCGATTTCCGCATCCGCCCGCCGACCGCCGGGCCAATCCCGGCCGGCGCGGTTCAACCATACCGTCCGAAACCCCGCATCCGCCGCGCCCCGCACATCGTGCACGGGATCATCGCCGACGTGAACAATCTGTTCGGGTCGCGCTCCCAATCGCTGGCAAGCTAATGCGAACATGGGTGATTCGGGTTTGGCCGCGCCTGCCTCAATAGCGTTGATCGAAAAACTGAACACATCGTCCAGACCGACCAGGCGGATGTCGGCGTTACCATTGGATAACGAGGCCAGCGTATAACGTTGAGCCAATCGCTCCAGCACGGGCCGTACTTCTCCAAATATTTCCACGGCATTGCGCGCGACGTAAAACACGGTAAAAGCGGCTTCCACATCGAATTTCGCATAACCGCTACGTGCCGCCGCTAATTGCAGCGCTTCCTTGCGCAAGCGGGTGCGATCATGGGCGATCTCTGGGTAAAGCAGCGCAATTTCGTCGCCCAGTTGCCGCAGTGCTAGCGGCGTAAATCGCTCCGGGATACGCGGATAACGCGCCCCCAGCCAGTTGTGCAACAACTGCTCGGCGCGCTCGACCACCGGCCAAATATCCCACAGCGTATCATCCAGATCGAAGGTAATGGCCTTGATCATCGCTTAGCCTAACTGGCGAAAGCCGCGCTCCAGATCGGCCTGGAGATCGGCTACATCCTCCAGCCCCGCCGAAATCCGCACCAGTCCTTCGCCGATCCCAGCGGCTTCGCGTTCCTGGGGCGTGAGGCGGCCATGCGTGGTGGTGGCTGGATGGGTGATGGTGCTCTTGGCATCGCCCAGATTGGCGGTAATGGAAATCAAGCGCGTGGCGTCGATCAAACGCCACGCCGCTTCTCTCCCGTCATGCAGGTCGAAAGAGACGATGCCGCCGAAATCGCTTTGTTGCCGTTTCGCCAGCTCGTGTTGCGGGTGCGACGGCAGGCCGGGATAATAAACCCGCGCCACCGTCGGCTGGGTTTCCAGCCAGCGCGCCAGTTGCAAGGCGGCGTCGCTATGAGCGCGCATCCGCAACTTCAGTGTTTCCAGACCCTTGAGAAACACCCAGGCGTTGAATGGGCTTAAGGTCGGGCCAGCGGTGCGGAGAAAACCGAAAATATCAGTGCCAACCCGCTGCCGGTCGCCAACCACCGCGCCGCCAACGCAGCGGCCCTGACCGTCCAGATATTTGGTGCCAGAATGAATGACTAAATCCGCGCCGAGTTTGAAAGGCAATTGTAGCGCGGGGGTACAGAAGCAGTTATCCACCACCAGCAGGCAGTTGTGAGCGTGGGCGAGATCGGCCAAGGCGCGAATATCGGCCAGTTCCATCAAGGGATTAGAAGGCGTCTCCAGGTAAAACAACCGGGTGTTGGGCTGTATGGCGGCTTCCCACGCGCTCGGATCGCTCAGGCGCACGTAAGTGGTGGCGACGCCGAACTTGCTGAGATATTGGTTGAGCAAGGAAACGGTGGTGCCAAAAACCGCGTTAGCCGAAATGATATGGTCGCCGCTTTTGAGCAAGGTCATGCAAGTCGCCAGAATCGCCGCCATGCCGGAGCTGGTGGCAATACACGCTTCGCCCCCTTCAAGCGCCGCCAGCCGCTCCTGAAAAACCCGCACGGTCGGATTGGTGAAGCGAGAATAGATGTTACCGGTGCCGCTGCTAAAGCGGGCGGCCGCTTCGGCGGCGTTGGCGAATACAAAGCTGGAGGTGAGAAAAATCGGCTCGGCGTGTTCGCCCTCCTGGGTACGAACTTGGCCGGCGCGCACCGCCAGACTAGCGAAACCAAGGTCGGCGGCGTCATCAAGGGTAGTCATGGACAGAGGATCTCCGCGCTGGGTGGAAAGGTCGTGGCAGCGCCTGCAGCGTCGCCAGCACGCGGGCATAAAAAAACCCACTCAATAGGAAATACCCAGGGCAGGTTTCACCCGCTTTAGCAAGATTTGTTAAGCGCCCGCAAGCTGAGAACTCAAATCGGCGCTATCCACAAGCTTAAAAGGTTGCAACATCCCTGTCAAAAACCAACTGGGTTTCAGGCGTTGTTGTGCAAATCGATGATGGCGCTGGCGCGTGGCGCGTGTTGGATTTTGGCGGTGTCGGCGCGCTCGCGGGCCAAGCATTCCAGATAATCCCGATCAATGTCGCCGGTTACATATTCGCCCGTGAAACAGGATGAATCGAAACGCTGCAAGCGGGGATTACCGCGTCGCACCGCTTCTTCCAGATCCGGCAAATCCTGAAAAATCAGATAATCGGCTCCAATAGCCCTTGCTATTTCCTCTTCGGAACGGCCGTGGGCGATCAATTCGCGGGCGGCTGGCATATCGATGCCATAGACATTGGGATAGCGCACCGGCGGCGCCGCCGAGGCGAAATAAACCCGCCGCGCGCCGGCTTCGCGAGCCATTTGAATAATTTGTTCGGAGGTGGTGCCCCGCACGATGGAGTCATCAACCAGTAACACATTTTTACCGCGAAATTCCAAGTCGATTGGATTCAGTTTTTGGCGCACCGATTTCTTGCGGGTTTTTTGACCCGGCATGATAAAGGTACGGGCGATATAGCGGTTTTTAATGAAACCTTCCCGGTATTTCAAGCCCAGAATCGAAGCCATTTGCAAGGCGGCGGTGCGGCTGGTATCGGGAATCGGAATGACAACATCAATGTCTTGTTCCGGCCAGACTCGCAAAATTTTCTCCGCCAGATATTCACCCATGCGTAAGCGAGCCTTGTGTACCGAAACTTGGTCGATGATCGAATCCGGCCGGGCGAGGTAGACAAACTCAAAAATACAAGGTGAATAATTGGGATGGTCGGCGCATTGGCGGGATTGAATTCGGCCGTCAAGATCGAACAAGACGACTTCGCCCGGCGCTACATCGCGGACACGCCGGAAATCCAACACATCCAAGGCCACGCTTTCAGACGCGACCATATATTCCATGCCAGCCTCGGTTTCACGGCGACCGAAGACCAGCGGCCGGATACCGTTTGGATCGCGAAAGGCGACCAGGCCAAAGCCGACAATCAGCACGACGGCGGCGTAGGCACCGCGAACCCGCCGATGGACCGCCGCCACCGCCGCAAAGATGTCTTCGGCGTCCACCGACAACTTGCTGCGCTGTTGCAGCTCGTGGGCGAAGACATTGAGCAGAATTTCCGAATCGGACGTCGTGTTAATGTGGCGCAGGTCGGAGCGGAACAACTCATCTTTGAGTTCGGCTGAGTTGGTCAAGTTGCCATTGTGGGCTAGCGTGATGCCAAAGGGCGAGTTGACGTAGAACGGCTGTGCTTCGGCGGAAGCTGAACTGCCGGCGGTCGGATAGCGGACATGGCCGATGCCGATGTTGCCATGCAAGTTGAGCATGTGCCGGGTGCGGATCACATCCCTGACCAGACCATTATCCTTGCGCAGAAACAGGCGGCCATCGTCGCAGGTCACGATGCCCGCCGCATCTTGCCCCCGGTGTTGTAAGACCGTCAGTCCGTCGAACAGGCTCTGATTGACCGGGGCGCGCCCGGCAATACCGATGATTCCGCACATCTGCCATTACCCTCCGCGATGGACGGCTCGTCGCCGTCGGGGTAAACAAACTTCAGTTGAATCGAATGTTCTGGGCCAGTTCTGGTGGCAGGAAGCCTCGCAGCCAGAGCGCGCTTTCCTGAAAGTGGCCAAGCAGTCGAGCTTGTTGCCACCAGGCGTCCTTGGGCAAAGGCGTCACACCGGCCATCAAAACCAGCAGCGTGATGACGACCGCTCCGCGCAATAGCCCAAACCCCATGCCCAACACCCGATCAATGCCATTAAGCTCTGTGTAATCAACTAAATGGGACGCGAGAATACCGATCAATCCGCCCAGCAGCAGGGTGGTCAGAAACAAGGCCGCAAAGGCGGCGGCAACCCGCAATGAAGGGATATCGATATAAGGTGTTAGGAAAGCAGCCCCAGCTTCGGCAAACAGGAAGGCAATGGCAAAGGCGGCGATCCAGGCCGCCAGCGAGACGATCTCGCGCAGCAATCCTCGCCACAGACCGATCAACATGGAAAGGGCGATAATGATGGTGATGAGGTAATCCACCCAATTCATGGGTCACTTTATCCTGTTTCGAATGGTTTGCGCATCAGAACACATGGCCGCTGTCGATCAAAAAATCATCTTAACAAAATTGGCTTATCGCCAGAACGATGTCTTGATATCAATCACGCTCAGCGCCAAATTCGTACTTGATACATTTGGCGACCGTTAATCATCACACGCTCGACCGCCACGCGAATGTTTTGACCACGATAATAATCCCGCAAGGCACTGGCATTTTCCTGGAGGACGTAACTACCCGCCACACTGCCGCCACCAGATGCGCTCGCCTGTGGTTTGGAATTCTGCGCGGGCGCGGATGATCGAGGTACGACCGTCGGAATTTCCGATTTTGCAAGTAACTGAATTTTAGGTAAATTACTGGTTGGAGTAGCCGCTCTGGGAGCAGGGCCCTTGGCTCTTTGGCCCGCAGGGCTGGTATTGCGAGTATTGTCAACCTGACGGTTTGACCTTGGCTCCGCTGATGCCTTGCTGGGTTCACGGACTGATGCTGCTTCGGCTTGCGCCTCGCGCCTTGCGGATTCGGCGCGAGTGGCTTCGGCGCGGGCAGCTTCGGCGCGGGCTGTTTTTTGAGCCGCTTCGGCGCGGGCGGATTTTTCCGCCGCTTCGGCGCGGGCGGCTTGGCGTCGCGCCGATTCCGCGGCGCGAGTGGCTTCGGCACGGGCTGCCCGCGATTCAGTTGGCATGGAACGAGTAGGTTTGGCAATATCGCGCGTGGTGTCGCGTGTCGATTCGATGCGTTCGGCTTCAGCCTTGGCGGCGGCGCTGCGCTCGGCTTCAGCTTTGGCCCTAGATCGCGCCGCTTCAGCTTGCGCGCTTTGTCGGGCGGCTTCGGCTTGTGCTTTGGCGGCGGCGATGCGCTCGGCTTCAGCTTGTGCTTTGGCGGCGGCGATGCGCTCGGCTTCGGCTTGTGCTTTGGTAGCGGCGCTGCGTTCGGCTTGGGCCTTGGCCCTGGCTTTGGCGGTGGCCTCCTGATCTGCTTTGCGCCGTGCCGCCTCTACCCGAGCGGTGTTGTCAGTAGCGGGTTGGTCAAGGCGAGCCGCGGGGGTGCTGGCGGTTGCTGGTTCGGATGGGGCGTCAGCCGCTTCGGGAGCAGGCGGCGCGCTGGCGACTGGAGTAGTCGAAGGGGTTGGGATGGCGCTTGGAGGCTCGGTTGCGCCGACCGCCGGGCTCGGCTCCTCAACCTTGGCTGGCAAGGGTGGCGCCGTGGCGGGCGTCGGTGGCCGCTGAGGTTGAGAAAAAGTGACAGCCGGCTGGGCCGGTTTTGATGGCGGTTGCTCAATGGGGAGTGGTGGCGTTGCGGGGGTGGCCGGCGGCCTATCTCTCGGATCCAGCATTTCTGGTACGAGGATGATTACCAGCGCAGCGAGTACGGCCGCACCGATCAGGCGTTGGGCTAATCGATTACCCATGAGTCAATCCTCCCTCAAGCATGAAGGGGTCAATTGGAGAATTCCACGGTTGGGCGGCCAGAGCGGGTGCAACGGTGTGAAACGATCCGAAAACAACGATACGATCGCCGGGATTGGCGGCGGCTTGAGCGGATCGGCAGGCGGCAAGCACCTCATCACTAATAGTAACCCGATCATTGAGGGGTTGCAGCAGAGCAGCCAGCTCGGCGCCGGTTCGACCGCGCAGCCCTCCGAGCGTCGTCGGATACCAGTGATCCACCACATCCGTCATCGCCTGGATTATACCGTTGGCATCCTTGTCGGCCAGTAGCCCAACAACCGCGAGAGTTTGCCTGTCACAAGCCCGCTCCCGCAAGTGGCTAGCCAGCCTCTTTGCCGCATGCGGATTATGCGCAACGTCAAGAATCCACTCAACCGATCCCGAAAACACCTGGAATCGTCCGGCTAGCCGCACAGCTGCCAGACCAATCCGAATGGCGTCGGGGCGGACTGGAATACGGCCTTGCAGGCTAACTAGCGTGGCGAGAACGGCGGCGGCATTGCCGAGCTGATGGTCGCCGGTGAGTGCGGGAGGCGGCAAGTCATCGAATTGGACTTGGCGATCCCACCAGCGCCAAGTTTCACCCGTGCGCGTGAATTGATAATCACGCCCAACCAGTCGAAGATCCGCGCCCAAGCGCGCTGCGTAATTCAGCAACCGAGCTGGCGGATCAGGGTCGGCACAGATCGCCGGTCGACCAGGACGATAAATACCGGCCTTTTCGTAGGCGATGCTCTCGCGGTCTGGTCCCAACCAGTCGACATGATCGATAGCGACGCTGACCACCAGGGCGGCATCGGCATCAAGGATGTTGACCGCATCGAGGCGGCCGCCAAGCCCTACTTCCAATATCGCGATGTCCACCTCGGCCTTGTGAAAGAGCTCCAGCGCCGCTAGTGTGCCGAATTCGAAATAAGTCAGCGAGCAGTCGTTACGGGCGTCGTCGATTCGCGCGAAGGCTTGACAGATCGCTAGATCATCGGCTTCGCGTCCGTCGATCCGAATCCGCTCGTTGTAACGTAACAGGTGCGGAGAGGAATAGGCTCCGACGCGATAGCCGGCAGCGCGCAGAATGGCTTCCAGTAACGCCACACAGGAACCTTTGCCGTTGGTGCCGCCCACCGTGATGACCAGATACGACGGCGACTCAGGTTGCAATTGGCGCAGCACCGCCCGCACTCGCGCCAGCCCCAGTTCAACGGCGCGGGGATGCAGGGTTTCCTGCCAGGACAGCCAGTTGTCGAGGGTGTTGAAGCGCATCACTCGCCGTTCTATCTCCGCATTGAAAGTCATGCCGCGCATCAGGGGAAGCGCGTGTGATCAGGCAAATTGAGGGACATTAATTGGGCGCTCGCATGGGAAATGGTCTGCGTTTTATTCCACGCCCACGGGCGCATCCCGGCCGGTCAGCATGGTGAGGAGAGCCGCCAGCCGGTCTCGCAGCTCGCGCCGGTCCACGATCATGTCGATCGCGCCGTGTTCCAGCAGAAACTCGCTGCGCTGGAAGCCTTCCGGCAATTTTTCTCGCACGGTTTGTTCGATGACCCGGGGGCCGGCGAAGCCGATCAGCGCTTTCGGTTCGGCAATGTTGATATCGCCCAGCATCGCCAGGCTGGCGGAAACACCGCCGGTGGTGGGGTTGGTCAACACCGCAAGATAAGGTACGCCATGTTCGGCCAGCCGGGTCAGCACGGCGCTGGTCTTGGCCATTTGCATCAGCGACACCAGCGCTTCCTGCATCCGCGCCCCCCCGCTGGCGGTAAAACAAATGAAAGGAATATGCTCGTGCAGGGCCATTTGAGCGGCGCGGGCGAAGCGCTCGCCGACCACCGAACCCATCGAGCCTCCCATGAATTCAAATTCGAATGCAACCGCGATCACCGGCATTCCTTTGAGCTGTCCCCGCATGGCGATCAACGCGTCTTTTTCGTTGCAGGTTTTTTGGTTTTGCACCAGCCGGTCTTTGTATTTCTTGCTGTCTTTAAATTTCAGAAAATCGGTCGGCTCGATATCGTCGCCGATTTCGGTGGGGCCGTCTTCGTCAAGAAAGCCGAGCAGGCGCTTACGGGCCCCCAGGTACATATGATGGCTACACTTGGGGCACACCTGAAGATTTCGTTCCAGCTCGGCGCCGTACAGCACCGCCCCGCATTCCTCGCACTTGCTCCACAGTCCTTCGGGAATCTGGTGCTTGTTGCGGCCATCGGTGCGAATCCGCGAAGGAACCAGTTTTTCGTACCAGCTCATGAAAAATTCTAACCTTGAGGGTGTCGTCGGTAACGGTCAAACGGTGGACGACAGTGAAATCGGGTGGTCGAGGAAATATTCAACCGGCGAGGGCGACCGGTGTTTGGGTTTGATCCATGGCCTGGCGCATGGCGGTGAGAAGGGCCGTAACTTCTCGGCGCATCCGTTCAGGATCATCGGCCAGTTCGCCCATTTTGGCGACTAGCGCGCTGCCGACCACCACCGCATCGGCCACTTCGGCGATCGCGGCGGCGGTCGGCGGGTCCTTGATACCGAAACCGACGCCTAATGGCAGATCGCTGTGGGCGCGAATGGTTGCCAGCTTGGTCGCAACTTCACTGACGTTGAGCGCCGCCGAGCCGGTCACTCCTTTTAAGGAGACATAATAGAGGTAGCCGCGCGCCATTTGCGCGATCCACTGGATGCGTTCCTCGGAGCTGGTGGGAGCCAGCAGGAAAATCGGGGCGATACCAGCGGAATCGAGCGCAATGGCCAGCTCGGTCGCCTCTTCCGGCGGTAAATCCACGGTTAGCACCCCGTCCACACCCGCATCGCGGCTATTGGCGACGAAGGCGTCGTGGCCCATGCGTTCGATGGGATTGAGATAACCCATCAACACCACGGGTGTTTCACTATCGGCGCGGCGGAATTCTCGCACTAGTTCCAGCACACCGCGCAGTGACATGCCGTGAGCCAGCGCCCGCTCGCACGCTTTCTGGATCACCGGACCATCAGCCATCGGGTCGGAAAATGGGACGCCGAGTTCGATGATGTCAGCCCCGGCTTTCACCAGCGCGTGCATCATCGGCACCGTCAGTTCCGGGCGTGGATCGCCGGCGGTAATATAAGGAATCAGCGCCCTACGACCGGTGAGATGCAAAGCTTTAAAACAGCGGGTAATGCGATTCATGCGGTAAAACTCTTTTAAAGTTGGATGCCTTCCAGTGCGGCGACAGTGTAAATATCCTTGTCGCCGCGTCCCGACAGATTGACTACGATCCGTTGATCGGGGCGTAAGGTCGGGGCGAGCTTAGCGGTGTAAGCCAGGGCGTGGCTGGTTTCAAGGGCCGGGATAATGCCTTCGGTGCGGGTTAAGGCGTGGAAACCCTGTAAGGCCTCCTCGTCGGTAACGGCAACGTAGTTGGCCCGACCGATATCTTTGAGCCAAGCATGTTCCGGCCCAACGCCAGGATAGTCGAGGCCGGCGGAAACCGAATGGGTTTCAATGATTTGACCATGCTCGTCGTTGAGCAGATAGGTGCGATTACCGTGCAATACGCCGGGTTGTCCGGCGCAGAGCGTGGCGGCGTGCCGACCGGTTTCAATGCCGTCGCCAGCGGCTTCGACGCCGTAAATGGCGACATCGCTATCATCCAGAAAGGGATGGAACAAGCCAATAGCGTTGGAGCCGCCGCCCACACAGGCGACCAGCGCATCCGGCAGGCCACCGCAATCGGCCAGCATCTGCTCGCGCGTCTCACGGCCGATTACGGCCTGAAATTCGCGTACCATCAAGGGGTAAGGATGTGGGCCGGCCACCGTGCCAATCATGTAAAACGTATCGTCGATGTTGGTCACCCAGTCGCGCAATGCCTCGTTGAGCGCATCCTTCAGGGTGCGCGAGCCGGAATTGACCGGTTGGACCGTCGCTCCGAGCAGCCGCATGCGGTATACGTTAAGGGCTTGGCGTTTGATATCGTCTGTCCCCATATAGACGACGCACTCCATGCCGAGACGGGCGGCGACGGTAGCCGAAGCCACCCCGTGCTGACCGGCGCCGGTTTCAGCGATGAGCCGGGTTTTTCCCATCCGCGCCGCCAGCAAACCTTGGCCGACGGTATTGTTGATCTTGTGCGCGCCGGTATGGTTGAGGTCTTCGCGCTTGAGATAGATTTGCGCACCGCCGAGTTGTCGGCTCCAGCGCTCGGCGTAATAGAGCGGGCTGGGGCGACCGACATATCGGGCGAGGTCGGCGTCCAGTTCCGCGAGGAATTCAGGATCGTTGCGATAGGTTCGCCACGCAGTGTTCAATTCGTGCAGCGCTTCCATCAGCGTTTCGGCGACGAAGCGGCCGCCATAACGACCGAAATGGCCGGTAGAGTCGGGGAACTGGCTGTAATCCACTTTATTACGCATGGCTTTCACAGTCGTACACCTCGCAGAAATTTCCGCATGAGTTCGGCATCCTTAATGCCCTTGGCTGATTCCACCCCGCTGCTGACGTCCACGGCGTAGGGGCGCACTTGCCGGATGGCCTCGGCGACGTTGCCGGGATGTAGGCCACCCGCCAGGATCAGTGGTTTGTGGCGCTCAGTCGGAATCTTTGTCCAGTCGAAGCCTTGGCCGGTTCCACCCATTTTATTGTCGCCATGGCTATCGAGCAAAAGACCCGATGCCGTGGCGAATTGCCGTTCGTAGTCCGCCATATCAGCGCCAGCGCCCATCGGCACCGCTTTAAGATAAGGCACGCCAAAAGCCGCGCAATAGTCGGGGTCTTCGTCGCCATGGAATTGCACCATGGCCAAGGGGATCGCCGCTAAGACGGATCGTATGGCTGCTGGTTCCTCGTTCCTGAACAATCCCACGGTCGAGATGAACGGTGGTAACACCGCAATGATCCGTCGCGCTGTTTCTGTGTCGACATAGCGGGGGCTGGATGGATGAAACACCAGTCCGATAGCGTCCGCGCCCAAATTGGCGGCTATCACGCCATCTTGGGGATGGGTGATGCCACAAATCTTGACACGAGTACGGGGAATTGGAGTCATGGAACGAAGGCGAGGAGATGAGGACAGCCGCTGAAAAACGGAAGACTACCAGAAATTTGGTTGCTTTGCAGATGGCGCGAAGGAAAATCCTTTATTGAAGCATGACCAACAAGAAGAATGAGTTCCCGGTGGCTTCCGCGCTTGATGTGGTAAATTTTATTTTAAATACAATATCTTATAATTTTATGTCGCTCGGCGAGCAAGTAACGTCCACACACCGGCCGCCAAGAGCAGCAAGCCGCCGACCACGTTAAAGCTGCGTTGAGCCTGCGATGAGGTCAATAAATGATGCGCGGCGGCCGCAAAAATCGAGTAAAGACTCGAATTAATAATAGCCATTACGACAAAAGTGGCAGCAAGAATCCACAGCTGAAAGGTGGGATCGGCTCGCTGGTCAATAAATTGTGGTAGAAAGGCGACGAAAAACAAAATTCCCTTTGGGTTGAGCGCCGTCACTACATAGGTGTTCAAAAATAGACGCCACCGTGAGCTGGGTACGATCAATGAGGCAGCTTCAACCAATGAAACCTTTGCCGTGAATAATTTGATCCCAAGATAGAGCAAATATAAGCCACCGGCTACTTTAATCACAGTAAACCAGATCGTGGAAGTCGCTAGCAGCGTGCCCAGACCTAATAAAGATATGGTGAGCGCGGTGCAATCACCAAACGCAACGCCCGCGACCAACGGCATATTCGCCCGCTGGCCGTGGGCTACCGAATAGCTGATGACGGTAAGAATGGTCGGGCCGGGTATCGCCAGTAAAATTGCGGAAGCCACGACAAAGGAAAGCCAGAGTTCAAATGGCACGCGATGCAGTCCGAGCTGTAGATATGGCAGAGAGGTGTATTCTTCTACTGGGAGAAATAATATCAGCTAAAACTGGTAATAATATATTTTATTTATAGATCATTAAATAATAGTTCCATGGTTTTTTTATGCTAGCGAATCTCATGATCTGAGATGCGATTTGGAAATGACACTTCCAAGACAATACAGCCTACATCCGTCTTAAAAGGTCCGTGCAATTCTCCCGGTGGACGACTGGCATAATAGCCAGTTTCTAGCCATAAATCAAATGCTTGATCATAAAGGCGGCCGCTGACAATCAAAACCTCTTCTGGGTAGAGATGGGTCTTTCCGCCAAAAGCGGATGTATCAGCACCAGGAAGGAAGCGGGTTAGCCGAGTATATTCACCAGACTCTGGATCAATACTCAGGGTCAGTTCTTCTGCGATACCTTCTAATCCATTAATGGATGTCCAATGGCATAAATTCTCAGGACTCAGTGGGTTCCAGTATGATATAGTCGATTTGGCCATGTTGTGTTACTCTTTGTCAGTTTTTTTGATTGGCTTTAGGTGATATTGCATGTTTTGGTAGGGTTAGATAGCGAGTGTGCCTAATGATATCCTGGTGTTGACTGGGTTCTATTAGATAAAATAGATGTGGGTTATTTTTGTGTGTAAGCCAGAACGCTAAATCATAAATGACTATTTCTAATAGGGAACACATTGAATGGCTATGAATCTTAACGCTTTTATCCAATGATATCGACAATAATTCAGTAAATCAAACCCTCATTCTTTCTGGTTTAGTTAGAGACATGATGACAAAGCTCATAACAGTGGTCGGCGCATCTAGGTCGGAGTCTTTATAGCGTGGCTTTTATGAAGAGGCGCATATTTTCCTAGGGCGAATCCTACCGTCATTGTTAATCCCGCGCTGTAGTCGCTTAGATCGAAAGGCGAGCGGCTGGCCAGCTTGTGTCGCGCTCGGTCAGCTTTCAGGCATAATGCACCCCTTTCCTTGGATTGACTATTATCACCATGCTTCCTGTCATTGCCCTCGTTGGCCGACCCAATGTCGGTAAATCGACCTTGTTCAATTCTCTGACGCGCACCCGCGACGCGCTGGTGGCCGATATGCCAGGGTTAACTCGCGACCGCCAGTACGGCATCGGCCGGCGTGGCCCTGGTCCTTACGTGGTAGTCGATACCGGTGGTTTGACGGGCGAGGACGAAGGTTTGAGTGGATTGGTCGCGCGGCAGGCGTGGCGGGCCATTGAGGAAGCGGATGCCGTGCTGCTACTGGTGGACGGTCGCGCCGGGTTGACTGTGGCTGACGAAGACATTGCCCAGCAATTGCGCCGCGCCGGCAAACCGATCCATCTGGTTATCAATAAAGCAGAGCATCGTGAGCCAGAGCTACTCAGCGCCGATTTTCATGCGCTCGGACTGGATCATCTCCATGTCATTGCCGCCGCCCATAATCAGGGCGTCGAAACCTTGATGGAAGAAGTTTTCGCCGCCCTGTCGATCTTGGATGAACAGGAAGAAGGCGAGCGGGATCCTTCCAAACAAGCGGAAGACGTGATCAAACTGGCGGTGGTTGGCCGGCCCAACGTCGGCAAATCCACCTTGGTCAATCGCTTGCTCGGCGAAGAACGGATGCTGGCCAGCGATATGCCCGGCACCACGCGCGACAGCGTGGCCGCGCCATTTGAGCGCGATGGCCAGCGTTATGTTCTGATCGATACCGCTGGCATGCGCCGCCGTTCGCGGGTGAGCGAGGTGGTGGAAAAATTCAGTGTTATTAAAGCGCTACAAGCGATTGACCAAGCGCATGTGGCAGTGCTGGTGCTCGACGCCCGTCAAGGCATCAGCGATCAAGACGCCAGTCTATTGGGCTTGGTGCTTGATAGCGGTCGGGCGTTGGCGTTAGCGGTCAACAAGTGGGATCATCTCGACCCTGATACCCGCGCCCAAGTGAAAAACGACCTCGACCGTCGGCTGGGTTTTCTCGATTTCGCCAAAATCCATTTTATTTCCGCGCTCCATGGCACTGGAGTGGGTGAGTTATTGGCTTCGGTTCGTGAAGCCTACACCGCCGCCACCCGCAAGCTGTCCACGCCGGAACTGACCCGTATCCTGGAAAATGCCGTGGCCGCCCATCAGCCGCCTTTAGTACAAGGTCGTAGCATTAAACTGCGCTACGCCCACCAAGGGGGACAGAACCCGCCCTTGATCGTGATTCACGGCAACCGGGTTGGCCATGTCCCGGACTCTTATCGACGCTATCTGGCCGGCATTTATCGCAAACGGCTAAACTTGTGGGGCACGCCGATCCGCGTTGAATTCCGGGGGGGCGATAATCCTTACCAACCAGCTGAGGGGCGTCGCAACCGACCCAAGAGCGGCGAACGCCGGAAAGCCGGGAAGTAATTGAGGCGGATCAGTTAGAAAATAAGCCTAGCAAATCAGCCCATGAGGCTTCTAATTAAATATTAGAGTATTATAATATAATAAATGGAAGCGGAAATTTTTTTGGACCAACCACCAGCCGCCAGCCAGCGTAGCGAATCAAATTCCAAATTTCTATCAAAGACTTATGTTATGAATTCTCCATCTCCCGTGTCTGGCGCTCCAAACGGCGCATCGTCAGACGTAGTGCAGTCACAGCGGTTGGAACATTTGCCGGTCGCTATTTTTTCCACGGTCATGGGCACGGCGGGTTTAGCGCTGGCCTGGATGAAAGCCCACGCCGTTTTAGGGATGCCGGTCATAGTGGGGGAGGGACTGCGCGGAGTGGCGAGCGCGTTGTTTATACTGTTAATTGTTTTTTACAGTTTGAAAGCACTCCGTTACCCGCGCGCGGTCAAAATGGAAATGCGGCATCCTGTTCGGGTCAACTTCATTCCGACCATTTCCATTTCCTTGCTATTACTCGCAGTGTGTTATGCGGACGCCGCGCCAGTGGCGGCATTTTGGTTGTGGGTCGTGGGTATGACCTTACATCTGTGCTTGACCGTGGCTATTTTCGGCAGTTGGATTCACCACACGCATTACGCCATCCAACATATCAATCCGGCATGGTTCATTCCGGTGGTCGGCAATATTATCGTGCCAGTGGCGGGCGTCCGATTAGCCGCATCACTGGAACTGTCCTGGTTCTTCTTCAGCATTGGCGTGGTGTTTTGGATTGTGCTGATGACTATTGTGTTGTATCGGCTGATTTTTCATGAACCACTGCCAGCGCGGTTGACGCCGACCTTGTTTATTTTATTGGCTCCGCCCTCGGTTGGTTTCATCGCCTATACGCACTTGATTGGCGGGATCGATGCTTTCGCTCGTATTCTTTATTACACCGCCTTGTTTTTGGGGATATTGTTGGCCAGCAACGCCCTGCGGTTTCTCCGGTTGCCGTTTTTTATTTCGGCCTGGGCTTATTCCTTTCCCTTGGCTGCTCTGACGCTCGCCACGCTGGTCATGAGCACCTATCTGCCGGATGCGATTTTTACCGCGCTGGGATACGGGCTGTTATTGCTGCTGAGCCTGGTGATTGGGGCCTTGGCGGCGCGAACGCTGGTCGCGGTCTGGCGTCGCGAGATTTGTTTGCCTGAGTAATGTTGTTTTTCTGGTGTAATCGTAGCAATTCGTTGAGAGGTGTCGTCATGCAGATCAATGTTGGAAATCCAGATCGAATCATTCGGATCGCCGTCGGCGCGATCTTGATCCTCTTGGCCCTCACCGGCGTGATTGGCGTGTGGGGTTGGATTGGCATCGTGCCGCTGCTAACCGGGATATTCCGGTTTTGCCCGGCTTATACCTTGCTGGGTATGAATACCTGTAATGTGGGTTCGACCGATCAAAGCTCAACCCGATAGAACGCAATGGCCAGCAAATCCTTCAAGCAAATAACCCAGGATATCAATCAGGCTCTGGTCCCATTCCGCAAGGAGGCGGATGGAACCATGGCCGGTTTCGGGGCGATGGCAAAAGCGGCAATGGCGCCGGGCGTGCTGTCGGAATTGCAAAAGGAATTGATCGCGCTGGCTATCGGGGTCGCTACCCGTTGCGATGGTTGCATCGGCTTTCATACCAAAACCTTGGTGCGCTTGGGAGTGACCCGCGAGCAGCTTAATGAAACGCTGGCGGTCGCCGTTTACATGGGGGGCGGGCCATCGTTGATGTACGCCGCCGATGCGTTGCGCGCCTACGAGGAGTTTAAAGGCTAAAGTTTGACGTTTGCCCCACCGAACAGGAGGTGATTTCCGCCGTTACCGGCTATTCTGCAACAGTCGAATCGCTGGGTAGTGGAGATGGGATGGGCATCTATTCCTTTTTTGCCGTGTTCGGCGGCGCTGGTTTGGGCGCTTGCCTGCGCTGGTGGCTGGGCCTCTTATTCAATCCGCTTTTTCCGACAGTGCCGCTGGGGACGCTAGCGGCCAATTTGTTGGGCGGTTATCTGGTGGGAGTGGCGGTGGCGTTTTTTTCCATCAATACCAGTCTGCCGCCCGAAATCCGCCTGCTGGTCGTCACCGGGTTCATGGGTGGTTTGACCACCTTTTCCACTTTTTCAGCCGAGGTAGTCTCTTTATTGACACGCGGCCAATTCGGTTGGGCGGCGGCGGCGGCGGGCCTGCATTTGTTCGGCTCGCTGGCGCTGACCGCTTTGGGCATTCTGACCGTTCGGTGGTTTTTGGTTCGCTCTTAAAAAGCGGCGCGGTTTGATCGCTGATGGCGATACACCATCAACTGGAGAGTCAGCGATGGAAGGTTCATTTTTAAGATTCTACGTCCGCGAAAACAAACGGCATCACGGCATACTGTTATGGGAGTGGTTGCTCGAACAGGGTAACCGGATGGCCCTTCGGGGCGGTTCCGCTTTCCGGGCGCTCGGCGGTTTTGGCCGTCACCATCAGTTGCACGAGGATCATTTTTTCGAGCTGGCGGGCAGTGTGACGGTGGAAGTGGAGTTCATCGTGACGGATGCTGAAGCGCGGCAGTTGCTCGATTTAATGCAGTCCGAAAAAATCCGGGTGTTCTATGCGTTGATTCCGGCTCGATTCGGTGTGACGGCGCCAGAGCGGGACGATAAACAACGGTTGGAAGCTCGCTGACGATGTGGAACTGGCGACTGAACTGGAATGTGATCCGTCACGATTTGGTGGTGGGCAGTTGCCCGCGCCATGTAGGCGATATTGACCGGCTGCGCGCGGAAGTGCAAATGAGCGCGATGCTGTCGGTGCAGCATGATGAATGTCTGGAAAAGCTGGAGATCGACTACCAGCGTCACGTTGAGCATGGCCGCCAGCTTGGGCTAAGGATGGCGCGCTGTCCAATGCGGGATTTCGATCCGGAAGATCAGCGGCGCGGCCTGCCAGCGGCGGTGCGGACCTTGGATGAGCTACTGACTGACAGGCATCGGGTCTATGTGCATTGCACGGCTGGTATCAATCGCTCCCCGCTCGTGGTGTTGACGTATCTGACCTTGGTCGAAGGCGCGAGCGTGGAGGATGCGATGAAGCTCATGCTGCGCGCTCGGCCAGAAGTCTATCCGACCTGGGAGGCGTACCACGGTTGCCGCCAGGATTTGACGGTCCGGCACGGAGACCGTATCCGCCAACGCGCCTTCGAGCTAAGCCAGCGTCAGTCGGATCAGGACGCGCGGGAACATTGGCTGCAAGCGGAGCGAGAAATCTGGCGGGAGGCGTTGACCGCTCATCAATCCTTTCGCACCGCGCTGTAACGCGCCTCGCCGGCGTAATAATCTGGAAAACCGGCTACGGCTTGTAAGTCGGTGAAGTCCAGCACCTCGACTGCCTCTCCGCGCCGGATGCGTTCCAGCGCTGCTTGCATTGCCTTGATTGACACATTCAACAAAGTCAGTGGATAGACGGCGATCTTGTAGCCGATGGCTTCTAGCCGCGGCAATGGCAATAGCGGCGTTTTGCCGGACTCGATCAGATTGACCATCTTGTAACCAGGAACTTCCGCGCCGTAACGCTGCATTTCCGCTTCGCTCAATGGGGCTTCCAGGAAGGTGATATCCGCGCCGATTTCCACGAACGCCTGACAGCGGACAATGGCTTCGTCCAAGCCGTCGGTGGCGCGGGCGTCAGTTCGTCCCATGATCAGAATATCGGTCCCTTCGTTGCGCGCGTCCACTGCCGCTTGCACCCGCAACAGCGCTTCCTCCCGGCCGACCACCGCTTTGCCGCGCGTGTGGCCGCAGCGTTTGGGCATGAGCTGGTCTTCGATCATGATGCAACCGAAGCCGGCGCGGGCGTAGCCTTCAACGGTGCGCCGCACGTTGAGCGGGTTGCCAAAGCCGGTATCGCCATCGCCGAACAGCGGAATACTCACCGCGCTACAGATGTTCCGGCCCTGGTCGATCAGCTCGCCGTAGGAAATCAACCCCGTGTCGGGCAAGCCCAGCCGAACGGCGGAGACGGCAAAGCCGCTCATGAAAGCGGTGGGGAAGCCGGCTTGTTCCGCCAGCTTGGCGGACAGAGCATCGTGACAGCCCGGCATCAGTAGCAAGCCCGGTCGGGCGAGCAGGGCGCGGAGTCGGTCGGCGGGCGTCGGCATGGCGTCGTCTCTCACCGATCCAGATAGCGTTTCAGCAAGCCGCCGTAGGCGTCGATGCGCCGGTCGCGCAGGTAAGGCCAAGCCCGTCGCACCGATTCGGAATGGCTCAAATCCAGTTCGGCCGTCAGTGTGGCTGGTTCTTCAGCGGAGGCGGTGGCTAGCCATTCGCCTTGTGGACCGACGATAAAACTGGTGCCCCAGAAGGAGATGCCGGGCGTTTGGCCGGATGGATCGGGTTCGAAGCCGACGCGATTGCAGACGACCGCTGGAATGCCGTTGGCGATGGCGTGCGCCCGCTGAATGATGATCCAGGCTTCCCACTGCCGCTGCCGTTCCTCTTCCACCTCGTCGGGGTTCCAGCCGATGGCGGTGGGATACAAGAGCAGTTCCGCTCCGGCCAGCGCCATCAGTCGTGCCGCTTCGGGAAACCATTGATCCCAGCACACCAGCACGCCGAGCCGCCCGACCGAGGTGTCAATGGGGGTGAAGCCTAAATCGCCGGGGGTGAAGTAGTATTTTTCGTAATAGCCGGGATCGTCGGGAATGTGCATTTTGCGATAAGTGCCGATGACATCGCCGTCACGTTCGATGACTACCGCAGTGTTGTGATATAGCCCCGGCGCGCGGCGTTCGAACACGGAGGCGACCACGACCACGCCCAATTCCCGCGCGATCGCGCTGATCGCATGAGTCGTCGGGCCGGGGATCGCTTCGGCCAAATTAAACGACACCGGGTCTTCGATTTGGCAGAAATAAGGATGCGCGTGCAGTTCCGGCAACACAATCAATTGTGCGCCGTGGTCGGCCAGTTCGCGGATGCTGTTGAGGCTGGCGGCCAGATTGGCGTCGCGGTCGCTGGTACAGGCTTGTTGCGCCAAGCCAACGTTCAAGGTTTTCGGTGACATAAGTCAGCTTTCTTAGATTGGAGTCAGTGATGCGGTCGAGGCTATACTTTTATCAATAATCTATGAATCGCGCCTTAAGGATCATTGTGCTCATTAGGAATAAACGCAATGTTCACCCTCATTATTCGTCAAAGTGAACTTAGCGAGATGCCCAATTTCAAGTTGTCAGTCGATGATGGTGGATCATCGCGCCGAAGATGCGTTCGCATCGGTGATGGCCAGAGCCTGCCGCAGACGATGGTTCGCAGCGTGATGGCGATGGCTTATCAGGCAAGTAGCCGGTTTCTCTCTCGCCCAATCCCGGAAGTGTGGCTGCTGGATATTCAAAACCGGCAATTCGAAATCTACCGCCAACCCCTTAACAGCGTATACGAGCAGCGAGATTGTCGCCGCACCGGCCAAATTGCGCCTATTCTCTATCCCGATGCCGCAATCGATCTGGCCGAACTCTTTCCCAACCGCTGAGCCTTGTTTCTGAATGACCGAACTGACCTTTACCGCTGACGGCGCGGAGCGCGTCCCGCTCAAAATTTTCACCGAAAAAGCGTACCTGGATTATTCCATGTACGTCATCCTCGACCGGGCTTTGCCGCATATCGGCGACGGACTGAAGCCGGTGCAGCGGCGCATCGTCTACGCCATGTCCGAGCTTGGCTTGTCGGCTAACTCCAAGCACAAAAAATCCGCCCGCACCGTCGGCGACGTGCTCGGCAAATACCACCCGCACGGTGATTCAGCGTGCTATGAAGCGATGGTGTTGATGGCGCAGCCGTTCTCCTACCGCTATCCGCTAGTGGACGGGCAGGGCAACTGGGGTTCGCCGGACGATCCCAAATCCTTCGCCGCCATGCGCTACACCGAAGCACGGCTGTCGGCGTTCGCGCAAATCCTGTTGGCCGAACTTGGCCAAGGCACGGTGGACTGGACGCCGAATTTCGACGGCACATTGGATGAACCGGTGTTGCTGCCCGCGCGCTTGCCGCATGTATTGCTCAACGGCGCGACCGGCATCGCGGTCGGCATGGCCACCGACATCCCGCCGCACAATCTGGGCGAAGTCGCGGCGGCCTGCATTCGGCTGCTGGATCAACCCGAAACCGAACTGGAGGCGCTGGGCGAACTGGTTCCCGCGCCCGATTTTCCCGGCGGGGCGGAAATTATTACCCCGCGCGAGGAACTGCGCAAACTCTATCAAACCGGCAACGGCGCGGTGCGGCTGCGCGCCCGTTTCGAGCGGGAAAACGGCGAGGCGGTCGTCATTACCGCCTTGCCGCATCAAGTGTCGGGCGCACGGATCATGGAACAGATCGCCGCGCAAATGCGCGACAAAAAATTGCCAATGGTCGAGGATTTGCGGGACGAATCCGACCATGAAAACCCCACTCGCCTGGTGCTGGCGCTGCGCTCCAATCGGGTCGATGTCGATTTGCTGATGGATCATCTATTTGCCACCACCGACCTGGAAAAAAGTTGCCGCGTCAATCTCAACATGATCGGCCTGGACGGCCGACCGCAGGTCAAGAATCTCAAGCAAATCCTCGAAGAATGGCTGCGCTACCGCATCGCCACCGTGCGCCGGCGCTTGCAGTACCGGCTCGATCAGGTCGAACAGCGCCTGCATATCCTCGACGGCCTGCTGATCGCCTATCTCAATCTGGATGAGGTGATCCGCATCCTGCGTACCGAGGATAAACCCAAACCGGTCCTGATGGCGCGCTTTCAATTGTCCGACGCCCAGGCCGAAGCGATTCTGGAAACCAAGCTGCGTCACCTCGCTCGGCTAGAGGAAATGAAACTGCGCGGCGAACAGGATCAGCTGCGCAAGGAACAAGAGCAGTTGCAAGGCTTGCTCAGTTCAGAAAAGCGCTTGAAGATGCTAATACGAAAAGAAATTCAAGACGACGCCAAGCGCTACGCCGACCCGCGCCGCTGCCCGCTGGTGGAGCGGCGGGCGGCGCAAGCCCTGGATGAAACCAGCCTGACGCCCAGCGAACCGATGGTGGTGGTGCTGTCGCAAAAAGGCTGGGTGCGAGCGGCCAAGGGACGTGAAATCGACGCGACGGCGTTAAGCTATAAAGCGGGCGACGGTTTCCTCGACCAAGCACAAGGCCGTAGCAATCAGTCGGCGGTCTTTTTCGATACCACCGGCCGCACTTACACCCTGCCAGTGATGGGGTTAGCCTCGGCGCGCGGCTACGGTGAACCCTTGACTGGAAAACTCAGTCCACCGGATGGCGCGCGCTTTGTCAGTGTGTTGCTGGCCAATCCCGAAGACCTTTATCTGCTGGTAACTGATGCTGGTTACGGTTTCATCTGCGCCTTCGACGATCTGCTCAGCCGTAACAAGGCGGGCAAAGTGGTGCTGACCGTGCCGAACGGCGCGCGGATTTTATCGCCGCTGCCGGTCGGCAATGGCGAGACCGACCGCTTGGCGGCGGTGGGTAGCGGCGGGCGCTTGCTGGTGTTTCCGGCAAACGATCTTCCCCGATTGTCCAAGGGTAAAGGCAACAAGATTCTCGACCTGAGTAGCGAGGAAAAATTGGTGGCGCTAGCTCTCATCCCGCCGGCTAAAAGCTTGGTGCTCACCGCCGGTAAACGGGATTTGAAGATCAAGCCCGCCGATCTGGAAAATTATGCGGGCGAGCGCGGTCGGCGGGGCAAACCGCTGCCACGCGGTTTTCAGCGAGTGGAACGCTTGACCGTAGTCGAGTGAGCGCGCCACCACCACAACCGGTAGCCCAGCAACCCGCTCAATAGCCCAGCGTATAGCAGCGGTTCGCGGATATCGGTTTTGACCAGCCATAGATAGTGAAGCACGCCGAGCGCGGCGATGAGGTAAACCAGCCGATGCAATTGCTGCCAATGACGGCCCAAGCGTTTCATCATTCGGCTGGTGGACGTGGCCGCCAGCGGGAGCAATAGCAGCCAGCCGGTGAAACCGAGTGTGATATAGGGCCGTTTGGCGACATCTTCGATAATCGAAGCCAAATCGAAAAACTGATCGAAAATCAAATACACGCTGAAGTGGAGGCAAACGTGGAAAAAGGCAAACAAGCCCAACATCCGCCGAAATTTTAACAGCCAGTTCCAGCCGGTCAGCCGTCGCAACGGCGTCACCGTTAAAGTCAGTAGCAGAAAACGCAAGCTCCAGTCGCCAGTGCGGTGGCTGAGCGTTTCAACTGGATTGGCTCCCAGTTGATCCTGCCAGGCTAGCCAGCACAACCAGGCTATCGGGAGCAAACAGGCGATGAAAATGAGTGGCTTGCCGATAACGGAAAGCCAGCGGGTTTGCAGTGGCGTCATGGCGGCCGAATGAAAGAAGCCCAAAAAAAAGCCGGAACGTAATATGTTCCGGCAAATAACCACCAAAGGAAGGTGTGGAGAAGAACGACATCTTTCGATGTCGGCTATAGATTACGCAATATTGTTGCGTTGCGTCAAGTTTTTTTGCACTGCAATAAAAAAACCGGAGCTATTGTCGCTCCGGTAAATAACCACCAAAGGAAGCTTTAAAAACCACATTCACCATCAAATGTTGCGGTGCAGTATACCGGTATTGCTGCATTGCGTCAAACCCATTTTTGCCGCGATGTTTCAGAAAAAAACCCGAACCATCACTTGGTGATGGATTGTATTGATAAGCTGTATCTTATTGATTTAATAATCAAATGCCCACCACGCGATGATAGATGCTTTATTAACCGTGCCGCAAGACGATTTTCCCCAATTGCTGGGCAGACAACAGGCGCTGGTGGGCGGCTACCACCTCATCAAGTTCAAAAACCTGATCAATGACAGGCTCGATTCGATGTTCGACCACAAAACGCAGCATCTCCGCAAATTCGGCTGGCGTGCCCATCGTGGAACCGATAATTCGCGCTTGCCGGAAAAACAGGCGAACCAAATCCAGCCCAGTTGTTGGATTGCCGGCGGTCGAACCGTAAACGACTAGCCGTCCCCCGCGCTTGAGCGTTAAGAAACAATCCGTAAAGTTAGGGCCGCCGGTGCCATCGACGATCACATCGATACCCCCGGTCAGTTCAGTCAGTTGTTTGGGCCAGTTTTCAAGGTGATAATCGATGCCGCCAACCGCGCCGAGCTGGCGGGCCTGCTCCAGTTTGGCCGCGTTTCCGGTCGTGACGAAAACTCGCGCGCCCAGCGCCACCGCCCATTTCAAGGCGAAAGTCGCCACACCGCCGCCAATGCCAGTTACCAGCACCGTTTCTCCCGCGCGCGCCTCACCTTGCGTCATCAGCGCCCGCCAGGCCGTCAAGCCGGCAAGCGGCAGCGCCGCGGCCTGTTCCCAGCTCAGAAAATCGGGTTTGGGAAAGGTGCTATCAGCGGGAACGCAAATAAACTCGGCGAAGGTGCCGGGGTCTGGCATGCCTAATACGCGAAAGGCGGGGTTGGGGAAACGCGTATTGGCGCCCCAGTCGTAGGCGGGATAGATGACGACTTCCCGACCGAGCAGGTCCGGTGATACCTCCGCGCCTAATTGGTCGATGACGCCCGCGCCGTCCGAACCCATGAAACAGGGTAAACGGATACCTGGGTATTGGCCGAATGTAATCCAGACATCGCGTCGGTTGAGTGAGGAGGCCCGGAGCTTGACGCGAACTTGACCTGGTTGAGGTTCGGGGGTGGGGACATCGTTTAGGCGCAACTGCTCGGGACCACCAAGTTTTGAGAGAATGACGGCTTTCATTGGGATGATTTCCTTCCAATCATTAGGGGAGTTTCGACTGCCCGCGGTCTTTTCTCTGTAGAGGGCATGAAAATGCCTAATTAGTACCCATGCCAAAGATTGGTGGTTATAGCTCAATCCTTCAAGTCTTTTTCTTCACTTACCGCCAAAATGTTCTAACTTTAACTGAGCAAGCACGGCCGATAGAGGGTCGGATCGCGATAAAGGGGTCGTTCTCAGGCTGTGTGCATCGTATAACATTGCCCCTGTAAAGGGCCGTCGCCCCGCATGATCGTGGAGAGTGGGACAGCTACAGCCGTAATCATGAGTTTTCACCGGCTCGTTCCCGTCTCCAGGGCGGAAGGTTTCTTCACTAATAGACGATACAAGAAGAGAAGCATGATGACTGACAAGCCTATCAATATGACGCGCCCGCTGGATCTGACGCACGAGAAGCGCAACGTCGGCCCGCAGCGCATCCAGCGGCCGCTTTATGTGGATCTGCTGCCCACTTGTAACAACGCCTGTCCGGCCGGTGAAAACATCCAGGCTTGGCTGACGCACGCCCAAGCCGGTCGCTTCAAGGAAGCCTGGCAGAGCCTCACTGAAAACAACCCGATGCCCGGCATCCACGGCCGGGTTTGCTACCATCCCTGCGAAACCGCCTGCAACCGTGGCAAGCTCGATTCCTCGGTCAGCATTCATGCCGTCGAACGCTTTCTGGGCGATTTGGCTTTGCAGGAGAACTGGCAGTTTACCGTCACCGCGCCCCCCAGCGGCAAGCGCGTTCTTGTGGTCGGCGCCGGTCCCAGCGGCTTGTCCGCCGCCTACCATTTGGCTCGCATGGGCCACACCGTCGAAATCCATGAAGCGGGGCCGATGGCCGGCGGCATGATGCATTTCGGCATTCCCTCTTATCGGTTGCCGCGCGACGTGTTGGATGCGGAGATCAAGCGGATCGAGAACATGGGCGTCAAGATCGTGCTCAACCACCGGGTTGACGATCTGATGGCCGAGAAAGAAGCCGGCAAGTTCGATGCGCTATTCATTGCCGTCGGGGCGCACATCAGCAAGCGCACCGAGATCCCCTCCCGCGACGCCGGCAAGATGCTCGACGCCATCAGCTTCCTTAAAGACGTGGAAACCGGCAACGCGCCCAGGCTGGGTCGCAAGGTCGCGATCTACGGCGGCGGCAACACCGCGATGGACGCCGCCCGCGTCGCCAAGCGCCTGGGTTACGAGCCGCTGATCATTTATCGCCGTGATCGCGCCCACATGCCCGCGCACGACTTTGAGGCGACCGAGGCGCTCGAAGAAGATGTGAAGATCCACTGGCTGCGCACCATCAAGAACATTGAAGAAAACAAGTTCACGGTCGAGATTATGGAGGTTGACGCCAAGGGTCGGCCACAACCCACCGGCCAGTTCGAGACGCTGGAAGCCGATGCGCTGATCATGGCGCTCGGTCAGGATGTGGACACCAGTTTCATGCGCAAGGTGCCGGGCGTCGAGTTCAAGGACGACGGCGTGGTGATGGTGGACGAGGCCATGATGACCGGCTATCCGGGGCTGTTCGCTGGTGGCGATATGGTGCCGTCCGATCGCACCGTTACTATCGGGGTTGGCCACGGCAAGAAAGCCGCCCGCCACATCGACGCTTGGTTGCGCGGGAGTACCTTTGTCAAACCGCCCAAGCACGATCTCGCCACCTTCGAGAAGCTGCACGTCTGGTATTACACTGACGCCGCTCAGCGTCCGCAAGGGCATTTGGAGATAAAGCAGCGCGTCAGCAGCTTTGAGGAAGTGGTCGGCGGCCTGAGTCAAAAAGAAGCGTTGTACGAAGCCCGGCGCTGCCTGTCTTGCGGCAATTGCTATGAGTGCGACGGCTGCTACGGCGCTTGCCCGGAAGACGCGATCATCAAGCTGGGGCCAGGGAAACGCTATCGCTACAACTACGATCTTTGCACCGGCTGTGCGGTATGTTTCGAACAGTGTCCTTGTCACGCCATCGACATGATTCCTGAACCATCGGCGGAGGCGTCTGAGCCGACGAGCTGACGCGCCATCCATTGAAAGTGAATGCCCTGGCGCTGCTGACCAGCGCGGGGGCGCGAATCCCGTTTTCCGAATCACCGCCCGCCCAGTTTTGGCGCGGGCCAAGAAAAGAGAAGCGCAATGACCGAACGGAAAATCACCACCATCGACGGTAACGAGGCCGCGGCCTACGTCGCCTATCGCGTCAACGAAGTTTGTACCATCTACCCGATCACGCCGTCCTCGACCATGGCCGAACTAGCCGATCAATGGGCCTCCGAGGGCGTCAAGAATCTCTGGGGCACCATCCCTCTCGTAATGGAGATGCAGCATGAGGGCGGCGCGGCGGGCGCGGCGCATGGTGCGTTGCAAACCGGCGCGCTAACGACGACCTTCACCGCGTCGCAGGGCCTCCTGCTGATGATCCCCAACATGTACAAGATCGCCGGTGAATTGACCTCGGCGGTGTTCCATGTCGCCGCTCGCGCCTTGGCGACGCAGGGCCTGTCGATTTTCGGCGACCATCAGGACGTGATGTCGGTGCGTCCGACCGGCTTTTGCATGTTGGTGTCAGCCTCTGTGCAAGAAGCCCACGACATGGCGCTGATCGCTCAGGCGGCGACCTTGGAAGCGCGGGTGCCCTTCATTCACTTCTTCGACGGTTTCCGCACCTCGCACGAGGTCAATAAGCTGACGCTGCTGACCGATGACGAGATGCGGGCGATGATCCGTGACGATCTGGTGTTGGCGCACCGTAATCGGGGGCTGAATCCGGATCGGCCGTTCATTCGCGGCACCGCGCAAAATCCCGATACCTATTTCCAGGCCCGCGAAACGGTCAACCCGTTCTACGCCAAGGTGCCAGAAATCGTCCAGGCCGCGATGGATAAGTTCGCTGGCGTCACCGGTCGGCGCTATAATTTGTTTGACTATTTCGGCGATCCCAACGCGGAGCGCGTGGTGATTCTGATGGGGTCCGGCGCGGAAACCGCCCTCGAAACCGCCGATTATCTGAACGCGCGCGGCGAGAAAGTGGGCGTGTTGCAAGTGCGCCTGTATTCGCCCCTGTCCGCATCGCATTTTCTGGCGGCGTTGCCAGCCAGCGCTAAAGCCATTGCCGTGCTGGAACGCACCAAGGAGCCAGGCGCGACCGGTGAGCCGATGTATCTGGAAGTGGTCAATACCCTAGTTGAAGCCCAGGTTGCGGGAACGTTGCGAACGCAGTCGCTACCGCGCGTGATCGGCGGCCGTTACGGCTTGTCGTCCAAGGAATTCACCCCGGCCATGTGCAAGGCGGTGTTCGACGAGTTGGCCAAGGCCAAGCCCAAGAATCACTTCACGGTTGGCATCGTGGATGACGTGATGCACACCAGCCTGGACGTCGACCCGCATTTTGTGATCGAGTCCGACAAGGTGGTGCGGGCGATGTTCTTTGGCTTGGGCGCGGACGGCACGGTCGGCGCCAACAAGAATTCCATCAAGATCATCGGCGACGATCCAGAGTTTTACGCGCAGGGTTATTTCGTCTACGACTCCAAGAAATCCGGCTCGCAGACCGTTTCGCATCTGCGGTTCGGTCCCGATCCGATCCAAGCGCCTTATCTGGTGCAATCGGCCAATTTCATCGGTGTGCACCAATTCAACTTCCTGGATCGCGGCGATGTGCTGACGCGGGCCGCGCCGGGCGCTATCGTTCTGCTGAATACCAGTCCGCATGAGCCGGAAGAAGCCTGGGACCGGATTCCGAGGCCAGTACAGGAAGAAGTTATCGCCAAGAAGTTGGAAGTCTACGGCATTAATGCCGAAAAGGTGGCCCGCGACAATGGCATGGGCAGCCGAATCAACACCATCATGCAGACCTGCTTCTTCGCCATTTCGAAAGTCTTACCGCGCGATAAAGCGATCGAAAAAATCAAATACTCGATCAAGAAATCCTATGCGCGTAAAGGCGAGGAGGTGGTCCGCAAGAATTTCGAGGCGGTGGATAACACCTTAGTCAATCTGAAGCAGATTCCGGTGCCGGCGCGGGCCACTGGCGCCCGCGCGCTACCGCCGGTGGTGCCGGCCAACGCGCCCGATTTCGTGCGCAACGTGACGGCGATGATGATGGCCGGACGTGGCGACGAGCTGCCCGTCAGCGCCTTGCCGGTGGATGGCACCTATCCGAGCGCCACCACCAAGTGGGAAAAGCGCAATATCTCGAATTTCGTTCCGATCTGGGAACCAGAAATTTGTATCCAGTGCGGCAATTGCAGCATGGTCTGCCCGCATGGCGTGATTCGCTCCAAGTTTTATCACCAAAACAGCTTGGAGAGCGCTCCCGAAGCCTTCAAGACGGCCCCCATCGACGCCCGTGGCTTCCCGGACATCCGCTACACGCTGCAAGTGTATTTGGAGGATTGCACTGGCTGTTCGCTGTGCGTGGAGGTGTGTCCGGCCAAGAGCAAGGAGAAAGTCGGCCATAAGGCCATCAACATGGCGCTCAAGGAGCCGGTGCTGGACAACGAGCGCGCCAATATCGGTTTCTTTGAGACCTTGCCGGAAGTGGATCGCGGTCGGGTCGATTTTTCGACCGTGCGCGGCGTGCAGTTCCTGCCGCCGCTGTTCGAGTTCTCCGGCGCGTGCTCCGGTTGCGGTGAAACGCCCTATGTGAAATTGTTGTCGCAGCTATTCGGCGACCGGCTGCTGGTCGCCAACGCGACCGGTTGCTCCTCGATCTACGGCGGCAATCAGCCGACGACGCCGTGGTCGATCAACAGCGAAGGGCGCGGTCCGGCCTGGTCGAACTCGCTGTTTGAGGACAACGCCGAATTTGGCTTAGGGTTCCGGCTGACCGCCGACAAGCATTTGGTCTACGCCCGCGAGCTGTTGCAGGCGCTGGGTTCTCAGCTTGATCGAGAGCTGGTGGGTGATGTGCTCGAAGCCGAGCAACTCACCGAGATCGACATCCGTCGCCAGCGTGGACGGGTGGCGGAGCTCAAGCAGCGGTTGAAGGAAATTGCCGACCCGCGCGCCGCGCATTTGCTGGCTATCATCGATCAACTGGTGCGGCGCAGTATTTGGATCGTCGGCGGCGACGGTTGGGCTTACGATATCGGTTCATCTGGCGTCGATCATGTGCTCGCCAGCGGTCGCGACGTAAACATTCTGGTGATGGATACCGAGGTTTACTCCAATACGGGCGGCCAAATGTCGAAATCCACACCGCTGGGCGCGGTTGCCAAGTTCGCGGCGGCCGGCAAGACCATCGGCAAGAAGGATCTTGCGCTGCAAGCGATTTCCTACGGCAATGTTTATGTGGCGCGGATTGCGTTGGGAGCCAATCCCCAACAGGCGCTGCTGGCGTTCCGTGAAGCCGAAGCCTATCGGGGACCGTCGCTCATCCTGGCCTATAGCCACTGTATCGCCCACGGCATCAATATGCAGAAGGGCCTTGACCAACAGCATCTGGCGGTGGAAAGCGGCCATTGGCCGTTGGTGCGCTATAACCCAGGGGTGCGGGAATCAGGCGAAAATCCGTTCGTGCTCGATTCGGCGCGGCCCAAGATTCCGCTCAAGCAGTACGCCTACAACGAGGTGCGCTATAAGGTGTTGGCCCATACTAATCCGAAGGAAGCGGAGCATCTGATGGAATTGGGCCAGCAAGCGATCAACCAGCGTTGGTCGGTGTATGAGGAGATGGCGGCCCGTAGCGGCGCGACCTTCCAGCCGAAGTTCAAACAATAAGAGGCCCGTTATCGCCTGATCCTCTGAACCCTCTCCCGGCAATGGGAGAGGGGACGCCGGAATCGGTTTGCTCCCGCAAGGGGGAGGGGGACGGATGACGATCCATCGACATCTTGCACGCAGAAGGAACCATCATGGATTTACGAACCACTTACATGGGGATGGAACTTAAGCATCCCATCGTGGCATCGGCCTCGCCGCTGGTTGGGAGCGTAGCCAACATCAAGCGCCTGGAAGATGCGGGCGCATCGGCTGTCGTCATGTTTTCGCTGTTCGAGGAACAGTTGCAACATGAGAGCGCCGCGCTGGAATATTTGATGACGGCGGGTACCGAAAGCTTTGCTGAATCGTTGAGCTATTTCCCGGAAGTGGACGACTATACGGTCGGCCCGGACAGCTATTTGGAGTTGCTGCGCAGCGCTTCAGAGGCGGTGGATATTCCGGTTTTCGGTAGTTTGAACGGTATCACCAATACCGGCTGGATTGAATACGCGCAGCTGATGCAGCAGGCGGGCGCCAAAGGCATTGAGCTCAACATTTATTACATCCCCGCTGATCTGACCACCAGCGGCCGCGAGGTCGAAGCGCGCTACATTGAAATCGTCAAAGCGGTGAAAGCGGCGGTGTCGGTGCCGGTCGCGGTGAAATTGAATCCGTTTTTCAGCGCCATTGGTTCGATGGCTAAGGCGCTGGACGACGCGGGCGCGGACGCGCTGGTGTTGTTCAACCGTTTCTATCAGCCCGATTTTGATCTGGACAAGTTGGAAGTTGCGCCGAACTTGCATCTGAGTACGCCGGACGAAATCCGGTTGCCGTTGCTCTGGTTGGCGGTGCTTTATGGGCGGCTGCATGCTTCGCTGGGTGCAACCCGCGGCGTGCATACTCCGGTGGAAGTGGTGAAGTACCTGATGGCGGGCGCTGATGTAGTGATGACTACTTCAGCGCTACTCAAGAACGGCGTTGATTACCTGACCACCCTGCGTGATGGTTTGGCGGCCTGGATGGAGATGCATCGCTACGTGTCGGTGGCGCAGATGAAAGGTTCGATGAGCCAGCGCAACGTGGCTGATCCAACTGCATTTGAGCGGGCCAACTATATCAAGACGCTGGAAAGCTATAAGGGGGATTACATCTGATTGCCGCGTCTTGATTTTAGGGATGAAAGGGGACCACGCAAGCGGTCCTTTTTCATCGAAGATAGCAATCTTCATTAAAGCTGATTCCGCTCACCCCCACAGAGATGGGAAACGGATGTAAGAGTCCGGCCAAGGCCGTCTAGACGGTTTGCGAGGAAGTAAGCCTTCAAGGGAGTGGTTTCCGATTTTTTCGCCCACCATGAAACAGGATTCGAAACCGCGTTAATTAACGAGATTAAGGAGATCGAGATGAGAAACGTCAGTGTATTGGCTTTTTCATTGTATTTCTTGACGGGTGTGGCGTTCGCCGACAAACCGCCTCTCGATTGCGGTAAGAAGTCACTGGCGAGTGCGGTGGCGGATTCCGATGACACCTCCATCTCATTTACTGGCGTCTGTGCTGGACCCATCGTGATCCAAGCTGATGGGTTGCGCCTGATTGGCGTAGGTACCGCAATTATCGACGGCGGTGGCCAGGATGCAGTAACGGTTGCGGGCGCGCATGGCGTGTCGCTGGCGAATATCGAGGTGCGAAACGGCGCCAATGGCGTTGTTGGAATCAATGGCGCCCATTTTTCCCTGACGGATGCGAACGTACACGACAATCAAGTGTCCGGTATTTCGCTTCAGACCGCATCGAGCGCGGTGTTTTCGGGAGTGACGACCAGCCACAATGGATTGCATGGCCTTACTGTGGAAACGGGATCGGCGACCACCATCACCGGATCTTTTACCGCATCCGGTAACCGGGTTTTTGGAGTCAACGTGAATGGCAGTGCGCTCACCTTCTCGCGGGCCGATGCCACTTTGAGCGATAACGCGCTCGGCATGCAAGTTGCCGCTGGCGCAAATGCCTTTATCAACGATCCTTCGACGGTGCTTAACCTGACCAACAACCAAGCCACCGGCTTAACCATCGTGTCGGGCGCTCACATGGTTTCGTTCGGCGGCGCGATCAAAGCGTCCGGCAATCCGGTGAATGGGGTTTCCTTGAACTCCAAAGCTGGACTCGACCTCGACGCCGGCTCCACGCTGGACAGCTTCAATAACGGTGACGGCCTTCAAGTGCAGCAGGGTTCGGAAATGACTGTCTTCAACATTCCCCAGTTTTCCGGTGTCGCCGGATTCAGCACGGTCAATTGCCACAATAACAGGGGAAACGGGATCAGAGTCAGAAATGCATCGTCTGTGAAAATTTCGAATCAGGCGAATGTGATCAGCACTGGAAACGGTGCGAATGGGTTCGTCGCGGACGATGGCGCTGGTATCACGCTGGTCAATTCGACCGTCACCGGCAATACCCTCAAGGACCTTCAATTGACCTTTGGCAGCCGCGCCGATCTGCAAACGTCAACTTTCGGAACATTCGCTTGTGATGCCACGGTTCTGGTACGGGGCACGAGCGGAATCACCTGTCCACACTAAATTTATTGAGCCTGAGCTTTTTTCAGCCTTCCTCAAGTTCGATGGCCTGAATCAAGCGCAACAGACTCATGCCCTGAGCTTCATGACGGATGCTGGGTTTCCTGAAACTGTGTAACCGTCCGGTTTGACCGTGTTGACAGGCTTAAAGGAGACGTTCAGATGGTCAGGCCGAACGCTTACCCCTACGCTCTGATTGACGGAGGGGTTAGGCGCGTTCACTCACTGTGCTTACTTTTTGCTGACCCTCCTCAGCGAATATTTGCCCGGACCGCTTGGCCGGAGAATGAAACGAGCAGGCTCCAGACTATAAGTGTGGGTGGCCGCGAGCACCATTGAGCAATTCTCGCGTGAGGTGACCGCCGGCTCGCCGACTGACCACAGCCCGGAACTCAACTCCGTCACAAGCACGCTCTTCAGCAGGCGCGGACCCTCCTGGTTCCATTCGAGCCACTGGAGGTACACCTCTGAGGATACATGCTCAAACCCTTGATTAAATATGACAGTCCGATAGTGACGAGCGCCCATCGGCTCGGAGCATGACGTGACTGCCGAAATGTTTGGCGCCAGCCATTCGGCGGCATTTGGAAATGAGGCCTCCGCCGCCAGCAAGCTAGCCGAAGCCGGAAGGCCAAGCAGGGCGAGAAGACAGGTGCGAACCATTGGCGCCACAGGCGTTGCCTCACAAATGAAAGGGGCTTCCCCGTCCCGAGCCGATTGCCGTGCGGCGAGCGGAACTGCATGCCAAGATGGGGTTGCGAATCTCGCCAACGAATTCGGGAGGGGGAATTCATGGCTATTATGTATGTTGGAATCGGTCTGGCCAAGAACATGTTTGCAGTGCATGAGGTGGCCGAGCACGGGCAGTCAACGTTGGCGCGGTCGAAAGTCGCGCGCGGCTTGGCGCGCGCCGTCGTCGCCCGGTTAACAACTCTCGTTAGCCGGCACATGGAAATGGCATGAAAGACTGGTATGCCGTAAGAGGCCTATGCCGCTGGTACTTCACGGATAGTGGCGCAACCGACCGAATGGAGGAAAGACTGGTCCTCTTCCAGGCAGAGAGTCTTGATGAGGCGCTCGATCTTGCAGAGGTGGCCAGACCTATTGCGCACCAGACCCGAGGGCCAACTTTACAGTCGAGTCCGCAGGTTGGTGGCATGCGCTAGGGCGTGCTCAACCGCCGAGATCTTGTCGGGGAGGCTTGAGTTCCGCTGCGTGGCGGTTGAGAATCTTGTGCTTGCCAAGGGGGAGCGCCGCTATGATCTGGCTTTTGCGGTACGCGTCGGTGTGTTGGACGGACGTTACCCGGCTGAGGGGCACGTCGCCCTCGCTCGGCTGCGAAAGGCTCTCGTCAAAGGCGGCATATTGCTCCTCGACGGCGGTGACCCGCTCAAACAAGTCACGCTCGGTGCAGCCGATGTCGCTTCGCAGGTGGGCTTAATCCAGGCGTTGGGCGTCATGAGGGCGAAACTGGTGCAGTTAGGGGAATTTGAGTCGATGTCGAAGGTTCAGGCGCGGACCTTGGCGGACGCTCTTCTTGCAGCAGAACCGAACGCGGTCGAGACGTGCGTGAGGTTTGTATGCGCCGAGACTGTTGGCCTCTGGCATGGCCGGGGGCGCGCAATGATGTGTCGTAGGCTAAAGCATGTCCAGCTTGATCAGGATCAGAAGAAGCGCCTGATGGATTGCATCTTCCGCCGACTTTCTACGGGGCGGTTCTCCGAACAGTTTCGAGACCAGTTGAGGCTTGCCCTTCATCTAGACGTTCGGGGCGTTTTCGCCGCCGCAAAGCACGCCTTGGATAGCGGAAAACCTCATGTACAGCGCTATGCCAACTGGGTTTTGTCACACAAGGAGTTAGATAATGACGTCCAACCCGGCGCTGCGGGGATGCGCCGCAAGTAGCGCGTCTCTGAGCGTTGTTTTCAGGCGCCACAAGGTAGTCAACATGCACGAGAGACTCTTTGTCTATGGAACTCTTGCACCAGGTAAGCCGAACCAGCACATCCTGGGTGGTGTTTCAGGCACATGGGAGAAGGGGGCCGTGCGTGGGCGCTTGTTATCAAGAAGGCTGGGGCGCCGAACAAGGCTATCCCGGTATCGTCTTGGACGCCGCCGCGGGCCGTGTGGAGGGCTTTTTACTTACATCAGAGGCATTGACAAATGAGTGGAAACGACTCGATGAGTTCGAAGGTGACCAGTATGAACGTGTCCTTGCACAGATAGAACTTGATTGTGGCCAAGTCGTCCAAGCATTCATTTATCAGCTCAAGCGCTAAGGGATGCCTGACGCTGTTTTAGCAGACGGACTGACCACAATACTCGCTTAAGGCGTGGCAGTCTTTTTTGGGGCGGTACACATTGCTCCCAACACCTCAATGGCGCGGCGATGTTGACTCAATCGCCAAGCTCGCCGCTTTGAATCGCTGCGCGAACAGCTTGGGCCGTGGTTGCAACACCCAATCGGTGTCGCGCGCGTCGCAGATGATTCTCTACGGTGCGCTCGGATAGCCGCAGGGTTACGGCGATGTCGGCCTGACGGCGGCCGGCGGCGATCCAACGCAAAACTTCGCGCTCACGGGGTGAAAGACGCATCGTTGCGCTCGTTCCTGGTCCCTCAAGGAGTCGTTGAGCCGTGCGAAATGCAACAGCGCCAATCGCCTCAAGGATAAAACGGGCGCGAGCCGAGGAGTCGATTTTTTCCCCGCCGAAGCTTACCGCTCCCTTAAGACCTGTTCGGCCAAAGATCGGGATTTGCAGGCCGTGTATGCCGGTGCCCTTTGGGCGGCGAACCACCTCATAGCGTTCGCCTTTCGAAGAGCGGGTTTTGCTCCAGAAGAAAGGCTCATCAGTCGCTAAAACATGGCGGGTTATCGGGCAGTGGCGCATATAGGTATCCGGATCAACCAAGCTGCCATCGTCGAACCAATCCCCTTCCACCCAGTAGACGCGCTCGACAAACTCGTCACGCACGGGGGAAAGCGAGGCAAGAATGAAACGATCATAACCCAGCGAGGCGATGGCTTCCCTAACGGCACGCAGTGCTGCCGCTACATCGTCGCTGCGCTCAATGACGAAAACCGTTTGGTAGAGGTCATTCATGCCCCGGCTTCACTCAGGATCGCGGCGGCAAATGGCCGCTGATGTCGCGCCGGACGGACAACAGCGCATCCGTCCAGCACGCATTCGTTAGGTTTTTTTAACTTCATCAAGCAGGGCCTTAGCCGCCGCTTTCCCAACGTTGTTCGATGCGAAGGGGCTGTCGCCAGTGATTAGTTTCCGATCCTGATGCGTCTGACCCGTGATGTCAGTGTTGAGAATCTCGATCCCAGCCTCGCGCAATCTCTCGCCGATAAACCAGGGCATGGGTCCAGGCATATAGCCAATATCAGGCGTCTTTTTGTCAATGGAATCTGGGAAAACACAGATTTTGTAGCCCTTGAAGAGGAAGTCCTCGTTCGCTTCATCAACCGTTGCCGCCAGCAATCCCGCAGGCCCGTGGCATAACGAAATAATATGCTTGTCTTGCTGGATAGCCCATTTCAGCACAGCTTTGACATCGAGGCTGTGCGGGATGCCAACTAGAGCACCGTGTCCGCCAGGGATGAAAACGGCAATATAGTCAGAGTCTGCTCCAAGGCGATCCTTGATCACGTCCGACAGTTTCAATGGTTGCTTCAGCTTGTCGAGATATTTGGCATAGATGCTTTGCACCGCCTCATCGTCTTTAGGTAGCGCCCAGAGTTCCAGCTTGACGGGATTGCCCGACAGTGTGGCGATGTCGAACGCAAATCCAGCTTTGTCCATGTGATACATGGGAAGAAGCGTTTCGACGGGATGATTGCCAGTGGAAAACATTGTCCCATTCTGCATCAACAGATAGCGTTCATCGGTTGCAATCATCAATATCTTCCAACGCCCACCGGTATAAGCATTGGGATAGTCGGCTCCATCAAGATCGGACTTGGACGACGTAAACTGACTGAGAGAATAGAGCGACGGGAAGAATGCATTCTCTTCTGCTTGATCGGGAACAGGCCGTCTATCTTCATGGGGTTGCGTTGTCATCTAGTGCTCCATTTGTGGTGATTTCCATACTCATCTTACAGTGCTCTTGTGGATCTGAAAATGAGGGATTTCCCCTCATTCATTTTCCAGAATATACAGCGGATCGACCTGTGTTGGAGACCTATGGGACTCCCAGATAGTTGCGATGGTGGAGTAAGTCGCTGCGGTGGAAACGCTGCTCTAGCTGAACGGTTCGGTAATCGTGAGGCGACTTGTTAGGACGCAAGGGCCAAGCTCAACGACCGTTCGATAGGCGGTGGGATTAATTAATGCCTCGTGGTAACGCCGCGGCGCTTATCTTGACGCGGTTCATCCCCACGCATATGGGGAACGGGGGTAAAGCAGCGGCAGGGTCGGTACAGATCGCGGTTCATCCCCACGCATATGGGGAACGGCCATAAAGTAGGGGGGATACCTGTTGGAAACGCGGTTCATCCCCACGCATATGGGGAACGGCGGCATGATCAGGGATCATGGGGCCTCGAAATCGGTTCATCCCCACGCATATGGGGAACGGGCGCCAGGGCTGAGCTATTCGCTGATTAAGGGCGGTTCATCCCCACGCATATGGGGAACGGCAACTTTTATACCGATCCCACCCAGCTAGCGACGGTTCATCCCCACGCATATGGGGAACGGAAGTCTTAATTCCTTCTTTATCCCATTGCAACCGGTTCATCCCCACGCATATGGGGAACGGTCCGGGTTGAAAGGCGAGAAGTTGATCAGGGCCTTTCGAGAAGCGGGGCGGATTCCTGACGAAAAGCTCGTCATGACGATGGTGACGCCCCAAATACAAACGTTGCTCAACACAGACCGGAAAGTGCTTTTTGTATCCGCCGATACGATGGTCAAGCAGATGGAGAGTCGCGCCGGGCAGAATCACGCCGCCGGCTGGTACGAAACCCTGCAAGGGATGTTGGATAGCGCCCCGGTCGTTACGCCTAAGGGCGATCAGAAAGTCATTTGCTGGCGAAAGAACGGATCGCTCTGGATGGCGGTTGTCAAAACCACAAAAGCGCGGGATGAGGTCTATCTGGTCAGCTTGCACCAGACCGACGCCCGCGAAGTCAAGAAAGAAGTGCCAGAAGCAGAGTGGAAAAAGCTCGGCGTCGCCTGATGCGCCGATGGTCCCTGCGTCGCTGGCCCGTACTCAGCGAACGAAACGCTAACTCGATCAGGAACGAGTTACCAGGCTTGGTACTGGCGGCAACCGCGTCGGGATTTTGCCGCGGGAACTTCTATTAGATACTCCAACTCACCGGAAAATTCAAGATGCCGACCCCGGAACAACTGGCCGCTGCTCACTGGCGCTACGTCGAAAGTGTCCTGCGGGCGCATGGCGAGGTGGATGAAGTGATTGCCAAGTGCGGGCATCACTACCGTAGCGCCTTCGTCCATGGCTGGAAACATGCGGAGGAAGAAGATTCTACCAAAACCCGATGCGTAGACCTTTCGATGCCTATAGGCGATATGCCCCTTTCAGTACGAACGACGCGCTTTCTGGGAGAAGATGTGAAAACGGTGGGCGATATTTTGGAGAAGACTGAAGAGTATTTCGGTTCATCCCCACGCATATGGGGAACGGATTGTTGGTGGCTTTGCGGTCCATCCTGGATTCGGTTCATCCCCACGCATATGGGGAACGGAGATCATCACGCTGGCGGCTGCAAAACAAATCCGGTTCATCCCCACGCATATGGGGAACGGGCGCCGATCCCGGCCAGGTCATGCATCAGCGTCGGTTCATCCCCACGCATATGGGGAACGGGTGCCGGCGTTGGTCACGATCAGCGTGTTTTCCGGTTCATCCCCACGCATATGGGGAACGGGAAATAGCGGCAAAGTGCAGTCCTAACACCGACGGTTCATCCCCACGCATATGGGGAACGGCAGGGAACCCAATCACCCAGCGGGTTTAGCACCGGTTCATCCCCACGCATATGGGGAACGGCTGACCAAGCGGGCGGATCGGTTACCAGGCTACGGTTCATCCCCACGCATATGGGGAACGGAGGTCAGCTTCGGCAAAATCGCCGTTACGAGTCGGTTCATCCCCACGCATATGGGGAACGGACCCGAAGCGGCAGCCGGGGGGCGCTAACGATCGGTTCATCCCCACGCATATGGGGAACGGCTCAGTGCCGTACTGATCGCCTCGCCCGCTACCGGTTCATCCCCACGCATATGGGGAACGGGGCTCATCAATCGAAACATCCAGCTCTTTCCACGGTTCATCCCCACGCATATGGGGAACGGCGCAAAATAAAATAGGCGCATCAGTATCTTTACGGTTCATCCCCACGCATATGGGGAACGGGGGGTTTTTTATTGTAAATAAAGTAAAGAATGCGGTTCATCCCCACGCATATGGGGAACGGGATAGATAGGGGCTAAAAAGGCACGGGCAGCGCGGTTCATCCCCACGCATATGGGGAACGGTGGGCGGTGAGAATCTGGCCTCGGATAGCGGACGGTTCATCCCCACGCATATGGGGAACGGATCGGGTACTTGGATCGGTTCCCGCTCCCCGACGGTTCATCCCCACGCATATGGGGAACGGCCCGCAATCCGCACGGCATGGGGCAGCGCCGGCGGTTCATCCCCACGCATATGGGGAACGGAATTAAGCATACTGAACTTCTCGTAAAGAATACGGTTCATCCCCACGCATATGGGGAACGGTATTAAATGTACCCGGTGATGACCGCCCACATGCGGTTCATCCCCACGCATATGGGGAACGGGCGCCATCGTAGCCTTTCTCCTGCAATTGCCGCGGTTCATCCCCACGCATATGGGGAACGGCAGTGTGTGAAACGACTCCTCAAAGCTGCGGACGGTTCATCCCCACGCATATGGGGAACGGGAGCGGAGGACGAGTATCGAAGACAGGCCGTGCGGTTCATCCCCACGCATATGGGGAACGGCGTAAGGGCCAGCAAACCCCGTCAAATCCAGGCGGTTCATCCCCACGCATATGGGGAACGGGTGTTCGTTGGAGAGTTCATCAATGGTGTCTGCGGTTCATCCCCACGCATATGGGGAACGGTTCCCAGCCTTTACACCAGGTGGCGTAATAGCCGGTTCATCCCCACGCATATGGGGAACGGCCCCATGCACGCTTGGGGACGCATTAAAAAGCCGGTTCATCCCCACGCATATGGGGAACGGCACAAGCTGGCGCGCGCCATCGGCGATGTGGGCGGTTCATCCCCACGCATATGGGGAACGGCGGATTTTGTTCCGCTTTACGAGCGCAACCGCCGGTTCATCCCCACGCATATGGGGAACGGTGTTCAATCTGGTATATTGCTAAATATCCGGTCGGTTCATCCCCACGCATATGGGGAACGGGGTTATATGTACTATTATTGCGGCAATGTGGCCGGTTCATCCCCACGCATATGGGGAACGGTTGCTGGTTTTGTTGACATGATCGGTATATGGCGGTTCATCCCCACGCATATGGGGAACGGTAACGCGGTCGCGCTAAAGGCCGTTCCGACTGCGGTTCATCCCCACGCATATGGGGAACGGCTTGTATCGGCGTCCCCGCTTGCACCAACCAGCGGTTCATCCCCACGCATATGGGGAACGGTGTTACTGGTCAGGGTTATACTGGTGCAGTTCCGGTTCATCCCCACGCATATGGGGAACGGCGAAGCCTGAAAGACCAAGGGCAAGTCGAGTGCGGTTCATCCCCACGCATATGGGGAACGGTTAAATGCCAAAATGCTTGCGCAGATATCAGGAGGTTCATCCCCACGCATATGGGGAACGGTGAACGATCAATTAGTCACCCGCCTATTCTGGCGGTTCATCCCCACGCATATGGGGAACGGGGCACCGGGTCCGATAACGGCCGTGCACTCATGCGGTTCATCCCCACGCATATGGGGAACGGCCGTTGCGCTCGCCCGCCGATTTCATCGCCGCCGGTTCATCCCCACGCATATGGGGAACGGTGCCGCTGCTTTGCGCCGTTCGACCGCCAAGGCGGTTCATCCCCACGCATATGGGGAACGGAGTAACACCATGCCAATCGCCACCGTGCCATGCTGGTTCATCCCCACGCATATGGGGAACGGGGAGATTTTGGCGGGGCATACCGCCCGCGCGCCGGTTCATCCCCACGCATATGGGGAACGGCCGCGCACGATATATTTGTTCCGGCGCAAATACGGTTCATCCCCACGCATATGGGGAACGGCGCGGCGAAATCCCGCTCTATCTCCTCAATACCGGTTCATCCCCACGCATATGGGGAACGGCAGAAGCGGGTTGGCGAGGCGCTGATTGCTAACGGTTCATCCCCACGCATATGGGGAACGGGCCAGCTTGAGCAACATCCCGTTTTTATACTGCGGTTCATCCCCACGCATATGGGGAACGGCTCAGAGCGCAGCATGAGGCCGAATTGCGGGCCGGTTCATCCCCACGCATATGGGGAACGGACTTCTCCCCACGACAGCACCCGCTCTCCTACCCGGTTCATCCCCACGCATATGGGGAACGGTGTTTTGGCACGCCGTGAGGCGTCCCGATTCCCGGTTCATCCCCACGCATATGGGGAACGGCGGGTTGCGCCGCGCCATGACGGGGACGGCCCCGGTTCATCCCCACGCATATGGGGAACGGTCACAGACACCGCAGCCCCAGTACGCGCAGCGCGGTTCATCCCCACGCATATGGGGAACGGCCGCGCACGATCTATTTGTTCCGGCGCAAATACGGTTCATCCCCACGCATATGGGGAACGGTCCGAAGACCCACCCCCCACAATAGCCGGTGACGGTTCATCCCCACGCATATGGGGAACGGCAATCTCTGATGCCACCGCCATAGAACGTTGCCGGTTCATCCCCACGCATATGGGGAACGGTCAGAACTCGCTTACGAACAGGAAGCGGGAAACGGTTCATCCCCACGCATATGGGGAACGGTATATTCTTAATCTAAATCCAAAACTACGTAGCGGTTCATCCCCACGCATATGGGGAACGGTTGGACGACGAATGGCAATGGATTGACCGCACCGGTTCATCCCCACGCATATGGGGAACGGATCTAGCGTGGCTCCTACGGCCTCCTGGACGGCGGTTCATCCCCACGCATATGGGGAACGGACAAAGAAATATCCGTCACCGGCACGCGCTACCGGTTCATCCCCACGCATATGGGGAACGGCATGTCGGCATTTACAGCGGCTGCTTAGGTTCCGGTTCATCCCCACGCATATGGGGAACGGCCGTTTAAGCCCACGGGTGATCGCTGAAATCTCGGTTCATCCCCACGCATATGGGGAACGGGGGCGTCAGGCCCGCAACGATCAGCTTTTCGGCGGTTCATCCCCACGCATATGGGGAACGGGTCGCTCTGCTGAGCGCCTGTCTGGTTGATGGCGGTTCATCCCCACGCATATGGGGAACGGCGCGCCGCTGTCGATTTAGGAGAGGGGGTTGTCGGTTCATCCCCACGCATATGGGGAACGGGAGCACGGAGCGCGGCGAGAAACAGGGGGTGGCGGTTCATCCCCACGCATATGGGGAACGGGTGGTCGTGGGCGCCGTGACCTAATGAGCCAGCGGTTCATCCCCACGCATATGGGGAACGGGATCAACCCCCGTTTTCGGAGATTTCCATGCCCGGTTCATCCCCACGCATATGGGGAACGGATCTGGGCTACGGCTCCGTCCGGGGCCAGTGTCGGTTCATCCCCACGCATATGGGGAACGGTCCGGCAGCGGCTGATAGGGATTGCCGTCTACCGGTTCATCCCCACGCATATGGGGAACGGACTTCTTCTAATCCTC